>Ga0209382_10000100_pt1 | contig 124627 bp, 126 predicted proteins | sample SoiMetdeltSBSDD5_FD_187599 | JGI IMG/M metagenome (GOLD analysis project Ga0209382, IMG submission 187599) | Bulk soil microbial communities from a Populus tree surrounding site in Tennessee, USA - Soil MetaG P. deltoides SBSDD5 (SPAdes) (version 2) | ecosystem: Environmental > Terrestrial >... | reverse complement strand
CCAGCCAGATCCAAACCATTGCACCACAAACAAAAATATGGGGCACAAGGATCGCGAAGGAGCAGCGCGATCGGATCGAGCGGCTTGCGAAAGCGAGCCACGATACGCACCTGTCCGTTTCCTTCTTCTTTGGCGGCGCCGATCCGCGTGAGGGGACTCAGTCGATTACGGAGGTACGGAGTGCCTCTTTAATCGGAATTAATTTCGCGACCACCGTCAGCGGGGGCGACGGCCATGGGACAGAAATTAAACGTTGTCGATAGTTCGGGCCTCACGGACGCCGATTTGGCTGCCGTGAATCGGGTCAATCGCGCTTGTGAGCTAGGGGGTGCGACCGCTTTTTGGGAAGAATTAGAGAAGCTCGACGATATGTCTCTCCAGTTGCGAGTACTTGGTGCATTTTTTCCTGAGCTTGTCCGCGAAGTGATCGAAGAAGAAATGACAGAGCATGGGTTGTCCGTTGACGACTTGCGGGAAGCTGAGCGAAAGGCCGAAAGCCCGCTCGCGATAAATAGATTATCAAAGTTTAGCGGACTTTTTCTTTTCGGCTGCTGGCCTATATCGGGTGAATGGTATTGCGTAGCTTTGGCCGCGGCAGGCCTTTAAACGCGCCAATGTCCGTTATGGGCCAAAAGTGGACGTCGCGCCACTTATTGGCCGCGTCCACGAAGGACCAATAGTGGAAGCTGCAATTTAAATTGAAAGGCGGACTCTCTCCCCGAGCCAGATTCAAACCATTGAACCGCGCACAGAAACAGTACTGGCGTTCATGGACGGGGCGCACACGTCTTTTTTAATACGCAATATATGCGCTGCCTGATAATTCTCGCGGTGCGGCAGCCTGCTCTCGATTGCCTCGGTGAGGTTGCTGCATAGGGACCGTAGGGGTGAACCTCCAGCGGTCCCTATCTGTTGTCTACGCGTGAAGCCGGAAGTGCGTGCGATGCTTGTCGGCTTGGGCGCTGCGGCACTGGTCTTCGCCGTGATCTTCGCGATCGCCCATCCGTAGGCGCAGATTTCAAATGTCCGGCGGCTATCTGACCAGAAACAAACTTGTCGATTGCGGCGTCGGTAGCGCAGCCAACTTATGTTTCGCGACATAGAGCAGCGCAAACGCACACAAAAGAGATACTGCCGCGACAACGATGTACCGACCCGACATGGCGCGGGTATACGAACCGCAGCAGCCCCAGGCAATAATCAGGATCAAATGAAACCAAGTGATTGAGGTAAGTGAGTGCTGTTTGCAACGGTGTGTGGTACCTAATTGTTTCTGTTTTCACCTGCTCAAAAATCGAACAAGGATTTGATTGGGGCGCAAAACGATTTCTTCGGGGCGCGAGCGGGTAGAGTTTTCCTCTTGCGCCGCAGCAAAGCGCTCATTCGATTTAAAACGTAGCAATCCAGGAAAGCGCATTTTAAATCTTGAAGTCCTACGATTGGTGATGCTGCGCTTCTGAACAAGCAACTCGTAAACGCGCGGATTGTCCATGCAGAGCGATACTGCAGTGATCAAATGCGCCCAATGCGGCGCTCAGCTGATTGTCCCGGACTATTCGGAGTATGTTGACGAATACCGGGTCCGGCACATTTGGAAATGCGAGCCTTGCGGCTACGCTTTTGAGGCCACTATTGCGAGCCGGCGACGCGAACCAAATTGCGAAAGCTACGCTCCCGGGTCCGCACTCTCCCCAAGAGCGGAAATCCGTCAGCACAGTCAGCATGCCCGCTGACGGCTAAAAAACCAAAGTCGTCCGATCAACCGATCGGAGCGACTGACTAGCTATCAATTTTCAGTCTGGAGGTATGTATTCGCTAACGATTGCAAGTACGTTCAATGTGGCAGCGAGGACCAAAACAACAGTGAACAGCGTGGTCCACATGGAACGCCCCCTTTTCCCCGATAACTCAATTCGAAAGCTGCTCCCCAAATGTAGCAAAAATACGGGACCCACCTTGATACCCGCGTCGCACAGCGAGCCGGAAAGAATTGCTCATTTCACTGTTTGACTGGATTTGCCTTACGATGGGTCGATCTGCCACGCCACATTTAGATTGATCCAAGTCGGCAAGTCATATCGTCTCAACCGGGGGGAAATATATACCCGCTGCTCTTGGAATACGTCCGACGAGGTGAACCTCGGCGCACACAAACATTCACCGTCACTGTTTGCACGATAAACCAAATTCTGTCAGTGCGCGCCCCGACGGATCGATCGTCGAGAACAACACAAAAAATGTAACACTCGGTCCGGACCCGGTTCGAGATTTGCCGCCCAGGAGCGGGACTCGCGTTCTCCGATGGTGTCGTCTTCGCTGTTGCAAACAATACGGACTTCAAGTGAATGAATGATGCCAACTCTATGCAAGAGATTTAAAAGGTATCGCGATTCATCAGAACCAAATGGCCGTATGCACTCCGGAAATAGGAATTCAAATTTTTCGTATCGCGGGCGGCCGCAGAATAGCGTCAAGGCCTCAGCACCGAATTGAAAATACTTCCATAAAAGGCCGGTTTCCCTCCCCAATTTCGCCCGCCGAAATCGCGAAACGCTCCCCACCGACACTTGTCCGCAACCCCCCTAAACGGGCTGGCCAATCGCCAATTTCTGGCTCATCCTATTGTTTGCTGGGTTACCATCAAAAAAACAGGGACGAGGGAGGGAACGGCTGTGGCTCAGACCATAGAGGCATACGTCGGCAACGCGCTCGACGAAGCGAAGATATCGCCGCTGCACCGCAGAGTGATCGCGCTGATCGCTGCTGGATATTTCTTCGACGTCATTGATTTCACGATCTTCGGCTCGCTCGTGCCGTATATCCTGTCGTCAAAGTTCGCGAGCGGCGCAGAGGTCGCTCTTGTCGGCGCTGCGACCATCTTTGGCATGTTCATCGGCACCGCGGGGCAAGGCCAATTCAGCGACCGGTTCGGCCGCCGCTTCATCTATCAGTTCAACCTGCTGCTATTCGGCGTGTTCACCATCCTCGGGGCGTTTGCGCCGAACGTCACGATGCTTGTCATCTGCCGCTTCATCGCCGGCCTCGGCCTTGGGGCGGAACAGCCGCTGGCATTCGCCTATGCCGGCGAATATTCGCCCAAGCTAATTCGCGGGCGCATTCTCGCCATCGTGCATTTCATCGGCGGCGCCTGCGTATGGCCGATCGGAACGGCACTGGTGCTCTTGCTGGGCACTACAATTTTCCCCGCCTCGCCCGACACCGTTTGGCGGGCCGCGTGGCTCATTATCGGCGCTGGCGCCCTGGTCGTGTGGGTGTTCCGTTTCACGTTGCCGGAATCGCCGCGCTATCTCGCAACGCACGGCCGCGGTCAAGAAGCGCTCGACGTGCTCAAGCGACTCGAAATCCAGAGTGTCCCCGCCCTGGGTTCGCTCTCGACCGATGCCGCCAGCAACACCAGAAGCGACCCCTTCGCCGTCGTCTTCCGGATGTTCCCCAGGCGCGTCATCGCCGGGATGATCTGCTTTACCGCGTTCTTCGGCGTCGCCGTCGGCCTAGGGGCCTGGCTGCCGAACATGATGAACGAGAAGGGCTTCACGATCACGAAGTCGCTGCAATACACACTGGCAATGAACTTCGCGGTGCCGTGCGCGAGCCTGTTCATGATGTACGCGCTCGACAAATGGGGCCGAAAGATCACGTCGGTCTGCGCGTTTATCGGCGCCGCGATCATGGCGGTCGTGTTCGCCAATGCCGGCGCACCGACCGAATTGATGGTCGCCGGTTTCATCATGGTGTTTTTCATCCAGGTGGCCGGCAACGCCATGCAGATCTTCACGTCGGAGGTGTTCCCCACCAACGCACGCGCCTCCGGCTTCGGCTGGGCCGCCGGCGTGGGCCGTCTGGCAACGGCATTCATCATGCCGTCGATCCTGCTGATCCAGCAGACCTACGGGCTCATGACCGTGTTCGTGTGCCTGGCGATCCTGCTGCTGATCGCCGCGGCATCGGTCACCCAGCTCGGTCCGGAGGCAAAGCAGAGAGGTCTGGATGAAATCGCGCCGCCGACACGGCGCTTGATCGAGGCTGACAATGCTTTCTGGCTCACCTTGAGTGGCGCGGTCTGCGTGTTGCTGTCGGTGAGCTGGTGGCTCTACTTCTACCTGGCCGCCAAGCAGATCTCGAGCACGGTGGTGTGCCTGCTCTACACCAATGACACCTGTCAGCAGCTAGTCAACGCAGCAACGGCCGCGGGCAAGATGGGCTATTACCCCTTCCTGTCCTGGATCGGGATTGCCCTGATCCTTGCCGGCGTCTTCATGACGATGCGCAAGCCGGCAGCGGTGGAAAAGAAGGCGGCCTGAACCGGCACTATCGCCTGATGGGGCCCGGGTTGGCGCTAAGTCGGCCGGGCCTCGAAATTTGCGAGCCTTGTGATGAATTCGCCCGCAGGTGCCACCGCATCCAATGTCCGCTTCCTGTCGCGCAACGACCAGGGCAGCCGCCCGGATGGCGTGCAGGTTATCCTGCACAAGGGCCACGCCTTCATCGGCCACATGTTCAGCGATGGCTATTCGGTCGTCGACGTGCGCGACCCGCTCAAGCCGAAGACGGTCGCCTTCGTCGCGGCGCCGAAAAATACCCGATCGCACCACCTGCAAATTCACGACGACATCCTGCTCGCCGTCAACGGGCAGAACATCTGGGCCATGCAGCAGTACGCGACGCAGCAGGATTACTACGCGAAGTCGCTGATCGACTCGGTGCAGACCGAGCAACCCTTCGCTGCGGGCTTAAGGGTGTTCGACGTGTCAAAGCCCGCATCTCCGCAGGAAATTTCGTTCCTTCATATCCCTGGCTTCGGCGCCCATCGCATCTGGTGGGTCGGCGGCCGCCACGCCTACGCGTCGGTCCACTTCGAAGGCTTCATCGATCATGCCCTGGCCGTGATCGATGTCTCGGACCCGGCGCGACCGGCGCTCGTCGGGCGGTGGTGGTTACCCGGCATGAACCGCGCCGGCGGCGAGACGCCACCAGCGTCATTCGGCAAGCGGACCGCGCTTCATCATCTCATCAGCGCCGGAAACCTCGGATACGCGGCGTGGCGCGACGGCGGCTTCACGGTGCACGATCTGAGCGATCCGCCAAACCCGAAGCTGATCAGTCATCGCAACTATGCTCCGCCATTCGCCGGCGGCGCGCACACGCCCCTGCCGCTGTCGAACCGCAAGCTGTTGGTACTTGCTGACGAGGCAACATCGGCGAATTGCGCCAACGGCCTCGCCTACACCTGGCTGATCGACGTGAGGGAGCCATCCAATCCAGTTTCGATCGCCACCCTGCCCACTCCCGCCGAAGAAGACTTCTGCGCCAAAGGCGCGAAATTCGGGCCGCACAATCTGCACGAGAACCGGCCAGGCTCGATGCAGACCGAGGACTTGATCTTCGCGACCTATCACAATGCCGGGTTACGCATTTACGACATACGTGAGGCTTTCCAACCGAAGCAGGTCGGCTTTTACGTACCGCCGGCGCCGGAGAAGATCGTCGACCAGCGGCCAAATCCCGCCAGGGTCATTCAGTCGTGCGATGTCTTTGTCGATCCGAACGGAGTGATGTATCTCACTGACACGAACGCCGGCCTCTACATCCTGCAATATGAAGGACAGTGACGGAGCGCTGAGGAATGTCGAACAGGTTTGGCCGCCTTGCCCTGCATATGTGGACCATCGATACGACGCCTTTGGCTACCGCGCTCGAGGCAGCAAAGCAGGCGGGTTACGACGCGGTCGAACTGCGCCGGACCGACTTCAAGCGATGCTTCGACGCCGGCATGAGCAATGCCCAGGTGCTCGACCTCATCAAGAAAAGTGGCATTCCCTGCGGCGTGCTTGGCGTGGAATACGGCTGGCTGTTTGCCACCGGCGATGAGAGCAAGCGACTGTTCCAGGTGTTCCGCGAATCCTGCGCAAACGCAGTAGCGCTCGGCTGCGACACGTTGATGAGCGCGCCTGGCCAGGTGAACGGGCCTATCAGGGACGCGATAAAATACCTGAAGGACGCCGGCGATATCGCCGCTGAATACAGACTGAAGCTTGCAATCGAATTCAATTCGCAGCACGACGTGCTCAGCAGCCTCGGCGTGTTGACCGAGCTCATCGAGGGTGCCGGCAAGCCGAATTGCGGCTACTTGATCGACGCCTATCACTTCACGCGCAGCGGTGCCGGCGGGCGCGGTTTCGAAAGCGTGCCGGCCGACAAGATCTTTTGCTTCCAGTACAGCGACCTGTCGCCGAACCCCGTGACGGGCGTGCGACGGCCCACAGACCGACTTCCTCCGGGCAAAGGCGTTGTCAAATGGCGGGAGATGCTCGGGCTGTTGGCGGAGAAAGACTATACCGGCTACCTGAGCTACGAGGCGCCGAACCCGGAACAATGGGCACGCTCGCCGTACGATGTCGCGCGCGAGGGCGTCGAACTCACGCGCAAACTATTGCGGGACGCCGTCCCAAGTTACGTCAGTTGAGGTCATCATGGCAGAACAAGAACTTCCGCTCTTTCTCGGCTTGAACGACAAGTCGATCACCGACATTCCCAAAACCGTCGAGAAGCAGCGCTACATGACCAGCGTCGCGCCCAAGGCCGCCAATCCCGGCAAATGGGTCGAACAGCCGCGCATGCCCATCCCGACCGGCGAGCATGCGGTGATCGAATGTCAGGGCAAAATTCATTCGATTGCCGGCTACGCCAAGCACCGGGTCGACCAGAATTTTCATCAAGTGTTCGATCCGAAAAGCGGCAGCTGGTCGCTGAAGGCGCCCTTCCCGCTCCCGTGCAACCATGTCGCCGGGGTTTCGATCGGCTCGAAGATCTACACTTTTGGCGGCTTCATCGAGCAGAATCGCTGTCCGCATTCCAAATGCTTCGTCTATGACGCGACGACCGATCAGTGGGCATCGATTGCCGGCCTCAGCCGGCCGCGGGGGGCCATGTCGGCGATCGTGCTCGACGGCAAGATTCATTTGCTTGGCGGACGCGACGTGCGATCGGTCGAGTGGCACGAAATTTATGATCCCGCGACCGACAAATACACGATCCTTGCCGGCATGCGCGGATCAACCGGCACCCAGCCTTTCGTCGGGCAACGCGATCACATGGGCGTTGCTGTGGTCGACGGAAAGATCCATGCCATCGGCGGCCGCATGGACTCGTATGATTTCAATACGGGGCTAAACGCGGTCTACGATCCCAAGGCCGATGCCTGGACGTTCCGCGCGCCGTTACCGACACCGCGCAGCGGCCCGTCATGCGTCTATATCGACGGCAAGATCGTCGTGTTTGGCGGCGAGGCAACCGGGAAAGTGTTCGGCACCAACGAGGCCTACGACCCGAAAACCGACGCATGGGAGCAGCTGACGCCCATGGCAACCCCACGGCACGGCCTGCATGGTGCAACATGCGCCGTCATCGGAAACATGGTGCACGTCCCTGGCGGCGGGCCGGTCCCGGGCGGACAGGTGCAGGGCGCCTACCACGACGCCTTCACGTTCGGGTGACCGTTAACCGCCTCTCATCCGTCCTGCGCGGACTTGGCCCGCATCTACGTCTTTCAGATCAAAGACGTAGATGGCCGGGACGAGCCCGGCCATGACGATTCTCCGTCACGTAACGACTCAGGTCAGCGCGCGGGCCGCAAAATCAGCTCGGTCACGCCCGCGGCAACGTTAAGACCGGCCTGACCTTGCACTGAAAGCGGCTGCAGGGCGATGGTGCGGTCCGAGCCGCCGAGCAGCACATTGGCACCGAGCCCGGCGCCGACGGTCGCTTCGGCACTCGCGCCGGCGTAGTTGCCGGCGAGCGCGCCAATTCGGCGCGTTGTCGGCGCAAACACGGCCCACACCATCTCGCCGCCCGCGGTCGCGCCAACGTCCAGCCCGAACTTGTTGATCGCGCCGACATACACCTCACGCGGTCCCGGCTGGGACGGCGTAAACATGCACGCCACTTCCTTGTGCGAGGTGATGATCAAGCCGAGGCCGCCGGAGATGTCGCACGCCAGCGTTCCGGCCTTGGTTCGTTCGGCTTGCGCCATCGTCGGTGCAGGCACTGCTGCCGCTGCGGCAATCGCCAGGGCAGCAAGACCAATCAACGGCACGTGCATTCGTGACTCCCATCCAGTGAGCGATGGGCTGGAAACGTGCCGGGGAACAAAAAGTTCCGTCTGGGAAGGAGGTCAGCCGATTGAGAACCCGAAACGCGCCCGTTCAGCAAGACAACGACCGGGAAAATTCGCCTTTGCACCGCCAGAAAGCGCGCTGAACGCGCCTTCGCATCCGATCGGCATCGGCGAGCCCGCAGGTGGAGTTTGCCGTCCATTTGCTTTCGGAAGCTGCAATCGGTCGCCCTTGCGCGTGCGGTCGACGATCTGCCGGTTGGGATCAGTTGCGGATTGCGCGACGGTGGCGATCCCAAGCCCCAGCGGAGGCGCGACGATATCCATCGCGACCACCACTGCGATGCCTGCCAGAATATACGGCATCAAACCGCGCATCGACGCACTCCACCATACGCCGTTCAATCGGAGGCGTGTTCACGAGACTGGAAACGGCGAACGGGGGAATATGTTCCGGGCGTGCTCAGCGGATGGCGAGAACCTGGCTCGCCGGGATCACAATATGACAGTGTAGTCCGTCCGGATCAAAATCCATGTTGATCTCGGCGTCGAGAGCGCGCGCCAGATTGCGCTCGATGACCATGGTGCCGAACCCCTTCTTGCGCCTGACCTTCACCTTGGGACCGAGCCGCTCGCGCCAATCCAGTTCGACCGCGCTCCCGTCCGTGTTTTCGCGTCGACTCCACGTGATGGATACGCGCCCGGTTGGCACGGACAACGCCCCGAACTTGGCCGCATTGACGGCTAGCTCATGCAGGGCAAGGCCCAGGTTTTGAGCAGCCTCGGGCTTCAGAGCTATCGCGGGTCCATCGATCGACACCTGATTGCTGGATCCATCGAGATAGCCGCCAAGTTGAGAGCGGATGAGTTCGCCAAGCGAGGCTCCATACCAGCTTTCCCGGACGAGCAGGTCATGCGAAGCAGCCAGGGCCTGCAATCGCGCGCTGAACTGGGTGAGAAATGTCTCGATCGAGCCGGTATGGCGCGCCGTCTGCCGGGCCATGGCCTGGATCACGGCGAGCAGGTTTTTGGAGCGATGTGTCAATTCGCGCAGCAGCAGCCGCAGGTGCGCCTCACCCTCCTTGCGCTCGGTCACATCGACCGATGCGCACGTCAGGCCAACAACCTCGCCAGCCTCATTACGCAGCGGCTCGATATGCAGATCATGCCACCTTATGCCCGGCGCGTCGTCGAGCGGAATTTCCGTGCGCCTGGCTTCCCCGTTCACAAGCACCTGGCGTTTTGCTGCGATGATGGCAGCGCCGCTGTCCCCTCGCAGAATTTCCGCGTCCGTGCGGCCGAGAATGTCCTCAATGGAACGCCCCAGCATTGGATTGCTGATCGATGTATAGCGAAGGTCACGATCCTGCGTGAAAACCGTAACTTGAGAACCGCGAAGCGCAGTTTCATAGCGCGCAAAGCGCGCCCGCAATAAATTCAATTCCCACGCCTGCGCACTGATCTGGTCCTCAAGCTTGCGATATTCGTTTTTGAGTTTTTCCAGCTCAGCCTCTTGGGCCCCGGACATCTTGCGCACCATGAAAGATATTTCGTTGTGGTCCAGCGGCCAACGCGATCCGGCGCGACCGGCCTTGGCATCCGTCAAAGCGACCCGCCCTATGAAGACGTTCATCGCATATACTGTCAACGAAGCGGGTCACTTGTTTGCTTCTTTGCATGGCCGGTCGCAAATATTGATCAACAGTGGCAACCGGATTCAACGCCTTAGGGCGCAATCTGTTGCCTCTTCCGCAGAATGGATCAAGACGAGGTCCGCCCGCGCGTGGTCGCCAATAGTTGCGTGGCCGCATTTCAGTACAACGGCCAAAGCAACATCATCAGCCTGCGCGCCGCTCGCGCCTTCTTGCATTGCGTTCGAAGAACAGAGCCTGGCTTAGCACCGCTGACACGGTCGAAGGCTGAAACGGCTTGGCAATCAGGAAAGCCGGCTCCGGCCGCTCGCCGGTCAGGAAACGCTCCGGATAGGCGGTGATGAAAATCACCGGCACCTCGAACGAGCGCAACATCTCGTTCACGGCATCAAGACCCGAACTGCCGTCCGCGAGCTGAATGTCGGCGAGAATGATTCCCGGCCGCTTGACCTTGGCGAGCGCCACGGCTTCAGCATGCGTCCGCGCAACGCCGAGCACGCGATGACCAAGACTTTCCACCAATCCCTCGAGATCGAGCGCGATGAACGTTTCATCCTCGATGATCAGGACGTCCGTCGCGATCTCGGCCGCGAGCTCGCGGCCGGATTCCTCGACCAGTTCGCGCAGCGTGGGAGCGTCCACATCCAGAACCTTGGCGGCGTCGTCCTCGGACAAGCCTTCCAGCGCGACGAGCAGGAAAGCCTGGCGCGGCTTGGGAGGAATTTGCGCGAGATGCCGCTCAACCGCTTGGGTTGGATTGGGCCCTGTCGATTTGTCGTTGAGCGATACTGAATTCCAAATCTTCGTGAACAGCCGGTATAGCGCTATTCGCGTAGACAGACCCGCTTCCAACACCTTCGGGTCCTGCACCAGCGCTTCCAGCGTCGCGGCCACATAGGCATCTCCGGAGACCTGGCTCCCCGAAAGAGCGCGGGCGTATCGGCGAAGATAGGGCAAGTGTTGGGCAACTGCTTGTGATGTCGACAAGAATCCCTCCCGAAATGCGCGATGCGGACCAAATTTGGTCTGCGCCCCCCATATTACGATCAGCCTGTAGCGCGCCAACGCTACCGCCGCAAAAAAGTTCCGTTCAGGGAGGAACCATCTGCGCAGTCAAGGGTTTTGCACAGAACCAAGGGGGATACCGGCGCCCGCCTGGGGCCTCGGCAGTTGGGGTGGACAATGAACGAACGAAAGCCCGCGGGACAGCAAAATCCGATGGAAGCGACGGCGACGCGTAGCAAAAAAGCCAATGCGAAACCGGCGAAGCTGGGCCGAGACGTGCAAGCGCGTCTGGGTCAGCAGCTGCGCGCAATGTATGACGAGGTCGTGAACCAGGGAGTTCCCGACCGGTTCAGCGACCTGATCAATCGCCTCGAATCCAGCGGAAAAAAGGACTCGCAATAATGCCCATGGACGAGTCGGTCCGCAAAGCCGTTCTTGCAGCGGTGCCAAGCCTCCGCGCATTCGCGATCTCTCTCTGCGGCAACGTAGATCGCGCGGATGATCTCGTGCAGGAAACGCTCCTGCGAGCATTGGCGAATATCGATTCCTTCCAGCCCGGCACCAATATGTCGGCGTGGCTGTTCACGATCCTGCGTAATCATTTCCGTTCGGAGTACCGCAAGCGCCGTCGCGAGGTTGAAGACAGTGAAGGTCATCACGCCGAGTCGCTCAAGTCGCAACCCGATCAGTACGGCCACGTCGAGTTCAGGGAATTCCGCGAAGCGCTGGCGCAACTGCCTGCCGACCAACGCGAGGCGCTGATTCTGGTGGGTGCTTCCGGATTCTCATACGAGGAAGCGGCGGGGATCTGCGGATGCGCCGTCGGCACGATCAAATCGCGCGTCAACCGCGCGCGCACGCGACTGGCCGAACTGCTTCATGTCAACAGCGCCGAAGATTTCGGACCGGATGAAACGACGCGCGCCGTGCTTGCAAGCGGCGGAGAGTAGTTTCTAGGTTCGTCAGTCAGTCCTGTTTGTTTCGCGCCAAATGAATTGGCAAATAAAGTGCGAAGTAAAAGCCCCATGCGAGGATCCTCGCATGGGGCTTTTACGCTGACCGGAGAAGCTAGCCTACGGAAGCGTCGGGCGTCCTCCGCGCATCAACCCGGCGATCACCGAGATCGCGAACAGCACAATCGCCACGAAGAACACGATCTTCGCCGCTTCGATGGCAACGCCGGCGATCATTCCGAAGCCAAGCAACGCCGCGATCAGCGCAATAATCAGAAACGTGACTGCCCAACCCAACATGAGAATCTCCTCACCTCAAATCGCGGTACGAGAACCGCGTGCTGGGCAACGTCATCTGTTCCGATTTGGTTCCCATCCGGCGCAAGCCCGGCCGAGTGCGGAACCGGTTTAATGTTGCGCAAGTTCATCCCGCGGGGCTCGGTGGGGGATGCCGCGCAAAGGTCGGACAATCGATCTGGCGCGCGGTGGCGGGAGATGCGACGATCTAAATCATGTCAAGCCGCAGCAAATCGGGACTGAAAACCTATCGCGCCAAGCGTCGTTTTGATGTGACCGCCGAGCCGAAGGGCAAGGTGGAGCGCCGGCGCGGCGACGCCTATGTCATCCAGAAACACGCCGCCCGGCGGTTGCATTACGACCTGCGGCTCGAACTCGACGGTGTGATGAAGAGCTGGGCGGTAACGCGCGGCCCAAGCCTGGTGCCGGGCGAGAAGAGGCTCGCCGTGCAGGTGGAAGACCACCCCATCGAGTACAACAAGTTCGAAGGCACGATCCCGGAGGGTGAGTATGGCGGCGGTACGGTGATGATCTGGGACCGCGGCCGCTGGCACCCGCAAGACGATCCGTACAAGGGCCTCGCGAAGGGGCACCTGGCGTTCACGCTCGAGGGGAAGAAGCTGCATGGCGGATGGCATCTCGTGCGCATGCACCGCCGGCCCGGCGAGAAGCGCGACAACTGGCTGCTGATCAAGCAGCACGACGACGCCGAGCGATCTGCCGACGGCAGGGACATCCTCGAGGAGGAGCCCCGGTCAGTGGTCAGCGGTCGCACGATGGAGGAAATCGCGAACCGCTCGAAGAAAGTATGGCACAGCAACCGAACGAAGACTGAAAGCAAACAACGCTCCCGCACGACGAGGTCGGCGCCACGCAGGCGGGTGCGCGCCGCCGCGATCCGCCCTGTCGGCAAAAGGACAGAACCGACGAGCGACGATCCGCCTGCGGGACCAAAAGAGTCCCTCCCCGCTTTCGTGCCGCCCTGTCTCGCCACCCCGAGCGACAAACCGCCCGACAGCGACACCTGGATTCACGAGATCAAGTTCGACGGTTATCGCATTCAGGCGCGCCTTGATCGCGGCAAGGTCAAACTTTTCACTCGTAAGGGCCTCGACTGGACGACAAAATTTCCAACCATCGCCGCCGCGGTCGCGAAGTTGCCGGCAACGACTGCGCTCATCGACGGGGAAGTGGTGTCGGAAGGCGACGACGGCCTGTCGAGCTTTTCCCTCCTGCAACAGGATCTCAAGGCCGGCCGTCATGACCGCATGGTTTTTTATATCTTCGATCTTCTGCACCTTAACGGCACCAACCTGCGGCAGTTCCCGCTGGCCGCACGAAAGAACGCGTTGGCATCCTTGCTCAGGCAACAGCCGGGACCGTTGCGCCTGAGCGAGTCGCTGAGCGGACCGGGAACGAGCCTGCTCGAGCACGCCTGCAAGATGGGACTTGAGGGAATTATATCGAAGCTTGCCGAGGCGTCTTACGCCCCCGGCCGAGGCCATGACTGGATCAAGACCAAATGCTCGGACCGGCAGGAATTCGTCGTGGCGGGCTTCATGCCATCGACAGCGGATGCGCGCGCCGTCGGCGCACTGGTGCTCGGATTTTATGACGGCGGCAAGCTGAAATATGCCGGGCGTACCGGCACCGGCTTCACGCATCAGATTGCACGCTCGCTTTTTCGAAAGCTCAAGCCTCTCGCGATCAGCAAGACGCCGTTCGACATTATCCCGGCCGAGGAACGGGGCGCCCGAAAACCGACCTGGGTCGAGCCGAAGATGGTTGTGGAGGTTGATTTCCGCGGCTGGACCCATGGCAATCGCATTCGCCAGTCGTCGTTCCAGGGCGTGCGCGAGGACAAGGCACCGAAAGAGGTTGTGCGCGAGAAGGCCGTCGCTGCCGCAACGCAAACGGCAAGCGTAAAGCGCAGCCCGCCGATCAAGAAAAAAAACGACGTCACCGTTGCTGGCGTGCATCTGACGCATCCGGACCGCATCTACTGGGAAGATGTCGGCGTCACCAAGCAGGAGCTCGCCAACTTTTATGTGCAGATCTGGAAATGGATGCGGCCGCATGTTGTAGGCCGGCCGATCGCTCTGGTGCGCTGCCCGGAAGGTGCATCAGGCCAATGTTTCTTCCAGAAGCACGCCCGCGCCGGAATACCGACCGAGTATCTTCACATGGTCCCGGAAAAAGGCGATGAGATTATTTCCGTGGACGACATCGATGGCCTCGTCGCACTGGTCCAGGGCGGCGTGCTCGAAATCCACACGCGAGGAACCACCATTGATAAACGCGAGCACGCCGACCGGTTGGTCTTCGACCTCGATCCTGGTCCCGGTGTCGCCTGGAAAGACCTGGTGACGGCCGCCCGCGATGTCCGCGACAGGCTGGGCGGCATCAAGCTCAAGTGCTTTCTCAAGACTTCTGGCGGCAAAGGCCTTCACGTAGTGCTGCCGATCAAGCCCGCACCGTGGGAGCAAGCGAAGGCATTCTGCAAATTGGTCGCGGAAGCCATGGAGTCCGACGACCCGGATCTTTACGTATCGACGGCCACGAAAGCCAAGCGCAACAGGAAAATCTTCATCGACTATCTGCGCAACAGCCGGGAGGCGACCGCGATTGCCCCCTACTCCACCCGTGCAAGGCCGGGGGCGCCGGTCTCGGTGCCGGTCGACTGGTCCGAGTTGGGCAGCTTGAAGGGCGCCGATCAGTATACCGTCAGAAATCTGCCGCAGCGTCTGTCGCGCATGCGCAAGGATCCATGGGCGGCGATCGGACGCATCAAGCAGTCCCTACCCAAGCTGAAATAGCTGGCCGAAGCCCGAAAAACGATGGAACACGGGAACCTGCCCGTGCGTTTCCGCTGGCGATAGGCATTTGCCGCTGGCCGACGTATTGCATGGGCCGACTACGATGAAGAATAAAGCAAAGCCTTCTGCCGAGGCCACACAGTCAGCCCCAACTCTGAGTCAGCAATTCTCACAGTTCGCTCATGCGATCTCCTTGTGGACCGGCCATCCATTGGCATTTCTCTTGGCCGTCGCAATTGTGCTCGTTTGGATCGTGACGGGCCCCTTCTTCAACTTCAGCGACACATGGCAACTCATTATCAATACCGGCACCACCATCGTCACGTTCCTGATGGTGTTCCTGATCCAGAATACGCAAAACCGAGACACCCTTGCGATCCAGCTCAAGCTCTCCGAGCTCGTGCTGGCGATGAAAGGCGCCGAGAACAAGTTTGCTGCCATCGAAGATCTTAGCGACGAACAGCTTCAGGAGTTGCACGAGGAGTGCCGCGCGCGGGCCGAGACGACGTTGCGTCACCTCGAGGGCCGCAAGACCTATTCCGCTCATGATAATCGCCGGTCGCGGGCTGCCTCGAATAAAACACCGACGCGAAAGGCTTCGTAATAAACCATGGGTCCGCGAATTGTTCGCGACAGAAGTGAACTGCGGTGTAGCCGTTTTGTGGGCCAAGGCAGATGATGTTTGGAAGGTGTACGAGCGTCGGACTGATAATTGCCAGCTGTGCCGGGTCCGGGGAAGCTGCGGCAGAAAGCGCGCGCAAGCTTTCGGGAATGGCGTCTTACTACGGCGCCAATTATACGGGGCGGACGGCACGCGGCGAACGATACGATCCGGACAAATTCACCGCTGCCCATCGCACCCTGCCGTTCGGAACGCGCGTGCGGGTGACCGATACCAGATCGCAACGCAGCGTCGTCGTTGTGGTCAATGATCGAGGTCCGTTCATCAAAGGGCGCGTGCTCGACCTTTCATTGGCCGCTGCGAAGACCTTGCGCATGACCGATCGCGGCCTGCTCAAGGTCACGGCCGTCGTTGAGTAGGTCTGCGCTTTCCGCCCTGTCGGCCTTGTTGTTATACATTCGCCATCAGCCCGGCTGCACCGGACTATGATCAGCCTGCCCCCCGAGACCGCCGATTTTCACTCCATATTCAAGGACAAGCACATGCCCGCCAAGCGCCCGGCGCCACGCCTCGAACTGATGGACGAACCGCGCATGAACGAAGCACAACGCGCGCTGCTGGAAGCAATCCGGTTGGGCCCGCGAGGAGTATCCGTCACCCCGCGCGGTCCCTTCGCGGTGTGGATGCATGCACCGGATTTCGGCCATCTGGCCCAAGCGCTCGGGGGTCATTGCCGGTACAAGACTTCGCTGTCGTCGCGACTATCGGAGTTCGCTATTCTGTGCACCGCGCGGCTTTGGCGTGCCCAGTACGAGTGGTACGCTCATGCACCAATCGCTGAGAAAGCCGGCGTGACGTCCAGAACGATCGAAGACCTGCGCCTGGGGCGCCCGCCCAAATCGGCGCCCAAGGACGAGCGCGCGATCTACGATTTCGTCCAGGAGCTCTACAAGACAAGGCGCGTGAACGATCGCACCTACAAGCGTGTGCACGCGCTGTTGGGCGACCAGGCGACAGTCGAACTGGTCGGCATCCTCGGCTATTACGCGCTGATTTCGATGACGCTGAATGTATTCCGGATGATGCCACCGGAAACCGAAAAACTGGCGTTCGCGGAAACAAAATAAAACGTCGAGACCGAAAAAGTCCCGGCGCGGATGGGCGCCGGGACTTTATCAAGGCCGAGGGCCTTGGATCAGTTGCAGGTCCGCCGAGTCTTGATGATCACGTTGCCGTTCGGCAGCCGAGTGCGCACTTTCACGACGCGGCAATCGGCGCGATGCTTGTACCAGCCATAGTGATGGCCACGGTCCACGTGCCTGTGAACAACGGCATCCCGATCGCGCACGACAACCTGTGCCGACGCCGGAATGGCGCCTGCAAGCATTGTCGCCACGGCCGCAGCTACAACGACCATTCTCATCTCCAGCCTCCTCCTTCGTTCCCCCGGACCGGAAACGCCGGAAGCTGCGAAATGTTTCCTTTTGGACGGCGGTAAACCACCGGCAACAATAAGATTAGTGCCCGTGCACTTTGCCCGAACCGACGTCCCGGGCGCCGATGCCTTTCACCGTGAAGTCGACGGCTACATCGCCGGCTTTTTCAAAACGCAGGGTTGCCTTGACGTGCTGACCTTGCTCGAGCGGTTGCTTCAGTCCAACGAACATCACGTGATAACCGCCCGGCTTGAACTCCACTGTCTGACCCGCCTTAATGTCAAGGCCGGCGACGGGCCGCATCTTCATCACGCCGTCTTCCATGCTCATCGCGTGGATTTCGAGACGGTTGGACACGTCCGATGTGCCTCCCACGAGCCGGTCACCGGCATTGCCGCTGTTGGCGATCGTCATGTAACCGCCACCGACCGAAGCGCCCTTTGGAGTCGCGCGTACCCAGGGGGCAGAAATCTTCAAGCTGCCCGCGGTGATGTCTTGAGCCTGTGCCGGCCCGGCCATGAAAACGGCAAGGACGGCGATGAAAGCAAAACGAGTCATGTAAGCTCCGAATGAGGGCCGCAGCTGACTTGCCCAGCGCGGCGGATATCTGTTGATTGCGATGGAAGGCCAGCGGTTAGGCTGGCGGCGCGCGTGCACTTTGCGGGGACCTGGAAACCGTCGTTGTCGGCGCCGCGATCGGCAAGGTCTCAATAGAGGCGGCTGCTTGCAACTCAAGGGCAACGATGACGGCTGGGACTTCGTCGAGCGAAGGCGATGGACAGCAAATCCCGCACCCGACGGTGCATGCGCCTCCGGTGTCCGAGCTTCCTCGCTCCTGAACGTCGTTCACCGATGCGGCGCTGCAAATGGAATTGCCCAATGAAGCAGTCGCCACGGCGGACAGCGGCATCAACGCCGCATGCACGGCGAGCACGCAGGCAACCGCAAGCGCGCAAGCCTGGCGCCAAGTGAAATGGCAGTTCATGGCCGTAATCTATGCGGTGCCGTTCCCGGACGCCAGTCGATCAAGCCTCACCCACGTGATAGACTTTTGGCATGCCAGACGAGGAACTTGCTTCGTCCGAAAACGACCGCCGTGTCGTGAGGTTCAGGCCCGGCAAGGCGCCCGCGCGTTCGCGGGACCCGACGCCCCTCGATAGTCTGGCGAAATACGAGCGCACCGAGGATTCAGACGATTCAGAGGACTATCGTCATCGCATGATGGTGAACGCGGCAGTGTTTGTCCTGGTTATTGGGCTGATCGGCGCGGCACTTTGGTTGGCTGATACCATGGCGGCGATGCGCAAAAATCAGGACTGCGTCCTGTCTGGTCGTCGCGGGTGCACGCCGGTGGAAGTGAGCAAGGACCGCTGGTGAGCTTCGGGCGGGGGCGCGTTCCTGAAGGCCTGAAAAACCGCCCTTAAGCGCATTTCCTGTAAGCGACCGCCGCCATTGAACTTGTCCCTGTGCTTCGGTATACGGGCATCCAATCACCAGCCGGCGGGAGTGCGGATTGGGGGACTGTCGCGCGCGTCCAGGCGCATAGGTCGCCTGCTTGCCAGAACTCCAAACCAACCAGAGAGTTACCTATGTCTTCGACGTTCGACACGATCGCCAATATTATCGCCGAGACCTGCGACATCCCGCGCGACACCATCAAGCCGGAAAGCCACGCAATCAACGATCTCGGCATCGACAGCCTCGATTTTCTTGATATCGCCTTTGCAATCGACAAGGCCTTCGGGATCAAGCTTCCGCTCGAGCAGTGGACCCAGGAGGTCAACGACGGTAAGGCAACAACCGACCAGTATTTCGTGCTCAAGAACCTGAGCGCACGCATCGACGAGCTCGTCGCTGCCAAGGGGGCATAAGCGCGGGGCCCATGCGTCTTGAGTACTTCCAGCTGATCGACCGTATCGTCGAGCTGAAAATCGCCGATCGCAAAATCAGCACTGAGGCGACGGTTCCGAGTACAAACACCATCTTCGAGGGTCATTTCCCCGGCTTTCCGCTGATGCCGGGCGTCCTACTGATCGAGACGATGGCTCAGACCTCCGGGTGGCTGGTCGTCGCAGCGCATCGCTTCAATCGCATGGCCTTTCTTGCCGCGGTAAAGGACGCGAAGTTCCGGATGTTCGTCAGGCCGGGACAAAAGTTGTCGGTGACAGCAGCTCTCGCCCATGAAGGATCCGGTTATGCCATTACCGACACAAGCATAGCTCTCGACGGCAAGCCCATCTGCGACGCGACGTTGACGCTCCGGATCCTCGATTTTCCGAACGATGAAATGAGGCTCCGGATGCGGGAAGCCGCTGCTCGCGTCGGCTTCCCGGACGAGGTAGCAGCCGATGGCTGACAGCACTCGGGAAGTCTGGATCACCGGGATTGGAATTGTTTCGTGTCTCGGTGAAGGTCCCGATGCGCATTGGCAAAAGCTGATGCAGGCGCATCCTGACGCCGATACAACGACCTTTGCACCCTTCGTGGTGCATCCGGTAGCGCCGATCAATTTCGACGCCCAAATCCCAAAAAAGGGTGATCAGCGCCAAATGGAAAACTGGCAGCGAATCGGGACCTACGCTGCGGGACTTGCGCTGGATTCGGCTGGTGTCAAAGGCAATAGCGCCCTCCTCTCACGCATGGATATGATCGTGGCTGCCGGCGGCGGCGAACGCGATCTGACCGTTGACTCGAATATTCTCAGCGGCATCAGGCGTGCTGCTAATCCGGCAGCTTTTCTAAACGAACGCTTGATGAGTGATCTGCGTCCGACGCTTTTCCTTGCGCAGCTTTCCAATTTGCTGGCGGGCAATATCTCGATCGTGCATGGCGTTACCGGGTCTTCGCGCACCTTCATGGGCGAGGAATCTGCGGGCATCGATGCGGTGCGGATCGCCCATTTACGCATCGGCGCGAGGCAAAGCGACATAGCGCTGGTGGGTGGCTCTTTCAATGGTGAACGGCCGGACCTGCTGATGCTATACGAGTTCGCCGAGCTCGCACTTAAGAACAAATATGCACCGGTTTGGGAGCGTGGAGATGCAACAGCCGGTTTCGCATTGGGCTCTCTCGGCGCTTTTCTCGTGATAGAAGCCCGCGAGCATGCGGAAAAGCGAGGAGCCAAACCTTTGGCAAAACTGACGACAGTCGTTTCAGATCGAGCCACGCGGCAGCCTGGAACGATCACGGAAACGCTTTCGCGATTGTTGGACCGGCTGAAGGCAAAAATGAATGCAGGGCATGCCGCAGTCCTGTCGGGAGCAACAGGCGTGAAGCCTGCGACGGCCGAGGAGCGCAGGTTTCTTGAGCTGCATCCTGATCTTGTCGTGCGTGCGACCGGATCCTATCTCGGTCACGGGCTGGAGCCCCAATTCGCTATGAACATTGCACTGGCTACGGTTACGCTCGGTCATGGTAGTCTCTTCCCGCCATGTGACGCGACCGGCCTGGAACGGCCAATGACAGCCGATTTGACCGAAGTAGTAGTAACCGGCGTTGGACACTGGCGGGGTGAAGGTCTTGCACTCATCGAACGCATTGGTTGAGGGAGCGGGAAAGATGGCGACGGGCAAGGATAAATCGGGTCGGGTGCAAGTTGTCGTGACTGGCGTGGGCGTGGTCACCTCGTTGGGCGCGGGAAAAACCGACAACTGGGCAAAACTCACGGCTGGTCAATCGGGCATCAAGACCATCAGCCGCTTCCCCACGGAGGGACTAAAGACGCGCATAGCCGGCACGATCGACTATCTCCCGCCACAGTCCTCCAATGCCGCGTTGACGGAATCCTTCGCCGACCTCGCCGCCGAGGAGGCTATCGCGCAATCACGAGTGACCCGCTCCGGCCAATTTCCTGGACCGCTCTTCCTCGCCGTGCCCCCAATCGAGATGGAATGGCCGCAACGGCTCGAATTCGGCGCCAAGTCAGGGGCGAACGACAAGGTTACGTATGCGGATATGTTACGCGTGAGCGCCGGGTTTCCCGCATACCACCGACGATTCCTGCTTGGCTCGGTCGCCGACAATCTTGCCGAAAAGTTCGGCACACAGGGTTCGCCGATCTCGTTGTCCACCGCCTGCGCTTCCGGGGCGACTGCAATTCAGCTCGGGGTGGAAGCAATCCGACGTGGCGAGACTGACGCCGCGCTCTGCATTGGAACTGACGGTTCGATCAATGCCGAATCGGTCATTCGTTTTTCATTGCTTTCGGCGCTGTCGACCAACAACGATCCTCCCCATACCGCAGCCAAGCCGTTCTCCAAGAACCGCGACGGTTTCGTGATGGCCGAAGGCGCGGGCGCACTCGTATTGGAAAGCTATGAGGCAGCCAAGGCGCGTGGCGCAAAGATCCTGGGCGTGGTCGAGGGGTGTGGTGAGATGACGGATGCTTTTCACCGTACCCGGTCGAGCCCGGACGGCAAGCCGATCATTGGCTGCATAGCCAACGCGATCTCAGACGCCGGTCTGACGCCAAACGACATAGATTATGTTAACGCACATGGCACCAGCACACCTGAAAACGACAAGATGGAATATCTTGGCTGCGTGACCGTTTTTGGCGAGCGCATGAAGACCCTACCAATCTCTTCGAATAAATCGATGATCGGCCACACGCTTTCGGCCGCAGGCGCGGTCGAAGCCGTCTTTACGCTTCTGACGCTGCAGCACCAGCGCATTCCCCCCACAATCAATTACGTCGTTCCAGATCCGGCGATCCCTCTCGACGTGGTGCCCAATCAGGCGCGCGACGCAAATTTGCGCCACGCAATTTCCAACTCGTTCGGCTTTGGCGGGCAGAACGTGTCGCTTGTCATGGGCCTCGAACCGGCCTGATCGCCTTCATGCGTGCGCTGAGACTTATCGCCGATCGCAAGATTGAACTTGCCGACGTACCGCCGCCGCCCCCACCCGGCGAAGGCGAGGTTCAAATTCGAACTAAAGCAGTCGCACTCAATCACCTCGATCTCTGGGGCTTTCGCGGTATGGCATTCGCGAAGCGTCAGCTGCCGTTGGTGGTCGGCGCAGAAGCATCTGGAGAAATCGCTGCAGTCGGCAGCGGCGTTTCAGCCTTCGCAGCTGGCGACAAGGTTGTGATGTATGGCGCCATGACGTGCGGAAAATGTTCAGCGTGTCGCGAAGGTCGCGACAATTTGTGCGAGAACGTCGGCGGGATCATGGGTTTTCACATTGATGGCTTTTCACGCGAGCTGATCAATTTGCCCGCGCGGCTCGTAATTCCCGTGCCGAAAGGCGTTTCGCTGCGTGATGCCGCGTGCGCGCCAATCGCATTTGCTACGGTCGAACACATGTTGTTCGACAATGCCAAGCTAAAACCCGGAGAGACCATCCTGGTCCACGCCGGCGGTTCGGGGATCGGCTCAGTTGCAATCAAGATGGCAAAGGCGCTTGGCTGTACGGTCATAACCACTGTCGGTGACGACACAAAAGCTGAAAAAGCCAAGGCACTCGGAGCAGATCACGTTATCAATTACAAGACCCAGCGCTTCGAAGGCGTTACTCGCAAGCTTACCGGGAAGAAAGGCGTCGACGTCGTCTTTGAGCATGTAGGCGGAGAGGGATTTAATGGCTCTCTGCTCTGCCTCAAGCGCGGCGGACGCCTGGTCACCTGTGGTTCGACCGCGGGACCGATCGTGACGATCAATCTCATGCAACTGTTTCAGCAGCAGTACAAAATACTTGGATCATTTGGGGCATCCATGCGCAACATCCGCGACAGTCTATCGAAGATTGCTGCGGGCATGACACCGATCATCGATACCGAGGTGCCACTCACCGATTTCGAGCGCGGCCTCGCCCGATTGGAGAGCCGACAGGTGTTCGGCAAGGTGATTGTGAATTTCTAGCGCATAGCCTGAACAATGAGGACCGGTTCTTCGGCAAAGATCATGCGCCACGTAAAGTCGGGCGTGTCCAGATGAGACGAATGGTTCGTCGCCTGCGGCGCGGCTTCAAACGCGCAAGCAATGCTCTACTTGGAACGCTTGCGATCGGCGTACTGAGCGGCGTCCGACTGACCGATCCCGACAGGATGTCGGATTTCGCCGGCTGGATGATGCGCACGATTGGGCCGTTTCTTCCGGAGAACCGGATTGGGCGCGCCAATCTTGTCGCCGCTTTCCCGGAAAAAACCAGATCCGAGATCGATACGATCCTTCGCGGATGCTGGGAGAACCTCGGCCGCATGGGGGCCGAATTTGCGCACCTCGACGTGCTCTGGAGTTACGACCGCGAGCAGCCCAAGAGAGGCCGGATCGATCTCGCCCAGCCCGACATTGAGCGGTTTCACAAGCTCCTGGACGATGGCAAGCCGGCGCTGATTTTTGCCGCACATCTCGCGAACTGGGAACTGCCGGCGATTTGCGCCACGACCTACAGTCTTGACAGCGCAGTGCTCTATCGGCGGCCAAACATCTCCGGTATCGACCGTTGGCTTACCGAAACCCGCAAGGCCAACATGGGCGAGCTAATTTCAAGCAATCTCGATGCACCGATGAAAATCGCCGAGGCGCTGAAGCGAGGTGCCCACGTCGGCATTCTTGTCGACCAATATTATGTGCGGGGCGTCCCCGTCACCTTTTTCGGCCGTCCGACCATGGCTAACCCTCTGCTTGCGAGGCTCGCGCGCCACTTTGATTGCCCGATCCATGGGACACGCATCGTACGTCTGCCGAACTATCGCTTCCGCGCGGAGTTGAGTGAGGAACTTGAGCCGGCACGCGACAATGAAGGAAAAATCGACATAGCCGGCACGATGCAAAGGATCACCTCCGTAGTAGAACAATGGATTCGGGAGAATCCTGAGCAATGGCTGTGGATGCACCGACGATGGAGACCGGAAAACTGACGGCGGTCAGCGGCCGGTCTTGATTTTCGTCCACAACCGATTCACGAAGCGCTGTGACTTCTGATCCCGCGCGCCAACCGTGTAGAGGTGATCCATCGTTGCGGCATCCGGATAGATGCTTTTGTCGTCTAGCACGCTCTTGTCGATGAATTTCTGGCTTGCCAGGTTGCCATTGGCATATGAGACGAAGTTGGTGTTCCGCGCTGCAATTTCCGGCCGCAGCAAGTAATCGATAAAGGCATGCGCTTCGTCGACGTGTTTCGCATCCTTGGGAATGGCATGGTTGTCGAAAAACATCTGCGCGCCTTCATTGGGAATCGCGTAGCCGATCTCGACACCGTTTTTTGCTTCGGCCGCGCGCTTTTGCGACTGCTTGATGTCTCCTGACCAGCCCACGACCAGACAGATTTCTCCGCCTGCGAGCGCATTCAGATATTCGGAGGAATGAAATTTTCTGACCAAAGGCCGGATTTTCATCAGAAGTTCGCCGGCCTTTTCCAACTCCTTCGGATCGTTCGAGTTTGGATTCAAGCCGAGAAAGTGCAATGCTGCCGGTAGGATATCATCTGCGGAATCGAGCATGTGGATCCCGCAGTCACGAAACTTGGCCAGATTTTCCGGCTTGAAAACGACGTCCCAGCTGTCGATTTTGCCCTCGGGGCCGAGCCGTTCGCGCATCGCCTTCACGTTGTAGCCGATGCCCGTAGTTCCCCACATGTAGTTGACGGCGAACTGGTTGCCAGGATCATAAACAGTTAGGCGCTTGGCTATGTCGGGCCAGACATTGCCGAGATTCTTGAGTTTGCTTTTGTCGAGCTTTTGGAAGACACCGCCCTTTATTTGCCGCTCGAGAAAGTAAGCGGTGGGCACCACGACATCGTAGCCGGATTTGCCGGCAAGCAACTTCGTCTCCAGCGTTTCATTGGCATCGAAAGTGTCGTACTGAACTTTGATGCCGGTTTCCTTTGTGAAATCATCGAGAACTTTTGGCTCGATGTAATCCGACCAGTTGTAGACATTGACGACGCGTTGGTCTTGCGCAGCAGCCGGCGCCACCATTGCCAGCGCGATAACTGCTGCGATGACGCATGCAAGAACATGCACAGACCTATGGCAAGTCGCGATCAAAGCCGCCCGAAAGCCGCCAAGCCAGCAGCATCCACTCTTGCAGGACATTTTCCCCCCAATTACTCGATCCGGGTTGGAAGCCCGGCAGCCTTCCAGGCAATGATACCGCCCGCAAGATGAGCGTTGTAGGGGTAGCCATGATCCTGCGCAGCGAGCGATGCGGTGACCGAACGCCGACCGGAACGACATGCGAACACGACCTGCTTGCCTTGCGGATCCGGTATCGCCGCAGGATCGAACGACGATAGCGGCACGATGACCGCATCGGGATAGCATTCAACCGCCGTTTCATTGGATTCGCGCACATCGACAAGCAGGACGCGACCTTCACGCAAGCCTTCTGCAACCTGTTCAGGCGTGAGGTTTGTCACCTCGTCCGCCCGCGGTATTTCATCGGCCATCTGCCGAAACTCCGTTACAAACGCGATCGGTTTTTACCGCGAAACAGGGCACAGCGCACCTGTCTTCGTGAGTCAAATCGTGACCTGGGTTCCGACTTCGACCACGCGCCCGGTCGGAATCTGAAAATAGTCCGTGGCGTCGTTGGCAACCCGGGTGAGGCCGATGAACAGCCGGTCCTGCCAGCGTGGCATTCCCGAATCGGCCGCCGGCCGGAGTGAGCGGCGCGAAAGGAAGAACGACGTCGACATGATGTCGAATTGCCAGCCGAGCTTGCGCGCGATCACCAAAGCCTTTGGTACGTTGGGGGTTTCCATAAAGCCGAAACGGAGGAAGACACGGGAAAATGTTTTCCCGACCGGCTCGATGCGCACACGTTCCGCCGCGTCGACGCGAGGCGTGGAAGCAGTTTCGATTGTGAGGATGACATTCTTTTCGTGCAGCACCTTGTAGTGCTTCAGGCTGTGCAGCAATGCGGTTGGCGCGCTGACTGGATCGCTGGTGAGAAATACGGCCGTGCCAGGCACACGTGCCGGAGGTTTTCTCTCGAGGCTTCTCACCAGCGATTCAAGCGGGGTTTCGAGGCGGCGCGTCTTCTCAAAGAGCATTCGACTGCCACGCCGCCAGGTATACATCACCGCCATGACGATCGCCCCCAGCGCCAACGGAATCCATCCGCCCTCTACGACTTTAAGCAGATTGGCGGAGAGGAAAGTAAAATCGATGAGCACGAATGGCAGCATCAGTGCCAGAGCACCGGCAAGCCGCCAGTTCCAGACTCGCCAGATCACTACGATAGCCATTATCGCCGTGACCACCATCGTGCCCGTCACTGCGATTCCGTAAGCGGAGGCCAGCGCGCTCGATGAGCGAAATAACGCGACCAGCAAAAGGACGCCGACTAGGAGCAGCGTGTTGACGCGCGGCATATAGATTTGTCCAAACAAGGCTTCCGACGTGTGGCGAATTTCAAGCCGTGGCAGCAGGCCGAGCTGGATCGCTTGTTGTGTGAGTGAATAGGCCCCCGTGATTACCGCTTGGCTTGCTATGACCGTGGCCACCGTAGCCAACAGCACCATCGGCAGGAGCGCCCAATCCGGATAGAGCAGAAAAAACGGATTCTCTACCGATTTTGGATTGGTGAGCACCAAAGCGCCCTGCCCCAGATAGTTGATCACAAGCGCAGGCAGCACAACGGCCAGCCACGCGAAGCGGATCGGTGCGCGTCCGAAATGGCCAAGATCCGCATAGAGCGCTTCGGCGCCGGTCACCACAAGGAAGACGGCGCCGAGCGTGTAGAAACCGACAATCCCGTGGTGGATGAGAAAGCTCACTCCGTACCAGGGATTGAATGCGAGCAGGACGGACAGGTTCTGTGCAATATGCCAGATGCCGGCCGCCGCGATCGTTGCAAACCAGAAGAGCATTATGGGGCCAAAGAAGGTTGCGACACTCGCCGTACCGCGGGACTGTACGGCAAACAGCGTGACCAGAACGAGAACGGTCAATGGCACCACGTACGCATCAAACGCCGGTGTAACGACCTTTAGTCCCTCGATCGCCGAAAGGACCGACAGTGCCGGCGTAATAATCGCGTCGCCGTAAAACAATGCACCGCTGATTATTCCGAGAAGGATCACAAGTCCGCCGCGCCTCACGAGCGAGCGTGATGCAAGAGCCATCAGTGCAAGCGTGCCACCCTCGCCCTTATTATCGGCGCGAAGCAATATCAAAACGTATTTTGCGGTAACGATCAGCAGCAGTGCCCAGACGATAAGAGAGAGAATGCCGAGCACGACGGGTTCGCTCACTGGATTTCCGGGACTAGTCGCCGCCAGTACGGCTTCCCGAAACGCATAGAGAGGACTCGTGCCGATGTCGCCATAGACGACGCCGATACTTCCGAGCGCCAGCGACCACAAACCGATTTTGCTGGGAGAACCGCCGCTTGCGGGCGTGATGGTGCCGCCGGGAAGTGCGGCCGTGCTGTGTGCCATGATCTGCCTGAGAATTATTGCAATGCAAAAAGCTGCGGGACGCGGCTTATAACGCCGCGACCCGGGAGCCAGCATAATCATTTGTGCAATTCAGCCCAGCGAGCCATGCAAATCCGCCATGAGTCCACCGGTATTTACAGCATGAGATCAATGGCTTGCGCCAAAATCCTTCATCTTGGTTTTACACAGTTACCTGCGTACCAATCTCGACCACGCGTCCAGTGGGTATCTGGAAGAAATCCGTGGCATCACTGGCTGACCGGGCCAGCCCAATGAAGAGGTGGTCCTGCCAGGCCGGCATCCCCGATTTCGCCGAGGGCTTAAGGGCGCGTCGTGACAGGAAGAACGACGTCGACATGATATCGAATTGCCAGCCGTGCCGGCGCGCGATCGCAAGTGCTTTTGGCACGTTGGGCTGTTCCATGTAGCCAAACTTCAGTGCCACGCGCGAGAAATGCTTTGACAGCGGCGTAATGCGCACGCGGTCTTCTTCCGGCACGCGCGGCGTATCCGCAGTAACGATCGTCAGGATCACATCGTTTTCGTGCAGGACCTTGTTGTGCTTGAGGTTGTGCAACAGCGCCGTTGGCGCAAATTCCGGATCGCTTGTCAGGAATACTGCCGTCCCCGGCACGATATGAGGAGGTTTCTTCTCCAAACTGCGCAACAGGGTTTCGAGCGGGACTTCGGTGCGTCGAGTCTTGCTGATGAGGATGCCGGTTCCGCGACGCCATGTCAGGATCAACAACACCATCGTCGCGCCAAACAAGATGGGAGCCCAAGCGCCTTCGAACAACTTGAGAAAGTTCGCTGAGAAGAAAACCACGTCAACAATGACAAACGGCGAAATCAACAGCAGCGTCTTCCACAGCGGCCACTGCCACCCTTTCCAGATCACGACAAAGGCAAGTAGTCCGTCCACGATCATCGTCGTCGCAACTGCAATGCCATATGCCGAGGCCAGAGCACTGGAAGTGCGGAACAGCCCTACCAGCAGCAGCACGCCGATCATCAGTGAGATGGTCACGCGCGGGATGTAGATCTGGCCCACGTGCGAGGCCGAAGTGTGCAAAATCGCGAGACGTGGCAGAAGACCGAGCTGGATCGCCTGATGGACAAGGGAATAGGCGCCAGTGATAACCGCCTGACTGGCAATCACAGTGGCTGCGGTGGCCAAGACGACCATCGGCAACAGCAAAGTCTCCGGCACCAATTTATAAAAAGGGTTTTCGATCGCTGAGGGATCTGCCAAGACCTTCGCACCCTGGCCGAAATAGTTGATGAGCAGTGCCGGCAGCACGAGGCTGAGCCAGGCGGTCTGGATTGGCTTGCGCCCGAAATGGCCGAGATCGGCGTAAAGCGCCTCGCCCCCGGTCACCACGAGAAATACGGCGCCGAGCGTGACCAGTCCGATGGTGCCGTGGTGAATAAGGAAATCAACGCCATAGAAAGGATTGATAGCGAAAAGCACGGTGGGATCGTCACGAATGTGCAACCCGCCGGCGACCGCGATAGAAACAAACCACACCACCATCACCGGGCCAAACATCGCAGCCACGCGGGCGGTGCCGCGGCTCTGCGCCGCGAACAATGCGATCAGGATGATCACCGTGAGCGGCACCACATAGTCACTGAATGCCGGACTCGCGATTTTTAGTCCTTCCACCGCCGAAAGCACCGAGATGGCCGGTGTAATTACGGAGTCGCCAAGAAACATCGAGGCGCCGATCACGCCAAGGATAAAAACGAAGGGGGTGCGCTTGCCGAGTGCGCGCGTGGCCAGGGCCGTCAACGAAAGTGTGCCGCCCTCCCCGTTATTGTCGGCGCGCAGCAGGATCAAAACATATTTGAGCGTGACGGTTACGATCAGCGCCCACACGATCAGCGAAAGCACGCCGAGGACGACGCTTCGGCTGACGATTTGGTCTCCGCTTGCCGCAATTGCCGCCTCACGAAACGCGTAGAGCGGGCTAGTCCCGATATCGCCGTAGACGACGCCGACGCTGCCAAGCGCCAGGGCCAAAAGCCCGGGAGGAGCGTCGTCGTGCGTTCGCGCGGAGGCCGTAGACTGGGGCGCGCCGTGACTCATGAAAAATTTGGTCCGCGAAGCTCTCGGAGTCCGGCGTTATATCACCGCGTCAGTTGGGATTATATGGGCCCTAATCGAGCCGGACCAAGCACAATCGATATTATGGTGTCAGATTGTCCGGCAGCGGCGGTTCCTCGCGCATCAAAGTAATTGTTACGCGTCGGTTCGGCGACATATACGGATCGTCAGGAAACAGCGGATCCGTATCGGCCTTGCCCGCCACCATGAAGACATTGCCCGACGGGATGCCCTCCGACTCCAGAATTTGACGTACGGCATTGGCGCGATCGGCGGACAGTTCCCAGGGACCATAGCCAGGCTTTGGCGGCACTTTGGCCGATGCGGTATGGCCAACAATAGAAAGGCGGTAAGGCATGGCCTTGAGCTGGGGCGCGATTTTCTGAAGCAACTTTCGCGTGCGCTCGTAAGGGTCCTTGCCGCCTTCGGGAAACATGGAACGGCCGTCTTGATCGACAATCTCGATGTTGAGACCCTGCTTCGTCTCCTCGAGCATGATGTGCTTCGACGCTTCGGCAATTTCCGGCATTTCCTGCAAGGCTTGCCTGAGTGAGGCGGAGGCCAGCGAAAACTTGCGATCTTCCTTAAGGCGGGCCCCGTAGGAACGCTGGCGGTCGCTATCTTCGGGTGACGGCGTTGCCGAAGCTTCGGATGGGTCGATATGGGCGGCATTCCTGAGTTTCGGCCGCGTCGGCAAGCCGAGCACCTCGATAATGCCGGAATACCGCACCCGGTCCTGAACGCCAAAAGCATCGCGCATGGAGCCCGCGACGACCTGCAGCTTGGCCTGATCCTGCGTGGAGAATGCCACCAGCATCACGAAGAAGCTGACAAGCAGCCCCATCAGATCGGCAAAGGTGACAAACCAGCCGTGTCCTCCGCCGTGACCTGCTTCTTTGCGTCTCGCCATGAGCTGCCTTCAATTCTACCGCTCTAGGCGGGAACGGCCTCCGCCGCTTCGTCGATATCGTCTTCGCTGTGGCGATGCTTCTCAGGCAGGTAAGCAAGCAGCATCTCGCGCACCAGTGTCGGGCTCTTTCCTTCCCTGATCATCAGGATGCCATCGATGATCAGAGTTCGATTGATTTCCTCATCCACCAACTTGAGATGAAGCTTGTCTGCGATCGGCAGACAAAGCAGGTTGGCAACGGCGGCGCCGTAAAAGGTCGCCAGCAAGGCGACAGCCATGAACGGGCCTAGCTTAGACGGATCGGTCATGTTGGCGAACATCTGCACCATTCCGATCAAGGTACCGATCATGCCGAAAGCCGGCGCGCAATCTCCTACTGCGCGGTAAATCTTTTGTCCTTCGTCCAGATGCGTCAGAAAATTGTCTCGGTCGCGTTCGAGATTGTCTCGAATGAAATTTCCGTCGTAGCCATCCGCGACGAAACGAACGCCCTTGGCAAGAAACGGATCCTCTATTTCGACCTTCTCGAGACCGATGGGTCCCTGCTTCCGCGCAACCTCCGCCAAGCCAGCCAGTTCGTCGACCAGATCGCGCTGACTCATTCGGCGAAGCGAAAAGGCAAATTTGGCACCAAGCGGCAAGCCGTGGAAGATCGAAGTCAGCGGAAACCGGATGAGCGTGGCGGCGAAGGAGCCGCCAAAAATGACGATTGCCGCATGGACGTCGAGAAACATCCGCAAATCGCCGCCCATGAGAATGAGCGTGGCGAGAACGATCGCCCCCGCCAGCAGGCCTAGACCTGTTGCGATATCCATACTCGCACCCCACCCACGCGCACGACCTGCCGTCTCGCTCGAACGACGCCCAAAGCGACCCTAGACTGGCGCTGTTAAAGGGGGGTAAAGGCTAACCGTTGGTGAAAGAAAAAAGCCCCGCAAACCGCCGCAACTGGTGACCGGCGGCCGAAAAACTGCGAAAATTGCGACAAAATGGCGCCAACTGCCCGAGACGGGCTATCCGGAGCCTTTCAAAAAGCGGAGGAATGCGTCCCATGCGTGAAGTCGGCCATTTCATTGGTGGCAAGGTCGTTAAAGGGACATCCGGTCGTTTCGGCGATGTCTTCGATCCTAATACCGGGGAAGTCCAGGCCCGGGTCGCGCTCGCGAAGCACTCCGAGGTCGAGCACGCCATCGCGAACGCCCAGGCGGCTCAGCCCGGCTGGGCCGCGACCAATCCACAACGTCGCGCCCGCGTTATGTTCAAGTTTCTCGAGCTGGTCCAAAAGGAATTCGACAGCCTGGCGAAATTGCTTTCGTCGGAACATGGAAAGACGGTTCCGGACGCGCGCGGCGATATCCAGCGCGGCATTGAAGTCGTGGAATTCGCGTGCGGCGTTCCGCATTTATTGAAAGGCGAATTCACCGAAGGCGCGGGACCCGGAATCGATTTGTACTCGCTCCGGCAGCCGCTAGGGGTTGTCGCCGGCATCACGCCTTTCAATTTTCCGGCAATGATCCCGATGTGGAAATTCGCGCCGGCGATCGCGTGCGGCAATGCTTTCATCCTTAAGCCATCCGAACGCGACCCGTCGGTTCCAATAAGGTTGGCCGAATTGATGATCGATGCAGGGCTTCCTGCCGGAATACTCAACGTGGTCAACGGTGACAAGGAAGCAGTGGATACGCTGCTGACCGATCCACGCGTAATGGCGATCGGCTTCGTCGGCTCGTCGGCGATCGCTGAGTACATCTATTCGACCGGGTGCGCCAACGGCAAACGGGTTCAGTGCTTTGGCGGCGCGAAGAACCATATGATTGTCATGCCTGATGCCGATATCAACCAGGCTGTCGATGCTCTGGTCGGCGCAGGGTATGGCTCCGGCGGCGAGCGCTGCATGGCGGTCTCGGTCGCGGTCCCCGTCGGTAAAAAAACTGCCGACATTCTTGTCGAGAAACTGATTCCGCGCGTCGAAAGCCTGAAGATTGGTCCGTCGAACGACCCGCAAGCGGATTATGGACCGCTGGTCACAAAGGCGCATTTGAACAAGGTGAAGGACTATGTCGACTTGGGCGTTAAGGAAGGCGCCAAGCTTGTCGTCGATGGTCGCGGCTTTAAATTGCAAGGGTACGAAAACGGAAACTTCATGGGTGGTTGCCTGTTCGACGAGGTCAAGCCGGACATGCGCATCTACAAAGAGGAAATCTTCGGGCCTGTCCTATCTGTGGTCCGGGCTAAGGACTACGAAGAAGCCGTGCGTCTTCCCTCCGAACACGAATATGGAAACGGAGTCGCGATCTTCACGCGCGACGGCGACGCTGCCCGCGATTTCGTCAACCGCGTGCAGGTAGGGATGGTAGGCGTAAACTTCGCTATTCCGGTCCCTCTCGCCTACCACACGTTTGGTGGCTGGAAGCGGTCCGGTTTCGGCGATCTCAACCAGCATGGACCGGATTCGATCCGTTTTTATACAAAGACGAAAACCGTAACCTCGCGCTGGCCCACCGGCACAAAGGAAGGCGCCGAGTTTGTAATCCCAACAATGAAATAGTTCTAATCGGGGACTCCTGAGGGCCACGAGCGGCCGTTTGTCGGGGATAGTCCGCCGTATCGGAGCCGTCATGTCCGAATATCAGCTTTATTGTTTCGCCCAATCCGGCAATGCGTATCGTGCCGCGCTGATGCTCAATCTGATTGGCGCAGATTGGAAAGCAGTCTGGGTCGACTTTTTCGGCGCAATGGTTCAACGCACGCCGAAATTTCGTGCTGAAATCAATGAAATGGGAGAATTTCCAGTCCTTGTCCATGGTGCAAGGAAGCTCACTCAGTCCGGCGTGATTCTGACCTACCTCGCCAGACGCAGTGGAAAATTCAAGCCAGAGGGCGAGGACGAAGAACTTGAGGCGCTGCGTTGGATGATCTTCGATAATCAGAAGGTGAATGGCTTCCTCGGCCCGTTTCGCTTTCTGAAGAATTTCGCCAAACCTCCGGGTGACCCAGCCGTCCTGGCGTTTCTCAAGGGACGCATCGACGGCAATTTGGCGATCGTCAACAAGCGGCTCACGGGCCGGCAATTTCTGATCAGTGACAAGCCGACGATCGCCGACGTGTCGATGACTGGCTATCTTTATTACCCTTCCGAAGAGTTCGGCTTTGATATCGCCAAGGATCATCCGGCGATCGGCAGTTGGCTCGAACGCATGAAGGCGCTTCCGGGATGGAAGCACCCGTACGATTTGATGCCTGGTTACCCGCTTGAAACGAAGTGATCAGTTGAGGCGCGCTGGCCGCTCTTTATCTGTTTGTTGGTCTGTCTGGCCGGATGCAAATGTCTCATCGCCCGGAGTCGGCGCGGCTGCCGTGACCGCGGCCGCAGCGGCGGCAGCGTCTTTACGTTGATGCTCGCGATAGGAAAGCCAGCCGAGCGGCAGGCACGCGAGATAGGCGAGCGTGCCGAGCGTGAGCACCTGCCATGGATAGCTGACCAGCAACGCGAAGAACAAGACGACCATGACAAACACAGGCAGCACCATTTCCGGGGGCACCCGTTTGCCGACGCGCTTTCCCGAAAAAACCGGCAGCCGGGACACCATCAGCAACCCGATCAGCAGCGTGTAGAAGAAGGTGAACCACACCGTAACAAGACCGACCGGCACACCGAGAAAGGTGATGTATATCGGCAGTAACACAGTGATGGCTCCAGCCGGAGCCGGAATGCCGGTAAAGAAATTCCCTGACCATGCCGGCCTGTTGGGGTCGTCGATCATCACGTTGAAGCGCGCAAGTCTCAGGCCGGCGCAGATCGCAAAAACCAGCGCGGCAATCCAGCCCGCCGATTTGAGGTCATGCAGACCCCACAAATACAGGATCAGCGCAGGCGCGACGCCAAAGTTCACGAAATCCGCCAGACTGTCGAGCTCTGCACCAAATCTCGAAGTGCCTTTGAGCATCCGCGCGATCCGGCCATCGATGCCATCGAGCAAGGCGGCAAACACGATCGCCGCCAGTGCCAATTCGAGCTTGTCCTCTACGGCCAGCCGAATGGCCGTAAGGCCCGCACATAGCGCCAGCAAAGTGATCAGATTTGGCAGCAGGGTCCGGACCGGAATCGCCTTGAAGCGACGCCGGAACGGCGGCGGGGCTGGATCGAACGGCTGAAAAACCATGAAAACAATATAGGCCCGACCTGCCAGCCGCGCCACAGGGCGAAAACGCCTTTCTGTTGGCCTCGTTAATGATTTACCCGCTACGGAACGCCCTGCCGGCGTCACCCGATAGCAGATCGGCAAGGACGGTTTCTCCGGCAATCGAAGTCTGGCCGGTTGCCACCATCGGCGTCGCGCCCTCGGGCAAATAGACATCGAGACGCGATCCAAACCGGATCATGCCAAAGCGCTCGCCGGCTCCAATGGACTGACCCGGGCGCACGAAACAGACGATGCGGCGCGCAACAAGGCCTGCAATCTGGATCACTGCAACTCGCGCGCTGGGCGTTGCAATCACCAGGCAATTGCGCTCGTTGTCGACGCTCGCTTTGTCGAGATCGGCATTGAGGAACTTGCCGGGATGGTAAACGATTTTCTCGATTTTTCCGGCGGCCGGACTGCGATTGACGTGGCAGTCGAACACGCTCATGAAAATCGAAATGCGGGGCAGCGGCCTGCTCCCTAGGTCCAGATCGTTTGGCGGAATCGCGCTGATTACTTGACTGATACGGCCATCTGCCGGCGCGACAACCAGGCCTTCACGCACCGGCGTGACCCGCGGCGGATCACGGAAGAAATACGCGCACCAGATCGTCGCCAACGTACCCAGCCAACCGAGTGGACTCCAAAGCCAGAACAGAACGAGGCTGACAAGCGCAAAAGCGCCGATAAACGGGTACCCCTCTGGGCTTATGGGCACGATCTGCGAGCGGATCGAATCGTAGATCGACATGCGGCTATCTTACTCCGCCGCGTCCGCGCGTGCTTCGAGCGGAACGGCAGCTGCCTCGGTGATCTCATCCTCAAGCGGGGGCGGATTGCGATTGGGCGCGCTTTGCTCGTCTTCGCCGGTCCGGGCAAGCTTCTCGCGCGCCTCTTCGGCCTCGCGCTGACGGTTCCACATGCTTGCATAAAGCCCACTTTTGGCAAGCAAGCCATAGTGAGTTCCGCGTTCGACGATCTCACCCTGATCAAGCACGACAATCTCGTCGGCGCCGACGATTGTGGAAAGTCGATGCGCGATCACCAACGTAGTTCGGTTGCGTGAAACGCGCTCAAGTGCATCCTGAATTTCTTTCTCGGTATGACTATCGAGGGCAGAGGTCGCCTCGTCGAGCACCAGGATGGGAGGTCCTTTGAGGATGGTGCGAGCGATGGCCACGCGCTGCTTCTCGCCGCCGGACAATTTGAGGCCGCGTTCGCCGACCTCGGTGTCGTAGCCCCTTGGCGCAATGCGGATGAGCGGATCGATCTGGGCAAGGCGCGCCGCCTCTTCGACTTCGGCGTCCGTCGCTTCCCACCGGCCGTAACGGATGTTGTAGCGGATGGTGTCGTTGAAGAGAACGGTATCCTGCGGCACCATTCCAATCGCCTGCCGCAGCGATTTCTGCGTGACCTTCGCGATGTCCTGGTCATCGATCAAAATGCGGCCGCCCGAAAGATCATAGAAGCGGAACAGCAGGCGCGAAATTGTTGACTTGCCCGCGCCGGAAGGTCCTACGACTGCAACCGTCCTGCCAGCCGGGACCTCGAAGCTTATGCCTTTGAGGATGGAACGAGATGGTTCGTAAGCGAAGCTGACGTTCTCGAACCGAATGGTGCCGGAATTGACTTTCAGCGGACGCGCCTGCGGCAGGTCCCTGATTTCCGGCTCGCGCGCCAGAATTGAGAACATGATCTCGATATCGGTGACGGCTTGCTTGATCTCGCGATAGACCATGCCCATGAAATTCAGCGGCTGATAAAGCTGTATCATCATTGCGTTGATGAGTACGAAATCGCCGACGGTCTTGGTGCCGGCCTTGATCTCGAAGGCGCACATGACCATGGCTGCGGCAAGTCCAAACGTGAAGATCACCGCCTGACCGGCGTTGAGCACCGCCAATGAGGTATAGGCTCGAACGCTGGCATCTTCGTATCGGGCCATCGCGCGGTCGTAACGAGCCGCCTCACGTTCCTCGGCCGAGAAATATTTGACGGTCTCGTAGTTGAGCAGCGAGTCGATCGCCTTCACGTTGGCGTCGGTATCGCTGTCATTCATCTTGCGCCGTATGCCGATGCGCCATTCGGTGGCGCGATAGGTATAGGTCATGTAAACCGCAACAGTAATCATGATCACCGCGACATAGCGCCAGTCGAACTGCCACATCAGCACCACGACAATGAAGGCGAGTTCGATGATCGTCGGCGACAGTTGCAAAATCACCATGCGGACGATGGTTTCGATTCCGTTGCGTCCACGCTCAAGAACGCGCGTCAAACCGCCGGTCTTGCGTTCGAGGTGGAAACGCAGCGACAGTTCGTGCATGTGCACGAAAGTGCGATAAGCGACCCGTCGCACCGCGTGCATTGCCACTTTGGCGAACAGCCCGTCCCGCAACTGCGTGAGTGCCGCCATCAGGATGCGCATCCCCCCATAGGCAATAGTCATGGCGATGGGCGCGGCTATTACCCAAAAAAGCCAATCGGAGGCAGCGACCGGGGCAGTGCCCTGGCCGGCAAGCGCATCTGTCGCCCATTTAAACGTGAAGGGAACTGCAATCGTCGCAAGTTTTGCAGCGAGCAGCAGCACCAGCGACCCAATCACCCGCAACTTCAGATCGCGTCGATCGGACGGCCAGATGTAGGGCCAAAGATGAACAAGCGTCGTCAGCAAGGCGCCGCGATTCGCGGAGACGCGCGATTCGCTTTCGGAAATACGGTGATGATGGTCCGTCATTCAAGCTTCATATATGCGGATTCTAGTCAGTAATCACCATTTCCGCCGACTTATTGCGTTGGCTGCCTTGACGATGCCGCAAGCGCTATGCACATGCATATGCATGAACAGACCTCAAAAAAGCAGTAAAATCAGAAAAATTTGCGTCTATTGCGGCTCTGGTCCGGGCGCGGATCCGGATTTCGTCGAGAGCGCAAGGGCATTTGGCGCGATCCTGGCGAAAAACGATATCGGCCTGGTCTTCGGCGGCGGATCGATCGGCATGATGGGAGCAATCGCCAAGTCGGTTCTCGATCATGGTGGAGAGGTGACCGGCATCATTCCAGAATTTCTGGTCGCGCGCGAACACGCAATGCGGGGCGCGGACAATCTGATTGTCACGCGGGATATGCATGAAAGAAAGCGTAAGATGTTTGAAATGGCTGATGCTTTTGTGGCGATGCCGGGCGGAATCGGAACGCTTGAAGAAGTTGTTGAACAAATGACCTGGGTTCAGCTCGGCCGCCATCGCAAGCCGATCTTGCTCGCGAATATCAAGCATTTTTGGGACCCGCTCTGCTCTCTTATCGACCACATGAGGAAGCTCGAGTTCATCCGCGCCGGCCTCAACTTTGATCTGCTCGTGGCCGATACAGTCGCTGAAATCCTGCCACTGTTGCAAAAAGCAGCCGAGGCGGTTCCGGATGAAGAAAAAGAAATGCCCGCCGTGATTGCCGATCGGTTGTGATACGGATGCCGATACACGCGACGTATTATTATTTGGCTCCGACGAATGTCACCGCCTCAATGCGGTTGCCATCAGGGTCGCGAATGAAAGCGGCGTAATAGCCATCCCCATGCGAAGGGCGATAGCCGGGTTCTCCGTCGCTTGAGCCGCCAGCGGCGAGTGCCGCGGTATGGAACGCATCGACAAGCTCGGTCGATCGTGCGCGGAAACAAACATGTGCCCCACTATCCGGTGGCACCGCAGGGAGATCGGCGCGCAAATTGATCCAGAATTCCGGATAGGTTTTGCCGAAGCCCACGGTTGCAGGCCGCGATTCTATTTTCACGATTCCGATCGTCGCGAGCAGTGTTTCATAAAAACGCGTGGCCTTCGCAAGATCTCCTACCGCGACTGAAACGTGATCGATCACGCGGGTGCTTCGGATTTCAGAAGCTTAAAGACAATGGAATCCATCAACGCCTGGAAAGAGGCATCGATGATATTCGCCGACACGCCGACCGTCGCCCACCGCTCACCGCGCTCGTCCTCGCTTTCGATCAGCACGCGCGTCACGGCCTCAGTGCCGCCGTTGAGGATACGCACGCGATAATCGGTCAATTTTAACCCGGCGATATATTTCTGGTATTTGCCAAGATCCTTGCGCAGCGCGAGATCCAGAGCATTGACGGGACCATTGCCCTCCGCGGCCGAAATCAAGTTGTCGTCGCCGACCTTGACTTTCACTACAGCCATGGTGACGGTGACCCGCTCGCCTTTCGCGTTGATGCGCTGCTCGACATTCACGTCAAACTGCGTGACATCGAAATAGTTCGGAACCTTTCCGAGCGTACGTCGGGCCAGCAGTTCGAAGGAGGCGTCGGCCGACTCGTAGGCATAGCCGATGGCTTCGCGCTCCTTGACAATTTCCAGCAAGCGGCCAATGCGCGCATCGTCTTTGTCGACTTTGATGCCGACGCGATCAAGCTCTGCGAGAATGTTGGATTTGCCGGCTTGTTCCGAAACCAGAACTTTCCGACGATTGCCGATCAGCTCTGGCGCGACGTGCTCGTATGTCGTCGGATCTTTCTTGATCGCCGATGCGTGAATGCCGGCTTTGGTAGCGAATGCACTCTCGCCGACATAAGGCGCGTGCCGGTTCGGCGCGCGATTAAGCCGCTCGTCCAGCGCGTGCGATATATGAGCCAGCTTTTCGAGCGCTCCTTCGGTGACGCCGATATCAAACTGTTCCGCAAATTCCCGCTTGAGCTTTAATGTGGGAATGATTGAAACGAGATTGGCATTTCCACAGCGCTCACCGAGCCCATTAAGCGTGCCCTGGATCTGCCGCGCGCCGGCTCGCACTGCTGCAAGCGAATTTGCGACCGCCTGCTCCGTGTCGTTGTGCGCATGAATTCCCACGTGATCGCCGGGAATCACTTTCACCACTTCGCCAACGATCTTTTCCACCTCGTCAGGCAGGGTGCCACCGTTTGTATCGCAGAGCACCACCCAGCGCGCGCCTTCTTCGTAGGCCGTCTTGGCGCAAGCCATCGCATATTTGGGATTGGCCTTGTAGCCATCGAAGAAGTGTTCGCAATCGAGCAGCACTTCCCTGCCCTTGGCTTTCGCAGCTCGCACACTGTCGCGGATGGACGCGAGATTTTCCTCATTCGTCGTTTCGAGAGCGACCTTGACGTGGTAGTCCCACGATTTTGCAACAAAACAGATGGCATCGGCCTTGGCATCAAGCACGGCGGCAAGGCCGGGATCGTTGGATGTCGATCGCCCTGGCCGCCGCGTCATGCCGAACGCCGTGAAAACCGCGTCAAGGTTGCGATCTTTGCCGAACAGCTCCGTATCTGTCGGGTTTGCGCCCGGATAGCCACCCTCAACGTAATCGATCCCAAGTTCGTCGAGCATGGCTGCGATCGCCAGCTTGTCAGCCAGCGTGAAATCGACGCCATTTGTCTGGGCGCCGTCGCGCAGGGTCGTGTCGAAGAGATATACGCGCTCGCGGGCCATGGGTGTCCTCACGCCAGTCGGTAGACGACATACAGGGCAATCAAGACGGCGGCGGCCAGCACCCCATATTTGAGCACGATGTAGTACAGCCAATGACGCGGAAACGGCGTGTCGGGTCTGGTCATAAAACCTCCCGTTTGGCGGCAAGCTGCTTGTGCAGCGTCGTGTTGGCGAGCCATTCATCTCCAATGGAAATGGAATTTCGTTGTTGAGCAACGTAGCCGCGCTTTTCAAAGAAACCGCGCGCGCTATCGCTCGCATCAACCACAAGTCTCGTCGCGCCACGAGCGCCGGCGAGTTTCTCCAATGCATCGACAAGCATTGCCCCAACGCCTTGCCCGGTAGCCGCAGGATGAACATAGAGCATGTCAATCTTGTCCTTGCCTTGCAGTGACGCAAAGCCGACCAGCGAACCTTCCAGCGTAGCCACCAACGTCAACTGCCCGGAAAGCTTACCGCCGAAATCCCCGATATCGTTCGCGGCGGCAACCCACGCCTCCTGCTGCGCTTCTGTATAGTCGTCAGCTGTTAATTCTTCGATGCTGTCGCGAAAAATTTCGCGCAACAACGGTGCATCCGCTGGTAGAAACGGGCGCAAGGCGAGCCGTGGATGCGCAGTGGCAGTCATGATCGACCCCGGGGTGGCCATTGGTCAGTATCGTGATCGGGGTGTTGGAAGCTCACGACCGAGGCCTTGAAAGCTTCGGCGTCCGGCTCGGCACCGTCCTTGCAAGTCGGCAATTCGCAAAGCCCATCAAAAAACGAAAGTTTGTCCGCAGGATTGACCTGAATTGTCGGAGGAACAACGCTGGGCTCGTCAAACGCCCCCACCGCGATCTCAACCGGCCCGCCAGGTTCGAAAGTTAAGGGCGTACCGCAGTCGGCGCAGAATCCGCGCTGCGCCTTGTTGGAGCTCGCGAAACGACGCGGGCTGCCGCGCGTCCACTCGAGATCATGCGCGGTCACCAACGCTCCGAAAAATCCTCCGAAGGCCTTCTGACACATGCGGCAGTGGCAAATCGACGACCGCCCAAACCGGGAGGCACGAAAACGGATCGCGCCGCACTGACATCCGCCGGAGTGGAAGGTGGCGTTCATCGCGCAATCTCCCAGGTGGTGCCGTCCTTTGAATCTTTTACCACCACCCCCATGGCGGCAAGCTCATCGCGGATGCGATCGGATTCCTTGAAGTTCTTTGCAGCCCGGGCTGCGGCCCTCGCTTCAATCAGACTCTGAACTTTTCGTTCGTCGATCGAGATTGAAGCCGGGCGAAACGAAGTCCATTTGGCCGCGGGCGTTTGAAGTAGTCCGATCAATTGCACGCTCGCCTTCAGACTGGCCGCCGCCGGCCCGGCGCCCTTCGCAGCCTCCGCGCGCAATTCGTGGAATGCTGCAAATGCCTTCGGCGTATTGAGATCGTCGAGCAATGCATCAACCGCCTCGGAGCACAAATACCCCGGCTTTGCTTCGGCGGTCAGCTCATACCAGTGATCGAGATTTTTTTGCGATTCCTTAAGGCCGGCAATCGTCCAATTGATCGGCTGCCGATAGTGCGTTTGCAGCATCGCGAAACGCACGGTCTCACCTGGCCAATCCTTGAGCAAGTCATGGATGGTGACGAAGTTGCCGAGGCTTTTCGACATCTTGTCGCCTTCGACCTGCAGGAAGCCATTGTGCATCCAGAAATTGGCCATCACCTGGGTGTGAAAGGCGCAACGCGATTGCGCGATTTCGTTCTCATGGTGGGGAAACACCAGATCGATGCCCCCGCCATGTATGTCGAACGTTTCCCCCAAGTGCTTCCATGACATTGCCGAGCATTCGATATGCCAGCCCGGCCGCCCCGGCGTCTCGATGCCGGCGGGCGATGGCCATGCCGGCTCGCCCGCCTTTGACGGCTTCCACAGCACAAAATCCATTGGATCTTTTTTGAACGGTGCAATTTCCACGCGCGCACCGGCAATCATTTCGTCCAAAGAGCGCTTCGAGAGCTTGCCGTAGTCTTGCATTTTCTTGACTTCGAAGAGCACATGGTCCGCCGCGACATACGCACATCCATTCTTGACCAGGCACTCGATCAGCGTCTTCATTTGATCGATGTGCTCAGTCGCGCGTGGCTCCACGCTCGGCGGCAAGCAGCCGAGAGCCGCGACGTCCTCCTTGAAATGGTTATATGTCGCTTCAGTCAGATCGCGGATGGAAATGCCGCGCTCGGCTGCGCGCGCATTGATCTTGTCATCAACATCCGTGACATTGCGAACATACGTAACGTGGGCTTCGCCATAGATGTGTCGCAGCAACCGGAAGAGCACATCGAATACGATGACGGGCCGCGCATTGCCGATGTGAGCGAAGTCATAGACCGTCGGCCCGCACACATACATACGGACGCGCGAAGGGTCGAGCGGCGTAAATACCCGCTTCTCCCGCGTCAGCGTATCGTAGAGCCTGAGTTCCATAGCAAGTGACACCCATCGGCCCCGCTGGCCGGGCTGTCCTGCTATCTCAACTTTGAGAAAAGACGGCCGTGACCAGCGCGGATGGCGCTAGCGAATAATCTCCCGGCAAATGCCGCAGATATGGTTAAGGCCGTTCATGGCGGCACAATGATTTGTCAGGCTCAAGCCGTCAAGGTGGTTGCAGAACTCGTGCAAAACACAGGAAAAATTCGGTGACCGGAGCCGGTCGACAGGGTTAAGCCTCATTTAACGATTCTGCGGGCATGGTGGATTCTGGCGCCGCGGCGGCGCCGAAAACCCCCGAGCGCCTCAATGCACAGACTTCTGGCCAGTCTTGTCGTTCTGCTGTGCTTGGCCGGCACCGCGAACGCCGAGCGACGCACCTTTGTCATCGCCAACGATGCAGACGGATACGGGATAGACCGCTGTCTCGCCTCCGGTGCAAAGTGCGGCGTAGCCGCCGCGAACGCCTATTGCAAGATGCAGGCTTTCGCGGAAGCCGCGACCTTTCACAAGGCCGAGAGCACCGACATAACAAACGCTGTTGCAAGTGACGCCATAAACCTTTGCCGTGGCAACAATTGCGGCGTCGTCGCGATCACCTGCACGCGTTAAGGGCGAAAGTTCATTGCCGAAATAAATCGTCCGGCCTAGGCCGGACGATTTATTTTAACGCGCTGGCCTCAGCGTTTTGCAAGCATCGCATCGATTGAGTAGCGCCCCGCTCCTGTTACGAAGGCGCACAGTGCACCACCCATGATCGCGATGTTTTTCAGGAAATTGTTATATTGCGCAGCCTGTGCGGGCGGGGGGTACGTCCAGTAACGGTGCGCAATGGCAGTCGCTACGACCACCCACACAAATGTGGCAATCGCTGTATAACGCGTCGCAATGCCCAGGATTAGAGCAGCGCCCAGCACGACTTCCGCGCAGCCCGCAAACCAGGCCCAGAACCCAGCCGGGGACATCCCGAGATTCGTGAAATAGGCGATGGTCCCCGGTATGTTCCCAAGCTTCCCATAGCCCGACGCCAAAAACAGCCACCCGAGGAATATCCGGCCGGCCAGCAAAGCGACGTCTGTCCAACTCGCTGCAATGTCATCCGTGTACGAAAGAGCCGGATGCGAAGATGGTGATTTTGCCATGCGTTTCCCCTCCATACTTCATTGAGCACTTTCTTTTGCACCAATGTACATTGAGCCTGGCGTCAGCCGCCAGACGGGCCTGAGGCAAAATCACCGATTTTGATCAAAAAATTGGGGATCAGGAGCTGGTGTCACGTCCCTTGCAATGCCGCCCACATTTCCTTGTCTCGCTCGGCGGTCCAGATCACCGGCCACTCAATGCCGCGCGCCTCGTCATAAGCGCGTGAAACGCTAAACGGCAAACGGTGCTCGTAGATTGCAAAACTTTTGAACTTTGGGTCCATCGTAAGCCGCACGAAGTCGAAGGTCTCTTTCAGGGAACGTCCCTTGGCAACGCTCTCCAGCACCGAGTTGTACAGCGTCGCAATGAAATCTCCCGTCAATTCAATGCCATCCTTCACCAATTCAGGCGTTGTCAGAGCGGCGCCGCGGCCGGGCACCAGCGCAGTGGCCTGCAATTCGGCCAGATGGTCGAGCGTCGCGAGCCAATCGGTGAAGTGAGCGTCGCCGCCGTAACAGGCTGACTTGTACTCAACGAGATCGCCGGAAAATACCACACCAGCGTCGGGAATTATTGCAATCACGTCACCGGCGGTGTGGCCCCGTCCGATATGCATGATCCGTACCTCGCGTCGCCCTAGCCAGACCGAGATCTGATCGGGGAATGTGATTGTTGGCCAGGTCAGACCAGGAATTGTTTCAGCCGAGCGGAAAAGGCGCGGAAAGCGGGCGATCTCGGAGTCCATGTCCTCTTTGCCGCGCTCGGCGATAAGTCCGCGGCTAGCGTCTGACGCGAGGATCTCCGCCCCTTTGAACGCTGACGCGCCGAGCACGCGTACCGCATGATAGTGGGTCAGCAGAACGTATTTGATTGGCTTGTCCGTGACTTGTGAGACGCGAGCAATCACGTCGTTGGCCATCACCGGTGTCGCCTGTGCATCGATGACCATTACCGCGTCGTCGCCGACGATGATGCCGGTGTTTGGATCGCCTTCCGCCGTGTACGCGTAGAGTCCCGATCCGATTTGATCGAACGAAACCTGCTTTTCGCCAAGATCATCGGTCGAAGCGAATCCGGTCACCGCCAAAACCTTTCAGCGATCAAACAGTTATTTTCGTAATGAGCCGCAAATCGAAACCATCATCCAGCGGTTCCACGCCCGATTTGGTTACAAACGCAACCATACGGTCTATCCGCATCTCAACCTTTGTCTGCTTGCGGGCCATGCTTTCGTTACCGCTCGCTTTGACAAGCCGCTCACAATCACGCCCCAGCACGTTACAGCGCTACGATATTGGCCGGCCAAGGGCAAAAGTCGTTCGTTTTCTAGTTTAGAATCGTTGCAAGCTGTTTCAGTTTCGGCCAAAATTTTCGGTGCGCGCATGAGCGCCAAACGGCACGCAAGTTTACAGCAACACGCAATGACCCAGGAAATGGCCCAAAGAGTGCCGGACGCGACCGATCGTATGGCGCTCAAGCTGGAAGAGTTTCTTCCGTATCGTCTGAATGTCTGTTCCAGTCTTGTGTCGCATGCGCTCTCGCGAATATATGCGGACCGTTACAAAATCGGTGTGCCTGAATGGCGGGTGCTAGTCACACTCGGGCAATTTGGGGCGATGACCGCCAAGGCAATCGGCGATCACAGCCATATGCACAAGACCAAGGTTTCTCGCGCGGTTGCCTTGCTGGAGCGCCGCAAGCTTGTCGCCCGCCGCGCCAACCGGGCCGATTTGCGCGAGGCGTTCCTGTCGCTCACGACGACTGGTCGTGATGTTTATAATGAGCTCGCTCCAATCGCGCTCGACTTTGCGCGAGACCTTCTCGAAACGGTCGATGCCACTGACAGAGCAGCGCTCGATCGCGCGCTCACAAAGCTAACCGAACGATCGGCTCAGCTTGCGCCCTCCACGAGCCGTATCGCCAACGGACGTCGTCCCGGTTAGATTGCGACAATCCAAGCCGGGGTCAATCCGTGAAACTCTTTTCGTATTTCCGTTCTTCCGCTGCCTACCGCGTCCGCATAGCGCTGAACCTCAAAGGACTTCCTTACGACATGGTGCCAATCCATCTGACAAAGGATGGGGGTCGTCAGCACACGTCTGAGTTTCGCGCCATCAATCCCCAGTCACGCGTACCGGCGCTCGAGTTATCGACCGGCGAAATTCTGATTCAGTCCCTGGCGATCATTGAATATCTCAACGAAATTCATCCTGAGCCAGCCCTGTTGCCGCCAGATCCCCTTGGACGCGCCAAATCGCGCGCAATCGCCCAAATGATCGCCTGCGATATTCACCCGCTCAATAATTTGATTGCGCTTCAATATCTCAAGCGGAAGCTCAAGCATGAACAACCTGACATCGACGCCTGGTACCATCACTGGATCACCGAGGGCTTCGAGGCATTGGAGAAATTGCTTGAACCGGGACCTTATGCCTGCGGCTCTCAGATAACGATGGCTGATATTTGTCTGGTCCCCCAAGTCGCAAATGCTAGACGCTTCAAGGTACCACTCGACAAATTCTCAAACATCGTTGCAGTGGATGCTGCGTGCATGAAGCTCCCAGCTTTTGACAAAGCACGGCCGGAAAACCAGCCCGACGCTGAGTGACCACTAAGGCCCGCAACCTTCCGAAAACCGGACCTCACGTGATCAAAAGCAGAATCGCATACGTCGTCCTCTGGATGGTCGGCGCATTGCTCTCTTTTTCCGTGATGGCGGTATCGATTCGCGAGCTGGCCCGCGGCGGGTTGAGCATTTTCGAAATCCTCGCGATCCGCAGCGGCGTCGCGCTTCTCGTGCTGCTCTTTTTGCTGACGATCAGGCCGGACCTGCGCGCCTATGCGAAACCCCGGCGAATGAAATTGCATTTTTTCCGCAACACCGTGCACTACGCGTCTCAATTCGCGTGGGCGCTGAGTCTGACCATGCTCCCGCTTGCGATGGTGTTTGCACTGGAGTTTACCATGCCGGCGTGGACGGCGTTACTCGCAGTATGGTCTTTACACGAGCGCCTGACTCCGAGCCGCTTCGGGGTCGTTGTTCTTGGGCTGATTGGCGTGCTGGTGATCCTCAGGCCAGGATTCGCCGACTTTAATCCCGCTGCAATACTCGTGCTGCTGGCGGCATTTGGCTACGCAATCACAATGATTACCACCAAAAAGCTGACGATGACCGAATCGACGTTCAGCATCATTTTCTGGATGGCGGTCATCCAGTTTCCCCTGTCTCTTATTGGCAGTGATTCGGATGTGTTCTTGAACTTCGAGACGCGCCATATCCTGCCCGCGATCGGCGTCGGGACCGCCGGACTCACGTCGCACTATTGTCTGAGCAATGCGTTCCGGTCGGGGGATGCCACCTTGGTCGTGCCGTTGGATTTCATGCGCATTCCAATAATCGCCGTAGTCGGCTGGGCTTTTTACGGCGAGCGGCTGGACATTTTCGTATTGCTGGGCGCTCTGATCATCGTTTCAGGCGTACTGTGGAACCTGCGTTCCGAGGTCGCACGAGCGCACTGACAACAAAGGCTCGCACCACCAAGGTTTTCAGACTAAAATACGCGCAAATGAGGCAATCACGACCTTGCACTTTGGTGGCCGGGGGGCTCGCGGCACTAACGGCGCTCTCCGTTGCACACGCCCAATCCGCGAATCCGGTTTGCCAACGGCTCGAAGCCCAGCTGGCTAGCCTCGATCGGGGCAATGCAGATCCGGCGCGCGCCGAGCAAATTCGGCGCAGCGAAGAAATGGTCAACCGCCAGCAGTTTGAAGTCGATCGACTGGTCGCCCAGTCGCGCCGCATAGGATGTGAGAGCTTCGGGTTTTTCTCGATCTTCAGCAATCCACCCGCGCAATGCGGCGGGCTGATGCGGCAGTTAGACCAGCAGCGAAATGCTCTCCAGCGCATGCGGACGGATCTCGAGAGCCTCAACGGCGGAACAACAGAACGCGCCGCGCAACGTCGCGGACTGTTGATCGCCCTTGGAGACAACGGCTGCGGCCCCCAGTATCGCTCCGCGGCCCTCGCCGCTCAGCAGGGCGGTTTCTGGGATCGCTTGTTTGGCGACAATGGCGGCGGCGCCATCGTGTCGACACCGTTAGGACCCATGGGCGGAACTTTCCGCACCGTGTGCGTTCGCACATGCGACGGGTATTATTTCCCGATTTCATACTCGACTTCGCCTGATCGATTCCCCGAGGACGAGCAGACCTGTCAGCGCATGTGTCCTGCGTCCGAAGTCGCGCTCTACACCTATCACAATCCCGGTGAGGAAATGGCGCAGGCCGTTTCGCTTGGCGGCCGGCTCTACACCGAGCTGCCGACCGCATTTCAGTACCGGAAGTCAATGAGCCCCGAATGCAGCTGCCGCCGGCCGGGCGAAAGTTGGGCGCAAACGCTCAAGGCCATCGGGCCAGACGATACCGTTCTGCCCGGCGATGTCGTAGTCACCGAACAGAATGCCAAGCAGCTATCGCAGCCGCGCATCGGCCTCGACGGCAAGCCGATCAGAGTCGATCAGCGGAAACCTTCGACTGCCGCCTCTCCCCCTAGTACGCCTTCAACTGCCACGGCGCCCGCCAGTACGCCCGCGAGCGAGGAGCCGTCCAGCACGATTGATCCGGCCAAACGCTCTGTTCGCTCGGTCGGTCCGACGTTCCTGCCAACTCGCTAGTGCCGACCGCGATCAATAGTCGAACGCTTCTGATTTTGTCGGCTTGCCCGTGACAACCGAAACCTTTGGCGCAGGTATCGGCGTGCCTGGGTCACGGAAGCGGTTGGTGATCGGATAACGACGATCGCGGCCGAAATTCTTGAGTGTCACCTTGACCCCCGGCGCCGCCTGGCGCCGTTTGTATTCGGCAATGTTGATCATGCGTTCGACACGCATCACGGTGTCGCGATCGAAGCCAGCCTCTACGATAGCGGATATCGGCTCTTCCCGTTCGACCAGACGTTCCAAAATCGGATCGAGCACGTCGTAAGGCGGCAGCGAATCCTCATCCTTCTGATTTTCACGCAATTCTGCGGTCGGCGGCCGCGCAATAATATTCTCCGGAATGACCCGGCCCTCCGGTCCTTTGGCACTTTCGGGCTTCCACGTGTTGCGTAGCCGTGCAAGCCGGAAAACCTCCGTCTTGTAGAGATCCTTGATCGGATTGAAGCCGCCGTTCATGTCGCCATACAGAGTTGCGTATCCGACCGACATTTCCGACTTGTTTCCGGTCGTCACCACCATGACATTGAACTTGTTGGATACGGCCATAAGGATCGTGCCGCGCGCACGAGCTTGCAGATTTTCTTCGGTTACATCGCGCGGCAGGCCGGAAAAAATCGGCGCAAGGGCCTTCTCGAAACCCTCGACCGCGGGCGCGATCGGCAATACCTCGTAACGCACACCGAGCGCTTTGGCGCAGGCAGCGGCATCGTCAAGGGATTCCCGCGACGTAAACTTGTACGGCAGCATCAGGCAGCGGACGCGGTCCGGTCCCAGCGCATCGACCGCCATTGCCGTGCATAATGCAGAATCGATGCCTCCTGACAAACCCAATACGACCCCTGAGAATCCGTTCTTGTTCACATAGTCGCGAAGGCCGAGCACGCATGCAACATAGTCGGCGCGATCTGCTTCGACACTCTCAACCAACGGACCATTTTCGCATTGCCAAATTGAGTTTCGACGCACCCAGTTCGTGGTAACAATCGATTCCTGGAAGCCTGCAAGCTGAAAGGCCACCGAGCAATCTGCGTGCAGGCCGAACGATACGCCATCGAACACCAGCTCATCCTGGCCGCCAACCTGGTTCACATAGATTGTCGGCAGCCCTTGCTCGGTGACGCGTGCCACCGCGATATTGAGCCGTACCTCGCCCTTCTCGCGCCAGTAGGGCGACCCGTTGGGCACGATGAGCATTTCGGTGCCGGTCTCGGCCAGACACTCGACAACCTCGGCGCCCCATATGTCTTCGCAGATCGGAAGTCCTAAACGCACGCCCCTGAAATTGACCGGCCCGGGCATGGGACCAGGCGCAAACACGCGCTTCTCGTCGAACACACCGTAGTTGGGAAGGTCAACCTTGTAACGCAGCGCGGCAATTGTACCCCCATCGAGCAATGCCACGGCGTTGTAAAGCTTGTCGCCATCGAGCCATGGCGTGCCGACCAACAGGGCCGGACCTGACATCGTTTCGCGCGCAAGCGCCTCGATTGCGGCGCGGCAGGCTGCTTGAAATGCCGGCTTGAGCACCAGATCCTCGGGCGGATAACCGGCTATAAACAATTCAGGAAAGACGACGAGATCGGCACCGGCTGATGCCGAGCGAGCGCGCTTCACCTTCTCGACATTGCCCGCAATGTCGCCAACGGTCGAATTCAGTTGCGCAACTGCAATCGCGAGTTTGTCCGTCGGGCGAGTGCTCATGACAAGACCTCTACCGCCTCGTCGGCCTGTCCGGCAATGGGCAGGTCTGCAAGGCTGCCCCGACGTAGCGGTTGCACAGGCTGCCGATACCGAAAAGGCCGTAAAGATCGGCCTCGGGCTTGGCACGCCGCGGGCAGACGCCGGGTGAATGTCCGGCGTCGCCCGAATGATTGGTACTTGCCTATTTCGCCGCCGTGCGTAGTCCGGCTCCTCCGCCCCCGAGCGGTACCGTGCCGGCGGGCTTCAGAGAGCGCCCGTCAAAGTCAAAGGCCTGAAGGTTTTTCTCGACCATGCATTGAATCACGACGGTCTTGTTGTCTTTGCTAAAGGCTGCGCCCTGGCACCAGTGGCCTACCTTGGTTTCAGCGACTTTCGCCAGGGATGTGCCATTGACCGAGTAGATTTGCAGCAGACCAAAATCATTGAATGCAGGGTGATCCTTCGCCCTGTTTGATCCATTCATTACAGTGACGGCGACATACTTCCCGTCGGCAGACATCCCGATGCCTTCCGGCGTCTGGCCGACGCTGATTGTATCGACGATACGCGGCGGCTTGGCCTTTAGGTCGACGACGTTGATGACGTCGATGTCACCTTGGCCGCCGCCCTGATTGCTAAACACCGCGACGTCGCCGGTAGAACTAATCTCGAGGCTGTAAGGCCGAACGCCGCCCACCATAAATTTCTTGCTGTCCTCAACCTTGCTGCCCTCGACCGAAAGGATCGAGACCCTGTGATCGCCATCGCGAGTCACGAGAGCAGTCTTGCCATCGGGCGCGAATGCAACGTGACTGGGCCCGGACTTCGAGTCGCCCAATTGAATCTTGCCGGCTGGAGTGAGCTTATTGCCAGCAATCGTGAAAACAGACACCGTTCCTTCGCTGCGATTGGCTACCAGCGCCAAAGTGCTGGCATTGTTGATCGACACACCTGCTGCGCCGAGCCCGGCTTCGAGAGTATCGATGACGGCCGGCGGCTTCGCCTTAAGATCGATCACCGAAAGCTTGTTGTCAGGAACAGCCTTTTTTGGATCGGCTGGGTCCACTTTGAAGGCTCCGGTCACAAGCGCGAAACTTTCATCGGCTGATACCGCGACACTCTGCGGCGGCCCAACAACGCTTGCCGGCGCTTTCACTTCGCCTATCAACTTTGGCGGCGAGACACCAAGGTCTATGATGCTGACGGTATCGGCTGCGGGACTGTCGGGCACGACATTCACGCCGTTGACGAGCACCGCTTTGTTGTCATTCGCCGAGACAAGAACCTGCGCTGCAGCGCTTACACTGAGCAATGGTAGCGCGGCCAGGACGAAGCAAAGGCTCGCCGGCCGCCAAATGCGGATTTTCATGACACCTCCCCCGCTCGGCTGATTGTTGCGAAGCGGGGCCGCGCCGAGCCGCGGCAGTCGCTCCGCAAAGACTAACACCATACGGGGGAAGATGCTTCCTGCTTATAGCGCAGCCGCCGCCGATATCGGCAATGTTTGCGTCGACCGCTCTTTCTTCAGTAGCTCCGCCAACAGGAAAGCCAGATCGATTGCCTGTTCGGCATTGAGCCGCGGATCGCAGACCGTGTGATAACGATCGTTGAGGTCCGCCTCCGTGATAGCGCGTGCCCCACCCGTGCATTCGGTAACGTTTTGTCCTGTCATTTCCAGGTGTACGCCGCCTGCATAGGTCCCTTCGGCCTGATGGACTTCGAAGAAATTGCGAACTTCCCTCAAAATGAGCTCGAAAGGCCTGGTCTTGTAGCCAGTGGCCGAAGTTATGGTGTTGCCATGCATCGGATCGCACGACCATACCACAATTCTGCCCTCACGTTTGACGGCTCGCACAAGGCCTGGGAGGTGTTCGCCGATTTTTTCGGCGCCGAAACGCCCGATCAATGTCAGGCGGCCGGCTTCGTTGTCGGGATTAAGAACATCGATCAGGCGCAACAGATCGTCGGCCTTCAGTGAAGGTCCACATTTGAGGCCGATCGGATTCTTGATGCCGCGCGCATATTCGACGTGCGCGTGATCATGCTGCCGCGTGCGGTCGCCAATCCACAGCATATGACCGGATGTGGCGTACCAATCCCCGGTCGTCGAATCGACTCGAGTCAAAGCCTCTTCAAAGCCGAGAAGGAGCGCCTCGTGACTCGTATAGAAGTCTGTCGTCCGCAGCTCCGGATGGCTTTCAAGATCAAGGCCGCAGGCCTGCATGAAGCCGAGGGCCTGCGAAATGCGATCCGAAAGTTCGACATAACGCCTGGATTGCGGGCTGTCCTTTACAAACCCCAGCATCCATTGGCGCACGCTGCCGAGATTGGCATAGCCGCCTTGCGCAAATGCACGCAACAGATTGAGTGTCGCCGCCGACTGGCGATAGGCCTCGACCTGCCGACGCGGATCGGGCCGCCGCGCTTCCTCGGTAAAAGCGATGTCATTGATGATATCGCCGCGATAGCTCGGCAATTCCTTGCCGTCTCGCTTCTCGCTGGGCGAGGAACGTGGCTTGGCGAATTGCCCGGCGATGCGACCAACCTTCACTACCGGCGAAGCAGCGGCGTAGGTCAACACGACGGCCATCTGTAGGAACATCCGGAAAAAGTCGCGAATGTTATTGGCACCGTGTTCAGCAAAACTTTCCGCGCAGTCACCGCCTTGCAGCAGGAACGCCTCGCCCTTGGCCACACGCCCCAGCTGCTTTTTCAGATTGCGAGCTTCTCCGGCAAACACCAGAGGAGGAAACGTAGCGAGCTGCTTTTCGACATCAAGCAGGGCCTGCCGGTCCGGATAGTCCGGGACCTGCTCGATCGGCTTGTTGCGCCAACCATCGGGCGTCCAACGTTCCGCCATTGCGCATTACTCCGCTTTTGGGCGGCCTTATACAGCACCGTGGGCTGGCGAGGCCAGTTTTTCAGCAATTTTCGGTTAGTTTTGGCCTTACTCGGCGGCCGCCCGCTCGTAGCTCATGGCTTTTTCGCGCATCGTGACGAGTTCTTCGGCAGCGGTGGGGTGAACAGCCATGGTCGCATCGAAATCGGCTTTGGTTGCACCCATTGTTACGGCGATTCCCACTACCTGGATCAATTCAGCGGCATCGGGGCCAACCGTATGGCAGCCCAAGATCTTGTCGGTGTTGCCATCGACGACAAGCTTCATGAACACTCGCGTGTCGCGTCCGGACAGCGTCGCCTTCATTGGGCGAAAGCTGGTCTTGTAAACGTCGATCCTGTCGAATTGCTCGATCGCCTGTTTTTCGGTGAGTCCGATGACACCCACCTCTGGCTCGGAGAAGACCGCCGTAGGGACTTTGGTATGATCCACTGCGGTCGGCTTGCCGCCGAAGACGGTGTCCGCAAAAGCATGGCCTTCGCGAATTGCGACCGGCGTCAGATTGACCCGATCGGTGACGTCACCCACGGCATAGATGTTGGGAACCGATGTTCTCGAATAGGCGTCGACCAGTATGCCGTTTCGTTCCGAGATCTTTACGCCGACACTCTCCAGCCCAAGCCCTTCGCTATTCGGCCGTCGCCCGGTTGCGAACATTGCGAGATCAACCAGGATCTGCTCGTTGTCGGAAAGGCAAACGTCGAACCCGTGATCAACCTTCTCGACTGCCTTCACGATCTTGCGGGTCAGAATCCGGATGCCGCGTAGTCCGAGTTCGCGCATCAGATGCTCCTGCACGTCTTCATCAAATCCGCGCAGGATCTTCTCGCCGCGATACACAAGGGTTACGTCGCAACCCAGGCCGTTGAAGATTCCGGCAAATTCCACCGCGATGTAACCACCGCCTTGAATCAAAATGCGCTTCGGCAATTTTTTCAGATGGAATGCTTCGTTTGACGAAATGACGTGGTTTTCTCCGGCGATTGGCGTTCCATGGTGCGGCCTTGCACCGGTGGCAATGAGAATTGTTTGGGCCCGTACGCGTGCGCCCGTTGCCAGGCGAACCGTGTGAGCGTCTTCAAGCACCGCTCGGGTTTTTGCAATCTGGACGTTGTAGCGTTCGAGAGTTGTCGTGTAAGCGGTCTCCAACCGGGCGATTTCTCGGTCTTTGTTGGCTATCAGCGTTGCCCAATCAAACTCTTGCATGCCGACGGACCAACCGTAGCCGGCGGCATCCTCAAACTCATCTGAAAAACGCGACGCATACACCAGAAGCTTTTTTGGCACACAGCCACGAATGACGCAGGTGCCGCCGACACGGTATTCTTCGGCGATCATGACGCGCGCGCCATAGCCGGAGGCAATTCGCGCCGCGCGCACGCCACCGGACCCCGCACCGATGACAAAAAGATCGACGTTGTGATCGGCCATGAGCCCGCTCCGCCCCGCGCTAGCAAGGACCGTCGACTGTCCGCTGGCGCTCACACATCAAAGCGCGTGGCCTCGCTTCTTCAGTTCATCGCGCATTTTTGTAACGACCTGATCGGATAGTTTGTTTGCCCAATCCTGTGCAAACTTCATGCTTGTATCGACAACTTTCGGTTGTTCGGCCAACAACTTCTTTCCCGACGCGGACTTGTAAAAGGTCAGAATATCCTTGAGCTCCTGGTCAGTGAAATTGCTCGCATAGAGTCGCGCTACCTCATCAGTCAGCTCCGCGAACCGCGGCTGAAGGTCGTTGCGTAGCTGCGCTGCGATCTCATTCAAATCCCTGGCCAGGCTGGGGTCCTGCTGCAAATACAAATTCCTTGCCTGTTCCACTACGCCTGCAATGAGCGGACCAAATAAAGTTGTGGCACCGGTTACCGTAATCAATTCCTTTGCGGTCGCCATAGCACTCGCGGACGGCTGCTGTGCGTGGGCGGACATGCCCGCTGCAGCCAGCATTATCCCTAGTGCTGCAGGCCTGGCAGCTTTTTTGATGGCCTCGGTGACGCTCATTTACAAACTCCATCTAGCTAGAGATTCACGGCCTTTCGACGATTTTTACGCCTTCTGAGCCGCCAATAATGGCCATATGCGCGAGACCAATAAACAGACCATGCTCGACCACGCCGGGCACGCCTGAAATCGCATGCGCTAATGCCACCGGATCGTCAATACGGGCGAGCGCCGCGTCAAGAATCCAGTGGCCGCCATCCGTAACGAAGATCTCCTCATCCTTCCTTCGCCGCAATACCAGTGGGCCAGGTTTCTGGATGGCGCCGATCGCCTTTTCCAAGGCACGCTGGGTGGCCGCCAGTCCAAACGACACCACTTCTATTGGCAATGGAAAGCGGCCCAGCTGGGTGACCCATTTGCTTTGGTCGGCGATCACAATCATGCGTGCAGAGGCCAATGCAACTATCTTTTCCCTTAGCAACGCGCCGCCCCCGCCCTTGAGTAGACAAAGGCCAGGACCGACTTCGTCGGCGCCGTCCACGGTCAAATCCAGCTCGGGCGTCTCGTCCAAAGTGGTCAGCGCGATACCGCAACGCTTCGCCTCGGCAAACGTCGCTTCCGATGTCGGCACCGCCAAAATATCGAGGCCTGCGCGAACACGTTCGCCGATCAGTTCCACGAAATGTTTTGCTGTCGATCCGGTGCCGAGCCCAAGTCGCATTCCGGGGCGAACGAAGTCAGCGGCCCGAGCAGCGGCTGCGCGTTTCTGGGCGTCGGGATTCATTGGTAACGATTAAGCACTCGGACATTGACCAACCATTGTCTGTCATACCTATCTAGCTCCGATCGCCCGGCATGGATAGTTCAAATTTGCCGGAGCTCTGGTTGTTGGTAAATCCGGCTTGCAAGTTGACGCATCGGCGGCTAGCGATCCGCCATGCCCGCCCCCACTATTGTCTTTGACCTTGATGGGACGCTGATCGATACGGCGCCGGACCTCATCCAAACGCTTAACCTGGTTTTCGCGCGAGAAGGTTTGGCGCCGTTACATTTCGAGGCTGGACGCAATTTCGTCGGGAGTGGCGCAAAGGCGATGATCGCTCGTGCCCTCGAAGCTGAGAGGCGCGTTTTTCCACCGGCCAGGGTCCAGCGAATGTTTGAGGAATTCATCGCGCACTACCGCGATCACCTCACCGAGCGCTCGCGTCCCTTTCCGGGACTGGCAGATGCACTCGACGCGCTCGCAGCAAGAAATTGTCGTCTTGCGGTATGTACCAACAAGCTCGAGCATCTTTCGGTGCTCTTGCTTGATCGATTTGGACTCGCTGACCGCTTCGTTGCGATTTGTGGGCAAGACACATTTGGCGTTCAGAAGCCCGACCCGGAAATTTTGCGGCGCACTGTGGCTGCTGCGCGCGGAACGCTGCAGCAAACCATAATGGTCGGCGATTCAATTACAGATATTCATACGGCCGGAGCGAGCGGGATTCCGATTATTGCCGTCGACTTTGGCTACAGCGAAAGTCCCGTGACCCAGTTTGATCCCGACAGGACCATCAGCCATTTTTCTCAATTACCGGCGACAATTGCCGCCGTTTTCCCTGCAATTTGATGGCTATGGCGCGAAATTAGCGGTTAATCTAGTACCGTTTATACGGATTGGAATATTGCACCTGCATGACGACGCCCGTATCCTCCAGAGGGGGTAGCGGCGACTCGCCGCGCGACTGGGACAACAAACATGATGTATCGAGTTCTCGCGATTATCGGCGGCACATTTGCGCTTGCGGCATGTTCGTCAAGTTCCGACTGGGCAAGTCTCGATGCGTTCAAGTCGGGTCCTTCTTTGGACACGGTGAGTTTGGAGTCCGAACCCCCGGGCGCCGAAGCCAAGGCGTCCAGCGGCCAAAGCTGTCGTACACCTTGCGCCCTAGCGCTTCCCGTCGACTCGGCCACATCGGTTACCTTCACGCTTAACGGATATCAGCCGGAGACAGAGCGCCTTGAGGCAATCACATCGACAGGTGAGCCGCCGAGATTGCGCCCGAATCCGGTCGTGGTCGAACTGACGCCAGGGGCCCCCTCCTCGGCGAAGAAGCCAGCCAAACCTGCGGCGAAGAAACCCGCTGCCCGACCCAAACCGGCTGCGGCACCGACCGCGGCACCGATGACGGCTTCCCCCGCTCAAAGCCCTTCATCGCCTTGGCCATCAAGCCCGCCGCCGATACGCCAATAGTGCGCGCCGGTTTCGAGACAAAGGGCTCCTTGGCGACCCAGTCGCTTGCTGGACCCGGTGGCCAATATCGGTGACTATTCCTATATAGATTTGCAACAACCCTGCGCAGGTATGGAAGACGGCAGTGGCAAATACTGTTTCAGCGGTTGAATTGAGCCGTCTGGGTGAAAAGGCGAGTGCGTTGATCGATCCGTTTCAGCGCGCCATCACCTATTTGCGCGTTTCGGTGACCGACCGGTGTGATTTCCGCTGCGTGTATTGCATGGCGGAGCATATGACGTTCTTGCCGAAGGCCGATCTCCTGAGCCTGGAGGAACTGGACCGTCTTTGCAGCGCGTTTATCTCGAAAGGCGTGACCAGGTTGCGCCTCACTGGAGGCGAACCGCTGGTGCGTCGCGGGATCATGACTTTGGTCCACTCGCTTTCGCGACATCTCGGGACTGGCGCACTAAAAGAGCTGACACTGACAACCAATGGTTCACAACTTCAGACCTATGCCTCCGAGCTCAAAGCCAACGGCGTTCAACGAATCAATGTTTCGCTCGACACACTAGACGCCGACAAGTTTCGTGCGATTACGCGCTGGGGCGATCTTAAAAAGGTGCTCGCGGGGATCGATGCGGCACAGGCAGCGGGGTTACAGGTCAAAATCAACGCCGTGGCACTCAAAGGTGTGAACGAAGAAGAACTCGCGAACCTCCTCGAATGGAGTCATGGACGCGGCATGGATCTTACCGTGATCGAGGTCATGCCGCTTGGCGATATCGATGAATCGCGTCTTGATCAGTACCTGCCACTCTCCGTCGTGCGAGCACGGTTGGCCGATTGTTATACGCTTGAGGACATCGACTACCGCACCGGGGGGCCGGCGCGGTATGTTCGTGTGAAGGAAACCGGTGGTCGGCTGGGATTTATCACGCCACTCACGCACAATTTCTGTGAATCCTGCAACCGGGTCCGTGTCACCTGCACGGGCACGCTCTACATGTGTCTCGGACAGAACGACGCGGCGGATCTGCGCAAGTCCCTCCGCGCATCGGAAAGTGACGAACTTCTGTACGCCGCGATCGACGAGGCGATCACTCGAAAGCCGAAAGGCCATGATTTTGTGATTGATCGGCGGCACCAGAAGCCGGCGCTACACCGGCACATGAGCATGACCGGCGGCTAACGCCAGAATAGATCGGATAAAGCCGTTTATCCCGCATTAATGTGGATTTCAGGCCGTATCCCGCACTCCAGGTTCCCACGATTGGATTCGAGGTGCATTCTCGCATCTTGATTAAACCAAATTCTCCATTGACGCCTTATGGCTGCATCGGGGTAAGGTTGGTAGGCTTGGTTCTGCCGACCTGCAGGCTGAACTCCGTGGGGAACAGTTTGGGGCCGGGATAACTTCCTAAGCCTCTGTGGGGAGAGGGTGTGAAGGTTCTGCTTTCACTCAGTCGCGGGATCGACTGGTTCAATACCAAACTGGCCGTCCTTGCGAACTGGATGGTCTTGCTGGCGGCGCTCATCAGCGCCGGCAACGCCGCGAGCCGCTATATTTTCAGCGAAAGCTCCAACGGCTGGCTTGAAATTCAATGGTACATGTTTGCGGCGATGGTGCTGCTCGGCGCGCCCTACGCTCTCAAAATGAACGAGCACGTGCGAGTCGATCTGTTCTACGGAATGTTGGCGTCGGAGCGGACGCAAATCTGGATAGACATTCTTGGCGGAATTTTCTTTCTGCTGCCGATCTGCGTGATCCTCACCTATTTCACCTGGCCATGGTTCGTTGAGTCTTGGACCATCAACGAGGCCTCGTCGAATGCCGGTGGATTGATCCGTTGGCCGGTGAAGCTCCTGCTCCCGGTCGGGTTCGTCTTGATGGCTCTGCAGGGTGTTTCAGAGATCATCAAGCGGATCGCCGCGCTTGAGCACGTCATCGACGCCAAGTTCAAATACGAAAAGCCCTTGCAATGACCTGGATCAGCGAACACCTCGCGCCCCTGATGTTCGCGGGCATGATTATTTTCATGCTTATCGGATATCCGGCGGCATTCTCGCTGGCGGCTACCGGATTATTTTTCGGATTTATCGGCATCGAGTTCGGTCTGATCCGGCCAGATTTCCTGGGCAACCTGACCTATCAATTGTTCGGCATCATCTCGAATGACCTTCTGTTGGCGATCCCCTTCTTCACCTTCATGGGCGCCATTCTCGAGCGATGCGGCCTTGCCGAAGATCTTCTCGATTCCTTCGGCCAACTTTTTGGCCCCGTCCGCGGGGGCCTCTCCTACGCGGTCATTTTTGTCGGCGCCATTCTTGGCGCGATTACTGGCACTGTTGCCGCCTCCGTGATTGCCATGGGCGTGATTTCGATGACGCCCATGCTCAAGTACGGCTATTCCGTCCGGCACACCATGGGCGTGATCGCTGCGTCAGGCACAATCACGCAGCTTATCCCGCCTTCGCTGGTGCTGGTCGTTCTGGCCGACCAGCTAGGGCGTTCCGTCGGTGACATGTATGCCGGCGCGCTGGGCCCAAGCATTCTGCAAGTATTGCTATTTTGCGGCTGGGTGCTGATCGTCAGTATTTTCTGGCCGGAGAGCGTTCCAGCGCTTCCAAAGGAAGCCCGCACACTTCAGGGCTGGGAGCTTTGGAAGCGCTGCATGCGTGGCATGATTCCATCACTGGGCTTGATCTTCCTGGTGCTGGGGACGATTTTCATGGGGCTCGCAACGCCGACCGAAGCCGGGGCAATGGGCGTGGTCGGCGCGATCGCGTTGGCATGGTTCTACGGCAGTCTGACCTGGCCGCTGCTCTATGAGGGCATGGCGTCGACGATGCGCATCACCGCAATGGTGGTCTACATCCTGATCGGTGCACGCGTATTCAGCCTTGTGTTTCAGGGCGTCGGTGGCAAGGTCTGGATTGAAGACATGCTGACGTCCCTGCCCGGCGGAGCAATTGGCTTCCTGATTTTCGTCAACGTCTTCATATTCGTTATCGCCTTCTTCCTGGATTTCTTTGAAATCGCCTTCATCATTATCCCGATGCTGGCGCCCGCGGCTGATAAACTTGGCATTGACCTGATCTGGTTCGGCGTTCTCATCTGCGCCAATATCCAAACCAGTTTTATGCATCCGCCGTTTGGATTCGCGCTGTTTTACTTACGTGGCATAGCACCGAAAACAATAAAGACGTCGGATATATATTGGGGCGCAATACCCTGGATCGGGACGATGGTGATCTTGGTTGCCATTCTTATTTTCTGGCCAGGATCCGTCACCTATTGGATCGAAAAGTCCACGAAGATTGACCCTTCCAAGGTGAAGATCGAAATCCAGATGCCTGAAATGCCACAGCTCAATTTCGACCCGCCGAAATGATGACGTAGATTTTAAAAGACGCAAAAGAAAAATCCCGGGGCTTTCACCCCGGAATTTTCTTTTCAACCGCTTGGATCAACTATGCGACTTGCGGATCATGAAGGTGTCGTAGGAAAGCTCGGCCACCTGGAACCATTGATAGCCGTTCCGCGTGAACTCCATCATTGAATCGTTGACCTTCTTGAAGCTCGCATTTTCCTTCGCGATCTCGCTATGCAGTTCCATGGCCGCCTTGTAGCTCGCTTCCATGATCGGGGGCGAGAACGCATGCAGCTTGGTGCCCCCAGCCAGCAACTTGCGCAGCGAAGCCGGATTGAGTTTATCGTACTGCGCCACCATCCAGTTATTCGCGAAAGCCGCAGCCTGCTCAAGAACAGCCTGGTAGCTCCTTGGCAGCGAATTCCACTTATCGAGATTGATGAAGGCGAAGATCATCGAGCCGCCTTCCCACCAGCCCGGATAGTAGTAGTGCGGAGCAATCTTGTAGAAGCCGAGCTTCTCATCATCATAGGGCCCCACCCACTCGCAAGCATCGAGCGTCCCTTTTTCCAGCGCCGGGTAAATATCACCGCCCGCAATTTGCTGCGGCACACCACCGAGTTTTTGCAGCACGCGCCCGGGGAAACCACCGATGCGCATTTTCAGGCCCTTAAGGTCGTCGAGCGTGTTGATCTCCTTCCGGAACCAACCACCCATTTGACAACCGGTGTTACCGACGAGCAGCGAATGAACGTTGTACTTTTTGAAGAACTCGTTCAGCACTTCCTTGCCGCCGCCGAGCGTGTACCAGCCCTGGTTCAGACGCTGGTTTGGTCCGAAGGCGACCGATGTGCCGAACGCGAAGGTCGGATCCTTGCCGAAATAGTAGTAGGAAGCGGTGTGACCTATCTCGACGTTACCGGCTGACGCCGCATCGAGGGCTTGTAGCCCTGGCACGATTTCGCCCGCGGCAAAGGTTTGAATCTGGAATTTATTGTCGGTCGCTTCGGCGACCGCCTTTGCCATGACTTCGCAGGCGCCCCACAGCGTATCGAGTGACTTGGGCCAACTGGCCGTCATGCGCCATTTGATCTCCGGCGCGGATTGGGCGATGGCCGGCCTGGCAATCGCTGTCGCTGCGACCCCAACACCGGCGGCTTTCAGGAATTCACGACGTTTCATTTTTTCCTCCATTTTTCTTGGCACCCCCGCGGGGACAAATACGGCGCCCGCTTTGAGACAGCAGAATCGAATGCGAAAGGCCGTCTGCCGATCCAAAATCAGTGTGCACCGGTTCAGCAAATCTGAAAAGTGGGTATACCGAAGTTTCGAGCCGGAAAACTAGAGGGCCGGGCTAAGCCCGGCCCTCTACAACCTTAGTGGGAAGACTTTATCCGCGCACCCGCGAGCGGATCATGAAGGAATCATAGGCGTACTCGGCGACCTGCCACCACAGATACTCATCGTTGCGGAAGGCGACGATCGAATTCCAAACCTTTTTGTAGTCGGCATTCGTGGCCGAGGTTTCCGCGTTCACCTCTTCGGAAGCCTTCAGACAGGCCTCCATGACCGATGTCGAGAACGGCCGAAGCTGGGTGCCGTTGGCAACCAAACGCTTGAGTGCTTGCGGATTCTTTGCGTCATAGTCGGCCAGCTGCCGCACGCCGCAGGCGCCAGCGGCAGCTTCGAGGATGGCTTGATAGCCTTTCGGCAGCTCGTTCCATTTCGCAAGATTGATGAGTATGTGGTTGGCGGTGCCGCCTTCCCACCAACCCGGATAGTAGTAGTACTTCACGACCTTGTAGAAGCCGAGCTTCTCATCGTCGTAGGGCCCTACCCATTCGGCGGCATCGATAGTGCCTTTCTCCAGCGCCGGATAGATGTCGCCCCCGGCGATCTGCTGTGCGACGACGCCGAGCTTGGCAAGCGTTTTACCGGCCCAGCCTCCAATGCGCATCTTGAGTCCTTTGAAGTCAGCAGGCTCCTTGATCTCCTTGTTGAACCAGCCGCCCATTTGCGCCCCGGTATTACCCGACAGAAGGCACTTGGTATTGAACTTGGCGCCAAAGTCATCGATCAGCTTCTGCCCCTCGCCATGATAGAACCACGCCTGCTGTTGGCGCGCGTTGAGTCCGAACGGCGTTGCGCAGAACAGCGCCCAGGTCGGATCTTTGCCGATATAGTAATAATTGGCCGTGTGCCCTGCTTCGACCGTGCCATTCTGGACCGCATCGAGGACTTGCAAACCCGGCACGATTTCGCCAGCGGCAAAAGTCTGGATCTGGAATTTCCCGTCAGTTGCCTCCGACACATATTTCGCGAAAAGGTCACAGGTTCCGAACAATGTATCGAGCGATTTCGGCCAGCTTGCCGTCAACCGCCATTTCAAGGTCGGCGATGACTGCGCAATTGCCGGGGCGGCAATCGCGGTGGCGGCAGCGCCAGCCCCCATCGCAGTCAAAAATTGGCGTCGTTTCATCTGTTCCTCCATCTGGCGTTCGGTACGTTTCGTCCTTGCCCCGTCAGCGAATACGTCCGGCAGGAGCTAACAATGCTGCGCCGCCGCAGTCCGCACAAGATGCAAAATTACGAAAAAACCTGGTTCCTTTGCGTTGCTTGAAACCGCTGGGATTTAAGCCTCGATGATGATCCTGGGCGCGGCTCGCCCCCCCGCCCGCAATTGGGCGAGCACCTTGCTCGCGATCTCGCGATAAATTCGCGCATGATCTCCATCAGGAGCGGTCGCGACCACCGGCAGACCGGCGTCCGATTTTTCGCGGATGCTCATATGCAGCGGAACCTCGCCGAGAAACGGCACGCCAAGACGCTCGGCTTCTTTTTGTGCCCCGCCATGGCTAAAGATGTCAGAGCGCGTGCCGCAGGTCGGACAGAGGAAGTAACTCATGTTCTCCACGACGCCGAGGACGGGCACATTCACCCTTTTGAACATAGCGACGCCCCGCCGCGCATCGATGAGCGCAAGGTCCTGTGGCGTGGAAACAATCACCGCCCCTTTCAACGGAACTTGCTGCGCCATGGTAAGTTGCGCGTCTCCGGTGCCGGGCGGCATATCGACGACCATAACGTCGAGGTTGCCCCACTCGACATCGCGCAACATCTGGGTGATCGCCGACATCACCATCGGCCCTCGCCAGATCATCGGCGTTTCTTCGTCGATCAGAAATCCAATCGACATCACGCTGAGGCCATAGCGATCGATCGGCTTGAGACGCGTCCCGCCGATGGTCTGCGGTTTTTCCCTGATGGCCAGCAACTTTGGCAAGGACGGCCCGTAAATGTCGGCATCAAGCATGCCGACCTTAAGACCTAGATCGCGTAGGCCAAGTGCCAGGTTGACCGCGGTGGTCGACTTGCCCACGCCGCCCTTGCCTGACGCAACGGCGATAACGGCCTCCACGCCGGGAACGCCCGGCTGAACCTTGTCGGCTGGGTGGGCGGCACGGGCGTGCGGCTGTGCACGCTGCGCTGTCTGTGTCGCACGTGACCCCGGTGCCCGTTCAGCCGTGAGGGCGACGAGAGCCGACTGAACTCCCGGCAAACTGCGTACAGCGTCTTCAGCTATCTTGCGTACAGGCTCCCAGGCCTTCACCGCCGCCGCGTCGACCGTCAACGAGAAAAAGACTTTTCCATCGGAAACGACGACATCGGAAAGCACGCGACCATCCGTCAACACCGAGCCGTCCGGCGAAGATACCTTTGCCAGCGCTGCCAGAACGTCCTGTTTGCTTACCGACATCTCTATCGTCCGTTTGCCGGCGCACCATAGGCGACCCTGCGGTCCGGTCAATGCGACGCGCACCATCAAGACCGTTGACGCGCATGCCCCGGCAATGACCTATTGGCAGATAGGCACGGGCGGTGGCCGGCCAAGGGTTTGTTGGAATTTTTTGAAGGAGATCGGACGATGGCGAAAGTGGCGTTTCTGGGCCTCGGAGTCATGGGCTATCCCATGGCGGGACACTTGAAAAACAAGGGCGGCCACGACGTGACCGTATATAACCGGACCGCCGCCAAGGCTGAGCAGTGGGTCAAGCAGTACGGCGGCAAATCCGCGCCTACTCCAAAGGCGGCAGCCGAAGGCCAGGACTTTGTGATGGCCTGCGTCGGAAACGACAACGATTTGCGGGAAGTGACACTAGGCCCTAATGGCGCTTTCGCGGGGATGGGCAAAGGCAAGATCTTCGTTGATCACACCACCGCCTCGGCTGAAATCGCACGCGAACTATACGCGGCCGCCAATAAGAGCGGCTTTGGTTTCATCGACGCGCCGGTTTCCGGCGGTCAGGCCGGTGCCGAGAACGGCACCCTGACCGTAATGTGCGGAGGCGACCCTGAACCTTTCGCCCGCGCCGAAAAAGTCATCGCGGCTTACGCGCGCGCATGCAACCTGCTTGGGTCCACGGGATCTGGACAACTGGCAAAGATGGTCAACCAGATCTGCATTGCCGGTTTGGTGCAGGGTTTGGCTGAGGGTCTACACTTCGCCAAAAAGTCCCGGCTCGATATCGAAAAGCTCATTGCCACCATCTCCAAGGGAGCAGCGCAATCCTGGCAAATGGAAAACCGCTACAAGACGATGACCGCGGGCAAGTTCGACTTTGGCTTTGCGGTTGATTGGATGCGCAAGGATCTTGGGATCTGTCTGGGCGAAGCACGCAAGAATGGCGCACACCTGCCCGTGACGGCGTTGATCGACCAATTCTACTCGGATGTTCAGGCAATGGGAGGCAGGCGCTGGGATACGTCCAGCCTGATCGCGCGTCTCGAACGCTGATCATTCGCATAATCGATTCAGCACCAAATCCGTATTCCGAAATCATGCGCCGGCGCTTGGTCGCGCCGAGACCGCGGCGTGCCATCGCCTCACATTGGCGACACCCTGTGGCATCGCCAGCCGCGCCGGCTTCATGAAATCAGTGGCAACCTGCATGGTGATGTCGGCGACCGTATAGCGGTCGCCGGCAATGAATTCGCGATTTGCCAGTTCACCATCGAGCATTTCGAGGAACCACGCGACTCGCGGCCTGTTTGCATCGGCCCAGGCGGGCACCTGCGGCACTTCAAGTTCTTTCATCGCCGGGTGCGTATGGCGAAACACGGCCGCGACGTTGGCGAAGAAATTGATTTCAGCCCGACGGTTCCACATTTCAACGAGCGCCGAATCCTTGGGGCCGACACCGAACAGCGGCGGCTCGGGATACAGCATCTCGAAATAGCGGCAGATCGCAATCGATTCTGTAATTATCGTGCCGTCGTCGAGCATCAAGGCTGGCATGCGCTGCAACGGATTAATCGCCGCGTATTCGGGCGTCTTGTGCTGTTGGGCAGCAATGTCAATTTGCTCGGTCGGCAGCGAGATGCCTTTTTCGGCGAGAAAAATGCGGGCGCGTCGCGGATTTGGCGCCAACTTGCTGTCATAGAGCTTCATTCAAGGCCCCCGTTTCGAAGTGCGATCTCCCTTGGCTCAGCCGAACATGGGCGCGAACCGGTGTCAAAAGGCCTTTAAGCAATCGTTAACCAGGGTCCTTAGCGACCCCTTAAGCGTCGTCTTAAGGATTTTGCGCAACGCTCCGGTCAGCCTTTGCCAGGTTCCAGTTCATTTTAATGCCCATTCCAGGCGAACAACCCGATCTTGCCGCCCTGCCCCCGGAAGGCTCGCCGGTGAAGCGACGTCTCGCCGCGCAATATGTGCGGGAGGCGCGCGATCGCCTGACGTCGACCAGCGGCACCCGGCCAGCGTTCGATCACGAGTTGCTCCGCCAATACGCCGAAAATCGGATTTCTGCGTCGCTGATTATTCTGCTTCTCGTCGGGACTGTTGGCTTCCTGTCCAGCGTATGGAGCGGTGTGCTGGCCGCATGCATCTGGACAGCGGGGGTACTGGTCATCCATGCGGTCATGATTGCCAAGTGCCGGCAATTCCTCGAAAGGCCGATGCACGAGAGTTCGACAAGGGCATGGCGATTGCGATTCGTCTTGCTCGATCTGTTCTACGGCCTGGCTTGGACGTTTATCCTGATTGACCCGTTCGGCATCGATGAGGGTGCAAGCACGTTCATGCTGTTTGTCATGCTGCTCGTGGTGGCTATATCGAGCATGCTTGCCTCGGGCCTGCCGACTGCAGTTTTTGCCGCCACTTTTCCTGTTACGACCGCGGTTGCCCTCGACTTCATCCTACAGGGCAAGTTGCGAGACTACGTCCTGGCTTTTATGGCTTTGACTGCACAAGGGTACTTTGCGGCGCTGACTTATCGCCTCTATTCGAGCACGCTGGCGACGCTGCAAGCGCGCGCGGAAAAAGACGCATTAATCGGAGAACTGGAGCAGTCGAAGGCGATCTCCGACGAAGCGCGTCGGCGTGCCGAGGCCGCCAACATCGCCAAGTCGCGATTCCTTGCCCAGATGAGTCACGAATTGCGCACGCCGCTCAATGCTATTCTTGGTTTCTCCGAGGTCATGAAGACTGAGATATTCGGCGCGCATGCGGTTCCGGCCTACAGGGAATATTCTTCCGATATTCATAACTCTGGCGTGCATTTGCTCGGTCTGATCAACGAAATTCTCGATTTGTCTCGCATCGAGGCTGGTCGCTATGAGCTCAAGGAGGAGTCCATTTCTCTCATCTCTATTGTCCAGGACTGTCACCATCTTCTGAAGCTGCGTGCCAGCAGCCGCGGCACTGTTATACATGAGGTGTTCGAACTCGCCTTGCCGCCCCTGTGGGCCGACGAACGTGCAATCCGTCAGATCTGCCTCAACCTGCTGTCAAATGCGATCAAGTTCACTCCACAAGGCGGCGAGATCTGGCTCAAAGCCGGGTGGACCGCTTCGGGTGGTCAGTATTTCAGTGTCAAGGACACCGGTGCCGGCATTCCGGAGGAGGAAATTTCGGTCGTCCTTGCGTCCTTTGGGCAAGGCTCGAATTCGATAAAATCTGCCGAACAGGGCGCCGGGCTTGGGCTGCCTATTGCAAAGAGCCTGGTAGACCTACACGGCGGGACATTCACTTTGAAATCAAAGCTCAGGATCGGCACGGAGGTCGTTGTCACCTTTCCGCCCGAAAGGGTGGTAGCGGCCATGGCACCGCTGCCTGAACACGCACCGTCGATTATTTCAGACAGTAAACAGGAACCCGGACCGGACGAAGAGCGCCGTTTCAAGCGCCGGCGGCTGTTCCGTGCCGGCACCTAAGCCTTCCAACGTTGCGACAATCGCGCAATTGCCTTCCCAGCCACCGTGCTTATGGTCGCCCCGGTCGGATCTCAGATACACATGATCGAAACCCCTTGTATCAAAATTTGCACTCTCGATGCGCGTATGGGGCTGTGTCTCGGCTGCGGCCGTACAATCGACGAAATCGCCCGCTGGACGAGCATGACTGCCTCCCAACGGGCAAAAGTGATGCTCGAATTGCCCGAGCGTCTCGCTGCCTGCACTTCCGCCAAAACGACCTCGGAAATGGGATGATGTTGTGAGCCGCCGTCTCGTCTGGTCTCTTTTGTTTGGCGTAGCGATTTCGCTTGCGGCGCTCATTGCAAGCCGCGATCAGGATGCCATTACAAATTTATTGCGGCACGATATCGGCTCGCTTGCGCTCAAGATTGTCCTCGTGGTTTTTGCCGGCGCCGTCGTGCTGACCCTGTTTCGCGAACGCCTTTCGAAAGCGATCGAGGCCACTTTTTTTTGGGCCGTGATTGGCTTGCTGCTTGTCGTTGGGTACAGCTACCGCTTCGAACTCCGCGATGTTGCAGATCGCGTGGTTGCCGAGTTGATACCCGGTCACGTGGCAGGACACGGGCGGAATGTCGAAGTGGTGCGAGGTCACGGCGGTGATTTCGCGGTCGCCGCACATGTGAATGGCATGCGGATCCCAATGGTCCTCGACACCGGCGCGAGTTCCGTCGTGCTGACGCAGGAATCTGCCAAAGCTGCCGGACTTCCGATCGAAGTGCTCAATTATACGGTCAATATTGATACTGCAAACGGCCGCACGCGCGCAGCGGCTGTTACCCTCGATCGGATTGCAATCGGCGGACTGACAGAACGCTCGGTACCCGCGTTAGTGGCACAACCGGGCCAGCTGAAAAACAATCTGCTCGGCATGAGCTTTCTCAACCGACTGCAAAGTTGGGAGGTGCGCGGGGACAGGCTGCGCATGCGCGGAATGCCCTGATGCGTCAGGCCATCATGCTGATCAAAAATCGCAACGAGACCAAGAACAGAAAAATTGCGAAGGCAATCTCAAGCTTACGCCGCGGCAACCAGTGGGCAAGCTGAACGCCGTAACTTGCCGTGTAGCTCGATACCGGGGCCATCAACGCAAAGCCGATCAGCGATACGAACCCAAGAGACAACGGCGGCATTTGCGCGGTATATGGCCAACCCGCGAGCATGTAGCCTAGTGACCCCGCGATAGTGATCGGCACGCCGACTCCTGCAGACGTTGCGACCGCCTGCTGCATCGGCCGCCCATAGAACGTCAGAACCGCGTTAGAAACCGACCCTCCACTCACGCCGACGAGCGAAGCGACAAGTCCGGTAAGAAAGCCATAAAACCCGAGCATGGGACCTGCAGGCAATTCGCTGCCAAGGTTGCCGCGCGTCGTGCCGATCAACATTCGAATTGCAATAAAACCTGCGAACGCCACAAACACGATTTTGAAAAGCTGCGCCGGCGCGTAATGCGCGATCACCGACCCTGTCGCAACCCCGATCACCGCCGGCAATGCCCAGATACGAACGACGTCCGGAATCACTGCACCTTTTTTCTTGTGCGCGATGTAGGAGCGGACTGTAGTCGGTACGATGATTGCCAGGGAAGTGCCGATACACGCCTGCATGCGTACCGCTTCGGGTACGTCCAGAACGCGAAAGACCTCATACAGCACAGGCACAATGATGGCCCCGCCGCCGATCCCGAAAAGCCCCGCGAGAATGCCGACCAGAATGCCGGCTCCCGCGATCCAAAGCGCGAGCAAAGCGATCTCGCCGATCGGATATCCCAGCAGCATGATGACCCGAGAAATATAAGCGGGGGGAAATATTAGGCCGCGATGTGCGCCAAATCGGCGTGTCTGTCCAGCACCAGCGCGAGCGCATCAGCCATGACCGCTGCGCCGGCCCCCGGCTTTACAGCCTGGGTCGACAGATGCCGGCGGAACGCACGCGCACCTGGAATCGAATGGAAGAGTCCGAGTGTATGGCGCGTTATGGAGTGCAGGCGCACGCCTTCCGCCAGTTCACGCTGGATATATGGAATTAACGCCAAGGCAGCGTCCTTTGGCGACCCAAATGGTGCCGCTACTCCGAATATCCGCGGATCAACATCGAGCAGCCGCCAAGGCTCCTGATAGGCTGCTCTCCCCATCATGACCCCGTTCAAGCCGCCAAGTTGAGCCTGTGCCTGATCCAGGCTGGCGAGGCCGCCATTCAGGATGATTTCAAGGTCCGGATGCGCCGCCTTGAGTCGATGGACGAGCCCATAGTCAAGCGGCGGCACCTCGCGGTTTTTTCTCGGCGACAATCCTTTCAGCCAGGCCTTGCGGGCATGCACGATCAGTGCATCGACCCCCACCGCCTCCATGGCTTCGGCGAAGTCAAACAGGGCCTCGTCCGGGTTCTGACCATCTATTCCGATGCGGCACTTAACGGTAACCGGAATCTTGACGGCAGCCTTCATTGCGGAAACGCAATCGCCGACTAATGTCGGTTCCGCCATCAGGCATGCGCCGAAACGGCCTTCCTGCACTCGGTCGGACGGGCATCCAACATTGAGATTGATTTCGTCGTAGCCAAAATCCTCGACGACCCGCGCCGATTGCGCCAGCGCACGAGGGTCACTTCCACCGAGCTGAAGCGCCACCGGATGCTCGAACGGGTCAAACGCAAGCAGCCGGGTACGATCGCCATGCAGCACTGCGCCGGTTGTGAGCATTTCAGTGTAGATCAAGGCCCGGCGCGTCAACAACCGATGGAAAAACCGGCAATGCCGGTCGGTCCATTCCATCATCGGAGCGACACAAAAGCGCCGGGGCAACGTTTCTGACAATTTTTTCTCAGTCATTTCGGTTCTTTGTTGCCTTGGCCTAATAGCGACAATCGACCGACCGTTCAATGGAGCCGAACAAATCTTCTCGGTAATAACTCGAGGAAACGCGAACCCAGCTGATCATCTGTGCCTCGTTTTTCTGACGACGTCTCCAACACCGCACTTCGCCATTTGCCAGTCCGGCCAACGTATCCATATACTGTTCGGCGTGACAGATGACGTCCAGCCCAAATGTGATTTATGCCTGCCAGCGCCGACGCGCTTACCATCGGTTGCGGACCTTTCGCGACAACTCTCCTTTCGACCGGTTCCGGCCATCGGACCTTCGGCCGCATAGTAGAGACCTGGTGACGAGCCGTATTCTACCGCGTCCCGACATGACGTAGTATGAGAAGGGGTCAGCGATGCGGTTGTGGCGAACCTTGAGGTGGCTGTCTCTGGCGTCGGCGGTTTGCGCTTGCGCGGACAACTCCAATAATCTGCAGAGCCACTACCTCGATCATTTTGCCAACTCAAATCCGACGCTGACGGATTTCACCGTATGTCACGGCTTCTACTGCGCTGAGAGGTCGCCCGCCACAATAAGCGAGGACCAGTGGCGGCGTGTGACCGCAGTCTTCAAGCCGCGCGCGAAGGATGCCCGGCATGAGCGGCAGCAAATCGCGCGCGGCGTGGCGCTGATCCAGACCATTGTCGGACCGCAAACCGGAACAAACGCCCACCAATGGACGCATAAAAACATGTATGTCCTCCCCAATGGTGGTGACATCACGCAACTCGACTGTATCGACACGTCTGTCAACACATGGACCTACATGACACTGATGGAGCGCAGTGGACTCTTCGCCTTCCACCGGGTGGCGCCGCTTTCTTACGCCCCGTTGCGCAACACTGCAGTACTGCATGAAAATAACGGTAGCTATTTCGCGATCGACGCAAGCTTGGTGGACGTCGGGGTCCCACCCCCGATAATGCCGCTCGCGACTTGGCTGGGCGCCTGGCCTCCCGATCCTGCTGCGATCGAGCGCGTGGATCGAGCGGACGCGACCGTGGGCCAGCTCCGTCCTTAATTGAAAATGAATCAGAACGGGACTCGGCGATCACCACACTTCAGCCATTGAGCATTCCTTAATCAGCGTCGCGTGTTCATTGTGCGAGAGCAGCTGAGCTTGCTTGGCCTTGTCTCGCGATCGGTGCGCTATGTCCGCGGCCAACGATTGTCTGAACTTTTGAGATAACGCTGGCATGAAGGCGAGTGCTCTTCTCAACATTGAGATGATTGATGTCAGCGGCTCCGTTGAGGTTCACGTTGGAGATCATACCCCTGAAACCGGGACCCTTAGTAACAACCGTGTTGCCGGTAAAGTAATTGATGACCTGGGATACATTGGATGGCGCTACCAGATTCATCGTTGGACCGAATATCACGACCAGAGCGACCGGAGCGCCTAAGCTCTTCATTTTGTCCGCCATGAAAATTGCTGCGTCGGCTCCAAGCGAATGTCCCATGATTATGATTGGACCTTTACCGCTTTTTTGCAGACGTGCCGCCTGGCTCGCGAGTTCTTCATAGTCCAGATGACCGTGGACGGTCGCGGTGGAGCCACGTTGAACAAGTTTTTGGTCGAGAATATCGAGCCCTGTGGAAAAAACACCGGCTAGTCCCCTCAATAGATAGATGTGACCGGATGCGTTGGCATTGGCGGATGAGAACAAGAACGCAATGAAAATAGGTGCAAACTGCAATAATTTGCGCAAGATCCCAGCCCCCGCGTTCCCCCAACAGAACAAATCTATTTATTTCACTTAGTCGAAGCTAATCAATAGCGATCACATCGTTTTCGATGCGTCAATTAGTTCCGCCATCTAGTTTGTGCCCATATTCTCGTCACCCGGGATATCAAATGCTAAATTGCTTGCCACTCGGGCCAACAAATGACGCAAGTTATATCGTGAGCAAAGGCCGATGACCGTTCTCATCGCCAAGATAATCTGGGGCCTTGGGTGCGTGGCCTACTTCATTATTCGTTATCCACACCAGCGCCGCGCCCGCAAGACGGCAGTTGCCAACCGACGTGATCGCGTGCGCGAAAGAATGCTGATGCTAATTTCCTACACTGGGCTGTTTGTAATCCCATTGGTCTATGTACTGACGGATCAGCCGAAACTTGCTCGCTATACGTTCCATCCCACCCAAGCCTGGATCGGGACAGTTGTCCTGATCGCCGCCATGGCGTTGCTATATCGCACGCACCGGGACCTGGGCCGCGCCTGGTCGATCACGCTCGAGATCCGTGACCAGCACAAACTAATCACTCGCGGAATCTACGAGACATTGCGTCATCCGATGTATGCCGCTTTCTGGCTGTGGGCAATCTCCCAGGCGCTCCTGCTGCCCAATTGGATCGCGGGTTTTTCGGGTATCGTTGGTTTTGGAACACTATTTTTCGCGCGCGTGGGCCACGAGGAACGGATGATGCTGGAGGCCTTTGGCGAGGAATACCGCTCCTACATGGCTCGTACATATCGGCTTATTCCGGGGATTTATTGAACTTTTGTTCACGCCCGAAAATCGAGCCGATTTCACGCTTGAAGTCCTCATGGCCGAAATGCAAATAGACCGACTGAAAGTGCCAACTGACGCGACAGGCGGAGCCGGGGAATGAGTACAGAAATTCTTCTGCTCCAAATTGGAACGGAGATTGAAGCGCAAGGCGAGAGAACCGTTCCTACTTCTGTCGATTATCGCGCGCCCAGCCTGACTAGCGCGGGCAACTTGGGAGCCGCTTTTTTCGAAGTGGCTCACAGTCGTGGGGATTATCCTGCAATAGCCACAAAAACGAACACGTTCTCCTACAACTGGATCGTTCGCGCGGCAGCTTGTGTGTGGGACTATTTGCGTACTCGTTCGAGTTACGCACCCGGAGCGCGCGTGGCACTGCAGCTGTCGAATTCACCGGAATATTTGGCCGCCTTTTACGGTACGTTGCTCGCCGATTGTGTCGTCGTGCCCCTGCCGGTTTCGCTGGAGGACCACCGCCGGCGACAGATTCTGGAATTATGCCAGCCAGACCTGCTGATTACCCGACTCTCTGATTTCAATTTGCAGGAAACGCATTCGGCAACCGCAACATTGTCCTTGGGCAAAGGCGGACACGAAGAGATTTTGCATTCTCCTCCGCGCCGCCAAGGCCAGGATCTGGCAATGCTGCTCTTTACTTCCGGTTCCATGGGCATGCCCAAAGGCGTCATGCTTAGCCACCGAAATCTACTGGCCAATGCCGACTCCATTTTACATGAACTGCCAATTCGCGGGACTGACCGGGCGCTGGCGGTGCTTCCGTTTTGCCACGCCTTCGGCAACTCCGTTTTGCAAACTCATGTTCTGTCCGGAGCCACCATCCTCATCGACCGTGCTTTGACATTTCCATCATCGATGGTCCAAACGTTGCGCGAGCTAGGGGCTACAAGTTTTTCGGCAGTGCCCGAAGTGTATGGCATGTTGTTGAAGTACGGGCGTGTCGGAGAACAGCCACTTTCCGCCTTGCGGTATATGACCGTTGCGGGCGGCGCATTGCGTTATGATTTGGCGGCACAAATCGAGAGCCGGATTCGTCCGGCGACGTTCCACATCATGTATGGTCAGTCGGAGGCGACGGCCCGGCTGGCATCACTGCCGCCACAAGAACTTCACGCTCGTCCAGGTTCGATCGGAAGGCCAATATCCGGCGTCGAGCTAGCCGTTATGGACGAGGTAAGTCGCGAACTGCCAGCAGGCTCTACCGGGATGCTTTGTGCTCGCGGCGCGAACGTGATGCTAGGTTACTGGCAGGATGAGAAGGCCACAGCCGAAGTGCTCAGTGGCGACGGCTGGCTGCGAACAGGCGATCTCGCGCGTCGTGATGAAGATGGATTTTTCTATTTGCAGGGGCGCGCCAACCTGCTGGTCAAGATTCAGGGGCATCGCGTGCATCCAGCGGAAATCGAGAGGCTCGTTGAAGGGGATTTTCCTCACACATGCGCGGTTGCAGTGCCTATGACCCGCGGCGACGAAGTCCGATTCGTCCTGTTCCTGGCCCCACGCGACGATCGGCCAATCGATGTGACGAAGATACGCGCGACCTGCCAGCGCGAACTTCCCTCTTACAAGCAACCTTTGTATTACGAAGTGCTTGAGCGTTTTCCTCTCACTTCGGGTTACAAGATCGATCGCGAAGCGCTCGCCCGCCTTGCACCCGGCGCTGGAAGTCCGCGCCGGGTCCAGACAGATGATATTGTGACTCAATGACGATAAATCGAAAAAAACTTGAAGATGATCTGATGCACTTCGTGCGATCGCGAAGCCCGCGTCATGCGGCGGCAAGTCCCCAAATGGACTTGCTGGAGAGCGGCTTGCTTGATTCTCTGCTGCTTGTTGACCTGATTTTCCAAATCGAAGAATCGTACGGCGTGCGTTTCGACAGCGATCAGGTCAACCCCTCGAACTTTCGCACTGTCGAGGATATTGTCGGCGTTGTGCTAGGCCAACTGCCAATGCCGCAGCCGCAAGCGGACTGACCCGGATACGATTTCGCCACCTCCCTAGCCTCAAGGCGAATAGACCATGAAGTGGCCCCTGGTTCGGCGTCCGGTTCCCCAATCCCAGGTCCCGCTATACAACCGGTTTTATCTGCATGCCTCCAGGGCAAGCCAGGTCGATCCGACATTGGTCTGGGGAACAGAGATTGATGCTGATGCTCTGCGGGCGTTTTTGCACGAACGGAATCGACATGGGCGAGTAGTTCTGACTGCTGCGCACGCACTGATACGCGCGGCCGCGCTGGCTCTCGAGCAGTTCCCCGAAATAAACGCGCGTTTGGTTGGACGCCGCATATACCCATTTCGCGAGATAAACATTCGCATGGCATTTTTTCATCGTCGAAATTCCGAAATGGATCTACTGCTCATTGAGAATGCAAATCTAAAAAGTCTCGAGCGGATTGGCCTTGAGATTTGGCAGAGATTGCTGCAGGCGGGCCGAGGCGAAGGAGGGCGCGACCGGGATCTGGCCCGCTTTCGCCGAATCCCATCCTTCTGGTTCCGTCAGATCGTGCGCCTATACGGTTTTCTGGACCGCCATTTCCGGTTGCCGACGCTTGGCCGAATCGATGCCACGCGAGCAGGTAGCGTGATGGTGAACGACCTGTCGTTCACCGGAGCCCCACCGATGCGCATGTACAAGCCAACCCGATTCCCGGACAGATCGGACGCGTTCAATCTTACATTAGGACCAATAGAGCCCAAAGTTGTCGCGCGTTCGGATCAGTTTGCATCGGTGAATGTAATGCCTCTTTTCCTGCGCGCGGATCACCGTCTGGCGGACGCGCAGCAAGTTGGCCGATTTCTCGGCGCGGTACGTGAGCTCTTGAGCCATCCGGAACGACTTGCCGGAGGATATTTCGAAATCGCCGACATCGACCGCATCGTCGACGCAAAGCGAAAATAGCGAATAAATCCAAACTTAATCTGATGCGGTCCTGACCGGTGCAAGGCGCAATGATCAGACTTGGGATTATAGGACTGGGCTGGTGGGGCAAGCAGATTGCGATTTGTCTTACAGGTAGCCCACGCTTCAAAATCGTAGCGGGCTGCGATATCGACACGGCGATGGCCGCGCCTTTCGCTGCGGAAAAGAAATTTGATCTTGTTAGCGACTACAAGACATTGCTCGCCCGCTCCGATGTTGATGCCGTTGCGATCGTAACCCCTCACCTACTTCACGAAGAAATGGCTGTCGCCGCGTTTGCCGCCGGCAAGCATGTCTTCTGCGAGAAGCCACTTGCCCTGACGACGGCCAGTGCCGAACGCATCATCGCTGCGTGCAAAAAGGCTGGTGGCGTGCTGGGCATCGGTCATGAACGCCGCTTCGAGCCCGCAATGGAAGAGATGCGTCGTCTGTTCGAGAGCGGCGCCTTGGGGCGGGTGCTGCATCTGGATGCAAACGTCAGCCACAATAATTTTCGCAAAATGGAGCCATCGAACTGGCGGCGCGACCCCAGCCAAGCGCCGGCGGGCGCGTGGACTGCTCTCGGCATTCACCTCGGCGACATGTTTGTGTCTCTTGCGGGGAAGCCGGTCCGGGTGACCGCACGCACGGCATCGCAGATCTTTTCTGCACCGGGGGAAGATTTTGTCAGCGCCGAGATTGAGTTTGAAAATGGCGCCCGCGGCCGGATCACCTGCCTGTCCACGCCTCCATTTTATGGACGCTTCACGATCGTCTGCGACCGGGGTTGGGTTGAGGTCCAGGAAGGCGGAAATGTCGACAAGGGCATTCCATCGACTTTCGTATACTGCGCTCCTGACGGCAGCAGGCAGAGCCGCAATTTCGAGCATACGAACACGGTGCGGATGAACTTCGAGGCATGGGCGGATGCCATTGAGCACGGGACGCCTTACCGTTTCACGATCGAGCAACTCCTCGCCAATACCGCATTCTAGATGCCGTCAAACGTTCGGCTGCAAACGACGGACAGTCCATTCGACTGTGAGTGGCCAAGTTCCAGTCTGTTCTCGAAATCTGTCGCCGTTTGCGCTAGACCCACGCCGCATGCAGAGCGAAAAAGAACAGGTTGCACTTTCTTCGATCATCGCTTCGGCCGGACTGACCGTAGCCAAAGCAATCGTCGGCTTTACCACCGGTTCGCTGGCGATCCTGTCGGAGGCTGGCCATTCGCTTATTGATCTCGGCGCCACCGTGATGACCTATGTCGCCGTGCGTATTTCGGGCAAGCCAGCGGATGAAGAACACCACTACGGGCACGGCAAGGTAGAGGCGGTTTCGGCGCTTGCCGAAACCGCTTTGCTGTTTCTGCTCTCCGGCATCGTAATCTGGGAAGCCATTAAGCGACTTACACAGCATGAAGATCATGTCGTCGAGGCCACAATCTGGGCCTTCGGCGTCATTATCGTTTCTATCGTGGTTGATTTTTTCCGGGCACGCGCGCTCGCGCTTACGGCAGAAAAGACTTCGAGCCACGCACTGGAAGCAGATGCGTTGCACTTTTCGTCCGATCTATGGTCCTCCCTCGCTGTTTTGATCGGTCTCTTTGGAGTCTATTTCGGATTGCCTTGGGCAGACTCGGTGGCGGCACTCGTCGTAGCAATTTTGGTCTGCGTGGCGGGTTGGCGCCTGGGGAGACGAACGGTCGATACCCTCACCGATGTCGCGCCGCCCGGTGCCGCGGAAAAGATCACGACCATTGCCGCACGCGTGCCAGGCGTGGTCCGTGTAGAGCAAGTTCGCGCACGTGCCGTCGGCGAGCAAACCTTCATCGATCTTCGCCTAGCAGTGAGTCGCACTCTGCCGCTTGATCGTGTCAACGCTGTCAAGGAAAACGTAGCGGCGGCGCTTCGCGAGCGCATCCCGGGGGCCGAACCGATTGTGACCACCGATCCTGTTGCCCTGGACAACGAAACCGTTCTTGACCGGATCATGGTCATCGCACGCAACCGCGCGCTCGCCGTTCATCACGTGACGGTCCATGAACTCAAGGACAAGTTGGCGGTTTCGCTGGATCTAGAAGTGGACGGAAAGCTTTCGCTGGTTGCCGCGCACGATATGGCCGATGGCCTGGAGGGTGCCATCGCGACCGAGCTCGGTCCGCACGTCGAGGTTGAAACCCACATAGAGCCGTTGGAGCCTCAGGACGCAGCGGGCCGCGAGGCGCCGCCGGAACGGGTCAAAGCGGTGGAGATTGCACTATCCGAACTCGCGGCCAAAGGGCGCAACATCCGCGACATCCATAATGTTCGCGTGCGCGAAACCGATGAGGGTGAGATCGTCAATTTTCACTGCCGGGTAGATCCGCGGTTGAGCGTACAGAGCGTGCACGAGGACGTTGATGCTTTGGAACGGGCGCTGAAACAGCGGTCGCCGCCAATCAAGCGCGTCATTGGCCACGCCGAACCCATGCGCTGAGTGCGGTTTATGGAATGAGTACCGCAGCACCCTGCAAACGCCTGCATGGTCTGCATCATTCATTCTTCCAATTGCGAGCCTGACACTTTAGATCAACTCCCATGCGCACCGATATTGCCCAGCCAGTTCACCTGAAAGACTACCGCCCGCCTGATTGGCTGGTGGAAACTGTACGGCTTGACGTCTCATTGCATCCCACCGCGATAAAGGTCCGTGCGACGCTCGCGCTCAAGCCCAACCCCAACACCGCGTCTGCGCCGCTGATCCTGGATGGTGATGACTTGTCGCTGGTGTCACTCCGGCTCAATGGGAATCCCCTGCCGGCCGACAGCTATGTGTCGAGCTCTGACAGCCTTACGATTCCGCAGCCTCCGAATGTGCCATTTACGCTCGAAATTGAGACGATCGTGGATCCATCGGCCAATACCCAGCTCTCGGGCCTTTATCGCTCGAACGGAACCTATTGCACGCAATGCGAAGCCGAAGGCTTTCGCCGCATCACTTATTTTCCCGATAGGCCGGATGTTATGGCCATCTACACGACGCGCATCGAGGCCGATAAACGAGACACCCCTGTCCTGCTCTCGAACGGTAACCTCGTTGAAAGCGGAGAGGTGCAAGGCGGACGGCATTTCGCGGTCTGGCACGATCCGCATCCGAAACCGTCGTACCTCTTCGCGCTGGTAGGTGGCGACCTGGCCTGCGTCGAGGACCGGTTCCTCACAATGTCGGGGCGCAACGTGACCCTGCGCATCTATGTGGAGCATGGAAAGCAGGACCGCACCGCGTACGCGATGGATTCGCTCAAACGTGCAATGCGCTGGGATGAAGAAGTCTTCGGTCGCGAATACGATCTCGATATTTTCATGATCGTCGCTGTGTCCGATTTCAATATGGGGGCGATGGAAAACAAGGGCTTGAATGTCTTCAACGACAAATACGTCCTGGCCAGTCCGGATACGGCGACTGATGCGGATTTTGCGCATATCGAAGCAGTCATTGCGCACGAGTATTTCCATAACTGGACCGGCAACCGGATTACGTGCCGCGATTGGTTTCAGCTCTGCCTAAAGGAGGGCCTGACGGTTTTTCGCGATCAGGAATTCTCGGCCGACATGCGGTCGCGCGCGGTCAAAAGGATCGCGGACGTTCGCAGTCTGCGTGCGACACAGTTCATCGAGGATGCGGGGCCTCTGGCCCATCCGGTCCGACCTGAGACATACAAGGAAATCAATAACTTCTATACGACGACGATCTACGAAAAAGGTGCCGAGTTGGTGCGGATGGTGCGCACCTTGATCGGCCCGAAAAAATTTCGCGCCGGCATGGATCAGTATTTCCTCCGCCATGACGGCGAAGCTGCCACTGTCGAGCAGTTCATTCAATGCTTCGCAGAAGCCAGCGGACAGGACCTCAGTCAGTTTATGCGCTGGTATAGCCAAGCCGGAACCCCAGAAGTCACCGTCCACGGCCACTTCGACGCGGCGCGCAAGAGTTATCTTCTCGAATGCAGGCAAGTCGTGCCGGCTACGCCGGGGCAGCCGATCAAGGAGCCAATGGTCATCCCCCTGTCGCTTGGCCTTCTTGGCAAAGACGGGCGTGATCTCCCGCTCAAGCCGTCGACAGGCGAGCTGCTCACCAGGGGAACCCTGGTTCTGACCGACGAGGTGGCGTCCTTCGAACTGGCTGACGTGAAAGACCGACCCGTCCTTTCGGTCAATCGAGAGTTCTCGGCGCCGGTCAAGATCATCAGCGACCTAAGTCCCGATGACCTCGCCTTTCTCGCCGCTCACGACAGCGATCCGTTCAACCGCTGGCAAGCTTTGCAAACAATCTCGGCACGACTTCTTATTGAGAACGTGGAAGCCTCGCGAGCCGGTCGCGCAATGCGCATTGACGACCGGCTGATGGTCGCACTGGCAAATATTCTCAATGATCCCGGACTGGAGCCCGCTTTTGTTGCCTTGGCTTTGGTGCCACCCGGCGAAGCCGATATTGCCCGCGACATCGGCCGGGACGTCGATCCGGACGCGATCTTTCGTGCCCGTTCTGCGCTGCGCGCCGCGATTGGCGAGCGGCTTGCCCCTCAACTCAGCGAGCTCACCGGCCGACTTTACACTGCCGGCGGCTATTCGCCTGACGCCAGGAGTGCCGGGCGCCGCGCGCTACGCAACGTCGCCCTTGATCTTATGGCGGCGACAGGAAAATCCACGGAAATTGCCCGCGCGCACCAGCAGTATGCCACCGCGGATAACATGACTGATCGCATGGCCGCGCTTGCGACATTGTCACTTCATGACGTTGTGGAGCGCCAGCAGGCCCTCGACGATTTCTATGCACGCTATTCGTCTGATGCCCTCGTCGTGGACAAATGGTTCTCCCTGCAGGCGGCTGTTCCGGAACCAGGTGCCCTTGACAAGGTGCGGAGCCTCACCGCGCACCCCGCCTTCTCTCTCGCCAATCCAAACCGGGTCCGTGCGCTGATCGGCGCGTTTGCACAAGGCAATCCAACCCAATTCAATCGCGCTGACGGTGCCGGATATGAATTCGTTGCCGATACCGTACGGGCACTCGATCCGAAAAATCCGCAAGTTTCCGCCCGGCTTGCAACTGCTTTCCGGGCCTGGCGGATGCTCGAAAGCGGGCGCCGCGCCAAGGCAGAGGCCGCGCTAACCCGATTGAAAACGACGCCGGGCCTCTCGCGCGATTTAAACGACATCGTGGAGCGCGCGTTGGCGGTGTCCTGATAACCAGGACGGCGGCAACTATGCTGCAAATCGAACCGTGGGTAACATTTTTTTAGGATTTGACTCTTCCGACTCTCGACAAATCAACGTCCATCGATTCCAATCAATGGGTGATTCGGGAAGCGATGCGGCACATCCTTCCGTCTTGAGGGTGACTGGGGACATTCCGAACGGAGGCCTTCTATGGCGCGCGCCAGCGTGGCGAGTGCGTCTGCAAACGCGGATTCTATCAAGGGCCTCGCGCAATCAATCGCCAAGCCGGCCTATCGGCGTCTCCTGAACGCCGAGCCGCTCTTGCGGCGCGCCGTCCCGGTGCTGATCATCGCCTTTCTGGCGACCATTTGTGTCGGTGCCCTTGTACAGGTGCTCGACCATCGCCGCCAAACGCTGACAAGCGAGATTGCATCCCTCGAAGCGGTCGGTGACTTCTCTGCCGAGCGGCTCCGGCAGCCGCTAAAACAGCCCGCAGGTGCAACTGAGCAACCGCAACAGGTTCTAGCGCGGGCGCTGCCATCCTGGGCGATGGCCCCCGGCCGGCGCTTTCTTCTCACCACCGCCGACGGCATCGTTACGGCTGCGACGCCTGCCGCAGACGGCACGCTCGGTCGTCGCCTGCTGGATTTGCTCGGACCTACCCAACCCTTAACGACTTTTGGCGCCAGTGCGGGCGTCATGGATATCGCTCTCCCCGACAACACGCGCGCGTTGGCGACGGTGCGCCTGCTCAAGGCTCCATTTGGCCAGTTGGCGGTTATCCAGTCACGGGAGCCAGCTCTCGCGAGCTGGCGCTCGCTCACCACGCTCACGGTTACTTTGTCAGCCACCACCGGATTCGTCGTTCTTATTTTAGGATTCGCTTTTCATTGGCAGGCGACAAGAGCCCGGGAGGCCGACCTCATTCATGAAACCGTCCGCAGCCGGATCGATACTGCGCTTAATCGCGGCCGCTGCGGACTATGGGATTGGGACCTCGCCCGAGGACGAATCTTCTGGTCGCAATCGATGTTCGAAATTCTCGGACTGGACACGAAACACGATCTGCTTTCGTTCGGGGATGTGAACGCGCTGGTGCATCCTGATGACGTTAATCTCTACCAGCTCGCGGCTGAACTTGCCGACGCAACGACGACCACAATCGATCATGCGTTCCGCATGCGTCACGCCGCGGGCCACTGGGTATGGCTGCGCGCACGCTGCGAGCTGGTGCGCCAGGCCGGCGAATCGGGACTACATCTGATCGGCATAGCCGTCGACATCACCGAACAGAAAAATCTCGTCGAAAAAACCGTGGCTGCCGACATGCGTCTGCGTGATGCCATCGAGACCATTCCCGAAGCATTCGTGCTCTGGGACGCGGACAATCGCCTTGTACTCTGCAATTCGAATTTTCAGGAACTTCACCACCTCCCTGACGACGCGATCACTGTCGGCGCCTCCTATGAGTCGGTTGTCGCTGCCGGAAGCAAGCCCGTAGTCCGTAATAAAGTGACCACCGCCGGGCCTAGCATTCCTGGTGCGCGCACGTTCGAAGCACAGCTCGAGGATGGTCGCTGGCTGCATATCAGCGAAAGACGCACAAAGGACGGTGGCTACGTGTCGGTGGGCACGGACATAACGGCACTCAAGGCTCATGAGGAAAAACTGCTCGACAGCGAAAAAAGGCTCATAGCGACGATTGCCGATCTGAGTGCGTCGCAGCAGCGCTCGTCCGAACTCGCTGAAAAATATGCCGAGGAGAAAACCCGAGCCGAGGAAGCCAATCAGGCAAAATCAAAATTTCTGGCAAATATGAGCCACGAACTGCGTACCCCGCTCAATGCGATTATTGGCTTCTCGGAAATCATGGAATCCGGAATGTTCGGCCCGCTTGGCGCGGAAAAATATCGCGAATACTGCAGCGACATTCGCGGCAGCGGCCAATATCTGCTCGAGGTAATCAACGACATTCTGGATATGTCGAAAATCGAGGCCGGCCGGATCCGACTTGACTTCGAGGATCTCGATCTAGATTCGCTGCTTGGGGAAGCGATGCGGGTGGTTGGCGCGCGTGCGCAGGACAAGCGCCTGCAGCTGTCGGCCAGGATATCGCCGGAACTGCGATTGCGTGCCGACCGCCGAGCTCTGAAGCAGGTTATCCTAAATTTGCTGTCCAACGCGGTGAAATTTACCCCCGCAGGCGGCCGCGTTACCGTCCGCGGACAGGCCAGCAACTATTGCATAACGCTCGCCATAGCAGACACCGGTATCGGCATCGCCAAGGAAGCCTTAGCCCGGCTCGGGCGTCCATTCGAGCAGGTCGAAAGCCAGCTCACAAAGAGCCATCAGGGCTCAGGTCTTGGACTCGCCATATCGAAGTCACTTGTTGAGTTGCACGGCGGACACATGCGCATCCGCTCGACACTTGGAAAGGGCACGCTCGTGATGGTCCGGCTCCCCCTCGAGCCGCAATGCCACCTGCCGAAGGAAGAAGCAGCCTAGGCGAACTCGGGTGCTTTCCCCAGGATCCGCACAAAGCTTTCTCGCACTTTTGCCTGCATGTCGGCCACCGTCGCCTCGAGGGTCGCGAAGTCGGGCACATCGGCTGCGCGGGCCAAAAGCCGCAGAAGTCCCGTACCGGCGGTCTTGGGGTCGAACGTATCGGTCAGACACAGACGGAGGATTTGCGTGAGATCATGATAGAGCTCAACGGCGGGACGAAGAATTTCACCATCCTCTGGCGCCAGCACGCGCAGGGACCGCGCTTTGTCGAGCACACGCGCGGTTGAAGTATCAAGTATTTCCGGCAAGCGATGAGCGTGGATGAGCTGCAAATACTGGGCAATGAACTCAATATCGATCAGGCCTCCTGCCACGTATTTTAGATCCCAGCGATTGCGGTCTCCTTTTTCCTTGGCGATGGCGGCCCGCATTTCCACCACGTCGCCGGCAATCAACTCAGCGTTCCGCGGCTGGCGCAATATGTCCCGGATGACACTCTCTATTTTTTGCTTGAATGCAGGAGAAGCAGACACAACTCGTGCCCTAGTCAGCGCCATATGCTCCCACGTCCACGCCTCTGTCTCCTGATACGCGGAAAAACTCTCGAGTTGCGTCGCCAGGGGCCCCGCGCGGCCCGATGGCCGCAGCCGCATATCCACCTGGTAGAGCGCCCCATAATTGGTCTGTGCCGTGAGCGTGTTGATAAGCCTCTGGGTAAGCCGGGCGAAATATTGCGCGCCATACAGAGGCCGTGACCCGTCCGATTCCGGGAATCCGCCGTCAAAATCGTAGATGAGGATGAGGTCAAGGTCGGACGTTGCGGTCATTTCGTAGCCGCCCAACTTGCCCAAAGCCACCACCGCGGTCTCTTCATCGCGCATGTGACCATGCGCGAGCGCGAAGTTGGCGGTGACCGAGCGATGCACGGCACGGATCACCGCATCTGACAAACGCGCGAACGCCTCCCCCGCCTGCCTCGCAGTGACAGTTCCCGTGAGGATTCGCACACCAATCAGGAACATATACTCGAGGCCGAACATGCGTATGCGCTCGAGCAAGTCCTCGTGATAGCGCGACTGAGCGAGCGCCGCATCAAATCGGCGACGAAGCTCGTCCTCATCCGGCAAAGCGCCAAAAAAACTCGGGTCAATTAGCGCATCGATCACCTGGGGATGGCGTGCCAACGCATCACCCAGACGTGGTGCAATGCCGAGAACAAGAACGATTAATGCAATGAGTTCGGGGTTTTGCCGGAGAAGAGACAATAGTCGCGCCGGGCCATGCAGGTTGGCGAGGAAACGATCGAAAAGCACCAGCGTGGCATTCGGGTTGTCCGTTCGCGACAGCCGTTCAAGCAACGCCGACAGCAGCGCTGTCAGATGAGCGCGTGCGGTTTCGCTTTTGAGCGGGCGGTAGGTTCCGCTTATCCATTGCCGGATGATGCTGGATGCTTCCAGAGGCGCACGAAAACCAAGTTCAGAAAGCCTGTCGAGCGTCTTGTGATCGTCGGCCTCAACTGGAAATGCCAAGGCCGGGCGACCGATGTCCTCCTCCTTCTCGAAGAGGCGCGCGTAGTAGTGCTGCACTTTGTTAAGGTGTTCCAGCAAAACACTGGCAAAGGCATCCCGGTCGGCGAAACCCATAAAACGCGCAAAGTGGTCCATTGCCGCCTGTTCGGCTGGCAAAGTTTGCGTTTGTTCATCGTTGATCATCTGCAGCCGGTGTTCCACGGTCCGGAGAAAGCAATAGGCTGCTTTCATCGCGTCACGCGCGGCTTCATCAATCCACTGGTCTTCGCAAAGCTTATCCAGGGTCGTGAGGGTATCGCGGTCCCGCAGCTCAGGATTGCGACCGCCTGCAATGAGCTGCTGGGTTTGAACGAAAAACTCGATTTCACGGATCCCGCCGCGCCCGAGCTTGATGTTGTGGCCTTCGACAGCAATCTCGCCATGCCCGCGGTAGGCATTGATCTGCCGTTTCATAGCGTGAATATCCGCGACAGCTGCGAAGTCGAGATATTTCCGCCACACGAACGGCGCTATCTGATGCAGGACCGCTTCACCGACGGCAATGTCGCCGGCGCAGGCACGAGCCTTTATCATGGCCGCCCGCTCCCAGTTCTGACCGACGCTTTCGTAATAGAAGAGAGCGGCTTCAGTAGAAATCGCAATTGCGGTGGAGGCCGGGTCCGGGCGCAGACGCAGATCTGTCCGAAACACGTACCCGTCGGCGGTACGCTCCTGCAGTAGTCTTACGAGCCGTTGTGTGATGCGCACAAATAACGTTGACGGCTCCATGTCTGCCGACAGCGCGGGCGCCGAGGGGTCATACATGACAATGAGGTCGATGTCGCTTGAGTAGTTGAGCTCAAAAGCGCCCATCTTTCCCATTGCCAGCGCGACATAGCCGCTTCCGATGTGCGGCTGCGATTTATCTTTTGGCAAGAGGCGTCCGGCACGAACGGCGTCGGCCAGACAAAAACGTAATGCTGCTTCGACTGCAGTGTCCGCAAGATTTGTCAGTGCGCGAGCTGTACGCATCACAGGCCAAACACCGCCTATGTCAGTGAGCGCGATTAAAAGTGCCGCCTCGCCTTTCATTTGACGCAGCAAGTGCATCACTTCGGCTTCATCCGTAGAGGATGCGATGTTGCGTGAGTGTTGATTCAGCAGGGCAATCAGGTGCTGATCGGGATCAGAATTGAGTAATCGCAGCAGTCGTTTTGGGTCGCGGCTGACCAATTCCCACAAGTAAGGCGAGCTTTCGGAGAAACTCTCAATGAGCGCGTTGACGGTAGGCTTAGCGATAAAAAGACTTCGAAGCCCTTTTGCTTCTTCCGCTGTCAATTCTGACAGCCAGGCACCAATGCGCGCCTGGGCCGCTTTTTCATCAACAAGCAGAGGCGCGGTCGTAATCAGGTCAGCGAGTTTTTCGCTTGTAGTATTGGGACCGCCACCAGCTCGTCCAACGGTCGGCTTATGGGAAGAAATCTTTCGTTTTGCGGGCCGCTTCATCCGGCAATCTGTACCGGCCCTCCCCGTGGCAAAGCAATCACGGTTTTGAGACCTGGCTGGTTGTCTGTGAGGGTCAGTTCGCCGCCATGCAGGCGCGCTACAGCGGAGGCGAGGCTCAACCCCAGCCCGGAGCCCGGTTTGGAGCGGCTTTGTTCCAGCCGGACGAACCGTTCGACCGCACGAGCACGATCCGCCTCGGGAATGCCGGGCCCGCTGTCCGCAACTGTCAGAAGAATCCGGTCTCCCTCGCTCATGGCGCGCACTACGATTTCCGCCGGCGCGCCGTTTTCCGCGCGCTGACACGGTTCTGTGTATTTGATGGAGTTGTCGATCAGGTTCGCGAGAGCCTGGCTGATAAGTTCTCGATTTCCCCTGAGCGGCACCGGCGCGTCAGCTTCTACTTTCAGAGCAATGCCTTTTTCCTCCGCCAGAGCCTCGTAGAGTTCGCCAACATCGTGCGCGATTTCCGCTGCATCAAATTCGCTCATGTTTTCTCGGGCTTGCCCGGATTCCGCGCGGGCGATCATCAGGAGCGCGTTAAAGGTCCGAATAAGTCCGTCAGATTCCTCAATGGTGCTTTCCAGCGCGGAGCGGTAATCGGTCTCGTTTTTTGCCGAACGCAACGCCTGCTCTGCGCGATTGCGTACACGGGTGATCGGAGTTTTGAGATCGTGGGCGATATTATCGGAAACCTCCTTTAAACCGCGCATCAGCGCTTCGATACGCTCCAGCATCAGGTTGAGATTTCCTCCCAAACGATCGAGCTCATCGCCTGTGCCGGCGACCGGCAACCGCCCACTCAGGTCGCCCTGCATGATTGTGCGCGTGGTCTCCGTCATGGCGTCGACCCGGCGCAGCACACGACGGGTTACAAATAGCCCACCGACAAGGCCGAGCACGATCACAATCGCGATCGACCATCGTCCGGCTGACAGCACGATGTTGTAGAGCCGGTCGCGTTCGTCGAGATCCCGCCCGACTAGCAAGCGAAATCCTCCTGGCAATTGAAAGACGCGTGCCAGCGCTCGGTGTTCCGGATGATCGGCCGCATCGGACTCGTCGAGCCTGCGATAGGCCGTTTCCGTCCAGCCGGGGTTGTCGAGCGTGCCGGGGGGCAACGTGGTGACGTTGCCGGCGAGTGTTTCTCCGGCGAAGGTTGTAACGAGGTAAAGGCTCGATCCCGGTCTTCGTGCCCGTGCGTCGACTACGGCAACGAGCCGCCTGATGCCGCCAAGGCGATATTGCTCGGACAGCCCGGTGATTTCGGCGTTGACCGTGTCTGTGATCTGTTCGGTGATGAGACGGCGGGTGTTGAGGGCGAAATAGCCAAGCAGGAATGCCGCAAACAGGGCGAATACGGTCAAATAGACCAGCGTCAGCTTAAACGTGGTCGTCCGAAAAAGTTTACCGAGCGCCGTCACGTATCATGTATCCCGCGCCGCGGATCGTATGCAGGAGCGGCTGGGAGAAACCTTTATCTATTTTTGAACGCAAGCGCGAGATGTGCACGTCAATGACGTTGGTTTGTGGGTCGAAATGATAATCCCACACATTTTCCAATAGCATAGTGCGAGTGACGACCTGACCCGCATGCTGCATCAGGTACTCAAGGAGGCGAAATTCTCGTGGCTGCAGCGAAATTTCTTCCTCGCCGCGGTGTACCTGATGCGACAATCGGTCGAGCTTGAGATCGCCCACCCTTAGCAACGTTTCCTCGCCGCGGCCGCCTCGTCGGCGCGCCAGAACCTCGACGCGCGCCAGCAGTTCGGAGAATGAATATGGCTTGGGCAGGTAGTCGTCGCCGCCGGCCCGCAGTCCCTTGACCCGATCATCGACCTGACCAAGGGCCGAGAGGATCAGGGCGGGCGTCTCCATGCCCTTTGCCCGCAGCGCGCCAATGATGGCCAGGCCGTCCCGTTTGGGCAGCATGCGGTCGACGATTAAGACGTCATATTGACCCCCGAGGGCCATGGCGAGGCCGTCGTCACCATCCGTTGCGGCGTCGGCAACGTGGCCCACCTCGCGGAAGGCCTTTACGAGATAGTCCGCAGCGTCGCGGTCGTCCTCGATGACCAGAAGGCGCATGGTGACCCGATCCGGTTGCGCTTCGGCCATCCTACCGAAAGGGCGCGGCCCGTTGATATCCGGATAAGTGGGCATCGGTCACACCAATTCCAGTCAATTCCGTGGCGCCCCCGGTACGTATACGAGAGAGGGTGGTGGATACCCACCACCCCCTCATCGACCCCACCCCAGCGGGGGCGACGGATGCCGGGGTTGGAGTTCGTACCGAAAGCGGCCGCCGTCAATGCGCGCCCGCCTTCCGCAATTGCCGGGACGGGCTCGACGCCCGTCCCGTTGAGGGCAGACCTACCGGCGGGGGCGACGGATGCCGGCGGTTGTCCCCAAAAACTCACCCGCGCGCGAGCGGGAGGGCAACGAACCGCAAGCTGTCGCCCTTTTTCACTCGAACGAGAACGCTGCGCTTACCTTCCGTGCGTGCGCTCGTGACAACGTCGCGCACGTCAGCAGGCGTCGATACGGACTTGCCGCCAATCTCGAGGATCACGTCGCCAGTCGAAAACCCATGGTCCGCGGCAATGCCATTCGAGTCGACGCCTGTCACAACGACACCCTCCGCCCCGGAGCCGGCGACGCGCGCCGCGGGAGCGAGCGAGAGCCCCAGTTTGCCGACGTCGGCATCATTCTCGGCATCTCCAACACTTGCTCGCGCTTCCTTTGAATTTGGCAACTCACCGAGCGTCAGAGTGACCGTCTTCTCCGCGCCTTTGCGAAGGACGGTCAGCTTGACCGAAGTCTTGGGAGCCATTGCTCCGATCTTCTTGGCGAGATCGCGAGCATCCTTGACCTCTTTGCCGTCAACGGAGGTGATGACGTCACCGGCTTCGATCCCTGCCTTCTGAGCGGGGCTGTTTGCCTGAGGCTCGGCGACAAGTGCGCCTTCCGCCTTCTTGAGACCAAGGCTGTCGGCAATGTCCTGCGTTACCGGCTGAATTTGAACACCGATCCAGCCGCGCGTTACTGAGCCGCGGTCCTTGAGTTGCGCGATAACGCTGTTCACTGTGTCGGCGGGAATTGCAAAGGCGATGCCAACCGAACCGCCCGACGGCGAGAAGATCGCCGTGTTGACGCCGATCACATTGCCATCGGTGTCGAACGTGGGCCCACCAGAGTTGCCCTTGTTGACCGGAGCATCGATCTGGATGAAGTCATCATAGGCGCTCGCGCCGATATCGCGTCCGCGTGCAGACACGATGCCGGCAGTGACGGTGCCTCCGAGGCCGAATGGGTTGCCGACAGCAAGAACCCAATCGCCGATGCGCGGCGTCTTCTCGGATAGCTTCACGTACGGGAAGGGTCCGTCTTCGACCTTGATCAGTGCCAGATCCGTACGCGGGTCGGTGCCAATCACCTTGGCTTTGTGCATCTTACCGTCGTCGGTGGTAACCTGAACGCTCTCCGCTTTTTCGACGACATGGTTGTTAGTCACAGCATAACCATCTGCCGAAATGATGAAGCCGGAACCCTGACCGGTAACAAAGTTGCGGCCACGCCCTCGCGGCATGCCCTCGGAGTCATTGGGAACATCAGGCATTCCAAAACGGCGAAAAAAGTCGCGCAATCCCGGAGGAACGTCGCCGCTGCCGAGACCGCTAGTTTGCGCGCCGCCGTCGACTTTGACCCGCACGGAGATCACTGCAGGTTTGACTTTCTCGACAATGTCGGCGAATCCGACCGGCGCCTGCACCGTGCGGGCCTGTTCGGAAAGATTCTGCGCAATCGCGGCGGGATAGGTGCCTTTGAAATTGAGGTCCGGCGAAGCGATGAACGCTGCCACACCGAGACTGGCAATGGTGGTGGCGAGAAGGACCAACCGGCGACCATTGAGCACGCGCGGCTTCTTGGCGTTGTCAGGAGCGGAAATGACGCTCGGCTTCATCAGCAGATCTCCATCGGATTCTCTGGCGCGCAAGCGCGCGGTTTCAAACCATAAGATGGTGCGACCAGCCTTACGGGGTCCTGTCGGCAGGATTAAACTTTTGTAAGATTCGGAATCGGGAACGTTTTGAAATTCTCAAGACCGTTCAAGGCCTGGGAAGGTCGCCATCGACCAAAGTCGAAAGCCTGCGCTCCTCGTCCTGGCTGAGTGCTTCGGTTCCAGACGTCGTTGGCCTTTGTCGACGACCTTTGATCATCAGGCCAACAAGCCCCGCAATCAGTGCCGCAGGCGGCAATCCCCATAAAAGCATCGTGCGCCATTCGAGTGGCGGCCTTAGCAGCACGAAATTCCCATAACGGGATACCAAAAAATCGAGCACCTGCTGGTCGGTGTCGCCTTGGGTCAACCGCTCGCGCACAAGAAGACGCAGGTCGCGGGCCAATGGCGCCTCCGAGTCATCGATTGACTGGTTCTGGCAGACCATGCATCGCAACTCGCGCGACAAATTGCGCGCCCGACTCTCCAGGGCAGGATCTTTAAGGATCTCGTCGGGCTGGACGGCTTGCGAGGGTCCTGACGCGAGGAGCCCGACAATGAGAACTATGAATGCGCGGCGCCACATGCCCTACTCTGCTGGCTGCATCATTGGTTTCGTTGCTGGCTTAGGGATGCCAATTCGAAGCCTGCGATCCGACAACGAAAGCGCAGCACCAAAAGCCATGACCACCGCGCCCAGCCAGATCAAAAGCACCAGTGGCTTATGATAAAGCCTGACGGAGATTGAGCCATCGCCATTGACGTCGCCAAGTGACAGATACAGTTGGCTGAACCCTCGCGTCAGTAACGCTGCCTCTGTCGTTGTAGTCGCGCGGGCCGCGAAACTGCGTTTGGACGGTTCCATGGTGCCGATCGGAACTCCCCCCTCACGCACAGTAAATCTCGCAGCGGATTCGCGATAGTTTGGTCCGGTGCGTTGAACAAGGCCTTCGAACGCCAATTCATATCCGGAAAGCGACACGGTTTGCTTTGGCTTGATCGACACGATGAGTTCGCTCGCCCACGTGCTCACACCCACTATCCCGAGCAATGTGACCGCAATCCCGAAATGCGCCAGCGCCGTGCCCCAAACAGAGCGGGGCAAACCGATCGCGCGCTGCCATGTCGCCAACAATGGCACGCGAAACAGTCCGATCCGTTCAGCGATATCCGTCAGCGCTCCGATCATTATGAAAAAGGCCAGGCCGATGCCTAATGGTGCCAAGACTGATCTTCCGCCTTCCACAATGAATGTCAGCGCTACGACAACAATGGCAACGCCAAACGCAGCGAACAGGCGTTGTGCAACGCCAAGAATGTCGCCTCGTTTCCAGGCCATAAGAGGGCCGAACGGCATTACAATCAGCAGCGGAACAAAGAGCGGCGCAAAGGTGAGATTGAAAAACGGTGCACCGACGGAAATCTTTTCGCCGGTGAGCGCGTCGAGCGCTAAAGGGTAAAGTGTGCCGACGAAAACAGTCAGACAGGCGGTCGTCAGAAAAAGATTGTTGAACACGAGCGCACCCTCACGAGAAATCGGGGCAAACAAACCTCCTTGCTTGAGCGTCGGCGCGCGCCACGCAAATAGGATCAAACCGCCACCGATGAACAGCATCAGAATGGCCAGAATGAAGACGCCACGTGCGGGATCATTGGCAAAAGTATGCACCGACGTGAGGACGCCTGATCGAACCAGGAAGGTGCCTATCAACGAAAGCGAGAATGCGAGTATGGCGAGAAGAATGGTCCAGATCTTCAGCGCGCTCCGCTTCTCCATCACCACGGCCGAATGCAAAAGAGCCGTGCCGACAAGCCACGGCATCAGCGAGGCATTCTCTACAGGGTCCCAGAACCAGATCCCGCCCCAGCCGAGTTCGTAATAAGCCCAATACGAGCCCATCGCGATGCCGATGGTGAGAAACATCCAGGCTGCCAGCGTCCACGGCCGAACCCAGCGCGCCCAAGCAGCATCGATGCGCCCTTCGATCAGCGCAGCTATTGCAAACGAAAACGCAATCGAGAACCCGACATAACCGAGGTAGAGCAGCGGTGGATGGATAGCCAGGCCGATGTCCTGGAGAATCGGATTAAGGTCACGCCCCTCGAATGGCGGCTGTGACAGCCGCACGAAAGGATTGGATGTAAACAGAATGAACAAATAGAACGCGCAAGCGATCCATGATTGCGCCGCAAGCACATGTGCTTTCAGCACGGAAGGCAAGTTCGTGCCGAAACTGCCGACAAGCGCGCCGAAGAACGACAGTATCAGCACCCACAAAAGCATAGATCCTTCGTGGTTTCCCCATACGCTGGTGATTTTGTAGATCAGTGGCATCGTCGAGTGCGAGTTTTCGTAAACCGTCGCAACCGAAAAATCCGATGTCACATAGCAGGCGATCAATGCCAGGAAGGCGAGCCCAACGAACACGAATTGCATAATCGCGGTCGAGGCAGCAAGCTGCATCAAGGAGGAATCATTGGTGCGCGCGCCCACAACCGGCGCACCCGCCTGGATCAGTCCAAGCGCAAGCGCCAGCACCAAAGCATAATGCCCCAGTTCCGGAATCATTTCGTGGTACTCCCCGCGTCTTTGGCTTCACCCTCCTGCCATCGTCCGCTTTTTTTCAGCGCATCTACAACCTCGCGCGGCATATATCGCTCATCATGCTTGGCAAGCACCGTATCGGCGGCAAGCATTCCGCCAGGTTCGAGTTTACCTTCCGCCACAACCCCTTGTCCTTCGCGAAAGAGATCCGGAACGATGCCTCGATAGTGCACCGGGATGTCGGTCTTTCCGTCGGTCACCGAAAAGCGCACCAGCAGATTGTCGCCGCGTTCCACGCTCCCTGGCTTCACCAATCCGCCAATCCTCATACGAGTGCCGGGTACGACACGTTTTTCGGCAACGTCGGTAGGCGAATTGAAGAACACGATGGAATCGCGCAATGCGCCGAGTACCAGCGCCGAGGCGATTGCAAGCACACCCAAGCTTGTGCCGATCAGAACCAGTCGTCGTTGCTTGCGGGTCATTCCGTCTCGTTCAACCTTCAAGCCCCAGACTCTTGATCATATCTTCGATCCGACGGAGCTTATCGGGATCATTGGCGAGTGCCCGCCTGGCATCGGTGGCGGCTGCGTGCGCTTTGTCCCGTTCGCCGAGCACCATATAAGCGCGCAACAGCCGTTGCCAGCCATCAACGTCGTTTCCATTCTCCTTCAGCTGATCCGCGAGGCGGGCGACCATGCCGCGGATCATTTCTCCCCGATCCTTTTCGCTCATGGCGCGAGCAGCGGCAACGTCTTCGCTACTTGGCCCGGGAGGCGAAGCTATGGGTTGATCGTCTCCTACGCGCGCAAGTGCGTCGCGTACGACCGACAACCAGGGCGCGTCAGCCGGCGCTTTGCTGATCATATCGCGCCAGATAGCGGTCGCCTGCGCGCGATCGCCGTCCTGCTCAGCGGCCATGCCCATGTAAAACTGTGCCTTGGATTGGCCAGGGTCGAGCGCGAGCGAACGCTCGAATGCCGACTTGGCATCCGATGTGACGATGCCATTGGCAGCCGCAGTCAGGGCTTCGCCAAGATCGGATTGCCGTTCAGCATTTTCGCCGTTCAGCGCGAGGAGCTTGCGCCGGGCATTCACCGCGTCCTCGAAACGGCCTAGCCGGAGATAAACGGGTGCCAGAACTTCGTAGCCCCGGGCGTCGTCCGGATTGTGCTCCAGATGCGCCTCGACTTTCGACACCAGGCTGGCGATCGATTGATCCTGATGGATAGCTTGCAATCGAGCGTTCAGCGGCTGGCCTGGCAACTGCGGCGAACCGATCGCAAGATAAAGCGTGAGCGCTACGACCGGCAGCACCACGACAGCGCCGATCGCAGTCGCCCGACGACGCCAGAGCGCTGATCCGACTGGAAGCGAATGGGCGAATTCAGCGGCGTCGGCTGCGGCAATAAGACGCCGAGACACTTCCGCTCGCGCGGCTTGGGCGTCGGCCTCTCCGATTCGCCCCGCGCCGCGGTCACGCTCAATTTCGTCGAGTTGGTCGCGATAGACGGCAATGTCGTTTCCCGCCTGCACATTAGCAGCCCGGCCCAGAGGCCATAAAACAGCGAAAACCGCAGCCGCTGTCATCACCGCAAATAGGAGCCACAGGAGCATAGGTCCTTCCGCTTGCCCGGCAAAAAGGGGCGCTGCCGGACGAGGGCATACATCACGTCCGATCATGGCGGCAATGCGCAAGTCCTGTAAATGGCGCTAGAAACCAGGCTTCAGGCGCGCGCTGCTTTGCCTTCTGCGGCGCTGGCCACTTCGGCAGCTTTGCCCAGCAGTGCGGCGTATTCCCGCCCAAAAACCTTGGCGCAAAATCGGACTGCGGCGTCGACCTGGGATTGACGGAAGCTGCGGTCGGCGTCACCGGCGTGCCTCAACCCCTCGAGCAGTGTGCGCGTGCCGTTATCAAGATAGTGTCGTAGCTCGCTTAGCGCGCGTTGGGTCATTTCATTGATGGCGAGCTCGCCGGCAAAATATCGGCAGACGCCTACAAATTCGACCAACGCCTCGACTTCGGCGACTTCGGTCGGGTCCAGCACCGAATCCGGACGAATTTCTCGCGGTGCTCGCGGTCGCAGCAAGCGCTGTACGCGCCCGGGCATAGACTCTATTTCGGCGCGAAGCAGATCGGAAATTTGGGTTCTCTGCGCCGCGAGCGCACGGCCCCAGGTGCTGTCGACGGGCAGCGCGAGCTCGGTGCGCAGGCCGCGTGCCGAATCGTGGATCGTCTTAAGCAACGAGCCGACCGCAATGCCCTGACCCGTGCGCAGATCTTCCCGCATCTCGGCAACCATTCGTTCAAGCTCGGCGAGAACAACGTTTACGGCGACGCCATAATTTGTTTCCGCAACACGCGCAGCGGTGTCGCTACCTGCGGCCTTCACTCCCAGTCGGATCAATTGCCATGGCGCGGTCATTCGGCTCATAACTGTCAGCAATGCGTACAGAAACAGTTCACCGTCACGCGCGGCAGCGCCCTCGATTAATGCCTGACATTGGTCGAGCTGATCGTTGGCCAAATTACCGATCTGCAATGGCAACCGGGAAGCAAGTGATGCGAGGACGTCCCGCCCTTTTAGCGCGCATTTGAGCGCGACGAGTTCTTCGGCTGCGCGCGGCGTGCCAATCTGTTGCAAGACCCGTCTTCGAAGTCTTTCATCTTCTGCGGCGGCAGAATAACTCGCCTCGATTGCCGCGGCGACCCGGTCTTGAAAAATGCGGGTAAGCCGTTCGATCTTCGCCTGGTCACCGTCGAGCATCGCTTTGCTGACATCTGAAGCCATGGCATTAGCATCGTCCGGCAAAAGATCGCGCCGAACCCAATTCCACAACGCTTCGAGCGAGGAGCGCGCGACGCGACCCGGATGCTGGTGATCGCCGTGATCGTCGACCAGAAACGGCTCAAGTGGCTTGAACAGGAGTTGAGCAGACTGGTCGATGTTGTGAGCGTCGTCACGCTGCTCGCGTAGGATGCGACGCAATTCCTGCAAGACCAGATCGGCGCCCGCGACCTCCTCGCCGCGAAGCACGCTTCGCTCGAGTTCGCCGACCAGCATCGAACACGCGCCGGGCGAAAGTGCGCGCAGAAATTCCCGCAGCCGCTCGACGGTCGTGTTGCCGCCCGCCATCCCGGTTGATCCGAATTCAAGCCATTTGGCTTGATACGGCGCAGCGCGTTAAGGCTCTATTAATCGAGATGTCGCTCAGCGATTTGTTTTTATTGGTTTTTTGGTTGAGCCAATTTTTGCAAACTAACCATTAACCAATGTGTCTTGGCCCCGATACCCTTTGCAGGGCCAAACGACCAGCTGCACCAGTTGCAAGCACCGTATAAGACCGCGCAATCACCATGTCCGCTTTCCCCCCAAAGCGGACATCTCGGTCCAAAATGGAATGCTTGCTTTTGGGCCAGCAGACATTCGGTAGTGGTTCGATCACTGCGCTACCGCGCTTGCATAAAATTCGAATCAAGCTGGATTGCCGCGCGTGATCCTTGGTTAAAGGGCCAGCGGTACAGATGTTGTGCGTCTCAAGGCACTATTGATGACCCCAACGAGGCAATAGCACGGTCATTTAGTTGGTGCGTGCTCGGCGCAATCCTGCTGCTTAACGCCTTTGATGTGATTGTGACCTACCAGCCTAAGTCGGTGGTGAAAACGTCCTGGATCAATTTGATCCCCAAGCCTTAGCGCGATCACAACCAATACGTCCGTGAGCTAATATCGGCTCTGGGTAGCAGACATTGCTAAACCCATCCAGAACCTGAGGCTTTGGTAAGCGCACCAGTAGATCAGCCGACCGCTGTCCAGGTGCCGTCCGGATTGCGGCAAGCCGTGCCGCGAGCGGTCTGCGGCTGGCCCTCAATATAGACCGTGTGGGTGAATGAACGGCAATTGCGACCAGCCTGCTGGTATGCCGGTCCCGGGACGATGGTGCCATAGCGGCCGGAATCGGGATTTCGCCAGGACACTGGAGCACCCGATTGGCCGCGTTCCAGAGCATCCATTTGCGCCGCGTAAGCGCGTTGCTTGTCCTCATCATCGAGAGCGGCCCCGATACGATTGCCGATCAGTCCGCCCAGGACCCCGCCAATCGCCGCACCAGCGATTCGACTTCCAGTCCCCCCACCTGCCACCGCCGCTCCAAGCAAGGCACCGGTGCCTGCCCCGACCACGGTTCCACCTGTCTCCTTTGGACCTGCCGCCGGTCCTGGCCCCGGGCTCACGTCCGGACCCGAAGCGCAGGCAGCGAGCAAAAGACCGACAACCGCGATAGTAGCGAACCTGGTCGTGGGCATTTCGACTCCGTAAACGGCTTGAGAAAGCAAAACGAACCAACCTAAGGACGCTAGTCTACCGAGAGAGGACGAATAGGGCAAAACTCCGGCGCATCCCTCGATAGAACTACGTCGGAGTTGCCGGCAGGACCAGTTCTGCACGCAATCCGCCAAGTGGCGCAGTGCCGAGCGTCAGGCTACCGCCATATAGCGCCGCGAGTTCGACCACGATGGAAAGACCAAGGCCGGAGCCAGGCTTGGTCTCGTCGAGCCGTTGGCCTCGTTTTGCAACCTGTTCACGTTCGGATGGAGAAAGGCCGCGCCCATCATCATCAACGATGATTCGAATAGTCTGACGGTCATTGACCGGATCCGTCGCCTCACGGACCACCTCGATCGACACGCGAGACGTTCCCCATTTGCAGGCATTGTCGACAAGATTTCCCATCATCTCTTCAAGGTCAGGGCGCTCGCCTTGAAATTGGGCGCTTTCGTCGGCGTGCACGTCGATCGTGAGGTTCTTGTCGCGGTGGATTTTTTCCATTGTGCGGGCTAGCGCGGTAATGACAGGCTTAACTTCGGTGAGCGAACCGACAACGGTGGTGCGTGCGGCAAGGTGCGCCCGCTCCAGATGGCGCGCGACTTGGTCGCGCATGATGTCGGCTTGCTCAAGCACTTTTTCGGCAAATGGCTCGCCGCCTCGGGTCGCAGCTTCGTTCACCATCACGGACAGTGGAGTTTTCAGGGCATGAGCCAAATTGCCGACATGCGTGCGGGCTCGCTCTACGATTTGTCTATTTGCTTCAATCAGAGCATTGGTTTCTCGTGCCAACGGAGCAATTTCTTCAGGGAACGTCCCCGTCAGACGTTCAGAGCTGCCAGAACGTATCGCTGCCAAGTCGTCAGTGATCCGTTTGAGCGGGGCAAGGCCGAAGCGAACCTGAAACACAGTTGTGAGCAACAGCACTGCAGCAAGGATGGAAAAGGTAATAATGAGCGCCTGATCGAAGGAGCGCATTTCGTCGGAAATCTCGGCGGCGTCGCCGGCAACCGCAACGAGGTAACGGCCTTCGTCGCCGAGGTCTATATTTCTCTCAACGAGCCGCAGCCGCTGATCCTCAGGCCCAGATACATACCCCTCGCGGGAGCCACTGGGGCTGGCGGCAATACCATAGTCTTGCAGGTGCGGCAGACCGCCATCCCAAAGGGATCGCGACGCTCGCACTTCGCCTTTTTGTCCGTCCAACCGAGTGACTTGCCAATACCACCCTGACAAAGGCAGTTCGAACAATGGTTCGCCAAGAGACTGCGGAAATTTTTCGCTTCCCTCTTCTGGAGAAGCAACATCGGCCACCAGCGTACGCAGGTAAACGCCGAGGCGGCGGTCGAACGCGCGTTCGACCGCCTGCCGGTACAATGACGACAACACAATTCCAGTGATCAGAAGAATGATCACAGCCCAGGCGGTGGCGGACAGGAAAAGACGCAGCGCAAGAGAATTGGCTCGCATCCCATCAACGTGCGTCAGGTGGAGTGAGCAAGTATCCCAGGCCGCGCACGGTCTGAATAATCTCAACTCCGAGTTTCTTGCGGATACGACCGACGAATACCTCGACCGTGTTGGAATCACGGTCAAAATCCTGATCGTAGAGATGCTCGACCAACTCGGTGCGCGAGACGACGCGGCCGGTGTGATGCATTAAATACGCGAGCAGCCGATATTCGTGGCTGGTGAGCTTGACAGGATTGCCGTTGACCGACACGCGGCCGGTGCGCGTATCAAGTCGCACCGGACCGCAATTGAATTCACTTTTCGCATGGCCTGCTGAGCGGCGCAGAAGTGCGCGGACCCGGGCAAGCACTTCCTCAAGGTGAAAAGGTTTCGCAACATAGTCATCAGCCCCGGCATCAAAGCCCTGCACCTTGTCGCTCCACCGATCGCGCGCGGTAAGCATAAGCACAGGCATCGCACGTCCGGTCCGACGCCAAGCTTCCAATACTGAGATGCCATCCATCTTGGGCAAGCCGATATCAAGGATGACTGCGTCATAGGGTTCGGATTCCCCAAGATAGTGGCCCTCCTCGCCATCGAAGGCGCGGTCGACGACGTAGCCGGCGTCGGTCAGCGCAGTGGCGAGTTGGCGATTCAGATCTGGGTCGTCCTCGATTACGAGGAGGCGCAAGGCATTGTTCTCCACTCACGAGCCGGCATTGAACTCGCCATTTATGGCGTCAATGGTCACATCGACCACTTTGCCACTGCGGCCGAGCAGAGTCAGCACGTAGACGAGCTTATCCTCCTTTCGGCAGAGGCGAGCACGCACAACTTCGGAGTATTTGCGATGTTGGCGCAGTGATTTGATCGCCTGGCCGAGTGAAATTGCCCGATGGTCGTCCACCGCGGCACGCTGCTCCGCCCTTGTGAGGCACGCGCCGTGGGAGGCCTCGGCGCCAATGGCTGGGAAGCCGATAGAACAGAGGAGTAATACGGCCGGGGTGAGTCGGGGAACCGGCATTGGGGGGTGTTAGCGACGCCCCGGTGAACGTTGCCTGAACGCTCCTAAATACCTGTTTTTCTGCTAGCTCTCGAAGCCCTCAAACGATGCAAAAGCGTCCAAAATAGCGCGCGGAGAGCGCCAGGAATTGATCGGTGCGGCCCGATCTTCATAGCCGAGGGCCATGCCCGAATAGATCATCAAATTGTCGGGAAGCCCCAGGAACGCCCGCACAGTGCGGTGAAAAGAGACCCACGCCTGTTGTGGACACGTGTGCAGGCCATACCCGCGGGCCAGCAGGGCGACCGTTTGAAGAAAACCACCGATGTCGGCCCATTGGGCGGGTCCATGGGCCTTTTCGCGGGCGAAGAATAGTGCGACTGGCGCGCCGAAAAACTGATAGTTACGCGCATACTGTCTGTAGCGCGACGACTTGTCTTCCCGCGACACTTTGATCGACCGGTACAGCAATTCCCCGACCGTGAAACGGCGTTCGCGATAGGGCTCGGTCAGCGGCTCGGGATAGATGGTGTAATCAGTGCCCTCGCCTTTCGGCAATTCGGTCGCCATTCGTGGAGCGAGCGCGGCCTTGAGATCCTCAACGCGTTTGCCCGCGATCGCATAGACGCGCCAAGGCTGCATGTTGCCGGCGGAAGGCGCCCGCGCGGCGCGTTCTACAATTTCGCGGACGGTTTGTTCAGGGATCGGGGTCGGCAAAAAGGCGCGACAAGAATAGCGGGATGAAACGGCTTCAAGGACGTTCATGGGCGTGCTCCGCACGAATCGTCACAGTGTGGGCAGGAGAACGCGGGGTGCCAAGAGGAGGGATCAGGGCCCGTGGCCAATGCAGATTATTGATCGGCGTCTCGCTGTCCGATCGGATATCGGCCAACGTCACCGAGAAAAGGCTGAAGCATCATGCGATCTATCCTGAGGTCTCGCGGATCGCGGAACTGCTCGACACCGATCGTCATCGCTTCGTGTCCAGCAATGGGCTGCGCTCGGTAGGTACCGAAGAGGCGGTCCCACCACGGCAGGTTGAATCCAAAATTACTATTGGTCTCACGCACAAGGATCGAATGGTGGACGCGATGCATGTCGGGCGTCACCACGAACCAGCGCAAAACGCGGTCGACACTGCCCGGGATGCGAATGTTCGCGTGATTGAATATTGAAGTGCCGTTGAGCAGCACTTCGAATACCAGAAACGCGAGCGGCGGCGCGCCGATCGCAGCCACTACCGCAAGCTTGATAAGCATCGACAGCAATATCTCGATCGGATGAAAGCGCAATCCGGTGCTGACGTCGAATTCGAGATCGGAATGATGCATCCGATGCAGGCGCCAGAGGCCGGGGACGGCATGAAAGAGCACATGCTGCAGATAGATCGCTAAATCGAGGACGACCACTGAAGCCACCACGCTCAGCCAACGCGGAACCGGGAAAGCATTGAAGAAGCCAAACCCGTGCGTTTCAGCGAGGAAAGCGAGGCCAATGGCTGTGGTTGGAAAAAAAATTCGAACCAGTAACGTGTCTACAACAGCAACGCCAAGATTGTTAGGCCATCTCCATCCGCGCCCAATCGCCTGTTTGCGCAGTGGCAGTGCGAATTCCAACACTGCGAGAGCGGCAAACAGACCGCAGAACGCGATCAGACGGATAGTCGGTTCATAAGCAAACAGAAATTCACGCACACTGCACCGGTTCAGCAGTTGCCGCCGAACCGGTACCTTATCCGATTTATACGGCGTCGAGGAATTTTCGTGGATTGAGGAACACGCCTGACCAGTGGCCCGTGTCTGTACCAAAAAGATTTGGACTACTTCTTCATGAGAGCCCGGACAATTTTTTCGAGACTGCGTCCACCGAAATAGGCGGTAAGGACTATCGTCGCCCATTGGGACACATCACCGGTGAGCGCATCGGTGGTGCCGAGCCCCAGAACCTTGTCCCAGACTACGACCTTCCAGACGTAAATAATGAAAGCAATGGCAAACAGGGGCCGCGGAACCGCCGTGTACCAACGGCCCTGCTCCGCGAGAACCATTGCATTCGCTAGCTCGCGCTCGCGCTGCTCAACCGCCAATTCACGGGCGGCAAGGTCAGCGGCAATTTTTTCGCTGGTGTTTTCGGCTGCAAGTTTGGCGCGATACGCGTCAACGGCGGCTCTGGCAAATGGGCCACCGAGCAGATTGCCCAGCCACACCAAAAAAGCGGATGACATTAATTCGAGCTCCTCGCTGTGCGCCGCCGTGCCATTTCAGTGATGAGCCCTATCGCGATCACGTAGTACGGAATGTATTTCGGCTGCAGCGCCGCCTGGATTGCGCCAGTTATATTGGGATCGGAGGCGAGCGCCATCAGGCACGCGACAACCAGGCCCGCGAGGACCTGCAAACGCGCCCAAACGATTGTCACGGAATTTCTGAACCAGAATCTGACCTTGTTCCACATGGATGCAATTTCCCAATTGTTTGATTGAATTTAGTTGCGGGCCATGACGCCGCGCTTGGCGGCATCCGTTGCCATCTCCAAGGCTTTTGATTTCACGTCTGCGACGCGGCGGCCCCAGCCACGACCGAAAATCGGCCAGGTCTTCAGTGATTGGAGAAAGTGCAGTCGCTCGTCACAAATAGCAGTAATCAAAGTCCTAGGATCGATCGCCCACGCTGCGGCAATAACTTCATCGGTGACAACGCTCGTGTTGTCGGGCAGCCTGAGAATTCTCCGCAACACTTTGCCGCTGCGTCCAATGCCGGAATTAACGCCGTACCTCCGGGATCGCTTGGATGATTTGTGTAGCCGCCCTCGTGGACGAGCAGCAGCTTCAGGCAAGTTTCAAAATTCGATTGCATGGCTTCACGAAGTTGGGACCGACATTTCGAGAAAATAGATGATCAGTCGCACCTTGCCGCCAGTGAAACTTCCCCCATTGGCGGTTATGCGAACTTTGGTATCGGCATAGAAGGCGGTCGGACCGATGACCCCATTGTTGGTTGAATTGAGTGAAGACCCGAGCAGGTTGCCAAATTGGGTGGTGTTCCCCACGACTCCAACCCCGTATGAGCTCGCCCCGGTGATCGCGAGAGTCGTACGCGACGAGACGCCCAGCACGATAGCGCGGTCAGGAATGAAAGCGGGGTCACTGGTTTCAACAAAAGCTCCCGATAGGGTGAGTTCCTCTTCCTTGGCTCGCAGCGTCACTCTTCCACCATGGATAGTTAGCGCGATGCCGTCGCGCCAAGTACCGTCCTCGTAAGTGATCGTGAGCCGCTCCGCCCTGACCCAGGCCTTCAGCCCCGATGCAGGAACTATTCGCAGCCAGCCGCCGCCGGTGAATAGGGCAACCTGCCCGCTCCATCCGCTCCATGCTCCTGTCGCGCCCTGCGCCGGAATGTAGCAGGCGCCCTCCAGCGGCGACCCCGGTGGCGTTGTGAGCAAGCGGCTTTCGACTGCAAGCTGCGTGAGCGCGTCGAGCAAGACGAGAGCTTCATTGTGAGTAACGTGCTTTTGCGCCTGCGCGGCTTCGATTGCCGGCAGTCCGAGACGAGGTGTATTTGTCATGTTTCCTAGGGGGTTAGAATTGCATCGGTCGCAAAACCGCGGCCGATAGTTGCGGAAATCTGTGCAACCCGCACATGCAGACTCGCCTGAGCACTGCCAAAATCGGCTAGCTCGGCAGCCGAGGGGTAAAAAACAGACGGCGTAGCGGTGATGAGCGTGCGCACGACATTGGTGCCGGAGAGAATATCGATCGCATATTGTTCGATGTCCTCGCCGAGTGGCACTTCGCCGACCCAAGTATCGCCATCGATGCGGGTACGACGAATCCAGCTAAAGGCCACGCCGGCCCCACTCCGCACTGCTTTCAGGTGTACAGGTGCTAAAGGCTTAAGGGCAGTCCCATGCGGTGTAGCCGTCATGGCAAGCCTTGTGGGATCACCATGATCGCGGTCGGTCGTCACAATTCGCAGTTGCAAGCTGCGTTCAAGGGAGTCCAATCCGCTCGCGATCGTCACAAGGTGGCCGTCAAGCAACACAAAGGACGAGCCTGACGGCAGAGGAGCTCCCATTGCTCCCTCGCTGCCTGCTTGTCCACGCAGGAGACGCGACAACGAATATGTGCGCTCACCTACAAGTTCGGCATTTGCGAACTGCATCACCTCCCACACGCCATCCGGGCGCTGCACCGCCGCGGCATTGGAGCCCGCAAACAATTCAGCGTCAGAAACGGAGGTCAGTGCGCCGCCATAAATTTGCACGCGAAAATTTGTCCGCTGCCATCGCGCCGTCGGTCCTGGTTGCAAATCGTCCAGGGTCTTTCCAACCACGGTCGGCGCCAGCGCAATTCCGGCTCGTCGGTAACTGAGCCCATCAGCTGACGCCCACACCGCCACGGGACCCGGCCAAGGATCCGCGAATACAGCGAGGCGGGCGAGCACTGTCTCGGTGCCAAAGGTTGGAAGATCCAATAGCAGGGCATGCACCGGTGCGATCGCCGCCGGCACTGTAGGCAATCGATTGCGCGGCGGCGAGAGCATTAGGTTGAATACTGAAGGATCGATCGAACAAGCCTTGATTGCACGCGCTTCGGTGTCGGTGATCTCCTGCAATTCGATCAGCCGCGTACGCCCGTTGACAGTCAGCGCGACGACATCGCCGAGACCAAGCGCAAGCTGGCTTGGTGGCAAGGCGAAATCGGCGCTCTCACGTCCCGCCCATAGATCCTGCAACCAGATTTCCGCGCGACGCTCGGCTTCGGCATCGTTCGTGACAATCGCAAGGTCGGCATGGGCGCTCCGAGTTGATCGCCCCTCCAGTCGTCGGGAAGTTGCAACTCCGCGCTGGTAGTCCGCACCACTGTCAGTGAAGCCGAGCGTCACTTCCCTGGGCAGGTCTCTTTCCTGCATGCGGATCAAACGGACAGGCGCGGTTTCGTCTGGCAATACGAGAGCATCCTCAGTCAGTTCCGCGACCGGGGCGCCGCCGCGCTGGCGAAAGCGCAGGATCCCGTCCTGCTCGAAGCCGTCAAAAGCGAAAGCGAGCGCCAGCGGATCAAGCATCGCACGGGGCGACATTGGCCGATCGATCACGTAACCGTCCGGCCCCTCGCCCAATTCACTACAGTCGATATCGGTTATCGAGTTATCCGCGAGCAATCTGGAAACGAGTCCGTCGAGCGGCGTCGAACCAAGCCGACCCGTGAGCCAGTGCCCGGTCGCCCAGTTGGCGCCGTCGCTCCATTCCTCTGTTGCCGCCGGGAATGCCGGGTAAGGCCGCGCGTCCCAGGTCCACAGATAGATGGCATCGCACGCAACCATGCGGCCGCCATAAACCGGCGAAACGGGATTGAGGGTGGCGTCGCCAAAAGCCGGATCGAAAGCACTCAGTGCTGCCTCGAGATAGCGGCGCTGCATCAGGTCGTCGCGTCTGCCATTTGAATAGTACGGCAGCCCCGCGTCGGACGATTTCGGATCGGGGAATATGCTCGGCTGGTTCGCGCCTTTATTCACCGCCGGGCAGCCGATTTCGATAAGCCAGATTGGCTTCGATCGCGGCATCCAGGCCGTGGGAGTGCCGAGTTCGGCACCTCCTAAACGTTCGAAGTGCGGCTGCGACCAGAAATTCCACAGATCCTTTTGCCGGAATATCCACGGTTTTCCGAGGCCATCCGTGATTGGGCTGCGTGTCTGGGAATCGCGGGCAGTCTTGTCCGCGTAGTACCAGTCGTAGGCTTCGCCATGCGCGAGATTGTTGGCAAGATAGCTCAGACGATATGGATTATCGGTCAACGCGGCATCGCGTTGGTCGCCCTTATCTCGCCAATCGGAGAGCGGCGCATAGTAGTCGATGCCAATGACATCAATCGACGGCGAGGCCCAGAGTGCATCCAGTGGAAACCGCACTTCGCTTGCAGTCGCATCTACAGCGTGTGCGCCATATTCGGTCCAATCGGCGCCATAGGTGACAATTGCATTGGCTCCCACAATCATCTTCACGCTGGCCGCAAGGGCCGAGAGCGCATTCACAGCCGGATACACGCCCGCTGCAGAGCGTACGCGGGTCAACGACTTCAATTCCGAGCCGATCAGGAAGGCATCGACACCGCCCGCACTCGCGGCAAGTGATGCATAGTGCAATATGAAATTGCGGTAGTTCCATTGATCGATACCGCCGCTAAAGAACGCGTCAACCTGAACTGCCGCACCAGCGGTGCCATCCGGTGATGCCGGCTGCCCCGGCGCTGGGTCGCAGGTGATGCGACCGCGCCACGGAAAGGGCGGCTGCGACGCAGCCCCCGTCCAAGGATCTCGCAAGCCATTGCCCGCCGGCACATCCATCATCAGAAACGGATAGAGCGTGACCTTAAGGCCGCGGCTTTTCAGTTCGACAATGAGGTCGCGTACGCTCTGGTCGGATGGCGTGCCGCCGAACGCGACTCGTCCATTGATAGAAGAGACAAGGTGAGCGGTCGCGCGGTCCTTTCCGGCGACCGACCAAACGCCGCCGAAAGTCTGCTTATCACGATTGTCTATTCCAGGCACGACGCGGCATTGGCCGCAACGAAGATCGTTTCCGAACCATGCAACGACGATTGCCACGCGCTCCAAATTCGGTGCGACGGCCTGCAATTCATCGAGCGCTGCAATCACGTCCGATCGGGCGGATGTGATGTGTCTGTTCTCGGGCGCGAACTGGCCCGGTCCCAACACCCGCACTACAGTTTGGGGTTCATACCCGAATTCAGTCGAACCGGGAATAAGCGTGACCGCACGCAGCATCTGCTCGAGACGGCCTACAGGGCGCACCACCTCGAAGGACAGTTGCGGAATGCGGTTGCCGAAATTGGCAAGCGGCAACCGCTCGAACACCACATAGGCGAGACCACGATAGGCCGGCGCATCGCTTTCTTTGGCGACGATCAAGGGATCGGGAAACTGCGTCTCGTCACCTTTGTAGGTTCGGATGGTCAGGCCGGAGAGATCAAGCAGTTTGCCATCGGCCCAGATCCGCAGCACGGCTCCAATCGGACCTTCACACAGCCCTACAGCGAGATTTGCAAAGTACGAATACGTCGTCATCGTTGTGGTGACGGCCGGTCCTCCACCCATACCCTTGCCGCCACCGGTCGGTTGCGAACTGGTGCTTACAATCTCTTCAAGGTTGGTCGCCCAGATGACCTGCCCCGGCAATCGAGCCCGCCCGTAAACGCGCGGTATCGGTGCGCCTTCTGTCGAGGCCATCACTTCAAGATCTGCGAGGCGTGGTCCTTCGTGAAAAATTTCACGGCGACTGGCGAACAGTGCGCGATCTATCGCGTTTCCGGCGATGGCGCCGACCAAGCGTCCGGCGATTGCGCCGGCCGGGCCGAACACCGTCGTTCCGGCGGCAGCGCCGGCAGCTGAAAGAACGAGTGCAGCCATTAGCCGATAACTCCAGGGAATTTAAAAGCGTAGGCGAGACGTCTTCGCCACCAGGGCGCGATAGAAACTTCCGCAACTGCTGCGCCGTCGTGGGCGTGCACCATCATTTTGACACTCGTTAAGATGGCGGCGTGCTTGGCCGGCAGGTTCTCTCGCCAGCGGAACAACACGACATCGCCCGGAGCGATGTCGGCAAATGAAATGGCGGTCAGATGACGCGCCGCGGCATCGGCTAGCGATTCGGTGCAAGTCGCTTCAGCCCAGTCGGGCGCGTATGGGAGGACTGGCTCCGGCTCTGCGCCGACGATTGCGCGCCACACACCACGCACCAGGCCAAGGCAATCGCAGCCGATGCCCTTGAGAGAAGCTTGATGCCTATAGGGCGTGCCGATCCAGCTTCGCGTTTCCGCGACTATTTCTTCTCGACAAACGAACATCGCTCACCGTTGCCGGCTCGCGCCGTCATTGCCCGGTTGTCCCTGGAGGGGATAGCTGATGACGAAGTCATTGCCCGGAATATGCGGAAAACCGCGAAAGTTGACGGTATTGTTAAAGCGGCTTTTGCAGGTTTCAAATCGCTTGTCGCAGCCTGCGGTGATCGCAAACCTGTCGCCGACCAAAATGGGCCCTGGCATGGCTTGCCAGAGTTCGATGGTGACTGCGCCGTCGCTGCGATGGTCCTTAACCTCCACGCTTAAACCGGCATTCGCACCGCTTGTGAATGTGAGTCTGCCCGCCCTGAACCAGGCATCGTCAAAACTATCCAGGCCACTTGCCCTGAAAACGGAGGTTGCATTGATCGCGGTCACCACCCCGCTCCCGCGGAAGCGGACGTCAGTGAGGTCAATGCCGCACCGATTGTCGCCAAGATCGGCGGAACAGGTTGCGGTGAAGAGCCGGCCACTTACCTGGGAGAGCCGCTCGTTCAGACCGCGTACTTCGGCCGTAAAACCCCCGCCCTCGCGCCTAACTTCGCCCAAGGTGCCTTTCGCGAGGAGGACGCACAAATTGGGCTGACTCCAGTCAACAAGCCACACTTCGACCGCAGCTCCATCATACCGGCCTGCGACAAGATCGTTTTCGTTAAGCGCGTCGTCGGAGAGTGCGCCCGAGATCTCGGAGCTGTCCACGGCAAGCCCGAGCTTTTGCGTCGCTTCGCTCCCGGACAATCCGCTGTCAGCACGGCAAATAACTTCGCCGAGCAGGATATCCTCATCGTGATCGGTGAAGCCTTGTTTGATGTCATCGGTGCGGGTGATGACCCAGCAACGGCAGAGCGTGGTGATGCCTGAATCCAACTTAGCTTGTAGAGCCGGCGGAATTTTCCTCATGGCCTGATCTCCACCACCGGGATTTTCGGGATTGCGCCGGCCGCGAAAGCGGACAGATCCATCTCGAGGTAGTCGATGTCGAAACGGACCGGCACGTCGAACAAGAATCCGGCCGAAACAGCTGCACCGCTTGCGGGAATATGGCCGGGAAGAAAAGTGATCACGCCCGTCGTCGCATCAACCGAGAAGTGTGTCCCTTCCTGCATTTCGGTTTCGGCGACCGCGACGCGCACGCTGCGCGGGACAGGTTTCGCGATTGGCCGTTGATACGGCAGGTAAACCGCGCCATAGGTCTTGCAGAGCTGGAATGCCTTTTCCGTGCCGTCACCGGTGCCAAGGATCTGGTCGATTGGTGTTACTGCTGCCCCAGGTGCTGTCGACGAATGATCGAGCCGGTCACGCCAGCGAAAGCCGTAAAGTCGCCCACGTCGCTCCTCGAAGAAGGCGAGCACCTGCGACAGGGCATCGAACGTTTTTATGCCGTAACCGGCATCGTAGCGCCGTCGTGAATGCGCCCAGCGCGCATTGCGTTCCTCGGCGCCCGAACCAAGGGTGACGACGTCTGTGCGTCGTTGCGGCCCACCGGCGCTCCTTAATGCGATATCGAGTGGAAACAGGATTTCGTGGAAGGCTGTCATGGATCAAAAACCGCGTTGGCCACGCGCAACCGCGCGGGCTATTTCACCCGTGATGTGCGCTTCGGAGCGACGGAAGCTCTGCGCATCGGGAGTTGTGATTTGAATTGTCACGTTGAACGCGCGGCTCGCGGCGTTCGCGGTAACGCCCAGTCGCCCATCCGATCCACGCGCCAATGGAAGAACTGCTTCAGGCCCCGCTTCGCCTGCCAACCCAAGACTGCCCGAGGAGAGCGGAAAATAGGCCGGTGCCCCAATGACCCCACCGCTGGCAAACGGGGTAATTGCGCTCATGCGCATTGAAGCGGAGGCATCGTCGCCAGTGCCGAACAAGGTGTCAAACAGCTTGCTTAGACCGCCAGCTGATGCTTTTGCCGCCGGACCAATGGCTTGCATCAGCGCCATGTTGGAGAGCCGCAATGCAAGTTGCTTGAGGACATCATCGAACTGCTTGCCGCCTGCCGTCGCATCCGCGAAGGCCCTGCTGATTGCTTTCGCAAAAGAGGCGGTGCTTATTCCCAATGTCGCGGTGCTGCCGCGCACCCTTTCGAACGTTTCGGGCAGATCGCTTTGCATTAATGAGTCGACGAAATTTTCGCTATCGGTCATCGGGATATCTCTTGATCAGGTCGTTTAGCGTGCTTCGGTTGAACGATACGGCGCTGCCCGCAATAGTTTCGATTGCGCAGGCAAGCTCGCGTGGCGTCATCCGCCAGAACTGGTCGGGGGAAAGCCGCAGCACGCCGAGACCGAATCCAATGGCTTGCTTCCAGGGAAACGGCGTCATTCATCCGCCTCGCCGAACGTGGCTGCGATCAGGTCTGCTGCGATCCGCACGGAGGTTTGCAAGCCACCGCTGATCGTCATGGCCCCGACATCCTCATCGCTCAATGTGTCACCTGCCCCGCGCAATCCAGCCCCGATTATGCGTGCGAGATCGCGCGCCTTGAGTCGGCCAGTTGCCAGGCGTTCGCTGAGTGCCACCAAATCCTCGGCGCCAAAAGCCTCTTCGAGTTCGGCAAGTGCACCCAGCGTAAGCACCAGCGTGCGGGTTTTGCCGCCGATCTCCGCCTCGATCTCCCCGCGATGACGGTTTGCCATTCTTAACCTCTCTGTTCTCGTTTGCGGTGCGGTTAGGCGATTGCCGCGAAATTCAATTCGCCGGCGGATTCCAACGTCATGTCGTAGGTGAGTTCGCCGTTGTGCTCACCGGCGAACTCAAGGCTCGTGATCTGAAAAGGACCCTGAACAGTTCCGAAAGCCGGGATCACGATCTGATAGCCAACGATCGTTCCATCGAAGAACGTTCGGCGCATGAGCGCGTCGCTCGCAGCGTCCTTAAACAAACCGCGGCCCGATACGGAAGCGCGCTTCACGCCAGCCCCATCGAGCAGCTCGCGCCAACGGTTGGCGCTCTCGGCGTGCGTAATGTCGACGGTCTCGGCATTGAACGCGAGCCGGCGTGTTCGCAACCCGGCAATCGTGGTGTAACTTGCGCCATCAGATATTTTGACCAGAAGGTCTTTGCCTTTTTGAGCAGTCATTGAATTGTCCTTTCGTTAGATTGGTTCGGTCACCGCCCTGAAGCGCACCAGTGCATGATAGGTACGCCCGTCGGACTCGCGGCGCACGTCGGCAACCGCGAAGCGGAAATTGACCAGGTGATGACCAGCGAGCGTGAGTGGAGCGCTGTCGAGAGCCTGCATGAGCGCTCCCGTGATCATATGCGCCTCGCGATGGCCGCCCTGACGCGACCACGCATGGAGCGTCAGCTGATGTTCTTCCGAGGGGTCGTTTCCCGCTGAAAAATTGGCGACGCGTGACTCGCCAAGCGTGACATACGGAAATACGGCGCCGCGCGGCGCCTCGTCATAGACCCGCGGACCGCCAAGCACAGAAACGAGACCGGCGTCGGCTATGAGTGCATCGTGAACTGCAGCGCGCAGCGCGACTGAAGCAACTATAGGCATATTTGTCATCCGATAGTGATGGTGATTGAAATTCAGTCTTTCCGTTCCTCGGCTTCGATTTCGAGGAAGCGGCGATCGACGCTTTGGCGCGCAGCAAGAACGCGATAAATGCGCGCGCCATCCTGAAAGCGATGGCGCGTCGTGATATCGGCCCGCGAGCGAACGATAATGCGGTAGCGGACCCTTTCGCCGAGGCTAGCGGCGGAGAGCTCGGAAGAAGCGGAGAGCGGCACCACCTGTGCCCATAGCGTAGTCACTACGTCGTAAAGCCGTGTGACGCCTCCGGCACCGTCCTCCGACTCGACGGGCGCTTCCAACACCAGCCGGCGGTTCAAATCACCGGGGGCAGTCATAAAAACATCCGGTAAGGCGCGATCAGCGCGGCGACCGTCGATGGCAAGACCGCGCTTTGCCCGGGGACGCAACGCCGCCGCGGTTGTCGTACCAGTGTGACACCAGCAAACGGACGGCCTGCCGCAGCGACTCCGGCACATCCTCAACGGTGTCGCCAAAGCCGATCTTCACGTCGAGCTCGATTCCAGCCGTCGCACGGCCTGGCATCGGCACGGCCCAAGGCACGAACGCGAGGACCGAGCCCCCATAATCCGGTACAAAGCCCTGCGTGTCGATCGTGTGGGCATTGCCGTTCAAATCATAGAAGCGCGCCGCGTGGAGCGATTTGAGCGGGCCCGGCCGCACGACAATGCGACCATGCTGGGGCCAGCAATCGAGCACAATGCGCCAACCCTGGGTTATCAGCGCGACCTGTGATTGTGTTTCGATATGGGTCCGCGCGCCGGCAATCAGCGCGCTGATGATTTGATCATCGTCGCTATGTTCGACGCGAAGGAATGCCTTTGCCTCATCGAGCGACAACGGTTCGATTGCAGGCCCTGTCAGCAAAATAGAGCTCATGTTTCGTCCTTTGTGTTAGTTTCGGCGGGCATGTCCCGCGGCCTTCCTGTCATGGTTTGCTTGATGCTCGGCGCGCCCGCTTTCGCCGTAACGGGCAATGCGCCGCCCGCCATCGGATGGGCGGCGCGTCCGATCGTGATGATTGTCGATGCGCGCGATGACGTCTGCACCGGAACTGCGCTGGCGCAGGATTTGGTACTGACGGCCGCGCACTGCGTCGTTCGGCAGATTCAATACACGGTCAAGCCGTACCAGACCGGCACACCCGTGCCCGTACGCTCGATTTTGCGCCATCCCCGCTTTGACTACGCAAGCTATGCCGCGAGCCGGGCCACCGCTGACATCGCCCTGCTCAAGCTTGCAGCACCCTTGCCGGACATTGTGGTGCCCGCAGCGTTGGCGGCGCCGCGGCGTGTTTCGGTTGGCGAGAGTCTCACCATTGCCGGTTTTGGCGTCACCGTTGCCGGTACAGCGCGCGGACTCGGTCTGCCGCGCATGGCGACGCTCACTGTGACCGGCACGCCTGGGTCGTTGCAGATTCGGTTATTCGACGCGGCGACACGAAATCAAACAATCGGAATGGGCGGATGCACCGGAGATTCCGGCGCGCCGGCATTCGATGGCGACGGTCCGCTGGTCATAGGCGTGGTCAGTTGGTCGACGGCTCCGAGAGATGAAGAAGGCTGCGGCGGTCTGACGGGGATAACGCCGCTGTTTTCGTACCGCGACTGGATCGTGGACAATGCGCGTAAATTCAATTCGCCAATTGCACCTTGAGACGGCAATAGTGCCGCATTCTTAATGTCTCGCTGTTAAAGTTCTGCTTTTAATGTTTTACAAGCAAAGGCCCCGGGCTTCGGCCCGGGGCCTGAATTTGCAAGTTTGATTGTGACGAACTTTACCAGCACTGACGGATCTTTCTTATCCGCCCATTGAATTCCTCGCGAACGATTCGGCAATGCCGGCGATAGCCATACCCATCGTCGTAGGCATAACTACGATAGCCGGGGCGATATCCGTCGTGGTAACCCCAGCCTGGACCCACGCCGACGCCTACCGGCCCCGCGCCTACCCAAACGCCCTGCGCACTCGCCGGCACTGACAATGCAACGCCCGCTGCCGCGAGAAGTGCGATTGCAAGTTTCTTCATAGGAACCTCCTTGTTGCCGTGTCATGAAAACGCTTCGCGCCGTTGGGGCGTTCCTCGAAAAGTGGAATCTTGTCTTGTGGGAACCAGCTGAAATTTGGTGAGCAGATCTGCGAACACCATTTCGTTCCGTCATTCTTGGTCACTTATTGTGTCTAGGATTATATTCCGAGTTACCAGTCCCGCAAGCGATGTCATGCCCGGTAAAGGAGAGTCCCTCTAACGTGTGCTTCCGCTTGCCGTAACACAATACCAAACGCAAAAGTTGTGACGGATATCACAGGCACAAGCCACTCAGGGGCGTATCCATGTAATTGGCGGAGACACCCATCAACAAAAGGCACAAAGGCCATGATTGACGCAATCATCAGATCTCAGGAGGAAGAAAACCTCCTCAGCTACGATGTCTCCGATGAGGCTATCGAGGCTGCTGCGAAAAAGTGCGCCGCGACGAATTATACCCTCGCGGCTTGTACCGGGCTCTCTGTTTGCCCTGGTTGACCCATGGAGGCGCCCCATGTCCAACAGCTTCCTGAACTGGACCAGCCGGGTCGCTATCGCAGGGCGTGTCGCTGAACAGCGTCGTCCCGAGACTACGGACGAGCTAACGACCCCAGGCGATTACCACCTGCCCTTCGGCAAAGTTGATGCTGAAAGAAAAGCGGCGAAGTGGCTCTGGCAGGTCTACATCATCTGACCGAAGAGCTTTGACCGCGCTCCTTGCCCGGAGCGCGGTCAAATGTCCAACCGTCAAGCAGGTGCGAGAGATCGCTGACCTGCGCTGAAGTCGATCACTTATCGGCTTCGGTGGAAGGCGTTGAAAGTGCCATTGCCACGCTCAGCTTGGCCGCTCGGAAGCCGCCGGAATGGCAAATTCGGCCAAAACAATGCCACCGGCTTGCTGCCCTCCCGCCTTGGTCTCGTCACACGATGGTGGCCTGTTTTCGCGCAATCGGGCCAAAGGCCGGATACCCCGCAACGTTCTCAATGGAACGCCAATGGTTTCCTCGCAAAGCCTCCTCAACGAAGAGCGTCACAAGCACGATGTGCCGCTTGCACCCGGAACGACACCAGTAACGGCTCGACTCGGCTGGACCACCGCCGATACGGAAATGCCGCAGCAGGTTGACGTCACCGCCGAAGAAACGTGCCCTTTACCTCCTGCCCAAATGCCCGATGAGAAACCGCAAGCGACGCCTGCCATTCAGGCTGGCTCGGTTGTTTCGGAAAAAACTCTGGAGTTGATCAATCAGCTTGATGCCCTGGCGGGCGATTTGGCGGCGGGAAGACACACCTCGTCCGATGAGCGCACAGAAAGCGTGCGCAACGAACCTGACGTCCGCGCTGAGTTGCCAGGCGTGGAGCCGTCCCTTCGCGTCTCACCCCCTCCTTCCAGTTTCCAAAGGGATCCATTCGCCGGCCGCAAACCGCTGATCGGCAGGCAAACCATGTTCACCCTTGCGGGTTGTTGCGTGGCGGCTGTTATCGGGGTTGCGGTCGCGGCCCAATCGCACCGTCTCGGGACCCCGTCCAGCGAGGTCAACGCGGGACCCGCGCAAGAGCGCGCTTCCTCAACAGGTCAAGCGCCATCCAATACGGCAGTTCAGCAGTCTGTGCCCATGGCACAAACAGCATCCCTTGCGGCCACTCCGACTCCCGAATTGGTGAAGCAGCTTGAGACAATGGCGCAGGATCTTGCCGTCGTTCGCCGCAGCCTGGAGCAACTGTCCGCCAAACAAGAACAACTTGCTGCCTCACAACAACAGCTTGAACAGCTTGCGACCAAGCAAGAACAGCTTGCCGGCAAGCAAGAGCAGATGGCGCAGAACATTGCGAAACTCCAGGCTCCCGAGCAAAACATCCGGCGGAGGGTCTCGTCCCCACCGCCTCAAGCGCGACCTGCCCCGGCCCCACCCCGCGTTGCTGAGGAACCCACAGCGCAGGTATCGTCAACGCCGCGCCCGACGCCTTCTCATCCGGTTCCGCCGTTGCCTATCCCTCCGCGATGAGACGCCTGTAGGCGTCAAGCACGTCTGTCCGTCAGGGTCTTGATCGGCCAGACCCGGAAATCGAACCTCACGCGGCACTTTCCAAAGCAATCCCGCCCAAGGCATCGCCTTAAAGCACCGGTCTTAGCTGGTCGCCTATCCGCGCCTGCTTGCAGACTGGCCTGAAAGCAGGATGCTCGAGAGAACAAGAGCGCCCGGCCCGTTATTGGAAGCCGGACGCAAAGGGAGGCTATGATGCTGACGCGAAGTAACGCGCTGATGGGCGCAATCACCGCCGGAGCCGTCATGCGCACACGAACAGGATTTGCCAAAGCCTCCCAGCCTGCCACTCCAATCAATTTCGACGTTCCCGAAAATGCGTGCGACTGCAACACGCACATCCACGCCGACCCGCAGCAATTCCCTTTCTTCTCGAGCCGCGTCTACACGCCCGAACTGGCATCCCCTGAAGAAATGTCAGCGTTGCATCGCGCGCTGAAGATCAAGCGCGTGGTGATTGTGACGCCGAGCGTGTACGGGACCGACAACGCCGCCACGCTTTTTGGTATGAAAGCACGCGGCGCTGATGCGCGCGGCGTGGCCGTGGTCGACGACAAGACGAGCGAGAGCGATCTCGATGCGATGGGCAGCGCCGGCATCCGTGGCATCCGGCTCAATCTTGCGACCGGCGGCGGTAACGACCCCAGCGTCGGGCGTCAGCGATTCCAGGCCGCCGTCGATCGAATGAAAAGCCGCGGCTGGCAAGTCCAGGTGTACGCCAATCTGGCGGTGATCTCCGGCATAAAGGACCTGGTGCTGACATCGCCCGTTCCGGTGGTCTTCGACCATTTTGGCGGCGCTCAGGCGGCACTCGGGCTGGAACAGCCTGGTTTCTCAGACCTTGTTGAGCTAGTTCGCTCCGGCAAGGTTTACGTCAAAATTTCCGGTGCCTATCGTGCATCGAAACAAGCGCCCGACTATCAGGACGCCACGCCACTCGCCAAGGCACTGATTGCTTCCAACGCGGATCGGATCGTGTGGGGTACGGACTGGCCGCATCCCCACTCGTCGTCTGGCAACAAGCCGACGGGGGTCACTCCTTTGTTCCAGATCGACGATGGGCGCCTCCTGAACCAGCTGGCTGTCTGGGCACCCGATGCCGCAACACGCAAGAAGATTTTGGTCGACAATCCTGTACGGCTCTATCGGTTCTGAGTGTACGCTATAGGTTCGAACGATAGCCTGTAAGATAGCGTGCTACGTCGGGGGGCGCGGAGGTGCAGCGCTTTGACCAATACTCTGAGGATGGGTGACCACGACGTCTTTCTAGTGGTCGATGTTCAAAATGACTTCTGCCCAGGCGGCAATCTGGCGGTGCCGCGTGGACATGAGGTTATACCGTTGATCAACATATTGGCGGAAAAATTCCACCACGTGGTGTTGACACAAGATTGGCATCCGCATGGTCACCTGTCGTTCGCATCATCACATTCAGGAAAAAAAGAATTTCAGGCGATCGAGGCAAGCTACGGCACTCAGATTCTGTGGCCCGACCATTGCGTGCAAGGGACTGCCGGTGCTGCGTTCCGGGGTGACCTGGAGATTCCTCATGCGCAGTTAGTCCTGCGCAAGGGATACCATCGCGAAATCGACTCCTATTCCGCGTTTTACGAAAACGACCGCAAGACGGCGACTGGACTGGCTGGATATTTACGTGAACGTGGCCTAGCCAGAATCTTTGTAGCCGGCCTCGCCTTCGATTTTTGTGTCCGCTACTCGTGTGAAGACGCGCGGCGCCAAGGCTTCGACGTGGTCGTAATCGAAGATGGCTGCCGCAGCATTGACGTGGATCGATCTGCGGCGGCAACGAAGGATCAATTCAGATCGCTCGGCATACCCTGTGTTCTTGCAGAGCACGTAACGCGAGTAAAATAATAAAAATCAGAGACCCCAAGCCGAGGCCCGGGATCTCTGATTTTGTTTTCTGACCGAGTTTTATCGTTGTCTAAAATTTGTAGTTCACGCCAGCCAGGACATTCTGGATGTCGGCCTTGCCACTGAACGCGCAGATACCGCCACAACCCACAACGGTCACGCTTCGCGTGCCAAAGCCCATGAAGTTGTATTCAAGAAAGACCGACCAGTGCGGCACGAACATCCATTCGACGCCGCCACCGACCGTCCAGCCGGTCTTATTCCTGGAGAGTTCGCCAATTTTCGCGCCGGTACCGTCGAAAATCGTGAGATCCGCTTGTGTCCACGCCGCGCCACCCTGCGCGTAGAACAGCAGGTTGGGCTGCACGAGATAGCCGACACGCCCCGTCAAAGTGTCAAACCATCGCACATGGCCGTCGACGGTGCCGCTGCCACCGAACAACCCGGGGTCAAAAAAGGTCGTACTACGGCTAATGCTGGTGCCGTCGAACATGTTGCGAATTCCGACCACCCAGACGCCCATTTGGTAGTCACAGCCGATTTGGCCGCCGCCGGCAAAGCCGCCATTGGAACGCGAGGCTTCTACACCGTTGGTGACATCAGTCACTTTCAGATGCGCCCAGGCGCCGCCGACGTTGGCACCGACATAACATCCGGTCCAAACATAAGGAGGCGGAGCCGGAGGCACATAGGCCGGGGCTCTTCTCGGCAGGTCAGCTGCCGACGCCTGGCCGACAGCCAGACCAAATGCTGCGGCAGCAAGCAGCAGCAATGTCTGATTTCGCATCATCATCGTCCTCCTGTGGCTCGTGCCAAACAGCGCGCGACTTGATCGCATTTGACATCCCCAAATTGCGAAAATTTGTTAGTCACCGATAAAATTCAAAACATTCGGCGAGAATGTTTTGAAAATGACACATACGATCTTTCCATAACGTACCTTCGCTACGCTTCATCCTCGCGCATTTCGAGCAAGCGCTCGAACGCGACAAAGAGGTCGTTGAGAAATAGCCGATAATTGGAAGGCTTGGCTGATCAGCCCCGGGTTTGAACGACCGGCGCCTTGCCTTTGCCAACAGGAGCTTTCCCTTTGCCCATGCAGCCAGCAAGGCCGACGGCAAGAACCAGAGCACAAACGAAAGCCAACACTTTTCCCATCGTTACACCCCACGAATCGCTGCCCGCGATTATCGCCATTGCATGGTTTACAAGTGGTGTATGAGCGCCCAGGAGGCTCGTCTCGGCTGGCGAGCCCTTTTTATCCGGTTTGTTTCGTAGGCGATAAGCGCGCTATTTGGCCAACCGGCGCCAACGGTCGAGCAATCGCCCCTTGCCCTTCCGAGGCACGAGATCAATGTCGCGCACAAGCTTCGCGCCGCCCTTGCGACGCGCCAGCACGATCTTCCGGCTGTGAAATGCCTCGAGCTCGGCACGGTGAGCGACGCTGACCAGCGTTGCCTTCGGCAACTCCTTGATCAGGAGCTCCATCATCTTGTCCTGGCTTTTGGCGTCAAGCGCCGACGTTGCTTCATCAAGCACAACGATGTCGGGGTTGTGCAGGAACAACCTTGCGAACGCGAGCCGTTGCTTTTCGCCGCCCGACAGGGTCTGGTCCCACGGCGCCTCCTCCTCGATCTTGTCCTTCAGATGCGCGAGCCCGACTTTGTCCAGCACATCCTGGATCTGCTCCGCGGTCCAGTCCTCGGCGGCGCCGGGATACGCTGTGGCACGGCGCAAAGTTCCGGACGGTACGTAAGGCCGCTGCGGCAGCATGAACAGCCTGCGGTCCGGATGAATATCAATCTCGCCGCTTCCCCATGGCCATAGCCCCGAAATTGCGCGCACCAGGGTGCTTTTGCCGCTGCCGGAGTCGCCCGCAACGAGCAAACGCTCTCCGGGTTCGATCACCACCTCTGCCTGATCCACAACTGCGGTGCCATCGCCGAGGGTCACCGTCAGTTCGTTGAGGCTGAGTATGGCATTACCCGTCGTCTCGCCGCGCGTAATACGGCCAATGTCATCGCCAGTCTCGGCGCGTTCCAATGCGTCAATCGAAACCATCAGCGAGGCGCTCCGCCGCGCGCAGGCATTCCAGTCTGCAAGGCGCGGATAATTGTCGACCAGCCAGCCGAATGCACTCTGCACGATGGTGAAGGCGGATGCCGCCTGCATCACCTGACCAAGCGTCATGCTGCGATCGAGGAATTTCGGCGCGCACAGCAACACCGGAATGACCGGCGCAATGATGCGGGATCCATGCGAAACGACCGTTGTTCGCATGTGCTGACCGCACAATAGTGCCCATTGCTTGAGCACACTGCGCAAGGATTTGTCGATGCCGTCGCGCTCCTCCGCCTCGCCGCCAAGCAGCGCGATGCTTTCGCCGTTTTCACGCACGCGCGTCAGCACATAGCGATATTCGGCTTCAGCCTGGTTACGACTTTCAGAGATCGCAACGAACCTACGACCGATCACGGCCATCGCGGTACTGGCGACGGCCGCGTACGCGATCGCCGCAACGACGAGGAATCCAGGAATGGTGAGGGTCGCACCGCCAACGGAAACGGTAAGTGCGCCACCGATAGTCCAGAGCACGGCGATGAAAGTCGCCGCCGACAGCAGCGCCGAGGTGACACCGGCGACGAAGTCGACGGGCGCGTCGGTGGCAATTCGCAAATCCTCGGCGATGCGATATTCCGGATTCTTGTGGTCGCCGGCGACCAGATTAAGCTGGTAGTAGCGTCCATTGCTCAGCCAGCGTGACAACGCATTGTCGGTCAGCCACGCGCGCCAGCGCCGCTGGATTCCCATACGCGCGAAAACCTCAGCGACACCGAGGCCGACGCTCGCAAACGCCAACGGGAAGAAAACAGCTGACAGCCAAAGCACAGTCGCGGAGTCGCGCTTCTCGATGGCATCAAAGATCTCGCGATTCCAGACGTTGATGCCGTATTGCACGGCGACATTGACAACGATCAGCAGAAAGAGTCCGATCGTGGCAATCCACGCGATCCGGTCCCCGCTCTTGCCCCAGAACCCGCGTGCCGAAATCCAGAACCGCTTCAGCAGATAGCGCTTGCGCGCCTGTTCAATGTCTTCTGCCGACATTGTCTCGTCGGGCTCGGCGACCTCAGCTGGCGGCGGTTCGATCTTTGCCGATTCAGCGACATCTGGCTCGGCCTCTTTGTCCGATTTGCGCGAATTCTTGCCGGACTTTTTGAGCGTGCCGTCGGGCGGCTTTTTGGTGCTGCCGCCCGGAGGCCTGGCGTTCGCTCTGCGTTTCGGGGACAACTTGCCCTCGGGCGATTTTGATTTCGCTCGAGACGAAGTTCGCGCAGATGGTTCTACGTCGGAACTCGATTTAGCGGTGGACTGCTTGTTCGAGGATTTTGTCTTGGCGTTGCCCATGCCCTAATAACGGCAATGAGATCAATGGGTTCCCTAGTCTAAAGTGTTAGGTTGTCGCGGTCTTCGGACCTGTCAGGCTCGCAAGTAAAACGGCGAGGATGCCCACCAGAAATATCCCGTCGAATGTCCCTGCTCCTCCGATCGATGCCACCGGTGCGCCGAGCCCGGAAATTTTCCCGAGGTTGAACAGATCCGCCCCGATGAGAGTGCCAAGGCTGCCGCCAATATAGGCCAGCTGCGCGGCGTGTATTCGTGACAGGATCAGCGCCACGATGCAGGTCACCAGCGCTGGAACGAGGACAGGCATGGCGATGCCGAGGCCGGGAATGGGCTCCGCCAGCGCGTAGCACGCGATCGCAATGGCCGCGACGGCGATAGCGGCATGGCTCCAGAGATCGTATTTAAACAGAAGGTATGTCGACATGATGGTTGGGATGACAGCGCCGCCGACGTTCACAGCAAGCACGGTGCCTGGCCACTGCACGACGTAAGGAACGGCGTAGCGCATCCCGAAAAAATCGATGTCGCGGCCTATCACGACGTGCTCTTGCGGGAGTTGCGCGATCGGGATGTTGAAATAGCTGCCGATGAGGGAGCCAAAGAGCAGGATGAGAGCCGTTCGTGAGCTCACTCCCAGCCGCATGTACGCATAGCGCAGCGCCCCCAACTGGATGAGCAACAGTAGTACGAGGAAAAGAACCACCAGCGCCGAAAAGTACCCTGGCGCCAACGGCAGGTAGTGCATTTGGCTTTGATGCATCGATACTATCTGTCTGCTCGATTTCAATCGCGTTTATATCGCGATTGCGAGGTTCAGGCACTCTTGACCTCGATTTTCTTTTCGCGCTTTTGCACGCCAGCTCTTTTTCAGATGACGCGCCGCCGATGAGCACGTTGGCTCACGTTAATTCATGCATTTCGGGACGGCATTCCTGCACGAAACCGCCCCCGCTCCGGAGGATCGTTCCCGTTCGACCTGCAGTATTTTTCTAATTGTCTGCTCGTGCGTTTGCAAAAGCCATAGCGATTCGGAGGAGTGCTGACTGTCGTGCTTCAATCAAACGACTTGAGCTCGAGGCCCTTAAGTGCACCGGCGCACGCAAGCTTCCGAGAAATTCTCGACACCATGTGGCTCTTCGACGACCAATTCTGGCGAGCGCTAGCCAAGTTCGAGGAGATCAAGGTTTGGAAAAATAACTAAAGCCGCATCGCTCGATTATTCACGTCTAAAAGCGGACGTCAGTTCATTGCCGCCAGGGCTTCCTTCAGCGCGTACAGCGCCATTTCCCGCGTGGACGCATAGCCACGGTAGGTCGGCTTTTGCGATTTTACGATCATCCAGAACCAGGGACTGTCGGGCGGCGCTACGGTCGACTTGAAAATGCGACCGACAACCGGACCAGCGATATCGCCGATCCTCACTTCGTAGTCGTCCTTATTCCAAGGGTCCAATGCGCGCCTTTTGCGCGCAGACACCAGTATCGGCTCTTGCTCAGTACTCATTGCTGGTCTGAAAAAGTACGGGGCCGCCAGTCCCCCGATGACGACCCCGCGAGCTGTCGAGCGTAGAACGCGAAACCAGATCGCTCGATGTTTTGCAGTCTTTGCTGCCGAATTACGATTTTTCAACGGTTACAGCACCGTGCTCATCCGTGTCTTGTCAATTGACGACAACAATTTGATGATTCTTGCCATTGCTGCGTAGTTGCTTCTGAACTTGGAGAGATGAGTGTTTACCGATCCCGATCTCGTTCCGTTCGAGCCACCCGAACGTCCGCAAGGCCTCTTGGGCTTGCCAACCTTGTTGCGCAACTACATTGAAACCGTTCCTCGTTCTGCATATGAGCAAAGCGTCACGCAGATCCGGACGCGCCTGTCTGATGTTTTGATCGTATCCGACCCAAATTTCATTCAGGAAATTCTCGTCGAAAAGGCGGAAGCGTTCGGTCGTGACCCCACGACCCGACGGTCATTCGCACCCGTGATTGGCGAGACCTCGCTTTTTCTCGCCGAGGGCACCGATTGGCGCTGGCAACGACGCGCGGTTGCTCCAATTTTTAGACACGAGACGCTACTCTCATTTGTCCCGATTTTCGCATCTATGGCCCAGCGTCAGGTTGCGCGCTGGTGTGCAGCCGAGCGTGCGGGTCCGATCGACGCCGCTGCCGCGATGACCCGCACGACATTTGAAATCATCGTCGAAGCGATGCTGGGCGGCTCGGCAAGCCTCGATGCAGAGCATTACAGCCAAGCCTTGACGGACAATTTCGATACGATCCCGTGGCACATCATCTACGTCATGTTTTCCATTCCGGAATGGATGCCCTATCCACGCCGCCGTCGGGCCATGCGGTCGCGCAATTTTCTGCATCAGGATATCCGACGGATCATCGAGTCCAGACGTTCTGTCCAATCCTCGCAGCCTGACCTACTCAACCTATTGCTCGCCGCACGTGACCCGGAACTTGGGCGAAGCATGAGCGACGATGAGATCGTAGCCAACCTGCTCACTTTCATCACCGCAGGCCATGAAACAACCGCCGTCGCGCTTACGTGGACGCTCTGGCTCATGGCCAAGGACCAGGCCACCCAGCAACTTGTATTGGAGGAAGTCAGGGCAGTTGCCGGCGATCAAATCATCGATGCCGGTCACATTGAAGGCCTGTCATTTTGCCGCCAGGTTATCCAGGAAGCGATGCGGTTATTCCCGCCCGCTCCGGGAATCGCGCGGATATCGAAGGCGCCAATTGACATCGCGGGGGTGCAGATTCCTGCAGGCACGCGTATCCACATTCCTGTTTTCGCGCTGCATCGGAACGTCGGTCTTTGGGACAATCCGAATGCGTTCGATCCCAGTCGCTTTGCACCGGATCAGGTCAAAACACGTTCGCGATATGGCTTTTTGCCCTTCGGAGCCGGACCGCGCGTCTGCATTGGCGCAGGATTCGCGATGATCGAGGCTGCCGTAATACTGGCGACGGTTGTCCGCGCTTTTTGCTTTCAGCCTGTTCCCGGGCACAAGCCAAAGCCTGTGGCGAAGCTGACCTTGCGTCCACGCGGCGGAATGCCGTTGCTCATCACAAGCAGATAAGAATAGCTCGCATAGCCGGCGACTAGCCTGATGAATTGGGCAACAGGCGGACTTCGCTCAGATTTTGCGATCGGGCGCCGCGGCCACGCGCGTGGTCAATTGTGCCTGAGACACCGGTTTCTGCAGTAGGTCGACCCCCTCATCCAGACGGCCTTGATGGGCGAACCCGTATTCCGGGAGCGAACACGCCCGGCTTCTCTGGCCAACTCGCGACCGTTCCAACCCGGAATGATGCATTGCGCTCGGATATTTCCACCAGCGCAAACCGTGACCGGGTCTGCTTCTACTCGATCACCTCATCAGCGCGAGCAAGCAGGGTCGGCGGAATGGGGAGATCGAGCGCTTTGGCAGTCTTGAGGTTGATGACCAATTCGAACTTGGTCGGCTGTTCGACTGGCAATTCCGCTGGTCTGGCGCCTTTGAGAATGCGGTCGACGTAGACGGCAGCAAACCGATATTGATTTGGTATGCTTCCGCCATACGAAAATAGCCCCCCGGCCATTACGCTCTCGCGGCGTTGAAAGGCGGTAGGCAGCATGGCGGTGCGCGCGAGCTCCGCAATCCTCTGGGCGTGTTCGACCACAGAAGGATCCGAGAGCAGTATGACACCTTCAACTCGTGCTGCGGCCAAGGCTGCGAAAGCTTGATCGTATTCTTCGGCAGTGCGAGCTTCGACAACTTTGGTTTGGACGTTGAATTTTTCCAACGCGCTCATGGTTTCGCGAAGCTGGACGGCAACATTCGAATTGTATGAATTGCTTACAACCCCGACCCTTTTTTTTGCAGGGACGAATTCA
>Ga0209382_10000099_pt1 | contig 124873 bp, 113 predicted proteins | sample SoiMetdeltSBSDD5_FD_187599 | JGI IMG/M metagenome (GOLD analysis project Ga0209382, IMG submission 187599) | Bulk soil microbial communities from a Populus tree surrounding site in Tennessee, USA - Soil MetaG P. deltoides SBSDD5 (SPAdes) (version 2) | ecosystem: Environmental > Terrestrial >... | reverse complement strand
TGTTGCTGCTCTTTGCCGGGGGGGTGATGAACCTGACCGTCATTGCAGCGCTGACGGTATTTGTCGCAGTCGAGAAACTCGTGCCGCCTGGTCTGCACGTCGCGCGGACGAGCGGCGTGCTCCTGATGGTTGCCGGATTCTGGATGATCGTCCGCTGACCGATCTCCTTGCGCGCGCGTCTCTGCGACTAGCGAAAGTTGTCAATCATCATAAGGTCATCGTTCTTGGCAGGACTGATGCCAGTGTAGATAATCGTTTTCTCATCCGCTGAAACGCTGAGCCCAAGTCCGCTCGTGAGCGACTCAAAGCGGTACAGCGTTTCAGCTTTCTGCGTCACCGAGCTCAAGAACCTGATTTCGTAAGAATATGGGCGCTTGTTGTCGGCTTGAACGACGTAATAGATTCCGTTCTTCGTCGGGAAGAAATCTGAGCCGACCACTGAGGGCAGAACGCGCTGTTCCGGACCGCCCGCGAGCGATTTGGAGTAAAGTGCCCCTCCGCGCGTGTAGAACACCGCCGTTCCGTCCCAGGACTCCCGAGGCCCCCAGCCCCCTTGGTTGGTTACCGGAATCGCGCTCTCGTCAGCGACTCGGACGCGCCACACTTCGCTCCTGCCGCTCCGGTTGGATGCGAAGTGGACCCACAGGCCATCTCTCGACCAACTTGGATAGCTTCCGTGCTGCTGCGTCAGGCGCTTTGGCGATCCGCCGGTCGCTTCGATGACATAAATCCCATTGACCCCGTCCGTGTCGCGTGCGTCATAAGCAATCCATCGGCCGTCTGGCGACCAGCGCGGACTTCCATGCCACCTGTCAGATGATTCGGTCAGTGCTTTGAGGTTGGTTCCGTCGGCGTTTGCGGTCCATATTTGCATTCCCCGTCCCGAACGCTCGCTTGCGAACACAATCCGGTCGTCGGGCCCGAGGTCCGGCGCAACGTCGATCAGGCTGGACGACGCGGTCGGAATCGGTTCCAAACCCGAGCGGCATGTCCAGAGATCAGTGTCCGTTCCCCACCGGGTGTAGACCAGCCTGTTGCCTGAAGCTGATAGCGCAGGCCGGGCTGCTGGATTTCCGAGCTCTAGACGCTCTGGTTCTCCACCATTGATCGTTACGCGCCAGAGGTTCGTCCCGCCTTGCCATGCCCCATAAACTAATGACTCTCCGCCTGACCAGGCGATCCCCTGAATCGTGCGCGCGGACTGGTGGGTAAGACGTCTCGGCTCGCCTGCGGGAACCAGCAGCGGTCCGAGATTCATGACGTAGACGTCACATCGAAATGCGCACTTGCCGTAGGCCAGGAGCTTGCCGTCCGGGGAGTTGACAGGGTACGAAAGCGCGCCTTGACTCGTTGGCAGCGACAGAACCGTCCGCGGCTCGCCTCCGGCGACCGGAAACGCACGAATTGTTTCTCCATCGCGATGAAGTCGACACCTTCTTCGGTGGCGATGTCATGGATCGTGACGACTCCCGGATGGTTCAGCGCGGACGCAGCCCTGGCTTCCTGCGCGAAGCGGCGGCGTCGTTCCTCCGAGATCGTCGCGGCGGTGAGGACCTTGATCGCGACGAATCGATCGAGCCGGGTGTCTCGGGCCTTGTAGACGACCCCCATCCCGCCTTCGCCCAACTCCGCGAGGACCTCGTAGTGAGACAACTTGCGTCCGACCATGGGGAGTGCCCGAAGTATACACGCCGCCACTGCCGACGCGTCGGCTCAGCACATACTGCGGCGACGAGAGCCGGACCGGGCGCATTTGGCGTACGCGGGGGGGCGAATGCAGACTGGTGTCCCACTCTCTCGGTCACATCAGCGACGACCCGCCGGCGCCGGCATCTCCTCCTTGCTGAACCGCGGCAGCATCTCGTCCCGCATCGCCAGGTGATACACGGCAGCCGCAATCGCGATCGCTGACCGCGGTCCATACACGTCCGTCAGGTAGTGCATCGTCCGGAGGATCTGCGAGTGCTCGCGTCCTTCCTTGCGGATTCGTGCGTTGACTTCGTCGTTGACGGGTTCCCGTCCACCGGGAGGGGCAATGGTGATGAGCAGGGCGATTACACCTGCGGCCGCCGATCGGGACATTGGTTCTCCAGGGATGATGGGCGCAGGGGACGAGGTTCTATCGTACTAGACGGGGCCAGGCTCAGGGCTTGGGGGCTGCCGGATGCGCATCAGCGCGAAGACTGATGCCGGTCGCGCCGGGCCGCCTGAGCCTCCTCGAGAGTTCGAAACTTGAAGACTCCGCGCGGATACTCGTCCGGCGCGAGCGCTCGCAGGCGCGCACAAAGCTGAACGAATCGCTCGAACGACCCATCCGCCGGTGTCAGCACGGGGGCGCGGCTCATTTCCTCGACCGAACGAAATCGCTGCACTCGGGCTTGTCGCGTCATTCGCTCCCTTCAGTCTCACCCAGATGAAACCGCTGACGGAGCATCTCAGCGTCCTGCCGATCCAAGGGCCGCACGGTATTTCGTTTCAGCCGATAGAGCGCCGCAGGTGTCGCCACCCGGACGCGGATACCTTCCACCTCTTTGTATTCCATGGTGATGCTGTCGAAGCTGGCAACCTCTCCGAGGCGGGTCAGGATGTCAAGAAACAGGTCACCGCTCGGCGGGTAGTACCGGACCGCCGGATAGTCACCGAGCAGATCGTCTGCCGTGATCGCATCGATGTTCGGATCGTCGTCATACGCGTTGCGCAACGCGGCCCGCAGCCGCCCGATGTTTTCGGGCGTCGCGCGCACGAAAAGGTCGACATCTTCAGTGGCCCGGACGACGCCGTGGAATGCCATGGCAGTCGCACCGACGAGCACGTATTCGAGCCCCGCGGCCTCGAACGCACCCAGAACCCGGAGCAGCTCCTCGCGACTCATGCGTCAGACTACTGTGTGGCCACGCACACGTCCGAATCGATCGCTGTTCAGTTCCGCCGCCGCGGGCGAATGGCCCGCTTGTGTTCCTGAATCAAGGTGCGTACCTCGCGCCATCCCTCTCCTACCGACATGCGCTCGAGCGCGGCGGTGAGTCCGTCGATCGCGAACGATAGACGTTCTACAGTGGCCGGCCCGTCGATTGCGACGGGTGAAACGAGCCCGTCCGGGTCCAGCAGGTCGGCATAGCGCGGATGGAACGGCAGGTCTGCGCAGGCCGCTTCCAGTTCCGCGGCCTGCTCCTTGAGCAGGGCGGTATATGCCACGATCGTTTCGTCGGTCAGCTGTGTCGCGTCGAGGCTATTGCCTCCCATCCAGTCCAGTTCGATGCGCAGCAGCGCGGGCAGGTCTTTGCGGGCGTACGCCGTCGTCACCTGCTGCATCAGCGCGCTCTTCCGCTCACGGACGTTGCTGTCTGGTTCGAGGTCAGGGTGGAGAGCTTTGACCAGCCGTTTGTAAACACTTCCGATTCCTATCCTGTGCCAGTGCTCGCTCTGCGGCGCCTGCCGTTCCTGCTTCAGCTGCCGCTTGGTCGGTCGTCCCCGCGGCTCATCCGACTCACGCGCTTCTTCCAGCCGCCGCATCTGGTCTGCCATGGCGGCGACCGTGACGGCGACCTCCTCTTCGGTCATATTTGCGCGCAGATCGGGCACGTCCATGTCGAGGCCGAGGTCGGCAAACATGGCCGCCATCCCCGCTCTGGCGTCGTCCAGTTGTTCCTGTGCGACCTCGGCAACCGTGATCCCGTTGAGGCGCGCGAACAGATCCTGGAGATCCTGGTCGAGGGTGTTCTGGGTGGCGAGAATGTCATCGAGCTGCGCGGCGAGGAGTTCAGCCAGGATCTCGCGGTCGAGACGTTTGAGCCGCGTATCATCGAGAAATGGGTGCAGCGCCCGCACGACATCGGCACGCAACGCGGCCAGCCGTTCCACTCGCGGACGTACCTGCGAAGCGTGAAACACGAGCGCATCGTCGAGGCGGGCCTTCTGGCCCTCGAAGCGCTGTTGAAGCGCCTGGACCTTGCCGAGCAACCGATTGAAGGCCTGAGCCTTCTTGTCCAGGGGACGTCCCGCGCTCGGGCGTACGACGAGCGGGCGCGTGGACGGAACCGGGAGATCGTTACCGAAGAGGGGGAGATTGATCTCGGTCATCGCCGGCGCTGAGTATACCGCGGCGAATTCACTTCAACGGCGCCGCCGTCTTCAGGTACCCCACCAGATCGATCACCTCGTTGTCGGCGAGCGGGTCGAGCAGGCCCGGCGGCATCATCGACACGGAAGTGGTTTCGCGCGACTGGATCTCCGATTTCGTCACGACCACCGGTGCTTCTCTCCCGACGATCCGGAGCGTGACCTGTCGATCGTTTTCGGTGACGATGCTCCCGCTGTAGGTGCGGCCGTCGCGCGTCGTGAGGACCACCATCTTGTAGGCATCCTGCACCTCGGCGTTCGGCTCGAGCACGTTGAACAGCAGCCAGTTCAGGTTGTTTCGGTTCGATCCGGTCAGGTCCGGACCGAGCGTCCCTCCCTCGCCGTACAGCTTGTGGCACGCGCCGCAGGTGCGTTGAAACACGGCCCGGCCGTTCCTCGGGTTGGCGCCGGTCATCGCGGTGTCGTTGAGCAGTCCGCGATAACGCGAGAACGTTCGTTCGTTGTTCGCGCCTTCGACCGGTCCCCACACCTCGACGAACCGCGTGCCGACGACTCGCAGCAGCTGACGCGCCGCGTACGGCGGGACGTCGGTCTTCGGAACCACGTTCTTCGCGATCGCATCGGTCACCATCCGACCGTAGCGCGGCCGCGAGGTCAGCGTCTGGATCGCCTCGGCTTTCTCGGCCGCGTTGAACGTGTTGTAGCGATCGATCAGGAGCCGCCCGAGCGCGTCCGTGTCGTAGGCCGCGATCGCGCGGATCGCATCAACGCGCAGCGCCGGATCGTCCAGCACCGCCGGGAGCTCCGGTGTCAGCTGGGCGCGCCGCTGCGCCGACAGCGCCAGCAGCGCCTTGCGGCGCTCCGCCGCCGGAGCCGTGGCTCGACGGACCGTCGCCAGCTGCTGCCGGGCGAGCTCCGTATCGCCGAACTGCTGCGCGACCTCGACTGCCAGGGCCGCGGTCCGTGCATCGGCGCGCTTCAGTTGTCCGTAGACCGCAGTCCAGTTGGGCGGCGCGCTGAGATCGACGCGGCCCTCGAGACCGTCGCGCAGTCCTTCGAGCAGGCTGGCCTGGGCTTTCGGGCTCTTCGACAACGCCGCGACGACGGGTTCGATCGCGTCGGCGTCGGCCGCGCGGCGCGCGATGAAGCGTGAGATCAGCGGGATGTGGCTCTGTGAAGCCCGCTCGAGCGCGAACCCGGGCTGATCCTTGACCAGCGGCTCGATCGCGAGCCAGACCAGCTTCGGAATGTTCTCGTCGCTGGCATCTTCGTCGCGCGACATCAGCTCGGTCGCGAGCGGCCACCGCTGCGCCCTGTCGATCCGCTGCAGCGCCGAGGCGAGATAGAGACGCACCACCGCCGATTCGTCGCTTCGCGCGAGCTGGACGAACTTCTCGAGCGCCGGGCCCGCGGGGGTGCCGGTTTCGGTCAGGAGTTGAATCGCCCATGCCCGGACGTATTCGTCGCGATCGTCGAGTGACTGGGCGAGCCGTTCCGGCGTCCACCCGCCGGTGACGTGCAGCCCCCACATCGCACGGAGCCGCCAATCCGCGTTTGCCGACCCGGTGAACACGCGCCGCAGTTGATCGTGTGTGTCAGGCGCCAGCTTGCCCGCCGCGGCCCGGCCTTGAAGGATCACTCGTGCGCGGCGGGCGTGCCAGTCGCTCGGACTCTCCTGGAGCCCGACGAGCTGGGTATCGGTCAGCGTGCGGAGATCACCGTAGCGGCCGGGCCAGGTCTTGGCGAGCGATTGCTTCGGGGCGATCCGGAAGACCCGCCCCGTGTCCTTGTGCAGGGTGTCCTGCCCGCAGATATCGCCGTCGTGCCAGTCGAGCACATAGAGAGCGCCGTCGGGTCCGATCTCCAGGCTGAAGCCAATCCAGTGGGCGTTGTTCGCCATCATGAAGTCGTCGCCATGACGGGCGATGAAGCCCGAGCCTTTGCGTTCGAGCAGGTCCGACAGGACTGCGTGCTCGTGGATGTTCGCCATGAAGATGCGGCCGACCTGCGATTGCGGAAACGCGTCCGACTGATACACACGCGCGCCGCCGTGCGCGGATCGATGCCGGTGATCGGCGATGGTCTGGATGTCGCTGTAGACGTACGGATTGAAGTGCTGCCCGCCCTGCCGCATGTAGATGCCGCCGGGGATCACGTGAAACAGGTGCGGGATGACGCAGGCGCTGATGAGCAGCTGGCCCTTCGCGTCGTAGTCGATTCCCCAGGGATTGCTGAAGCCGTGCGCGACCACCTCGAACACGTCGCGTGTGGGGTGATAGCGCCAGACGCCGCCGTTGATCTCGACGCCGTCGCCGGCCATCACGTTTGGAAAGGGCTCCTTCGTCTTGTAGATCCGGCCCTTGCCTTCAGGCTTGCGGATCTTCGAGCTGGTCGCGTATCCCTGCAGGCCGTACAGCCAGCCATCGGGTCCCCAGTGCAGGCTGTTGATCGTCTCGTGGCGATCCTGGATGCCCCAGCCGGTCAGGCGCACCTCGATGTCGGCCATGTCCGCCTTGTCGTCGTTGTTCCTGTCCGGCACGAACAGCAGGTTTGGCGGGGCGCCGAGAAACAGGCCGCCGAGGCCGACGGCGATTGCCGACGGAAAGGGAATACCCTCGAGGAATACCTTCCGGCTGTCGGCGACGCCGTCGTGATTCGTATCCTCGAGAATCAGGATCCGGCTGTCGCCGTGGTTCGAGAAGCCAGCCACGCGCGATTCATAGTCGCGGTTCTCGGCGATCCAGAGCCGTCCGCGATCGTCCCAGCAGAAGGCCATCGGCTGCGTGATCATCGGCTCGTTCGCCCACGCGTTCACCGTGTAGCCGTCGACGGTGGTCATCTGCGCGACTGCCTGTTCGGGCGTCAGCAGCCTGGCCTCTCGTCCTTCACGCTGCGCGATGCCCCAGAGCACCGTCGTCGTTGCGTTATTGGTGTACTCCTTCCATGCTGCCGTCATGTCGATGTCGTTGAGCGGACCACCGCTATACACGAGCAGACGATGCCGGATGACCTCGGTCTGATTGCGAGCGATCGTCAGGTCACCGTTGCGCGAACGCGCCGGGCCGACGCCGAGCTGATCGTCCACCCGCCAGGCTGTGGGATACCCGACGTTGTCGGGGTGATCGAAGATGGCGACATGCGCGAGATCGTCGCGCCCGGGCACCTGCATCGCCGCGTCCACCCACATCGCGCGCTGTCCCTCGGCCCGCTGGTTCCGCTGCCGCGCCGCGTTGATCACTTCGCCGGTGATGCCCTCGCGCCACGGCATGCGGAGAAACAGCCCGCCGTAGTCGTACTGGCCGATGGTGACGTCGGTCTTCGCTTCACCGCGCCAGGTCAGGTCGAGCTGGATCGCGCCGTTCTTCTCGCGCATCGCCCAGCGCTGGGTCTCGGTCAGCACCGCCTGGCCACTTTCGTCGAGCAGGTCGTATACCGTCTGCCATCGCACTTCCTCGCCACTGGCCTGCAGCACAGTTGCCGAGACACGTCGCCAGAATTTCCCCCCCGGGTTGTGGAAGTAGTCGCGTCCGTTGACCCGGGTGAGTCCCCAGTAGAGGCCGGTCTGATGGGGGTGGTGCGCAGGCTTGTCTTCCGTCAGGATGCCGCGGCCGTCGGGGGCGACGACGGGGTGGAGATACGGCCGCTCGTCCGGCCGGGCGTTCTGCGTGACCAGGGCGCTCGGTCCACCGGTGCGGAACACCGCAATCGTCCCCGCTTTTGCGTCCTGGCGGATTGTGAAGCCCCTCGCGGTTGCGGGCGCCGGTTTCACCTGGAGCGCCCGGCTTTGAACGGCACGCGACGTGAAGGCCCCCGAGACGAGGACGAGCGTTGTAAAGATGAGGAGCGGGGTGATCTTTTTCATGGCTGGCTCACGCGGCGAGATGGTAGCGGAAAAGTGGCCGGGCCGGAACGCCCGGCCCTACAAAGATGGATCGCGGTCCGCGGTCCGCAGGCCGCGGGCCGACTGATAATGTAAAAACCATGCGCTTCCGCCCACAGACTGCGATCGCCGCTCTGGTCACCGGCTTGCTCGCCGGAGGCGCGGTCGCCTCGACTCAGCAGAAAACGCGGGAGGCGCTGCCGGCCGAGTATGGCTTCAAGGTCGTCCGGAGCTATCCGCACGATCGGCAGGCCTTCACGCAGGGGCTCGAGTACGTCGATGGCGTGCTCTACGAAGGGACGGGGCTGAACGGCCGGTCCGGCATCCGGAAGGTCAAGCTCGCAACCGGCGAAGTGCTCCAGACGCAGCCGCTCGACCCCCGGCATTTCGGCGAGGGCATCACCGTCTGGAAGAACCGCGTCATCCAGCTGACCTGGCAGTCGGAAGTGGGCTTCGTTTACGACCGTGAGACCTTCAAGCAGCAGCGTACGTTTCAGTACACCGGTGAAGGCTGGGGTCTCACGCACGACGGCGCCCGCCTGATCATGAGCGACGGCTCGGCGACCGGTACGCTCAAGTTCTTCAATCCCGAAACACTACGCCAGACCGGGACGGTGGTCGTTCGTGACGGCGGCCGCCCGGTCGCCCATCTCAACGAGCTCGAGTACGTGAAAGGGCAGATCTACGCCAACGTCTGGCAGACCGACCGCCTCGCCATCATCGCGCCGAAGACGGGCACCGTCACCGGCTGGGTCGACCTCCACGGTCTGCTCGACCCGCGCGAAGCCGGTGGAGTCGACGTGCTCAACGGCATTGCGTACGACGCAACCGGCGACCGGCTGTTCGTGACCGGCAAGCTGTGGCCGCGCATCTTCGAAATCCGCCTCGTCCTCAAGCGGCCATGAGACCCGCCGTCCGCGGCCCCTCGACGAAGCTCGGCCCATGGTCCGCAGTCCGCCAATCTGGTCCTTGGTGGCTCGTAGGTTCTTGCCTCTGCACCGGGCTGTGGCTCTTTTCTCTCTCCCAGGATTCGCTCGCGCAGAAGTCGCCTGAGCAATGGCCATCCTTTCGCGGTCCTTCGGCGTCCGGCGTCGGAGAACGGGTACGGCTGCCCGACAGCTGGAATCTGAAGGACCGCCGAAACGTGCGCTGGACGACGGAGGTGCCGGGGCTGGCGCACTCGAGCCCGATCGTGTGGGGCGATCGGCTGTTCGTCACGACCGCGATCAGCAGCCAGGCGAACGCGACGTTCAAGCCGGGCCTCTACGGCGAGGGGACGGCGTCCGAGGATCGATCGGTGCAGCGCTGGGTCGTGATGGCGCTCGATCGACGGACCGGTGCCGTGGTCTGGCAGCAGACGGCGTACGAAGGTGTGCCGCGCGAGAAGCGTCACATCAAGGCCACCTACGCCAACGCCACGCCCGCGACCGACGGACGACGAGTCGTGGCGTTCTTCGGGTCGCAGGGCCTCTACGCGTTCGACATGGACGGCCGCCCGCTGTGGAAGAAGGACCTCGGGGTCCTGAACACCGGCGCCTACGATCTTCCCGAGTACGAGTGGGGCACGGCGAGCTCGCCAATCATCTACAAGAACCTGGTCATCGTACAGTGCGACACCCAGAACGAGTCGTTCGTCCTGGCGGCTGACCTCGACACGGGTGGCACGGCGTGGAAGACGGTCCGCAAGGAGTTGCCCTCGTGGGGCACGCCGACCGTCTATCCAGCGCAGAACGGACGCGCCGCGGAGCTCGTCACCAACGCGTCGAATTTCATCCGCGGCTACGACCCCGACACCGGTGTCGAGCGATGGCGCCTCGCCGGCAGCTCGAAGATCACCGCGCCGACGCCCATCTTCACGCGCGATGTGATCGTCGTCGCCAGCGGCCGCGCGCCGGAGCGCCCGGTCTTCGCGATCAAGCCCGGCGCATCGGGCGACATCACCCTGCGGCCGAACCAGACCTCGAATGCGCACGTGCTCTGGAGCAAGACCGGCCGCGGCTCGTACATGCCGACGCCGTTGATCTATGACGGCGTTGTCTACGTGCTCGGGAATCAGGGCCTGCTCGATGCTTACGATCTGCGAACGGGCACCGACGTCTACCGCGAGCGCATCCCGCACGAGGGCAGCGGCTTCAGCGCGTCACCAGTCGCAGCCAACGGCCGCATCTACCTGTCGAGCGAAGACGGCGACATCTTCGTCGTCCGCGCCGGCCCGACGTTCGAGATTCTGGGCCGCTACCCGATGGGCGAGCCGCTGATGGCGACGCCGGCGCTGGCCGGGGATGCGATGTATGTGCGGGGGGAGAAGCACTTGTTCGCCATTGGAAAGAGATGACGCCGCGGGATCGCGGTTCGGGGGTTCGCGGGTTCGGGGGAGTCCGTAGTACTCAGAGGCAACTTGAGCTGATCCGAGCGGCTGGTTGCCTCTGAGTACCACCGGCTCTCCGAACCCGCGAACCCGCGAACCCGCGAACCCGCGACGAGCGAAGCCCATGATCGATGATCTTTGGTACAAGAACGCCATCATCTACTGCCTCGACGTCGAGAAATATCTCGACAGCAACGGCGACGGGATTGGAGATTTCGGCGGGCTGACCCGGAAGCTCGATTACCTGGCCGGTCTCGGCGTGACCTGCCTGTGGCTCCAGCCCTTCTATCCCTCGCCCAACAAGGACAACGGCTACGACGTCGAGGACTTCTACAACGTCCATCCCAAGCACGGCACGCTCGGTGAGTTCACCGACTTCATGAATCACGCCGAGCAGATCGGCATGCGTGTGATTGTCGATCTCGTCGTGAATCACACCTCGACCCGCCATCCCTGGTTCCAGCAGGCGCGGAAGGATCCGGCGTCCCCGTACCGCGACTGGTACGTATGGTCGAAGAAACGGCCGCCGACATGGAATCAGGGCATGGTCTTTCCCGGCGTGCAGAAAGCCACGTGGACGCGCGACCCTGTGGCCGGGGAGTACTACTTCCATCGCTTTTACGATTTTCAGCCCGACCTGAACACCTCCAATCCCGCGGTGCGCACCGAGATTCAGCGCATCATGGGGTTCTGGCTGCAGATGGGCGTCTCGGGATTCCGGATGGACGCGGTGCCGTTCCTGATCGAGCGCAAGGGTGCCGGCGTCGTCCCGCGGAAGGACTACGAGCTGCTCCACGAGATGCGCGATTTCCTGCAGTGGCGGCGGCGCGACGCGGTGCTGCTCGCCGAGGCGAACGTTCCGCCGGACGAGAGCATGGACTATTTCGGCAAGCTCGGCGATCGCCTGCAGATGATGTTGAACTTCCCGGTCAATCAGCGCGTGTTTTACGCGATGGCCACCGGCGACGTCCGGCCGCTCGTGCGGGCGCTCGAGGCCACCTATCACCGCCCTCCGGCAGCGCAATGGGTCAATTTCCTCCGCAGCCACGACGAGCTCGACCTGGGCCGGCTCACCGGCACGCAACGGCAGCGCGTGTTCGACGCGTTCGGGCCGGAGAAGGAAATGCAGCTCTACGATCGCGGCATCCGGAGGCGGCTCGCGCCGATGCTCGACAACGACCGCCGCCGGATCGAGCTGGCGTTCAGCCTGCTTTTCACGCTCCCGGGCACGCCGATGGTGCAATACGGCGACGAGATCGGTATCGGCGACGACCTGGCCCTTCCGGAACGCGAGGCCGCCCGCACGCCGATGCAGTGGTCAGGAGAAAAACAGGGCGGGTTCTCGACCGCGGATCGGACCGTGCGTCCGGTGATCTCGGACCCGATCTACGGCTACCACCGGGTCAGCGTCGAAGCGCAACGCCGCGATCCGCACTCGCTGGTGAACTGGGTCGAACGGAAGATCCGCATGCGCCGCGAGTGCCCCGAGATCAGCTGGGGCGACTGGAAGATTGTCGATCCCGGCACGCCCGGCGTACTGCTGATGCGCTACGACTGGCGCGGCCACACCCTGCTCATCGTCCATAATTTCACGCCCAAGAGCCGCGTCGCCCGCCTGGATGCGGCGACCGCCGGATCCGCCTTTCTGACCGATCTGCTGTGGACGAATGACAGCGAGGCCGACGAGAACGGCCGCCACCTGATTCAACTCGATCCGTATGCGTATCGGTGGTTCAGGGGGAGGGGGATGGATCGGAACGTTCCCAGGCAGTGAATCCGGGGTCCGGGATCCGGTAGTCCGGGATCCGGACGTCCGTGCTAGTCAGAGGCAACCAGGCCTCACTCAAGGGGCTCGTTGCCGCTGAGTACCACCACCCGCGGACCCCGGACCCCGGACCCCGGACCCCGGATCCCGGATCTACTGCGTACGAACCAACTGCCCCCGCGCCGCACCCCCCTGATTCAGCGCGGTGTGGACGTTGAAGTAGTAAGCGGCGGGATTGGCCATAATCGCCGCGGCATCGACCTGGCTCACCGGGGCCGTCAGCGTCACGTTGACGGTGCCGTCGCCCAGCACCAGGGCGGTCGCGGGCGTCAGGTTGGTGTTGACGAGCGGGGCCCCGACCTGCCCGGATGCACCGGGGTGGATGTGCGCGAGGATCGCGGGCGTCCCGGGAGGGAAGCCGCTCAGTTGGATCGTGAACGACGCAGTCCCGGCGCCCGTGACGCCCCCGCCCGCGTCGCGCGGCACGTTGAAGGTGATCGTGGCGTTCCCGCGTCCGCTCGCCTCCGGGCCGGTCACCGCCGGCACCTCGTTGGCCGCGCTCAACTGGGCGGTGAAGACGATGGGCCCGGTGTTCGACGGCCCGGCCGGATTGTCGTTGCTGTCGTCGCACCCGGCTACGGCCAGAGCCAGAGCCATCAGGACTGCCACACGTCGCATCGCGTTTCTCCTGTGGGCAGTAGTGTACGCAACGTGACCGGGTTACAAAAACTCGCGGGTTCGCGGGTTCGGGGGCTCGCGGGTTCGGGAGAGCCGGCGGCACTCAGAGGCAACTAGCCGTTTGGAGCTGCCCCCGTTGCCTCTGAATACCCCCGGCTTCCCCGAACCCCCGAACCCGCGAGCCCGCGAGCCCGCGAACCCGCGAACCCGCGAACCCGCGAACGGCGAAGGCCCCTACTGTCTGACCAGCTGCCCGCGCATCACGCCGGACCCGTTGGCGCGCGTGTGCACGTTGAAGTAGTAGGCACCCGGGTTCGCGGTGATGTTGGTGGCGTCTACCTGGGAAAGGGGATTTTGATTAGCCAGCGTGCGACCCACGCTGCCGGGACCCAGGTTAATCGGATCCGTCGGCGTCAGATTGGTGCCGACCAGTACACCCCCGTTCTGACCGGCGACACCCGGATGAATGTGTGCCGCGACTGCCTGCGAGCCGTCGGGGAACCCTGTTGTCTGGACCTCGAACGTCGCCGTGCCGGGACCTGTGACGTTGCCGCTTCCGTCACGGGGCACGTTGAACGTGATGATGACGAAGCCCCGGCCGCTGGATTCCGCACCCTGGATCGCCGGGACCTCGTTGGCCGGGCTCAACTGGGCGGTGAACGTGATCGGCCCGGCGGTTGGCGAGTTGGGGTTGTCGTCGTCGCACCCACCCGCGAGCGCCAGGACCATCATCAGAAAAACTACTCGTCGCATCGTGACTTCTCCCTTGAAGGACGCCCGCCAGCTGGCGGTGGTGCCGCCCGGATCGTAGCCTACGAACCGCCGCATGCAACCACTGGTGACGTGTATCAAAAAAATCGAACCGGATGAGGCGGTGTCGTGGCCTCGTATCTGTGCCTTACGCTGGCAAGCGTCGTGCCTGCCTGCCTGGATCCGCGCGCGTCGTTCATCGAACGAACGCGCTCCGTGGGAGTTTTGCGCCCGGATTACCTTACCGATTCGGAAAAACGGGTTACGGCTCGTGTAACGTATCGTGAGGATGGCCGACCTTCCCGATCCGCCTGTCGCGGACGCCACCTCGACCCCCTCAGCGCTGCGGCCCCCGCCCGCGTCCGATCGTGGCTGGCGGCAGCCCGCCGGTACGGTCAGTCTGCCCGAGGTTCACGGCAGCATCCCGGTGCCGATGACGGCGGGGTTCTGGCGCAAGCTGCTCGCGTTCGCCGGACCAGGCTACCTGGTGGCGGTCGGTTACATGGATCCCGGCAACTGGGCGACGGATCTCGCCGGCGGGTCGCGCTACGGCTACACGCTGCTCAGCGTGATCATGCTGTCGAACCTGATGGCGATCCTGCTCCAGGCGCTGTCGGCGCGGCTCGGGATCGTCAGCGGCCGCGATCTCGCCCAGGCGTGTCGCGATCATTTCTCCCGTCCCGTCACCGTCGTCCTGTGGGTCCTGTGCGAGATCGCGATTGCCGCGTGCGATCTCGCGGAGGTGATCGGATCGGCGATCGCGCTCAATCTGTTGTTCGGCCTGCCGCTGTTATGGGGCGTGTGCCTGACCGCCTTCGACGTGCTGCTCGTGCTGTATCTCCAGCAGTACCGGTTCCGCTACGTCGAAGCGCTGGTGGTGGTGCTGATCCTCGGCATTGCCGGCTCCTTTGCGATCGAGCTGGCGCTGGCGCGCCCCGATCTCGGGGGCGTGCTCACGTCACTGGTGCCGTCGCTCGAGATCGCGCGCAACCCCGACATGCTCTACATCGCGGTCGGCATCCTCGGGGCGACGGTCATGCCGCACAATCTCTACCTGCACTCGTCCATCGTGCAGACGCGGAAATACCAGGACACGGTCGAGAGCCGGCGGGAGGCCGTGCGGTTCGCCTCGATCGACTCGACCGTCGCGCTGATGTCGGCCCTGTTCCTGAACGGCGCCATCCTGGTGATGGCGGCGGCGACGTTCCACGGCACGGGTCACCAGGACGTCGCGGACATCTCCGACGCCTACCTGCTGCTGGCACCGCTCCTCGGCACCCAGCTCGCGAGCACGCTGTTCGCGGTTGCGCTGCTGTTCTCCGGGCAGAACGCCACCTTGACGGGCACACTCGCGGGTCAGATCGTGATGGAAGGCTTCCTCAACATCCGGCTGCGGCCCTGGCTCCGCCGTCTGATTACGCGGTTGATTGCCATCGTGCCGGCGCTCTTCACGGTAGCGCTCTACGGCGAGCGCGGGACAGTGGCGCTCCTGATCCTGAGCCAGGTCGTGCTGAGCCTGCAGCTGCCGTTCGCGGTCTTCCCACTGGTGATGTTCGTCGGCAACCGCACGAAGATGGGGGAGCTGGTCGCCCCGCGCTGGATGCTCGCACTCGCGTGGCCGACCGCGGTCCTGATCGCGGCGCTGAATGTGTGGATGCTCTGGCAAACGCTGGTAGCCTCATGAGCTGATCGATGTACTCCAAGATTCTCGTGGCTATAGAGAACTCGGCCGCCGACCGTGCGGTGCTCCAGCACATCGAGCAGCTGGCGCGGCTGACCGGGGCCGGGCTGCTGCTAGTGCATGTGGCGGACGGGTTCGTGGCGCGGCACTTCGATGATTTGAAGCTGCGCGAATCGGAGGAGATGCGCGACGACCGTGCCTACCTCGAGCGACTGTGCGAGGACATGTGCGGGAAGGGCATGGTCTGCGCCGCACGGCTGGCGATGGGCGACCCGGCGACCGAGCTGGTCCGGGTGGCGGCAGAGGAGGGTGTCGATCTGATCGCGATGTCGACGCATGGGCATCGCTTTCTCCAGGACCTGCTCAGGGGCAGCACCGCTGATCGGGTGCGGCACGGTGTGTCGATCCCGGTCCTGATGGTGCGGGCGAAGTAGCCCGTGAAGCGGCCGCGGCTGCGTCGCCCCCGCGATCGGCAGGAGCTCTTGATCCTGGCCGGGGCTGTCCTCATACTCGCGTTGATCTGGGTCTTTGCTGCACTGGCCGGCGAAGTCATGGAGGGCGACACCCGGCAGTTCGACGAGTGGGTGCTGAGTGCGCTCAGGCAGGAGGCTGATCCCGGCAGGCTCAAGGGACCGTGGTGGCTGCAGGCTGGCGCGGAAGATCTGACCGCACTCGGCAGCCCGACGGTGCTGGGGCTGACGGTGCTGGCGGTGACCGGGTACCTGGTGCTTCACGGGCTGTATCGCAACGGGCTGTTCATCTTCATTGCGAGCGCCGGCGGATGGGTGCTCAACTGGCTGTTGAAAGCTGCATTCGAGCGCACCCGTCCGGACATCGTGCCGCACCTGCGGGAGGTGATGAGCTCCAGCTTTCCGAGCGGTCATGCCCTGACGTCCGCGGCGGTGTACCTCACGCTCGGCGCGCTGTTGATGCGCATCGCCGAGGGGCGCCTTGCGAAGTACTACTGCATCGCGATCGCGATGTTGCTCACGTTCCTGGTCGGCAGCAGCCGTGTCTTCCTCGGCGTGCACTATCCGACCGACGTGGTCGCCGGCTGGTTGATCGGTATGACGTGGGCGCTCCTGTGCTGGGTGATCGAGCGGACGCTCGAGCGCCGGGCCGGCCTGAAGCGCGAGAAGGAGCAACACGAGACGCAGAGCGAGTGAGCGCAGCGCCCGCCTTCGCGCCGCAGGCGCTACGGCGAGGTCTCGCCGAAGCTTCAGCGGAGGCGGAAACGAGCCACGCGAGCGGAGTGGGGCAATCGGGGCCCCACGAGCGAGCGTGTAAGGGGGTCCGGGGGACGAAGTCCCCCGGGAGGCCTCAATGGCCTCCCAGGGCTCCCTGCGACGAAGTCCCCCGGTGAGATTCGAGGATTACAGGCATGAGCAGCGACATCCCGCGGGAAACAATCCTCCTCGTCGAAGACGAGCCGGCGGTCAGGCAGCTGTTTTCGCAGGCCCTGATGCGGGCCGGCTATCGGGTGCACGAGGCCAGGAACGGGAACGAAGCGATGAAGCTCTTCGAACAGCATGGCGATTCGGTCGACCTGGTGCTGACCGACATGCGGATGCCGTTCATGGGCGGGGCTGATCTCGCCCGGCAGCTGCGCTCACGACGGCAGACCCTGAAGCTGCTCTGCATCTCCGGGTATCCCGGTGGCACGGATCTGGAGTTTTCGGACGACTTTCTCGCCAAGCCGTTCTCACGCGACGAACTGCTCGCGAAGGTTCGGGAGGTACTTGACCGCCGATGATCGCCCCGCCAGTGGTCCGTGTCGTCACCCTGATCGCCGCGCTCGTCGTCATCCCCCTTTCGCCCGCCGGAGTGAGCGCGGGCCGGCCCCGGCAAGGAGCGCCCCCGGTGCCCCGGCCCGCGACCCCGGACTCCGGACCCCGGACCCCGGATCCCGGATCCCGGACTCCGGATCACCTCGTGCTCGCCGTGGTCCGCAACGATGGTATCCTGTTGCCATTCGCCGCTTTCAACGGACGCAAGTGGTCCGCCCCCTGGCCGTTCCTTCAGCATAACTTCGGTCCTGCTGCCATCGAGCTTCCGGTCAACCTGGCCAGCGTGCCGCGCGACTGGTGGGGCGGCAAGGAACCGCGTGCCTGGCGGCTCTGGCCAAGGAACTCCGAAACCTCGCGGCCCTTGACCTTGTCGACACCTGCGATGATCCGGATCGGCTTGACGCGGCAAATTGGCTTTCGCACAGACCAGCCGCCGGTGATGCCTCCCGTACCGCCATTCGAGATGCCATTCCCGAAGATCGGGATCGCGGTCGCCGGCGAGACACCGGTGACGCCGATTGCCACGGTCAGTTTGCTCAGTGCCAGGTGGAAGACGTTTGGGGGGACACTCCTTGCGGACATCAACAAGGCCGAAGATCGCACGCTCAGTGCGATCGGTGCCTCCAACTGGCGCCACCCGGTCAAGCGCGAGGTGCGGGCGGAGGTGCCCCCCGAGCTCGAGGCCTGGTACGTGACGCCGGTCGGGACCGGCGATCAGCAACTCTCGTACGTCGAGGCGGTCAAGAAGTACCCGTTGCAGCCCGAAGACGAGGGGTGCGGGCTGGAGACGTTCGTCAGCGGATGGGTGCACCACGACGGCGCCCAGCGACAGAAACCCAAGACGACGCTCAAGGCCGTCGTCACCTACTGCGATCGGCGGGGCGTGTCGTACATGCTGCCGTTCGGCCAGATGCGCGTCAACGGTCGCGACCACTGGATCGTGCAGATGTCCGGGCGCGATCACGAGTGGTACGCCGTGATCGAGGCGGCGGCTGACCGCGTCAGGTATGTCGCGGAATTCCAGGCGGGCTCGGTGCCCCTGCCCCGATGACGGTGTCTCCGGGCGGCAGGCCGGCATCCCGATCCGGCCTCGCCCTGGTTCAGTTGATCGCGATCGTCCTGCTGACGCTCGTGGTGCCTCTGTCCCTGCGGTTCGTCCACGGGCACTCCGCGGACGCCACCTCGCGTGTGCCGTATCTGCCGGCCTTCCCCGGGCATCGCTCGAGGCCGTTCCAGGCCGAACGGATTCCGGAGCTTCGGCAGATGAATCCCGGGGCGGTGGTGATTGGGGACTCGATGGCTGGCACCCGCATCGACGAGCGCCTGCTCTCGCAGCTCTCGGGGGTGCCGGTGGCGCCGCTGCTCCAGGCGGGATCCGGCCCGGCGTTCTGGTACCTCGCGCTCAAGAACTGGGTCGTCGCCAGCGGAATCAAGCCGCGCGTCGTCTTCATCTTCTTCCGCGACACCAATATCACCGACGTGATGTTCCGGCTCGACGATCCGTACCGCTGGTCGCTCGACATGGTGGCCGGCGACACGGAAGAGGAGCTCAACGACGTCGTGCAGGCGGCGCTCGATGGGCCGTTCTACGCGGTGCATCAGGCGGCGGAGCGGCTCTATCAGGTGGACGGCGCACGGCGGGCGGTGGAGCCGATCGTGTCGCGCGCGCCGGCACGATGGATCGCCGGACCGGCGGGCCAGCCGAGGCTGCTCGAATACGCCAACCAGCGATTCGGGCTCGATCATCTGCGGGTCATGGAAGCGGCCGACATGGCCGCCGACGCCGGGACCGACTTTGCCGCCTCGGTGCAGCAATCCGTACTGCCGTTGATGCTGCGTGAGGCGCAGCGTGGGGGCTTCAAGCTGTGCCTGGTCCGCGTGCAGCGGCGGCCGGTGAACGGACAGCCACCCGTGCAATCGCCGGCGCTCAGGAAATACGTGCGCGACTTGCGGGAGTACGTGCAGGCGCACGGTGGCATCCTGCACGACGACACCGGCGACCCGGCGATCACGCTCGACATGTACGAGGACGGCGATCACATCGCCAGGAACGCGCGCCCGGTCTACACCCGGTTGTTCTTCGAGCGCCTGCGGCTGCTGTTCAGACCCGCTCCCCGCGTCAGCGGAGCCCCGGCCGCGCAGTGATTTTTCACAGCCTCGATTTCGTCCTGTTCTTCCTGGTGTTTACGGCCATCTACTGGTGGCTGCCGCACCGTCTCCAGAACGTCTTCCTCTTCGCGGGCAGCTACGTTTTCTACGGTTACGTGCACCCGTGGTTCCTGATCCTGATCGCGACATCGACGATCATCGACTACTGCGCCGCGCGGGGGATGGAAGCCCGCCCCGAGCACCGGCGCACGTTCCTGTGGATGAGCATTGTCACGAACTTCGGCATGCTCGGGTTCTTCAAGTACTTCAACTTCTTCGTGGACAACGTCGCCGCCGTGCTGGCCTCGATGGGCCTTCCCTGGAATCAGCCGACGTTGCGGATCCTGCTGCCGGTGGGAATCTCGTTCTACACGTTCCAGGCGATGAGCTACACCATCGACGTGTACAAGGGAGAGCTCCACGCGCGCCGCAACCTGCTCGACCTCGCCACGTTCGTGTCGTTCTTCCCGCACCTGGTGGCCGGACCAATCCAGCGCGCCTCGTTTCTCCTGCCACAGGTCGAAACGCCGCGCCGCTTCTCGACCGAGAAGGCCGGAAGCGGCCTCGGTCTGATCTGCTGGGGGTTCTTCAAGAAGCTGGTGATCGCCGACAACGTCGGCGTGATCGCCAACAAGGTGTTCGCGCTCGGCGACCCGACCTTTCCGCTGCTGTGGTCGGGGGTGTTCGCGTTCGCGATTCAGATTTACGCCGACTTCTCCGCCTATACCGACATCGCCCGCGGAACCTCGCGCTGGCTCGGGTTCGAGCTCACCGAGAACTTCGATCATCCCTATCTCGCGCGCACCCCCGCGGATTTCTGGCGGCGCTGGAACATCTCGCTTTCGAGCTGGTTCCGTGACTACGTCTACATCCCGCTCGGCGGATCGAAGGCCGGAGAGATGACGTGGGCTCGCAACGTGCTCGTCACGTTCCTGCTGTCAGGCCTCTGGCACGGCGCCAGCTGGAACTACGTGCTGTGGGGTGCGTATCACGGCATCCTGCTCGTGCTCACACGCGCGCACAGGATTTTGAAGCCCGCGGCCCCTGTTCGAAGCGAGCGCCACCCGCTCGCGGCGGGCCTCGCCACGATCGCTCAGATCGCAGGGATGTTTGCGTTGACGCTGATCGGCTGGTTGCTCTTCCGCGAGACCGAGCTGCCTGCGATCGTTCGCGCGCTCACGCTGTCGCCGTTCTCCGCGCCGCCCGACGATCGGAGCACGGGTCTCTACCTGTTCCTGCTGACGCTGCTGTACTCGGTGCCGCTGTGGGCGCAGAGCATCTGGGTCGAGTGGCACCGCGACGAGTCCGGCGTCCGTCGCCCGGCCCCGCTCGTGCCGGCCGGCTGGTCCCGTGTCGCCGTTCAGGGCCTCGCCTGCGGCCTCGCCTTCGCCGCGATCCTGCTCCTGCGCAGCCGGGCGTCGCTGGATTTCATTTATTTTCAGTTTTAACAATCGCGGGTTCGCGGGTTCGGGGGCTCGCGGGTTCGGTGGCGCCGGTCGTACCCAGAGGTAACTGGCGCAAATCCAATGGATAGTTACCTCTGGGTACCACCGGCTCTGGCGAGCCCGCGAGCCCGCGAACCCGCGAACCCGCGAACCCGCGAACCCGCGACAAGAACTACTTCACCGTCACCCGCGCCCAGTCCCACCCCTCCAGCCCGCGCTGGTTGACCGCCTTCACGGACACCGTCGTCCCAGGCGCAACTTTGATCGACGCCGTCGTCTTCGTCACACGAATCGGCTGCGCGTCCGGGCCCCACGACACGATGTAGCCGGTCACGCCCTGCTCCGGTGACGGTGTCCACGACAGGATCGCCGTGCCGTTCTGATAGCTGTCTACCTTCAAGCCGGTCAGCCGTGAGGGGCTCGATGCCAGGAGCATCAGGGTGGCGGCCGTCGTCTTTGCGACCTCGGTGACGAGCTGGTGGTTGATCGTGTCGAGCGTGTCGTGTGACTGGTGATAGTGCGGACTGCCGAGCACCGGATAGGACCCGATGCCGCCGACGATGTCGCCGTAGGCTTCGTAGTAGGCGTGCGCATCGGTGTTCTTGTAGTAGAGGGCGTCGTAGGTGATGAGATTGCTGAACTCGGTCGCCGCCCCGTGCTGGACGTCGCGGATCCCCGGGTTCGAGTAACGGATCGTGTTGTCCAGCCGGTTGTCGTTGGCCCATCCGACCATGTCGTTGTTGAGGGCGCCGACGATCCGTACCTTGTCGGCAACGGCGCGCCGCACGAATTCGCGGCTGCCGAGCAGGCCCGACTCCTCGCCGGTGAACGACGCGAACACGATCGTGGCGGGTTGCGGATGTCCGGCGAGAATGCGTGCGGTCTCGAGGAGCGCCGCCGTGCCCGAGGTGTCGTCGTCGGCGCCCGGCCCGATCGCGACCGAATCGTAGTGGCTGCTCACCACGTAGACGAGCTCAGGATTCGTCGTGCCTTTCAGTGTAGCGACGACGTTGGCGGTCTGTCCGCCGGCGGCCTCGGCTCGCGGAAACCACTGGAATTCCGGCGCGTAGCCGAACGACGTGTAGGTGTCGAAAAGATAGCTGGACGCGAGCTTGTTTCCGGGCCGTGTGATGTGTTTCGAGTCGAAGTCGAACAGCGCCCGCTCGTATCCGAAGACTCGGCTCGTGGCTGCCTCGGACACCACGGCGCTCACCGCCGAGGCAATCGGGGCGAAAAGCCGTTTGCACTTGGTGCGGAGGGCCTCCTCGGCAGCGAGGCTCGCCTGGACCCGCGCCCGCAGTTCCTCGCGCGTGACTCGCGTGGTGAGATCGGTGATGTAGACCCCGCGCTCGAGCGATACAGTGTCGCCGTCCCGCTCCGCGACGATGAGCACTTTCGTGCCGGCGCGGTTCGGCACCCATTCGTATTCCGGAGCGATCGTCCTGATCGTGTTGTTGTGAAAGAGCCGCATGCGGCGTCCGGTCTCTGCGTCGTAGAGGAACGATCGCCGGTGCCGCGCCTCGCCGATCAGCCCCAGGAGCCGCTGCCCGCCGAGAAACCGCGGCGACAGGTCGTGCTGGATCTCCCGTGTGAGCCGCCGCTCACCGGTACCGTCGCTTTGCGCGACGTACAGCTCCCAGTCCTGATCGACCATCATCTGAAACGCGATGCGGCTCCCGTCGGGCGAGAGCGCCGGCGCATCGAGTCGCGCGCCGGTGCGCACGACGGTCGGCCGATCCGGCGTGGCCACCGGGGTCACCAGCAACTGCGTGTCGGGATCGGTCCGCGAGACATAGGCCAAGGTTCGGCCGTCGCCCGAGAAGGACGGCGCGGTTCCCGTAATCACGGTCGCGGTGGCTGAGGGAAATGAAATGACTCCGAAACGGGCAGGAGCACCGGCAGCACGACCGCGGCGCCCCTGCGCGCGATGGGTGAAGAGCGCCGCCGTGCCCGTGGAGTTCACATCCTGGAGCACCTTGGCCGGTTCACCGGTGGTCACCGCAAGCGGGCCCCGGCCATCCTGCGCCACATAGAGCTGTTCGCCGCCGCCGCCTTCACTGGCGGTGAACAGGACGAGATTGGCGCCGGCGAGCCTCACCGCTGTTTTCCGCAGGGTTCCTGTGTCCAGCTCTCGTTCGCTGCCGGTGGCCATCTCCCGGATCGTGATGCGCGCTTCGTGTTCCGTGAGTGCCGCGAGAGACGCGATCAGCCTGGTGCGCTCTGCGGTGTCCGCGAGCTCGGCAGACGTTTCCAGGCGCTGCATCTCGGGAGTGACAGCGAGTTTCAGATAGGCCACCTGCGACCCGTCGGGTGAGAACGAGGCACCGAACCCGGCGAGCTCCGCGATCGCCGTCGCCGGCGTGTCCGCGCCGGCGACGACGGTGCGCCGTGCGAGTCCACGACCGGCCTCGTACGACAGGTAGCGTCCGTCCGGCGAGAAGCGCGGCGCCCCGCCGTCGGTGGTCAGCTCGGTGGTCTTGAAGAGCTCTCCGGTCTGCAGCGCGATGGCCTCGATGACATCCTCGGCCGGGGAGCCATCGAGCAGCGCGAGATACTCGGTCAGCGCCCGGGGATAGTCCCCGCGATCCCAGGCGACATCCGCAGTCGTCAACCGATCGTTCGAACCTTTGCCAAGCCCAACCCACGCCGTGAACAGCACGAGGGCTGCAGCGCCCGTCAGTCGTGTCATGCACTTATTCTCGCGTGGGAAGGTCTCTTTCGGGATCCGGGGTCCGGGATCCGGGGTCCGCAGGGTGGTGGTACCCAGAGGCAACAAGCCCCTGAATTGGGCTCGGTTGCCTCTAACCAGCACAGACGTCCGAATCCCCGGACCCCGGATCCCGGACCCCGGATCCCGAAAAAAAAAGGGCCGTCCCTGACGGACCGGCCCTTTTTCGCTCGGAGAGTGAGCGAGCGCGATTACTTGTCCTTGTCGCTCTGGCTAATCGCCTTCCTCAATGCGGCAAGGTGCGTGCGGATCTGTTCCATCTGTTCACGATCCAGCGAGCTCGAACCCGCTGTCGGCTTGCTTGCCGTCGAACCGGCAGTACCTGCCGTTCCGCCTCCGTTCAGGATCGCCTCAATCGCTTCGATGTGACGCATCGCCACCGACTGCATGGCCGGCTGGTCGGCGCTTGGTGTCGGAGTGGTCGGTGCCGCGCTCGGCGTGGTGCCGGTCGTGCCGGTCGGGGTCGGGGTAGACGTCCTGCCTGACGTGCCGACAGGCGAGGGCTCCGCAGGCGTCGTCGGCGTCGGCGATGGAGTCGGCTCGGTCGGCTGTGCCGCCGGTGTGCTCGGTGTCGTTGCCGGCGTGCTCGGCTGTGCCGCTGCCGCAGGCTCCGCCCCGGTCGCTGGCGATGCCGCCGGCGATGCGCTTGCCGACGCGCCGCCGCCCGCCGCCTTCTCGAAGTCCATCAGGTGCGTGCGGAACTCGACCAGCTTGGCGCGGATCGTCGGATCGACACCCGTCGTGCCCGACGTGCCTACCGCGCCGGCGGCGCCGGGCGTCGGGGCTGGTGCCGGAGATTCATCGGCGCGCTGGTCGCCTACCAGCGCATTCAGGTTCGCCTGGACCTTGGCGTACGACGCACGCCATTCGCTGTTGGTCGTGATCAGCTCGTTGAAGTTCGAAATCAGCTGCGAGACCTGCGTCCGCGACTCACCCGTCAGCTGCGCGGCCGCGGGAAGCTGGGTCAGCTGGCTGAGACTCTCACGCGCCGCGGTCAGGTGCCGCTTCACCGCGTCAGTGTCGACTGACGCTGCGGACGGAGGCTGCTGCTGCTCGGGCTGCTGCTGCGCCGCCTGGGCTGCGGGCTCCGTCGGCGTTGGCGTCGTCGCAGGGCTCGGGCTGCTCGCTGTCGGTGGCTGACTGCTCGGCGATGTCTGGCTCGCCTGCGGAGTCGAGGTCGACGCAGTCGCGCTCGGTGCAGCAGACGACGGACTCGCCGCTGCCGCAGCAGCTGCCGCGCTCGCGCTCGCTGACGGATCCTCGGCGCCCGGTGAAGGCGCCGGAGTGCCGCCACCCGTTGACGCTGCGAATGCGGTCAGGTGCGTGCGAACCTCCTGCAGCTTGGCCTTTGCTGCGTCGTCCACGCCCGGCGCGGCCTTCGAGGCCGACTTGCCGCTCGTGCCCGCAGCGCTCGGCTCGGCAGCGCCGGTCGTGCCTTCGCCTCCGAGCAGCTCGGTCAGGATCCGATCGGCTGCGGCGAGCTCAGTGCTCGCACTGGTCTTGCCTGCCGATGCGCCGGATGACGACTTGCCTGCCGATGACGTCCGTTGCAGCGCCGTGATGTGTCGCTTCAACTCGGCAACGCGGCCCTTCGCTGCGCCCGTCAAGGATGCAGCGGGGATGTCGTTCAATGCCGCTTCGGCCTTGCGGAGATCTTCATTCGCCGAGCTCTGCGCGCCCGCGGGTTTGGAAGCAGTCGTCTGCGAGGACGCAGGGCTGGTCGGCTGCGGGCTGGTCTGCTGCGCCCAGGTTCCGACGGGCATCGCGAGCAGCGCCGATGCTGCAATCGCTGTTGTCCAACTCGCTGGTGAACGTTTCATTGCTTGGCTCCTCCCTGAGCAAATACTGAAAGTCTTCTCCGGGAGGAATTGAGCAATCGAAGTGCCACGGCGAGCTCAACGGGACATCACGTCGAACTCATTGAGCGAAGTGCCAATGATTTGTTGTCGGGCTGTGTGTGATACGGAAGAGGCGCGCAGAAAATCCGCGCAATTTCTACCGGGTTGTCGCCTTCGCTACGTCAGCCACTACTGAATCGTGACCCGGATGAGCACGTCGTGTCCGTCGCCCCATGCGTCGCGATTCCGGGTGACGAACACGAGCGCACCGTCTGGCGCGGCGGTGACCTGTCCGATCGCTCCGAAGCGGCCCTGCAGCAGACGGACGGACTCCTCACCTGTGGGCCTGCCGTCCGGCGTCATTCTTATTCTCAATAGATCGTCGAGCCCGGCCGACGACACGATCAGGTCGCCGTCGAGCCGGCTTTGCCGATCGTTCACTGTGGTCATTCCCGAAGGGAGCGTGCCCGCCGGCAACAGCACCGTCGCCAGCGAGGTGTCGGCGAGACGGGCGCGCCCGTTCACGGATGGCCATCCATAATCGCCGCCCGCCCGGACCGTGTTGATCTCGTCGGCCTCTTGGCCGCTCTCGACCTCCATGAAGGCGCCGCTCCTGAGCCACACGAATCCGCTCGGATCGCGGTGACCGCTCGAGTACACCGGTGATGACCGGGGATTGTCCCCGGGTGTCCGGCCGTCGGGCCGGAGCCGGAGAATCGTGCCGCTGTCGCGCGACCCGCGGACCGCTTGCGCAGCGATCGATCGCGAGCCGAGGCCCACGTAGAGCGCGCCGTCGGGACCGAAGCGGATCACGCCGGCCGGATCAACACCAGTGAAGGGCGCAGATGCGATCACTGCGGCCTGACCGATCCGTCCGTTCAATTCGCGGGCCCGCACCAGGAGCGCACGCGACTCGCTTCCGGCTGTCTCGACCTTCAGCGCGTAGACGAAGTGCGACTCGGAAAAGTCCGGCGCGAGTGCGATGGAAAGTACGGCACTGGCCTCGTCGTGTGAGGAGGAAAGACTGTCTACGCTGTCGCCGCCGGAAGACGCCCCATCCTGATCGAAGATGTGGATCGTGCCCGCGCGCCCGGCCACGAACACGCGGCGAAATGGATCCACCGCAACGTCGACTGGATTCAGAAGATCGGTGCCGAGGATCCCGGCATCCAGCATCGTGCCGTCCGACGCGGCCACAGGACCGTCTTCAGGTACCGCAACGCGCTTGCCCGATGCCGATTCGTTCGAAGGCGTGATGCCGGTGACCTGGAGCTGCAGCGCGGCCGAGCGCGGGCCTTCGACGATGGTGTCGCCAGTCTGGTAGAAGGCCGCAAGCTCGAGCGTGTGCCTTCCGGGGGCCATCGATGGCAGCGGCGCGTTGCATTCGAGAGCGTCAGCGCTTCCGGCGCCGCAAGCCACGCCCTCCAGCACCCTCCTGTTGCCGTCCAGGTAGGCGGCGAACTGCAGGACGCTCCCGTCGCTCGCGCCGCCGGGCTGAGTCCAGCCGAAACGTTCGCGGCCGGTGATCGTATCGCCGGACCCCGCGGGCGGCGGAGAGGAGGGTGGCGACGAGTCGCCGTCACCGCCCCCGCACGCCGCTGCGGCGAGCAGTGACAGGACGACGAAGGTGCGCGACAATCTGGCCATTGTGCCTGGGGAACGAATGGATCATAGCGCACCTTGAGGAGCCTCTGCATGGTGGCGCTGCTCGCGCTGTCGACGGCCACCGCGTCATCGCAATCGGCAGCCGGGCCTCGCTCCGTGACGTTCGTCTCGGGATTGCAGGCCCCGGTCGGCTTCGTCGCGGACCCGACGGACCGCGCGACGTTCTACGCCATCGAACAGGCCGGACGCATCCGGATCATCCGCGATCGTGCAATCGTCGGCGACCTGCTGGACTTTCGTGGCGCGATCACCGCTGGGGGCGAGCAAGGCATGCTCGGTCTCGCGTTCGCTCCGAACTTTGCAAGCACCGGCCGCTTCTTCATCAACTTCACGAACCTCAACGGCCACACGGTGATTTCCCGGTTCAGAAAGAATCCCGGTGGCGGTGCCGACATCAACAGCCGGTTCGATTTGCGATTCAATGATGCGGATGCGCCGAATCCGGCGGTGATCTTCCAGCCGTTTTCCAATCACAATGGGGGCAACCTGGCGTTTGGTCCGGACGGATTCCTCTACATCGCACTCGGCGATGGCGGCGCGGGGAACGATCCCGGCAATCGGGCGCAGGATCTCTCGAAGCTGCTTGGCAAGACGCTGCGGATCGATGTGAACGTGCCCGACACCCATGCGACGGGATATCAGGTGCCCGCCGACAACCCGTTCATCAAGGAAGCCCCGCCGATTCGCCCGGAGATCTGGAACCTCGGCTTGCGCAACCCCTGGCGTTACAGCTTCGACGATGTGACGCTCGGCGGGACCGGCGCGCTGCTCATCGGCGACGTCGGGCAGGGAGCTTTCGAGGAGATCGACTACGAGCCTCGAGGACGCGGCGGTCGCAACTACGGGTGGGTCCGGCGCGAGGGAGCGCACGATACTCCCAACTCTCCCTTGAGACCTCTCGGTCCCGGACCACTGATCGACCCGATTCATGAGTACGGCCGATCGCTCGGCGCCTCGGTGACTGGCGGGTTCGTCTATCGTGGACGATCGCTCGGCAACCAGCATCGCGGCCGCTACTTCTTCGCCGATTACTTCGGTCGCGTCTGGTCGCTGGGCCTCGCGCTGGATTCGAACGGCGAAGCGCGGGTCACAGGGGTCAGCGAGCATACGACGGAGCTCGGTGGTTCGTCGGTCCTGGGGAACATCAGCTCCTTCGGCGTCGATCTGGATGGCGAGCTGTACCTTGTCAGCCACACCCGCGGTGTGGTCCTCAGGGTGATGGGGGAGCTGGCGACGCCGCAAAATTTGAGGATTATCAAGTGACGCGGCCCGCGGCCCGCGGTCCGGGGACCATCGCACCATGGACAACCGACTCCCGCCCGTGGCCCATGAACAGCCGGGCCGCGGGCCGCGGATGTAAGGTTGACGCTGTTGTTGCCGGTTTGTATACTTTCGCGCAAATGATTTCCTGGACATGCGCGTCCGCCGTGGCCTCTCGAAAGCGGGTGAAGAAACCCGGCAGGCCGGCGGTGTGTACTTGCGCGTGATCTGACAATTTCGAACGCGAGTAACACCCGACGCCGGCTCTGGAGTGACAGAGCCGGCGTTTTTGTTTGTGCGGTGTCTCATTCTTGTAGGGCCGGGTCTTGAACCCGGCCTTGGAGGTGCGATGAATCCCGGTCCGGTGGTGCTGAAATTTGGCGGAACCTCAGTCGGCGACCCGGAGGCGATCGGCAGGCTGGTGCGGCACGTGTCAACCGCCCACGCACACGCCAGCGCGGTCGTAGTCGTGTCGGCGCTGTCCGGGGTCACCGATCGGCTGTTCAACCTCGCGGCCGCAGCCGCGGCAACCGACGAGAAGATCGTGCTCGCCGGACTCGGGGAGTTGCAGCAACGGCACGAACAGGTCGCCCGCCAGGTCGTGCCGGATGCCGATGCGCTCTGTGAGGTACTCGCGGCGGAGGCCATCGAGCTTCGCAATCTGCTCCATGCCATCGGCACGCTGAAGGACGCGTCTCCGCGCGCGCGCGACGCGGTCGCGGCGTTCGGCGAGTTGCTGAGCAGCCGAATCGTCGAAGCGACGTGCCGCGCCGCTGGTCTCCCCGCCGTCTGGGTGGACGCGCGAAAGGTCCTGGTGACCAACGACATGTTCGGCGCGGCGTTGCCGCTGACTGCCGAAACGTCGGCGGCTGTCGCCACGCGTCTCGCGCCGCTCGTCGCCGCCCGTCAGGTGCCGATCGTTGGCGGCTACGTCGGGGCGACCACGACCGGCGTCACCACCACGCTCGGCCGGGGCGGATCTGATTACTCGGCGGCGATTCTCGGCGCCGCGCTCGACGCGAGCGAGATCCAGATCTGGACCGATGTCGACGGGATGATGACGGCCGATCCGCGCGTCGTGCAGTCGACGCACGTCGTGCCGCGATTGTCGTTCGAGGAAGCGTCGGAGCTGGCCTACTTCGGTGCGAAGGTGCTCCACCCGAGTACCATCCTGCCCGCCGTCGCGAAGGACATTCCGGTCAAGATTCTGAACAGCCGCAAGTTCGATGGCGGGGGCACGCTCATCACGGGAAGCTCGCCGGTGGACGAGCCGCTCGCCGCGCTCGCCTGCAAGCGGCACATCACGGTCGTCGACATCACGTCCACGCGCATGCTGATGGCGCACGGGTTCCTGCGCAAGGTGTTCGAGGTGTTCGAACGCTGCCGCACGGCGATCGACGTGGTGAGTACCTCGGAGGTCAGCATCTCGGTCACCATCGACGACGCCAGCCGGCTCGAGCAACTGGTGGAGGAACTGTCGGCGTTTGCCGAGGTGAGGGTCGAGCACGACATGGCGATCCTGTGTGCCGTCGGCGATGGCCTCCGCCGCGATCCGAGGCTCGCAACCAGGATCCTCGGATCGCTCGAGCATTTCCCGTTGCGGATGGTGTCGCAGGCGGCATCGCGCCGGAATGTCACAGTCGTGCTCCAGGACGGCGTCGCGGCCCAGGCCATGAATCACCTGCACGACAAGTTCTTCGCGCGCGCGGCCGCCACATCCGGCGCTCGCGGTCTGGCCTCGTGAGCTCGCTCCTGATCGTCGGTCGGGGCCGGATGGGCCGCCTGGTCGAAGCCTTGTCGCCCGACTACGGGTTTCAAGTCGCAGGGACCGTGGACATCGACAATGCCGCCGAGCACGACACCTGGCCGCAGGCCGACATCGCGGTCGACTTCTCGCTGGCCGACGCGGTGCCCGTGAATTTCCCGCGGCTCGCCGCTCGAGGCATGAACGTCGTGATCGGCGCGACCGGCTGGCAGGCCGAGGAGCCGAAGCTGCGGGCCGAAGCCGAGGCGCGCGGGATCGGCGTGGTGGCCGCGCCGAACTTCGCCGTCGGGGTGAACCTGTTCCTCGCGTTGATCGAGCGCGCCGCTGAGCTGTGGCGGGAACAGCCGGCCTTCGGCGCCTGGCTGCACGAGCTGCATCACGCTACGAAGCGGGACGCACCGTCGGGCACTGCGCTTGCGATCGAGTCGGCGATGCGCGCGCACGGCTACCGTCACCCGATCGACGTCAGCTCCTCGCGCGCCGGATCGGTTCCGGGCACGCACACGGTAGGATTCGACGCAGCCGCGGAGACGATTACGCTGACCCACACGGCCCGGGATCGCGCGGTCTTCGCCCGCGGAGCGCTCCACGCCGCGCAATGGTTGCAGGGCAAGCGCGGCTGGTTCACGATGAAGGACGTGCTCGGGCTCTGATCATGTTCGCGGTTCGGGGGACGGGGATCTAACGGCAGTGGGGTGGTTTGGAGGACTGGAGAAGCCGCCACAGAATGCTGATCCAAGCGGCTAAGGGCTGCTGAACAGCGGCGCCGAGCGAAGCGAGGCGCTGGCAGCCATGGGGGTGGGGCCCCATGGGTTTCGCGGGGGTGGGGCCCCGCGAAACAAACTAATAAAGAGGACATCATGCGCAGGCTCTGGACCGGATGCGGAACGGCGCTCGTGACGCCGTTCACTCCTGATGGGTCGATCGATGAGGCTGGTGTGCGCCGGCTCGCGAAACGGCAGATCGATGCGGGCATCCACTTCCTCGTTCCGTGCGGCACGACCGGCGAGAGCCCGACGCTCTCGGACGAGGAGCGATTCCGTGTCGTCGAGCTCGTGGTCGAAGAGGCCGCAGGCAAGGTGCCGGTGCTTGCCGGTGCCGGCGGCTACGACACGCGCGAGGTGATCCGGTCCGCGCAGCAGATGAAGCGGCTCGGCGCGGCCGGGATCCTTTCGGTCACGCCCTACTACAACAAGCCCACGCAGGAAGGTCTGTTCCAGCACTACAGCGCCATCGCCGGCGAAGTGGGACTCCCGATCATCGTCTATAACGTGCCCGGCCGCACCGGGTGCAACGTGGACGTCGGGACGCTCGTTCGTCTCAGCCACGTGCCCAACATCGCCGGGGTCAAGGAAGCCTCGGGCAACGTCTCGCAGATGTGCGAGATCTGTCGTGCCGTTCCTGAGAGCTTCATCGTGCTGTCGGGTGACGATGCGTTGACGCTGCCGTTGATGGCGGTGGGCGGGCACGGGATCATTTCGGTGATTTCCAACGAGGCGCCCGCCGAGATGGCGCGCATGGTCGATCTGGCCGCCGGCGGAGACTTCACCGCGGCCCGGCGCATTCACCACCAGCTGATGCCGCTGATGAGCGCGAACTTCGTTGAATCGAATCCGATTCCGGTGAAGGCCGCGATGGCCGCGATGGGACTGCTCGAGGAGGTGTACCGGCTCCCGATGGTGCCGCCGCTGGATGCCTCACGCCAACGGATTCTTGCCGCTCTCGTCGCGGCCCACGTCTTCGAAACCGCGGGCACCGCGACCCGATGACCACGGTCACGCTGCAGGAACAGATCGCGTCACTGGCCGCGTCGTCGTCTACGGATCCCGAGCAGGCGCGCGGTCTCTTCGCTGACCTCCGGGCCGCGCTGTCGCAGGGCAGCGTTCGTGCCGCCGAACCGGATCCGGCGTCGCCAGGTGGATGGCGCGTGAACACGTGGGTGAAGCAGGGGATCCTGCTCGGCTTCAAGTTCGGCCGGGTCGTCGACGCATCCGCGGATCACGGCCGCTGGCCGTTCTTCGACAAGGACACGCTGCCGCTGAAAAAGCTGGACGTCGAGGCCGGGGTCCGCATCGTGCCGGGCGGCTCGACGGTGCGGGATGGCGCGTTCATCGGCCAGAAGGTCATCTGCATGCCGCCGATGTACATCAACATCGGCGCTTACGTTGGCGACGAGACGCTCGTCGATTCGCACGCGCTCGTCGGCTCCTGCGCTCAAATCGGCCGTCGTGTGCACCTGAGTGCCGCGGCGCAGATTGGCGGTGTCCTCGAACCGGTCGGCGCGCTCCCCGTGATCATCGAAGACGACGTGCTCGTTGGCGGGAACTGTGGTGTGTACGAGGGAGCGATCATCAAGCGGCGCTCGGTTCTCGCAGCCGGGACCGTGATCACAGGTTCGACCCCTGTCTACGATCTGCCGAACGGCCGGATCATCCGGGCGGAGCCGGGTGTGCCGCTCATCATTCCGGAGGGCGCCGTCGTGGTGCCGGGCTCGCGGCAGGTGACGACCGGCCGTGGACCGGAGTGGGGCCTGTCGCTGGCCACGCCCGTGATCGTGAAATACAGGGATGAGCAGACCGACGCACGAACCGCGCTCGAAGAAGGCCTCAGATGAACGCGGTCGATTTCGCGCGTGAGCTGATCGACATCGACTCCACGACCGGCCGTGAGCAGGAAGCGGGCGAGTGCCTGGCGCGGAGCCTTCGCTCGCTCGGCTATCGCGTGGACGAGCAGCCGGTCAGCAACGGTCGACAGAACATCGTCGCCACGATCGACTCTCCGGTGGTGGTCCTGTCCACGCACTACGACTGCGTGCCGCCGCATTTCCCAAGCTCGATTCGGGATGGCCGGCTGTACGGCCGTGGTTCGTGCGACGCCAAGGGCATCCTGGCCGCGCAGGTGGCGGCGATCGAGCGTCTCCGTCAAGCGGGAGAGACTCGCGTCGGTATGCTGTTCGTGGTCGGCGAGGAGAGGGGCAGCGATGGCGCCAATGTCGCCAATGCCCGCCCGATCGGATCGCAATTCCTCATCAACGGCGAGCCGACCGACAGCCGGCTGGCGATCGCGACCCGGGGCAACCTGCGCCTGCGGCTGCGGGCGACCGGCCGTGCGGCACATTCCTCGGTGCCCGAGCACGGCATCTCGGCCATCGACAAGCTGCTCGACGCGCTCGTGCATCTGCGCACGATCGAACTCCCCGCGGACCCGGATCTCGGCCGGACCTTCTACAGCGTCGGACTGATCGAAGGGGGGGTGGCGCCGAACGTGATTTCGCCGCATGCCAGCGCCGAGGTGATGTTCCGGACCATCGGCCCCCCCGAGCCGTTACTGGCGCTGATGGAACAGCTTAGGCCGCTGGTCGACCTCGAGGAGGTCCTCCGCGTGCCACATGTGCGGATGAAGACCTGGACCGACAGCCCGGTCGAAACCGCGGTCTTCCCGTTCACCACGGATATCCCGCTGCTGGCGGCCTGGGGGACGCCACTCCTCTTCGGACCGGGGTCGATCCTGCTCGCTCATACGTCCCAGGAATACCTCGACTTGGCCGAGCTCGAGCGGGCCATCGGCCATTACGTCACCCTGGCCACCTCCTGCCTCCGGGAGGCCGCGGCGCCCGCAACCTCTTGACACCTACGGGGCTCGCGGGTACGCTGCTCAGAGTGATTTCCGTGGTCAAGACCTGCGCCTGTTGTTGCGTGAGGGCCCATGTGCCCGTCGCGGCCGAGGTCTTGCTCCGGTGAAGATGCGGAACGAATAAGCGCACAACGAGAACGCAAGAGACCAAAGCCCGGCAGGCCATGAGCCTCCCGGGCTTTTTTATTTTCAAGGCCGAACATGCTGTTTCCGACATTCCTGAGGCTGAAAGGCAGGCGGGTGCTGCTCGTTGGCGGCGGTCCCGTCGCGGCCGGAAAGCTGCGCGGGCTGCTCGATGCCGGTGCAGACGTGTCGGTCGTGGCCCCGGCGATTCTTCTCGAGATTGCGGGCGCGCCGGTGAATACGGCGCTGCGCCCGTTCCGGGCCTCGGACCTCGATGGCGTGTCGTTCGTGGTGGCCGCTGCGCCGCCAGACGTGAACCGTGAGGTCGCGGCAGCGGCCCACGCGCGCGGGATCTTCGTGAACGCCGTGGACGACGTCGAGAGCGCGAGTGCCTTTGCAGGGGCGGTCGTGCGGCGGGCGGGCGTGACCATTGCCATCTCGACCGACGGCGAAGCCCCGGCGCTGGCTGGCCTGGCGCGCGAGGCGCTCGAGCTGCTGCTTCCCGACGACCTCGATCGGTGGATGGACTGCGCGCGCGAGGCGCGACGCGACTGGCTGGAGCGGAAGGTCCCGATGGCCGAGCGCCGTCCGTTGCTGCTCGAGGCGCTGAACGCGCTGTATGCCGACCGTCAAGCCGAGGTCGCGGCGAGTGGGGTGCGCTGACGTGACTCGATCTGTCGAGGGAGTGGCCGGGGGCTGGGTGGCGCTGGTCGGCGCAGGGCCGGGAGATCCGGATCTGCTGACCCGGCGTGCGGTGAGGCGTCTCGAAGAAGCCGATCTCGTGCTCTACGACGCGCTGATCGATCCCCAAGTCCTCTCGCTGGCTGGATCAGCGCAGCGCATCTATGTGGGCAAGCGCGCCGGACGCCCGGCCATGCGCCAGGAGCTGATCAATCGGCTGCTGGTTCGTGCAGCAAGGAGCGGCAGGCGCGTGGTCCGGCTGAAGGGCGGCGATCCGTTCGTGTTCGGGCGCGGTGGCGAAGAGGCGCTCGCGCTGGTGGCCGCGGGTATTCCGTTCGAGGTCGTTCCGGGTGTGTCGTCCGCGATCGCGGCAGCCGAACTGGCCGGCATCCCGGTGACGCATCGCGGCGTGTCCGCGGCGTTCGTGGTCGTGTCGGGACATGCGCCGGCCGGCTACGAACAGGTGCTCACGACATTGGCCCCGCAGTCTGCGACCGTCGTGGTGCTGATGGGACTGGCGTCGGCGGGCAACATCGCCGCGATGCTGGCGGCCCATGGATGGAAGCCGGCAACACCGGCGGCCATCATCCGTGGCGCAGCGACAGAAGGCGCCGAGCTGTGGACGGGGACGCTCGCGGAGCTCGCGACCGCGGCGGAGCAAAGCGACAGCGATCGGCCGGGAACCATCGTGATCGGCGACGTCGTGCGGGTTGGTGCAATGCTGGCGGATTTCAACCAGGGTTCACAGCAGGATGACGAGGACAACTCGGGCCGCGCGGCCGTCGCCCGATAGCGCCCGGAGGAACATATGGCAGCAACCGAAGATCGCGACACGCTGGGACGGGCGCGGCTGTCCTTCGCCAAAACAGCGGACATCGACGAGTTCGTCGACGTACTCAGCCGGTTCGAGCGCGGAGAGATCGGACCCGACGAATGGCGCGCGTTCAGGCTCGTGCGTGGCACCTACGGCCAGCGTCAGACCACCGACGCGTCGATGCTGCGGGTGAAGGTGCCGCAGGGCGTGCTCGACGTCCAGCAGCTCGAAGCGATGGCGGAAGTCGCGGAGCGGTACTCGCGCGGCTTTGGCCACATCACGACGCGGCAGAACATTCAGCTGCACTTCGTGAAGCTCCACGACGTGGAGCTGACGATGCGGCGCCTCGCCGAGACCGGCCTCACCACCCGTGAAGCCTGCGGCAACTCGGTCAGGAACATCACCGCCTGCCCGTACTCGGGGGTCGCAGCGGACGAGCCGTTCGACGTCACGCCGTATGCCGAAGCACTCACCCGGTACCTGCTCCGTCACAAGCTCAGTGCCTGCCTGCCGCGCAAGTTCAAGATCGCCTTCGAGGGCTGCACGCACGATCACATCGCGGCCGCCATCAACGACATCGGCTGGACCGCGCGCGTGCGAACCGTGGAAGGCCGCTCGGAGCGCGGCTTCCGGGTCACCGTTGCCGGCGGCACGGCGACGCTCACGCGATCGGGCAACGAGCTCTTCGAGTTCGCTCCCGTCGGCGAGATGTTCAACATCGCCGAAGCCATCGTCCGTGTGTTCCACCGGCTCGGCGACTACAAGCACAAGCAGCGCAACCGGCTGAAGTTCCTGGTCCGCTCGCTGGGCTGGGACGCCTTCAAGGCCGAATTCGAGAAGGAGCTCGAAGCGTTCAGGCAGGAGGGCGGCGCACGTCTTCCGTTCGAGCCCGAGAGTCCGCCGGTGGAAGGTCCTCCCACGGCCCGCGCCGGCGTGCCAGCGGCCGCGGATATCGCCGCAGCGGTGATGAGCGGAAAGGTCATCGGACCTGGGATCGTTCCGCGAGTCGAGCCCGTCCTACCAGACGGGAGCGTCGAGGGCAGTGAAGCCTACAAGTACTGGAGCCGCACCAACGTCCGGCGGCAGAAGCAGCCGGGCTACGCGATGGTGACCGTGACGACGGTGCTGGGCGATCTCACGTCGGCGCAGTTCCGGATGCTCGGACACCTGGCGCTCGCGTTCTCCGACGGCACTGTTCGCATCACCTCGGATCAGAACGTGGTGCTCCGGTGGGTGTCCGAAGCATCGCTCCCGGTCCTGTACCTTCGTCTGGCGGCGGCGGGATTGTCGCGCGGCGGCGCATCGACGCTCGCCGACGTCACCAGCTGTCCTGGAGCGGAATCGTGCAAGCTGGCCGTGACGCAGTCCCGCGGGCTCGGACGCCTGTTGTCGGACAGCCTCCATGAGCGCCCGGATCTCGTGGCAGCCGTTCCCGGCCTGGACATCAAGATCAGCGGCTGCCCGAACGGCTGCGGCCAGCACCACATTGCGGGGATTGGCTTCCAGGGAAGCCTGAGGAAGGTCGGCGGCCGGCCGGCGCCGCACTACTTCGTCATGGTGGGCGGCGGCGTGATTGACGGAACGACGACCTTCGGCCGTCACATCGCGACGATTCCGGCGCGGCGAGGGTTCATCGCTCTCGAGCGGCTGGTGCAGCTCTACAAAGACGAGGCCGCCCCGGCCGAGGCGCCGCTGACATTCTTCCGGCGCGTCGAAGCGCCGAAAGTGAAGGCCCTGCTCGCGGACCTCGAAAAGATCGACCCCGTGGCGGCTACCGAAACCGATTTTATCGACCTGGCAGAAGACCATGCCTTCAACCCGGAAGTGATGGATGGCGAGTGCAGCGCCTGACCGCGTCAGCGGCATGACCACGACCCGGCTCTCTGCGCCGGCTTCGATGATCGATCTCATCGGAGGGACACCCCTGGTCCGCCTCCGCACGTTCGGTGCGGACCTGCCCGGCATCGAGCTCTATGCCAAGGCCGAGTTCCAGAACCCGGGCGGGTCGGTCAAGGATCGCGCGGCGTTGTCGATTCTCCGCGAGGCGAAGCGGGCAGGACGGCTCTGCGACGGGGTCACGATTCTCGACGCGACGTCGGGCAATACCGGCATTGCCTACGCGATGATCTCGGCCGCGTATGGCTACCGGTTGAAGCTCTGCATGCCCGCCAACGTCACCCGGGAGCGCATCCGTACGCTGAAGGCCTACGGAGCGGAACTGGTGCTCACCAATCCGATGGAAGGGACCGACGGCGCGATTCGTGAAGCGCGGCGTCTCGTCGCCAGCGATCCGCAGCGCTACTTCTACGCGGACCAGTACAACAACGACGCCAACTGGCGCGCGCATTACGAGACCACCGGGCCCGAAATCATCGAACAGACCGAGGGCCGGATCACGCACTTCGTCGCCGGCCTCGGAACCAGCGGCACGTTCATGGGCGTGGGCCGGCGGCTGCGCGAGTTCAATTCCGACATTCAGCTGATCTCCGTGCAGCCGGATTCCCCGATGAACGGCGTCGAGGGACTGAAGCACATGGAGACGGCGATCCGGCCCGGCATCTACGACGACACGCTGGCCGATGAAGACGTCCGAATCGCGACCGAGCGGGCGTATGCGTTCACGCGGCGGCTCGCGTCCGAAGAGGGGATGCTGGTCGGCGTCTCGAGCGGGGCCGCGCTGGCCGCGGCGCTGGATGTCGCCGAGCGCGCGCCCGAGGGCGTGATCGTGGTGGTGTTCCCCGACAGCGGCACCCGCTATCTCTCCGAGCGGTTCTGGGACGCGGAGGCGCGCTGATGGCGGCCCTGGCCCTGGATGCGGACGCCGAACAGGAGATCCGCCGTCACGGCACGGAAACCTACCCCAACGAATGCTGTGGCGCCCTGATTGCGGACGGTGACAGGATCGTCGAGGCGTTCCGGCTGCCCAATACGACGGCCGAAGGGCCTCGCCGGCGTTTCATGATCGGGCCTCAGGACTACCGGCTGGCGGAGGCGCGGGCGAGCGAGCGGCAGGGCACGCTGGCCGGCTTCTATCACTCGCACCCGGATCATCCGGCGCGGCCGTCGGCAACCGATCTGGCGCAGGCGTGGCCGAATCTGACATACATAATCGTTGCGGTGCGTGAGGGCACGCCCGAAGATCTCAAGTCCTGGCGGCTGCTCGAGGATCGCTCGGGTTTCGAGGAGATTTGATTCCGCAGTCCGCGGCCCGCAGGCCGCATTCCGCAAGCGGGCTTCGAGATTGGCGGACCGCGGCCCGCGGACAAGGTTCGAGGAGATTTAGATGGCATATCGAGTTCTGATCCCGACGCCGCTTCGTCCGTACACCGATTCGAAGGACGCAGTCGAGGTCGACGGCGCGACGGTCGGTGAGCTGCTGGCGTCGCTGACGGCGCGCTACGGCGACCTGCGGCGGCACCTGTACTCCGAAGAGGGAAAGCTGCGCAGCTTCGTCAACGTCTACGTCAACGACGACGACATCCGGTACCTGGAACGTGAAGGCACGAAGCTGAAGGATGGCGACGTGGTCAGCATCGTGCCGTCGGTGGCCGGCGGTGCGCCGGTCGCGATCGAGACGCTGCCCGAACTCACGAACGATGAGGTCCAGCGCTACAGCCGCCACCTCATTCTTCCCGAGGTCGGACCCGAAGGGCAGCGGAAGCTCAAGGCGGGCAGCGTGCTGTGTGTAGGCGCCGGCGGCCTCGGATCGCCGGCCGCGCTGTACATGGCGGCGGCAGGCGTCGGCAGGATTGGCGTCATCGATTTCGACGCGGTCGATGTCAGCAACCTGCAGCGTCAGATCCTGCACGGCACGCCGGACGTCGGCCGATCGAAGCTGGCGTCGGCCCGGGAGCGGCTGGGCGCGCTGAATCCGACCGTAAAAGTGGAGTCCTACGAGACGGCCCTCACGTCGAAGAACGCGCTCGAGCTCTTCAAGCAGTACGACATCATCCTCGACGGCACCGACAACTTCTCGACGCGATACCTCGTGAACGATGCCTGCGTGATTCTCGGGAAGCCGAATGCCTACGGGAGCATCTTCCGGTTCGAAGGGCAGGCATCGGTCTTCGCGACCAAGGGTGGCCCGTGCTACCGCTGCCTCTATCCCGAACCGCCGCCGCCCGGACTCGTCCCGAGCTGCGCGGAAGGGGGCGTGCTCGGCGTGCTGCCGGGCGTGATTGGGACGATCCAGGCAACCGAGGCCATCAAGCTGCTGCTCGGCGCTCCGGGCACGCTCATTGGCCGCCTGCTGCTCTACGACGCCTGGGGCATGCGCTTCCGCGAGCTGAAGCTTCGCCGCGATCCCGAGTGCCCGGTCTGCGGCGATCACCCGACGGTGCGCGAGCTGATCGACTACGACCAGTTCTGCGGCATCGCGCCCGCAGTGTCCGCACCGCCGCCGGCGGCGCCATCGGATTTCGAGATCACCGCCATCGACCTGAAGCGCGCGATTGATTCCGGCAAGAACCCGTACATCCTCGATGTGCGGGAACCGCAGGAGTATCAGATCAATCGAATTCCCGGATCCGTGCTCATCCCGCTCGGCCAGGTGCCGTCGCGGGTGGCCGAGATCAAGGCCGGCGCCGAAGGACGGCCGATCGTGGTCCAGTGCAAGATTGGCGCTCGCAGCGCCAAGGCCACACAGCTCCTGCGTCAGCAGGGCCTGGAACGCGCACAGAACCTCAAGGGGGGCATTCTGGCGTGGATTGATCAGGTGGATCCGAAGCAGCCGAAGTACTGATTCTCTCGGGGGTTCGCGGGCTCGCGGTTCGCGGGCTCGGTTAGGCCGGTGCTAGTCAGAGGCAACAGGGTCAAATCCAAGCGGCCAGTTGCCTCTGAATCCCACCGGCGTGACCGAGCCCGCGAGCCCGCGAACCCGCGAACCGCGTCGTCTTCAGGGGGAGGCCATGCGAATCGCGTTTCAGGGCGCGCCGGGCGCCTACAGCGAGATGGCTGCTCAGCGGGCCTGGCCGGGGGGCGAGACCGTACCGTGCGAGCAGTTCGAACACGTGTTCGCATCGGTGGCCGAGGGCCGGACCTCCCATGGCCTGTTGCCGATCGAGAACTCGATTGGCGGCAGCATCCATCGCAACTACGACCTGCTGCTCGAGCAGGACCTGCCGATCGTTGCCGAAACGGAGTTGCAGGTGGTGCACAACCTGATGGCGCTGCCCGGGACCGAGCTCGCTCAGATTCGCCGCGTCTATTCGCATCCGCAGGCGCTCGCGCAGTGTGAAAAATTCCTTCGGGGTCTGCCGAATGTCGAGATTGTGGCGACCTACGACACGGCCGGCAGCGCCCGGCTGATCCGCGATCAGAAGCTCGCCGACACGGCCGCCGTCGCCTCGGCGCGGGCGGCCGAGATCTTCGAGCTGGCCGTGCTGCAGGCGTCCATCCAGGACTACCGCGACAACATCACGCGGTTCCTGCTGGTGGCGCGCGATCCGCAGCCGCTCGGCACGCCCGACAAGACGTCGGTCGTCTTCGCGCTGCCGAATGCGCCGGGCGCGCTCTTCAAGGCGCTCAGCGTCTTCGCGCTGCGCGATATCGACCTCACCAAACTCGAATCCCGCCCGATGCGCGGCCGCCCATGGGAGTACCTGTTCTACGTGGATTTGGGCGCCGGCCGTGCCGACGTCCGCTGCGGCCGCGCGATCGTGCACCTCGAAGAGTCGGCCCGCTGGGTCAAGATCCTCGGTTCCTACGCGCGCTGGAACGAGACGTCGATGAAGACGCTCGTGCCCGAGTCATCGGTGGACGTGTCTGCTGTGTGATTGCAGGGGATCTTCCGCCTAAAGGCGGAAGCTACCGGACAGATCTCTTCGACCAGCTGGCTCGCTTCCGCAGCCCGTAGCGATCCTCTGTGGTGCGTGCTTGTGGCTTCCGCCTTTATGCGGAAGACTTTCCACGGCTACTGAACGTTTACGAGTTCGACCTCGAACACCAGAGTGGCGTTCGGAGGGATGGGACCGCTTCCGGTGCTGCCGTAGGCCAGTTCGGGCGGGAGGACGAACCGTCGGAGCCCGCCAACCCGCATTCCCAGAACGCCACGGTTCCATCCTGCGATGACTCCGTTCCCACCGAGCAGGAACGAGAACGGACCTCTCCCGCTCGAGGTGTCGAACTGCGACCCTTTGCCGTCGGCCCCGCTCGGGTTGTAGAGCCAACCCGTATAGTTCACGGTCATCGTTCTGCCGTTGGTGGCCTCGGTCCCGGTCCCGACGCGAAGATCGGTCTGCGAGTATTCAGCCCGTGGCTGTTGGCTTGGTTCGGTCGGGTTCGAGTCCCCGCAGGCGGTGGTAATGAATGAAAGCGCGGTAATCAGGCTGGTAACGAACAGGCGTCTGCTGATCATCTCTTCTTGAGTTTCCTTGTTTCGATCCGGTTCAACTGAATCGGCTGGGTGTCGAAGTTCTCGATGATGACGGTCTTGCCGGCGGGAATGATTTTGGCCGCGACCACCAGCGAGCCCTGGCCGAAGCCCTTGGGCGGGATCTGCATGTCGATCACCGTGAACGGGTAGTCGATCGTGATGGGACGGTTGGTCGCTTCGCTGAAACCGATCGGCCGGTCGGTGAGGAGCATGACGCGCCGGCCGCCATCCTTGCCGGGCTCTTCGAGCGCCAGCCGGATGTCCCACCCGACCGTGCTCGGCGTGCGCAGCGAGCCGACCCGCTTCGAGCGGCGGAGCTGCTCGAGGAGCGCCTCCGCGCCTTTCTCCTTGAGGGTGACGAAGAACGCGTCGCGCTCGGCCTGGGTGGCCCACTGATTGACGGTCATGATCAGTTGGGCGGTCCCGGTACCGCTGTAGGCGCCCATGCTGATGGCGAACGCGGTGAACTCCTCGGGGTCACCGTGAGTCTGCCCGGCCATGCCCGCGACCATCACCAGGACAGCCGCTGCGACAGAGAGCGCTCGCTCGAATCGTCGTCTCATTTCCTCGTCCCCCGTCTCTAAGTATGACGCGGAACGTGGGGCACGACCGGCGATTTCGTGAGAAATATTGCGCTTATTACGGCTCCCGCACCACCCGCAGATTCACAGGCGACAGCGGCAGGGCGCCGTTCTGCGTGACCGCAACCGGCTGGCCGGCGATCGTCACTGTGACCGAGCGCACAGTTCCAGGGTTCGCCGCGATCGCGTACGACAACAGCCCCGGGCCCGACTGCGGCGCGGTCGTGATGGTGATCCACGGGGCCATCCCTGACGCGGTCCAGGAGCAGCCGGCCGACGTGGCAACGGAGAGCGAACTGGAGAGACCCGCAGCGGAAATGCTCAGGGTTGCCGGGGTCACGGTGTAGGTGCACGATCCGGGGGCCTGAGTCACCGTGAAGCTCTGTCCGGCGATCGTGACGGTCGCCGTTCGCTGCGCACCGCTGTTGGCCGCAACCGTCAGCGTGACCGTGCCGGTCCCGGTGCCGCTTGCTCCCGTGCTCACCAGGATCCACGGTGCGCCGCTCGCCGCGCTCCAGACGCAGGTGTCGCCGGTCGTGACGGTCGTGCTCGTGGTCTCGCCGGAGGCCGGCGACGATCTCGCAGCCGGGCCGAGGGTGAAGGCGCACGCACCCGTTCCAACCTGCGTGACCGTGAACGTGCGCCCGGCGATCGTCAGGGCGGTGGAGCGTTGAGTGGTGGCGCTATTGGTGGCAATGGCCAGCGTCACGGTGCCGTTGCCGCTGCCGCTCGCGCCGTCGGTAATCGTGACCCACTGGACCGGGCTCGCCGCGGTCCAGGGGCAACCGGCCGGCGCGGTAACCGCGACCGTCGTGCTCTCTCCCGCCGCAACCGCGGACTTCGTCAACGGGGAGATGGTGTAAGTGCAGCCAGGTTGCGCAGCCTGCGTGACGGTGTAGGTCTGGCCGGCGATCGTCATCGTGCCGATCCGTTGAGTGGCGTCCGGGTTCTGGGCGATCGTCAGCGCTGCGGTGCCGGCGCCGACCGTCATCGGGTTGCTCGTCAACGATATCCATGCGGAGTTGCTGACGGCCGTCCAGGCACAGTTCGCGCCGCTCGTCACCGTGACGTTGCCGGTGTCTCCGGCGGCGAGCGCCGACTTGGTGAGGGGCACGACGCTGTAGAGGCACGTGCCCGTCCCGCTCTGCGTGATGGTGAGCGTCTGTCCGGCGACGGTGACCGTCCCGGTGCGCGCGGTCGCGCTGGTGTTGGCGGCGATCGTCAGCCCGGACGGCCCGGTGCTGGTGCCGCTGGCGCCGGACGTGACCGTGATCCACGCGTCGTTGCTCACGGCGGTCCAGGAGCAGCCAGCTCCCGTGACGCTCACGTTGACGATCGGCGATTCCCCTGCGGAGACCGCCGCCTTGTAGAGCGGCGCCACCGTGTAGGCACAGTCCATGGCGGCCGCCTGCGCGGGAGCGACCGCCGCTCCAATCGCAAGCGCCGGTCCCATCAGCAGCGCGGCGGATCCGCAGCGCGCGAGCATGTTCCACATCCCTGGCATGGGGTTTCCCTCCGTACGGCCAGGCGAGGCCCGCACGCGATCCGTCGCCGACTGCAGAAATCAGGCCCGGTTGTGCCGAAGGCGGTTAAGTGGAGTGTGCAGGGCGGTTACGTGGGGTTCGAGCGACAGGTCCGTAAGGGGAAATCCCCGTTTTGTCAGGAGGATCGGGCCGCCGTCGCGGATCAGGCGATGGCGACGCGATCCCGTGCCGGCGCCGGAAGGGACGGCAGGTAGTCCCGCTCGCGGCGACGAATCTGTCGATAGCGTTCGAAAACGGCACGCTCGCCTTCGAGCCCGATCATCGAGCGAATCGAGCTGCCTCTGAACGTGTGGGCGATCATGTCCGCCCCGTGCCGCAGGACGAACAGCGGATTGTGGCGAAGCGCCGGCCAGAAATGTCCCAGCTTCATCCAGCGTTCGGCGCGCCAGCGCAGGAACTCGATCTCGCTGGCCGCCAGGTATTCGCTGCGCACGACCGCGGTCGTGCCGTCGTACTCGCTCACGTCTTCGTTCACGATCAGATTCTGCCGGCGGAAATCCTCGGTCATCGGCGTGCCGGGATAGGGCGTCGGGTGCTGGATGTACGGCCAGTCGATGTTCCGGCGCGCGAACTCGAGGTTGGCTTCGATGGATTCGCGCGTGTCGGAAGGGTTGCCAACGATCAGCCCGCCGACGACGTACATGCCGTTTCTGTGGAGCACATCAATCGCGGCCTGCGTCGCGTTGCCGGCCTGTCCCGCCTTGCCGCGCTGCGAATTCTTCGCGCGCGCCTTGAGGAATCCGAGATCCGCGTCGAGCACGTTCTCGATGCCGAGGAACACGTACCGGAACCCCGCCTTCCGCATCAGCGGCGCGAGCGTGTCGCCCGCGGCCGCAATCGACGAGGTCATCGCCTGGACGATGTAGTCGATGTCGTGCAGCCCGGCGTCGACGATCGCGCGGCAGAGCGCTTCGAATCGCCGCACGTCGAGCGTGATGTTGTCGTCGACGAGGAAGATCGCGCGGGCGCCGCGCCTCCGGGCATCCACGATATCCGCGACAACACGCTCGATCGTCCACTTGTAGAAGTTGCGGCCGCGCATCTCGATGATCGAGCAGAAACTGCAGTCGAACGTGCAGCCGCGCGAGGTTTCGACCACGTCGATCTTGCGGCCGAGGAATGTGTAGCCCTCGAGCGCGCGCGCCGAACGATCCGGCAGCTGGACCTCGTCCCCCGCGAGCCGGCTCGCCGGCCGATCGCCTGTCCTGATGAAGCCCGCCGCGGTGCGATAAGAGAGCCCGGTCACCACGTCGGGATCGCGGCCTCCTTCCCATGCCCGCAGCAGTTCGCGGAAGGTGATATCTCCCTCTCCCCGGACGATCGCATCGACGTCCCAGGACGGGTGCTCGTAGACATCGGTCGCGAGCGAGGGATCGTAGCCGCCGACCACGATTCGCGCCGACGGGCAGAGCGTCCGAAGCAGCGCCACCACTTTCCTGGCAGTGTGGCGCTGGAACGTCATGATGGAGAGCCCGACCACGTCGGGGCGCCGGGCGGCGACCAGCGCGGCGATCGTTTCGGGCACCCGGCGCTGCACCAGCACCAGGTCGGCGATTCGCACCGAGTGATGCTTGTCGAGGTTGCCCGCGAGTGATCCGAGGGCTCCGTTGGGGATCCGCACGGTCACCGGCGCGGTGTGCTCGAACGAATCCGGCATCGAGAGCAGCAGGACGTTCATGGTGGGGGACCTCCCGGGCTGTCCGCTATTGGTCGCTTCCTCCGACTATATGCACATTCGACGGTGTCGGCACAACTGGCGCACTCTGCGCCACGGTGACCTGCCGCCCGGCGACTGTCAGGGTCACCGATCGCGAGACGCCGAGATTCGGGGCAATGACATAACTCAGCGTCCCGGGTCCGGTCTGCGCGGTGGACGCATCGTAATCCACGCGGGCCATGCCGGACGCGGACCGGGGACAACCGCTGCTGGTCGCGATCGACAGCGTGCTGGACGAGCCCGCGGCCACGCCGGATCTACGACATCACGTACGCCTGAGCTCTTGCGCGGAATGTACCTGTCGTTTCAGAACTGTGATCGGTTGAGTCGGCTGTCAAAGCCCGACCGTGCGGAATTTCTAGAGATGTCGTGCGGTATCGGCCTTGCGACAGATGTGATATGCGTCTCGGCCGGGTCACCAGGTATGCGCTGCTGCTCGTTCCGCTGTTCGTGTGTGCCGCGCGGCTGCACGCGCAACGAGCGGGCTCGCCGTCGGTGGTCCTCCAGGAAGCGAATCGCTGCCTGAGCCTGGTCCGCGCCAGCTCCCGCCGCCGGCAGCAGAACGAACAGAACAATCGCTTCTCGCGGGTCGCAAATCCCGAATCCCTGAACCTGAATCCCTCGGCCCGGGTCGATCATCACGAGTCACCGGGTCTGAGTCGATCTGCGTGAAGGACTCGGGACTCCACTTGGGACTCGGGACTTGGAGACTCGGGACCCGGGCTCAGTGATTCGTGATGAGCGACTGCTGAGCGTACTCCTCGTAAGTTCCTCTGAAGTCTTCGATGTGGTCGCCGGTGAAGTGCCACACCCGCGTTCCGACTTCCTCGATCAGATCCTGGTCGTGCGTCACCAGCAGCACGGTGCCTTCGAAGCGCTGCAGCGCGACGTTGAGCGCGTTGATCGCCTCGAGGTCGAGGTGGTTGGTCGGCTCGTCCAGCACCAGGACGTTCGGTTTCTGCAGCATGATCCGGCAGAAGAGCAGCCGGGCCGTCTCGCCGCCTGACAGCGCGTCGGTCGGCTTCAGGCTCTCCTCGCCGGAGAACAGCATCTGGCCGAGCAGCCCGTGTATCTCCTGCCGCGAGGCCTCCGGATCGAACTGGTGCAGCCATTCGACGGCGGTCATGCCTTTCACAATCGCACCGGTGGAGTCCTGTGCGAAGTACCCGATGGAGACCTCGTGCCCCCACCGGATTTTGCCCGCATCGATGTCGCCCGGTGAGGCCGGCAGGCCGGGAGAATCGGCGAGCAGCGCCTTCAACAGCGTGGTCTTGCCCTGGCCGTTCCGTCCGACCAGCACGATCTTCTCGCCGCGATTGATGATCGCGGAGAAGTTGGGGACGACGTGGAGATCACCGAACGCTTTGTTCACGTCAGCCGCCTCGAGCACGGTCCGGCCGGAGGGACGGTTGATCGTGAACCGGATGTACGGGCGCTGGATATTCGAGCGCGCGAGCTCCGTCGTCTGGAGGCGTTCGACTTCCTTGCGGCGCGAGGTTGTCTGGCTCGCGCGCGTGCCGGCGCCAAAGCGGGCGATGAAGTCGTTCAGCTGCGCGATCTTCTTTTCGCGCTGCGCGTTCTCGGCCTCGACCCGTGAACGAATCTGTGTCTTGGCCAGCACCATCTCGTCGTAGCCGCCGGTGTAGGTGATGATCGTCTGGTAGTCGATGTCGGCGGTGTGGGTGCAGATGTCGTTCAGGAAGTGCCGATCGTGAGAAATCACGATCAACGTTCCTTCGTAGCGGAGCAGGAACTCGCGGAGCCAGTGGATCGAGTCGAGGTCGAGGTGGTTCGTGGGCTCGTCGAGGAGCAGCGCGCGAGGCTGGCCGAACAGCGCCTGCGCGAGCAGGACGCGGACTTTCTGGCCACCCTGCAGCTCCGACATCGGCCGCTCGTGGAGCGGCTCGGGAATGTCGAGCCCCTGCAGCAGGATCGCGGCATCGCTCTCGGCGCTGTAACCGTCTTCTTCGCCGACGATACCCTCGAGTTCGCCAAGGCGCATGCCTTCCTCGTCCGTCATGGCGGTGCTGGCGTACAGCCGCTCACGCTCCTCGAGTGCCGACCACAGGCGCACGTTGCCCATGATCACCGTGTCGATGACCCGATAGGCGTCGAAGGCGAACTGGTCCTGGCGGAGGACGCCAAGCTGCTCGGGCCGGACCACCGTGCCCTTCTGCGGCTGCAGCTCACCGGTGAGCAGCTTCATGAAGGTGGACTTGCCGGCACCATTCGGTCCGGTGAGCCCGTAGCGCCGCCCGGGGGAGAACGTGGTGGTGACCTCCTCGAAGAGCACCTTCGAGCCGTACCGCATCGACACGCCGTTCACAGAAATCATCGTGAGCCCTATTTCGCGGGTTTTTCGTGAGGGGAAACACAATATTGTAGCAGCCGCCCTCCGACATTGCCAAAACTGCCAGGATTGCCAGAATTGCCAAAATTAGGTGAATCCTTGCGGTTTCGGGGGCGTTTCGTCTCCGTAACTTGTGGCATTCTTGGCTTCGCTTAAATGCGCATTTCACTCTCGTTTGGTGTGCTCGCGGCCGGGCTGGCAATCGTCGGACTCCAGGCCGGGCAGGAGAGTTCTCGACCTATGTCGGACGTCCGGCTGATGACCCTCGACCCCGGCCATTTCCATGCCGCGCTCGTGCAGAAAGAGATGTACCCCGGTGTGGATCCAAAGGTGGACGTGTATGCGCCGCTCGGCGGTGATCTCTACGAACACCTGAAACGAATCGACGCGTACAACCGGAGGGCAGAGCAGCCGACCAGCTGGGCGATCGACGTGCATTCGTCCCCGGACTTCTTCGAGCGGATGCTCAAAGACCGTCCCGGCAACGTCGTCGTCATGTCGGGACGGAACAAGGACAAGATCGCGCGGGTCGAGGCCTCGGTGCGGACCGGGCTGCACGTGCTCGCCGACAAGCCGTGGATCCTGAAGTCGTCGGAGTTCGCAAGACTCGAGTCCACGCTCGCGGAGGCGGACAAGGCGGGTGTCGTGGCCTACGACATCATGACCGAGCGCTTCGAGGTGACCTCGATGCTCCAGCGTGCGCTCGTCAACGACCGCGCGGTGTTCGGCGAGCCGCTCACGGGAACCGAATCCGACCCGGCCGTCTACATGGAGAGCGTGCACTACCTGCTGAAGATGGTGTCGGGCGCGCCCAACATCCGGCCGGCCTGGTTCTTCGACAACACGCAGCAGGGCGAAGGATTGAACGACGTGGGCACGCACCTGGTCGATCTGGTGCAATGGACCCTGTTCCCGGAGCAGGCGCTCGATTACCGCCGCGACGTTCAGGTCCTGTCAGCGCAGCGATGGGCGACACCGATTGCCGAAGGCGATTTCCGGCGCGTCACCGGTGAACCACGGTTCCCGGCATCGCTCGAACCCGTGGTGAAGAACGGCATGCTCGAGTACTTCTGCAACATGCTGGTGACTTACACGCTGCGCGGCATTCACACCAGGCTCAGTGCCATCTGGGACTGGGAGCCGGCGCCGGGATCCGGCGACATCCATTACGCGTTCTACAAGGGCGCGCGCGCGAAGATCGAAGTGCGGCAGACCCAGGCCGACAAGTACCGGCCGGAGCTGTACGTGGTGCCGACGAATCCAGCCGACCGAGCGGACGTGCTGAACGCGGTCCGGGCACGCATCACCGCTGCACAGAAAGAGTTCCCCGGCGTGACCGTCGAGGAGCGTGGAGCGGAGATCCATGTGGCGATCCCCGACGCCCTGCGGGTCGGCCACGAGGCCCACTTCGGCCAGGTGATGAATCAGTTCCTGCGCTTCGTCCGCGACCGCCGCGCGCTGCCGGCGTGGGAGCGTCCGAACATGCTGTCCAAGTACTTCGTGACGACGACGGGCCGGGAGCTGAGTTACAAGCGGCCGCCCCAGCCCGCGCCGCGGCTCGCGCCGCGCTGAGCGTGGCCAGGGACAACCTGTAACAACTCCGCAGATTTCATCGACCAGATCGGTTGGTCGTGCCGCGTTTTGGAATGAGCACGGTTCGAGTGACATCAGCGTAGGACGACCAATCCGTCGGAAGAGCGGCAGGTGCCTCATGGGCCAGCTGCAGCAGCCCACGATATGCGGCATAGGCGACGACCGCATACGACTTTGCCAGCGCCGGCGAGAAACCTAGATTGGTGTAGCAGCGCTGCAGATACGCGATCCGCGCCGATGCCACACGGTCGAGGACACGGCGAACGACCGGGTCTGCCGCGGCTTCGGCGAGCGCCGCGTACAGCGACCGCGATCGCGGCGGCTGCGACGCAGCATCCAGCATGAGTTCGAGGCGCCGTCGATCATCTGTCACTGCGTCCAGACCTCGCATCGCGTCAGTCGTTGCACGTTGCTCCCAGCGCGCCAGGGCCGCGGCGAGCAGCTCCGCACGGCTGTGAAAGTGCCAGTAGAAGCTGCCCTTGGTCACGCCGAGTCTGGTGGCGAGCGCGCCGACCGTCAGGGCGCGCAGCCCCTTTTCTGCGATCAAGTGCAGAGCGGCCTCGGCCCAGTCCGATGCGGTCAGCGTCGGCTCTCCCAGCCGCTCCTTGCCACTCCCTTTGCGTGCCATCGCTGAGATTGTCTCCATACCTCAGGGTATTGACAACCCCCGTTCAGTACTCTAGGGTATGGAAAGGCAGGGCGAAGAGATGGAACAGACCAATCCGGCAGACATCGCAGTCCTCGATGACGCCTTCGACACGATAGAGCAGGATGCGCGCGCGCTCGTTGGTGGGCTGACCGAGCGGTCAGGCGCCTGGCGGCCCGACCACGACTCCTGGAGCATTGCGGAATGTCTCGACCACCTGGCAATCGCGAACCGGGTCTACTTGCGCGCGATGGAGCCGGCGGCCGAGCGTGCGTTGAAGCAAGGGTCGACCCGACGCGGACCTGCACAACCGGGGATGATCGGGAGCTGGTTCATCCGAACGCTCGAGCCTCCGGTGAAGCCTCGACTCAGGACCAGGGCGCCACAGCGTATTCAACCGCGCCGTGCGCCGTCGCTGGGCGATGCGTTCACGCAGTTCCTCGCGTCGCACGATGAGGTGCGCTCGTTCCTGCGGCGCTACGCGCAGATCGACCTGGCCGGAGCGCGCTTCCCGAATCCGCTCGTTCGCGGCATTCGATTCAGCCTCGCCACAGGCCTGCACGTCATTGCTGCGCACGAGCGACGCCACGTGTGGCAAGCCTGGCGAGTGCGCGAGTCTGCGGCACGCGCGGTCGCGGCGTAGGTGCGCGACCGATGCCACGCATCTTGCCGCGAGAGTTCGAACGCCTGCCACTGCGAGTGCATCAGTTTCTCGCCGGCGTGCCGCTCCACGACGTCTGGGCGGTCGACCTGCCGCGTGCTCGCTCGGGCATCACGCTCGATGAGTTCTTGCGGGCTGCAGACGGGCGCCCGTTCAGACCCTCGATGGCCGTGCGGGCGCTTCTGAGCATCCGGTTCTTCGTCGGCGGGCTTCTCGGCTGGGATCGCGAGCCGGACGGACGTCTTGCGGAGACCTTCGCCAGCCGACTGACGCCGACCGATCGCTCGCAAACGCTCACGCCGGTGGGTGCGCGCGAAAGCCTCTTCCGGACCGTGTACCGTTTCAAGAACGAGCAGCTTCTCGAGATGACCAACCGCACCGCCCACGCCGCGGCGGTGAGCGCGCTGGTCGAGACGGGCACGACCTACCGCCTCTATTTCGCGGTCTACGTGCGCAGCGTCGGCCGGTTGACGCCCTTCTACATGGCGCTCATCGACCCATTCCGCCGGTGGATCGTCTATCCCTCGCTTCTGCGCAGCGTTCGGGCGACCTGGAACCGAGCGTTCAGCAGGCCTGCCCGTGAGTGAGCGCAACGGGCCGCCTGGCTCGCCCGCGCTGAGCCGGCGCGCTATACTGAGGGCTCCTTCCGGGCCGGAGTGGTGAAACTGGCAGACGCGCGGGACTCAAAATCCCGTTCCCTTCGGGGAGTGTGGGTTCGATTCCCACCTCCGGCACTATTTAGAATCAATCACTTACCGGCACGCGCAAACTTCCTGATCTTCCCAGACTTCGATTTTGTCCCTGCGATTGTCCCCGCCCACAGTCCTCCCTCACAGACCGCCTCAGATTCTCGTCGGCTCACGCTTCTCCTTGAGCGGGTCCGGGTCGCTTCGTCACCGACGCCGGGAGGGTTGTTCGGTCGTCTACGGAGGCGCCTGTCAGTTGCTCATCTGTAAGGTCAGTGGCGTAAGCGAAGTCCGCGCCTTCTAGGTGCGCCGCGCGGAAGTCCGTTTCTTTCAGGTGGGCGTTTCTGAGAGAGGCGTTCTCCAAGTACGCAAATTGGAATCTGGCTCCGCTTAGCTTGGCTAAATAGAAATCCGCGCGCTCTAGGTGCGCGCCCATGCAGTTTGCCTGCTCTAAGTGCGCTCCGCTGAACAACGCGGCCCTGAGATCGGCGTCCAAGAGATCGGCCCCCTGGAGGTCCGTATAGCTCAGGTCGATATTCCCAGGCTCCCAGATCGGGGGTCGGCGCGGTCGGCGTCCTAAAACGGTGAGGGCTGCTTGCACATCCGTCGCCGGCCTATAGCGGCGTCTCTTTTCTGGGTCAGGCTTCTCTGGGTCAGGCTTCGACAACTCAGGCGCAGGGGCCAGTTCGCGGACGTAGGCGGCGAGTGTTTCAACGATGGTCCACCGGTCTTTAGGTGAATCTCGCGCAATTCGTTCGAGCGCATAGATGCCACCGATCCGCACGGGAAGCTTGTTGTCGCCAAGCTGTGCCACAGCCTTGGTGAATCGGTCCGTAATCTGGCCTTCGTGCGCAACGGTGATCTGCCGCCATGTAAAGTACGCGCCGCTCAGCGCGCCCACCACGAAGAACACCCCGCCGAGCACTTGGACAATAGTGCGCCGGTATTCGTTGATGAGGGCAGCTGTCTTCGCCGGCCTATCCGGGCCCTCGACGGTGACGCCGCGAACCTGATAGCGCGGGATGGCAACAAGCATCCAGATCACAATACCGACCAACGCTGCAATCGTGACGGTAACAGCGGTTCGACGCCGCATCGGCCCCCCCGTTTACGAAAACCTCACGACCTTGGACCGCCCTCTGCGGGACGCCTTGGATGTTACCGCCACGCGATCCAAGGTGGCCGCGGCGGTTTGCAAGTCGGTCGGGCTGACGATGTCGTAGCGGTCGAACACGGCCCGCGTCTTGTGGCCGCTCATCGCCATCGCGACACGTTCGGGGATGCCGGCGCGGACGTAGTTGCGCACCGCCGTGCGCCGGAAATCATGCAGGAGCTTCCCTGGACAGCCGGCCGCCTCGCAGGCCGACTGCCACGCCTTGTAGAAGTGCCGGATGGGCTTTCCGTTGCGATGGAAGACCCGCGGGGTGATCGTCTCCTGCGACTTCGCCAGCGCCTCGCCCGCGGCCTTCTGCGCCTCCAGGAGCGTGCGCAGCGCCGAGGTCATGTAGACGGTCCGTCCTTCGCCGTTCTTCGTGCTGCCGACGTCCAGGCTCACCGTGCCGGCCTTTAAATCGACGTTCCGCCACTCCAGCGGCAGGACTTCGGACTGCACCCGCCAGCCGGTCAGATACGCGAACTCGGCCACCGCTCGCAGCGCCGGGGACAGCTGCGTCTTCACGGCCTCGAATTGCTCGGCCTCAAAGAATCCGGTCCGGACGTTGTGCTCCTGAAGCATGGCGATGTACGGCCGGTGCGCCGGCAGGAGCTTGCCAGCCCGAATCGCCAGCGTGAAGGCCCGCTTCAGGATCGCCAGCTCGCGGTTGATCGTGGCGGCCGCGGCGCCCTTCTCCTGTCGCCGCTGCACGTAGCTGTTGACGTCGGCCGTGGTGATCTTCGTCATGCGCCGACCCCGGAACCACGGCATCAGGTGCAACTTGATCCGGCGCTTCAGGTGTTCGAGCGAATCGCGCTTGTTGACGCTGTATTCCGTCTCGATGTCGCGCATCGCCTCATCGAACTTGAAGCGATTCATGGCAGGAGAGAAGGGGACGCCGTTGGCGACGTCCCCCTCCTTCTGCTTCAACATCTCGCGAGCCTTCTCGTACTTGTCCGTCTTGGCGCTTTCCTCGTACCGCCGGCCGTCGCGGTAGTAGCGGATCCACCAGATCCGGCCGCGCTGTCTCAGTTCTCCCATCTCAATTCACCTGTGGGTATCCGGCTGGCACCTTAACCGCCTTCAGCGCCCGTCGGTGCCGTCTCTCAGCCATCGGTTCGATCTTGTCCAGCGCCTCATGGACGGTGGCACCCTTGCGGATCTCGCGGTAGTAGACGGCGTTCTCCTTCCGGGTGAAGGTGGGAACGCGCAGGATCGAGTGCTTCGTGTACAACCGCTTCCGCTCGCGCCCGACCTCTGGCGTCTGTGGCTTCGTAATCCCGAGCGCGATGGATTCGATGATCACCAGCGCGTGGTAATCGAGCCGCTCTAATGCGCGGACAAGGCTGTCTGGGAGCGTCGTTGTGGTCGTCTTCATCACTGCACCACCGTCTTTCCAAACAGCTCTGGGTGCTCGCTCATGTAGCGCTCATTGGCGATGTTTAGCAGCGCAGCGTCCGCGTTCTCCACTTCGTTCAGGAGTTCCGCCTGCATTTCGAGCAGCGTCAGCAGCTCCCACTGTTCGAGGCCCACCGCTTCAGGTGTGGCACTGACGACTGTTTCGGTCGCCAATCGCGTCAGCAGCCGCAGCCGCATGATCGCGTCGTCCCGACGATTCCCGAGTTTCTGTTCTGGGGTGCTGGTGCGAGTCTTTGACATTGTGGACTCCATGACTGTGGAGTCCCGGCAAGGTGGGACGACGGCGTTTAAAATACCGTCAGCCGCGCCGCCGGGGTTCCTCCGGTGGACGGTTAGGCGTCGTCGGCAGTTACCAGCTGTCCGGCGGCGCCGCTCTAACTGCCCGCAATCTTCCATCCTGAACGCCTCTGCTGTCAAACGGCCGTGGTACCATCCGCCGCACCGATGAAGGCATGTCCGTTTTGCGCCGAACAGATTCAAGATGCGGCCGTGATTTGTCGTTTCTGCAATCGAGAATTGCCCACGGCAGCACCGCAGGCCGCCATAGCCGCGCAGAAAGCGGCGCGCCAGCAAGGGCGATGGATCCTCGCTGCTGTGGCGATCCTCGCGGTCTTCTCCATCGCGGCCATCCTCAACTCGCCTCCGAGCACTCCGCGAGCGCTCGATCTCGCGGGCGCGCAGAAGAACGATTCAATCGACATCCTGATCCGGCGGTTCGGCCAACCGGACGCGGACGAATCGAGTGCGAACGAACAGCCCCGCCCGCCCATCGTCACGCGGATCCTCACCTACAACCAGGAACGGGTTCGCGCCGTGTATCACGCGAACGTCGGGTTCGGCACTCCGCTGCCGAAGTCCATCGACTGGCGGCTGATTGGGTTCACCGATCCGGAAAAAAATGTCGCGCTCTCGCCCGACGCGGCCATTCGTCGACTCAGCAGCCGCCCCAAGTAATGGATCCGATGCCACCGCTCCCGCTGCGTTGCCCGAAGTGCGGTGGCCCGGTCACTCCTATGCCGTGGAAGCCGCCGTACGTGGTGTTCAGCTGTGTTATGCACGGCGTGTTTCATTTTTCCGATCGTGTTGATCTGACTCAAGGTCCACCGCCACCGCGATAGGATGCTCACCCGCCGTTCGCGTTCCAATGCTTTTCGTCGGACTGCTTCTACTGGCCGGATCGCTGGTCGGTCATTGACGAAGTGAATACCTGCATTTTTTGCGGTCCGACACGGGTGAAACTGACGGCCGAGCACATTTACTCCGATTGGATTTCTCGCAGGCTCCGCAGGCTTGGCATCGAGCTCTATCAAGCCGCGGAAATTCGCAAAGAACAAAGACACACCTACAAGACAGGCTCAATCGAACTCAAAATCCGGGTAGTGTGTGAGCGCTGCAACAACAACTGGCTCGCGGACATTGAGCGTAAGTTCCTCGCGTCCTTCTTCTTCGATATGGTCCGTGGCAAGCCAACGCGGCTGCCAATTGAGCGCCAAATTACCTTGGTCGCTTGGTTGATACGCCTCGCAATGGTCTACGAGTTCAGAGACATCGGACCTACCGACGCGACGTTCTTCAGCCAGGCCGAACGCGAGAGGTTTCGAAGCGAAATGACGTTTCCGACAGCGACCTGGGTCTGGCTGGCTGCCTACAAGGGACCGCGTGTGTCCGTGGGCCAACATCACCTATACCTGTCCGAAGACAGAAACCTTGGTGACTGCATACAGGTGACCACCGGCACACTCGGACGCTTTGCGTTCCAAGTCTGGTCGAGAAGGTGGCCTAAACTTCTGCCGTCTGACCGACAAATCGCAAGGGCGCTGCGGCCCGTGGTCCGGCCCTGGATGAACGCCACGATTAGGCTGTGGCCGCATCAACGGGACAATCTTGCTTGGCCGCCTCCGAATCTTGCTGATGACAGTCTGAAGCTGTTCTGCGACCGATTTGGCGGGAACACAGTCTTCTAGTGCCACCGATTCCTCGCGCCATGTGGCGATAGATATTTGAGCGCCGTGTAGAAACGGGGGCAAGCGTAGCGCGGTCGACATCAGAACTCCGATCTTTTACGCGGCCGAAAGAATGTCCGAGAGTCGCGGCTGTGATCAGCGGGGAGAAGTTCCGCCGACGGGCGCCCCGCGACCTCGGGTCTAACTGTGGCGCCCCGTTTGCCTAGCGCGTCTGGTGCGCGAATCCGAGCGTCGCGAGTTGCTTTTCCCACTTGTCGATATCGCGCACGAGCCACGTCGGCACGGGACCTCTGCGATCGAAACGAACCATCGGGGCCGGGAATCCCAAACTGCCGACCTGTTCAAGCTGTTGAGTCTCCCAGCCGAAGCGGGCCAACAACGTGGGTCGGTCGATTGTGGCCTTGGGCGGGGCTGCGGCCGGCTCGAGGAAGCGCTTCTCGTCGCGCTCGAACTGCGCCGCGTCCACGACTTTCACGTCAGCGGGTGCCGGTCCGTCAACCAGGATCCCGACGTCGCGCATCGACTTCGGGACCGGGCCGCCGACGACTTGGTAGAGGCCGCACATCATCGTTCCAGCCGAGGTCGTGAGCGGCTCCTTCAATTTGATCAGTTGCGTTTTCATTACCGCGCCCCCTTGCGCTGCCGTCTGCTGTGCTGGTGTGCGAATTGACGGCAGGCTGGGCACACCGGGACCAGGCCGTCCCACAGTGCCACAGAGGGTTTGCCACAGCCGCACGGCAGGGCCCCCGACTTCACGAGTTTCATTCTCAGGAGAGTCAGCTGATGCCCCCGGCGTTCGATTGTCGCGTACTCCATTTTTCTACTCCTCCTATTGCGTCCAGATCCGGACGTGGACTTCTCGATACGTGCGTTCGCTGCAAAGGTCGTCGACGAGCGCGACACCGGGCAGGTCCTTCAGTTCTGCACTCGCGGCGTAGCCGAGGATGCAGCGGACCATCTCCCGCCACAGCTCGCGGTTCCATACCGGCATCCGCGCAAGTGCCCAGCGCCACGCGGCAACCTCGCGCTGCAGCGTGCCGGAGGATTTGTCGTCGTAGACGTGCCCGAGTTCGTGGAGCGCCGTCTGTAAGGACTGGTCATCCACGACCGGCGGTGTGTAGATCTGTCGGTTCACGGGGATCGCCACGCCACCACGGGGCGACACCAGTCGTGACACTTGCTTGTAGCGGTGCAGCCAATGGATCTCAATCGGCGCGGCATCGCGAGGCGTCGCCAGTTCAACGACAAGTCGCTGCCACTGGCGAACCTCGTCACTCAGTCGGGCACCGTCCAGCCATGCCTCCGCCGCGGCGGCCGCAGCCGCCAGTCGTGGCGCCAGCTGCTGTGCCCGCGCTTTCGTGGCGTCTGCCGCGCGCATTCTTGCTAGGAAAAAATCGATTTTGTTGACGTGGTCTCGCGCCTCAGCGTCGAGTGGGCGGTCTAGGAAGCTGTAATCGTGGATGCTCATCATTGACTCTCTGGGTGATAGGCCGGCGGAACCAGACGGACGCGATCGTCATCCGACCATGCGACCGTCCAGCCGGGGAGTGCGGTGCGCAGCTCCAACAACGCGGCGTCATCGTCGGGCGCCAGACGCAACTCTAGGCACCACTCGACGCGCACCTGCGCCGACTTCGCCACCTGCAACCCGTAGCGCAGTCCTCGCGCCCACCCGCGCCAGCGTGCGACGAATCTAGGCAGCCTCACGATGTCACCGTCACTGGGGCGTAAGCGCTCGCCGGGACCCGTCCTCGTTCGCGCGGTTCCCAGAGGTCGAGCCGTCGCACGTAGGCTGCCTCGCTCTCGAATGTCGCCGGCCCCCCGACGATCGACGGCAGGCCAAAGGTGTATTGCTGCATCACGGCCGGATACCGCTCCCACACGGGCACGCCAGGGCCCTCGAGCTGCTGTCGCGGCTCGGGTGCGGTGTAGATCCACCATGCCCACGGACGCGTCCCAGGGCCGCCGTGCGCCCTCCATGCGGTCCAGCCGCGCCAGGACGTCGGCGGCTCATACGTCGCGAGCCAGAGCGTCAGCCACGCGTCTCTCTGCTCGTTCCAGAGCCGCCGCTCGGTGCGCTCGGTGAGCTCGAAGACAGCGAACACATCGTCGTTGGCGCTTTGGCCGTGGGTTTCTCCGGTCAGCATCCGATGCACGACTGACAACGGGATCGGCTTCGCGATCCTGGCCACGCGTCGCCGCTTAGCTGGTCGCGCCATGGTCATCTCCCTCTGCTTCGGGCGGCACTGCGTCGAGATTCAGAACCTTCAACGCCTGGATCAGCTGTGAGCGGGCATCGCGCAACGCCGGCAACAGTGGATGCGGCTTGATCTGGCCAAACCGATCGGTCAGCGTCCGCCCCTCTCGCTGGATCTGCTTTTGACAGACTTTCATCTCATCGAAGGCTTCCAGAGCGGTTTGGAGCAGCAACAGTCCGCCCTGATCGGCGATCTGATACTCGCGAACCAGCGACAGCCACCACCGTCTGGCCTCAGCGCTGAGCGTTTTGGGTCCGGATTTTTTCAAAGCAACAAAACCCTTTCGTTTACAGAGGGGCGTGAAGGCGGTCTACTCGAGCCGACCCAGTGATCTGGACGGCCACTACCCCTGCACGTCAGCCGCACCGTCGTGATCGCCTGCGACATACGCGCACAGCGGTTGCACAACGGCCCCGGCCAAGCGCTCGTCACTCCGACACTCCTGTGTCTTCACGGGTGACGGGTAGGCCCACGAGCCGCGCGCATGTGTCGCGAGCGTCTCTGGTGCCATCCCAGACGACGTCGTAGGCGATGCCGTCGATCGTCCGTGTCGTCGCCGACTCGGGCAGGTCGCTGACGTTCGGGTCTAGCGGAGGGGGAGGCAGCAACGTCCGGCGCTGGCGAAACTGACGCCTAAACCTGCAGTGATAGCGCTGGCATTCACCAGCAACGGGGCGGTTGCAGAATGGACAGGAGGTCATACCGCCGCCCTCCCGTTAGTCCCAGAAATGTCAGTAACACCAAAGACAGGCTCACTCTCTCTTTCAATTCCGATATCCATGTGTGGTGACAAATCTGGAACTATTGGCACCTCGATCGCCTGCGGACTGATGCCTTCGGCGATGTCGTAGTACCAGGTCGAGCGTTGCTCCGTCGCTCCCGGCACCTCGTCACACGTCAGCACCTCCAGCATGTGCAGCGCCTGCAGCTGACGATCGACGGTGTTGCGCGGCTTGTTCAGTCGCCGCCGGATGTCGGAGGTCTTTGAGTGTGGACTGGCGGCCAGGTCCTCGAGAATCGCGAGCCGGAGCGGCGGCATCGAATCCCGAGCACAGCGCAGCGCCAACCGCAGCGCCCGCTGTCGGTCCAAGCCGATCGCCACCGCGCCCCGTGCGACTTGCACGAGCTGCTTTGCAAACCGGGTTGGGGCCTCGGGTGCGTGGGCGTCGATGACGTCCCCGCGATAGTCGAAGTCCACTCCCGTCCGGCACAGCGTGACGATGTTGGCGGCCTCACGGAGGATCTCCGTCTCCTCCGGCGTGAGCGTCACGGCATCGGCCAGGGTGATGTCTGAGAGCACAGCGCCCACCACGTCCGCGAGCTCCTCGCGCATGAGGTGCTCGCGCCCGACGTTCTGCATGGCCTGCTTACTGGCTGATATGCGCCCGCTGTTGACGCTGGAATCCATCCGGAGAATGACGAACCGATCGCCCATGCTGGCGATGACGTCATGTGCCCGATCCCAGGCTGTAGTGACAGCCCCAATGATCGCGATGCGGCCCTGCCACGTCAGCGTGCGCCCGCCATCGGTGCCGATGTTCCGCTCCCACTTGCCGTCGTAGATCTCCCGCAGCGCCGCGAGCACGCCGGCCCTGGAGTCCCGGTGCATCGACAGGATGCTGGTAACGTCCTTCACCACGAGCACGCCGCGATCGCCGATCTTCCGCAGCAGCCCGCCCGTCGAGTCCTTGGCCTGTTCGCGCCTCGGAGTGCCGGACAGCAGCGCGCCCTCAGAGGTGATCGTGCTCGTGACGATGCCGCCGGCGCCGGCCAGCGACTGCACCGTTTCGGTCTTTGCGTTTCCGCTGCCGGAGATGACAAGCACCCAGAGCGGATCGCCGTCGAGACGTTCCACGGCGGCAGTGGCGAGTACCGTATCGATCGCGTCGAGGTCATACTCGGACCCGAGCCACCGACGGAACGCAGCGTGAACATCGTGAATTGTCCGAGGCTCGGACACTTCGGGCTCAGGGTCCCAGCGAATGGCGTCAACGGACATCATCACGCCGCCACCGCTCGGGGTTCGCTGGGCTCGTTCCTGATCTCGCGTTCGGCGTTCAACGTGTCACGCAAGTACTGGTTCTCGTCCCGTAGGATCCGGTTCAGCCCGCGCGACTCGTCGCGTTCGCGGATGGCCTTTATCGCGACCTTGATGGTTGTGGCGAGCCATTCGGTCGTAGTAGCGAGGTCGTACTCAAGCGCCACGATTGCCTCGGCGTGTGCGTTGTTCACGGCTTCGCGGCGTTGACAGCGTGGGCAAGAGTCGGTCAGTATGGTCTGGTTCATCGGCGTGTCGTCGCCTTTGAGCACTGCCACGATTCCGCTTCCCCCGCGGGTCGTGGCATCGCCCTTTTTAGACGCGTTCCTTCCGAGTCTCAATCCAGTGCTCGACGTCCCTTCGATCGAAGTACCAGGCACGGCCGACACGAATGACAGGGATCTCGCCGCGGTGGGCGAGGTCGCGCAGGCTCGTGTACTTCAGGCCGTACTCTTGTGAGCAGGGCTTGGCGCCGACTAGGCGTGGGGCGCGTGGAGTGGCGTTAGGTGTTGCCATATGCCCCCCACAATAAGATTCGCGCGCGCCAGCGCGTTAGGTGTGACTTCGGGGAAGTCGTGCGGTGGGGCCTACCGGCTCGGTTTGGCTGGTTCTGTGGAGACGTTTAGGTAGTCTGCCCACTCCTTGTAGGCCCGGAGGACCGTGTCCTCGCTGATCTCGGTTTCGCGGTCGTCCGGCTGCCGATTTTGGGGGATTTTTCCCTGCGCTTGAGCTTGGCGGAACCTATACGCTGCCTCGGTCCGCGTCTCTGATACGTGTGAGCAGGCTTGAATCACTGACGTTTCTGGGTGTTCCCGAAGGTAACGAACCACCTCATGCGCCACGCGACGATTCCGATCTTCTCGATCGAAATGGTCGAAGGCGTGCGCTCGAACACCCTGGCCGGCGGCCTTGACACGGAGTGCCGCCGCAATCTCCGCCGCCACGTTCTTGACGTCTTTGTCTGAGTGCCTTACATACAACTCTTGGAACGAGTCCGCGACTTCACGCAGGTACTGATCCACCCATTCTGGGAAACCCTCGCACCCAATATCGCGAAAGTCGGTACAAATCTGAATACACCGCCAGACGTGAATGGGATTGCGTGTGGTGAGATAGAGCTGCTCGAGAGCGTCCAGTTCTGACCGAGAACTGCCGGTGCGCTTGAACGGGTCCTGGAATGCCAAGTGCCTGCCTCCGCACAGCTCCGCATGGTCGGAAGGGTTTTCGGCGGCAGCCGGCGCGGAGGAGCCAGCGTTCGGGGATCAGCCTAGCCGCCGAATGTCAGTCTACTTGTGTGTCTCTATCACAGCCCGCGCGCCGAGATTATCGAGGCACACTCACGAACACGATCGCGCTTCCTCAAAGAACCTGATCTGCCATCCCTTGTCTGTGTGATCCAGTTGGTACACTTGGCACACCGGTGTTGCTTGAACGGCACTGCGGTGCGCCCGGTGCCAGGTAGTCCTCAGTACTACTTCGGCAGCTGTCTCGCCCTTGGACATGACGGTAGCGGATCGGCTCTGAAGCTTGCCGAGGCTGCCATAGTCAATGTTCAAGCAGTTGACCGCAGAGCCGCTGCACTTTTTGTCGGCATTCCGCTTACCCTCATCACTCATCAAATCAGCCACCTTGGCTGAGTCTGTCTTCGTGTACGCGTCAAAGGCGGCGAGAACGACGGCGTCAGGTCCCGGTTGAAACATGGTACACGCAAGACCAGTTGTGGCCACGGCCACGAGCAGAATCCCAAAGCGTAGTCCGGCCATCGCGTTCCTCCTTTGAGGGGGGAGTCCTCACCAGACTGACCCGTCGTCGACGGCCGTCGGCGGTGCCATTCTACCCGCGGACGGGTGTGGCGACCGCTCGCAGATGTGGCTGTCCCTGTCCCCGAAATTGTCCCCGTCGCGAAGCAACGCGACGTATTTCTCGTATCCGTCGTCAATGAGCCTCGGCGCGCTTTCGCCAGCAAAACCGGGATTCGTTCGACATTTTGCAATGGTGCCTGGAGCCGCTTTAATAACTCAAAATCCCGTTCCCTTCGGGGAGTGTGGGTTCGATTCCCACCTCCGGCACCATTGAAGATCAATCACTTACGCGGATTCACCTGCCGCTCCACGTCCTCCTCGGGCTCCTTGTGTTCGCCGCCCTGGTCGCTGTCTGGCTGAACTACCGCCAGGATTAGGCGTGCTACGATCCCGGCCCGCATGGAACCGAATCGAATGCCAGCCACACTCCCGGAATAGCTCCTAACCCGACATCTGCGAAATGGCCGACGATCCTGTCACCGACGATTGGCGTGACCTGATGAAGGTCGTGGTGCTCGAAATACGCAATCCCCTTTCCGTAGCGCTGGGGTATGCACGCATGCTTCACACCGAACGTCTCGGCCCCCTCACCGAAAAGCAACAGCGTTGCTTGACGGAGCTCCTTTCAGCACTTGCGAAGATTGGTGGGGTCGTTGACGCGGTATACGCTTTGAGCCGGCCGGCATCTTCCGTCCAGTCCCTCGACGCGATCTCGGTTCAGAGTGCGCTATCACGCGTTCTCGCTGACTTGCCGCCGCATCTTATCGAGAGCTTCGGCCCCTTTGACCTTCGCGTAGTCGCTGCGAGCGACGACGTGATGGGATCACCTCTCATCGCTAAAGGCTTCCACCATGCCGTGACGGGCGTGTTCAGGGAAGTAGTGACGAGCGTTCAACCTTACAGTGTCTGGGTCGTCGATCCTCCCGACGTGCCAGAGCGATGGATCGTCATGGCGGCCTCTGATCAAATTCAGGAAGCCGCAGCATGTCCTCGCGAACGACTCGTGCCCCTGCGGGAAGGCAAACGCAACTTTCTCGATTTGCCGTTCGCCGGTCGAATCGTGCGAGCGCACGGCGGTCAGCTGCTTGCTCTTCCTGAGGGGTTCTCCGGCGCCGTCATCGCGCTGCAACGGCCGCCGAATGAAGACACACCAGACAGCCAGGACGGACCCAGCGAGAACGAGCGAAAATCAGACCAGCGCTAATTCTGGGCGTACGGTCCGAAACGCAGCGGCCCTCCAGTAGTTACCTTCATCGACTCGTGCTGGTGCGTTCGTGACTGGCCACTCAGCGTGGCACCGCGGACATGCCTCTGGCAGCGGCAGCCAGAGGCGCTCAATTGGCACCCTACAATCAGAGCGAGCCAAATTCGTACCCCGCGGATCACAGAACGTCCGCCCACGTCGGGGCAAGTCTTTTCGGAGGTGTGCCGGATCGAGACTGCGTGTCCTAATCGGGCACATCGGACATGTCAATGTTTTGGTCCATCTCCGACATCGCTTCGCGTCTCCCTGTGTCAGATCGGAACATCGCCCATCCGCCGATGCCGCACTCGCGCAAAATCCATAGGGTTTTGCACAATTCGGTTGTGGCCCGCCGATTGATATGCAGGCTATCGGCTCCTCGAGTCAATAACAGCCGCTTCTCCGGGAGGGACAGCGGTGTCGAAGACTGAAATCCAGATGGCAATCGACCAGCATCATCACTACGTTGAAGGAATACGGTACCAATTCAAGGTCGTGGGGGCCGCACTCGAGCCGCGGTGGTCGTCGCGCTCGAGACGATACCTCATCGAGATTGACGTGCGCTCGGACGCTCGCGTCGGTTCCAGGACGACCCACGTTCTGGCGCACGCTCGTACGACGCGCGCCGACCTTCTCCGGCTAGTTGACGATGCCCTGGAGCACCTGGTTTGTGAGAGTCGCGTCGTCGACGCGCCGCAGACACCTGCCGTGCTGGGTGCGTGACGCACGGAACAAGGGACTCGCATGATTTCCACGATGGAACTACGGCAGCGGATCGAGGCGCGACGCCGACAGGCTGAGATGCTCCTGTCGATATCGACACACGACACAGCGAGGAAACAGGTGCGGCTCGGCTTGCGTGATCTCAAGGAAGCAGTGATGTGGCTCGATTGCGATTGCACGACCAGTCCGGTCGAGTTGCTGCTCGAGCTCGCCGCCTGGCGGTTAAACACCGTGCGCGCGATGCTTCGTAGCCAAGGCCCGACGTCAGGGTGCGCGTAGCCCATCACCATCAGTCAAAGGGCTTTTATTTATCCGGTACTTCATCGCCATGACCAGAAACGAGCTGTCAACGATCGTTCGGGCGCATACCTGCATCATTCACGGAATCACGTACCATTTCGAGGTTCGCGGGATCACGGTCGGGGAGTCGGAGGAACCGGCATTCGCATGCGCCCTCCTAAATGTCGATGTGACCGGCGGTCAGAGTTCCAGGAGTTCGCCCGTCGCAAAGCTGTCCGTCACGGCCCCGCTGACGCAACCTGCGAAACTCCCGATCCTTCTCACGGACGCACTGCACGAACACCTCCACACCCGCGGGCTCGATGGACCAAACCTGGATGAGCCAACGACACACAACTTCGGCGATTCGAGCAACCAACTGAGCGGATCATGACTTACTTTTTTGCCAAGGCGCAGCAGTTCACGCAATGCGAAATCCACCCTGGTCCGCCGCACGTTTTGCGGGTCATCACACCAAACGGATCGGAAGAGATTGAGCGCTATAGTTCCTGGGTCGATGTCCAGTACCGATGGTCCGAACTCGCGGAGGGATTGTACCGTGACGGCTGGGTTGGCCCGGTGGGTCGCGATGTGCGGAGCAAGTCTGATGCTCGCTAGTGCCAGGCACTGACGACAGCGCGCTCCTGCAGACCGACGCGCCGAAACGCCTTGGCCCTCAGCCCGGCATGCGGTGCGCGAACCACGAGAGGATCTGCGCTGCGAGTCCGTGGCGGCTATTGTGGTCAGGGACAAAAAGTATTGTGCCCAGAGGATCCGGATCGGCCACCAGGGTCGAGACTTCCAGCAATAACACTGGGCAGAAATGGCGGGTTGGCGTGGCAGACCCGTTTTCCTCTGGCTGCTGCGGCGTTCCCGGACGATGGTGCGTGGTTTGCTAGTTCAAAGCACCACTACTCGCTCACCGTGTCGGCACTTATGGAGGAAGCAATGTCTTCAGTGCTGTCTGCATTCGTGGTGTGGCTGCTCGCATCGGTACCGTTCGCGCTCTGCATCGGGTGGTTCTGCAGTCTGAATCAGCTATCACTCGATGAGAATGCCGCACCGATCCTCCCGAGAGAACCACACGAACGGTCAGGAAACAACGCCCACCTCGGCGCCGCGCTCGGCACTATGCGGCCCGATGCGGATATTGCGCCCGCGTAGCGAATTCTCGGCGTCTCCGCCTGCGTGAGAACCACCTCGTTGTAGCCGACGCGGCCTCCCTCGGCATCGATCGTCGCGATCTCTGCGGCCTTGTGCTCGTCGCGAAATCGCGGATCGCTTTTTCACCTGATGATGCCTGACCTCGCGATCACGAAAGAGGTCCAGTGCCCCGGACGGCAAGCCTGCGATCGCCGTCCCGCGGTCTTCTACCGTTTCGCCACGAGCTCCTCGAACCGCGGTGTCGCGCGTTCGGAGAAGCCGTCGCCGGTGCGCTCGATGAACAGGGCCGCGAGGTTCAGCTTCGTTGCCAGCGCCATCCCCTCATCAGCTCCGAGCACCATCAGCGCGGTGTCGAACGCGTCGGCGCGGACCGCGAGCTCGTCGATGACGGTGACCGACGCCAGCCGGTGGGTCAGCGGTCGCCCGGTCCGTGGATCGAGGATGTGCGCGACGCGCTGTCCGTCCACTTCGCGATACTTGCGGTAGTCCCCCGCGCTGGTGATCGCCAGGTTCGAGATCGGCACGAGGCGCTGGATCGCGTCGCTGTTCGGCACAGGACGCTCGATGGCGACCTGCCACGGCGCGCCGGTCTCGTTCCGGCCGCGGGCCTTCACCTCGCCGCCGACGTCGATGAGGAAATCCGTGAATCCTCGATCCTCCAACTCCGTCCCCAGGCGATCGGCGGCATAGCCGGGAACGATCGACGAGAGGTCGCAACCGACGTCAGGCCGCGTCTTGCGTACGGTCAGGGCCGCCGGATTGAGCTCGATCCGATCGAGGCCGACCGCTTCCCGGAGCCGTGCGATCTCCGCGTTGGTGGGTGCACCGTTCCGGGGACCGGCCGGACCAAACCCCCAGGCGTCAACCAGCGGCCCGATCGTCACGTCCAGCGCGCCGCCGGTCAGGGCCCCCACCTCGACCGACCACTTGAAGACGTGGAACGTCTCGGGCGAGAGGACGAACGGCTCGAGACTGGTGGAGCGGTTGAAACGAGAGAGCTCCGAGTCCCGATCCCAGGTGGACATGAGCCCTTCGATGCGATCGAGGGTGGAGCGGAGCGCCCGATCGACATCGTGAAGACCGGGAGTTTCCAGCTCGTCTTTGGGAGTAACAATCTTCACAGAAAAGGTCCCGCCCATCGTGAGACCGCGAAACTCGCTGAGATGTCTCTCGCTGGCGGGTTGTTCCTGCGCCCGAGATGCGGGATGCGGGACCAGAACAGGCAGCAGGGAAAGGGCAAACCAGCCAAGAGGCCACTTCCCGATTCTGGGCCTGGGCCTGTTCGCCATGTCGAGGCCGCGCCGTTATGACTTGCGTGTGATTGCGGACAGCATCCTTCTGGCAGCCAGACGCACATGCTCGGGCTGGGACGCCTCCGTCAAGCCTTCGAGCAGTGTGATCGCCTGACTGCGCTGGCCAGCCGCCACGAGTCGATCGGCGCCAATCAGCGTGCCGTCCGCAACGGCCTGCTGCACCAGCGCGGGCCCCTTCCCGCGAGCCGCCGCCAGCGCTTTGACCGCTTCGGGTGTACCGATCTCTCCCAAGGCCTTGGCCGCTGCCGCGGAGGACTGGGGATCTTCGCCCATGATCTTGATGAGGACTGGCGTGCTGGCCGCATCCCGCCGCGCGGCGACGGAATTGATCACGCCTATCCTCGTGCGCCCCTTGGCCTGGCCGAGCGCATCGCGCAAGGCCTTCTCGGGCTCTGGTCCCGGAATGTGCTCGAGTACATTCCGGGCGTGGACGGACAGCTCGTCGTCAAGGATCAGGGGCGTCACCGCCGGCACGGACGCCGCGGATGCGATGAGGACCAGTTGGCGGCAGACGAACGCGCGGGTCACCGAGGAATAGGAACTGCCAAGATACGCGACGAGCCGCTTTTCGAGCGCCGCCCGCGCGGTCTCATTCCCATGCACCTCCACGACCGCCCGCTCGATCGGGATCAACACCGTCGAGTCGGTTCCCACCTTGAACTCTTTCAACAACTCGAAGGACTGCTCCAGGGTCGGCAGCGGAGCAGGGGCTGCCTGGGGCGGTGTTTGAGGCTGAGCCGGGGTCGGGGTCTGAGCTGCCTGCGCCATGTTCTTCTCCGTCAATTCCCAACTTCCAACTTCCAACTCCCAAGTTGAGTCTCCTCGAAGAGATCTTTTTTGGGAGTTGGAAGTTGGGAGTTATCACTGATGGTTCAGCGCCGTTCAGATATTCCACGGCGCCCGCATGGCCCTCTGGCGCATGCGATTGGCCATGTCGTCGCCGATGAATTCTTCCTTGATCGGATCCCACTTCTGCGTCCGGCCCGTCCAGGTCGCGATGTTCCCGAGGTGCGCGACGTTCGTTGATCGCGTCGCGGCCTCCACATTCGACACCGGCTGCGAGCGGAGCCGAATCGATTGAATCCAGTTGTCGTGGTGCGCGTAACCGCGCGCCCGATAGATCTGCTCGGCCAGGTCCTGCGGTGAGGTCGCACCGGTCTTCGCGTCCGGCTTGGCCAGCGGCTCAGGCGGAGTCAGCAACACGTCGGCAAGGATCTCCGGGCGAGATGCCTTCAGGGGGCCCTCACGTCCGGCGACAATCCATCCGCGGTCGCCGACGAACAGGATCTGCCACTGGAAGCGCGTCGCGGGATCGAAGCCCGCCGGAATTTCCTGGAACTTGGGATTGAGCTGGCCCTGGAACGACTGCACGAGGACGCCGTTTGCGTACTTGTAGTCGATGATCCGGCGCTCGGGCGTCCCGGGAACGATCTCGACGGGGCCGCTGTCGTCCATTCCCATCACCCACTGCGCGATATCCAGGTGGTGCGAGCCGTTGGACGTGATGCTGCCGCCGGCGAAATCCCGCTGGATGTCCCACGGCACCGTTCGCGAACCCCGTTGACCGATGGGGTGGTAGCGGCTGTTGAAGGGATGGTACGGCGCCGGGCCGAGCCACATATCCCAGTCCATCCCGGGAGGTGGAGTCTCCGGTGGAAGATTGAGGGGCTGGCTGGTTCCGTACCAGTTGCAGTAAATGTTCTTCAGCTTCCCGATCCGGCCGTTCTGAATGAGGCGGCGGGCGGCGGCGAAGTCGTCGACGGAGCGTTGCTGGAAGCCCCCCTGGAAGATCCGATTATGGCGACGGAAGGTCTCGACCATGACCCGCGATTCGTGAATCGTGAGGGAAACGGGCTTCTCGCAGTAGACGTCCTTACCGGCCCGCGCGGCCATCGTCGAGATGACCGCATGCCATCGGTCCCCCGTCGCGATCAGGACGGCATCGATATCCGGACGCGCCAGGATGTCGCGGAAGTCCTTCGTGGCCGCTACGCCCTTGTAGTTTCCACGCTTTATCTCGGCCGCGTACGCGGTTTCCACCGTGTCCCTGGCGTCATTCAGGCGCCACTCGTCGACATCACACACCGCGACCACCTGAAGGTCCGGATTGCTGAGCATCCGCCGCATGTTCCCGTTACCCATGATGCCGACGCCGATGGACGCGACATTGATTCGGTCGCTGGCGGCCTTCAGACCGATTCTCGGCAGGATTAGCGGCGCGACGAGCAGGCCGACGCCCTGCTTGAGGATGGTCCGACGTCCGACAGGCCGCTGCAGCAGCGTGCTCATGTGCGTGTTCCTTCCAAGACGAACCGCGAACCCGCGAACCGCGTTAGCTCCCGAGCGTGTACCCGAGCTTCTGGAGATACCACTTGCTGATTTCCGCGGTCTGACGCGCCGTGTACGGCATGTTCCGCGATCCGTCGAGCTCGTGCATGATGTTGGCCTTCGGATTCGCCTGTTCCATCGTCTCCAGGATCGACTTCAAATCGACCATGCCGATGCCGAGCGGTGAATAGCCGCCCATGTGCGGGCCGTTGACGAAGTCCTTCAGGTGCATGTGGACGGTGATGGACGCGAAGTCTTTCACGACTTTCGCCGCGTCGGCGCCGCCTTTCTGCAGCTGACCGACGTCGGGCGCGAACTTGAAGACCTTCGTGTCGACCGCCTCCATCACCGCATAGACCTCGTCGCGTGTTTCGATCGGGGTGTTGGTGTGCTGGTGAAGGCCTGAGCCCAGGCCGAGGTCGGCCATCGCCTTTCCGTAGTCGTTCAGCGACGAGACGATGTTCGCGCGATGGGCGGCGAAGTCGTATCCTTCGCGCTTGGTCCCGCCGACCGCAATCACCATGAAGCCGGCGCCGTGCTTCTTCAGGATCTTGCCCCAGCGGACGATCCTGGCGATCTCGTCCTTGCGTGCCGCCGGATTGATGACGTCGAGGGTGGAGTAGGCGGAGATCAGCGGGATCCGGTGTTGCGCGATCAGCTTCTCGAGCGTGCCCTTGTTGTCCCAGTCTTCGATGACCTCGCCAAACGTCTCGAAGCCCTTGTAGCCGAGCTCCGCCATGTCCTTGACGGCCGGCTCGAGGTTCTCCGGCGAGCGGGGAACGGAGTTCCAGACGAGTGCGGTGCACCCGATGCGAAGCTGCTTCGCGGGACTGCCCTGACCCTGGGTGGCGGTCTGCACGGCGGCGCCCGCGCCGGCATGCGGCAGCGCCGTCGCACCGAGCCCGGCCAGAACGGTCCTGGTAAACGTCCGTCGATTCACTGAACCTGCCACGGATAGCCTCGCTTTCCGAACCGCGGTCCGCGGACCGCGGGCCGCGGACCGCGAAAAATCTTCTGAACCCCTACTTGCGCATTGCGCAATCGTAGTACCTTTGCGCGCACTTATACTGACCGGCGCCGCCGGGTGTCAAGGCGTAGCGGCTTCGCCGGGGTTCGCGGTTCGCGGGTTCGCGGCTCGGCCATCGGTACTTGGGGGCAACCGGGCAATTCCAAGCGGCTAGTTGCCTCTGGATATCACCGGCTTCCGAACCCCCGAACGCCCAGACGCTCGCGCCTGAATGGGAGGAAGGATGTCGAATATGCGTCCGGCTTCGCGTTCGCATGTGAACCGGCGCGATTTCCTGCGCACCGCCGCGGCCGCTGCCATGGCGCCGATGATCGTGCCGCGCCACGTGGTCGCGCGATCGCAGGCGACTCCGCCGAGCGATCGCATCACGATCGGGCACATCGGCGTCGGGAGGATGGGCGGCGGCCACGTTCGGGGCTTCCTCAAGATGCCGGATGCCCGGATCCTCGGCATCTCTGATGTCCGTCTGGAGACCCTCGAGCGCTTGCAGGGCGCGGTCAATCAGCAATATGGCGATTCGAAATGCGGCGCGCATCCCGATTTCCGCGAGCTGCTGGCGCGGCCTGACATCGATGCCGTCGTCATCGCCACCGGGGAACGCTGGCATCCGCTGATTGGTATCGAGGCGGCGCGCCGCGGGAAGCACATCTACTGCGAGAAGCCGCTCAGCGTCACGCTGGCCGAAGGCCTGGCGCTCCGCGAAGCGGTGAAGAAGTATGGCGTGGTCTTCCAATGGGGCACGCAGCAGCGTTCCAGCGTCAACTACCGGCTCACGGCGGAGCTGGTGCGGAACGGCTACATCGGCGACGTGCGCAACATCATGATCGGCTCGGCCGGCGGCTCACCGCCCAAGCCGGAGCCCCCCGAGACATTGAAGGACCCACTCGCCGGGTTCGACTACGACCTGTGGCTCGGGCCCTCGCCGTACGTGCCGTACAGCGACGTCCGCGTCTCGCTCACCTGGCTGTTCATCCGCGACTACGGCCTCGGCTGCCTCGGCGGGGCCTGGGGCATTCACGACCTCGACGCGGCGCAGTTCTTCTTCGATACCGACGACACGGCGCCGATCGAGATCGAAGGGCGCGCGCGCTATTACGAGGACATTCGCGACGTGCCGTACTCGTGGACCGTCGAACAGAAATACGCGAGCGGCCCCAGCGTGATCCACATGGATCTCGTCACCGCCAAGAAGAGAGCCAAGCAGTTCGAACTGGGCAGCATGGCCAGCCTGGTGACCGGGTCGAAGGGCTGGATCTGGGTCAGTCGTCAGGGCGTGCGCACCGAGCCCGAGTCACTGGCGCAGACGGTCATCGGTCCGAACGAGAAGCACGTCATCTTCTCGGATGACCACAAGCAGAACTTCCTCGACGCCATCCGGAAGAAAGCGCGGCCTATCTCCCCGATCACGGCGGCCGTTCATGCGGAGACCATGTGCCAGCAGTCCGCCATCGCGATGCAGCTGGAGCGCAAGCTGCGCTGGGATGTGAAGGCGGAGCGATTCATCGACGACGAGCAGGCCAACCGCCTGCTCTCTCGCGCCATTCGCGCGCCGTGGAGCTACACGATATGAAGGCATTTCTTGATCCGGGGCTTCGCCCCGGACCCCGGCTCGGTCGCTTGCGCCCTTCGGCTAGGCTCAGGGCGCCCCGAGCGCAAGTCGAGGGGCGGGGCCCCCATGCCTCCGCCTTCGCGCGGAGCGATTCACGCGCGCTACGGCGAGACCTCGCCGAAGCTTGTCGTTCGAGTATGACGACAAGCGGAGGCGGGCCGCGCCGCTCCCTCGCGGGCGCGCTGCGCGCGCCCCTGATTGCCGTCGTTGTGGTAGCGGCGACGCTCGCGGCAGGCAGCGCATCGTTCGAGGCCCAGGCGCCAGCCCCCGCCAGCCAGACGCCAGGCGCGGCCGCCCAGACCCCGCAGCCGCGCCGCCGTGAAGTCTCGCCCGAGGACCGGACGAAGATCGAGGCGGCCGTTCCCGCGAAAGCGCTCGCGCGTCCGAAGAAGCCGCGGAAACTCCTCGTCTTCGATCGGCAAGGGATTTACAACGGCAGGCAGTACGGCGGCCACGCCTCGATTCCGCACGCCAACCTCGCGGCGCAGTTGATGGGTGAGAAGACCGGGGCCTTCACCGCGACGCTGTCGAGCGAACCCGGCGCCATCTCCGCGGCAAACCTGCAGCAATACGACGCGGTGTATCTGAACAATACCGTCGGTGACGTCTTCGACACGCCGGACATGCGCGCCGCTTTCGTCGCCTTCGTCGCAAAGGGGGGTGGCGTGATCGGCAATCACGGCACCAGCGTCGCCTCGCCGCAGTGGACCGAGTTTGGCGAAATCCTCGGCGCGACCGGGGCGTCGCATCGCGAGCCGACGGAGAAGGCGACGATCAACATCGAGGATCCCACCCACCCTCTCGTGCTCGCCTTCGACGGCAAGCCCTTCGAGTACGTCGATGAGTTCTACCGTCTCGCGCCGCCGTACTCGCGCGAGAAGGTGCGGGTGCTCCTCAGCATCGATCCGATCGTCACCGACATGATGCAGGGACGATGCTTCGGCCAGTGCCTGCGCGACGACAACGACTACCCCGTCGCCTGGATTCGTCAGCACGGCAAGGCGCGCGTCTTCTACACCAGCCTGGGACACAACCCTGACGTGTTTTGGGACACACGCATGCTGACGATGTTCCTGGCCGGCATCCAGTACGCGCTCGGCGACCTGGACGCTGATGCGACCCCGCGTCCGCGCGGCACCAGCCACTTCGACGCGGCGCTGGCGGCGATGACCAGTTTCGACTACGGACAGGATCGCGCCCAGGTGCGGCGGTTCGAGCGCGAGGTCAGCCTGGCTGCCGCGACGAAGGAAGGCGCGGCCGATGCCGAACAGAAAATGCTGAAAGTTCTGCAGAGCAAGGCCCCGCTCGGTGCCAAGGATGCGATCTGCCGGCAGCTCGCCATCATCGGCTCGTCCCGCTCGGAACCGGTCCTCAAGGACATGCTGAAAAAGAAGGAGACCGAGGCCATGGCGCGGTACGCGCTGCACGGGCTACAAGCGAAATGAGCTCGAACGCAATGAGGCCGAACAAGGGACGCGAACGAGCGATAGCGAGTGACCCACCTTCGCGCTTGCGCGCTACGGCGGGCAAGACCGAGCGGAGCGAACGTTTGGAAAAGACGTCGGCACTTGCCCGCCGCAGCCTTGGCGAAGGCGGGAAGCCCGCCAGACAAGTAAGAAGGGGAGCGCTCGAGACGCCTCCCGTTCAAAGTGTCGAACGGGCGCTGTCGGTCCTCGAAGCGGTGGCGCAGTCGGCCGAGCCGGTGCCCCTGGCGCACCTGACCCAGGTCCTCGGCATCGATCCGAGCAGCGTCTTCCGTCTGGCCAATACGCTGAAGCGTCGCGGCTTCCTGGCCAATCCGAACGGCCGGAAGCACTATGTGCTCGGCCCGGCGGTGTGGCGGTTGTCACGCGAATACGACTGGAGCCGGATGCTGATCAGCATCTGTCGCGACTCGATCAAGGCGCTCGCCACGCGCACCGGCGAAACGGCGCACCTCGCCATCCGGGAAGGCAGGGAGGTCTTTTTCATCGATCACCATGCCTCCGGCGACCAGGGCGTCATCGTCCCTGGACAGACCGGCAAGTTGATGCCGTTGCATTGCACGGCGCACGGCAAGGCGCTGCTCGCAGACTTCGGCCTGCCGGAGTTGAAGGCGCTGTACGGCACCACGCCGCTCGAGCGCTATACCGCACGGACGAGCGTCTCGCTCCCGGATCTGGCCAAGGCGTGCACCCGGGTGCGGGCCGACGGCTATTCGATCGACGACGGCGAGTACCTGGACGACGTCCGGTGTGTGGCCGCCCCCGTTCGCGATCGGGCCGGTCGCGTGATTGGCTCGATCGGCGTGTCCGCTCCCGCCACGCGCATGTCCAGGGGGCGCGACTCCGCGCTGGCCCAGCATGTTCGTGACACCGCCGAACACATCAACGCGCTGCTCGGGACATGAGTCCGGGGTCCGGGTCCGGGATCCGGGATCCGGGATCCGGGATCCGATGGTCTTCAGAGGCAACCCGTTGCAAGTCCCAGCGGCTTGTTCCCTCTGAGTTCCACCGGCCTCCGGACCCCGGACCCCGGACCCCGGACCCCGAAGCAGTATTGGACACAAATGACAAACCACTTTCGTATTGCGCAACTTTTTCGTTGACAGGCCAAACGCGACTGACATAGACCATCACCGTTCATCGGCGCAGCGGTTCCGCGCCGAAACCCCGAACCTGGCAGACGTCGTTATTGAGGAGGAGACGTGAATCGTTTTATCGCGCGGGGTGCCCTCGCTCTCCTGACGCTGGGCCTGGCGAGTGGCGCCAGTCGTGTAGACGCCCAGGGATTGACCGGCCAGATTGGCGGGTCGGTGGTTGACGGCAGCAAAAGCGCCATTCCGGGCGCCACGGTCACGGTGCGCAACACCGCGACGGCCGTGACGCGTGACGCCACCACGGACAACGCCGGGCTGTTCGTGTTCACGAACATGTTTGCCGGCACGTATGACCTCCGGGTCACGTTGACCGGGTTCAGGACCCACGAGCAAAAGGGCATCGTGGTGACGGCGACCGAGCGCCTGGCCGTGCCACCGATCACCCTCGAAGTCGGCGGCGTCGAAGAGGTCGTGACCGTCGAGGCGTCGGCACTCCACGCGCAGGCGCAGAGCGGCGAACGCTCGGGCACGATCCGGGCCGACGAGATCAAGGACACGCAGCTCCGCGGCCGTGACTTCCTGGGGCTGCTTCAGGGCATGCCCGGGGTCGTCGACACCAACGTGCGCAACGCGCCCGGCTGGAATGCCTTCCTCGGCACGCAGATCAACGGTCTCAGCGACCAGTTCATGGGGCTGTCGTACGACGGCGTCTCGAGCAAGGACACCGGGTTCGGCGCGGCCAACTATGTCACGCCGTCGCTCGACTCGATCTCCGAAGTGAAGATTCAGACCTCGAACTACCAGGCGGAATACGGCCGCGCGGGCGGCGCCAACATCATCGTCGTGACCAAGAGCGGGAGTTCGCAGTTCCACGGATCGGCGGCCTACTTCAAGCGGCACGAAGCCCTCACCGAGAACACCTGGGACCGGCGGCGCACCTGCGACGCCACGGGCGGCACGTCGCCGTTGTGTGCGAAGCCGCGTTATCGCTACGACAACTCCGCGTTCACCCTGGGTGGACCGGTGCTGATTCCCGGGCTGACGTTCAACGAGGGCCGGGACAAGCTGTTCTTTTTCTACTCGCTCGATCTGCTGCCGCGCACCGATCCGTTTCTCGTGAGCAGCACCATGCCGTCGGCGCTGGAGCGCAACGGCGACTTCTCGCAGACGAGAAACTTCGCCGGTCAGCTGCGCTTTATCCGGAATCCGTTCAGCGGATTGCCGTGCAACGTGAACACCGGCGGCGCCGGCTGCTTCCCGGGCAATGTCATCCCGCAGAGCATGATCAACCCGATGGGCCGGCAGATCCTGAACCTGTTCCCGCTGCCGGATCCGGCGCTCGTGGGCAATCCAGTCACCCAGGGGAACTACAACTACCAGTTCGCGGGAGACACCGACAAGCTGCGCCGCGACAACGTCATCCGCGTCGACTGGAACGTTGGTCGGAAGACGACCTTCTACACCCGGTTCCAGATGGGGAAAGAAGTATTCGGGAAGGGCCAGTACAACGAAACGACTCCGGCCCTGATCGCCGGTGCCGGGATGGGCTTCCCGTGGTCGGAGGGCAGCTACGACATCAACACCAAGGGCTACGTGAGCACGCTCACCCACACCTTCTCGTCGTCGACCGTGCTCGAGATCATCGGCGGGAGCAACTGGGCGGAGCAGGACGTGTACCCGCTCGCCCAGTCCGATTGGGACGCGCTCGACTACCGGAATCACCTGCCCGGGCACCGGCAGTATTACCCCGAGAACAATCCGAACCACATCCTGCCGGACATGACGTTCGCCGGCGCCAACGCCCTGCCGATGACGAGGGCCATCAACATCGGCCAGGGGCAGGCCTTTCCCTGGCTAGCGACGAACGACACTCATAACATCTCGGTGAACCTGACTCACCTCCGGGGCAAGCACAACTTGAAGGCCGGATTCTTCTACGAGCGCACCGGCCGTCCCGGTTCGATGTCGAGCAACGCGGGTACCTACAACTTCAACTCCGACGCGGCCAATCCGCTCGACACGAACCTCGGATGGGCCAACGCGGCGCTGGGGCACCTCAACACCTACACCGAAAACAACAACAACCAGCGCTCGATGCCGGTGTTCAACCAGCCTGAGTTCTTCATCCAGGACAACTGGCGCGTGAGCCGGAACGTCACGCTCGACGTCGGCGTCCGCTTCTCGCACATCGGCGTCGTCTACGACCGGAATCGGGACATCGGGTGGTTCGATCCGTCCGCCTGGAATCCGGCGAGAGCGATGAAGCTCTGGCAGCCGCACTGCGCCAACGGCGTGTTCCCGTGCACCGGCGCGAATCGCGTGGCGCTGAACCCCGCGACCGGAGAAACGCGCGCCAGCCCATGGATCGGCGCGGTCATCGCCGGGTCGGGGGACATCAACAACGGAACGGTCTTCGGGAAGGAAATTCCGGATACCTTCCCGAACGCCGGCATCAAGACCGCCCCGCGCCTCGGGTTCGGCTGGGACATGTTCGGCAACGGCAAGACGGCGGTCCGCGGCGGATTCGGGACGAGCTACAACCGGCTTGGCGACGGCCAATACGGCGGGTTCACCGGTGTGACCAGCCAAACCGTGAACCTGCAGTGGACGAGCATCGACGATCGCTTCAATATCCCGTCGCTGGAGAGCCCTCTGAACGGGACGATCGTCCAGGACGAGACCCGGCCGATCACGGTGCACTCCTGGAGCGTCGGCGTGCAGCACGAGCTGCCGTGGCGCATGCTGGCCGACGTGGCGTACGTCGGCAACTCGGTGCGGAATGCCTTCGCGGTCAACGCCGGGCAGTCCTACACCAATCAGCTCAACGACCCCGATCCGCGACTGGTCGCAAACCCGACGCCGGACATGATCGACCGGACGACGGGCAACGTGTTGCCGACCAACTTCATCCGACCGAACTACCCGGGCCGGGGCGGCGTCACCCAGCGCGTGTTCCTGGACGAGATGTACCGCAACTACAACGCCATTCAGGTGGAGGTCCGCCGGCGCCTGGCGAACGGGTTCGCCTGGGCCGCGAACTACACCGGGTCTGTGACCAAGGTGTACACGGCGTACGACTGGTACCGCACGGCCGAGGACAACGAGCGCCGGGGGACTCACAATAACGGCAGCCGGCCGCACAACGCGAAGATCACCTATAACGTGATGATCCCGGGGGCGAGCCAGTTCCTCGGCAACAACGTCATCGCAAAGGGCGTTCTCGACGGCTGGCAGCTGTCTGGCATCACCACGCTGCTCGGAGGGACCTGGACGAACTTTACGTGCGCGGGAACTGCGCCTGCGCAGCAGTGCTTCACAGGCTCCCCGAGTTTTAGCATCATGACGGGCGGGCTTGGTGGAATGCGGCCGATCATCGTCTGTGACCCGAACCTCCCCCGCAGTGAGCGAACGTTCGAGCGTCAGTACCGTACGGAGTGCGTGCGGCCGCCCGGTCCGCGGACCGATCCCAGCGATACGCTCTATCAAGGCACTGGCGTGGGAGAGGGTCAGGAGGATGCCCGCATGGGCCTCGGCTACATCAACCACGACCTGACGCTGATGAAGAACTTCAGCCTCGGCAACGGCCGCAACATCCAGGTCCGTGCGGAGTTCTACAACGCGTTCAACACCACGCAATATCAGAACGTGAACGTGCAACCGACGTTCGACTTCGCGACGGGTGAGCAGACGAACCCGGCCTTCGGCTCGATCAGTGGCGTCCGCGCCAACTCGAACCGTGTGATCCAGCTCGGGGTCCGGCTGACGTTCTGATCGCCGGGGCGCCACAGGCCGGAGCGCGAACCGGCAACGGCGCAAGTTTCACCAGACCGGGGCGTCACGTCTGACGTCCCGGTTTGGACTTCTTGCGAGACTCCCTACGGCTGGGTCCAGCGCCGTCACCGGTTGGCGGCGAGTGTCCAGATTTCGTCCAGCAAGGGACCGCCAGCCGAGCCGCCGACGTAGAGCAGCCGTTCCTTCGTTCCAATCAGCGCAGCGTGCGAGCGTGGGGCGGGTGACGCACCTGGTTCCGATGCTCGCTTCTGCCACCGGTCGCCGTCCCAGGTCCACATGTCCGCCAGGGGAGTACGGTTCATGTCAGATCGCCCGCCAGCGAGGACGGTGCGAGACGTCACCGGATCGTAGGCGAAGCCGAAGGCGGTGCGAGGTGCCGGCCCCGATGCCGTCGCATGCCGCCAACTCTGGCCGTTCCACTCCCACACGCCCGCATCGGGCCCCGCGAAGGCGAGAACGACGAGCACCTGACGGCGTTCGTCGAACGCGGCGCGCGCCGTGTGAGCACCGCGTGGTCCCGGTGACTCGAGGGGCACCCATCGCTCGGGCGTCCAGCGCCACAATCGGAGAGGCTGCCGATCTGAACCTGGTGTCAGTGGGTCGCCTTCGATCCACAGCAGCCAGCGGCGCCCGGTGTCGAACACGAGTGTCGCCCCGGCCCCGCCGCAGGGCCCATCCTGGAGCCGGGTCCACTGCCGTCCGTCGTACCGCCACGTGTCGCAGAGCGACCGCTCCTTGCCGTCCTCGACCCGCACGCCACCGGCGAGGAACACTTCGCGGCGATCCGGGTGGTACGCCATCCCGTGCGCGTGCCGGGCGCCGGGCCCATTCTCCGCCGGGACCGTGCGGTGCCACCCGGCGTCGGTCCATTCCCACGTGGCGCTGTCGTATTCGACCCGTCCGTCCCGCACTCCGGTGCTGCCGCCGAAGCGGACGAGCACGCCACGATGCGAGTCCATGGCGTACGCCTCCCAGTGCGCCGCACGTGGGGCCACAGACCACTGCGGCCCACGTCCCGTCAGCGTAATGGTGGCGAGAGCGACAACTGAGAGCGCAGCAGCACAAGACTCGCGCAGGTTGAGCATGGTCCAGCAGGGTAGTCTTTCTCGCGCTCGACACCGCAGCGGCTTGTGACCGCCGCACGCGACGTCGTGGCGGCCTGCGCCCGCACGTGGATGAATTCAAACGGACGCTGGCGATGCTCCCGTCAGGGGCGCCGTTTGAAGACGAGCGGCAGCGACAGCGGCCCTTGCGTCCACGTCCCGGCAAGCTCGTCGCCCTTGAGATCCCCCTCGAAGCCGCCGCTCACCATCGTGATCGTCAGCTTCACGTGGGTCCCTTCCTCGGTGATCTTCGTGACCGGGATCTCGAAGTTGCCCTGATCCACGCTCACGAGCTTGCCGGTCGCGCCGTCGGGGCCGTTGGCCAACGTGAGCACGAGCCTCAGCGTCGTCCCCTTGACGTCCAGCGTCCCTTCCCATGTGCCGAGGAGTGCCGTGGAGACCGCGGCGTTCTTCACCGGCGCCTCGAACTGAGGTTCGCCTTTCCACGCGAGGGTCAGCGGCAGCGACGCGCCGGCCTGACTGAACGTGCCGGTGATCGTCTTGCCGTCCGCCGAGAGCTCTCCCTTGAAGCGCGGGTCGCCCATTCCGCCCCTGATCGCGAATTCGACCGTCTTGTCCTTCACGGTCAGATCGGAGAGCGGGATGCCCTTCTGGCCTTGCGCCGGAACGCTGAACGTGCCGCGCCAGCCGTCGGCACCCTGCCGCGCGAGATCGACTTCCACGCCGAGGCTGGCGCCTGCCTCCAGTGTGCCGACCCAATGTCCCGATGGTGCGGGTGCCGCCTGTCGTGCGGACACGTCACTCCAGACTCCGAACGTCAGCACGATCACCGTCGCGAGCAGCTGCCTGCGAGTCATGAGTACCACCTCTCAATGCCGCTTTATAATCTCCTGCGGCGTGGGCACACTCAACATTCTTGTCATATACGATCGCTGGGAAGGATCCGACGACTCGAACGGCGTCGCAGGTGCAGAGAAGGCGCCACTGACCCGGACGCTCGACAAGAAGGAAGTGGAGGACGAAGTCGCCGAGGCGCTCGTCAAGCTCGGTCATCAGGCCACGCTGCATGTGCTGGACGGATCGCTGAAGACTCTCCACGCACTCGCCCGGATCGACTGTGACCTGGTGTTCAACCTCGCCGAGTCCTTTGCCGGAAACGATACCGCGGACTATTGCATCGCCGCTTACCTGGAACTGATCGACAAGCGCTTCACGGGATCGGGCTCGCACGGCTTGCTCTACGCGCAGGACAAGGGAGTCGCCAAGAAGATCCTCGAGTTCCACGGCATTCACACGCCGGTCTTCGCCCGCTCGTATCGCGGCCGGCTCGACTTCTCGCACGATCTCGAGTTCCCGGTGATCGTGAAGCCCGCCCGCGAGGACGGCTCGATCGGGATCGAGTTCAACGCTGTCGTGTCCTCCATCCGGGAGCTGATGGAACGCATCGACTGGCTGCACGCGAACTTCGATTCACCGGTGCTGATCGAGGAGTACGTCGAGGGGCGTGAGATGTACGTGGGCGTCCTCGGCAACGAAAACCCGATCGCGCTGCCGGTCGTGGAGCTCGATCTGTCGAAGCTGCCCGAAGGGCGGCCGAAGATCGCCGGCGCCGAGGTGAAGTGGGCAAAGGGCACGGGCGCCTACCGCGACACCAAGTCGATCGTCCCCGACGATCTCCCGGAGGACACGGTCACGCAGCTTCAGACGACGGCGCTCGCCGCGTATCAGGCCCTGGAACTGCGCGACTACGCCCGCATCGACATGCGCCTGCGGCCCGATGGCCGTGTCGCGGTGATCGAGGCCAATCCGAATCCCTGGCTCGCCTCGAAGGCGGAATTTGCGATGGCTGCCCGCAAGGCAGGACGGACGTACTCACAGCTGGTCGAAGAGATCGTGGATCTCGCGCTTGCGAGGTACGGATCTTAGATCCGCGGGTTCGCGGGTTCGCGGGCTCGCGGGTTCGTGGGTTCGGAGGAGCCGGTGATACTCAGTGGCAACCAGCCGTTGGGATTTGCCCACGTTGCCCCCCATTATCACCGGCTCCTCGAACCCGCGAGCCCGCGATCCCCCGAACCCGCGACCCTTAAGGTCGGAATTTCCCGTCGAACTTCCACAAGTAGATCGTGATCTCGTCGCCGGTGGCGGTCTTGAACTGGTCGACCGTGTCGGCCGGCCAGGTCGGACCCATGCTGAAGGCGTGCGACACGATTCGGGTGCCGGGGCGCACCTGCTTCGTGATGATCGGGCGCAGCTGGGCGTTTGCTGACGCCAGGAGATAGAGCGTCACGACCGTCGCCTCCGAGAAGTCGGCCGTCATGACGTCCTGCTCCCGGAACTCGACCAGTGGCTCGACGCCCGCGGCCTTGGCGTTGGCCCGCGACTCGGTGATCCGGTCGGGGTTGATGTCCAGCCCGACGCCGCGCGCGCCGTACTTCTTGGCGGCGGCGATCGGAATCCGGCCGTCGCCGCTGCCGAGGTCGTAGACGACGTCGTCTTTGGTGATCGCAGCCACGGTGAGCATGCGATCGACGACTTCCGCGGGGCTGGGGACGTAAGGCACGCGGACCTGGAGAGCCGGGACAGACGGGGCCAGGAGGAGCGAGAGGGCGAAGCAGCAGGTAAGAGTGGGTATGCGCATGGTCGTCACGGCGTCGGGCCATTCTCGGCCGAACCGGCTCCTGGCTTCCACCTCAGCCGCATGACCGTGGGGGCTGAACCCGGTCGCCGCCGCCGCCCGGGGCAGCGCGGTCGGGCATTCGGCCACAAATGGTTGCGCCGGTTCTACTTACTCGCCGGTAACTGCCGGATCAGGGTCTCGGCGGAGTACTGAACCGTGCTCACAGCGCACAAGCTCATCCATGGAAATTGTGCAAAAACACTCCGGAAAACGCCCACTGCGATTGCCGGGGGACGGGAAATCCGTTATACTTTTGGCTACTGCTCTTAGGCGCACACCTAACCTAGCCACCTTACTTCAGTGGGGGACACGTGACATTCCAGGTTGGTGACAAGGTCATTTACCCAAACCACGGGCTCGGCGTCGTTCAGGGCATCGAAACCAAAACCATCCTCGGCACCACCTGCGGCTTCTACCATCTCAAGATGGTGGCTAACGAGACCACAGTGCTCGTGCCGCTCGATAACGTGGACGGTGTTGGGCTTCGACGCGCGATCGGCGACGAAGAAATCGAACGGTTGTTTACTCTACTCGGCGACGGCAAGATCGACAATCACCAGAACTGGAAAGGACGTTTCAAGGACAACTCAGACCGGATGCGCACCGGCTCCATCTACGACGTGGTCGAGGTACTCAAGAGCCTCACCTTCCTCGCGCGTTCGAAGAATCTCTCGTTCCGGGAGAAGCGGATGCTCGATCGGGCCAAGTTCCTGGTCATCTCCGAGATCTCCGAAGTGGCCCACGAGAAGAGTGCGCAGATCGAGGAAAAAGTCGACCGCGCCCTCGAACGCTGCTTCACGATGAAGAATCGGTCGATCGCCAGGGCAAAGGCCGCGAAGGCGGTTCCGGCGCCGACGACTCGCGTGACGGCTCGCCGGACGGCGGCCCGGGCGTCCTAGCTGCAGCCTCCCAGGAGACTCCTGTCCAGACACAAGCCGGAGCCGATTGGCTCCGGCCTTTTTTTTGAGACTCGCCGGTGATCGCCGCCATCCGCTCGATCGTGACCTACCTGACGGTGTCGCTCTACGTGCTCGTGATCGGCCCCCCGATACTTCTCCTGGCAGTGGTGTTCCAACGTCCGGGGCTCTTGTATGCAGCCGGGCAAATCGGCGTAAGGCTCGGGCTCTTCCTGAGCGGCATTCGATACACCATTTCCGGCGCCGAGCACATCCGCCGCCAGCCGGCATCCGTGTATGCCGTGAATCACGCGAGCAACGTTGAGCCGCCGGTCCTGTTCCTCGCGCTCAAGGGGCTGTTTCCACGCCTTCGTATTCTCTACAAGGCCGAGTTGAGAAAGCTGCCGATCCTCACGCGCGCGTTCGACGTGGCGGGCTTCATCCCGCTCGAACGGGGGAACCGTGACCAGAGCCTGCCGGCAATCGAGCGGGCGGCCGAGGCACTGCGCGAGGGAAACTCGTTCCTGATTTTCCCCGAAGGAACGAGAAGCCGGACCGGCGAGCTACTGCCCTTCAAGAAAGGGGGCTTCGTGATGGCGCTGAAGGCTCAGGCACCTGTCGTGCCCGTTGCCATCAGGGGGGCCAGGGCAGCCATGCGAAAGGGCAGTCCCTGGATCCAGCCAGTCACGATTCAGGTATCGTTCGGAGAACCGATCCCGACCGCCGGGCTGCGAATCGACGACCGGGATCAGCTGGTTGCGACGGTGAGGGGCGAGGTCGAACGTCTGCTGACAGCCTGAGGGCGGCGCTGAATGATCGAGGTGCTGGCGGGACTCGGACGAACGCTGGGCTTTTCGTTTGCCGCGGGAATCAATCTCTACGCGACCGTCGCCATTCTGGGCCTGGCGTCGCGGTACGGCTGGGTCAGCCTGCCTGAGCAATACCGCGTCTTCGACAACGACCTGATCATCGGCATCGCGATCACCCTCTACGTCATCGAATTCTTCGCCGACAAGATTCCGTGGGTGGACTCGATCTGGGACGCCATCCACACCGTCATTCGTCCGATCGGCGGCGCCGTAATCGCCGTACAGACGCTCGGGGACGCCAGTCCGGCCACCGAAACCCTGGTCGGTCTCCTCGGCGGCACGCTCGCCGCCAGTACCCACTTCACGAAGGCCGGCACGCGCGCCGTCGCGAACGCCAGCCCCGAACCGTTCACCAACTGGATTCTCAGCTTCAGTGAGGATCTGTTCGTCGTGTCGCTGGGCTTCATCGCCCTCAAGTACCCGCTGGTGGCCACGCTGATCGTGCTCGTGGCGTTGGTGCTGATGTTGGTGTTCGCGGCGTGGATCGTCCGGGCCGTCAAGCGCCGATGGCGCCGGCCCGCGGTCGTCTAGCAGGCTTTTGAAAACCCCAGGGTCAAGGGAAAGGGTGCAGACCGACGTCAGTCTCCTGTGTTGAACACGAACCCCCACGGCTCGAGCGGACGGCCGTTGGCGCCCACGATCCCCTCGAGCAGCTCCACCCTCACCGTCTGGTGCCCCGCCAGAGGCGACGCGAAGGTGATCGCCAGCGATCTCGTCGCCTCGCTGTAGATTGCGTTGAATCGCGGAATGGCCGGCGCGTCCAGTGCCTGCATGGAGGTGTAGGCGATGCGGATGCGTTCAGAGAATGTTTCCGGGACCATCGGCCGCGAGAACTGCACGCGGATCGCGGTCGACGGCGCCACGCCTGCTTCGTCGTTGATCGGATCGTTGAACACCACGATCGGCGATTGCAGCGGAGGGCTGAGGGCCACGCCAGGACCGCCCGCGGATGGGGCGCGCACCGATCGCAGATCGCTCGCTTCAATCCAGACGTCGCGGCATCCGGGCCACGCTTCGCAGGTTCGAGCGGTGCGTCTTGCCAGGCGGACCGTTCCGGTGACTTCAAGCCAGGCGCCGGTCTGGGCATCCGAGGGCGACAACGGATCGAGATCGAAATCCCATCCCGCGGGGCGAATTCCGCTGACCCAGACCTGGGCGTCGTCCGTATTCAGCAGGAAGTCCCATCGGCTTCGCTTCGGTGGATGCAAAGGCCCGCCGGCGGACCCGATGCGACCGCGGAATCGGCCGATGACGGTAACCGGTCGGTTGGCATAAAGGTCAGGCGTCGCGCTGAGCGCCCGCAGGGAGATTGCCGCGGCTGACTGTCCAAGGGCAGCCACCGGCCCGAGCAAAACGGTCGCGCTGATGAGACTGCAAGCAATCGAAGCCCTGCCCACACCGCCTCCGGAAAGGGAACAGTCTCTTTTCCGGAAAAGGGACTGTCCCCCTTCCTATCGGCGCGAGACGTTTTGACCGCGAGCGAGCGAAGCGAGGGAGCCACGCGACCGGAGCGCGCCGGCGAAGCGGCGCGCGAGCGAGCGTGTAGGGGGGCTCCGGGGGACGAAGCCCCCCGGACTAGGAAGTAGCTGCCCAGAAGAAAGTAGGTCACCGCGAGGGGACCTGCGAGCGAGCGAAGCGAGGGAGCCACGCGACCGGAGCGCGCCGGCGAAGCGGCGCGCGAGCGAGCGTGTAGGGGGGCTCCGGGGGGGCGAAGCCCCCCGGACTAAGTTAGTCCAGCTTCTTCTGGCCGACCCGGGCGAGGACGACGCCCAGGGCGAAGAACAGCAGGCCACCCGCGATCAGGCCGCCGGTGCCGTCGTGCAGAGCAGACCCGAAGAGCGCGAGCGCTCCGCTGTCGTCGGCGGCAGGGATGACGCCCCGTCCGAACAGGACCGCGTAGAGAATCCCGGCCAGCGAACCCCCGGCGATGAGGCCTGAGCTGAAAAGGGTGCCGGAGCCGACTTCTGATTCTTCGACCTTGCCCGTCTTCTTCTCGACGTAGGCCCGCACCAGCCCGCCGGCGAAGATCGGGGCCGTGGTCGCGATCGGCAGATACGAGCCGACCGCGAACGAGAGCGAGTGAATCCCGCAGAGCTCCAGCGTGATGGAAATGAACACGCCGACGAGCACCAGCCCCCACGGCAGGTTCTGACTGAGAAGCCCCTTGATAATCGTGCTCATCAACGTGGCTTGGGGCGCGGGCAGCGCGTCCGAACCGATGGTCATGACATTGTGCAGATACAACGTCGTGTAACCGATGATGAGCGCCGAAACGAGCACTCCGATCACTAGTCCGTACTGCTGATAAATCGGGGTGGCGCCGACGATGTAGCCGGTCTTCAGGTCCTGCGACGTGGCGCCGGCATTCGCGGCGGCGATGCAGACGACCGCGCCGACGCACAGCGCGATCGGTGAATACCACTCGCCGGTCCAGCCAAGCGCCACGAAGATCGTGCAGGTCAGGATCAGCGTCGCGATGGTCATGCCCGAAATCGGGTTGGACGACGACCCGATCAACCCGACGATGCGGGACGAGACGGTGACGAAGAAGAACCCGAAGATGACGACCAGCACTGAGGCGAGGAAGTTGCCCTGGGTCGGCAGCCGCGGTGCGAGCGCCAGGAACAGGGCGAGCAGGACCGTGCCGCCGAGCACGAGCGTCATCGGCATGTCGCGTTCGGTCCGGGTCCGGCCGCTCCCCGCGTCCGTCTTCGCGCTGAAATCGCGCAAGCTGTCGCGGAAAGACGACACGATCGTCGGTATCGTGCGGGCGAGGGTGATCAGCCCGGCCGCGAGCACTGCGCCGGCTCCCGTGTAACGGATGTAGGCGCTCCACAACTGGCCGGGGCTCATCTGATTAATCTGCAGTCCGCTGGCTGGAACGGGGGGGAAGGGGACGGTCATGTAGTTGCCGAAGATGCTGAACAGCGGCAGCAGCACGAGCCACGAGAGCACGCCGCCGGCGAACATGACGCCGGCGATGCGAGGTCCAATCACATAGCCGACTCCCATGTATTCGGGGGAGATGTCGACATTGAGCGTCGCGTTCGGCAGCACTCCGGTCCGGCTGATGGACTTGCCGATGGCGGTCGGGAAGATCTGCACAATCCACGAGAGCGCCTTCCAGAAGGCGCCGACGCCGAGGCCCATGAACACCGTCTTGGCCAGCGCGCCGCCGCGCTCGCCGGCCACGAGGACGTCCGCGCAGGCCGTGCCCTCCGGGTAGGGCAGCACGCCGTGCTCTTTCACGATGAGCGCGCGCCGGAGCGGCACCATCATCAGCACCCCCAGGATGCCTCCCGCGAAGGCAAGCATCGTGATCTGGAAGTAGTTGAAGTAGCCCGAGCCCCGCTCCCCGAAGAAGATCAGCGCAGGGACGGTGAAGACCACGCCGGCGGCCACCGACTCGCCGGCCGACCCGATGGTCTGGACGATGTTGTTTTCGAGGATCGTGGAGCCGCCGAACCGCTTCAGCACCGAGATCGCGAGCACCGCGATCGGAATGGATGCGCTGACCGTGAGCCCGGCACGGAGGCCGAGGTAGACCGTCGAGGCGCCGAAGATCAACCCGAACGCCGCGCCGAGCACGATGGCCTTGGCCGTGAACTCAGCCGGCGACTGGTTCGCCGGAACGTAGGGTTGGAATGCCGGGCGCGGCTCAGTGTCAACAGCAGAAGGTCTGGGAGCGTGGGCCATAGGTGCGCGATTCTAGCTCAGATAGAATCGACAGCTTGTGAAGAAGGAGAACAAAGCGGCCGCCGCGGCGTTCACCGACCGCGAGCCGCTCGAGCCGGTCTCGGAACTGACGACCAACCGCCTGTCGGTCTACCTGCGCTGCTTGAACGCGCTCGATGCCGAGGGCGTCAAGACGATCTCGTCGCAGGCGCTGGCCGAGCAGTTTCACCTGAATGCCGCGCAGATACGGAAGGATCTCGCCAATTTCGGCGAATTCGGCGTGCGCGGCGTCGGCTATTACGTCAAGGAGCTGCGAGCCCACTTGCGCCAGATCCTCGGTGTCGACCGGCGGATCAGAGTCGCCATCATGGGCGCCGGCAACCTGGGCCTCGCGCTCGCCGATTACCCCGGGTTTCGCGACGAGGGGTTCGAGATCGCGGCGCTGTTCGACACCCAGCGCGAGAAGATCGGCCAGCGGTCCCGCGGCGGCGTCCCGATCCTCGACGTCCGCACCTTCCGCCGCACCGTCAAGCGTGAACGGATCGCGATCGCGGTGATCGCGGTCCCTGCCGCCTCGGCGCCCGCCGTGCTGAAAGAAGTCGTGGATGCCGGCATCAAGGCCGTGCTCAACTTCTCGCCCGGAGCGCTCAAGGTGCCGTCCGACGTGAAAGTGAAGAGCGTGGATCTGACGGTGTCGCTCGAGAGCTTGTCGTTCTTCCTGGCGCAGGGGCAGACCGATGCCGAGTAGAAAACGTCCGGCGCTCTCGCACGTCGATGAACGCGGCCACGTCCGGATGGTCGACGTCGGTGCGAAAGCGGTCACGGCACGGGAAGCGATCGCGACGGGCCGGGTGACGATGGCGCCGGCCACGATTCGACAAATCCGGGCGGGGAATCTGAAGAAGGGCGACCCCCTGCAGACCGCGCGCCTGGCGGGAATCATGGCGGCGAAGCGGACCTCGGAACTCATTCCGCTGTGCCATCCGCTCGCAATTAGTTTTGCGGACGTCAGCCTGACCCCGGCTCGCGATGGCTACCGGATCGAGGCGACCGTCCGGACAGCCGGACAGACCGGGGTCGAGATGGAAGCGCTGACCGCGGTCTCGGTTGCGGCGCTGACCATCTACGACATGCTCAAGGCGATCGACAAGGCCATCGTCATTTCCGACATCCGCTTGAAGGAAAAGCGCGGCGGCCGCAGCGGGCACTACCGCGCGTGACGATCCTGGTCACGATCCACAGCGCCTTCCGGATGTGGAGCATCCCGTCCGGCCACGTCGAGGCTCTTCGCGCCACGTTTCCTGCGGACACGATCCTTCATGCACTCGACGACACCCAGGCACGCGAGCTGATCCCGGAGGCAGACATCGCGTTTGCCGCGTCAATCACCCCGGGCCAGCTCCGCGCGGCGGGACGGCTGCAGTGGGTGCACTGTCCGGCCGCGGGTGTCGGCCACATGCTCTATCCAGAGATGGTCCAGAGCGCCGTGACGATCACGAACGGCCGCGGGACGTCGGCTGACACAATCGCCGAGCACGTGCTCGCGGTCGTGCTCGCGCTCTTCCGCCGGCTCACGACGGCCCACGCGAGACAAGCCCAGCACGTGTGGGCCCAGGACGAGATCGCGTCGCCGCCAGGCAACCGGACGATTGCGGGCAGCCGAGTCCTGATCGTTGGACTCGGGCGCATCGGGAGGGCGACGGCGGTTCGCATGCACGCTCTTGGAGCGACGGTGATTGGGGTCCGCCGGCAGCCAGACGCGGCACCGATGCCTGGCGTCGACTCCGTTCACCCGCCAGACGCGGTGCATCAGCTGCTGCCGGACGCCGACATCGTCGTGCTGGCCGCTCCGCAGACGATGACGACGAAGGGGTTGATCGGCGAAGCCGAGCTCGCGCGGATGAAGCGCGATGCCGTGCTCGTCAATGTCAGCCGTGGAGCGCTCGTCGACCAGGATGCACTGGTGAGCGCGCTCGGAGCCGGCGCGCTGGCAGGTGCGGCACTGGACGTCTTTCGCGACGAGCCGCTTGCGCCGGATCACCCGATCTGGGACGTGCCGAACCTCCTCATCACGCCGCACGTGTCGGGCTTCCGTTACGACCACTGGGACGCGGCGGTCGCGCTGTTCGTCGAGAACCGCCGGCGGTACGCAGCGGGGGAGCCGCTGCTCAACGTCGTCGACAAAAGGGCAGGATACTGAGGATCCGCGGTCCGCAGCCCGCGGTCCGGGGGCTGCAAGCTGCTGTCGGCGGGATCCGGACCGCGGACGGCGGGCCGCGGATCGCGGATCGTTATAATCCGAGCGTGTCGACCCTGCCTCCTGCCGAGCCCGCGATCGACGTTCGTACGATCGCAGATCTTCCCTTCCACGCCATGGGGCGGTTTCAGAAGCCGATGGTCATGGGACGGGTCCGCGGCGGGGAGATCCATGGCCTTTCCAGCAAGGAGCTCCTCGAACAGGTGCGCGACCTGTCGCTGGGCCTGTCGGCGTTGGGGATGGCGCCGCGCGATCGGATCGCGATCGTGTCCGAGAGCCGGCCCGAATGGGTTCTGACCGATCTCGCCGTGATCGCCGGCGGCGCGGTGACCGTTCCGATCTATCCCACGCTGTCGGCCGCGCAGGCGCGGTACATCCTCCAGGACTCCGGCGCGCGGATCGCCGTCGTGTCGACACGGGCGCAGCTGCAGAAAGTCCAGGAAGTCCGCCATCAGCTGCCGGCGATCGAAGCGGTGATCCTGATCGATCAGGAACCCCCCGAATCGAGCCCGTCCGTGCTGTCGTTCGCCGACGTGATGCAGCGCGGCCATGCGCGGATGGTGGCCGAGTGGGGCACGGCCCGCGAGTTCCGTGACGCGGCGCGCCAGGTGCAGCCCTCGGATCTCGCCACGATCATCTACACGTCGGGCACGACCGGCGAGCCCAAGGGCGTGATGCTGACGCACGAGGCACTCGTCGCCAACATGGTGGCGGGCGCCGATGCGCTCGACGTCCATCAGGACGACGTGGCCCTGTCGTTCCTGCCGCTCAGCCACGCGTTCGAACGGATGGTCTCCTACATCTACCTGCTGCGCGGTGTGACCATCGTCTTTGCGGAGTCGTTCGACACCATCGGCCGCGACGCCGCGCTCGTCAAGCCCACCGTGTTCACCGGCGTGCCCCGGGTCTACGAGAAGATGCATGGCCGCATTGTCGAGAAGGGGCAGGCGGCATCATCGGCGAAAGCGGTCCTGTTCCGCTGGGCTCTGAACGTGGCGATGGCCCGCGGCCGCGCGACGCTTGCGGGCCGGCGTCCGTCGCCGCTGCTGTCGCTGCAGTCGGCCCTCGCGGACCGGCTCGTGTTCGCGAGGATCAGGGAAGGCGTCGGGGGCAGGCTGCGTTATCTCGTCTCCGGCAGCGCGCCACTGGGAGTTCCACTCGCCGAGTTCTTTCATGGTGTCGGCCTGCCGATCATCGAGGGCTACGGCCTGACCGAAACCGCACCGATCCTGACCGTGAATCCGCCCGGCGCGCCGCGCCGCGGCACGGTCGGAAAGCCCCTGCCGCTCGTCGAGCTTCGGATCGCGGCGGACGGCGAGATTCTCGCCCGCGGTCCGAACCTGATGACCGGCTACCACAACAAGCCGGATGCGACCGCTGACGTCATCAAGGATGGATGGTTTCATACCGGCGACATCGGCAGCATCGACGCCGACGGATACCTGAGCATCACCGATCGCAAGAAGGATCTGCTGGTGACGTCGGGCGGCAAGAAGATCGCGCCGCAGCCGATCGAAAATGTCCTCAGGCAGAGCCCGCTCATCGCCGAGGCCGTGGTCCTGGGAGATCGGCGCAAGTACGCCGCGGCGCTCATCGTGCCGGAGTTCGCCGCGCTCGAGCGGCGGCTGCGCGATCTCGGACGCCCACCCTCGTCGCCCGCTGGCGGAGCGGCGGCTGAGCGCGCCCAGCTGGCGGAACGCCCGGACGTGCGCGCGCTCTACCAGGAGATCGTCGACGGCATCAACCGCGAGCTCTCCCAGTTCGAGCGGATCAAGCGGATCGCAATTCTTCCCCGTGAGTTCTCGATCGAGAGTGGAGAACTCACGCCCTCTCTGAAGGTACGGCGCAAAATCGTCGAGCAGAAGTGGGCGCAGACGATCGAGGAGTTGTACGCAGAGCCCGCGTAACCGAAGCAGTTGGATGGCCGACGTTCACGGCCGTCGGCTCGTTCATGCTCGACGCACGTGGGCTCCGGGCCTCTAGGACGTCCGACCTGATCCGGCGAGGTAACCTGCGAGGTGCTCGGTCACTTCCCGCGCATCGTCTTCAGCGCCATGGATGAAGGTCGACTTGCGCCGGCGCAGCACCGGGAGCCCGATCGCGTATAACCCGGGCGCTCCGCTCACCACACCTCCGTCGTGCCGCAGCTCGCCTTTGTGATCGACGACGGGGACGTGGAGCCAGCTGTAGTCGGGATGGAATCCGGTCGCCCAGATCACCGCGCGAATGTCTCCGCTGCCGAAATCGAGGTGCAGGCGCGACGCAGCCGGCGCGCGGGTGGGCTCGAAGCGCTCGGACGGACCGGCATCGAGATCGCCGCTGCAGGTATCGGCCCAGGCGTCGAACGTATCGAGCAACCGGTCCATCTTCAAGTCGGCGAGCGCGAACTGGTTCCGCAGACCTCCTGAAAACAGGGCGCGGCCGTCGCGCACGGCAGAGAGGCGTCCTGCCAGCTCGACTCCGGATGCGGTCAGCGCATTGAGGTCGAGCGTGACGCGTTCGGGTGTGCCCACCAGCTGCGGCGAGGGCAGGCGTCGTGCCCGCTGGAGATCGTCGAGCTCGTCATAGCGCTGATTCCAGACGCCCGACGCGTCCATCCACCACAGGACGTCGCGACCTCGATACGTTCGCGGCAGCCGGACGTGCTCGCCGACCGACAGCACGACACGGCGCCCTGATCGTCTGATCTCGTCGGCAAGCTGTACGCCGGTCGCGGACGCGCCGACGACGAGCACGCCGCCGTCGGGCAACTGATCGGGATGGCGATAGCCGAAGGGGGTCAGGCTTTCGATGGACGTCGGCACGCCCTGTCGGAGAGCCGGAACGCTGGGACGATTGCACGCGCCGGTCGCCAGCACGACGGTCCGGCACTCGAAGGTACCCGCCTCGGTGGCGACCTGATAGCCGTTGTCGGCCTGGCGCACCGACGTGACGGCCGTATGAGGGCGCACGGGCGCGCGGGAGAGGGTGGCATAGCGTGAGATGAACGCGATGACCTCCCCCGTGCCCATGAACCCATCCGGATCGGCCCCGTCGTATCGGCAGCCGGGCAGGCGGGTCAGCCAGTTGGGCGTCAGCAGTCGCAGCGAATCCCAGCGCTCGTGGCGCCATGAGTTCGCCACCTCACCCCGCTCGAGGACCACGTGATCGATCGAGCGGTCGGTGAGGAACCGGCTCGCCGCAAGCCCCGCGTGCCCTGCCCCGATGACGACCGTGGTGACGCGTTCGATGATGCGACTCCGCGCCAGCACGGCCGCGCTGCTACGCGACCTCGACGGTCACGTTGGTCGGGTTGGTGATGACGTCGTACACCGCCGAACGCTTCTGGGACTGCGCCACGAGCGCCTCGATGTCCTTCCTGGGCGCATCGGCGTCGATGTTGAACGTCACCTTGATGTCGTCGTAGCCGTTCCGCACCTCGCTGTCGATGCCGAGGATGCCCTGGATATCCATCGTTCCTTCCACCCTGGCTTCGACCGAGCGCAGCTGGATGCCGCGATTCTGCGCGACCGCCGCCACGCCGGCGGTCAGGCAGCTGGCCAGCCCGACGAGCATGAACTCGACCGGTGTGATGCCGTGGTCCTCGGAGGCAAAGATCTCCGGATGGTCAGCGTCGAACGAGAACGCGCTCCTGTGCTTCTGTTCCTGTCCGAGCCCGTGGAACCCCTCGATCTTCGTCTCGCTGTGGGTGCCGTTCTGCCATTTGCAGCTGGCGCGCCACTTGAACTTGGCCGCCTCCGGCGCGCTCTTCAACGCTTCCCGCGCCGCCAGCAATGCCTCGACATTGACACCGTTGTTCACTGTTGTCTCAGCCATCGTGAGCTCCCTTACGCGCAGGATTCAGCCCTGCACCACTCCTCGGAAATCATGGCAAGCGGCAAGGAGTTCAGGCGATTCTCCCTGTCTCCTGTTAGATCGTAATTGCCGCCTGGAATGCGACACCGCCGAATTCGGGATCATACATCGGCGCGATTGCGTCCAATCGGCGTAGGCCCGCACGACGCAACGGCGAGGCCGGCTGGGGACGAAGTCCCCGGATCAAAATATGATCATCCCACGATGACCTCTTCAGCACCGAAGGCGACCGCAGGCTCCGTCGGTACGGTGGAGACGCAATACCTCGATCTCCCCCGGCCCCTCCAACTCGATTGCGGGCGGGAACTGTTCCCGATCCGGATCGCGTACGAGACCTACGGAACACTGTCTCCGGCGCGTGACAACGTCATCCTCGTGTGTCATGCGCTGAGCGGCGACGCGCACGCGGCCGGCTACTCGGCGGCTCCGGTCGCTGCGGGGACCAGGGACGGGTTCCGCGCCGAAGAGCGTGACGGCGCCGGCGGCCGCGGCCTCGGGTGGTGGGACGGCATGATCGGGCCGGGCAAGGCCTTCGATACCGAGAAGTTCTTCGTCGTCAGCACGAACCTCCTTGGCGGCTGCCGCGGAACCACCGGCCCGTCGTCCACCAATCCCGCGACCGGGCGCCCCTACGGATCGGATTTCCCGGTAATCACGGTCGCCGACATGGTCCGCGCCGAGCGGGCATTCCTGCACGAGCTCGGCATCACACGGCTCGCGGCAGTGGCGGGTGGTTCGCTCGGCGGGATGCAGGCGCTCGAGTGGGCGGTGTTGTACGGCGCCGACGTCGGCGCCATCATTCCGATCGCAAGCACGCACGCCCTGCAGCCACAGGGAGTGGCCTGGAACGCGATCGCTCGCAACGCGATCGCCTCAGACCCGGATTGGCAGGGCGGGCACTACTACGGCACCGGCCGCGCTCCCGACGCTGGTATGGGCGTGGCCCGGATGGTGGGGCACATCACGTACCTCTCGGCGAAGTCGCTGGGGGACAAGTTCGGCCGCCGGCTGCAGTTCGCCCGCGACATCCGCTACGAGCTCACCGCGCCGGAGTTCGAGGTCGAGAGTTATCTGCGGTACCAGGCGGACTCGTTCGTGAAGCGGTTCGACGCGAACACGTACCTTTACACGTCGAGGGCTTTGACCTACTTCGACCTGGCGCGCCAGTACGGCAACGGCCGGCTGGCCGACGCGCTTCGAAACGTGTCGGCGCGCACGCTTCTCATCGCGTTCAGCTCGGACTGGCTCTACCCACCGTCGTGCTCGGAGGAGCTCGCGGCCGCGTTGCGCTCCGCCGGCAAGGAGGTCGAGCTGCACGTCATCGATGCCCCGTATGGGCACGACTGCTTTCTGCTCGAGGAGGCCCGCCAGGTGCCAATCATTCAGCAGTTCCTCGCAGGCGAGAGACCTTGAGCCGGCTCTATTCTGAGTTTGCGACCTAAACCTGAACAGGAGTTTCAGGAGATCAGGAGACTTGTTGAACCAAGAAGAATTTCTCCTGAACTCCTGTCCTCCTGTTCAAAATTGCGTAGAACGTAGGAGGACAGTGCTCAATGGAAGAGTCCCGCAGCTTCGGTTTTGACACCCGTCAGGTCCATGCAGGGCAGCGACCCGATCCCAACACCGGCGCGCGGGCCGTGCCGATTTACCAGACCACGAGTTACGTGTTCGAGGATCCCGAGTCGGCCGCCGCGTATTTCAACCTGCAGGAATACGGGAACACCTACTCGCGGATCATGAATCCGACCGTGGCGGTGTTCGAGGAGCGGATGGCAAACCTCGAAGGCGGCTGCGGCGCCGTGGCGTTTGCGAGCGGTATCGCCGCGCAGGCGGCCGCGCTCTTCACGCTCCTGTCGCCCGGGGACCACGTGGTGTCGTCCTCGGCGCTCTACGGCGGCACCGTGAACCAGTTCAAGCACATGCTGCGCAAGATGTCGGTGGAGCTCACCTGGGTGGATCCCGACGATCTGCAGGCCTGGAAACGGGCGGTCCGTCCCAATACCAAGGCGTTCTACGGGGAGACGATCGGCAATCCGGGCGGCAATGTGCTCGATATCGAGGCGGTGGCGGCGGTCGCGCACGAGCACGACGTGCCGCTGCTCGTCGACAACACCTTCGCCACGCCGTATCTCTGCCGTCCGATGGACTGGGGAGCGGACATTGTCGTGCATTCGGCGACCAAGTTCATCGGCGGCCACGGCACGAGCATCGGCGGTGTCGTGATCGATTCGGGGCAGTTCAACTGGTCGAACGGCAGATTCCCGGTCATCGCCGACCCGTCGCCCGCGTATCACGGCCTGCAGTTCCACGAGACGTTCGGCACCTACGGGTACTGCATGAAGCTGCGGGCGGAGACGTTGCGCGACCTCGGCGCGGCGATGAGCCCGTTCAACGCATTCCTGTTCCTGCAGGGGCTGGAGACCCTGTCGCTGCGCATGGCCCGTCACGTCGAGAATGCGTCGGCGGTCGCGGCATTCCTTGCCGCTCACGAGCTCGCGACCAACGTCACCTATCCGGGCCTGGCTTCGAGCCGCTACCGCGGACTCGTCGACAAGTATCTGCCGGGCGGCGCCGGGGCGGTGTTCTCGTTCGACTGCCGCGGCGGCCGGGCCGCCGGACAGGACTTCATCCGTGGCGTGAGCCTGTGGTCGCACCTCGCCAACGTCGGCGATGCCAAGAGCCTGATCATCCATCCTGCCAGCACCACTCATCGCCAGCTCAACGACGATGAGCTGCGGGCTGCCGGCGTCGGCCCCGGGACGATCCGGCTTTCGGTCGGCATCGAGGCCGTCGACGATTTGATCTGGGATCTCGAACAAGGCTTCGCGCGCGCCCGGACCACTTCCGCATCGGAGGTGGCGTCGCGATGAGTCCCGCATTCGATCTGAGCCGGTATCAAGACCCGCTGACGATCCAGCGCGTGATTCACGCCGCCAGGACCATCGCGGTGGTGGGCCTGTCGGGCAACGAGCTGCGTGCCAGCTACTTCGTCGGCTATTACCTTCGGCGGCACGGCTATCGCGTGGTTCCGGTGAACCCTCGTGAAACAGAGATCCTCGGAGAAGAGTGCTTCAAGAGCCTCAGCGACGTGCCCGTCCCCATCGACATCGTCAACGTCTTCCGGGCGCCGGATGCACTGCCCGGCATCGCCCGCGAGGCGGTCGCGATCAAAGCGAAGGCGTTGTGGTGTCAGTTCACGGTGATCAACGAGGAAGGGGCGCGCATCGCTGAAGAGGGTGGTCTCACCGTCATCATGGATCGGTGCCTCAAAGTCGAGCACGCCCGCTACGTCGGACGAATGCACTGGCTCGGGTTCAATACGCAGAGGATCACCTCAGTGCGAGGAGGACTACAGTAGCAACGACAACTCCCAACGATCCAACGATCCAACGATCCAGGGGGAGTCGTTCGACTTTCACCCCAATCCTTCGCCATGCTTCCCTTGGATCGTTGGATCGTTGGATCGTTGGGAGTTGTCGTTGTGGGGAGGCGGAGGCTCGATGTGAATGATCGCGTCGGCGATCTGCGGAAACGCCTCCATCAGCCGATCCTTGACCACGTGCGACAGCCGGTGTGCTTCGACTAGCGTCGTGTTCGGCGCGAACCAGACGTGCAGATCGAGGAAGGTGTAATCCGCGGTGCCGCGGGTGCGGATGTGATGGCTGCCGAGCGCCTGTGGCACGCTCATGACCACCCGCCGGATCTGTTCCTCGTCCAGCACCACGCGGTCGGCGAGGATGTTCGATGATTCCAGCCCGATCTGCAGGCCGGCCCGCGCGATGAAGACGGCGACGACCAGCGCGCCGATCGCATCCACTATCGGGTAGCCGATCTTCACCGCCACCAGCGACGCCAGCACGGTGCAGGTGGTCCAGACGTCGCTGCGGGTGTGGGCGGCGTCGGCCAGGAGCAACTCGCTGTTGAGGGCGCGTCCGCGCCCGGCCTCGTAGCGGACGACCAGGATGTTCGTGATCAGCGTCGCGATCATCACGCCAAAGCTGAGGGGCGTGACTTCGGGGACCGTGCCCGTGCGCATCCGTGAGAAGGCGCTGCGCACCACTTCGACGACCACCAGCAGCAGGAACACGAAAATGCCGGCGGCGGCGAGCGTTTCGAACTTGCGATGACCGTAGGGATGATTGGCATCCGGCGGCTTGCCGGCGATGCGCAGCCCGATCAGCCCCATGACGTTGGACGTCGAGTCGGTGAGCGAGTGGAAGCCGTCCGAGATGATGCTGACGGCGCCGGTGGCGTAGCCGAGCATCAGCTTCGCCCCGGCGACCGCCAGGTTGAGGAAGAGAACACGAACGAGAACGCGGGAAATGCCGCGTGAGCGCCCTCCCACCATGTGGCTCAGGGCGCGCATTCTTTGATAACGCCGCGCTGACGCGCGGACGGCCTTGACCGAAGAACTTGACTCAAAAACTCAGAACTGGTCGGTCAAGGCCTCTAGAAGACGAGCGCGTGGGGAATCGGCCACCAGCGCAACTGCACTTTGCCGATGATGTACTTCTTCGGCACGAAACCCCAGTGGCGGCTGTCGGAGCTGTTGTTCCGATGGTCGCCCATCACGAAGTAATAGCCCTGCGGCACGACCTGCGGGCCGTAGTCGTCGTGGCTGCGGAACTCCGTCGGGACGTAATCGTCGGGGATCAGCACGTCGTTGCGATACACACGGCCGTCGACGATGCGGATCTGATCGCCCTCTTCGGCGATCACGCGCTTCACGAACGACTTGTCCGGGTTGAGCGGGTAATACAACATCACGATGTCGCCAACCTGCGGCGTGCCGATGCGGTAGGCCAGCTTGTTGACGATCAGCCGATCCTGATCGGCGAGCGTCGGCGCCATGCTCTGTCCTTCCACGCGCGCGACCTGGAAACCGAAGGTGACAATCAGCGTGGCGTAGACTGCCGCCGAGGCCAGGGTTTTCAGCCAGGCGAACAATTCCTCGCCGACGCGGCTGGCGACCGACGGCTGCTGGCGGGGAACCAGCGGCTGGACCGAGGGCTCCGGCACTCCCTCGGGTGCAGGACGTTCGGTCCCAGGCTCCTCGCGGAGGGCGCCGCCCATCGGTTCGTCGCCGAGCGAGCCGAGCGTGGTGTCGGTCAACGGCGCCGGGGGTCGTTCCTCTTCGGCAGGCGCGCCGAGCAGGTTCCGCCAGGACGGTTCAGCGGCCGCCGGGAGGGAGCTCGGGTCCGGCTGCAGCACCGGGCCTGAGGCTCGCGTTTCCGCGAAGGTGTTCAGTGGCAGCGGTTCGGCGGGCACCAGGGGTTCGGGTGCCGGGAGCAGAACCGGTTCGTCGGGGATCGACGGGGGAACGCGGGAATCGTCGTTGTGGCTCATAGCTTCAGGTATTCGCGAAGCCGCTTCGTTTGCGATCGGCTGACCGGGATCTCGCTTCCCTTGGCGTCCTTCATTTTCAGGATGTAGTTCCTGCTGAACCAGGGAACGATTTCCTTGATCTTATTGATGTTGACCAGGTGCGATCTATGGACCCGCCAGAATACCGCGGGATCCAACCGCGCCTGCAACTCATCCAGTGTCCGATAGTTAGACGTTCCTGACAAGCTGTTCGTTACAACCGTGATGACGTCGTCCTCCACCGAGGCATGGACCACCTCATCCGCCTGGATCAGCAGGAAGCGGTCGCCGATCTTGACCGCCAGCTGCTCCCGATGTTCCGTTCGTTGCGCCAGCAGTTGCAGGAGGCGATCCAGTTCCCCGTTGGCGGGTTTGGCAGCCCCGCGCTCGGACGCCAGCCGCCGCCGGACCCGGTCGACCGCCATGGTCAGGCGCGCCGCTTCGACCGGTTTCAATACGTAGTCGACCGCGTTCACCTCGAATGCATGCACGGCATGCTGATCGAACGCGGTGACGAACACGAGCTGCGTGTCGCCGCCGGTCTCGGCCAGCCGGCGCGCCACCTCGAAGCCCGACAGTCCGGGCATCTGGACGTCGAGCATGACCAGGTCGGGGTTCTCCGCTTCGATGACCTGTAAGGCCTCGACTCCATCGGCTGCCTGGCCGACGACTTCCACGCCGCCGATCTCCCCGAGTAGGAAGCACACCTCTTCGCGGGCCAGTTGCTCGTCGTCCACGACCACCGCCCGGATGGGGACGCCCGCCTCCATCATGCGGTCATCCTCGCCGGCACGACCAGCTCCGGAATCACGATCCGGGCGCACGTGCCCTGCCCGGGAACGCTATCGAGCTGCAGTTGGTAGTTCGCGCCGTAGATCACCTTCAGCCGCTCGTTGACGTTGCGGAGCCCGATACCGCCGGCCTGTACCCGCTCGGCGTGAACCGATCCCACGCCCACGCCGTTGTCGATCACGTCGATGATGACGTGCTCTTTCTCGCGCACGCTCCTGATCGTGATTTGTCCCTCGCCGATCTTGGGGGACAAACCGTGCTTGATCGAGTTCTCGACGAGCGGCTGCAGCAGCATGCTGGGCACGACGATGTCGAGGCTGGCCGGGTCGATCGACTTCTCGACGTGCAGGCGCGGGCCGAAACGGATGCTCTCGATGTCGAGGTATTCGTCGACGGCTTCGAGCTCTTCGCGCAGCGTGACGAAGTGCTCCTGGCTGCGCAGCAGCCGGCGGAGGAGTCCCGACAGCTTCACGATGAGCATCCGCGCGGTTTCCGGCTTCGAGCGAATCAATGACGAGATCGACGTCAGCGTGTTGAACAGGAAGTGCGGGTTGATCTGGCTGGCGAGCGCCTCGACGCGGGCCGCCATCAGGAGCTTCTCCTGTTCCTGCAGCCGGTGCTCGATCCGCGCGCTGTTCCAGATCTTGATGGGCACCGCGACACACAGGACCGTGGCGAGAATCACGAGCACCATCAGCCACGAGTTCGGAGGCGCGTGGTAGAAGATGCGTGCCGGGAACCGGGCTCCGAGGGCCTGGCGGATGATTTCGAGGCCGATCGGCGCCGCCAGGAGAATGACGACCCAATCAATCTGGAAGCGGCGCACGAGCCGCCACACGTTGCGGTGGAGGCCGGTGAAGAAGAGCGGCGAGAAGTGCCAGATCGCCTCCTTGGGACAGATCTCGCGCAAGCCGCCACCCGCGAAGCCGCATCCGATCGCAAACGGCAGGGCAATCCATTCGCCGGCGATGAAGGGGGGCAAGCCGACCATCGCGCCCACGATCGCTCCGGCATAGGGGCCGGCCAGCAGACCCGCCAGGAACGAGCCGGCGAGGGTGACATCCGCAGCGTCGTAGTTGAGGAGCACGCGCGAGAGCACGCCGAACGTCAGTGGCAGGCCGAGGCTGCTCGCAAAAATCAGGCGTTCCGGCCAGTCCCGCTTCTCGGTGAGCAGAATCCGTCGAAACCAGGGGAATCGCACCAGCATCGTGGCCAGTACCGCCACGATGGCGAGCTGCGCCATCAATGTCAGCAGGAACTGCTCAGGCGTCAGCAGCCTGTTCTGATGGGGCATGTGAAGCTAAATATAGCATTCTGCGAGAGTTGACCCTCATCACAGGCGGCTGATCCATTTCCCTTTGCACGGCTCCTTGTTATGATCACCGGATGATCCGTCCGTTCCTCGTCGGCTTTGCGACTACGCTGAAGCACATCTTCCGGAAGCCCATCACCGTCAACTACCCGGACGAAAAAGTCCCGGTGTTCCCGAAATGGCGCGGCAAGCAGGTGCTGATGCGGGACGAGAACGGCCTGGAGAAATGCGTGGCGTGCGGCCTGTGCGCGGTGGCCTGTCCGGCCGACGCCATCTACCTGGAGCCGGCCGAAAACGACGGGACCGTCCAGGCCGGCCCGCGTTACGCGAAGATCTACCAGATCCACAAGACGCGGTGCATCTTCTGCGGCTACTGCGAGGAAGCGTGCCCGGTGTCGGCGATCTTCATGGGCAAGGACTACGAGCTCGCCGTCTACAGCAACAAGGACTTCATCTGGGACAAACACGATTTGCTGGTACCGGCTTCAGCGTCGGCTTCGGCTCCGCCTCAGGCTCAGTAGTCCATTGCCAAAATTGCCAAGATTGCCAAAATTGGGTTCCTGGACAGTTTCACCAACAAGCCGGGAGTAATTGGCCGGTTGCCTTTTAATCTTGGCAATTTTGGCAATTTTGGCAATCTTGGCAATGAGATTTGGTGCCCTCGGTGACATCCACGGCGATTTCGAGAGCACCCGCCGTGTCATGTCCCGGCACCCCGAGGTGCCCTTCTGGTTGTGCGTCGGGGATGTGGCAGGCGGCGAAGGGCGGTATGAAGCGGTGCCGGCGCCGCTCCACTGGATCAAGGGCAACAACGAGAATTTCGACGCCATCGACGCCGGCGTCTTTCCCGTCAATCTGAACTACCTGCCCAACGGGCGGGCCGCGGAGATCGGCGGCATCCGGGTCGCCGGGCTCGGCGGCACGTTTGCGCCCTCGTGGTACGACACTCCGCCGTCGGCGCTGCCGCACCCGCGCAAGGGTTCGGCCAAGGCGACCGAGCTGGCCGACAAGCGGCGGCATTTCGTCAGGGAAGAAGTGGAAGCGTGCCGGCAGCTCACGGGTGTCGATGTGCTGCTGACGCACGAGGCGCCGCGCCCGTATTTCGCGGGAACCGGTGCGCGGCGGAACGACGCAGGGAAGACCCCGGTGAACGAGATTCTCTCGGCGATGCGGCCGCGTCTCCACCTGTTCGGCCACCATCACCGGTTCACCGAGCAGGAGCGTCAGGGCGTTCGATCGATCGGCCTCGACCTCGTCGGCCAGTCGTATCTGCTGATTGACGCGCGCACGTTCGAGTTCGACCGACAGCCATGACCAGATCCTCTTTCCTCGACACCCTCGCCAGCCGCGTCCTCGTCTGCGACGGCGCCATGGGCACGATGCTCTACGCCAAGGGCATCTTCCTCAATCGATCGTTCGACGAGCTCAACCTGACGCAGCCGGATTTCGTCGCGGAAGTGCATCAGGCCTACGTGCGTGCCGGCGCCGATGTGATCGAGACGAATACGTTTGGTGCGAACCGCGTCAAGCTGACGCCGTTCGGACTTGGCGATCGCGTCAAGGCGATCAACGCGCAGGGGGCGAAGATCGCCCGGCTCGCCGCCCGGGATCAGGTCTTCGTCGCGGGCTCCATCGGTCCGCTCGGCATTCGCATCGAACCCTGGGGAAAGACCGGCGTGGACGAGGCGGAGGAGTATTTCCGCGAACAGGTCGAGGGGCTTCTCGAAGGCGGCGTCGATCTGTTCGTGCTCGAAACGTTTCACGACGTGAACGAGATCGCGGCGGCGATTCGTGCCGTGCGAAGTCTGTCCGACCTTCCCGTCGTCGCCCAGGTCACGACCGAAGAGGACGGCAACACGCTCGACGGCGCGCCGCCGGAAGCCTTCGTGCCCCAGCTCGAAGCCCTGGGCGCCACGCTCATCGGCGTCAATTGCAGCGTCGGCCCGGCGGGCATGCTGGAAACGGTCGAACGGATGGCACGGGTCGCCCACGTGCCGCTCTCCGCGCAGCCGAACGCCGGACGTCCCCGCGAGATCGAAGGCCGCAACATCTACCTGTCGTCGCCGGAGTACATGGCGTCGTACGCGCGGCGCTTCGTCGCCAACGGTGTGCGCCTGGTCGGCGGCTGCTGCGGCACGACACCCGAGCACGTGCGGCACATCAAGGCGGCGGTACGCGCCCTCAGCGTCTCGACTCCCAGGCCGGCCGCCGCTCGAAAGGACTCCACGCCGGCTCCAGCCGTGGCCCCGGTCACGCCCGTCGCCCGGAGCGCGAAGTCGCAGCTGGCCAATGCGCTCGCGCGCCGCGAATTCGTGATCTCCGTGGAGCTGATTCCGCCACGCGGTCACGACGCGCTGGCCATCGTCGAACAGGCGCGGGAGCTGCGCATCCATGGCGTCGATTTCGTGAACATTCCCGACGGTCCACGCGCGACCGCGCGCCTGAGCGCTCTCGCGGCGTCGCTCGTGGTTCAGCAGCAGGCCGGCATCGAGACGATTCTTCACTACGCCTGCCGCGACCGGAATCTGCTCGGGATGCAGTCTGATCTCCTGGGCGCGCACTCGATGGGGATCCGCAACCTGCTGATCGTCACTGGCGATCCGCCCCGGGTCGGCGACTATCCCGACGCGACCGCCGTCTACGACGTCGATTCGATCGGATTGACCAACGTCGTGGCGCGCCTCAACCGCGGCCTGGACATCGGCGAGCAGTCGATCGGGCAGCCGACGGCATTCCACATCGGCGTGGCGCTGAATCCGGGCGCGTACGATCTGACCACGGAGCTTCGGCGCTTCGAATACAAACTGGAGGCGGGCGCCGAGTTCGCCATCACGCAGCCGGTCTTCGAGGCCAAATCCCTCGGCGACGTGCTGAAGCAGATCGGCGGAACGCCGATCCCGATCCTCGCGGGGATCATGCCGCTCGAGAGCCTGCGGCATGCCGAGTTCATGGCCAACGAAGTCCCCGGCGTGCACGTGCCGGACGCCATCGTCGAGCGCATGCGCAAGGCGGAGGGGGAAGGCCGCGCACAGGCCGAGGGCGTGTTGATTGCGCGCGAGGTGGCGGCCGGGGTCCGTCCCCTCGTGCAGGGATTGCAGATATCCACAGCGGCCGGAGCGGTGGACGCAGCTCTCCAGGTGATGGAGGCGGCGACGTTCTGATCGGCAGTCGGGGCCGTTTCGGCGCTTGCCCACCCGTGCGGGTCGGGGTATAGTCGCCAACTGTTGTACCCAAAACCCTTTGACGGTCTTCGACTTGCAGGCAGCTTTGATGGTCCCGCGCTTCGCGCGCGGGCCGGAGAACAGATGAATGGCCTTATTCGACCGTAAAGCAGAGCGCGATGAAGACCTGGTTTCAGGAACGGACGCCGGTTCACGAGCGCTCTCCGTGGCTGCCGTCGAGAACGATTTTGTCGAGGGCGTCTACGACAAGCTGGCGAAGGTGTACGACGTCACGTTCGGTCCCACTCTGCATCCCGGCCGTCTGCAGGCCATTCAACGGATGGGAATCACGGGACAGGACCGTGTGCTCGAGGTCGGAGTCGGCACCGGCATCAATCTGTCCCTCTACCCGCGGGACGCAACCGTAATCGGGATCGATTTTTCGTCGTCGATGCTCGAGAAAGCGCGTGAGCGCGCGGTCCGCAAGGACGTGCCTCACTCGCTCCGGCTAGTCCAGATGGATGCCGCCGATCTCAAATTTGCGGACGATTCTTTCGATATTGTCTACGCGCCGTACTTGATTAGCGTCGTCCCGGATCCGATCAAAGTGGCGCAGGAGATGCGCCGGGTCTGCCGGCCGGGTGGCCGGATCGTGATCCTGAATCATTTCCTGAGCCCGAACCCCATCCTGTCACGCCTGGAGCGATCGATTTCACGCTTCACGATTCACATCGGGTTCAAGTCCGACCTCGACCTTCCCGCATTTCTCGCTCAAGCCGACCTGCAGCCCATCTCAATCGAAAAGGTCAACTTCCCGCGGATCTGGTCGCTGGTGACGGCCGTCAAGTCGCACTAGCCAACTCGGCAATCATTCTCGCCACCACGTCTGCGCCGTCCGTCCGGACCTTCTGGGGTGGTGGTGGCAGGTTCGTAACCGTCCTGAGGGCGGCGGCCCACGCGCCTGCTTCGAAGGTGTCGAGCGCGAGATGCTCACACCGCAGGTATCGCGGCATCTCGCGGACCATGACGTCGTATTCTGCGAAGCGTCCCCGGGAGGTGTAGAGCATCGCCGAGTCGTTGGCGATGCAGTCGGCGATGATGCCGTATCCCGGCTTCGTGATCACGACATCCACGGCGCGCACGAGATCTTCGTACCGAAGACCACCTCCGTACAGTCGTTCCTCCGGGACAAGGTGTACGCCACTCGGCGCCGTCACGCGTTCTGATCCGCGTGTCGTCACGACGATGTCCCAGTCGGTCAGGCAGTCGAGACGCGTCAGCGGCAGCTGGTGGAGACCGTAGCCGCCGAACGACACCAATGCCAGGGGACGTTCGGCCGGCAGGTCGATTGCGCGCCGGATGCCGGCGGGGTCGATGTCCGCGCGACCGTGCCTCGCGATGAAGGGCAAATCGATGATCGGGGAAATCGTCTCGAACCCTCCCGGAAGCGGCAGCCTCCATCCCGCACAGGCCGTCGCGTAGGCGCGGCCCGTCTCGGCAACGATGCGATCTACCCCGGGTTGTTCCGAGTACTCGCGATAGATCCAGTCCCAGGTGAAGTTCGCACAAACGACGGCGGGCACGCCGGCCACTGCGGCAGCCGCGCACGCCAGCGGGGGAGCGTCCGCGATCACCAGCCGAACGTCGTTCGCCTGAATGATGGCGGCTTCGCGTTCGGCGAGCTGGTCGAAGCAATCGAGGAACGCGCGCGCTCTCCGCATACTTTCGCCGACGTCCAGGCGCAGACTGTCGATCTGGACGACGCCGGTGTCGGTCTCGCCGGGCAGGAACAACGACGCGCCACAGGTGGTCCGGGTGAAGAGCCACTCCGGCGCCGCGGTGCGGACGACGATGGGCAGCGACGGCGTCAGCTCGTGGAGAGCGTTGATGACCGCGATCTGCCGGATGGCGTGTCCAAAGCCGTGTCCGGAAATGTAGAAGATGACGGCAGGAGGCAAGGTGATTGGAGTGTCAGTTGCCAGTTACCAGTTGCCAGGATAGTAGTGCGGAGCCGGGATTAATAACTGGAAACTGGGAACTGGAAACTGGGAACTTTGGTCACGCGGGTGTGCTGGCTGGCAACGCGATTCGGAGGACTTCTTCCAGCGTCGACACCGGCACGAACGTGATGTCCTCGCGGACCTCCGCGGGAAGTTCGATGAGATCGGGACGATTCATCTCCGGGAGCACGAAGGTCCGGACTCCATGACGGCGGGCCGCGAGCGCCTTCTCGCGAATGCCGCCAACGGGCAGGACAAGTCCCGAGAGGGTGATCTCGCCCGTCATCGCGACGTCGGCTTCGACTGGTACTCCGCGCGCCGCCGACACGATTGCCGTCGCCATCGTGACGCCAGCCGAGGGGCCGTCCTTGGGGATGGCGCCGGCGGGGACGTGGATGTGCAGGTCCTGTTTCGCCAGGAAGTCCGAGGGAATCCCGAGCTCGGTGGCGCGCTGCCGGATGTGGCTCAGCGCGGCGCGGGCGGACTCCTGCATCACGGCGCCCAGCTGCCCGGTCAGCGTGAGCTGACCGTTGCCCGGCATCAGCGACGCCTCGATGAACAGCACGTCGCCGCCGGCCTCGGTCCACGCGACGCCTGTCGCAACGCCCGGCCTCGACGTCCGGAACGCGGTCTCCGATCTGAAGCGCGGCGGGCCCAGGAATGCGTCGAGCTCACGTGCGTCGACGATGGCGGTGTGGTCGGGCGCTGACGCCACGCGTGCCGCGACCTTGCGAGCGATGGTGCCGATCTGGCGCTCCAGCGCCCGTACACCAGCTTCGCGTGTGTACTCCGAAACGATCCGCCTCAGCGCATCGTCCGTGATCTGGATTTGGCCGGGCTGCAGCCCGTTCTCCTCGATCTGCCGGGGCATCAGGTAGAGCCGCGCGATGTGGACCTTCTCCTCTTCGGTGTAGCCGCTCAGCGAGATGAGCTCCATCCGATCCAGCAGCGCGGGATGGATTGTGCCGAGCTGGTTCGCCGTCGCGATGAACAAGACCCGCGAGAGATCGATGGGGATCTCGACATAGTGATCCCGGAACGCGTGGTTCTGCGCCGGATCGAGCACTTCGAGCAGCGCCGCGGCCGGATCGCCCTGGATGCCGACGCTGATCTTGTCGATCTCGTCCAGCATGAGGACCGGGTTGGCCGAGCCGGCCGTCTTCAGCCCCTGAACCAGGCGCCCGGGCATCGATCCGATATAGGTCCGCCGATGGCCGCGGATCTCAGCCTCGTCGCGGACACCGCCGAGCGAGATGCGGACGAATGTGCGGTTCATCGCCCGCGCAATCGACTGTCCGAGCGAGGTCTTGCCGACGCCCGGAGGACCGACGAAACAGAGGATCGGGCCCCGCATGCGCGCAACCGTGTGCTGATGGTCGGTCACCGGTGCCGGGGCGTTGCCGTTACCGCCGCCAGGCGTGGCTTCATCGGTCGCGGATGCTGCGAGCGCCGCTGGCTGCGTTCCCTCGACCGGCGCCGCCGGCGTCGATCCCCTGGATGGACCACGCTGCGACTGCCGTAACTTCTGCACCGCGAGGTACTCGACGATGCGCTCCTTGACCTTGTCGAGATCGTAGTGGTCCTCGTCGAGGACGCGCCGGGCTTCGACCGGATCGAGCCGATCGTCGGTCGTTTTCGACCAGGGCACATCGAGCACCCAGTCGAGATACGTGCGAATCATCTGGTACTCGGGCGACGCGGGCGTCATTCGCTCGAGCCGATCGACTTCGCGAAGCGCAGCGGTGGCCACCATCTCGGGCAGCTGCGCGTCGAGGACCCGGCGACGGATCTCCGCCGCTTCCCCCTCGCCGTCGCCCAGTTCCGACTGAATGGCTTTGAGCTGCTGGCGCAGCATGTATTCGCGCTGCGCGTCGGTCATCTCCTTTTCGGCCTTCGACTGAATACGTCCCTTCAGCTCGAGGACCTCGATCTCGCGTGACAGCGCCATCGCGACCGCGTCCAGCTTCACCGTGAGGCTGTTCTCCTCGAGCAGCTTTTGCTTGTCCTCCGGGCGCATGTCGAGGAGGCTGGCGAGGATGTAGACGATGCGGAGCGGGTCGTCGAGCGAAGACACGAGCGTCTTCACATCCGGCGAGAGACCGGTGGCCAGGCTGAGCGCGCGGTCGACGAGCTCCTGCAGCCGGCGGACGTGGGCTTCGATCTCGATGGTACGCTCCGAGGCCTCCGGGAGCACCTTCACCAGCGCATTGAGGACGCCACGGTCGTTGCTCGGGAACTCCGCACGTGCCCGGACGATCCCCTCGACCAGGACGCGCATGCCGCCCGGCGACTTGGCCATCTGCCGGACCACTCCGACCGTGCCGATCCGGTGCAGATCGTCGAGCGTCGGTTCCTCGACGTCGCTCTTCTGCATCAGCAGCAGGACGAGGCGGTCGCCGGCGAGCGCGCGATTGACGGCTTCCACCGAGAGCGGACGGCTGACCCCGAGCGGGGCGACGGTCAGCGGCAATACCACCGCCTCACGAAGCGGGACGACCGGGAGCTCGGACGGAAGGGGCGGACTCTGCGGGGGCTCAGCCATGATTCCTCACGCGGCCCGACCGTGCCTACAGTGCCACCATTGCCAAGCTTCTTGAAACGCCAGGAAGGAATCTGGAATCTCGTCGCGATCAATCCAGCCGAGACCGGCCTTCACAGTCGGCACTGTTGGCAATGGGTGAGCGTCAGGCCCGTGGACATTTCCGGATCATAGCACCGCCATTCGGCCATCCTGGCCCGCGACCCGCGTGGATCGCGGCTGTACACGCGACGAAAGCGCGGCACGTATCACGTAACTGCGTCTGATCAATACGCGCCGGGTATCATCCGCCATCGCACGCGCCGTTGATATTCCCGATACTCTGCGCCGAAGACCCGGACCAGTGCGCGCTCTTCGAACGGTATGGCGATTGCGAGATACGCCGTGCTGAGCACGGCAAACGTCAGCCGCGTCATCGTCATCCGCGGAGCCGCGAACACGAGCAGCATCCAGGCGAAATACAGCGGATGCCGGACGAAGCCATACAGGCCCGTGGTGACGAGTGGGACATGCTCAGGGGCCTCGCTGGCGCGACTCGTGAGGAACGGACGAACCCCGGCGAGATCGAGCACGTCGAGTCGGGCCGAGCTTCGCGCGGTCAGGAGGAGGGCGACTACCTGAACAGCGTAACCGGCGACGGCCGCGGGGCCGCTGAGCTCATACAACTGGCCCGGTACGTCGCGCCACGCTGCGCAGACCACGATGAAGAGCAGGCTCGCAATCCACGTGTAGATAGAACGCTCGAGCGGCGCAGAGAGCCAGGTGGCGAGCCGATGCTTGAGCGCGGGGCGCGCGAAGACGCTGTGGTGCAGCGCGAAACCCGTGAAGAGGATGGCATCGATTGCGATCGGTCCGACGATGGTCGTGTTCCCGGCGGGGCGGCCGAAGGTCACCAGGTACGAGTAGAGGAAGAACAGCAGCGAGCCCGCGAAGGCCGCGGCCCCACACCACGCAAACACCAGCGCGATGGCTGGCGCGCGCGGGGACGGTTTCATGAGGGTGGGTATTATAGGCGGTATGTCCGGCAACGGTCGTCCCCGCGTTGCGATTACCGGCATTGGCGTGGTTTCGCCTTACGGTGTCGGGCGGGAGTGTTTCTGGCGGCACGTCAGTGGCGGCTGCAGCGCCACCCGGAGCATCGTGGACTTCGACGCGTCGCCGTTTCCTTGCACCGTCGCGGCCCCTGTCCCGGCGGTCACCATCGAAGAAGGCACAATCATTTCGGAGCGAGCGGGGGACGCGCCACGTGCAGGGCGCGCGGATCCCCGGCGGTATTCCAAGGCCTCGCTCATTGCGGTGATCGCTGCGCGGGAGGCGTGGGCGGACGCCGGCCTCAGGCTCAACGAGCCGAATGCCGGAGTGCTCGTCGGCAGCGGGGCCGGCGGGATCGACGTCGCCGAACGGCAGTACGGCGAGTTCTTCGGCGATGGCTGGAAGCGGGTCACGCCGTACGCGATCCCCGTGTCGATCGTCGGAATGATTTCGAGCGAGATTTCGATCGCCCTCGAACTGCACGGCATCAGCCACGTGATTTCCACCGGCTGCACCAGTTCCACCGACGCGATTGCGTATGCCGCGTCGCTCATCAGGAGCGGGGAAGCAGACGCGATCCTGACTGGCGGCGCCGACGCGTGCGTGACGCCCGGCATGATTTTCGGCTTCTCGAAGATGCGCGTCATCGCAACCCGCTACAACGACAATCCGGCGGCAGCCTCGCGCCCGTTCGATCGCGGTCGCGATGGATTCGTGCTCGGCGAGGGTGCCTGGATGCTCGTGCTCGAGCGCGAGGATCGCGCGCGGGCGCGGGGGGCGCGGGTGTACGCCACGATCGACGGGTACGGATCGACCTGCGATGCCTATCACCGCGTGCAGATGAATCCCGACGGCGAACAGATCATTCGTGCGATGCGGCTGGCGATCGAGCGGTCAGGATATGCGCTCGACGAGATCGGATACGTGAACTACCACGGCACGTCCACGGTGCTGAACGACGCGGTCGAAGCCCGGTGTGTCCGGGAGCTGTTCGGGCCCCGCGCCGCCGATGTGCCGGGATCGTCGACCAAGTCCATGATCGGTCATCCCCAGGGAGCCAGCGGCGCCTCAGGCATCGTGACGACGGTGCTCGCGCTGGCCAACGGCTATCTGCCTCCGACGATCAACCTGGAGGATCCGGATCCGGAGTGCGATCTGGATCTGCTCCCGCGGGTGGGCCGGCCCGCGACCCCGGCCGCCGCCCTCTGCAACTGCCTGGGGTTCGGATCGAAGAACAGCGCGATGGTGGTTGGCCGCGTGTAGCGCGCCGATGAGAAGCCTCCTGCCTTCTCCCTTGCCGGCGACATTCTTTCGGCAACCGGCCCGATTCCTGTGCCACCAGACGATGTGATCGTGGTTGGCGGAGGCCCCGCCGGCTGTGTCGCCGCGATCGTGCTCGCGCGCGCGGGGCTGCGGGTGCGGCTCCTCGATCGCGCGACGTTTCCACGCGAGAAACTGTGCGGCGACACGCTCAACCCGGGTGCCCTCGCCACGCTCGCGCGGCTGGGACTGCATCCTGCTGATGACGGGCTGCCGATTCGCGGCATGCTCGTCACCGGGCCGGGCGGCGCGCAGGCCAGGGGCTGGTATCCTGCGGGCGTGATCGGCCGAGCGATTCGCCGTCTGGACCTCGATCAGCGTCTCGTGCAGGCGGCGGCCCAGGCGGGTGTCACCGTCATCGAGGGCGCACGCGTGGATTCGGTGGTCGCCAGCGGGGGAGCGGCGCCGCACGTGACCGGCGTGCGGGCGGAGATCCGGAACCGGCTCTCCCCGATGCCGGCGCGGTTGGTCGTTGCCGCCGACGGCCGATCGTCGCGCATCGCGCACGGGTTGTCACTGGCACGGTACGCGCGCGCGCCGCGGCGCTGGGCCGTCGGCCGGTACTTCATCGACGTTGCCGGACTGGGAGATCATGGCGAAATGCACGTGCGGGCAGGGCGCTACATCGGCGTGGCGCCGCTGCCTGCTGGCCTCACGAACGTCTGTGTCGTCACGACCGATCGGTCTGCGCTTCGCGATCCCGGGTCGTTGATTGCCGGCGCGATTGCAGGTGAGCCGGAGCTTGCCGACCGCTTCGCGCGCGCGCGCCCCGAAGGGCGGCCGGTGTCGCTCGGACCGCTCGCGATCGAGTGCGACCTGCCGGGCGCCCATGGACTCCTCCTCGCAGGCGATGCGGCGGGATTCGTCGATCCGATGACTGGCGACGGGTTGCGGCTGGCGATTCGAGGAGCCGAACTGGCGGCCGCCGAGTGCCTGAATGCGCTCGATGGAGGAGATGCGTCTTCGGCGCCCATGCGCCTCGCGATCCGCCGGAGGCGGGAACTGGGACGCCGGCTGCGTGTGAATCGCCTGCTCAGGTCATTGACGGGCTCTGAGCGGGCGCTCCGTGGCGCCGCTGTGGCGACACGCGTGTCGACCTGGCCGGTACAGCGCGTGGTTCGGTACCTCGGCGACGTTTCGGCCGGATGATCCGGGCTGGCATCGTCGCGCTCGTGGCGTTCGTGCCGATGCTCGCTGAAGCGCGGCGATCGTGGCGACACGAGCGCGCGCTGCGGGCGCGTGGTGCCATCGAGCCGCCTGGCGACGTCTATCGGGCGATGCAGATCGCCTACCCCGCCTGTTTCGTGGTGATGGTCGCCGAAGGGTTCATGCGGGATGTACCGCTGGGGCGGTCGTTTGCTGCCGGGGCAATGGTGTTTGCCGCCGCCAAGGCGATCAAATACTGGGCGATTGCGACGCTCGGCGATCGCTGGACGTTCAAGGTCCTGGTACTCCCCGGGTCCCCGCTGGTGACCGCCGGCCCCTACCGGCTGCTGCGTCATCCGAACTATGTCGGGGTCGTGGGTGAACTGGTGGGCGCTGCGCTGATGGCGCACGCGCCGCTTGCCGGCGCCGCTTCGGTTCTTGCGTTCGGCGTCCTGCTGCTGGCGCGGATCCGGGTCGAAGAGCGTGCGTTGGTCCGTTATGCGGCTCACAACGGGAAGTCTGTACTCGGTGTCAGGGAGCCGCATTAGGCGCGCCGAAGGCGCGCTCCACCGGAGGAGCGGGGCATGGGGCCCCCGCGATGGAGCTCGCAACGGGAAGTCTGTACTCGGTGTCAGGAGCCGCATTAGGCGCGCCGAAGGCGCGCCCCACCGGAGCGGAGCGGGGCATGGGGCCCCCGGCGAGGCAGCTCGCAACGGGAAGTCTGTACTCGGTGTCAGGAGCCGCATTAGGCGCGCCGAAGGCGCGCCCCACCGGAGCGGAGCGGGGCATGGGGCCCCCGCGAGCGACGGTGTAGGGGGGTTCCGGGGGGCGAAGCCCCCCGGACTACATTGAGGAGGCTGTGATCGCAGGCGACGACGTAGTGTCAGTGCGGATCCCGCCGCGAGCGGCGATGCGGCTCGATGCGCTGACGCTGGTGCTGGCCGCCTTGACGTTGTTCGTCGTGGTCGCAGGGCGCCAGCTGTTCATCGGCAGCGGCTGGTTCATGCTGCCTTCGGTACCCGTTCTTCTCGGCGCGACAGGAATCGTCCTCACGCTGCGGCACGTGATCTTCAGGCGGGCCGGCATTTTCTCGAGCGTTGCCCTCTGGCGCACGCGCCTCGAGGCGTACCCGGATACCGCGGCGGCGGTCCGCGCGTTCGTGGCAACGCGTCCGGCGGTTTTCATCGTGGCGCATTTTGCGGTCGTCACGATCGGGTTCGCCCCGAAGGCGAGCTTCACGTTGTCGTCGGATCCGTTCGGCAACCTTCCGGCACGATTCGACGCCGGCTGGTATGGAGGGATCGCGCTCGACGGCTACGAGTGGGATGGCCACTTCGACCGGCAGCGCAACTTTGCGTTCTTTCCGGCGCTGCCGATGCTGATGCGGCCCGTGGGCGCGTTGTTCGGCATGAACGCGCCAGGGTTGCCGCGAGAACGGCGCATGCTCAGGGCACTCTGGGCTGCCGTGGTGGTCTCGCTGGCGGCGTTCCTGCTGGCGCTCGTCTACCTCGCGCGGCTGACCAGGCTGCTGGCCGGCAACGATGCTGCCGTCGGTGCGCCGCTACTCCTGGCGGCGTATCCGTTTGCGGCGTACTTCAATGCGCCTTATACCGAAGGATTGTTCCTGCTGGGATCGGTCGGCGCGTTCTATCACTTTCACCAGCGGCGATGGCTGATGGCGTCGCTGTTTGGCCTGCTCGTGGGGTTCAGCCGGCCGAACGGCTGCCTCGTCTCTGTTCCGCTCGGACTCATGGCGGTGCAGGCCGGCTGGCAGGACTGGCGGGGCAGCCGTGACCAGGCGCTGCCGATTGCGCTGATTGCGCAACGATTTCTCGTGGCGGCGATGCCTGGCGTGGCGATGCTGATTTTTACTGCGTTTCTCCGGTGGCTGACGGGCTTCTGGTTCGCCTGGGCCCGGATTCAGGGTGCGTGGGGCCGCGAGATGGGAACGAGGCCGATCGCGCAAGGCTGGGAGTGGCTGACCACCGAAGGCTTCATGCAGGTGTCACGGGGTGTCCCGTTCGATGTGCTGAACACGCTCGCGATCGTCTTCGTGATCCTGTGGTTGATCCCGGTGTTCCGGCGGCTCGGCACTGCGTATGGGTTGTTCGTCCTGCTGAACCTGGTGCCGCCGATCTTTGCCGGAGGGGCGCTGTCGATGGGCCGGATCTCGTCGACGCTGTTCCCGATCTTCATGGTTCTTGCCGCCCGCCTGCCGCCCCAGACGGTCCCGGCCTGGGCCTCCGCGTTCGCGATGATGCAGGGGTTGGTCGCGGCGCTGTTCTTTACGTGGCGGGAGATGTTCTGATTTCAACGTCAAATCCCAAGCTCCAAATCCCAAGCTCCAACGCACTCCCAAATCCCAACTCCCAAACCAACTGCCAAACTAATTCCCAACTTGGGGGTGGATTGGGAGTTGGCTTGGGATTTGGCGTTTGGGAGTGCGTTGGAGCTTGGGATTTGGAGCTTGGGATTTGACCCGATCGGGATCAGCTTGACGACTCCATCCGTAAGCTGAGCGTCTAACCCCCAGTGGCCGTTTGCCGCGTTCTATAATCGCGACCAGGCTACTCCGTAGACCCAGGACGACTATGCTCAGCTCGCGTCGGCTCCCGGGGCTTCTTCGCCCCATCATCGTCTTCCTTCTCTATATGTGTGCCTGGGCGACCTTTCCGCCGGCCTATGCGCGGCAGGTTGCGCCGGCCGACGGGCAGAGCTTTGCGGCGGTGACGCGGCGCGCGATCGCGCGCGGGCGGGCGGCCGAGGCCGAGGCGCTCGCGAAACAGCGGCCGGCCGGTGATCCCGGCGCTGCGGCCGTACTCGGTCAGCTCGCGATGGTCCGCGGACAATACGCGGAAGCGACGTCCATCCTGGAACCGGCCGCCACCCGTGACCCCGGCGGTGAGGCCGCGCTTCAGCTCGGCCTGCTGAACCAGCTGCTCGGACGCGCACAAGTGGCCACCCGGCTTCTGACCCAGGTGCTCGACAGGGGCGCAGCGGGCACGGACGTCGAAGGCGTGTTCCGCGCGGCGCGCGCTGCCCACGCGCTGGGCCGGCCTCGCGATGCCAACACGCTCTACCGCGCGGCCGACGGCGCATCGGCGGATCCCGCCGTCGATGCCGCGTGGGGGCTGCTGTTCCTCGAGAAGTACAACAAGCCGGAAGCCCTTCGTTCCCTTCAGGAGGCGATCAAGGCCGAGCCGGAATGGGCGCCCGCGCACGCCGGCCTCGGGCGTGTGCTGGCGGACGAGAATCCGCCCGCCGCGGCAGCGGCCGCACGTCGCGCGCTGGAAATCGACAAGCAGCTCGCCGATGCGCACCTGCTGCTGGCGGAGCTCGATCTCAACAATGCCAAGTGGGACGATGCGCGCGCCAAGATCCAGAGCGTGCTCGAGATCAATCCGTCGCACCTCGAGGCGCGGTCATGGCTCGCGGCGATCGGCTACGTCCGTGACGATCCGGCGACGTTCGACGCCGAGGTCAAGCGGGTGCTGGCCGTGAACCCTGCGTACGGCGATGTCTATCGGATCGCGGCCGATCTCTCCGCCCGGAACTATCGGTTCGAGGAAGCGGTCGCGCTCACCCGGAAAGCTGTCGCGCTCGATCCGGGCAACACCCGCGCCTACGGGGATCTCGGCATGCACCTGATGCGGACCGGCGACGAGGCGGAAGCGCGCAAGGCGCTCGAGCGCTCGTTCAATGCCGATCCGTTCGACCAGGTCACTTACAACCTGCTGGCCCTTCTCGACACGCTCGACAAGTTCGTGGTCGAGCAGAGCGGCGATCTGATTTTCAAGTTCCATCCCGACGAAGCCCCGGTGATGCGGGAGTACGCCATTCCGCTCGCGCACGACGCGGTCAAGGCCCTCTCGGCGAAATACCAGATCGCGCCGAAGGGGCCAATCCTGATCGAGGTGTTTCCGAACCACGACGACTTCGCGGTCCGCACGCTCGGCCTGCCGGGGATGATCGGCGCACTCGGCGCCTGTTTCGGCCGCGTCGTGACGATGGATTCTCCGAGGGCGCGCGAACCGGGAACGTTCTCGTGGCAGGCGACGCTCTGGCACGAGCTCGCGCACGTCATCACGCTGCAGCTGTCCAATCAGCGCGTTCCACGCTGGTTGACGGAGGGCATATCCGTCTACGAAGAAGGCAAGGCCAGGCAGGAGTGGGGCCGTGAGATGGAAGTGCCGTTTGCGATGGCGCTTCAACGCAAGGAAACCCTCAAGCTGAAAGACCTGAACGCCGGCTTCACGCGTCCCGAAACCATCGCGCTGGCCTACTACCAGGCCTCGCTGCTCGTCGATCACATCGTGACCACCTACGGTCAGGATGCCGTGCGCCGCCTGCTGATGGCCTACGGCGAAGGGCTCGAAGGCGAGGCCGCGCTCGCGAAAGGTCTTGGCTCGTCGACCGAGAAGTTGCAGGCGAGCTTCGATACTGTGATCCAGACACGCTTCTCGGGGTTGCTCGCGGCCCTTCGAGCGGCACCGGCGGGTGACGGGCCGAGCCCACCGAAGCCATCGGGCAACATCGACGAGTTGAAGGCCGCCGCCGCCGCCGATCCCACGAGTTTCACGGCGCAGCTCGCACTCGGGCGTGCGCTCGCCGCGGCCGGCGACACGGCCGCCTACGGGCCGCTCGAGAAGGCCGCGGCCCTGATCCCGGTGGCAACCGGTGAGAACAGTCCGAATGCGATCATCGGCCGTCTCGCGGAGAAGCTTGGTGAGACGCCCCGCGCGATCAAAGCCTACCGTGCACTGATCGAGCACGACCACGCGGCGGTCGAGCCGGCCCGCCGGCTGGCGGCCCTCGCCGAGAAGTCGGGTGACGAGGCGATGCAGCGATTTGCACTCGACCGCGTGGTGGCGCTCGATCCGTTCGACGCGGTTGCCCACAGCGGCTCCGGACGGCTCGCGCTGAAGGGCAAGGACGGGCCAATTGCCGCCCGCGAGTTCAAGGTCGCGCTGATGACGAACGTTCCTGATAAGGCGGGCGCGCACTGCGATCTGGCCGAGGCCTATCTCCTGGCGGGGCGGCCGGTGGACGCCAAGAAAGAAGCGCTGGCGGCCCTGGAGATCGCCCCCACGTTCGAGCGGGCGCAGGACTTGCTTCTGCGGGCGGTCGAGGGCAAATAACTGTGCGCGTGGTCACGGCCGGGATGGGGCTGCTGGCGCTGGGAGCGCTGACCCTGCTGGACGCACAGCCGGTCGCGGGACCGGACGCGCGGTTCGCCGGCCTTCAGTGGACCTTCGCACGCATCCGGTACGACGCGTGGACGCTGCCTCCGGGCCGCCGGTACGACATCTACGACGAGCCGTGGACGATCGACTTTCCAGCGGCCGAACAGAACCTGTCCCGCCGGGTGCGCACGGTCACGTCGATTCAGGTCAACGAGCCGGTCGTGATCACGCTGGAGGACCCGGGACTCTGGAACTACCCCTGGATCTACATCGTCGAGCCCGGCAACCTGCGGATGAAGGAGACGGAGGTCGCGAACCTGAGGGAATTCCTGCTGCGTGGCGGCACGGTCACGTTCGATGATTTCCACGGCCCGATCGAGTGGGAGAACCTGGAGAAGGAGCTGAAGCGCGTCTTCCCGAACCGGAAGATTGTCGATCTGCCGGCGAGCCATCCGATCTTTCGCTGCTTCTATCAGATCGATGGCTACCCGCAGACGCCCGGCCTCGGATCGTTCCTCCAGGGCCGCACCTGGGAGAAGGGGGGCTTCGAGGCCAAGCTCCGCGCCATCGAAGATGACAACGGTCGGGCCATGGTCCTGATCAACTGGAACACCGACATGGGCGACGGCTGGGAATGGTCGAACGCGGCGGACTATCCGGGGTACGTGAAGTACACGGCGCAGGCCTACCGCATGGAAATCAACGAAATCGTTTATTCGCTGACGCACTGATGCACATGTCGTCGTCTTCGTCGGATATCGCGGCGGTCGCCGAGCGGGTCGCGGCCGGGCGGGAGCGCATTCTCGCCGAGCTTCGCAAGGTCATCGTCGGGCAGGACACCGTCATCGACGAAGTGTTGATGGCCCTGTTCACCGGAGGGCACTGCCTGATTACCGGAGTGCCCGGGCTGGCCAAGACCCTGCTGATCAAGACGGTGGCGCAGATCCTCGATCTTTCGTTCAAGCGCATCCAGTTCACGCCGGATCTGATGCCGGCCGACATCACGGGAACCGAGGTGCTCGACGAAGAGAACGGGCATCGCTCGCTCCGCTTCGTGAAGGGGCCGATCTTCGCGCAGATCATCCTCGCCGACGAGATCAACCGCACGCCCCCCAAAACGCAGGCGGCGCTGCTGGAGGCGATGCAGGAGTATCACGTCACCGCGGCGGGCCGGACCTATCAGTTGGAGCGGCCGTTCTTCGTGCTGGCCACACAGAATCCCATCGAGCTCGAAGGCACCTATCCCCTGCCCGAGGCCCAGCTCGATCGCTTCATGTTCAACATCGTCATGACCTACCTCCCCGAGGACGAGGAGGTCCGGGTCGTGACCCAGACGACGAGCGCGGTGACCCACACGCCGTCGCAGGTGCTGAGCGGCGCGGAGATCCTCGAGATTCAGCAGCTGGTCCGGCAGGTGATCGTCGCCGAGGACGTGGCGCGGTACGCCGTGCGCCTCGTCGATGCCTCCCGCCCGGGGCGCCAGAGCGATCACGACTTCGTGCGGGAATGGGTGAAGTGGGGCGCCGGACTACGCGCCTCGCAGTCCCTGATCCTTGCCGGCAAAGCGCGAGCGCTGCTGAACGGCCGCTATCACGTGTCGGTGCCCGACATCCGTGCGCTCGCGCGTCCGGTCCTGCGCCATCGAATCATCCCGAACTTCTACGCCGAGTCCGAACGGATCACGTCGGACACGCTCATCGATCGCCTCCTCGAGGCGGTGCCGACTCCCCGCAGCGGAATGTAGCCATGCCTGCTCCGGCCCCTGCCCGCGACCTGCGATTCCTGGACCCGGCGATTCTGGCGCGGCTGGGGACGATGGAGCTGAAGGCGCGGACGGTGGTGGAGGGCTTTCTCGCCGGCCTGCATCGAAGTCCCTACCGCGGCTTCAGCGTGGAGTTCGCCGAATACCGGCAGTACCTTCCCGGGGACGATCTCAACACCCTCGACTGGAAGATCTACGCGCGCAGCGATCGTCACTACGTAAAGAAATTCGAGGAGGAAACCAACCTCGAATGCCACGTGCTGCTCGACGTCAGCGCGTCGATGGCGTACCGCGGCTCCGCGCCGATGAGCAAGCTCGAATACGGTTCGGTCCTGGCGGGAGCGCTGGCGTTCCTGATGCACCGGCAGCGGGACGCCACCGGATTGATGGCCTTCGACGACCGGATCACGTTCAGGCTGCCGGCCGGAGCGCGGGCCGGTCATCTGCACACGCTGCTGCTGGCGCTGGAGCGGCTGCAGCCGGGACAGCGGTCGAGCGCCGCACGCCCGCTCCGTCAACTCGCCGAGGCGTTGATCAAGCGCAGCATGGTGGTGGTGATCTCGGATCTGCTGGAGGACTCCGAGCCGGTGATCCGGGGCCTTCGGCACTTGAAGTCCCGCGGCTCCGAAGTGATCGTCTTCCAGCTCCTGGACCCCCACGAGCTCACGTTCCCCTTCCAGGAACCGGCGAAGTTCCGCGACGTCGAAAGTGAAGAGGAGCTGCTCGCGGACCCGGCCACGGTGAGGACGTCCTACCTGCGCCAGCTCGCCGGGTTGACGTTGAAGTACGACCGCGGCCTGCGCGGTGCCGGTATCGACTACGTGCAACTCGACACGTCACAGCCACTCGATTTCGCGCTGCTCAGTTACCTGGCGGCGCGCCAGCGGCAGAAATAGCGAGGGGACGTGTCATTTCTCTACCCCGCGTTCCTGATCGGGGCGCTCGCGGCCGCCATCCCAATCGTGCTGCACCTGCTGCGGCGCGACGTGGCGCCCGAGGTGCCGTTCACCGCGGTTCACCTGCTGCGCCGCTCGCCGTTCGAGCAGACGCGCCGCCGCAAGCTGAAGGATCTCCTGCTGCTCGCGGCGAGGATCGCGGCGCTCGTGCTGCTGGCGATCGCGTTCGCCCGGCCCTACTTCACGGCGTCGGCCGAGGGGCCCTCGCTGCAGATCATCGCCATCGATCGTTCGTTCAGCATGAGCGCGCCGGGCCGGTTCGAGCGCGCGCAGGCCGAAGCGCGTGAGGCTCTCGCACGAGCAGGACGGGGCCAGCGCGTGGCGGTCATCGCCTTCGACGATCGCGCCACGATCGTGGCGCCGCCGGGTGGAGCAGGCGAGGCCCGTGCGGCGATCGACGCGTTGCGGCCGGCGTACGGCGGCACCAGGTTCGCACCGGTGTTCGACCGCGCGATCGAGCTGAGTGAGCGCGACGATGCGCGGTTGACGATCATCAGCGATCTCCAGCGCGCCGGCTGGGAGAACGAGACGCCGGTCACTGTCCCGGCGTCGCTCGACGTCGATGTCCGCGACGTGAGCGTGTCCGCCGGGAACCTGGCCGTGACGAAACTGCGCCGCGATGGCGACAACGTCCGCGTCGAGATCCTCAATGGCGGAGCATCGCCAGCGTCCGGGACCGTCCGGCTCGCAGTGGACAACCGTCCGGCCGCGACCGCGCCGTTCTCCGTTCCGGCGGCCTCCGCTTCCGAGGTCGCGGTGCCGTATCGCGCGTCGGCACGAGGGGTCCTGACGGCCGAGATCGACGATCCGGCCGGCTTCGCCTTCGACAACCGGCGCTTCCTGTTGCTCGACGCCACCGGCAGGCCGGAGATCATCATCGTCGGCGACAGCGTCAACCAGTCGGGCTTCTTTGCGACGCGGGTGCTGCAGTCAGGCGACGCCGACGCCGGCTTCGACGTGCAGACGAAAACCGCGGCAGCGTTCGGCGGCGTGCCGCAGGAGGTGCTGTCGCAGCAGGCGGTCGTGATCCTGCTGTCGACCCGCAACCTGGATCGCCGCGGGCGCGAGAGTCTCGCAGGTTTCGTCCGCAAGGGTGGTGGTCTCCTGATCGCGGCTTCCCCGGACGTCGATCCGACCGTGATCGCCACTTCGATGGCGTGGCGCGATTTCGCCGCCGTCGAACAGCCAGCCACCGGCGCGGTGCTCGCGGCCACCGATCTCCGCCATCCGATCTTCCGCCCGTTTGGTGCGCTGGCGGCGAACCTCGGACAGGTGCGGTTCACGCGGTCATGGAAGGTCCGGCCCGACGGCTGGGAGGTCGCCGCGCGTATGACGGACGGATCGCCGGCGCTGCTCGAGCGCCACGAGGGCAGCGGCCGCGTCGTGCTGTTCGCCTCCGATATCGACCGTCGCTGGAACGACTTTCCACTCAACGCGGCGTTCGTGCCGTTCGTGATCGAGGCGGTCCGGCACGCGGCGGCGCTGACCGAAGTGCCGGGAGAGTACCTGGTCGCGGACGTGCCGCAGGGCGGAGGGGCCGAACCGGGCGTTCATACGCTTGGCGATGGACGCCGAATAACCGTCAACGTCGATCCACGCGAAAGCGTGACGCCGGCGGTGACGCCGGTGGAATTCAAGGCGCGGATCGGATCGGCTCCTGAGCCGGCCCGGCCGCCCGTCGAACGTCAGGCCCGGCAGGCGGAGGGCACCCAGAACCTGTGGAGGTATGGGCTGCTGCTGATGCTGGCTGCGTTGGTTGGTGAGTCGGTGGTGGGACGGACACGGTGATTCGGGGGCCGGGATCCGGGGTCCGGGATCCGGTTATCCGGGTAGTTAGAGGAACAAGCCAGATCCCGACCCCGGACCCCGGACCCCGGACCCCGGACCCCGGACCCCGGATCCCGGATTGTAGGCGAGCCGTCAGGCCCGCCCGTGACGGAAACGCAATGAACGAACACGATGAGCTGCGAGCGCTGCTCGCGGGAATCAGGCGCCGCTGGTTTGCGCTGACCGCGCTCGAGTCCTCCGCTCGCGCGACGCTCGCGGCGGCCGTGCCGATCCTGCTGGCGACCGGCGCGGCCCGGGTTCTCGAGCCCAGGGGATGGAGGCTGGTCGGCCTGATGGCGGTCGCGGGCCTCGCGGCAGCAGCAATCGTCGTGCGCGTGTTTCTGCGGATGCCGTCCCGTCCAGACGACGGTCAGGTGGCGCGATTCGTCGAGGAGCGCAGCGGGACGGTGCCCTTCGACCGAGCTCACGGCGCCCCGGGCACCGGCCGGGGGGCGGACATTGCGCCTGCGCTGCCGGATGCCCTGGTCAGCGCGGTTCACGTCATCGAGTCTCCCGATCGCTACGGGAGCGGGTTTGCGGCTCCGCTCGTGAGCCGCGCGCTGCACGCGCTGCGCACCATCGATCCTTCCGTGCTCATTCCACGCGAGGATCTGCGCAGGATGGGCGTGAGGGCCGCGGCAGGTACCGGACTGATCCTGCTGGCCCTCGTCTTTGCCGCCCCGCACCTGTTGCGTGCCGGTGCGACCGTCTGGGTGTCGCTGTTCCCACGGACCATCTCCGTCGAAGTCGCCACCGGAAACGCGCGCGTGGCTGCGGGCCGTCCGATCCGGATCGCTGCGAAACTTCAGGGGCGGGGCGTGAGCCTGTTGTCGCTGACGCCAGCGCTGGTCGTGACTGCGAACGGGCAGCAGCGCAGCGTCCCGATGTCCGTGTCGGCTGATGGCTTCAGCTACACGATCGAATCGGTCGATCGCAGCTTCGAGTACCGGGTGGTCGCGGGCGGGTCGTCCTCGCGTGCCTATTCGGTCACCGCCCTGTTTCCTCCCCGGGTGAAGTCGATCGACCTGGCCTATGAGTACCCGGCATTCACCGGGTTGAAACCGCGCGAGGAGAAGAACGGCGGCGACATCTACGCGCCGGAAGGAACGCGCGTACGGCTTCTCGTTCACGCCGACAAGCCGCTTGCGTCCGGCGAACTGGCGATGTCCGGGCCCAAGGCGGTCGCGTTGCAGGCCAGCGGCCCGTCCGCCTCGGCGGAGATCGTCCTTGCTGACGACAGTGCTTATCGAGTCCGATTGTCGGACGCCGATGGTCTCGGATCGATCGGAGACGTCGAGTATTTCATTCGAGTGATGGACGATCGTCCGCCGACGGTGCAGATTGTCCGGCCGACGGGCGACCAGGGGATCACGCCGCTCCAGGAAGTCGCGATCGAGGCGCGTGCAGACGACGACTACGGGATCTCGGGGCTCGATCTCGTCTACGCGGTCGGAGGCCGGCCGGCGAAGACGATCCCCTTCACGCGCGTGGCAGGTACCGACGTCGCGCGCATCGGCACGCACGTCCTGGCCGCGGAAGATCTGAGGGTTCAGCCGGGCGACGTGATTACTTACTACGCCCAGGCCCGCGACGTCGCACGCGGAAAGCGATCGACCGAGGCGCGCAGCGACATGTTCTTCCTCGAGGTGAAGCCGTTCAACGAGGAGTTCGTCTCGGCGCAGAGCCAGGCGATGGGTGGCGGCGCCCCGGCCACGCAACTCGACACGCTGATCGCCGCTCAGAAAGAGATCATCAACGCGACCTGGAATCTCGAACGGCGATCGACCGCCGGCCGCTCCGCGGAGGACGTGAAATCGGTGGCCGGCGCGCAGGCGGAGCTGAAAGCCCGGGCCCAGCAGATGTCGGGCAGCCGCCGCGGCGGCCGGGGCTTCATACCGCAGCAAATCGCACCACCGCGGGGAACCGGACGCGCCGGGCCGGATCCGGTCGCGTCCGCGATCGAGGCGATGGGCCGCGCCGTCGAGCAGTTGGAGGGCGCGCGAACCGCGGATGCCATTCCGCACGAAATGGAGGCCCTCCAGGGTTTGCTCCGGGCGCAGGCAGAAGTCCGGCGCCGGCAGGTGATGCAGCAGTCGGCCAGCGCCGCCGGCCAGGGGGGCACCAGCCGGACCGACCGCGATCTCTCGGCGCTGTTCGATCGCGAGCTGCAGCGCCAGCAGAAGACGAACTACGAGACGCCGCAGCAATCGACCGATCCGGCGCAGCAGAACGAAGGCGATCTGCTGGATCAGATCCGGGAGCTCGCGCGGCGCCAGGACGAGCTTGCGCAGCAGCAGCGGCAGCTCGCCAATGCGAATCTCGATGCCGACGAGTTGAAGCGTCAGCTGGAACGCTTGAACCGTGAACAGGAGGAGCTGCGCCGCCGCACCGAGCAGCTGCAGAGACAGGTGCAGACCTCGGCTTTGGCGTCAGGGCGTGGCCGTGGAAACTCGTCTCCATCAGCCAGCGACATGCAGCGTGCAGCGGAGCAGATGCGCAGCGCGGCGACAGAGATGCAGCGGCAGAACGCGAGCGCGGCGGCCGCGAGCGCAGAGCAGGCGGCCGAGGCGCTCAAGCGGCTCGAACGTCAGGTGCGAGGATCGAGTGCGGACGGGCGGCAGCGCACGGCAGGTGAACTCCGGCTCGAGGCGCAGCAGATTGCCGAGGGACAGCGCCGTGCCGCCGCGGAGGTCGCGCGCCTGGAGAAGGAGCGCTCGGCCGGCGATCGCGCGACGAGCGATGCGCTTCGGCGTCTCGCGGCGGAGAAGGACAAGCTCGCGGAGCGAATCGACCGTCTGCAGCAGGCGGCGCGCGAGGCTGAGCGTGATGCCCCCGGGGCCGAAGGGGTGCCATTCCGCGAGGCCGGCAAACAGCTGCAGGGACAGCAGGTCGGCACCAGGATGCGCGACTCGGCCCGCGAGCTCCGCGACCGCGTGTCTGGAACGCCGGAAGGCCGTCAGGGAGGAGCGCCGGGCCAGGGCGCCCCGGGGACGCCGGTGTCGGCTGCGCAGCGTGAACAGCAGCTCACGCGCGCGCTGGAAGGTGTTGCCAACGCGTTGAACGGTGGCGGGCCGGAAGACGGCCGGAAGCTGGCCGAGCAGCTGGATCGCACGCGTGAGATGCGGGATCGCCTGAACGCGCTCGAACAGCAGCTCCGTTCTGCCGAGGCGCAGGCCGGGCGTGGCCGCGAAGGAAACGGCCAGCGCGACGGAAACGGCCAGCGCGCCGCCAACGGGCAACGCGACGGAAACGGGCA
>Ga0209382_10000098_pt1 | contig 125862 bp, 116 predicted proteins | sample SoiMetdeltSBSDD5_FD_187599 | JGI IMG/M metagenome (GOLD analysis project Ga0209382, IMG submission 187599) | Bulk soil microbial communities from a Populus tree surrounding site in Tennessee, USA - Soil MetaG P. deltoides SBSDD5 (SPAdes) (version 2) | ecosystem: Environmental > Terrestrial >... | reverse complement strand
TGCGCGTACACGAAACTCGCCGCGACACCGCACACTTTCGCCGACAACGAGCACTTGCTGAAACTGCTGCCGGGCACGGTGATCGGGATGGGCGAGCGTGGGTTGTACTCGCGGATCCTCGCGCCGTTCCGCGGCTCTGAGCTCGCGTTCGTGGCGGCGAGTCACATCGCCGCGCCGGCGCAGCTCACATTGGAACGCGCATACGAGATTTACGGCGATGTTCCGCAGCGCGCGGACCGCGTGTTCGCGATCGTCGGCAATCCGGCGGGGCACAGTCTCTCGCCGGTGATCCACAACCGTCTGTTCCGCGAAAAAGGTGTTCCGGCTGCCTACACGATTGCGTCGTTCGAGACCTTCGACGAGATCACGGACGCATTTCTGCGCGGCGAGCCGTGCGGCCTCAGCGTCACGACGCCGTTCAAAGAAGACGCGTTCGCGTTCGCCGGCGAACACGCGGAGAATGCGCGGCGCGCGCGCGCAGTCAATACGCTCGTGAACGTGAACGGGCGCGTGATCGCGGACAACACAGATGTCGATGGCTTCGCTGCGTTGATTGGTGGGAGCCACGACCAAGCCGCGGTCCTGGGTGCGGGACCCACCGCGCGTGCGGCGCTCGTCGCGCTCGAGGATGCACGCATCCCCGCGACCGTGTACAACCGCGCGAACATGGACACGCTGCGAAACTTCGACGGCGATCTGATCATCAATACACTGCCACCTGCAGCCGAGGTGACGATCCCGCGATGCAGGACGTACATCGAGGCGGCGTACAGTGGCGAGCCGCGGCCGGTCGAAGCGGAGCAGCGCTTCAGCGGTCTCGATCTCCTGCACGCGCAGGCAATCCGTCAGCACGAGCTCTTCATGAAGGTATTCGATGGACTTTGACGTCATTCCCGTCGTGCGCACCCTCAGCGCCGACACGCTCACGCCGCTGGTCGCATTCGCGGCACTCTCCGAGGGGACCAGCGAGGCGTTTCTCTTCGAGAGCGTCGAGCGCGGCGAGAACCTCGGCCGCTACTCGTTCGTCGGCTTCGAGCCGCGGCGCAACCTCCGCTTCGACGCCACCGTCGCCGATCCCGTGCGCGTGCTCAACGAAGAGCTCGTGCCGCTGCATGTGAAAGACGAGAACTCGCTCCCGCCATTCTTCGGCGGCGCGGTCGGCTACTTCGGCTATGGCGTCAGCGGCTGGAGCGAGCGCATCCCCGACTCGCATGCGAACGACACCGGCATCCCCGACGCGAAGCTGCTCTTCTTCGACAACGTCGTCGTGTTCGATCACGTGCAGCAGCGGATGCACGTCGTCGCGAACGTGTTCCGCGACGGGACAATCGAAGACGCGAACCGTCGCCTCGACCGCGCGATCGAGAAGCTCCGGCGCGCGAGCGTCGAGCCGATCGCCTTCGACGATACGGATAACAGGGCCAACGTCGCGTTCACCGCGAACCACACGCGCGAGTCCTTCGAGCAGATGGTGCGCGACGCGAAGGAGGAGATCGTCGCCGGCGAGATCTTCCAGGTGGTGCTGTCACAGCGCTGGGAGACCGAATACCCGACCAGCGAAGCGCTGACGCTCTATCGCGCGCTGCGCTCGATCAATCCGTCGCCGTACATGTTCCTGCTGCGCACGGACGAGTGCACGCTCGTCGGTGCGTCTCCGGAAATGCTCGTGCGTGTGACGGACGGAAAAGCCGAGACGCGCCCGATCGCGGGAACGCGTCCGCGTGGCAAGACTCACGACGAAGACCGCGAGCTCGAGACGTCGCTCCTCGCCGATCCGAAAGAGAACGCCGAGCACCTGATGCTCGTCGACCTCGGACGCAATGACCTCGGACGCGTCTGCGCGAGCGGAACCGTCGTCGTCGAAGACTTCAAGCACATCGAGCGCTACAGCCACGTCATGCACATCGTCACGGACGTGCACGGGAAGTTGCGCGAGGACTGCACGCCCGTCGACGCGTTTCTCTCGTGCTTCCCCGCCGGCACGGTCAGCGGCGCGCCGAAGATTCGCGCGATGGAGCTGGTCGATCGGTTCGAGAGCACGCGTCGCGGTCCGTACGCCGGCGCGGTCGCGTACTTCAGCTTCAACGGCAACCTCGACTCGTGCATCACGATCCGGACGGTGGTGCTCGCGAACGATCGTGCGTACGTGCAGGCCGGCGCGGGGATCGTGTACGACTCCGATCCCGCGACGGAGTACGTGGAGACGGAGAGCAAGTCGATGGCTTTGCGGCGGGCGATCAGCGTTGCGAAGGCGGCTCTGAAGCAGTCACGGAAGAGTTGACGAAGCGCACCTTGTCGAAGCCGAGCGTGTGCAGCAGCTCCGCGAGCTTCTTCTCTCCGTTCTGCGCCGCCATCGGCAGGATGCCCTTCTTCAGCGCCTCGGCGCGGATGTTCGCCTCCGCGTGCTGACGCGCGCGCGTTTCGAGATCGACGTCCGCGCGGCGAAGCATGCCGGTCTTGCGTGTGAGAACGCGCGACTGGTCGTTGTCGACCCGCGACACGAGAATCTGTGATTGCGGCAGGCGCAGGTTGATCGTGCCGTCGAGGGAGCGCCAGACGTCCTCGGACCGCAACTGCGAGAGGTCGAGTCCCGCGATGACGTCGCCGGTCGCGAGGAAGGTGATCTCGTCGCCGCCGAGGGAGTTGGGAACCATCTTGTAGGTTTGAGTGATCGTGCCGACGTGAATCACGCGCATCGACGCCGTCTCCAGGCGATTCAGCTCGCGCACTTGCGTGACCAGCGTGGCGATATCGAGCTCTTTTTCCTCCGGCGTGAGGACGACGTTGGTCACCGTCGCCTTCGCGGCGCGCCAGACGAAAACGGCGGTCGTGACTGTGACCACCGCGGCGATCAGCAGCGCTCCCAGGGCGATGAGGACGGTTCGACGTTGCATGTTAGTTACCAGTAGTGGCGCTTCCACCAATTCTTGTGCTAGGCTACGCGCCTCCCGGTAAGGTTCAAGGAAGCGTCCAAGCGGCCCACCTGTTTCGCGGACCCTGCGGCTCCGCCCCCCTTCACAAACTCAGTTCTTCCCCCGTCAGCTGCCGGTACGCCTCGAGATACTTCGCGCGCGTGTGCTCCACGACGTCCCCGGGCAGCTCCGGCGCGGGCGGGTTCTTGTCCCACCCCGTCGTCTCCAGCCAGTCGCGCACGAATTGCTTGTCGTACGACGGCGGATTCTGGCCGACCGAGTACTGATGCGCGGGCCAGAAACGCGACGAATCGGGTGTGAGTGCTTCATCGATCCAGACGATCCTTCCGTCCTTCAGCCCGAACTCGAACTTCGTGTCGGCGATGATGATCCCGCGCGTGAGCGCGTACTCCGCGGCTTCCTGATAGATCGACAGCGTGAGATCGCGCAGTTGCGCCGCGAGCGGCTCGCCGACGATCTCCGCCATCCGCTCGAAGGAGATGTTGATGTCGTGGCCGGTCTCTTCCTTCGTCGCGGGCGTGAAGATCGGCTCGGGAAGCTTGCTCGCGGTCTTCAGTCCCTCGGGCAGGCGGATGCCGCACACCGTGCCGGTCTGCTGATACTCCTTGAGTCCCGAGCCGACGAGATAGCCGCGCGCGACGCACTCCACCGGCACGACCTCGCACTTCTTCACGATCACGCTGCGGCCGCGCAACTCGTCGTGCGCGCGGATTTCCTCGGGGAACTTCTCGAAGTCGGTCTCGAGGAGATGGTTCTCGAGCTGCGTGAAGCGGTGGAACCAGAAGTTCGAGATCTGCGTGAGGATCGTCCCTTTGTCCGGGATGCCGGGCGAGAGCACGACATCGAACGCGGAGATGCGATCGGTGGCGACGAAGAGGTAGCGGTCGCCGAGGTTGTAGACGTCGCGCACTTTGCCGCGGCGCGCGAGCGGGAAGGGGAGGTGGGTCTGGGAGATCGCTGCGCTCATGGAGCGCGATTCTATGACGTAGGGCGGGCTTCAGCCCGCCTCCCCGTGGAGGGGCGGGCTGAAGCCACGCCCTACGTTCCTACTTCGCCACCTGCCATCCGCGCTCGCTGCGCACGAGGTGCGCGGTGCCGAGGCGTTGCGCGCTTGCGCGCACCTTCCGCGCGTACGACGCGTCGATCTTCTTGCCGACCTGCGTCGGATCGGCGGTCTTCGCGACGGCCTTCTTCCCGAAGATCACGCCGGGCAACGCGAGCAGCGACGGCGTCTGATATCGCGGATCGCCGGAGACGTCGTCGATCGTCGACGTGTACGGGAACACCACGGCGTAGAGGTTGTCGTCCGCGGAGCACGGATCGTTCACGAGGAACTCGACCGAGCCGCCTTCGAGCGTGACCGGGAGGCGCTCCTGCCAGTGCGCGAGCGGTGGCACGCCGAACGGCGCGTCGTTTAGTACCGTCTCACCGTCCGCGTTGTACGCCGACACGTAGATCGTGATCGCACAGCGTCCGAGGTTCACCGCGCCGACGTTCGTGCGGAACTTCAGGCGCGAGCTGTTGTCGATCCCGTGCGCGATCGAGCTGATGTTGTCGTAGTCGTAGTCGAGCAGACCGGTCCAGACGCCGGGGATGGTCTGACCGTACGTGCCGGCCGCGTTGTTGTACGTGTTGCTCGAGACCAGAAACGCGCGCGACGTCACGTCGTCGTCGACGCCCGGGTTGTCCTCGGGGAACGTGGCGATGAGCAATGAGCCTGTGCCCGTGGTCTCGAAGATGTCGCTCATCGCGTCGTCGGTGATGAACGTCGCGTTCGGCGGCAGCTCGATCAGCCTCTCCAGTCCCGGCGCGCCGCCGGTGCGGAGGAGAGTGACGCTCACATTGAGCTCGTAGTCGAGGTGCGGGTTGAAGAGACTGAACTGCGTCAGCCAGCGGGTGTTGTTCTGTCCCTGCACGTTCGCGGCGGCAGTGACCACGTAGGTATCGGTGATCTGGGCGAACGCGGAGACGGACGCGAAGCAGAGGATGATTGCGAGCAGCAGTTTCGAGGTTCTCACGGACCTGTTTTTCCTTTCGATGAAAGCAACAGCCGGTCGAGCCTGTCTGCACTCGCAATGCCGAGTATTCCGCACTGAAAAGAAAGGACTTACCTCCGCCAACCGCCAACCGCCAACCGCCAACCGACGCGCGCAGGCTACACTACGTCCATGAATCAGATCAGCGACCGACTGCGCGGACTCGTGCAGTCCGACATCCGCCGCATGTCCCGCGAGTGCGAGCGCGTCGGCGGCATCAACCTCGGACAGGGCATCTGCGATCTTCCGACGATCCCCGAGCTCGTCGAGGGCGCGTGCGACGCCATCTCCGCGTCGAAGGCGACGTACTCGAAGTTCGAAGGCATCGATCCGCTGCGCGAGAAGATCGCCGCGAAATGCGAGCGCTTCAACGGCTTCTCGGTCGATCCGGCAACGGAGATCGTCGTGACGGTCGGTTCGACGGGAGGTTTCGCCGCCGCCGCGATGGCGACACTGAACGCGGGCGACGAAGTGATCCTCTTCGAGCCGTACTACGGCTATCACCTGAACACGCTCAAGATTCTCGGCGTCGAGACGAAGTTCGTCCCGCTGCAGCTCCCCGACTGGTCGATCGACTTCGACGTGTTGCGCGCAGCGTTCGGCCCGAAGACGCGCGGCATCGTCGTCTGCACGCCGTCGAATCCGTGCGGGAAGGTGTTCACTCGCGAGGAGCTGGGAAAGATCGCCGCGCTCTGCCATGAATTCGACGCGTGGTGCTTCACCGACGAGATCTACGAATACATCGTGTACGACGGGCGGCGGCACCTCTCGATGGCCGCGGTCGATCGCGACGTGGCGGTGACGATCAGCGGTTTCTCGAAGACGTTCTCCGTGACGGGCTGGCGCATCGGCTACGTCGCCGCCGACCGTCGCGTGATCCAGCCGATCGGGTTGATCAACGACCTGTTCTACGTCTGCGCGCCGACGCCGCTGCAGTGGGGAATCTCGCGCGCGCTAGACATTGGCGAGGAGTACTACAACAGTCTCTCCGCGGACTACCAGAAGAAACGCGACATGCTCGCCGAGGCGCTGCAGGAAGGCGGATTCACGCCGTTCGTGCCGCAGGGGGCGTACTACATGCTCGCGGAGATTCCGCGCGAGTTCGGGAACGCGTCCGAAGCGGCGATGACGCTGATCGAGGAAGCGCGTGTGGCCTCGGTGCCCGGGCCGTCGTTCTACTCGAGCGGGCGAGGGGATCGCTTGCTGCGGTTCTGTTTCGCGAAGGATTTTGCGGCGCTCGAAGAGGCGTGCCGGCGGTTGCGCGAGTTGCGAGTGACCTCGTAGCTCCTATTTCTTCCGCGCTGCTCGCAAATCCACCAAAACATCCTCGGCGTGCTTCGCCGTATCCACCTTCTTGTAGATCTTCTTCACCCGCCCGTCCGGCCCGATCCAGAACGTCGTGCGCGCGACGCCCCACGTGCGGCGTCCGTACATGTTCTTCTCTTTCCACACGCCGTACATCTTCGCGACGTCCGACGTTTGATCCGACAGCAGCGGGAAGTTCAGATGGTGCTTGTCCGTGAACTTCTCGTGGCTCGCGAGCGAATCGGTCGAGACGCCGAGGACCACGGCATGCTCTTTGGTCAGATCCGCTTCGTGATCGCGGAACGAGCACGCTTCCGCGGTGCAGCCGGGCGTGTCGTCCTTCGGGTAGAAGTAGAGAATCACGTCCTTCCCTTTGAAATCGCGCAGAGAGACTTCCTTGCCGCGCGTCGAGGGAAGGCGGAAGTCGGGAGCGACGTCGCCGACTTTCGGTTCGTAGAAATCCTGCATCAGTGCACTCCCGTTCCGAACAAAACTTTCTCGGCCACCAGTACCGCGTTGAGCGCCGAGCTGCGGCGGAGATTATCGCAAACGGCCCAGACCCAGAATCCGCCGCGGATGGTCGGATCGGGACGCACTTCCGCGATCAGCACCTCGTCCTTGCCGGCCGCGTCGATCGTCCCGAACTGCTGATCGCCCTCGGGGAACACGAGCGCGGGATTCGCCTTGAGCGCCTCGATGATGCTCGCGGAGTCGAGGTCCTCGCGCGTCTTGATGAACAGCGAGAACGTGTGGCTGTGAAAGATCGTCCCTTGCGTGATCAGCAGCGCGATCTGCGCGCGCGCGTTGGTGAGCGAGCGCACCTGCGTCACGATGAATGCTTCGTTGTGCTCGAGCGCGGGATAGAGATTGAACGCGAGCTGCCGGTCGAACACGGCCGTGGGGACGGTGACGATGTTCAGCACGCTGAAGGTCTGCTTCGCGAGCTCCTCCACGCCCTCCTGCTCGAATTCCGAGGCCGGCTGGACGACGGTCGCGGTGCAGATCTCGATCGGACTGAGCGTGCCGATCTGATGGAGGATGAGCGCGATCGGAATCGCGACCGGGTGCGGCGAGATCAGCACGTCATCCGTAGCGTCGATGCTCTCGAGGTTCACGCCGGCGACGGCGAGCTTGCCGTCTTCGGCGCTGCTGGGTTGCGAGACGTCGACGGCGATGAAGTGGTCGTCCGTGTGTTTCGCGATCCACTCCTGGTTCGCCGCCGCGGGACCGCAGAAGAAGACGAGATCGAGATCGTCGAGTCCTTCCTGGGCGACCGGCGCCACGACCGCGGGCTCGAAGTCGACCTCGGTGAGCGCGCCGGCCGCGAGGCCGGTCGCGTCGAGCAGCGCGATCTTCGCGTACGGGAACGCGCGCTCGCGGAGGATGGTCTGGATCTCGGTGCCGACGAGCGTGAGCGGATTGACGATGCCGAGGCGGTAGCCGGCGGGGGATTTGGGGTGGCTCATTGCGGCGCGTTTTACCACGCCCGGAGTCTCACAGTCTCACAGTCTCACAGTCTCACAGGCTCATAGGAGGCGGCGGCGGTGGCGGTTCCTCTGTGAGACTCTGAGGCTCTGAGACGGTGAGACTCGGTGGAGGGAACGCGATCGACCACAACTTCAGCAGCGGTCCGGAGACGAGATAGCCGATCGCGCCGATGAACCAGAACTCGCGCGGCCAGCGGAAGGCCAGCGCGAGGACCAGCGCGAGGATGACGAAGTACATCAGCGAGCGCTCTTTCTGCAGCGCCAGCCCCTTCTGGCTGCGGTAGCGGATCGGCGAGACCATCGCGAACGCGGTGGCGATCGTCACGATCATCACGATCACGGCGAAGCGGCGGTCCGTCACCGGCGCGGGTGCGTAGAAGATCATCGCCGCGAGCGTCAACGCGCCGGCGGGACTGGGCAGACCGACGAAGTAGCGGTGGTCGGTCTTGCCGGTCATGACGTTGAAACGCGCAAGACGGAGCGACACCGCGGCGAGGAAGAGAAAGGCGATGCCGCCGCCGAGCTTCTCGAAGACGTGCAGGCCCCACGCGTACACGAGCACGGCCGGGGCGGCGCCGAACGTGACCACGTCCGCGAGCGAGTCGTACTCCTTCCCGAACTCGCTCGTGGCGTTGAGCTGCCGCGCGATCATGCCGTCGAACGTGTCGAAGACCGCCGCGAAGAGGAGCGAGAGGCACGCGGTCTCGAAGAAGTCGATGGCTGCATCAGCGCGTCCGGCGGCGATGGCCTCGATGGCGCGCGTCGCGTACACGATCGAGCGGAACCCGAAGAAGAGGTTCAGGATCGTGAGCGACGTCGGGATCACGTACACGCCGCGGCGGAAGTTGGGGCGGACGCGTTTGATCTCCATCGCCGCCCGCGATGTTATGCAAACGGGGTTCCGTTGGGAACCCCGTTCAGTTGATTCGATGTGGTGGACCGCCCTCAGGCGACGGCGTGCTCGGATTCGTAGGAGCGCATCCGCTCGGCCATCTGGTCCTTCAAGTGGAGCTTCCGCTTCTTCAACGTCTTCTCTTCGAACTCTTCTTCGGCGCTGATCTCGCGTTTGTTCGTCAGCTCGTGGAGGCGCGTCTCGCAATTGAGGTGTTCTGCTGCCCAACTACGAAACTCGGGATCCTGGTCCGTGAGAATGCGTTGAATGTCCGCGGTACGATTCGACATCGATTTTCCTCCTTCGAAGTACCTTCTTCGCGAAGAGATTCTAGCACTCCGCCTGCCAGCCGGAAGCGGATTTGCCGGAAGGGATAAGTAGTTGCGGATCAGTGCGTTAGAATCGCGCGCCATGCAACGCGCCGCCTCGATCGCGCTCGCGATCGTCGTCGTCTCCGTGCTCCTGTCGCCGCTGCGGCGCGAGCTTTTCGTGGGCGATGAAACGAAGTACACGCAGGTCGTGCGCGAGATGCGCGCGGGCTCGTTCGTTCTGCCCACGTTGAACGGCACTCCGTTCACGCACAAGCCGCCGTTGCACTTCTGGATGATGGCGTCGCTGACGTACGTGTTCGGCGTCTATTCGATCTGGCCGTTCGTGCTGCCTTCGCTCATCGCGTTCGGGTTGCTGTTGTGGCTGATGCATCGCGCGTGGGGACCGATGGCGGCGTTCGTGTGCGGAACGTTTCTGCTGATGTGGGGCTCGTCGCAGACAGCGCGGATGGACGTCGCGTTCGCGGGGCTGCTCGCGCTCGCTGCGTTTTTCATTTGTCGCGCGAACGGTGCGTTGACGATTGCTGCAGGCATCGCGACAGGTGTGGCGTTCCTCGTCAAGGGACCGATGGCGCCGGTGATCGTGCTGACGCTGTTCGTGTTCGAGGCCATCCGACGGCGACGCAGACCGGTGCTGCGAGACGTGCTCGGGTTGCTGCCGATGCTGTTGCTTCCGCTGTTGTGGCTCGTGCCGGCGATCGTCATCGGCGGCGAGGCGTACTGGCGCGAGATCTTCTACAAGCAAACGGTCGGGCGCGCGGTGAACGCGTGGGTGCACAAGTCGCCGCCGTGGTTCTACATCGTGCGCGCGCCGGCCACGCTCGCGCCGTGGTTCTTCGTCACGGTCGCAGCCCTGTCGAAATCGATACGTTGCCGCGACGAGAAAGCGCGATTCGCGCTGAGCTGGATGCTCGCGGTGCTCGTGCCGTACACGCTGCTGTCTTCGAAGCTCGACGTGTACATGATCACGATGCTGCCGGCGGTCGCGTTGCTGATCGCGCGATTCGTCGAGGCCGAAGATGTGTGGGGAAGGCGCGCCTGTGTGATCACATTGGCGCTGTTCGCAGTGATCGGCGTGGCAGGATTTTTCGTAAAACTCAAAGGCGAAGACGCCGCGCTGCTCGAGCTTCCTGCGGTGCGCGGGTTGTTCATCGTGTTGATCGTTGGCGCGGTGATCGGACTGATCGTAACTTTGCGCGGCCGGCTCCTGCACGGCGCGATCGCAGTGGGACTCGTGCCGGTTCTTGCGCTGTCGTATGTGATGACCGTGCTCATGCCGCTCGCGAACGAACAGGCCTCGACGCGGCCGATCGTGCGCGCGCTGCTCGCGCAGAACGTGCCGCCGGAGGAGATCGGCTGTTACGTTTGTCCGCACCTGTGGGTGCGGAGCATGCCGCGTTCGCTCGAGCGCGTTCGGCACATCGAGAAAGGCGAAGCGTTGCCGCGCCTGCTCGTCACGCGGCGCAAGGATATGGACGATCTCGATCTTTCGGGATACCGAAAGGTGGACGAGCTGCGGATGATCGGAAAGTGGTTCGATGTCTACAGGAGATAAACGCCGCTATGCATCGGCGGCGTTCATCACGCTCCTGATCCTCTCGGTCTTCTGGCCGTCGCCGGTCGTGTCGACGAACCAGCTGTGGATGAACGAGCCGCTCGCCGTCGACGAGCTCTCGTTTCTCGGACGCGAGGCGCCGTCGTGGGACGTGGTGTTCTGGTTCTTCGCGGGCTTGCTCCTGTTGATGATCCTGCAGAGCGCCGAGTCGCACGATTACCGCGAGGTGCTCACGCAGATTCGCGCGCTGCGGCTCGATCGCACGTGGTGGCCGGGCGCGCTCATTCGATTCGCGATCGGCGCGATCGGGACGGTCGTCGTCTGGCTGATCGTCGACGGACGGATGCTCGCGTGGGCGGAGGGCGTGCAGTCCGATCTGACCAGAGACGCGATCCGCATCGTCAATCGTTTCGGCGGCGGAATGAACCCGGTGCTCATCGTCGCGTTCTTTCTCGTCGCGGGAGTCGCGTATCGCGAGCGGCGCTGGGTCTCGTACGCGATCGCGATGGGCATCTCCGGACTCATGGCGGGAATCCTCGCGCAGATCGTGAAGCATCTCGTCGGCCGCGCGCGTCCCGAGCTCTGGCTCGGCCCCGCGCACTACGCGCCGGGCTCGTCGACGTCGTTTCCGAGCGGCCACACCGTCGGGGCGTTCGCGCTCGCGGGCGTGCTGGTGTTCGCGTCGCGCAGCTGGCCGCTGCGCGTGATCGCGTTTCTGCTCGCTCTCGCGGTAGGCCTCTCGCGCATCCTGGCCTTCCGCCACTGGCCCTCGGACGTGTTCGCGTCGATGACGCTGGGGCTGGTGACGGCGTGGGTGGTGACGCGCGTATCATTGCTTCATGTCGAAGGTACTGACGCGACCCGCGACGTATGAGGACCTGTTGAAGGTCCCGGATCATCTGATCGCGGAGATCGTCGAAGGAGAACTGCATACCTCGCCCCGGCCATCGGGCCCGCATGCACGTGCGATTTCCGCGGTGGACCGTCACATCGGCATGAGGTTCGATGACGGCCAGGGAGGGCCGGGTGGGTGGTGGATTGCGGTCGAACCGGAGTTGCACTTAGGTCGCGACGTGCTGGTTCCCGACGTGGCAGGTTGGCGGCGTGATCGCGTCCCCGATTACCTTACGGGAGCGGCCTGGGAGATCGCACCCGACTGGATCTGCGAAGTCCTTTCCCCGTCCACGGCGCGATTCGATCGCATCGTGAAGCTGCCGAAGTATGCGCAGCACGAAATTGCATGGGCATGGCTCGTTGATCCCGCGCTGCAGACGCTCGAGGTCTTTCGTCTCGTCCAGGGACAATGGACGCTCACGTCAACGCACTCCGGCGAGGAGATGATTCGCGCCGAGCCCTTCGAAGCAATCGAGGTTCCTCTCGGTGTTTTCTGGATCGCCCCACCCGCAGCGTGATCCCGCTCACAAGCGAACCGGACCGTCGCCATTAGAATCCGCGCGGGTTTCCGGGGAACGTATGTCAAAAAACAGGGTATCGCTGATTCATTACGACCTTTTGCGCGAGCTTTGCGACCACTGTCGCAAGGAGCGCTTCCACTTCGTTCCCATCGGCGAAGCGCCGATCACGGGGACGTGCAAGAACTGCGGCTCGGACTCGAAGCTGGCCGACGTCAGCGACACCGCGATCTGGCGGCTGATGACGAAAGCGAACGGCGAGATGGTCGTCGTTCCGCTGGTTGCGAACTGAGGCGCACGTGTCCGGTCCGCCGCGCTGAACGGCGTAGAATCGCTGCGTCAGGTTCGGAACAATGAGCAGTTCGAATGCGGTAGAGCGCGTGAACTCCGTGCTCATGGTCGCGGCGTGCGCCGCGGCGTTCGTGGCTCCGTTCCACGTCTTTCTCGCCGTGTACGCCGTTCTCGGGCCGCTGCACTATCTGACGCAGATCTCCTGGCTGCACGACCGCCAGTATTTCGCTCCGCGGCCCGCCGCGCGGCGGTGGTGGCTGGTGCTCGTCGGCGTGGCGATGATCGTGCTGTCGTACGGGTACGTTTCGAACGATCTTCTGAAGCGTCCCGTCGCGCCGACGCTGGAGATCGCGATGGTCTACCTCGTCTTTGTCACGGCGGCGGTTCTGCTCTACGTGCGTCACGTGGTGAATGCCGTCGCGTTGATCGGCTGCGCCGTGGCGGCGCTCGCGTTGTTCAGCAGCGCGCGGGCGTACGCGCTCCTGGCGTACTTCATCATCACCATCATTCACGTGCTGCTCTTCACCGCGGCCTTCGTGCTGCACGGCGCGCTGAAACGGCGGAGCGGCTGGGCGCTGGCGTCGCTGGGCGTCTTCGCCGCGTGCATCGCGACCTTCTTCTTCATCCCCGCGCCGGCGGCGTTCGGCGTGTCGTCGAGGATTCGCGAGATCTACGGATTCTTCGCGCCGCTGAACGAGCAGTTGATCGCGCTGTTCGGACTCCGCGGGGACGTCTATGACTCCGCCGCCGGCGTGGCGGTGATGCGCCTGCTCGCCTTCGCCTACACGTATCACTATCTGAACTGGTTCTCGAAGACGTCCATCATCCGCTGGCATCAGGTCACACGCCGGCGCGCGGTGTTGATCTTCGCTGCATGGGGCGGTGCGGTCGCGCTCTACGTCTTCGATTACGCAACGGGGCTTTCGGTCCTGTACACCCTCAGCGTCCTGCACGTTCTGCTGGAGTTCCCTCTCGACCACCAGACCTTCGCCGGAATCGGAACGGAGTTGCGCGCGCTCGTGCGGACGACATGAGCGCGAAGATCGGCGTCTGGTTCCCGGGTCTGAACGGACTGCGTTTCTTCGCGGCGATGGCCGTGGCCCTCAGTCACGTCGAGCTGATGAAGCAGTACCGCGGACTGCCGAACGTCTACGACAAGCCTGCCGTGTACGAGCTGGGCCGGCTCAGCGTGACGCTGTTCTTCGTGCTCAGCGGCTTCCTGATCACGTATCTGCTCCTGGTCGAGAAGCAGCGCGCGGGACAGATCTCGGTCCGCCAGTTCTACGTGCGCCGCATCCTGCGCATCTGGCCTCTCTACTTTCTGGTCGTGCTCGCGTCGTTCCTGTTGTTGCCGCACCTCGGCGCATTTCAAGTCCCGCGCTACACGGCGGCGATGAGTGAGCAATTCGGCGCGACGTTCACGCTGTTCCTGCTCTTTCTGCCGCAGCTCGCGTTGAGCGTCTACGACCCGGTGCCCTTCGCCGAGCCGGCGTGGTCGATCGGGGTGGAGGAACAGTTCTACCTGCTCTGGCCGCTGCTCCTGAAGAAGACGCGGAACTTCGTCGCGCTGGCCATCGTCGTGATCGTCGTCGTGATCGGCGCTCGGTACCTCGCGCTATCGATGGCGCAGGCGAACCGCGCCGACGAGGCGGCGCTGCGCGTCTGGAACCGGGTGATCAACTACCTCTACTTCACCCGCATCGAGTGCATGGCCATCGGCGGCCTGTTCGCGTGGATCGTGTTCGCGAAGAAGCGCGCGCTGCTGGACTTTTTTTATAACCGCTTCGTGCAGTTGGTCGTGTACGCGCTGACCGCGTACCTGCTGATCACCGACTCGTCCAAGCCGATCTTCAACTACGGCTGGTACTCGGTCTGCTTCGGCGTGCTGATCCTGAACATCGCGACGAACCCGAAATCGCTCATCAAGCTGCCTGGCCGCGCATTCGAGTTCCTCGGCAACATCTCGTTCAGCATCTACATGCTTCACGAGATCGCGATCCAGCTGGTGATGTTCCTCGGCTGGACCTCGAACGTTGCGCTATACGGCGCGTCGATGGTGCTCACGGTGCTGGCCGCGAGCGCGTGCTATCTCTGGTTCGAGCGGCCGTTTTTGCGATTGAAGTCGCGCTTCGCCGTCGTGCCGACGTCTTAACCTTCCATCTCCGCGAAGTTGACGGACACCAACCTCGAGCAGCCCGCCTCCTCCATCGTCACGCCGTACAGCACGTCCGCGGCTTCCATCGTGCGGCGCGAGTGCGTGATCACGATGAACTGCGTATCGCGCGAGAAGTCGCGCACGAGGCGCACGAAGCGCTCCGTGTTCACTTCATCCAGCGGCGCGTCGACCTCGTCGAGGATGCAGAACGGGGAGGGCTTGTACTTGAAGATCGCGAACAGCAGCGCGATCGCGGTGAGCGCGCGCTCGCCGCCCGACAGCAGCGCGATCGACTGGTTCTTCTTGCCCGGAGGCTGCGCCACGAGCTCGATGCCCGACTCCAGCACGTCTTCCTCGTCGAGGAGCTGCATGCGCGCGGCGCCGCCGCCGAAGAGCGAAGCGAAGATCTCGCCGAAGTTGGCGTTCGTGGCGTTGAACGCTTCGCGGAACAGCTCGCGCGACGTGAGGTTGATCTTGCGGATGGTCTGGCGCAGCGACTCGATCGACTGCACGAGGTCGTCCCGCTGCGTGCGCAGGAACGACTCGCGCGTCTCGAGCTCCTGATGCTCCTCGATCGCGAGCACGTTCACGGGCCCGATCTTCTCGATTTGATCGGCGAGCTTCGCAACCTCGGCATCGAGTGCGGTGCGCGCATCGTCGTCCGCGGGCGGCTCGACTTCCGCGAGCGCGTCGATGCCCGCGTGCAGGTCGAGCGAGATCTGCTCGCGCAGCAGCGCAAACGCGGACTGCGCGCGGTCGACGCGGCGCTCGGACTCGAACAGCGCGTCTTTGGCCGTGTTCCACGTCTCGCGCGAAACGACTGCGCGGGACTGCAGCTCCTGCACGCGCACGTCGAGGTCCGCGACCTCCGCCTCGAGCGAAACGCGCATTTCCGAGATCTCGTGCAGCTTGACGAGCGAGACGTCGAGCTGACCGCGGGCCTGCTCGACGGCGACGTCCGTCTCCTGCTGACGGCGGACGAGCGTCTCGATCTCCTGCTGGAGCTGCGTGGCGCGGGCGCCGAGGGAGATGACGATGCGCGAGAGGTTCTCGTGCTCGCGCTGAATCGCGTTCACGTTTCCGGACGCGCTCTCGACGTCGACGCGCGCCTTCGACGCAACCTCGGTCACCTGCTCGAATGCGACGCGCGACTCCGACAGCAGTTCCTCGTGTGAGCGGATCTGCTCGTGCAGCTCCGTCTCGCGAGCCTGTAGCGTGTCCAATTCGGCGATCGCCGCGTGCTTGCGCGCGAGGAGCTGTTCCTTCTCCTCGACGTACAGCGTCTGCTCTTCCGAGGCGACGGCGAGATCCTTCTCGTAGCGCTGCAGCTCTGCGCCGGCGCGCTCGCGCTGGCTCTTCCGCTCGCGCAGCTCCTGCTCGGCGGTGCGCGCTCGCTCGTCGGCGATGATCCGCGCGTCGTCCGCGACGCGCAGCTCTTCCTCGAGCGTCTGCAGTTCCGCGGCGATGCCACTCGCGCGCGTCTCTTCACTGCCGAGGAGCGCTTCGAGATCGGCGATCTCGCGCTTGAGCGAGAAGACGCCCGGCGTCGCGCCCGCGGTCTTCCCGCCGACGACGAGCGGTCCGCGCACGATGTCGCCTTCGAGCGTGACGAAGGTCGCGCTCGGACGATCCTGCGCGCGATCGAATGCCTCGGAAAGCGAGCCCACGATGTACGCCTCGGGAATCGCGTGACGGATCGCGTCCGCCACCGGACCTTCGCCGAGGACCGAGTGTCCCGCGTCGCCGCGGCGTGATCCTTCGCCTCGCGGTGTGTAATCGAGAGTGATGAACGCGCCGCGACCCGCGCCGCGCTCGCGCAGGCGGCGGATCGCTTCATTCGCCGTGGCACTCGAGTCGACGACGACCGCCTTCGAGATATCGCGCAGCAGCGTGTCGAGCGCCGCTTCGAAGCCCTGCGCCGCGCGCACGCCTTCCGCGGCGGCGACGGCGTTCGGGATCAGCTCCATCACCGCGCGGCGGACGTCCTCGTCCTGTGCTTCGAGGGAGACGAGCAGCGCGCGCAGCGAGTCGACCTTGTACGTCGTCTGCGAGATCGTGTCCCGCGCGGACGAGAGCGACTCGCGCGCGGCTTCGCGCTGCGCGGTGAGCTCGTCGCGTCGCGCGATCGCTTCGCGCAGCGTCTGCTGGGTGGTGGCGAGATTCTGCTCGGCGTCGCGCACCGACTGCTCCCACTCGTACATCTGCGTCAGCGCGCCGTCGCGGCTCTCGGCCGCCTTGCGCGCGCTCTCGGTGAGTTTCGAGAGATAGAACTCGCACTTCTCGACGGCGATCTCGATCTGGTGCACCTGATTGCGTGCCTCGGAGATCTTGGCGATGGTGCGCATGAGCGACTCGCGCGAGTCGGCGAGGGCCTTTTCGTTCTGCCGCACGGCGTCGCCTTTTTCCTGGCGGTCGCGCTCGACCTGATCGGCAATGTCGCGGAAGCGGTTGCGCTCCGCGCGGGCGGCTTCGAACTGCAGCGTCTTTTCGTCGAGCGCGGTCTGCTGCTCGTTCGCTTCCGACTCGAAGGTCGCGATCTGCGTGCGGCCGTTCTCGATGCGCTGCATCAGATCGCCGAGGTTCGTCTCGGACTGCTGCAGGAACGAGCGGAGGCGCTCGACTTCGCCGGCCAGGCCGGCAATCTCCTCGCGGACCTTCGACGCGCGATGCGAGCGGTCGGTGTGGACCGTGCGCGTCTCCGCGAGCTCCGCTTCATCCGTGCCGAGCTGCGCGGCGAGCTCACTCTCGCGGTTCTGCGCGTCGACGAGGCCGGCGTTCGCCGCTTCCTCTTCGACCTGCGCGACGACGATGCGGCCCTTGTAGAGCGCGCGCTTGGCGAGCGAGAGCTGGTCCGCCAGGTCTTTGTGACGGCGCGCCTTCGAGGCCTGGCGCTTGAGCGAGTTCAGGTTGCGCGTGACCTCGGAGAGCGTGTCGTCGATGCGCAGCAGGTTCTGCTGCGTCTCTTCGAGTTTCAGCTCCGCGGCGCGGCGCTTGGTCTTGTACTTGGTGATGCCGGCCGCTTCTTCGATGAGCTTGCGGCGGTCCTGTGGCTTGTTCGACAGGATCAGGTCGATCTTTCCCTGCTCCATGACGGAGTAGTTCCGGATGCCCAGGCCCGTGTCCATGAGGATGTCGGAGATGTCCTTCATCCGCACGCGCTTGCCGTTGAGGCGGAACTCCGACTGGCCGTCGCGGAAGACGCGGCGGTTGATCGTGATCTTGCCGTCGTCGGCCATGGGATGGTTGCTGTCGCCGTTGAACGTGCCGAGGGTGAGCGTGACCTCGCCCATCGACAGCGCGCGGCGGCGCGCGGAGCCCTGGAAGATGACGTCTTCCATCGTTTCGCCGCGGATGTGGGACGCGCGGTTCTCACCGAGCACCCAGATCAGGGCGTCGCAGATGTTCGACTTCCCGCAGCCGTTCGGACCGACGACGGCGGTCATGGCCGACGGGAACGTCAGTCTCGCGGGGTCGTAGAAGGACTTGAAACCGTGAATTTCGAGTTGTTCGAGACGGAACATTTCTTCCTATTGGTAGCGATTTGCGGCGGGATCGTAACATCGCGTCCCGCCCGTGGTGGCAGCGGTTCTTGTGCAATGATCCGAACAAGCATGGAGCTCGATGCCTTTCTCCGCCGCGAAATCGACCTCGGCTCCTTCCCCAGCGCGTCGTACGCGGTCGGGACCGCCGAGGGGATCGCCTACGAGAATGCGCTCGGGCACGCCGTCGCGGTGCCGTTGCGGATCACGGCGACGACCGACACGATCTACGACTGTGCGTCGCTCACTAAGCCTCTGATCACGGGAACACTGGTCCTGCAGGCAGTGGCGGAGGGGCGGATCTCGCTCGAGGACGAGTTCCGCGGCTACACCTTTCGGGAGCTCCTCACGCACACCTCGGGGCTGAGGGCGTGGCTGCCGACATTCGCATATCCGTCAGTGCTCGAGGCGATCGAGAAGGACGGGCCGGAGCACCCGCGCGGATCGCGGGTCGTTTATTCGGACCTGAATTTTTTCCTGCTTTTCTTTGCGCTCGAGCAGATTTTTGGCGACTACCGCGCGGCCGCGAACGAGCGGATCTTCGCGCGCCTCGGATTGCGCGACGCAACGTTCACCGTGCCCGCGACGCTCAAGCCTCGCGTCGCGGCGACGGAGTGGGGACAGCGCTACGAGGCCGGGATGTGCGCCGCGCGCTCGGTGGTCTTCACGGGGTTCCGACAGGATCTGATGTGGGGCGAAACGCACGACGGGAACTCGTACTACGCCGGCGGAACGCTCGGGAACGCGGGACTCTTCGCGACGGCGCGGGACGTGTTCCGCATCGCGCAAGCGTTCGTTCGCGGAGAGCTCGTGCCTCGCGAGCTGGTCGACGACGCGACCCGAGCGCACGCGGAGAATCGCGGGCTGGCGTGGCAGATCGGAGGACCGGGGTTGTCGCCGCGGTCGTTCGGGCACACGGGGTTTACGGGGACTTCGGTGTGGGTGGATGACGGGCGGATCTACGTTTTGCTGACGAATCGCGTGCACCCGTGCGCGGCCCCGATCGCGATGCAGCGGATTCGGGGGGAGTTCCACGAGTTGGCGTTACGTCTTCCATCCCCACGCCGCGGCCTGTCTTCGTAGCGAGTCCGCGCGTGCTTCCTCGCCGTTCGCCTCGGCGAGCTCGCTGAAGAGGAACAGCGTCTCGGCGAGCATCGGGTCGGGATCGGTGTAGTCGTCGCGGAAGCGTGTTTCGAGCAGCTCCACGTTGTCGCGGTAGAGCCGCAATGCGCCCTCGCGATCGCCGGCGCGCAGGAGGATGTACGCCAGCACGAGCGACTGGAACTCCTGGATCTGCGGATACTGCGCGATCTGCGTCTCCATCATCGCGCGCGCTTCGTCGAGGTTGCGTCCGAGGTGGGCGAGGCACAAAGCGATGCCCTCGCGCGCGGCGGGATCCGTTGACTGTTTGTAGGACTCGATCGCCTCCTCGAACCGGCCGAGGAGCTTGAGCGCCTCGGCGCGATGAAAGGGATCGTTCGTGCGCTCGGCCTCCATCACTGCATCGGCATAGCGTCGTTGCGCGATGAGCTGCTGCACATTCGAGGTCGGCTTCTGCGCGATCATGTACGCCACCAGCCAGCCGATCAGCGCGATCGCGATCAGGAGAGCCCAGAACCAGATGCTCATCGTGCGGGAGAACGTTGCGCGGGCGCGGCTGGTGTGGGCGCGGGTGCGGGCGGTGCGGGCGCGACCGCGCCGCGCTCGACGATGAACGTCTGCATCGTGTGCGGATTGCCGCCGTACGGGAAATCGAGCTCCGGCATCTTCACGGGCGCCGCTTCGCTCTTCGCATTCGCGACGTCCGTGATCTCGGTGAGCGGCACCGCCGGCGAATCGGTCACGGCGTTCGCGTTGCGCATCGTCACGAACTGATGCAGTCCGGCGAGGGCGATCAACGCGACGAGGATGCTCACGCTGATGACGATGCCCTGGCGCTGCCGCGCGAACTCGATCACGCTCTCCGAGGTCGAGAGCTCGCGGGCGTGAAACATCTCTTGAAGAATCGCCTGCGTATCGACGCGCTGCCCGCTGACCGGATCGGCGCCGCAGTACGGACAAAGCTTTGCCGCCGCGTCGATCGAGCGGCCGCACGCTGTACAGACTCCGCTACTCACGGTTCAATGATATTTCAACGCTGTAGGGAGACGCGACCGGGTCTCCATTGTCCATCGCCGGCTTGAACCGCCACGACTTGATGGCGCGGATCAGAGCGGTGTTGTTGCCGCCGCGCAGCATTCGCTCGACGTTGATGCTCTTCACGCGTCCGTCCGCGCCGACGATCAGCGTGAAGCGCGCCGTCCCGTGGCCTTGAATCGGCGGCACCGGCTGGTACTCCGCGATGGGGCGCGTTCGCGTCACGCGTTGTTGCCGGGGGGCGGGCTTCCAGCCCGCCGCTGAAGGGGCCGCCGGGCTGGAAGCCCGGGCCCCCTGCGCGTACGCGGCTCCGCTGATCGAGCGCGGATCGACGAGTTGTGCGATGGTCTTGGTCTTCCGCTCGGCCTGCGCGCGCTTCGCCATCCTCGCGTACTCCTCCGCGGAGACCGCCGTGGCGTCGGTGCGTTGGTATTCGTTCGGCACCTGACCGGCCGGCAGGGCGATCGGGGCGCTGGTGATCGGCTCGTTCTCGATCCCGCCTTGTCCCGCGGGCACGAGCGGCGTGTCCGCACGCTTCGGTTTCAGATTCTCGGCGTTGTGCTCTTCGGCCTGTACTTCGAGGGACTCGGGCGCGCGTTTCGGAGCGCCGTCGCGGTTGATCACCATGCCGACGAGGAACGCCAGCACGAGGCTGAGCACGACGCCCGAGGCGATTGCGATCAGTCTCTTCAGGTCCATTTCTTCCGGCGGCGTGTACTGTGCGGCCGCGGTGCGAGGCGGTATCGTGCCGGGAGCGGGCGGCGGTTCGGCCTGGTTCCAGTTGCAGAACGGGCAGATACCGGCGGTCGCGTCGATCGGGCGCTCGCAGCGGATGCAGCGTTTGCGGTCAGTCATCTCAGCCGCTTTTCTGCAACCGACGTACCGTTCCACCACGCGACGCCGTTTGCGGTGAGAGCGAACGCGTGCGGCGCGACCCCGCGCGCGATGACCGTGCTCTGCTTGCGCGTGAAGTGATAGAGCGTGTGGCTGCTGGAGTCGTAGGCGATCCACGTCTTGCCGCGGGTTTCCACGCGATCGACGCCGGTGGGGAACTGCGACGCGCGTCCGCCGAAGAGACCGAGCCCGAGAAAGCCGCGGAGAAAGCCGCGCGCGACGGCTTTCGCGGTCGATTGCGTGGACTCCGTGAGCCACACGCGCTTGGCGGACGGATCGGCGACCGCGAGAATGCGCGCCGTGAGCGCGGTGCCTCCGCCCGCGAAGGCGAGGTCGACGGGAACCGCGCCGACGGTGATCTCGGTGATAGGTCCCATAGGTCCCATTCGTCCTATTCGTCCTAGGCGAACCTTCCCTTCCCGCGGATAAGCGAGACAAAAACTATCCCCCGCAATTTCGAAGTCCGAAGCAAACGGTGGCACCTCATACCGCGCGCCGCCGATCTCCTGCAGCACGCCCGATGCGCGCGAGTAGACGAAAACTCTCCCGTCGGCCGCGGCGACGTGCGATGGATCCGCCGCGAGCGGGATGTCTTCGCCACCAACACGCTGGAGCACGCGCGAGTCGCGGGCGAGGATGTAAAGGTCGCGTTTCACGAAGATCGCGGCGATCGGTGTCTCGGCAGTGCGGATGCGCGTTGCGCGGCCGGACGCGAGGTCGACGATCGCGGCTTCGTTGTTCAGCGCGTCGAGCACGGCCACGCGATCGTCGCTTGGGACGATGGACGTCGCGTGCTCGACGCCGGCGATGTCCCATCCGTTCACGAGCTCGATGCGACGGTCGTGCGCGACGACGACGCCGCGAGGAGTGTCGGTGAGCACTTGCGCGAAGGTCGGAAGCGCGAAGAGCGTGATGAAGACGAGGCGTTTCATCGCACGTTCTCCAGTGTGAGCGGCTCGAGCAACAGTGCGTCGTTTTCGCCGACACCCAGGATTCGATACGTCAGACGGGCGGTCGTGTCGAATGTGCCGTCGAAGATCGTCGGCTCGGTGAAACGGAACGCGACGCCGTCGACCGTGCCGGACGCGAACGTCGATCCCGGCTCGCCGTCGAACGTAGCGATGCTGGTGAATGTCGCCTGATCGAGCGCGGAGCGCTGTTCGGGCGTGAGGCGCTCGAATGCGTCGAGGAGCGCGCGCAACTCGCCCGCGGTCGGTGTCGCAGACGGCAACGCGATCGCGTTGCTCGCCTCTGCCTCACGGCGCAGCGCGCGCAGGGTTTCGTTCGCGGGAAACTTCTCCAGCAGCGCGTCGAAGATCGAGCGTGCGGCGCGGAGCTCGCCGCGCTCGAGATGTACCAGCGCGCGCTGCATGTCCGTTGCTGGCGCCACTGGATTCTTGCGGTACTCGCGGATGAGCGCCATCGAGAACGGATTGGCCTGGAACGCGTCCGCGTAGAGACGCGCGCTCTCCGATTCGTTGGGCGCGAGGCGCGCCAGTGCCGCGAGAGCGGTCACGTCGTCGCTGCGTCCTTCGAGCACGCGCGTGTATTGCGTGCGCGCGTCGTCGAGAGCGCCGCGGGTTTCGTACAGCGACGCGAGGCGCAGTTGCGCACGATTGAGCAGCGACACGTACGCCGCGACGTCGCCGCGCGCGGAGCTGTAGACCTCGAACGCCTCCTGCTGCGCGGCCTGTTCGCGGAGCAACGCGAACTTCGCCGAGCGCAAGGCCTTCGTCACCGTCACGAGCAGTCGCTCCGCCTCGGAAGTTTCACCCGTCTCGATGAGCGCGGTCGCCAGCGCGTGCTGGTAGACCGCGAGATCGAGCGGTTTCTTCGCGACCGCGACGGCGTTGCGCGCGGCGCTGATGGCCTTGCGCGGATGCCCGAGAATGCGCATCGCGGAGGCGTAGAGATTCCAGGTCTCCGCGTCGTCGCTCACATAACGCGCTGCCTCCTCGAGCAGCTCGAATGAGCGCGCTTCGCGGCCCAGCTTTGCCTGCGCGAGCGCGGCGTAGGCGGTCGCGTTCGCGTAGCGTGTGAGACTCGAGTCGCGGCGCGCGGCGAGACGCTCGCGCTCCGCGAGGTCGGCAGCTTTCGCATACTCCGCGCGTGCGAGCGACAGCTCGTTGCGCGCAGCGCGCACGTCGCCGAGGTTCAGGCGGCCGGAGAGCTGAGCCTCGAACTCGCGCGAGCGCGCGAGCTGCTGTTCCATCTGGGTGATCTCGAAATCGGACGCGAGACGTGCCTGCGCGAGCAGCAGGGCGAAGATGAGCGGCTTCATTCCGCGAAGTACCCCTTGCGCGCGCCGAGGATCTGCACGCGCGACGACGTCACGTCGATCGTTCGCCAGCCGCGCTTCGTGCCGCGGCTCTGGTAGACGAGGAGATAGCGGCTGTTGATGTCGGCGAGCACGTCGCGCAATTCGCGCTCGATCGTGTCTCTCGTCGCGGAGACGACGTTGCCGCCGGTGTTGGTGGCGGCGCGGTCGAGGAAGTTTGCGTGCGAGTCGCCGAGGACGATCGCGTTCACGATCGTCTTCGTGCCGCTGATCTTGCGCAGCGCCTCTTCATCGGACAGCGCGCTGTTGCGATCGCCGCCGTCGGTGATCACGATCGCGTACGTCCGCTCCTTCGACGCGACCGACGCCACCGCATCGCGCAGGGACGTGCCGCCGGACGGTGGGATGTAGATCGGACCGGGCACGGTTCGCGATCTCGCCACGTGGTGGTTGAAGAGCACGAGCGAGGCCCTGTCGCCGGGGCGGAGTTGCTTCTGCGCGTTGTTCACCGCGCGAAGCGCCGCGTCGAGCTTTCCGCCGCCCATGCTGAGCGAGCGGTCGACGATGAACGCGAAGTGCGCGGGCGGACGCTCGGACTTCACGTCGCGAACGGTCTGCACGACTCCGTTCTCGCGCACGCGCACGTCGGATGCTTTGAGCGCGCGCGAAGCGTGTACGCGCAGCGCGACTTCCACGATGTCGACGTCGATCGTGTCGTTCGCGGTGAACGACGCGGTGGTGACGGACGCGGACTCGCTGGTCTTGAATCCGTTCGCCCACACCTTCGCGGTGATGGTCCGCGCCGCGAGCGACGTCCCGAAGTCGTAGGCGATGCGGAACGGAGCCTTGCGCGCAACGCCCGCGAGGACGCCGTCGACGGAGAAGTCGACGCGGTCGACGGAGACGGCGTCGGTGGTGATCTCGATGGCCTGCGGCCCGATCGCCTGCGCACCCTCGAGAGGCGAGACGAAGGTGACGCTCGCCCGCGCGGCGGAAGCCGCGAGGACGAAGGCGAGCAGCGCAATCCTACACATGCTCGTGGAAACGAGCGTGCGGCCGTAAGCTATTTCTCTTCTGTAATTTGGCCTCGCCAGCGGACGATTCGTCCGCAGCTTGGGACGGCGGCTCTATAATGTCGGCATCACGCAGAACCGGAATGCCCGCTATGGGATCGAGATCAACGATCACTGCCTCGACTGCAAGTGGAGGTCGGACAGCTATTTCTGCCAGTTCGACCCTCAGGTCCTGAAACAGTTCGACGCGATCAGCTACGCCAACATCTATCCCGCGGGAACCGTGCTGTACGCGGAGAACGAGCCGCCCAGAGGCTTGTTCATCGTCTGCACGGGTCAGATAAAACTGAGCATCTCGTCCGGCAGCGGCAAGACGCTCATCACGCGCATGGTTCCGGCGGGCGAAGTCCTCGGTCTCTCCAGCGTGTTGTCGGGCAAACCCTACCGTCAGACCGCGGAGACGGCTGCGCCGTCGCAACTGAAGTTCGTCAAGCGCGAAGACTTCATCAAGTTCTCCGAGGAACATCGCGATATCTCGTTCAACATCGCGCGGCAGCTCATCGAAGAATGCGAGTCGGACGCGAACCAGATCCGTGCCCTCGGACTCGCCAACTCGGCCGCGGAACGTCTCGCGCAACTCCTGCTGCAGTGGTGCGAGGACTCGGGGCACCCATCCGCGAGCGGCATGCGTTTCCCCGTGGCGATGACGCACGAGGAGATCTCCCAGCTCATCGGCACGTCGCGCGAGACGGTCACGCGCCTGCTGAAGAACTTCCGCGAGAAGAAGATCCTGACGGTGCGGCGGTCGTCGATGACGCTGCACAAGAAGTCGGATCTCGAAGACTTGCTGGATCTTTAGTTCAGTTGGCAGTCGACAGTTGGCAGTCGACAGGAGCCCTCGCGCTCTCTCTCAGGTTCTTCTCCTGTCAACTGCCAACTGCCAACTGCCAACTGCCAACCGGTTTGTGACGTTCGTCACAAACCCCTCGGTCATCTTCCACGACTGCTCGGTCCAACCGTCCTTTCTGACTTTTCCCTCTGAGCGCAAATTGCCGGCATACAGAGGAGAGACGTCATGAACAGCACGAGCAAGAGCAATCGCAACAACATCAGCAGCAACCTTCGTACTTTCGTCGCGATCGTCCTGATCGCCGTGTTCATCCCGATCCTGGCGGTGGCGGGTGAGCGCGAGAAGCACAATCCGTACACCGTCCTCGGAATGCAGATCCGGTCGCACCTGCTGCCGGATACCCCGGGAGCGATGGGCCAGGACCTCGGCCCGCTCGTGTTCCAGGAGATCATCCCCTGCCGTTTCGTGAGCACGCTGGAACAGGACAAGTACGACAATCCGTGGGGCGGCAAAGAGTTCCGGATGATGGAGAGCCGCACGTACTATCCGAAGGGCATCCTGGTCTCGAGCAACGGATGGGAAAACCCCTGCTCCGAACACGTGCCGTCGGATTCCGTGGGCGTCGCGCTGCGACTGACGTCGTATGAAGCGCCGGCGGAAGGCTCCGTGTATCTGGCGCCGGCGTCGACGTACCGCACGCAGAACATCCCGGCGATGTGGTTCGCCGGCGGGCAGAACGAGATGCGCGAGGCGACGGTTGTCCTGCGCAATGAAGGCTTCACGCTGATGGTCGATCAGACCACGCACCTGACCATCGACATCATCGGCTACTTCAAGAAAGACCCGAACGGCTACGGCGCGCAGGGCGACAAAGGCGACAAGGGCGATAAGGGCGACAAGGGCGATCGCGGCGAAGCGGGCGCGCAGGGTTCCCAGGGTTTCCAGGGCGAGAACGGTGAGAAGGGCGACCGCGGCGAAGCAGGCGCGCAGGGTCTCCAGGGCGAGAAGGGCGACAAGGGCGACGCCGGAGCGCAGGGCGCGCAGGGTCTCCAGGGCGAGAAGGGCGACAAGGGCGACGCCGGAGCGCAAGGCGCGCAGGGACTCCAGGGCGAGAAGGGTGACAAGGGCGACGCCGGAGCGCAGGGCGCGCAGGGTCTCCAGGGCGAGAAGGGTGACAAAGGCGACGCCGGAGCGCAGGGCGCGCAAGGTCTCCAGGGTGAGAAGGGTGAGAAGGGCGACAAAGGCGACAACGGCGAAGCCGGCGCGCAAGGTCTCCAGGGCGAGAAGGGCGACAAAGGCGACAAGGGCGACAACGGCGAAGCCGGTGCGCAGGGTCTCCAGGGCGAGAAAGGTGACAAGGGCGACAAAGGCGACAACGGCAACGCTGGCGCGCAGGGTGAAGTCGGACCGCAGGGTCCTCAGGGTCCGGCCGGGCCGCAGGGTCCGAAGGGCGAGGACGGCAAGGCGGGCGTGATCGGCAGCGTCGGTGGACCGTACGTGTTTCCCCCGGGCGGCACGATCACGATCTACGACGGCGTGGTGAAGCCGAACAGCTTCGTTCTCCTGACCTACGTCGACGTCTCGAACGGTAACGCGCTCGGCGTCGAGTCGGTCTCGAACGGATCGTTCGTCGCCACCGGCAGCCCGAACAAGCCGTTCAAGTACATCGTCCTCACGGTGCAGTAAGAAAGAGAGAGAGGTTCGCGGACGATGAGGGGCGCTGGCGCAAGCCGGCGCCCCTTTCGTTTTTCTGGATACAATCGCGCGCCCTGATGATCGACCCCATCGCCTTCGCCTGTCGGCTCATCGACGTACCTTCGCCGACCGACAGAGAGCTGGCCATCGCCGAGCTCCTCGAGAGCGAGCTGACTCGCCTCGGCTACACGACCACGCGACACGACGTCAGCGACACGCGCTTCAACTTGCTCGCGCGCGCCGGCGGCGCACCGCGCGTCGTTCTCAACTCCCACATCGACACCGTTCCGCCATGGTTCGCGTCGTCGCAGGACGAGGAATTCATCTACGGACGCGGCGCGTGCGACACGAAAGGCGTCATCGCAGCGATGATCGCGGCCGGCGAGCGCCTGCGCGCGCGCGGCATTCATGACTTCGCGTTTCTCTTCGTCGTCGGCGAGGAGACGGACTCGATCGGCGCGAAGACCGCCAACGTCGCCTTCGCGAACCTCGGTTCGGAATATGTCGTCGTCGGCGAGCCCACCGGATCCGTGTTCGCGCGCGCGTCGAAGGGCGCGCTCACGTGCACGGTGCGTTTCGAAGGTGTCGCCGCGCATTCGGCGTACCCGCAGCTCGGCGAGTCCGCGATCAACCGCATGGTCGCGGCGATTGCGGAGATCAACGCGACGGACTGGGGCCGGCACGACGTTCTCGGCGACGCAACCGTGAACGTAGGGGTCGTGCGCGGCGGACAGAAGCCGAACATCATCGCCGCCGACGCGGAGTGCGAGATGATCTTCCGCCTGGTCACCACCCCCGAGGACGTGCAGGCGAAGCTCGAGACGATCATCGCGCGCCATCACGGCCGCATCACCGTTGCGCGCGGCAACGCGCCGCAGTTCATGGTCGTGCCCGAGGGGCAGGAGTCGGCGGTCGTTTCGTTCAACACCGACGTGCCGTGGTTGACGAGCCTCGGCAAGCCGCTGCTGTTCGGCCCCGGCTCGATCCTCGACGCGCACGGCGCGAACGAGAAGATCGCGAAGCGCGATCTGCTCGCGGCGGTCGGGACTTATGAGGAGATGGTGCTTTCGTTACTCGAGGGGAGAGTCTCTTAGCATCACTTGGCGTCTCGTTGAGCGATAATTCGCGCCGCCATGGTCCGGTCCTCTGTGTCCCTATTCTCCCTGCTCCTGGTGTGTCCGTTGTTCGGAGGCCTCGAACGCGCGGTCTCCGACGTTCGTATCGGCGTCGTCAGCACGATGGAATTGCGCTCGATGATCGGCGCGGGCAGCGCAGATGGGTTTCTCGTTGCGTGGACGTCGAAGGAGCGCGGCGGTCAGGCGATGCGCGTCGATCTCATGGGCCGCGTCGACGCAACGTCCATCGGACTTCCGCTCACCCCTCGATTCGTGTTCCGCAAAGACGACTTGTGGTTCGTCGTCGGGAACGAGGGATGGGTGCGACTCGATCGCGACGGCGTGTTGCTCGATCGCCGGCCGCACCTCTTTCCGCAGCCACTCGGACGAATCGTCGGCGGCGCGTGGACGGGTCGCGCGCTCGTGCTCGCAACCCATGAAAGCTCAGTGCTGACCGCAGTTTCCCTCGACGCGGACATGAAGGTCACCGCCTCGCGGACGCTCAGCAGGGTCGCGCACGACCCGATCGCCATCCGCGTGGCGTCGGACGGCGAATCGGCCGTCGTCATGGCGAACGACAGGAAATACGAGATCACATCGGTCTTCGATCGGGACGGCGCGTTCATCAAAGAGACCGAGGGGCAGACCTTCCGCGAGCTCGCGGCGCTCGGGTCCGACGGTCGGAACTACTTCGCCCTCTATGAGCAGTATGGGAACGGCTGTAAGCCGCAGTGCTACGTCAGCAGACCATTCAACATCGCCACGTCCAGCGGTCCGGGGCTTGCCACGAATCTGGAGTACTCCGATCTCATTCATGCGCCGACGGTGTCGTGGGATGGAAACGCGTTTTCGTTTTTCTACGCGGCGGACGAAAAGATCCGCGCGGTGCGGATCGATCGCGAAGGCCTGTGGCTCGAGAACAACATGTTCATGAAGGCCGACGTGGACGACATTGCCATGGACGCAGGCTTTTATGGGCTGTCCGCCGCGGGCACATCGTTGATTCTCTACGGGAAATGGGTCAATGGTCCTCGGTCCGAGGTGGCTCTTCACATGCGCGCAGCGCATCAGGCCAATCAATTCGAAGACGCCGAAGAGATCGCGCTCGAAGTCGGCGCAACACCTCAGGACGGCGTTGCTGCCGCCTCGAACGACACGATGTCGCTGGTGATCTGGCGGGAACGGATCGAGCGGAACGTCTTTCAAATCCGCGGCGCTCGCGTCGCGCGCGACGGCGCGATTCTCGATGCTACGTCACTCCGGATTGCGCAAGGCATCTGCAGCGTCTGCGCGCCGGCGATCGCCAGTAACGGCGAGACGTTCATGATCGCGTGGTATTCGACGGCTTATTCGTCAAACGACGTGTACGTGATGTTGTACGACGCGAACGGAGATCGGACGAAATTCTGGCGCATCGGACGCGCGCCGACGGGCGTCGGCGGAGTTCTTCGAGGGAAACCGACGATCGTTGTTCGCGGCAAAGAGTATTCGGTGTTCTGGTCTTTCGGCGGCAAGCGGTATTTTTCGTCGTCGACCGTCGACGCCTATTCATCACCGCCGTACGCCGAGGGAGAAGACGTGGCGACGCTTCACGGCGCGTCGAATGGAACGGGATATCTGCTCGCCTCGGGTCAGCGCGCGTCGTTCGTCGACAATGGCGTCGCGCTGAACGAAACGGAGATCTCCGGCGATCGCGTTTCGGCGGTCTGGTGGAACGGCGCGTCGTATTCGGTTCTGCACGGCGACGCAAACACGGATTCGATCTCCCGCTTCGACGCCAATGGTGTGTTCCTCGGCAGTGCGGGTCCGTTCGCGCGGCCGCAGTTCCCGATGTGGGGCGCAACCTCCGATCCGGCCTGTGATGCGAAGGGTTGCTCGACGACGTTCGGCACGATCGAAGACGGACGTTTCCTGTTGCGCGACCTTCGTGTCGACGACGACGGAACGAACGTCTCCTACCGCGTCCGCGCAGCCGTCGACGTTCCGTCTTCGCAGCAGCAGGGCGAAGAGATGATGGGCATCGCTCCGCTGCAAGTGGCCGGTGGCCCGTGGCTCGCCGCTTATACGCGGCGTGAGCTCGCTCCGCCATACGCGGGGATCTCCCGCGTCTTTCTCCGTCCACTCGTCGACGGTCGGACGCGCACGGTGAGGCGCTGAGATGCGCGTCCCCGCGATTTTCCTCCTCGCGCTTTGCGTATGTCCGACCGTCTCGCGCGCTGCCACACTCGAACGGCCGATCACTTCCGAGGTCCGTGCCGGTCGGTCTTCGACCACCGGGCGGATTGCGGCCCGAGGGGCATTCAACGGCGAACGATTTCTCATCACGTGGGTGTCCGCGGATCGCGACGGTCAGGCGATGCTCCTCGACCGCACCGGCGAGCCGGTGAGCTCCGCGACGGGCTTGCCGTTTCAGCCGAAGTATTCATTCTGGAACGGCGACGTGTGGATCGTCATCGGCGAAGGGTGGGTGCGGATCGATGCGGAGGGAAAGCTGCTCGATCGTGAGCCGCGGTCGCTCGGTGTACGGTACGGTTCTTTTTCCTCGGCGACGTGGACGGGGACATCCCTCATCGTCGCGATGATCGTTGTGGAGCCGACGTTTCCATCCACGCTGTACGTCGCGACGTTCGATGCACAGATGCATTTGAGCTCCCTCCGCGAACACGACGTGACCTCGGCCGCTCATCTCGCGTGGGATGGGCAGGCCGCGCTTCTTCTCTATCGACGCAACGGAGAGTCGACGCAACGCGCGAACATTCTCGATCGCCACGGTGCGATCCAGCGAAGCAAGACCATCGTGTCCAATGCGCCGATCGCCGTCGGGACGACGGGCGACGGTGATGGATATCGCGTGATGTCGCGAAAGAGCTCTGCCACGTCGTCGGCCTACTACACGATGCTTCACCTCGATCACGATCTTGCGGTCCAGCAGAACTTCCACACGATCGGCCGCGCGGCGAGAGCCGAAGGCGAAGGGCCCACGTTGGCGTGGGATGGCTCCGCGTTCACCTTTTTCTACGTCACGGGCACAAACCCGACGCGCGAGTTGTACGGCGTGCGACTCTCGCGCGACGGTGTGGTGCTCGAAGACGCGCTGGTGACCCCGTACTTCGACAACTACACCGGCGGGCTCAATAACGTGTCGAGCGTCGCAGCCGGCGGTACGAACTTCATGTTCTACATGCCTCTCGAACCGGTCTGGGGGCCGATGCTGAGGATGCGTGAAGGGAACGGCATCGCGGAGCTCGCCGCGTCTGCGACGCTCGAGCTCGAACGAGGAGCCTACGCACAAGGGGGAACCGCCGCGGCGTCGGGTGCGACGCAGGCGCTCGTTGCGTGGACGGAGCGTCCCGCGCCTGGTGGAGCCCATTGGGTGTACGCGACGCGCGTCGATGCCAACGGCAATGTTCGCGATCCGCAGTCTCTGATCGTCGGTGTCGACGCTTGCGCCGGTGTCGGGCCGTCCGTTGCCAGCATCGGAGACAGTTTTCTCGCGGTGTGGCGGACGGCGCAAGGCGTGATGTTCGCGACTGTCGATGCGGACGGCGCCGTCTCGCAAAGAACGCGCATCGGTTCAGCGTCGCTGCAAATCCCCTGTCAGGGACGTGTGAAGGTGATCTCGAACGGAACTGCGTATCTCGTCGCCTGGGCCACGAACAAATCGAGCGAATATGCTGTCTTCGCGAAGCGCGTGAGCGCAACGGGAGTAGTGCTCGACGTTTTGCCCATCGAGCTCGGAACCGCCTGGGATTCGTTCGAAGGCGCGTCGAACGGGAACGACTACCTGCTCGCGTGGGACGGAGAGACTCTTCGCGTCGACGCCGGCGGAAATCGACATGATCCCGCCATCACACGCCACCCATCGCCCACGCGCCCACCGCGGACGTCGGTGGTGTGGTGGAACGGTTCCTCCTATTCGATCGTGGAGCGCGAACTGTTGACGCAGGGTCGCTATCGCATCCACCGGCTTGCCTCCAATGGCACGAAGGTGAAGATCGGCGAATGGATGCCGTACATCGCTTCGTATGCAAGCTCGCTGGGCGACGGAATCTGCGAAGGATCGACCTGCACGTTCGTCGAACATTCATTTGGCCAGGGGACATCGATTCTTCGCGAGATCGTCGTGACGGACGACGAGACTCCGTCGATCGATTGGATCGACACCATCCCCGTCGCTCTGACGCGCTGGTCGCCCTCGCAGGTGCCGGCGACTCCGTTTTCCATCGATGGCGGACGGCACTTCGCGGTATACCCACGCTACGTCCTCGAGCAGCCATACAGCGGCATCTCGCGCGTTTTTCTGACTGCGATGGATCCGCCGCGCACGAGAGTCTTACGCCGCTGATGATCTTCACCGACTCCCACTGCCATCTCACGATGTCGAACGCCGAGGCGAACTTGCGCGCGGCGCGGGAGACGGGCGTGCGCGGGTTCGTCGTGCCGGGGACGAACCTGAAAGACGCGCCGCAGGCGGTGCAGATCGCGCAGCAGAATCCCGACGTCTGGAGCGCAGTCGGCTTTCATCCGCACGACGCGAAGCATTGCGACGACGCCGCGTTTGCGGAGATCGCGCGGCTCGCGCGCCAGGAGCGCGTCGTCGCCATCGGCGAGATCGGACTCGACTACCACTACATGCACTCCGAGCGCGACACGCAGCGCGAGGTGTTCGAGCGGCACATCGAATTGGCGAAGACTCTGGACAAACCGATCATCGTCCACAACCGCGAGTCGACCGAGGACATGGTCGAGGTGCTTTCGCGCAGCGGCGCGCGGGGAATTCTGCACTCGTACACCGAATCGCTCGACGTCGCGAAGAAGCTCATCGACCTCGGATTCGTGATCTCGTTCTCGGGCATCGTCACCTTCCGCAGCGCCGACGCTCTGCGCGAGGTCGCGCGCGCGTTGCCGCATGACGCGGTGCTGATCGAGACCGACACACCGTACCTCGCGCCCGTGCCGTACCGCGGCCGCGACAACGAGCCCGCGTACGTCGTGAAAATCGCGGAGCTGCTGGCGAAGCTGTGGGACGTGCCGCTGGAGCGGGTGGCGGAGCAGACCACCTCGAATTTCGAGCGAGTGTTTGGCGTTCGACTCGGCATTTAGTTTATCCCGCGCGTAGACGCGGGATCTCCGGTGCCCCCGCGCCGCTCGATCCGACAGGCGACCGCACGAGCAGCGCACGTGGGAATGGGCGGTCGCGGGATAACCCGAGATCCCGCGTCTGCGCGCGGGATAAACTAAAAAAGAAAATGCCCGACCTCTCCGTCGTTTTCCCCGTCTACAACGAGGAAGAAAACATCCCCCTGCTCCTCCGCGAGATCAAAACCGCGGTCGACGGTAGGGGCTGGACGTACGAGATCGTTGCCGTCGACGACGGCTCGACCGATCGCAGCCGCGCGGTGCTGCACGAGATGCGTGCGGAGTTTCCCATGCTGCGCGTGCTCGCACTCGCGAAGAACAGCGGCCAGACCGCGGCGCTCGATGCGGCGTGGCGCGCGGCGCGCGGGCGTTTCGTCGTGTCGCTCGATGCCGATCTGCAGAACGATCCCGCCGACATCCCGGCCATGATGCGCAAGCTCGAGGAGTCGAAGTCGGACATGGTCATCGGCGTGCGCGTGAACCGCGCCGACACCTGGAGCCGCAAGATGCAGTCGAAGATCGGCAACGGCGTGCGCAACTGGATCACCGGCGATCACATCACCGACACCGGCTGTTCGTTGAAGCTCGTCCGGAAAGAAGCAGTCGACCGCGTGAGCCTCTTCACCGGCATGCACCGTTTCCTTCCGACGCTCGTTCGCTACGCCGGCTACAAAGTCGTCGAGATGCCGGTCAACCACCGGCCGCGCCAGTTCGGGCAGTCGAAGTACGGCGCGATGAACCGCGCGTTTCGAGGTCTCGCGGACTGCTTCGCCGTGCGGTGGATGGGGAAGAGGATGCTCAACTACAACGTCAGCGAAGAAGGCCAACCGTGACGCTCGATCCGCGCTCGTGGGATTTCTGGGTTGCCTTCGGTCTCGCCGGGCAGGTCCTCTTCGGCTCGCGCTTCATCGTGCAATGGATCGTGTCGGAGAAGAAGAAGACCAGCCATATCCCGATCATCTTCTGGTACCTCTCGCTCGCGGGCGGCATCGTCACGACGTTCTACGCAATTCACCGCCGCGACCCCGTGTTTTTGATTGGCCAGAGTGCGGGCCTGATCGTGTACGTCCGCAATCTGATGCTGATCTATCGTCACCGTGCTCACCCCGAATCAACGAACCCTCCTGCTCTCGATCGCCCGGACCTCGATTGAGGCCGTGCTCGACGGACGTCGTCCGGTAATCGACGTCTCGGCCCTCGATGAGGAGCTGACGCGTCCCAGCGGCGCGTTCGTTTCGCTGCACACGAAGGACGGCGATCTGCGCGGCTGCATCGGGTCGATCCATCCCGTCGCGCCGCTCTGCCACGCGGTCTCCTCGAGTGCGATCAACGCCGCGTTCCGCGACCCGCGATTTTTCCCCGTGACCCGGGAGGAATTGACGGATCTCCACATCGAAATCTCGGTCATGAGTCCCATCGAAATCGTCGTCGAAGTCGAGACGATCGAAGTCGGCCGCGATGGCCTGATCATCAGCCGCGGCGACCGCGCGGGACTGCTCCTGCCGCAGGTCGCGACCGAGTACGGGTGGGATCGGGAGAAGTTCCTCGCCCAGACGTGCCTGAAAGCGGGCCTTCTGCCGGAGTCCTGGCGCCATCCGGACTGCCGGATCGAGCGTTTCTCTGCAGAAGTTTTCAGCGAGCAACTCGCTGAATAGACAGCACTTACCTGCAGTGCTCGCTCTGACGGGCAATATTCCGTCGCGGGCAGGGCGTTCTGAGTCGCGTTCCACAGGTATCAGCAAATAACAGGAGCGTGAATGCCCAGGAAAGCCCCCGTCACGGAGACCCTCTCACTGCGTTTCGCGCGCCTGCGGAAGTCCGCGGAGCCGCATCGTGTGGTGCGTTTCATGGGAGGCCGCGGAGCGGTCGCCCTTCTCCTCGGAACCGCTCTTTCGATCGGCGGCATCGCCGAGACGATGGAGAACATGCAGTTCCTCGTGCAGAAAGACCTCGATGCGGTGCGGGTGGTGCGGGTGAAGGGTGAGGAAGCGACGGTCGTCGCGGATCTCGAGGGTAATTTCACGGGCAACACGGTCTTCAAGCTCGCGCAGGTCCTGCCGGACCGCTTTGTCTCGCGCGAGCTCGCGCTGTTCGACCAGAAGTGGATCGCCACAGAGGAGTGGGCCTCGAACGAAAAGCGTCACGGGAAGCGCGACGTCTTCTTCGAAGAGATGCACCGCATCAGCGACGCCGTCCGCGCGGAGTTCTTCACCGCCGAGATCCCGTACGGTGCGCTGATCTACGAGAAGGCGAAGAAGTACGACGTCGATCCAGCCCTTGTGGCCGCGGTGATCGAGCAGGAGTCGCGCTTCCGTCCGCGCGCGCAGTCGCACGTAGGCGCCCGCGGTCTGATGCAGCTCATGCCCCGCACGGGCCGCTGGATGGGAGCGCGCGATCTGTACGATCCCGAGCAGAACGTCGACGCGGGCGTGAAGTACATCAAGTACCTCCACAAGCGCTTCAACGGTGACCTCAACAAGACCATCGCCGCGTACAACGGCGGCGAAGGAAACGTGATGCGCTACCGCGGTGTCCCGCCGTTCCGAGAGACCCGCCAGTACGTGAAGAAGGTCATGAAGAACTACGACAAGCGGACGAACCAGCTCAAGCACTACAACAAGAAACAGCTCGAAGGCGGGTCGATCCCCGAGGCGGATGGGACGCTGACGCTGCGCTGAAATTGGTTGGCGGTTGGCGGTTGACGGTTGGCGGGAGGCCCGTTTCCAGCCTGTTCCCCCGCCAACCGCCAACTGCCAACCGCCAACCCGTTTGACGTAAACCCCTCACTCGCGTTAACTTCTCCTCGACTTACTGGCAACAAGACCAGGGAGGGGATGATGGTCAGTGTGCGTAGGGTGGCTCCCGTTCTCCTGCTCGTGATTGCTGCGACCGGCGCATTTGCGCAGACTCAGTCGTCGCAGCCGCCGCGCGAGCTCCATCGCGTCGGAGATCATTGGACGCCGTACAACCCTCCCGATCCATCCAGCTATCCCGCGGGTGCGCGCACCCACGAGATCAAAGCCGGCGACACACTCTGGGCGCTCGCTCAGGAGTACTACAAGAACGCCTACCTCTGGCCGCAGCTCTGGGAAGCGAACACCTGGATCACCGATGCGCACTGGATTTATCCGGGTGACGTGCTCCTCGTCGAAGGCGAAGGGACGGCCGCGGTTGCAGAAAGCGCGACCGACACCAGCGCGTTGACCGCGGTCACGCCGCGTGCAGCCGGCACCGGCGAGGCCACGAACGTCTTCGCGCAGGAAGGCGGCATCCCCGTCGCTCGCATCACCACCGAGAACCGCCCCCTCGCGCTCGGCACCGAGTCCGACATCTACTGCTACGGCTACATCGGCGATCCGAACGAGCCGATGCCGAACTACATCGCCTCACACGAGAACGTCGACGTGAAGTACGTCCCTCGTACGGTGCCGTCCATTCCCGCTGACGCGACCGTCGGTGATCTGGTGTACGTCAGCGGCGGCGCCGGTACGGGACTGGTCGCCGGCGAAAGCTATCTCATCGTCGAGCCCACGGACACGATCGTCCATCCCGTGACGGGCCGCAGCCTCGGCCGCCAGTACGACTACATCGGCCAGGTGCGCATCCTCTGCATCGAGGACGGCCGCTCCCGTGCGATCGTCACGCAGGCCTGCCGCGAGATTCCCATCGGCGCGCGTCTCAAGCCGATCCCCCAGCTTCCGATCCCGATCGCGCGCGTTCCCGATCCCGCGCAGTGGTGCGATGCGCCGAGCGGCAAGAACAGCGGCTACATCGTCGATTCGCGCGGGTGGGATCTCGGTCTCGTCGAGGGCAACCTCGTGCAGATCGATCTCGGCCGCGACGAAGGAATCCAGCCCGGCGACTTCCTGACCGTGACGCGTCCCAGCGAGCGCAACGATCAGCCGCCGGTGATGCTCGGACAGATCGGCGTGCTCACCACCGAGGCGCAAACCGCGACGGCGATCATCATTCACGCGCGTCGCGAGATGTCCATCGGCGATCGAGTTGAGCTGCGGTAGCCCAACGGACCGCCGGCGTCCCGCCGGCTGACGCGCAGGCGTCTCGCCTGCGCCACGCGCAACGGGCGGCGAGACGCCGCCCTGTCAGCCGCCGAGACGGCAGCGGTCCTCGGGTTCAAATACTGTAGAATCGCGCGTCCGGGTCCATAGCTCAGCGGTTAGAGCTACCGGCTCATAACCGGCAGGTCCCAGGTTCGAATCCTGGTGGACCCACCAGACGCACGATGCTGAGAGAGATCCAAACGATTGTTCGCTGTCCCAATTGTGCCGGAGATGGTTTCCGCACAGGCGTTCCGACCAAGGAACGCCTTTTCTGTTTCTGGAGGATTCGTTGAACGAAGTCGATAAATTGTGGGAGCTGCAGACCGTCCTCACCGCGCTGAACGAGCGCGAGAAACAGATGAACGTGAAACCGGAGTCCTTCGCTGCGATCGACCTCGAGTACCAGGCCGCGAATGAAGAGATGACGCGCCTGCAGGGACTGCTCGACGTTCTCGGCAAGGAACGCCGGCGCGTGGACGGCGAGCTCGCGGACCAGCAGGAGCTGCTCAAGAAATACCAGGGCCAGCTCATGCAGGTGAAGAATCAGCAGCAGTACGCGGCGGCTTGGAAGGAGATCGACGCGTCGCGCAAGGGCGTGAAGGAGCTCGAGGAGTCGGTCCTCAAGAACATGACCGAGGCCGAGGGCCTGCAGCAGCAGCTCGACGAGCGCAAGGGCGGTCACGAGGCGCTGCAGGCGCGCTACGACGAAGCGCATTCCGAGTGGCAGCACTCCCTCGGCGATCTGCGCGCCGACGCCGAGAAGCTGCGCGCGAAGGCCGCGCAGATCGAGGCCACCATCCCTGAGCGTCTCCGCAACGAGTTCCAGAAGATCTACCGCCAACGCCAGCAACTCGCCATCGTGCGCGTCAACAACGACACCTGTTCCGCATGCCGCACGCGCGTGCGGCCGCAAGTCGCCCAACAGCTCAAGCGCGGAGAGCTCGTCTACTGCGAGGGCTGCCACCGCATTCTCTTCTTAGAAAGGTCGACATCCTGAAAGTCATCGCGTTCATCGACGGCGCCGCCCGCGGCAATCCCGGGCCGGCGGGTTACGGCGTGTACATGAAAACCGGAAGCGGCGAGATCATCGAGGTTAGCGGCTACCTCGGCCCGACCACCAACAACGTCGCGGAGTACTCGGGTCTCCTCGACGCGCTCGCGGTTGCACACGACGAAGGGGCGACCGACGTCGAGATCGTCTCCGACTCCGAGCTCCTCGTGAAACAGATGCTCGGCCAGTACAAGGTCCGCCATCCGAACCTCGTCCCGCTCTACAACAAGGCCAAGGCGATGGCGCGCCGATTCACGCGCTTCGCGATTCGTCATACGCTCCGGGCCGGAAACAAGGACGCCGACCGCCTCGCGAATGTCGCGGTGGATCGCGCGGACGGACGCGTATTAGAGCGGAAGAGTGCCGAGAGCTGACGAGATCCTCGCGAACGTGAACGCGATCGAAGCGCGCATCGCCGCGGCGTGTGCGCGCGCGGACCGCTCACGCGCGGACGTGAAGCTCGTTGCCGTGACGAAAACCTTTCCCGCTTCCGACGTCGATCACGCGATCGCCGCGGGGATGACCGACGTCGGCGAGAACAAGGTGCAGGAGGCGCGACACAAGAGGCCTTCCGTGACCGGCTCCGCGCGCTGGCATCTCATCGGCCATCTGCAGTCGAACAAGGCGAAGGATGCGGTGCGCCTGTTCGACGTCATTCAGACCATCGACTCCATCGAGCTCGCCGAGCGCGTCGCGCGCTTTGCGGAGGCCGAGGGGAAGCGGCAGGAAGTGCTCGTGCAGGTCAACGTCGGTGACGAGGCGCAGAAGAGCGGCGCGGAGATTGCGGACGGTCCTTCGCTCGTGCGCCGGATCTCGGAACTGCCGTCGCTGCACCTTGCCGGTCTCATGGCCATCCCGCCCCTCGGCGATGCCGAGGCCATGCGCCCGTACTTTCGCTCTCTGCGCGCGTTGCGCGATGATCTCGGTCTGCAGGAGCTGTCGATGGGCATGACCGACGATTTCGAAGTGGCGATCGAGGAAGGCGCGACGTTGATCCGGGTGGGGCGGGCGATCTTCGGAGCGAGGAGCTGAATGGATTTCCTGCTCGTCTTCATCCGCGGCCTCGACCTGATCCTGGACATCCTCCAGTGGGTGATCCTGGTCTGGGTCATCCTGTCGTGGATCCTGTTCTTCCTCCGCAACTCCAAGTTCCGCTGGCGCCATCGCGGCTTCTACGGGACGCTGGAGATGCTCAACGACCTCTTCGAGCGCATGACCCGCCCGTTCCTGCGGCCCATCCGCCGATGGCTGCGCCGCTTCGATACCGCGGGCATCGACTGGTCGCCGATGGTGCTGGTCCTCATCATCTGGCTGATCCGCCAGTTGCTCGCGGTGGTGGCGGCGAGGCTTATACTGACGTAGGGCGGGCTTTAGCCCGCCGTGGACGGGCTGAAGCCCGTCCTACGTTGTGCAGGGAGGGTGGAACGATGCAGAACCTCACACCGCTCGAGATACAAAAACAGACCTTTTCGCGCACGCTCAAAGGCTACAGCCCCGATGACGTCCGCGCGTATCTTCACCTCGTAGCCGAAGAGATCGAGCGCCTTCTCCGCGAGAACGATCGCCTCGGACGCGACATCTCGATGCTCCGTGAGGACGTCGAAGGCCACACCAACCGCGAGCGCATCCTCAAGGACACGCTGCTGTCCGCGCAGAAGGTCGCCGAAGACCTGACCGCGAACGCGCGGAAGGAAGCGGAGCTGATCGTCAAGGACGCGGAGCTCCTCGCCGAGCGCCTCGTCGGTCAGGCGCAGCAGCGCGTGGCAGACATCGAGAGAGCGATCGGCGATCTGCGCATGGAGCGCCGGGCCGCGCGCAACAAGCTCACGACCACCATCGACATGATCCAGCAGATGATCGTCCTCGACGCCGAGGAAGAGGCGAACGAGGAACCGATCACGTCGATGTTCCGACAGCGGTCCTCGTGACGCTCCTCATCCGCAACCTCTCGCAGATCGCGACGCCCACCGGCCGCGCAGCCGTGCGCGGCGCGGCCATGCGCTCGTTGCGCGTGTATGACCGTGCGGCGATCGTGATCGACGGCGAGCGCATCGCATTCGTCGGACGCGAAAACGAGATTCCCGCGACGCTGCGCATCGACGAGGACATCGACGCTCGCGGCGCAACGGCGATCCCCGGCTTCGTCGACTCGCACACGCACATCCCGTTCGCGGGCTTTCGCGAGTCGGAGTTCAACCGCCGACTGCAAGGCGAGACCTACGAGCAGATCGCGGCCTCGGGCGGCGGGATCGCGTCGACGGTTCACGCGACGCGCGGCGCGTCCGAGGAGGCGTTGGTGAACAACGTCGTCACGCGCGCCACGATGATGGCGCGCTACGGAACGACGACGGCGGAGGCAAAGAGCGGCTACGGCCTCGATCGCGAGAACGAGCTGAAACAGCTGCGCGCGATCCGTACCGCGTCGGCGCGCTCGCCGGTGCGGCTCGTGCCGACTTGTCTTGCAGCGCACGAGTTTCCGCCCGAGAACCGCGATGCGTCGTATGTCGAGACAATCATGAACGAGATTCTGCCCGCGGTCGCCCGCGAGAACCTCGCCGTCTTCAACGACGCCTTCGTCGAGCGCGGCGTCTTCACTCGTGATCAGGGTGAAGCGGTGCTGCGCGCCGGCGCCGCGCTCGGGCTGATCCCGCGTCTGCACGCGGACGAGCTCTCCGACACCGACGGCGCCGCGCTCGCGGCGAGCCTCGGTGCCGCGTCGGCGGACCACCTCATGTACATCTCCGACCGCGGCATCGACGCGCTCGCGGCCTCCAACACGGTCGCGAACCTCCTGCCGGCGACGAGCTTCTTTCTGATGTCGTCGCAGTACGCGCCGGCGCGGAAGCTGATCGACAAGGGCGCGATCGTTTCCCTGTCGACGGACTGCAATCCCGGCTCGTCGATGACCGAGTCGATGCAGACGGTCGTGCAGCTCGCAACGCTGCAGATGAAGCTCACGGTCGAGGAGTCGCTCACCGCGGCGACGCTGAACGGCGCGTATTCGCTGCGCCTCGCCGAGGAGACGGGATCGATCGAGGTCGGGAAGCGCGCGGACTTCGTTCTGCTCGACGCGCCGTCGTACCTCCACCTCGTCTACCACTTCGGCGTGAACCTCGTGACGGCGGTGTTCCGCGATGGTCAGCGCGTCGCGTGATTTGGGGGGGCCAGCGCCTCGCTGGCCGTCCGGCCGGCGCCCTCGCCGGCCGCCGAGGGCGGCGGCGGAACGGCCGGCGAGGCGCCGGCCCCCCTGATTACGCGTAGTGCTCCGCGATCTTCTCGAACAACTTCCCCCCCACCGTCGTCTTCACCTCGTACGAGCACCCTGCCACGTGCGGCGTGAGGATGAGCCGCGGATCGTCCGGCAGCGACTCCACCGGCGGTTCGGGATCGAAGACGTCGAGCGCGACTCCCGCGAGATGATCGCTTCGCAGCGCGTCGAGCGCGGCATTCTGATCGAGCACTTCACCGCGTGACGCATTGATCACGTACGAGCCGCGCGGCATCAGCGCGATCTCCCGTGCGCCGATCATCTTTCGCGTCTCGTCCGTCAGCGGGACGTGCAGCGTGAGGATGTCGCTCGAGGTCAGGAGCTCGTCGAGTGTCGGCACGCGCGCTTCGGCAACGTACGGATCGTACGCATTCACCTGCATCGCGAACGCACGCGCGTAGTTCGCGACGAGGCTGCCGACATTGCCCAGACCGACGATGCCGACGCGAAAGTGACGCAACTCGTGGCGCGCCGCGCAGTCGTCGCGGCTGAAAACGCCGCGGACGATTTCGCGCGTGTAGAACGGCACGGTGCGAGTCATCGCGATCATGAATCCGATCACCAGCTCCGCGACGGCGTTCGCGTTCACGCCCGGCAGGTGAATCACGTGAATCCCGCGCTCGCGCGCGGCGTCGAGATCGATGTTGTCGATGCCGCTCGTCCCTTGCGCGATCAGCTCGAGCTTCGGCGCCGCCTCGAGGACTCGCCGCGTGACGCGGTTGTACGCGCGCGTCACCAGCACCTCGGCATCGCCGACGATGTTCGCGAGCTCGTTCTCCGTCCGAACGGGTTTCCGTACCACCTCGAACCGCGCGTCGCCGTGCGCGCGCTCGTCGAGCGAGCGGTCCACATCGGCGGCAACCAGAATCTTCTTCATCGCGTCAGGATAAACTCCGCGGCGAGTGGCCCGAAGACTTCGCAAGCACCGAACGGCACTGATCGCGCTCGCGGTGTACAACTTCGTCTTCTTTTTCCCCGTAGCGTTCATGGGCCGCGTCGTGTCGCCGAACGACGTCTTCACGAACTTCAGCCCGTGGAACATGGGCCGGCCGCTGGACGTCGTCCGCGCGCAGAACTCGCTGCTGAACGATCCGCCGACCGCGTACTACACGCTGCTCGCCCTCGCGAAGCAGGACCCGCGCACGTTTCACTGGAACCCGTACATCGCGTCCGGCGTCCCGGGTTACGGCTCTACCGCCTCGGCCACGCTCACGCCGTTCGCGTTGCTGCCGCTGCTCCTGCCGTTGAAGTGGCTCTACACGGCGATGGCGTTCCTCAAGCTGAATGCGTCGTTTGTGTTCGCGTATCTCTGGTTGCGCGAAGAGCGCCTGGGCCGACGCGGCGCCGCGATCGGCGCGATCCTGTTCGCCGGCGCCGGCATGTACTCGGTGCGCTGGCTCTGGCACATCACGAACACGACCGCGCTCTATCCCGCGCTCTTGTGGATCGTCCGCCGCACGTTCAACGGCCGGCGCACTCCGATCCTCGTCACCGCGCTGATCGCGCTCAGCTACGCGATCTCCGGTTTCCCCGCCACCATCGCCTACGGCGCCTGGATCACGATCCTCTATGCGCTCTACATTGTCATGGGGGGCCACCGCCTCGGTGGCCGTACCGCCGGCGCCTCGCCGGCGGGGGCGCCAGCGGTACGGCCGGCGAGGCGCCGGCCCCCCATCCTGAGCGCCGCTCTTGGCGTACTCGTCGCCCTGCTGATCGCGCTCCCCACCCTCATCCCCTTCATCCAATTCATCCGCCGCAGCGGCTACCTCGGGATCCGGGAGACGATGAGCGTCAACGCCGTCTACCCGCTGCACCACGCGCGAAGCTTTCTGCAGCCCGATCGCCTCGGCAATCCCGCCTACAAGAACTGGACGGGCGATCCGGAGCTCGGAGTCCTGAACAACTACGTCGAGTCGACGGTCTACCTCGGCCTGCTCGCGATTCCTCTCGCGCTCCTCGGCCTCTTCAACCGTCGCGCACGCGCGCGCTGGTTCTGGCTCGTCGCCGCGTTGCTCATCGTCGCGTGCATGTTCGCCGCGCCGGTCGTCTCGACATTCATCGCGAAAATCCCAGGCTTCAAATACTCCGCACTCGCGCGCCTCGGCCTGCTCCTGCCGCTTCCCATTGCTTATCTCGCCGCGGCCGCGCGCCTGCGCAAGCAACTCGTGTACGACGCGGTTGCGATCCTGATCGCGTTTGACCTCGCGCTTTTCGCGGGCCGCTTCCACCCGTACCTCACGCACGAACAGGCAAACGTCCCGACGACGCCGACGATCGCGTTTCTGCAATCGGACAAGCCGCCGTTCCGCATCGCGCCGATGATGGATTACCTCTGGCCGAACTCCGCGGAGCTGGTGCGCGTCGAGGACGTGCGCTCACATTTCTCGTCCGAGGCGGACTACCGGAAGATTCTGCAGCGGCTCGAGCCTGGCGCGTGGAGCGGACACTCGACGGTGATCACGTTCTTCTCGCCAAACTTCAAGTTCGACGATCCGCTCACCGGCCTCCTCGGCATCCGCTGGTACGTCGAGCACAAGTACATCGACATCCTCAAGTGGGGCATCTTCAAGGCGACTGTGCCGGGCGTGAAGGAAACGGGGACGATCGCGCTGAAGCCGGGGATGACGCTGCAGCGCGAGGTACGTGTTGACGCGGAGCCGTTCTGGTCGATCGAGCTGCCGGTGAACATCGAGAGCGGCAACGGGCGCATCGAAGTGACGCTCTTGAAGAATGGCGCGCCGGTCTGGTCGCGCGCGTTCACGAGGGACGAAGCGAACGTGATGAACAAGATCTACGTGCCGCTGCGTCCGTACGCGCGCCTCGGCGAGACGGTCACGCTGCGCGTGCGTGCCGCCGGTGTGCAGGGTTACGTGCTCGAAGCGGAGAACAAGCAGTCCGTGTTCTACGGTCGCGTCACGACGCCGATCTATTTCGACCGCGAGCTGCCCGAGGGCCGGATCTTCCGCAATCTCGCCGAGCTTCCTCGGTTCCGCCCCGTCTCGCGTCTGCGCAAGCTCAACGACGACGAGTTCCTCGCCGCGCGCGACGTCGACTTCGAGCGCGAAGCCGTCATCACCGACGATCCCGTCCAGCCACCCGCGCTGTCGCCGTCGAATGCGCGCGTGACGCTCACGCACTACGCCCCGAACGAACAGCGCATCGTGACGACTTCGGACGCGCCGTTCTACCTCGCGTCGTCGGAGAAACTCACCCCCGAGCTCGCGATCACCATCGACGGCCGCCGCACTCGCGCCATCGAGACCGACATGATCTTCGCCGGCGTCCCCGTGCCCGCCGGCCGCCACGAAATCGTTTTCTCGCGCCGCATCGGGCGGGGGTGGTGGTGGGTGGCAGGGGTGGGGGTGGTGTTGCTTGTGATGGGGACCGTTTTGGAGCGCCGGCGTCCCGCCGGCTGAGTAGGCGGCGTCCCCGCCGCCCGCCCGGAGCGAGGACGCTCCCTGTTCAGCCGGCGTGGACGCCAGCGCTCCCTACTTCTTCACCGCCACGAGAATCACCTGATATGCGAACAGTCCCCGCCATGCGCGCGTGAGCCAGGTCAGCATGCGCTCGCCGATGCGCAGCAGAAACTCCGGCGTGTAACCGCCGATGATCAGCCGCACCGGCACGGACGAGCCGCCGATCTCTTCGATGCGGAAACCCGCGTTCTCGATCTCGCGGCGGATCGTGCGGATCGTGTAGAAGCGCAGATGCGTGTGATCGAGGATGCCTCGGTCGCGGTATTCGAAGACGCCGAACAGCAGTCCGAGGCGGACGGTGATGTTCGCGATGTTGGGGACGGAGATGAAGACGTGCCCTTCGTCCGCGAGCGCCTCGCGCACGAGGCGCAGCGCGTGAGTGGGGCTGCGCAGATGCTCGAGGACATCCGCCAGGACGATCGCGCTCGCGCCGTGCGGGAGCTGCTTCACGCGCTCGAGGTCCGTGATCACCACCGAGTCGAAACGGCCGACGAGCTCGCCGACGCAGTCGACGTTGTACTCGAATCCGATCGTGCGATCGAAGTGATCGCGCAGCGCCGAGCCCAGCTCCCCGCCGGCGGCGCCGAGGTCGAGAAGCGTGCCGCCGTGTGGACGATGACGGCGGATCAGCTCCTGCAGGATGCGGTGGCTGCTCCCCTCGAAGTCCTTGAACGTGTAGACGTTCGGCATGTCAGTAGTTCGCGTACGGCACGCCGCTGCGGTCCGCTCCCGGCGCGTTGCTGTGGACTTCGATCACGACCGAGGATGCCGGCGCGGACGTGGTGGTCTGAAAGTCGGAGCTCGGCTGCACCGTCTCTTCGGTGGTGACGCGCCAGTCAGCGGCCATCGTGATCGGATCCGAGGGGACCTTGCGCAAATAGTTCGGAACGAGAGACTCGAGCGTCGGCGGATATTGCCCGCGATCGACTTTGTAGCTCGCGATCGCCTTGCGAATCTCCGCGAGATTCTTCTTCAGCGCGACCTCGCGCTGAATCTGTTGCTCATGGTCGTTGCAGGCGATCGCGACGAGCGCGAACACGACTAACGCGCGAATTCTCAATCAGTGGCTTCCGATCGTGCCCACGTTCTTCAGCGTCACGGCGATCCCGTAGCTGGAAACGTTCTTCGTGCCGGTGATGCCGCCGAACACTTCGTAGCGGCGGTATTCGACCGCGAGACCATAACACGACCCCAACCACCCGGTGAGATAGCGCTGCTCGAGGAATCGCCCCTCGGTCGCGTCGAAGTTGAGCTGCACGTCCGCGCGGACGCGATCCTTCACCAGGTACGAGCCGGTGTTCAGGCGGATCTGGCTGCGGCTGTTGTCCTGACCCGGCGTGTCGAACGACGCGAAGTACGTGAAGCCGAGGTACTTGTCCGCGCGCTCGCCCGTGCCGACGAGGTTCGCCGAGAAACTCATCGAGTCCGCCTGATGCGAAACGTTCCCGAACGACGCATTCGCGTCGACGGTGACCGACTGATACGGATTGAAGCGCAGCGTCGCGACGAGCGGCGTGAACTGATGCTCGCTGCGCGTCGTGCCGGTGAAGCGCGGGAACGGATCGGACAGCGCGACGCTTTGCCGCAGCGCGAACGACAGCACCTCGCGCGGATTGGCGCCTTCCGTCGCTTCCTTGCCGATCAGGCGCTGCGTCAGCGAGTACTCCACCGAATCGCGCACGATCGGGAGAAACGGCGTGTCGACGGTGTCGAAGCGTGCGATCTCTTCCTGGTTCTCGACGTTCGTCGTGTAGACATAGCGCACGCGCGGCTCGATCACGTGCTTGAAGCGCGAGAATCCGCCGGCGGAGCGATTGAACACCCTCGACAGCGACGGGCCGACGAGCTCCACCTGTCCCTGCGCGTAGAACCGCGACACGCCCTCGTCGTCGCGGAGCTCGCGGCGCGTGCACACCGCCAGCGTCGGATTCGCCTCGCACGCGGCGCACTCGATCGGCGGCGCCGGACCATCACACACGAGCTGCTGGCTGGCCGAGTACTGCGTCTGGCGTACCGCCAGCTGCGGCTTGATCGAGAACCACTGCGGCGTGCGGATACGCATCGAGAGCGTCGGGAAGATGTCGGTGCGGTAGTAGTCCGCGTCGATCGTGCGCGCGCCCTGCGGATCGACGCCGCCCGTGCGCAGGCGCGACGACGACGACTCCATCGTGAAGTAGAACGGCGTCCGGCCCATGCGCTGCGGGAACATGCGGAACTGCAGCGACGGGAGCTGTTCGTAACGCTGCCGCGCCGTGACCAGTTGCGTCGGATCCTGCGTGTCGGCCTGCAGCAGCTCGTAGTCGCGCCGGTCCGCGAGGATGTTCAGCGAATACTTCGGCCGGTTCTTGGTCAGGTACGCGGACGAGTAGATGTTCGAGAGCGTGAGCACGCGCGTGTCGTCGTCGTACTCGCGGAAGAAGTCGAGACGCGAGTAGTCCTGAATGTCGACGACGCCGCGGAAGCCGCCGGGGAGGTTCTCCTGCGCGTGGCGGAACTCGTACTTCCACTCGAGCCGCTTCTCCGGCGCGTTGTTGACGAAGCGCGCGCGGAAGTCGCCGATCTTCACGTTCTCGTTCGGGACGTAACGCATCTCCAGGCCGCCGCCGAAGTAGTTCTCGGTGCTGACGTCGGCGTAGAGCGTCGCGTCCCACGACTCGCCGATGGGAAGGAAGTAGCCGGTCTCGAGGCGCGTCCCGAATTTGTCGGTGAACTTCGCGCGCGGGATGAGGAAGCCCTGCGAGCGATCGCGCTTCGTCGGCCAGATCAGGCGCGGCGTCCAGAAGATCGGCAGGTTGCGCGCGCGGAAGGAGACGTTGCGCATGTGCGCGTAGTCGTCCAGCGTCACGTCGGCGTCGCCGATGTGGAACGACCACGCCGGACGGTCGAGATCGCACGAAGTGAAGACGCCGTTGGTGAGGCGGTACGAGTCCTCGTCGACTTTCTCGATGCGATCGCCCGAGAAGTACATCCCCGGGTCCATCGTGCCGGTGGCGTTGAAGAACGTGCCGGTCTTCGAGTTGAGGTTGTACATCGCCTGCGTGGCGGTGATGCGCGTGGGCCCCTGGTCGATGATGACGTTGCCCTCGGCCACGACGTCGCGAGTGCGGTAGTTGTACGTGACTTTGTACGCGACGAGCTTGATGTCCTGGTATTCGATCGTGACGCCGCCCTGCGAGATCGAGTACTCGTCTTTCTGGATCTCGGTGACGCCGCCCTCGGCCACGGTGACTTTCACTTCGCCGCCGCCCGGTTTCGGGCCGGGGATGAACTGAAAATTCGGTTTCTTCTGGGCGAAAAGGGGCGCGGCCGCGAGGGTCAGGATGAGGAAGCAGAGGCTTCGGCGCATTCGAGCCGCATTCTACCGCGCCACCTGCTCGCCCTCGGCCTGCGCGCGCATGGCGCGATCGATCGTGGTCATCTGCTGCAGCTCCATGCGCAGTTTGATGACCTCGACCTGATAGAGCCGCGCGATCTCCTCGGAGCGCCCGCGCTGCTGGCGCTTGCGCAGCGCGATCTTGCTGGCGATGCGGACGAACTCGCGATGCGCGCTCGCGTCGTGCCATCCCGCGCGTCCGAGGCGGCGGAGCGGGTGGGCGGTGGGGCGGACGTCTTCGTCGTCGATGACGCCGAGGGCGGCCTCGTGGCGGAGCTCTCCGCGGATGGCGGGCCACTGCTTGAACACCGTCGCGATGACGAGGATCGGCACGAACGCCGCTGCGGCGACGGCGACGTGACGCTCGGCGATGCGCATGCGGACGAGGAAGGCGGGAAGTGCGGCCGCGCCGATCGCGACTGCGGCGGTGATCGCGTCGATCGCGAGCTGGCGCAGCTTCGCGCGCACGTGCGTCTGTCCGAAGGTGATGCCGTAGCCGGCGACGGCGCCCGCGAGGACGCACGACGAGAAATGCAGCAGCGCGCGGTCCGCGTCGAGGATCGCCAGCGGCACCGCCGCGGCGCCGCCGGTCATCGCGCCGAGGATCATGCCGTCCGTCGGCTCGCTTTCGCGGCCGGTGAGGCGCACGTACAGCGCCGCGAGCGTGAGGATCAGTCCGATCGCGACGGCGTTGGGAACGAAATGGAGGATCGCTCCCGCGATCGCGCCGGCGATGAGCGGCACGCGCGCCTCGCTCCACAACGCCGCGTCGAGCGTGCGAAACCACGACGCTGCCGTGAGCGCGACAAAGAAGCAGAGCACGAGAATGAAGGACAGAACGGGATCGGACATGCTGAACGCGAGCGGGATTTTACTTCGCTCGCGCGGCCATGCGGAGAAAGTACATCCGCGAGCGCGCGATGTCCTGGCGGATCTGGTTCGTCAGCTCGAGGGCGGAGCGGAACTGATGCTCGCGGCGCAGGAGCGCGTGGAAGTAGAGCCGCACGGTGTCGCCGTAGACGTTGGAGTCGAAATCGAGGATGTGGCTCTCGATCGTGCGCGCGTAGTTCTCGTAGAGCGTCGGCCGCACGCCGATGTTGGTCACGCTCTCGAACGAGCGGTCGAAGCTCTCGAAGCGGCAGGTGGTCACGAACACGCCGCCGTCGGGAGAGAGCTCGTTTGCGGGATCGACGTTGACGGTGGGGAAGCCCATCTTGCGCCCGAGGCGTCGGCCCGTCGCAACGCGTCCGTCGACGAAGTACGTGCGGCCGAGGGCCATGGTCACGGTGCGCAGCGCGCCTTTGGAGATCGCGTCGCGAACGATCGAGCTCGACACGCGGATGCCGCGCACCTTCACGTCGTCCACGCCCATCACGCCGAAACCGTGCCGCTCGCCCGCGGCGGTGAGCTTGCTCAGGTTGCCCTCGCGGCCCGCGCCGAACGCGAAGTCGCGGCCGATGCGCACTTCCTTCACGTTCAGCGCGCTGACGAGGAACTCGTCGATGAAGCGGTCGGCGGTCCAGCGCGAGAACTCGTGCGTGAACGGCACGATCAGCATCGCGTCGACGCCCATCGCCTGCAGCAGCTCTTCCTTCTGCGGCAGGGTGATGATCTGTTTCGGCACGCGGTCCGGCGCGACGATGGTCAGCGGATGGGGATGAAAGGTGATGACCGCCGACGGCCGCCCGAGCTCGCGCGCCCGCTCGACCACGCCGCGGACGATCTGCTGATGCCCGACGTGCATCCCGTCGAAGTTCCCGATCGTCGCCACGCACCCGCGCGGGAGATCGGTCTGGCGGAGCGGGTCGTAGAGGACGAGCATTCGGGGGCGCGAGTGTAACGTAGGGCGCGGCTTCAGCCCGCCTCCCTCGTGGGGGGGCGTTTTATCCCGCGTACAACTGAAGGTCGGTCCCGATGCGGTCGGCCATCTCGCAGGTCAGGTCGAGGTCGGGGTGGCGCACGAACACGAAGCCGTCCGACAGAAGAGTCTTCACCCAGTCGCGTCGATGCGCGCCGACGGGGAGCAGCTCGATTGCGGGGATGTGCTCGCCGAAGGCTCCGAGGATGCGGTCGAGTCCCTCGATGCGCTGGATGTGTCCCTGCCCCTGCGCGCGCTTGTAAACGATCGCGCAGTTGTAGCGGCGCTCGAAGTCCGGGTTCCACGTTCCGTTCACTACGGCATCGGCCCAGCCCGTGAAGAGATCGAGATCGCAGGCGAAGTTCATCGTGTCGACGGTGTGCGCGCCCGGGGGCCGCGCCGCGATCTCGCCGAACACCGCCTCGCCGTCGCTCTTGCGATACCACTCCATGTGCGCGAAGCCGGTGTCGTGGCCGAGCGCTTTCAACACATCGCGCCCGAGCGCACGCCCGGCCTCCAGCTCCGGCGCGTCGACGTCCCGCAGCGTGATCGTTTGAGGGCTGATCCACTCCACACTGCGTCCGACCAGCGGCCGCGGGCGATACCACGAAAAATTCTCGTACAGGACGCGGCCATCGACGCTGATTGTGTCGTACGTGTACTCCTCGGCCTCGATGAACTCCTCGACGTTGTACTCGCGCGCACGCCCCGCCTTGGCCAGCGCCGCCTCGAGGTCGCGCACCGAGTCGGCGCGAAAGGTGCTCTCCGAGCCCGCGCCCGCCACCGGTTTGAGACAGATCGGAAAGCCGAGCTGCTCCGCCGCCTCGAAGCACTCGTCGCCGTTGCCCGCGCGCCGATGCCGCGGCGCGCGCAGCCCCGCGTCGGTGACGGCCTGCTTCATCTTGTCCTTGTCGCGAAACCGCACGACCTGCTCGTAGCGCATTCCGGCCGCACCGAAGGCCTCGCGCAGCCGCGCCGCGAGCAGCACCGCCGGCTCCCACAGCGACTCGACGCGATCGAACGACGTCGTCCCCGCCCAGCGGCGCACCGTATCGAAGGACACCTGTTCATCGAAGAGCGACGCGACCTGGCAATAGCCGCTCACGCACTCCCGCACCATCGCCGGCAGTTGACTCTCCGGCACCTGGTCGACGGCGAACACGCGCGCGCCGACCCTGGCCACGCCGCGTGTGAAGTGAGGAAGCTCCGGCGGATATGCGCATCCCAGCAGCAATACGTTCTTCGTCATCCCAGCTCCACTCGAATGAGGTCGACGATGGTTTGCAGCGCCTGCTCGACGACAGCCGTCTCGCGGTGACGCACGATGATGAATCCCTCTCCCTCGTAGCCGCCGGCGGGCGCCTGACCGATGGTTGGCAACCGCATCGCGACGACGAGCGGCCCGACCTCGGCCGCCGCTTCCTCGACGCGATGAATCGCCTTCACGCGGCCCTCGCCCTGCCCGCGCAGGAACGCGATGCCGGCCGCGTACTGGCGCGCCGGCGGGTCGAAAGTGCCGAGGATCATCAGCCGGACCCAGGCCGCGTCGAAGTCGAATTCGTGCGCGTAGGAGACCAGGTCCATGATCTGCGCACCGGGCGGACGGGCCGCGACTTCGGAGATGGCGATCGACCCGTCGCGGCGGCGAAACCACTCCAGGTGACAGAGCCCGGTCTGCAGGCCCAGGACTTCGAGAGCGCGCGCGGCCGCGGCGCGGATGTCGTCGTATTGCGGGTCGTCGATCTCGCGCGGGAGCGTGATGCACCACTGGATCCAGCCGTTGCGCAGCACCTCGAGCGGCGTGGGCCGATAGCGCGTGAGGGAGTGCCACACCATGCGCCCGTCGACACATACGCCTTCGAACGAATGCTCCTCGCCGAGGATGTGCTCCTCGAGCAACCCCGGCGGCGGTGAGATGCGCAGTGCATCGCGCAACTGCTCCGCGCTGTCGATGCGAAACGTCGACCGCGCGGCGACACCTTCGATCGGCTTGTAGACGAGCGGATATCCGTTCGCGCTCGCGAAACGTTCCGCGTCGTCGTCGCTGCCGATGCGTGCATGCCGGGCGCATGGCAATCCCGCACCGTCGAACAGATCCTTCATCCGCGCTTTGTCGCGAAAATTGCGCGCCGCCTCCTCGCGCATTCCGCCGACGCCGAACTTCTCGCGCATCTGCGCGATCGGCACCTGCAGTTGTTCGTACGCCGCGAAGAGCACATCCAATCCGCCCATCCGCGTCGCGACGTTCTGCACCGCCCATTCGAGCTGCTCGACGTTCAGGACGTCGTCGACGCGCCAGTGTTGTGCGATCTCGGCGACGCCGAGCTTCTCCGCCGGGTCCTGTGTGATCACGCCGAGGCGAACGCCGTCGAGCCGAGTCGCGGCGGTGATGACGCGCATGGCGTTCTCCGAAAGGATCGGAGCGGCAAAGACGACGTTCATGGGATGCGCGTCAGGATGACACACTCCAGGACGCAACCAAGCTCTGTGAAATGCGTATGACGCTGGGAGGGCTCGGTTCGTCCGGGCGCGCCATCCGGCCAGGAGGAAGAATCCATGCCCGAACCACTCGACGCAGCGCCGGCCAACGCCGAGGCGGCGCTGACCGAAACGATCGACGACCCTGTAGACGTCACGCCCGCCCCCGCCGCAAAACCGCTCGGCCCGATCGAGGTCCTGCAACGCATCGATGTGATGGATGTGCTGCGCGGCTTCGCGCTCATCGGGATCCTGTTCATGAATGTCGAATGGTTCAACCGTCCGATCGCCGAGCTGCCGCGAATGGACCAGAGTCTCACGGGGATCGATCACGCCACCGCCTGGGTCATCAAGATCTTTGTGGAAGGGAAGTTCTACAAGCTCTTCTCGCTGCTGTTCGGAATGGGCTTTGCGGTGATGCTCACGCGCGCCGAGGCGAAGGGGCTTCCCTTCGCCGCGATGTTCGCGCGCCGGATGGGCGCGCTGCTGTTGTTTGGCGTGCTGCATCTGGTGCTGCTGTGGGGCGGCGATATCCTCCACGACTACGCGGCAGCAGGCTTGTTGTTGCTCGGCTGGGTGGCGTTGTTGCGGCGGCCGCGGTTGCGAAGGTTCGATACCGAGCGCTTCGCCCGCCGGTTCAGCCTGATCGCAATGACGGCACCGCTCGTGATCGGAGCGGCCGTCGGTTTCGGGTATGGCATCACCCACGACACGGGTGAGGTCAGACAATCCTGGCAGGAGCGTCAGCGTGTGGAAACTCGAGCCGAGTCTCTGCTTGCGCAGGCACGCGCCGAGGGCCGCGATCTCGCCGCCGCCGATCGGACCAGGGACAAGAAGAAAGTCGATCTCGACAAGCTCTCACCCGCTGCGCGGGTCGAAAGGCGGGCGCGGCAAAGCGCCCAGCGTGAAGCCGAGCATAAGAACCGGGTCGGCGCCGAAACCGCGGCCTTTACCCAGCCGAGTTATTGGCTGGCCACGCGGTATCGCGCCCAGGAAGCTCTGCGCCGGCTCGCCAAGACGCCGCTCTTTGCGCTCCTCATCCTGTTTCCGATCTTTCTGTTCGGAGTCTGGCTGATTCGGAGCGGTGTGCTGCGCGATCCGGAGCCTCATCTGCCGGCCTATCGCATCGTCGCGTTGGTGGGGCTGGTCGGCGGGTTCCTGTTCAACGTCGGCGCCTATACGTTGATCAACCATCCGGCGACGAAGCTTCTCCCGTCATTCGGTGCGATCGGATTCATGCTGGCGCAACTCGGCCAGTATCTGATGGCTGCCGGCTATCTCGCAGTGTTCGTGCTGGCGATGCAGCACGCGCGCTGGCGACAACGCCTGCAATGGCTTGCGCCGATGGGACGAATGGCGCTGACCAATTACCTGATGCATTCGCTGTTGCTGACCACGTTGTTCTACGGCTACGGCGGCGCGCAATTCGGAAGGATTCCGCGCGCGTCCCAGATGCTGCTCGTCGTCGCCATCATCGCTCTGCAGATGCTATTCAGCCGCTGGTGGCTGTCGCGCTACCGATACGGACCACTCGAATGGCTGTGGCGCAGCATCACTTACTGGCAGTGGCAGCCGCTTCGACTGCAGACGGCCAGCAGCGAGCTGGTCGTGCATGCGTAGAAGGAAATTGCTGGTGCGATGCCGTCGATCAGATTGATGACCACACTTCGTTGTCCCGCACTCGCGGCCATCATCAGATGTTGCACTGGCCATGAATTCTCGATGAAGTCGGGACCCAAGCTCAAGAACAAGTGGCCGATATTGTGGGCTACGGCGTGTAAGACTTTGTGCGTCGGCATTTCGGCGGTTGGTCCGGCCAACGGCCCGCGGTTCAGCCGCGCGGACCGCGGCGCCATGGTAGTGCAATTTGGAGCAGACGACGGCAGCGATCCGCGTCGGCTGCAACCGCATAGTTGGACGTCACTTGCCGACGCGGATCGCGGGTCGCCCGAGGAGCTTCATGTACGTGTGGTCGCTGTCTCGGTTGTCCCACGTGCCTTGAATATGGGTCTGCATCGCAGGCAGGTCCTTCTTGATAGTCGAGGGCCAGAGCCGTGGATCGTAGTCATAAACGCGGAGCATGTTATCTACGTCAAATATTGACCCTGTGCCCTTGGCCCTTATGAGTGCGACCGGCAAGTCGTGAGCCATTCGCATCCCGAGTTCAAACATTACGTTCGGGTTATGCTCGGTGAGATCTGCGACTACTAAGTCTGCTTTGAGGAGATCATTCACGATCGTCTTCTGAATGACATCGCTACCCTGACGAAGAGCACTTCGCACTGTGAAACCAGCGGCCTTAGCCGCTGGTGCAATGACGCTTTCCAGAATCTCTGAGAAGAATCCGGCATCATGATCTTCCGAACGCTCAGTGAAAGGCATGATCACGAAGCAGAGAAGGCCGGTATCCTTCTTGGGCTTAGCAAGCGTTACAACTTCACCTTCTGCTGAGAGCGACGCGCTTCCTTCTGTATCGGCCACTACGACGTCGTCGCTCGACGCTAGGCCGAGAAACTTGGAGTTTTTCTGGAAGACTTCCACGAATTCGTCGTGAACGCGAGGATCCAGCCCGAACTGTTTTTGCAACGTGTTGCCGAGGTACTCACGCTCGGGGAGCTTACTGCCCTTGTAATACTCGAAGACCTTCTTGAAAATATCTGAGCTGAAGAACGCGCGCTGAAGGGCCTCGGTGCGTTCTTCCGGCGTGCTGGGAAACACGGCCTGCCGGCCGAGCGACGTAAGTTCGATGCGGGCGGTATCGCGTGTCCCCAAGGTTAGGCCGTAATCACGCGATCCTGCGGTTAGGTAGAAGAAACGTCCCGACTTTCCACCGACACCCAATACTTTCGCGACTTCCTCTGGCGGCCAAGGATTTCCCGCATTCTTATCCTTCAGGGCCGTAGGCACTCGAAGGGCGTGTTCCAAGGTGATCCGAGGGAAGGGCCTTTCGGGCGCATCAGCAGCGGACCTCTTTTTCGCAGGCGTTTCGGTCTTGTTCATGGTATCTCCCAGGGTTCTGGCACGAGCGGGCAGTGAACACTCATGACGTCCAAGGGACTAGGGTTCAGCCGCGTGGTCCGCGACGCAATGATGGCACAACTTGGAGCGCAGTAACGCAGCGGGCCACGTCGGCTGCAACCCAGAGTTAGACGCCGGACTAGGGGAGATCTCGGAGCAGTTGATACAACTGCTCCTGCCGAACGAGAAGTTCTGATGGTTTGTCCGGAGGATTCTGCCTCACGCGCTTGAGTGCTCGGGGCAACTCGACATACTCGAGCGGAAAGCTGACTGCCACATCAAGCTTGCCGAATGCGTAGGTGAGCCGGACCGGCATTTGCCTAGCAAGCCCTTCCCGAATCGTTAAATATGGCGCCTCGGCGTCCGGGACGAACGCCGTTGCACCCGGCCTGAGCCGTTCTTTCACAGGATGATGCGCGTTGTCCAGAAATACCAGAAACACGGCGCCGACTTCACTGACACTCCACGCGTCGATGACCAAAACGTCGTCAGCCTTGGTTCCCTTAAAGGCTTCTTCAACCCTTGCACGTGCGAGGGGCGGATAGGCGATTTCTTCATCCACCGCGACAATCCGGACCTGCGCGACGATGTCCGCAGACTCGATGAGGTGTTCCAACGACATCTTCGAAATGACCCGGCTCCGGACCGAACGAGGATAGGCCGGCAACATCACCGACAGGATCGCAGCAATCGCAAGCGCTCGTTGCATCGGATGTTTCTTCAGGCGTCTAACTCTAATTCGGTTGCGGCGAAAACGCCGATTCCGCAGTGTAGCGCGCCTTTCGGGCTCGTTGTCGGCTCGGTGTTATCCAACTCATGGTGTGTCGAGCGGACTTCGGATGCCGCGCGCGCCGTGGCGCAGGACGTGTGTGTAGATCATCGTCGTCGAGACGTCACGGTGCCCCAGCAGTTCTTGGACTGTCCGGATATCGTGTCCGCGCTCGAGGAGATGAGTGGCGAAGGAGTGCCGGAAGCTGTGACAGGTGACTCGCTTGTCGATCCGGGATGCCCGCGCCGCTTCGGTCACGGCGCGCTGCACGACTGTTTCGTGAAGGTGGTACCGCCCTTCTTTCCCTTCCCGATCCCGCCACCGTCTCGTCGCAGGAAAGACCCAGTGCCACCGCGAATCTCTCGCCGCGGACGGGAACTTACGCGCGATGGCGTCCGGCAACCAGGTCTAGCCCAGGGCTAGCCCCATCCGGCAGCAAGGTCTTCCTAATGCAGCAACCGAGAGTGGACGATCTGCTCGTGCATCTCCGGTGAGCCCGGACGGCAGCATCGTGGTCCTGTCGTGCTTCCACTTCGGATCTCTCACGGTCAATTGTCCTCGCGCGAAGTCGACGTCTTTGACTCTTAATGACAAAGCCTCGAGGAGTCGTAGTCCCGAACCGTATAGGAGCTGCACGACAAGTTTCGCCGGCGGCGTGATTTCGCCGATCACTTTCCGCACCTCCTCGACACGGCCCGGCGGACAAACGAACCCGAGCGCTCCATCCAACTGCGTCATCATTGTGACCATGCTGAACCGTTTCGTTCTCCTCATCGCCGTCACCTTCTCTCTCCTCGCCGCGGAGCCCCGCCCCCGCGCCCGCGACGTCGGCGTCGCGCCGGGGATCCTCGCGCCGGGCGCGCTCAACGCGATCACGGACGTTGCCGGAGTGCGTGTCGGGCAGACGACGTTGATCCGCGGCGAGAACGTGCGCACCGGCGTGACCGTAGTCCTGCCGCATGGCGGGAATCTGTTTCGCGAGAAAGTGCCGGGGGCGGTGTTCGTCGGGAACGGGTTCGGGAAGTTGATGGGATCGACGCAGGTCGAGGAGTTGGGGGAGATCGAGTCGCCGATCGCGTTGACGTCGACGCTGAACGTGCCGCGCGTGGCGGATGCGCTCCTCGACTGGATGCTTGCGCTGCCGGGCAACGAGGACGTGCGCTCGATCAACGTCGTCGTCGGCGAGACGAACGATGGAGGTCTCAACGACATCCGCGGACGCCACGTCGGACGCGACGAGGTGTTCGCGGCGCTGAAGAACGCGTCAACTGGCGCGGTCGAGGAGGGGAGTGTCGGCGCGGGGACGGGAACCATCGCGTTCGGATGGAAGGGCGGGATTGGCACATCGTCGCGCAAGCTGCCGGCGAAGCTGGGCGGGTGGACGGTGGGCGTGCTCGTGCAGACGAACTACGGCGGCATCCTCACGATCGACGGCGCGCCCGTCGGCCGCGCGCTGGGCAAGTACTACCTGAAGTCGGAGCTCGAGAATGCCGACGGCTCGATCATGATCGTCATCGCCACCGACGCACCGGTCGACGCGCGCAATCTGAAACGGATGAGCGCACGCGCGATGGCCGGCCTCGCGCGCACGGGCGCCGCGATGACGAACGGCAGCGGCGACTACGCGATCGCATTCAGCACGCACCGCGCCCCTGCGACCTTGAAGAACGACGACATGTCGCCGCTGTTCCTCGCGACGATCGAGGCCACCGAGGAGGCGATCTACAACTCGCTGTTTAAGGCGACGGACGTGGGGAACGTTCGCGCGCTGCCGATCGAGGAGGCGCTACGCGTGATCCGCAAGTGAGAGAGTCGCAGAGTCGCAGAGTCGCAAAGTCTCAAAGAGAAGCGCGGCGCTCTCGCTGTCATCCTGAGCCGCGTAGACGGCGAAGGAACCCCTCCGACTGCACGATCAGCGCTCGAATCAGGGGGGTCCTTCGCCGTCTACGCGGCTCAGGATGACAGCGAGTCCGGGCTCGGCAACGGGTCACGGGTAACGGGCAACGGGCAACGCCTCACCCTAGCTTCAACATCGGCGCCGGCAGCGAGATCTCGTCCCACGCGGGCGCGGTCGGGCCGAGCATGGCGGCGAACTGCTCGACCATCACCGGGTCCCACTTGCCGCCCGACGCTTCGCGACGCAGGGTCGAGATCGCGGCTTCGTGGCTGAGCGGCGAGGGGCGGTACGCGCGGTGGGAGGTGAGGGCGTCGTACGCGTCGACGATCGACAGCAAGCGCACCTCGTACGGGATCGACTCGCCGCGGAGGCCGTCGGGGTAGCCGCGGCCGTCGAAGCGCTCGTGATGATGGCGGATGAGCTGCAGCACCGAAGTCAGCGTCGTCAGCGGGCGGACCATCTCTTCGCCGATCACCGGATGATCGATCACGCGCAGGAACTCTTCGCGAGTGAGCGGACCTTTCTTGTTCAACAACTTCTCCGGCACCGCGATCTTGCCGATGTCGTGCAGCAGTCCGGCGATGCGGATGCGCTCGGCGACGTCGGTTGCGAGCCCGACGTGGATGGCGAAGATGCGCGCGAGATCGCCCACCCGTTGAGAATGACCGCGCGTGTAGCGGTCCTTCGCTTCCAGCGCGAGCGCCAGCGCACAGATCACGTTCTGCGTCTGCTCGAGGTCCGCGTGATACTCCTTGATGCGCAGCAGCGAGTGGATGCGCGTCACGAGCTCGAGGCGGTTCAGCGGATAGTTGATGAAGTCGTCCGCGCCGGCGAGGATCGCTTCCTGCCGCAGCGCGTTGTTGCGGTGCGACGTCAGCACGATCACCGGCAGGAACTCCCACCGCGGGTCCGCGCGCAGCGCCTTCAGCGTCGACGTCCCCTCGACTTCGCCGGCGAGAAGATCGAGCAACACCACATCCACACCCTCGCGCTCGAGCACGCCGAAAGCCTCGGACGCATCGCGCGTCATGACGAGCTCCATGTTCGCGCCGGCGAGCGTCGCGGAGACGAGCTCGCGGTTCATCGGGTTGTCGTCGACGCACAAGAGCCGCGCCTTCGGCTCGGGACGCGGACGCATGTGCAGCGTCGTGGCGGCTTTCGGAACGTCTTCGTCCAGCGACGACGCGAAGAAACGCACCAGCTCGACCGCAAACGCGCCGCCCTTCGCTTCCTCGACGAGCTGCCGCATGGCCTCGTCTTCGGTCAGGGTGCTCTCGTGGTGGATCTCGTCGAAGCGGTTCGCGATGCCGACGATCTGCGCCTCGAGCGGAATCTCGTCGCCTTTGAGGTGATCGGGATAGCCCTGGCCGTCGAATCGCTCGTGATGCCAGCGCACGATCGGCACGAACTGGCGGAAGGTCATCATCGGCTCGAGGATCGACGCGCCCATCCGCGTGTGATCCGCGATCCGGCCGCGCTCTTCATCCGTTTCCGGCAGCGCCGTCAGCAGGTGATCGGGGACGCCGATCATCCCGACGTCGTGCAGCATCGCGCCTTTGATGATGGTCTCTTTCTCGTCGACCGACATGCCGAGCTTGTCGCAGAGATGCGCGGCGTACGCGGCGACGCGGTGCACGTGTCCGCTCGTGCGCGCGTCCTTGCTCTCCAGCGCGCTGGTGAGAGTCATGATGATGTTTTCGCTGGAGTCGAGCTCCTTGCGGAGGTTGCGGATGCGGATCAGCGAGCGGATGCGCGTGCGCAATTCGTCGCGATTGATCGGCTTGTTGAGGAAGTCGTCGGCGCCGGCTTCCAGCGCGCGGATCTTGTCTTCCGTGCCGGTGAGCGCGGTGAGCATGAGGATGGGGATCGTGCGTCCGGCGGGGGAGGCTTTGATGAGACGGCACGCTTCGTAGCCGTCCATGTTCGGCATCATGACGTCGAGGACGATGATCGAGGGGTTGTGCCGCGGGTAGAGCTCGACGGCTTCGCGGCCGTCGCGCGCGAGCACGACGTCGTAGCCCCAGCTCCACAGATACTCCTCCAGCAGCTGCAGGTTCTGCTCGTTGTCATCGACCGCCAGGACGACGTCCCGCTCGATGACCGGCGCCTCAACCGCTGGCATGGACATGATTTGGGCCTACTGAGCGGAGAATTATACGCGGGGCCGGTTGGCGGTTGACGGTTGGCGGTTGGCGGGAGGGGGGAATGGGGATCGTGTAGATTGAGATTGAGACTGACGTGGCCTCCTACTACTCCGATCACGCGCAGCAGCTCAAACGCGATCTCGCCCGCGAGATTTCGGTGGACGCGCTGCGCGATCTGCATCAGAAGCGGCCGCAGCTGCATGCGCTGGTCGCGCTCGCCAACTTCGGCGCGCTGATCGGCAGCGGCTTCGCGATCGTGATGCTCGATCGCTGGTTTCTCTGGCTGCCGTTCGCGTTCGTCGCCGGCTTCGCGGTCTTCAACTGCACCGTGCTCTTGCACGAGGTCGTGCATCGCGCGGTGCTCGAGAAGTCCAGCGAAGGCGGCTATCGATTCCTCGGCCTGCTCTACGCGATTCCCAGCGGCATCTCCGCGTCGCAGTTCACGCGCTGGCACCTCGATCATCACGCGGGACTCGGATCTTACGAAGAGGATCCGAAGCGGCACTATCTCTCGCCGAAGATCAACGCGCGCTGGTTGAAGGTGCTCTATTTCACGCCCGCGCTCTTCCCGATCTACTTCCGCGCCGCGGCGAAGGAGACGGCATCGTACGAGCCGGAGCTGCGCAAGCGAATCGCGCGCGAGCGTCTCGCGACGATCGCGTTCCAGCTCTCGATCCTCGGCGCGATCGCATGGATCGGCGGCTGGGCGAACGCATGGAAGCTGTACATCGTCCCGATCTTCTTCGTCTTTCCCATCGCCTTCGCGCTGAACCGCCTCGGCCAGCACTACGACATCGACCCGCGCGATCCCGCGAAGTGGTCGACGCTCGTGAAGGGCTCGTGGTTCTGGACGCCGGTGTTCCTCTACTCGAACTACCACCTCGAGCATCACTACTTCCCCGGCGTCCCGTTCTATAACCTGCCGCGGCTGCAGAAGCTGCTGATGCCGTTCTACGAGAAGCGCGGGATCGTCGCGCACTCGTACGGCGACCTGCTGTGGCGCTACATCGTGATGAACCGCAAGCCGCACACGCTGTGGGAGGAAGTGCCGGTCGGCGCGCCCGTCCCTACGGAATGATTCGCAGAGTCGCGGCCGGCCTGATCCTCGCGGCGCTTTTCGTCGGCGGGATCCGGCTCTCAATTCTCCGGCTGCTTCTTCCTCCGCATCGTCCTCCCGACGTTCCCGCGCCCATCGGTGCGATCGATCGGAAGCCGCTGCGTTTCACAAACGATCCCGTTCCCGCGGACGTGCTGCAGTTTCTCGAGCACGTGCGTGCGGACACGAAGGAACGGGAGCGCATCGCGTTGAAATTGGCGTGGCCGTACGACGGCTGGAGCTACACGCACTGGCGCGCGAGCTACATTCTCTCGGGACGCTTCGTCGTCGCGCCGACGTTGCCCGTCGAGGAGACGGCGCCGGGCGTGGTCGCGCTGTGGCGCACGGGCTGGGGCGATCCGCGCTACGAGATGGTCTGGGCCGATGACAAAAGCGCGTTGCTGAGGCGGAAACCGTGACGTTCACGCCGCTGCTGCTCGTGGGTCTGATGTTGTACGGAATCCCGCTAGCGCTCGCGCTGGATTCGCGACTGCGCGGCGCGACGCTCGCGGGAGCGTCGTTCCTCCTCGGCGCGGGAGCCGCGGGGTTGCATCTGTTCGTGCTGTCGGTGATGCGCGTGCCATGGACGCGGACGTCGGTGATCCTCGCGATGCTGCCGCTGTTCGTCTATGGAGTGCGGAGGCAACGCCTCCGCTTTCCTATACCGCGCGAATACGAAAGCGGAGGCGTTGCCTCCGCACTCCAAGATTCCGTCACCATCCTCTTCGTCGTTGCCTACGCGATCTTCGCCATCTGGGCGCCTCCCTTCGAGTGGGACTTCTACGGCATCTGGGGACTCAAGGCGCATTGGTTCTACGAGACGCGCGGCATGGACTGGGCGACGGTCCCGCACATCGGCAAGGCCGACTATCCCGTGTTGATGCCGCTGCTCTTCGACTTCGTCGCGGTGATCACGAAAGAGTGGAACGACCGCACGTTCGGCTGGATCTACGTCGGCCTCTGCGCGTCGGTGCTGGCGATCATGCGCGGCATGTTCGCGGATGAAGTGAAACGTCCCGCACTGGCGACGCTCGCGATCGCGTTTCCGACGCTCAATCTCTGGATCGGTCTCGCGGAAGCGGGGGTGATGGCGTTCGGCTGCGCCGGTCTCCTCTTCATCCGCCGCGGCTCGATCGGCTTGGGCGCGGTGATGCTCGGACTTGCAGCGTGGTCGAAGAACGAAGGGCTCGCGTTGATCGGCGTCTCCGCGATCGCGCTCGTCATCACGACGCGCAGCATCCGCAAAGTGCTGCAGCTCTGGCCCGCGATCGCGCTCATCGCGCCGTGGATGATCACGCGCGCGGTGTTGAAGCTCTCCACCGACTTCACGGAAGGATCGATGGTGAAGCGCGTCTTCGAGCGCCTCGGAAATCCGTCCGAGGTGGTGAGTGCGTTCGTGAAGGCACCGCCGGATCAGCCGTGGTTCTGGCTCGCCGTGCTGCTCGCGGTGCTCGTCTTCATCCGCGAGGCGATTCGCCGCGAAGCGTTCCTGCTCATCGCGGTCGCGCTGCAGCTCGGGCTCATGTTCGCGCAGGCGCTGGCGACGACGTGGGACTTCGCGTCCCACGTGAGCCTCACGCTGAATCGGCTCCCGCACCAGATCGCGCCCGCGGCGGGATTTCTCGCGGTTGTATTACTGATGAACGTAGGGCGCGGCTTCAGCCCGCCCGCCCCGCCCGAGAGGCGGGCTGAAGCCACGCCCTACGTTCCTAAGCCAGATCCTTGAACGCCTTCTCCATCCTACGGATCGCCTCCGACGCCTCGTCCATCGACAGGTTCAGCGGCGGACGGAAGCGCGCGGAGCGCGCGCCCGAGGCGAGGACGAGCATGTTCTGCTGCATGAACGCGGCGAGCGCTTTCTTGCGCAGGTCGCCGTCCGGCAGATCGAACGCGCACATCAGGCCGCGGCCGCGCACGTTGGAGACCAGGCCCGGGAACTCGCCCTGGAAGCGATTCAGCTCGCCGAGGAAGTACGCGCCGACGGTGGCCGCGTTCTCGACCAGCTTCTCCTCGTCGATGATCTCGAAGTAGCGCTGCGAGCGGACCATGTCCGTGAGATTGCCGCCCCAGGTCGAGTTGATGCGCGAGGAGAGCTTGAAGACGTTGTCCTCGATCTCGAGGATGCGGTCATTCGACGTGAACCCGCACACCTGCGTCTTCTTGCCGAACGCGAACAGGTCGGGCTCGACGCCGAAGTGCTGGAAGGACCACATCTTCCCGGTGATGCCGACGCCGGACTGCACCTCGTCGAAGATGAGCATCATCTCGTTTTCGTCGCAGAGCTGGCGGATGGCGCGGAAGAACTCGGGACGGAAGTGGTTGTCGCCGCCTTCGCCCTGGATCGGCTCCATGATGAAGGCCGCGATGTCGTCCTTGCGCTCGTGCAGGAACTGCTTCGCCTGCGCGAGCGCCGCGTTCTCGCGCTGCTCGACATCGGCGAGCCCCTCGGCGGTCAGCGGGAAGTTCAGCTTCGGATTGTCGATGCGCGGCCAATCGAATTTCGGGAAGTAGTCCGTCTTGGTCGGATCGGTGTTGGTGAGCGAGAGCGTGTAGCCGCTGCGGCCGTGGAAGCAGTGGCGCAGGTGCATGACCTGCTGCCCTTTCACTTCCTTGTAGCCCTTCCTGAAGTTCTTGCGAACCTTCCAGTCGAACGCGGACTTGATCGCGTTCTCGACGCCGAGGGAGCCGCCTTCGACGAAGAAGAGATGTTTGGCGAAATTCGGCGGCATCGCCAGGCGCGCGAACGTCTCGACGAACTCGGCCATGTAGGTCGTGTAGATGTCGGAGTTCGCGGGCTTGTTGACCGACGCATCCGCGAGACGCTCGCGGAACTCGGGCGTGTCGACCTTGGGGTGGTTGTAGCCGATGGGGCAGGAGGCGAAGTTCGTGAAGAAGTCGAGGATCTTTCCCTTGCCACGGGCGTCGAAAAACCACGAGCCCTGCGACTTCCGGAGGTCCATGACGATTTCGTAGCCGTCCGCGAGCATGTGGCGCTCGAGGACTTTGTGGACCTCCGCCGGCTGGATATGGAGCCGGCGATCGGTGATGGTGGAGACGGTCATGCGGAATACTCCTTTGTTTACCTGAGGGGCGGGCATTCTAGCAGGAGCCGTGATAGAACACGCGCGTTGTGAATACACAGGAGACTCCATGAAAGAAATCGTCATTCTCGGCGGCGCACGCACGCCGATCGGTTCGTTCCAGGGCACGCTCTCGTCCCTTCCCGCCCCCCGCCTCGGCGCCGTAGCCATCAAATGCGCCCTCGAGAATTCGCGCGTTTCGCCCGAGCAGATTCAGCAGGTGATCATGGGCAACGTGCTGCAGGGCGGAATCGGGCAGGCGCCCGCGCGGCAGGCGGGCATCTTCGCGGGCATCCCTGCCGGCGCCGGCGCAGTCACGGTCAACAAGGTTTGCGGCTCGGGCATGAAGGCCGTCATGTACGCGGCGAACGACATCCGCTGCGGTGAGTACGACATCGCCGTCGCGGGCGGGATGGAGTCGATGTCGAATGCGCCGTACGCATTGCCGCAGGCGCGCGGTGGCTATCGCATGGGCAACGGCAAGATGATCGATCTGATGATCCACGACGGCCTGTGGGATCCGTACGGCGACAAGCACATGGGCACCTGCGCCGAGGCTTGCGTGACGAAGTACTCGTTCACGCGGGAGGAGCAGGACGAGTTCTCGCTCGAGTCGTATCGCCGCGCGCAGGAGGCGACGAAGAACGGGAAGTTCAAGAAAGAGATCGCCGTCGTCGAGCTCGAGGGCAAGAAGGGGAAGACCGTCGTCATCGACGACGAGGAGCCGTTCGCCGCGCCGCTCGAGAAGATGGGCAAGCTCAAGCCCGCGTTCGCGAAGGAAGGCGGCACGGTCACGGCCGCGAATTCGTCGAAGATCAACGACGGAGCAGCGGCGCTGATCGTCACGTCCGCGGATTATGCGCAGCAGAACAATCTCACGCCGATCGCGCGCATCATCGCGCAATCGACGGCCGCGCAGGAGCCGGAGTGGTTCACGACCGCGCCGGCGAAGGCGATCGACATCGCGTTGCGCCGCGCGAACATGACCGTCGACGACATCGACCTGTTCGAGATCAACGAGGCCTTTGCGGCGGTGGCGATGGCGGCGATGAAGGACGTGAACATCCCGCACGGGAAGTTGAACGTTTACGGCGGCGCGGTTGCGCTGGGTCACCCGATCGGTGCCAGCGGCGCGCGCATTCTCGTCACGCTGATCCACGCGCTGCAGGAACGGGGAAAGAAGCGCGGAATGGCCGCGATCTGCATCGGCGGCGGCGAGGCGGCGGCGATGATCGTCGAAACGATGTAGACCTCCGGCGGTCGGCTGGCGGTTCTGAACGTAGGGCGTGGCTTCAGCCCGCCCACCCCGGGGAGGCGGGCTGAAGCCACGCCCTACGTCAGGAGCTCCGCGAGTCCCGCCATATCCCGTACCTCGTACGTCGGTTTGACGCCGCCCGTCTCGTTGCGGCGGTTCACCCACGCGTTCGGAATGCCGAGGGCGTTCGTCGGCGCGATGTCGTGGAAGTTGCTTTGCGCGGCGTGCAGCCAGCGCTGTTTGCCGATCTTCATCTTGGCCGCGAGAAAGTGCGCGGGTCCAGGTTTGTACGATTGCACTTGCTGCGCGGTGACGATGACATCGAAGTCGACGGTGAAGTGCCGGCGCGTCGCGGAGAGCAGATCGTCGTCGACGTTCGAGAGAATGCCGAGGCGGTAGCCCGCGGCGCGCAGGCGCTCGAGCGCGGGATTCGTGTCGGGGAACGGCTGCCAGGACGCGATCGAGCTGATGAGGAACGTCGCGCGCTCGTACGCGAGCGGCCATCCGAGGGCGTGAGCGACGCGCGTGGCGGCCTCGGTGAGGACGTCGCGGTAGAGGCGGTAGCGTTCGCGCTCGACTACCGGCTCGACGAGCGCGTACGTTTGCAGCACATCGTCCCGGCGAAGCTCGACGCCGTCTTCGCGCGCGGCGCGCAGGAACGCGTCGGCGATCCCGCTCTCCCAGTCGATCAGCGTTCCGTAGCAATCGAACGTGACGATGTCGTATTCGCGGTTCATGTCGTGAGCAATATCACAAACGCGTTGTAAGCTGGGACCCACACTCCAGCCATGTCCGAGTCCGCACGCAGCCTTCGCACGGCGGAGCGTTTCCTGCTCGCTCCGCCGCTGGCGGCCACCTTCGGTGCGGCGGTGGTGGCCGTGTGCGACATCTCCGCGAAAGGCGCGCGGTTCCGGCATGACGGTCGGCTGGAGGCGGGGGCGAAGGCGGTCCTGAAAATTGCCAGTCCGGGCGCGCCGGTAATCCTCGAAGCGACGGTGGTCTGGTCGGAGCCCGATCCGATGTTAGGCGGCAAGTTCCTTTCGGGCGTTCGGACGTACGGCGCGCCGCAGGCGATTCAGGCGTTGCTCGCGCATCTGCAGACCTCGAATCGGTCGAACCGCATCGAAGAGCTGCGCTCGACGGAACGCTTCTACGTCGTGCCTTCGCTCGAGGCGGTGTTCGGCGGACGGCCGGTGCAGATCGAAGATCTCTCCGCGCGCGGCGCGCGCATCGAGGCGCCGATGGAGTCGAAGCGCGGATCGGCGGCGACGCTGCAGTTCGTGGTGCCGTCGTCGGAGATCGAGGTGGTCGTGGCGGGACAGGTGGTGTGGACGTCGCTGAAGGCGATCACCGGCGCGTCGCAGAAGAGCTATCGCGCCGGGCTGCTGATCGCGGAGAAGTCGGAGCTGATGCGGCTCGCGATCGGCCGCTTGTGCGATTTGAACCGCGCCGCGCTGGACCTGCACTCGCTGCGGTTGAAGCTGAGGATTCTTCGGGCGCGCGCGCGTCAGCTCGCGCCGTCGTATCCGCAGATCGAGGCGGCGGGGATTCCGGCGGAGCAGTACCTGCTCATCCAGGGTGTCCGCGAGGAGCTGCGTCTCAATCCCGAAGAGGCGATGCATTGGTATCGCCGCGCGCGACTGATCATCAACGATCCGGCGACGCGTGAGCTCGCGCCGCCGATCGCGAATCATCCCGATGCGCTGGCGGTGTGGGAGTACCTCGACCGCTCCGTCGACGCGTCGATCGTGAGCCGCGCGTTCGAGCTCAAAGATTGAGCAGGATCGCGAAGGCAAGCACCAGAACGCTGGTGATCGCGATCAGCCAGTAAATCGCACCGACGGCGAATCCCTTCACCAGCGTCCTCGCGCGCGAGCCGCCGAACACGCGTCGCAGCGCGATGAAGTGGTACGGAATGACGGCGAGGATCAGTACCGATGCGATGGGTTTCGGCACGCCGATGCGATTCACGAGCAGGTAGATCGTCATCACCAGGAACACGAAGGCGTGGAAGTGCACGGAGTAGTAGAGGTGCGGGATGTAGAAGCGCTGCTGTTTCCGATAGAACAACCAGGTGATGAGGGCGAAGACGGGCATCAGGCCGAACATCACTTTCGGCAGGTGTTTGAGAACGGCGTTGCTCAACACGGCCGAGTCCTTCTGGGTCTTGCTCAGTCCTGATTCCAGGCGCCGCTCGAACTCCGTGTCTCCTTTCAGTTCGGTCCCGCCCTTCACCTTCACCGCGCCCTCGAGCCCGCGCGGCAGGACGGCAGCGAGGGTGAAGAAGATCAGGCTGAAGGTGAGATAGACGCGCAACGGCGAGACGTACCGCGTCCGCCGCCCTTCGAGGAACTCGACCGTGAGCTCCCCCGGCCTGGTGACGAGAAGTTTGAGCGTCCTGAGGATCTTGCCGTCGAGATGCAGGAACTCATGCGTGGCCTCGTGCGCGAAGTCGTGGACGCTCACGCTCGCAGACGTGGCCTTCTGCCCGCAGGAGTGACAGAACTTCCCATGCAGGCGCGTGTCGCAGTTGAGGCAGTAGGGAGGGATCTCGTCCTGGCTCACGCGCCGATGACCTCGAAGTTCATGGCGCGCGCAGCGCGTGCGAGTTGGATGTCGTGGGTGGCGAAGTAGAAGGGCTCGTGCTGGTGGGACTGCTTCGCGCGGTAGATCAGGGCCGACGCCAGGTGAATGGCGTCGAGTGCTCCTACGACGACGGCGAACGGACGTGATGCGTGAGCGAGCACTGCGGGTGCCATCGGCACTGCGTCCAGGCGCCCCAGGATATCGGCCATCTGCGTCCGTTGCTCGATCAACTCTTCCGCGCTTCTCGTTCCGAGCAACCTCTCCCGATCCAGCGTTCGTGCAGTCTCCACGTGCGTCAACGTGCTCGTGACCCCGCCGGTGAGTTCATCCCATTCGACGAGCGGATTCAATTCGCGGAGAACGATGCGAACCAGTACGGACGAGTCGAGGTAAGCGATCACGAGTGTTTCTTGCCGGAACGATCCCGCTCGCGTTCACCGATCAGCCACTCCACGGCGCCGGTATCGCGCAGTGGCGGGCGCCGCTTGAAATCCTGCAGCCGGAGCGAAGGATCGTGGCGAATCAGATCGACGCTCTGGACTGATGCCGGCTCGATCACCGCGATCGGGTTTGTGCCGTCGAGGATCGTCACGGTCTGTCCATTGCGCACGTCTTCGAGTCGTTCTCGGAGATGTTCCTCGAACTCTTCCACCGTCACCTGCTTGTTCATGCCTTCAGAATCCCTCGGTCCGTCTCCTCTGTCAACGCGGCGACGTTCCTCTGCATGCCGGCGAGCCTGGCGCGTTTGATGGCGCTCTTGCGGAACAGCGTCGAGAAGTCGGATTGCGTGAAGCGCAGGAGGTCGGTGATCGGGGTGGCGCGGTATTCGTCGCGCGGCGTGAACGCGGCGTGCGCTGCGATGGGCGCGCGGTTCCAGGGGCAGACTTCCTGGCAGATGTCGCAGCCGAAGGCGTTGCCTTCGAGATGCGACACGACGTGCGCATCGAGTGGGCCGCGATGCTCGATGGTCGCGTAGCTGATGCAGCGCGAGGAATCGAGGGTGCGGTCGGGGAGGATCGCGTTCGTGGGGCAAGCGTCGACGCAACTCGTGCATGTGCCGCAGCGGTCGGCGACGGTCGCGGCGGCGATGTCGTTTTCGAGCGACGTCAAGAGCGTGCCGATGAAGAAGTACGAACCATCGTTTTCGTGAATGAGCATGCCGTTCCGGCCAATCCAGCCGAGGCCAGCTTGCGCGGCGTACGCGCGATCTGAGAGAGGACCGGTGTCGACGTAGCGCCAGGTCTTCACGCCCGGCAGCGCGGCTTCGAACGTGCGCAGGATGCGATCGAGGACTTCGTGGTAGTCGTCGCCGAGTGCGTAGCGCGCGATGTGATGACTGAGCGCGCCGTCCACGGCGTGCGGACGTTCCGTGACATACGGCACGAGGATCGACACCACGGAACGCGCCCACGAAAACCGCTCGGACGGAGCGGAACGCACGGCGGCGTTTTTCGCGAGATATCCCATCGTCGCGTGATGCCCACGCTCGATCCAGCGCGCGAACAGCTCCGCGTGCTCGTCCTCGAGATCGCTGGCGCCGAGGTGCACGACTCCCTCAGCGCGTGCAACACGCTCGAGCTCGGGCCATACCTCGGACAATTTCGTGAGCATGTGAGACACGGCAACACACGCACCACGCGCTACATTCGATCGAGACTACATTCGATCGAGAATCGGTTGGATGAGCGTTTCCGGCACGCGGATCGTGCCCAGCGTCTGCGCGGTCTTCACCGTGCCGTGATCGTCGGAGCCGCCGGTGACGAACTTGCCTCGGAAGCGGGCGAGGTTCGCGTAGCGCTCGCGATGGTTCTCGTCGACTTGCGGGTGCAGCACCTCGACGGCATCCACACCCTCGTCGAGCAGATGCGGGACGAGGCGGGAGTGATCGGGATAGATCGTCGGATGCGCGATCGACGTCACGCCTCCCGCGGAGTGGATCAACGCGACCGCTTCACGAATCGCGAAGCGTTCTTTCTCGACATAGCCCGGCTTGCCCGCGCCGAGGTATTTGTCGAACGCTTCATTCACCGAGGCGACGCGGCCTGCTTCGACGAGAGCGCGTGCGACGTGCGGACGACCCATCGCGCCGCCGGCTGCGAGCTCATCGACGCGCTCCGCGCTGATCTTGATGCCGAGGGCGCGGAGACGCTCGACCATGAGATAGCCGCGGCGCTGGCGCATTTCGCGGAATCCGCGGAGACGCTGGTCGATGCGCTCGTCGAGGGCGTTGAAGGCGTAGGCGAGAATGTGGACGTCGACGCCGCCTACCTCGCACGACAGCTCCATCGCCGGGATCAGCGTCACGCCGCACTCGTCCGCGTAGCTTCGGATCTCGAAGTACGCGGCGAGGTTGTCGTGATCGCTGATCGCGAGGATGTCGAGGCCGTGCTCGAGCGCGACGTCGACGACTTCCTTCGGGGAGCGCGTGCCGTCCGAGTGGTACGTGTGGGTGTGGAGATCGGCGTAACGCACTCGTGCCGGAATCAGATCGCCTTCGAAGCCTTCTTCAGAGACTTCGAAGCGCTCTTGAGCGCGCCCTTCGCCGCGGAGCGGGCGGCCTTCTTGGCGCTCTTGACCTTCGGCGCCGCTGCTTTCTTCACCTTCTTCGCTACGTCGCTGGCCTTGGCCGCTACGTCGGCCGCGGCAGTCTTCGCCTTCTTCACGACGGCCTTGGTCACTTTCTTCGCGGTCTTCTTGATCGCTTTCGTTTTGATCGCCACGCAATTACCTCCTTGAGTTGCGTTGATAGTGTAGCGCGGTTACGCCGTCGGAAGATCGAGAGGCGCGAGTGAGTCGACGACTTTCTCGCAGCGCGCGCACAAGCCGCCGTCCTCGATCACCTCTTCGCGATACTGCCAGCAGCGTCCGCACTTCTTTCCGCGCGCGAGCGTCATCGAGATGCCGAGTCGGCCGAAGCCTTCGATGTCGGCGAAGTCCGTGACGTTGTCATTCGCGGGTGCGATGTCGACGTGCGACACGATGAACAACTTCGCGAGGTCGATGCTCGTCACCACGTTGCCGTGCAGCGTCACGTCGGCTTCGAGCGACTGACCGATCTGCTTCGCGGCGCGCGCACGCTCGAGCACCGTGAGCGCCGCGTCGCGCAACTGCAGGACGCGCTTCCATTCGTCCGCGTCGCCAGCGGACAGGGAAGACGCGAGTTTCGGGATCTCGGTGAGATGCACCGATACTTCCTTCTCACCCGGCATCGCCTCGTAGATCTCATCCGCCGTGAACGACAGGATCGGCGCGATGGCGGTGACGATGCCGCGCAGCACTTCATACATCGCGGTCTGCGCGCTGCGGCGCTCCGGCGACGCGGGGGCCTCGCAGTACACCGTGTCCTTCGACGCGTCGAGATAGATCGAGCTCAGGTCGACGGTGCAGAGCTCGAGGATGCGGTGATAGACGGCGTGGAACTCGTACTCCGCGTACGCCTGACGGCAACGCTCGACGACGCGCGCGGCGCGATCGAGGATCCAGCGGTCGAGCGGCTGGAGTCGATCGAGCGCAATAGCGTCCTTCGCGGGATCGAAATCGCTCAGGTTCGCGAGCAGGAACCGTGCGGTGTTGCGGATCTTGCGGTAGCCGTCGCTCGTGCGCGCGAGGATCTGCGGGCCGAACGGGATGTCGTCGGTGTAATCGCTCACCGAGACCCAGAGGCGGAGGATGTCCGCGCCGCTCTGCTTGATCACGTCCTGCGGCGAGAGCGCGTTGCCCGCGGACTTCGACATCTTGTCGCCGGACTCGTTGAGGATGAAGCCGCACGTCACGACCTCGCGGTACGGCGCGCCGCCTTCGATGGCCGTGCCGACGAGCAGCGATGAGTGAAACCACCCGCGATGCTGATCGTGGCCTTCGAGGTAGACGTCGGTCGGCCATTCGAGCTCGGGACGCGACTTCAGCACGGCGATGTGCGAGCAACCGGAGTCGAACCAGACATCGAGGATGTCGGTCTCTTTGCGGAACGACGTGCTGCCGCACGCGCAGGGCTTGTCGTAGAAATCGGAGACCGGGCGCTCGTACCACGAGTCCGCGCCTTCGGTGCGGAAGTACGAGGTGACTTTCGCGAACAGCTCCGGCGACGTGACCGTCTCGCTGCATTTCTCGCAATACAACACCGTGATCGGCACGCCCCAGAGACGCTGGCGCGAGATGACCCAGTCGGGGCGGTTCTCGATCATGCCGTAAATGCGGTCGCGGCCCCACGCGGGGAACCATTTCACTTTGTCGATCTCTTCGAGCGCGCGCTTGCGTAGGCCGGTCTCGTCCATCGAGACGAACCACTGCTCGGTGCCACGGAAGATGACCGGATTCTTACAGCGCCAGCAGTGCGGATAGGAGTGCGTGATCTGCTCGCTGTGCACGAGCGCGCCGATCTGGCGCAGGTGCTCGACGATCTGCGGGTTGGCCTTGAACACGTGCAGGCCGGCCCAGAACGGCACCTCGGGAGTGAACTCGCCGCGATGATTGACGGGCGTGTAGATGTCGAGGTCGTAGCGCTTGCCGGTCGCGAAGTCGTCGGTGCCGTGGCCAGGAGCGGTGTGCACCAGGCCGGTGCCCGCTTCGAGCGTGACGTAGTCGCCGAGGACGAAGAGGCCTTCGCGATCGATGAAGGGGTGCTGATACTTGAGGTGCTCGAACGCGGAGCCTTTGTAGACTTTGCCCGCTTTGTAGTCGGTCCAGCCGAACTTCTTCGTCACGGACTCGACGAGCTCCGTCGCGAGGATGTAGTTCTCGCCGTTCTGCTCGACGATCGTGTATTCGAAGTCGGGCTTCACCGCGATGGCGAGGTTCGCGGGCAGCGTCCACGGCGTGGTGGTCCAGATGATCGCGTAGAGCGGCTTCTCGATCGGGAGATCGAGCTCGCGCACCGCTTCGTCTTTCATGCGGAAGCGCACGTACACGGACGGCGACGTGTGCTCGCGATACTCGACCTCCGCTTCGGCCAGCGCGGACTGGTCGTAGGTGCACCAGTGCACGGGCTTGAGGCCTTTGTAGACCGCGCCGGTCTCGAAGAAGCGGCCCAGCGCGTCGGCGATGTCGGCCTCGTAGTCGAAGGACATCGTGGTGTACGGATGATCCCAGTCGCCGAAGACGCCGAGGCGGATGAAGTCCTCGCGCTGGATGTCGACGTACTTTGCGGCGAACTGGCGGCACGCACGGCGGATCTCAGCCGAGGACATCTCCGCTTTTTTCGAGCCGAGCTCCTTTCCGACGGCATGCTCGATCGGAAGGCCGTGGCAGTCCCAGCCCGGGATGTAGGGCGAGTCGAAGCCGAGCATCGTGCGCGATTTGACGACGATGTCTTTCAGCGTTTTGTTCAGAGCGTGGCCGATGTGAATCTTGCCGTTCGCGTACGGCGGCCCGTCGTGAAGAACGAACTTGGGACGGCCCGCGGACTTTTCGCGAATGCGCTGATAGAGGTTCATCCCCCGCCAGTGCTCGAGCCGTTTCGGCTCGTTCTGCGGGAGGTTCGCCTTCATCGCAAACGTGGTTTGCGGCAGGTTGAGGGTTTTCTTGTAGTCACTGCTGTCGGCCATGGTGACCGCGCAAACTAGCAGTGAGGGGCCCGCATTTCAACTTTGGAGTGCGGAGGCAGCGCCTCCGCTTTTTTATGCCGCGCGAATAGGAAAGCGGAGGCGTTGCCTCCGCACTCCACATTTACATGCCGCCGGCGGTGAGGGCGCGCGGTGCGGTCACGCGCAATTTCTGCCCGACGCGCAGCTTCGCCTTGCGCGTGAGGTCGTTCAGGTCGCGCAGCTCCTCCACGCTGAGGTCGTTCTTCTTCGCGATCGAATAGAGCGTGTCGCCCTTTTTCACGGCGTAGAACGAATCGCTGCGCGACAGCAGCGCGCTGAGCTCGCGGGCGCGGACGGGGAGGTAGATCGACCTGCCGGCGGCGACGCGGTCGTTCGCGTCGAGGTTGTTCATGGCCAGGATCGTCTCCGGGTTCGCGCCGATCTTGCGCGCGACCTTCTTGATCGTGTCGCCGTCGCGGAGAGTGAAGCGGCAGTACTTCACGTACGCGTCTTCCTCGCGCAGCGAGTCGGCGCGCGCAACGAGAGTCTCCGCGAGCTTCAACGGTACGCGCACGGCCGCACGTCCCGGAGGAACGACGCCGCGGCGCAGCGACGGGTTCATTTCCTTCAACAGATCCTCGTCCACGCCGATGGCTTCGGCGATGTACGCGAGCGACACTGGGCCGCGCACGTCGACGCGCGCAGCGTCGTCGAGCGATCCTTCGGCTCCGCTCAGGACGAACCCGTAGGTCTCCGGATCGCTGGCGATGAGCAGGGTCGCGTAGAACGTCGGCACGTAGCCGCGCGTCTCCTTCGGCAGGGCGCCCTGCTCGACCAACTCCCAGAACGTCGATGCTCCGGTCTCGTCGAGCGTGCGGCGCACGCGTCCCGGGCCGCAGTTGTACGCCGCGAGCGCGAGCGACCAGTCGTCGAACATGCGGTGGAGGTCTTTGAGATACGTGGCCGCGGCGCGCGTGGAGCGCTCCGCGTCGGCGCGCTCGTCCACCCACCAGTCGACACGCAAACCGTACTCGCGCGCGGTGTCGGGCATGAACTGCCAGATGCCGTGCGCGCCGGCGCGCGAGGTGAGCGTCGGCAGGTACGCGCTCTCGATCACCGGGAGATACGCGAGGCCCTTCGGCAGCTTCTGCTCCGCGAGTGCCTGGTCGATCACGGTCTTGTACTTTGCCGAACGGACCAGCGAGGTCTGGATGCTGTCTTTCATGTCCACGCTGAAGAGGCGGACGGCGGAGTTGATGGTGCGATGCTCGGGGATGGGGATGGAGGCCGCGGCTTCGATGTCGACGACCGGCGCGTCGGCGGGCGGTGTCTTGACGTCGGTACGGGAGAGGATGTGGGTGTAAGCGGCTTCGAGCTCGGCGCGGAATTGGTCGGCGTCGATTTGTGCGGTTGCCAGCGGTGCGGCGGGAAGCGATGCCGCAACCGGTGCGGGCGTCGAAGTCGCGCATGCAACGGTATAGAGAGCCACAACTGACAACAAGAATGTGTTGCGCATCGCGCACCCCCTCGCTTCCCCGGCCAGCGGTGGCCCTATGGTGTTGGCTTATGCCAGATCGATTTTCAGGTTGACCGAGAGGCTTTGAACGTCGGAGGTGTCGCCCAGTTCCAGCTGCTGGTCCTGAGTCTCGACCACTGCGGCGTCGCTGTCCTCGAACGATAGTGTAACCCGAACGGTTCGCGCGCGAGGGAGGACGTCCTGCGGGATCTGGACGTGGAGGGTGCGGTGGAGGTCGCGTTTCGGACGGAGACTCTCGAGATCGGCGATCACGTCGCGCCTGGGCGCTTTGACGTTCGTCTGGGTGGCGCGCTTGCGAAGCGATTCGAGCTCCGCCATCACATCCACCGATGACCGCACCTTGACGGTCTTGACCTCGGACTTTTCGATCTTCTGCGGTTTCTCTGTTTCGTTGAACTCGATCTCGGGGGTCGGCTCGAAGACTTCCGGCGCCTCGGCGATCGGCGCCGAGGAGAGGATGTGGCGATCGATGTCCGCGGCGGCGATCGTCGCTTCGGTGTCGACCGCGGGCGCGCTCTCCTCCGCCGTTGAAGCGGCGGTCATTTCGGCGAGATCCTCTTCATCGATCACAGGCACCGCGACAGTGCCGGCCATGGTGCGTGCGCTGTCATCGCGGACCTTGAACTGCGCGGCGCGCGCGGGCGGTACCGCGCGGGCCGGCTCATCACTCGTCATGCGGCGACGGAGCGTGCGTAGGGTGAGCTTCGAGATGAGCTTCAACGTCTCGAACACGCCCGCGCCGGTCGATGCGACGGCTTCGACGTGCCCGAGCTTCCGATCGGCATCGAGCGCGTCGAGCATCACCTCGACCGGTGCGATGCTCGGCAGGTCGCGCTTGTTGAGTTGCAGCACCACCGGCAATTCGTCGAGGTCGACTCCGATCTCCAGCAGGTTCTCGCGCAGATTCTTGAGACTCTCGATGTTCGCGTCGAGCATCGCCATCTGCGAGTCGCAGACGAACACGATCCCGTCGACGCCCTTGAGCACGAGCTTGCGCGTGGTGTTGTAGAAGACCTGGCCGGGGACGGTGTAGAGCTGGAGGCGGGTCTTGAAGCCGCCGATCACGCCGACGTCGATCGGCAGGAGATCGAAGAAGAGCGTACGGTCGGTCTCCGTCTCGAGGCTGACCATCTCGCCGCGGCTGCCGGGCGAGGTCTTGGTGTAGATGTGGTGCAGGTTGGTCGTCTTCCCACAGAGGCCCGGACCGTAATAAACGATCTTCGCAGCCATCTGCATCGTCGCGTAATTGAAGAAGACCATTGCATTCGCACCGTGTTCGAGAGAGGCGATGCTAGCACCCGCTACTTTTGCCTAGCAACAAGTGAACCGGAGAGCTCGCGCGCCAGAAGTTCGTAGATCTCCGCGAGTTGCGGGTCGTCGCGCAGCGCGTCCCTGTGCGCGCTGAGCACCGCTTCGTCGCCCCGTACGGCGGGGCCGGTGAAGCGTTTCGCATCCGAGTGACTGCGCCAGTTCTCGATCGCGGAGAGCGCGAGCGCGACCAGGTCTTCGCGTACGTCGGTGAGGCCGACGCGGTCCATCAGCCTCTGCGCGATGTCGAGCGAGGCCGCGACGTAATTCGATCCGAACACCGCCGCCGCGTGGTACAGCGACTTCTGCTCCGGCGCGAGCTCCGCGAAGCGCGCCCCGACCGCGGTGGCGATGAGCTTCGCGGTCCGTTTGTGCTCTCCTTCGAAAACGAGCAGCGTTCCTTCGAGATCGCTCGGCTGTCCGACCGGCGGGAGCGACTTGAGCGGATGCAACGAGAATCCGCCGCGCAGGGAGAGCAACGCGCCACTCGCATGGAAGATGAGCGCCTCGGTCTTCGGAATCGCGTCGGCGCAAATCGGGATCGCGCGATCGCTCACTGCGACCAGCAGCAGTTCGGATTCCGCCGCGAGATCGGCGAGGTCCTGACGCGAGGTCTCGAGCAGTTCGGCGATGTGACTGTGCGACTCGTCGCGCAGCCAGACGCCGGACAGCGGCCAGCCGATCCGCTTCCACGCGGAGCCGAATGCCCATGCGGCCCTTCCGCCGCCGAGGATGCCTAAGCGCATAATGAGGGCGTGAAACTCGCGGTGATTCTCGCACTAGTCGCCCAGACCGCGCTTGCCGCGCCTCCGACGACGTGCGGTCTGCAGGGCGCGTACGAACAGGCCCTGTGCTCTTACCAGCGTCGCGACTTCGCGAGCGCGGAACGTGGTTTCCGCGCTCTCATCGAGCGCGAGGAACAGGACCCGCAGACGATCCGCGCGACGTACTTCCTCGCGCGGACGCTGATGAAGACCGGCCGCTTCGACGAAGCCCACGCGCTCCTGATCAGAATCTACTCGCTCGATCCGGCGTTCTATGCCACCTGGAACGGGGACTTTTTGCTAGGGGAGTGTCGCAAAGCCCTCGGAAAGTAACTTGGAGTGCGGAGGCAACGCCTCCGCTTTGGAATCACGCGATTAGGAAAGCGGAGGCGCTGCCTCCGCACTCCATACGATGGCCACTGCCAGTCAATTCGAGCTCAGACGCAAGCTCCTCCAGCTCGAGGCGCTCTACGACGTCGGCCGTGCGCTGAACACGCTTCGGCCCGAGGACGATCTGCTCGAGGAGCTGATGCACCGCGCCGTTGCGGTCCTCGACGCGACCACGGGGTTCGTCTTCTCCGTCGACGAAAAGCTGAACATCCAGACGCACTTCACGTTCGGGCTGGAGGTTGCAGCACCCGAGCTGATGCTCATCGAGCCTCCGATCAAACAGGTCCTCGCCTCGCGCGAGCCGATGATGGTCACGGTCTCGAAGTTCCTCGGCAGTCCCGGCAGCGACCTCCTCATCGCGCCGATGATCTCCGGCGAAGTCGTCCTCGGCGTGATCGGCGTCGGCGGCAAGGAAGTGCGCGGCGCGACGAAGTCGGGTGCGTTCGTCGAAGACGACCTGCGCTTCCTCGAGTCCATCGGCTCCATTGGCGGCGCTGCGATCGAAAACACGCGGCGGTTTCACAAGCTCGACCTCGTGCGCGAAACGCTCGAGGACGAGAACCGCGCCCTCAAGCAGCGCATGCTGCGCGACTACTCGGATCGCCTGATGGTCGGCGACTCGGCGAAGATGCAGCGCGTGATCGACCTCGTCGTGCGCGTTGCCGACTCGCAGGCGAGCGTCATCATCCGCGGCGAGTCGGGCACGGGCAAGGAGATGGTTGCGCGTCTCATCCACGGCAACTCGCCGCGAAAGGACGGGCCGTTCGTCGCCATCAACTGCGCGGCGCTTCCCGAGACGCTGCTCGAGTCCGAGCTCTTCGGCATCGAGCGCGGTGTGGCGACGGGCGTCGAGGCGCGTCCCGGCAAGTTCGAGCTGGCCAAAGGCGGAACGATCTTCCTCGACGAGATCGGCGACATCCCGCTCACGCTGCAGGCCAAGCTCCTGCGCGTGTTGCAGGAGCGCGAGATCGAGAAGCTCGGCGGACGACGGCGCATCCCGGTCGACGTGCGCATCCTCTCCGCGACGCATCGCAACCTCGAGGAGATGATCGAGAAGACCGAGTTCCGCCAGGACCTCTACTACCGACTCAAAGTCGTCGAGATCGTCCTGCCGCCGCTCCGCGAGCGGAAGGACGACATCCCCAAGCTCGTCCGCTTCTTCCTCGACAAATACGGCAAGCGGGAAGGACTGCGAGACGTTCGCATCACGCAGGAAGCGCTGCAGAAGATCATGCGCTATCCCTTCCCCGGGAACGTGCGCGAGCTGGAGAACCTGATCGAGGGCGCGCTCGCGCTGACGACCGATCCGGTCATCGATCCGGGCGACCTGCTTCTCCCCGAGGAGGCCAGCGGCGGTGGATCGGCCGGCGCGCTCTCGGGCGACATGCCGACCCTCAGTGAGCTCGAGCTCCGCTATATCGCCCAGGTTTTGGCATTCACGAAGGGCAATATCTCGAAAGCGGCCCAGATTTTGGGCGTCGATCGAAAGAAACTTTATCGCATGCGAGGCGAGTTGTCCCAAATAGCCACAAACGGGGCGAAATGGGACATTCACTAAAAGTACCCTTAGCATCAGTTGTTTAAGGCAGGGTAACGTCGCGATTCTGCCACTATGTACCAAAATGCCACACTGTCCCGAATCTCTTCACGTGGTGGACTGTTCGTGTAAACTACGCCCCGTCATCAACTTAGGAGGTTTTGAGCTGATCGGAACGCCGTGGCAGTCGCGTTGCTCAAGGCTGCCCCCGAAGAATTCGGGGGGCAACCATGAACAACATCGCGCAGACCCGCACCACCAGACTCGAAACCGTTCTCTCGGCGAGCTACATCCTGCCCAGCATGCTGGCGCTCAACACCGTCGCGTTGCTCGCGCTCGATCAGCTCGGCGGGATCCCTCAGTGGGTCAAGACCGCCGCCGCTCTGTTTCTCGGCTTTTAGTCCGTTCGCTGAGGATTTCTTCATGACTGCGACGGCCGACCGGCAGATGGAGCTGACGCTCCCGATGGTTCCGGATATCGAGATTGCGGCCGCGCGAGCAGCAGGCAACCTCGCCCGCGAGCTCGGGATGTCGTCCGAATCCATCGACGAGATGGCTCACGCGATCATCGAAGCGTGCATCAATGCGCGAGAGCACTCCGGTAGCGCCGACAAGCGCATCTATGTAAGAATCGCCGGCACCTCAGTCGGCGAGGGCGACTCGCGCATCGACATCTGGATCACGGATCGTGGCAAGGGTTTCGATGTCTCCGAGGCACGCACTCGCCGTTCGAAGCTCGGCGCCGTCCACAAGCGCGGATGGGGTCTTCAGATCATCGAAGCACACATGGACGAGGTCGGGATCTCGACCAGGCCGGACGGCACGACAATCCATATGGTGAAATACGGGAAGAGGTCATGACAGACGAACTCAGAGTCGCCGTCGACCGCCGCGGCGCGAACGGGGCCATCCTCTACACGAAGGGCTACATCAACAACGTCGGCGGCGAGGAGATCGCCAACCGCGCCTACGAGCTGATGGACGACAACGTCCGCGCGCTGCTCCTCAACCTCCGCGAGACGAAGATCGTCAACTCCATCGGCATCAGCATCCTCATCGAGATCATCGAGAAGATGATCGAGAAGGAAGGCAAGATCGGCTTCTGCTGCCTCACGCCCGTCATCCACAAGACTTTCCAGATCATGGGCCTCGCGAACTACGCGGCGATCTACAACGACGAAGAGACCGCCATCAAAGAGATGGGAGTCGCTTGAGCGATGAACGATGAGCGATGAACGATGAACCGGCTTTTGTTCATCACTCATCGTTCATCGTTCATCGTTCAGCACTGATATCCTCCTCCCGCCATGCCCCAGGTTCGTCGTTTCGCCGAGTTCGTGCACGAGCTTCAGCAACTGGAGCGGACGCCGGCCGCGGCGCAGGGGCTGATGATCCTGGACGCGTTCGCGCGTCACACCCGCTTCGACTCCGGCGCGCTCTATCTGCGTGACGCGCGCGGCAGCGAGCTGCGCCTCGCGGCGAAGTCCCAGCAGTGCGTCGCTCCCGAGATCCTCGGCATCGACATGCGTCCCGAGGATGCGGTGTCGCCGGCGCCGTCGGTCGTCGTGCCTCTGCAGTCGCATCGCGAGGCGATGGGCTTCATCGCGCTCTCTTCGCCCAATCTCGACGACACGCTCGAAGATGACCTCGCGTTCGTGCGCGCAGGGGCCGCGTTCCTCTCCACGGTCATCACCAATCAGCGGCTCATGCAGGAGACGCGCGAAGGCGACTTCCAGCTCAAGTACCGGCTGTGGGAGCTCGAGTCGCTGTACGACATCGGCCTCTCCATCGCCTCGACCCTGAATGTCGACGAGCTCGCGGACGCGATCCTGTTCCGCATGATCTCGCTGACGAACGCGCGCCGTGCGGCGCTCTTTCTTCGCGACGACACGAAGTTCCGCCTCTATCGCTCGTTCGGCGAGGTGCGCGCGGACTTTCTCGCCCTCGAGCTGAGCCAGGATCTGATCCGCGAGGGCAAGCCGCTCGCGTTCGAAGGCGACAGCGAGTGTCTCTTTCCCGATTGCATGGCGTACGTCGCCGTGCCGATCAAAGGGGGCAACGACGCGGTCATCGGCGTCCTCGCCGCGGCCGATCGCGAGACGCGCGACGGCGGCATCGCTCCGTTCGAGGCGAACGAGCTGCGCCTCCTCTCGCTCTTCGGGAACCAGGTCGCCATCGCGCTGGAGAACGCGCGCCTGCACCGCGAGGCGCTCGAGAAGCAGGCCATGGAGCGCGACCTCGAGCTGGCCGCGACGATCCAGCGCGACATTCTCCCGAAGAGCATTCCTTCCCTCGACGGCATCGAGATCGCCGCGCTCTCGCGTCCCGCGCGCCAGGTCGGCGGCGACTACCACGCGTTCTTCGTGCGCGACGGCGTGATCACCACGCTCGTCGCCGACGTCGCCGGCAAGTCGATGCCGGCTGCGCTGCTCGTGTCGGCACTGCACGCGGTCGTGCAGCTTCTCTTCGCCGAGGGGCGCGACATCGGCGAGATTGCCACGGAGCTCAATCGGCACATCCACAGCTGGTCGGCCGAGAACAAGTTCATCACCATGATCATGGTGGCGATCGATCCGGAGAACGAGACCATCTCCTACGTGAACGCGGGTCACAATCCCGGCTATCTGGTCGTGAACGGCCAGATCGATACGCTCAAGTCGCACGGCCTGCCGATCGGCATCCTCGCGAACTCGCGCTATCTCGCGCAGACGCGCGCGTTCCCCGCCGGCTCGTGCACGGTGCTCTACAGCGACGGCATCACCGAGGCGGAGGATGCGGACGGCGAGGAGTTCGGCAACGAGCGCCTCGAAGCTCTCCTCGACCAGCACCTCGGATGCAGCGCGAGTCTGATCCGCGATCAGATCGCCGACGCCGTCGACGCGTTCGTCGACGAAGAGCCGCAGAAAGACGACGAGACCATCGTCATCATCAAACGTACATAGAACAAGGAGGCGTGCATGAAGGCACTCGCACTCGTGTTCCTGTTGTTTGCGACACCGGCGATCCGGATCGACACAACAAAGCTCGCCGACGGTGGAACGGAAACGCGCTCCGAGGGGAGCCGCCGCGTCACGGTGGAGCGATCCGAAGCCAAGACGATCGTGACCGTGTACGAAGCCGCGCGCGTCGACACGATCGTGATGGAGCGCCGCAACAATCGGATCCGCGTGACGCGCGGCGACAACGGCAAGCCGCGTCCTTTGATCGCGGTGGATCGTCCGGCGGTGATCGTCGACAACATCGACCTCGAGCCGTTCCTCACCGGCGCGATCGGAGAACCGGTGGAGATCGTGCAGCCGCCGCAGCGGCGCGCGCCGGTGGTTGCGGGACCGAGCTTTTACGTCTGCCCGAAGGACGCGGCGATGCTGCGCGTTCTGGACGCGCCGCGCAATGCGACCTACCACTGTCCGGTCGACGGCACGGAGATGAAGGAGAGCATCGGCCGCGGCAAGCAGTACTGGCTTTTGGACTAATCGCCCTTGAAAACGGCCGCCCGTTTCTCGAAAAACGCGGCGAGTCCTTCGGCTCCGTCCTTCGATTGAAAGCACGTCAACTGGTGCTCGGCCTCGAGGTCCATCTGCGCGCGCAGGTCATTGGACTCCGCCGCGTGCACGGCGCGCTTGATCCCCGCGAGCGCTAGCGGCGGCGCGGCGGCCAGCGTTCGCGCGAGCTGCTCCGTTTCCGCGGCGAGATCGGCGGCGACGCGATCGACCATGCCGATCGCCAGCGCCTCCGTCGCGTCGACCGCTCGTCCGGACATGAGAATCTCCAGCGCGCGGCTGCGACCCACGAGGCGCGGCAGGAACCACGTCCCGCCCCAGTCGGGGTGAAGGCCGATGCGGACGAACGATTCGCTCAGCTTCGCCTGCTCCGAGGCGATGCGGTAGTCGCACGCGAGCGCGAGATTGCATCCGGCGCCCGCCGCGATGCCGTTCACGGCCGCGATCACCGGCTTCGGCATCGTCGCGATCTGCAGGATCACGTCCCGTCCGGCATCGAGGAGCTTTCGGAACGAGCTCACGTCACCGTTCTTCTGCAGTCCGCTCATGAACTCAACGTCGCCGCCCGCGCAGAACGCGCGGCCCGCTCCGGTGATGACGACCACGCGCACGTCCGCGTCCTCTTCACATGCGCGCAGCGCGTCGAGCAGATCCTCGCGCATCGTGCCGGTGAATGCGTTCAGTTTCTCGGGCCGATTGAGGGTGATGGTGGCGATCGAGTCGGTGATCGTGCGCTCGATGAACATGGGGAGAGTCTAACGATGAACGATGAACGATGAACGATGAACCACGCCCTCCCGGTTCATCGTTCATCGTTCATCACTCATCGTTCCGGTGCGTCTATCATCGACGCCGCGTGAAGCGGCCCTACTTCTTCGAGATCTTCGTCGTGGTGAACCTCGCGGCGATCGCGCTGCTCGCGCACGCCAGTCTCCCGCTGCTCGGCGGACCTCTGAAGATCGTCGTCGGTCTCGTGATCTCGATGGCCCTGCAAGCGGCCCTCGGAGTGATCGTTCGCTCAGTCATCGCGCTGGTGCGGCGCGACCGCGCGTACTTCCGCATCATCGGCAGCAAGAGCTGGCTCCTCGACACGGTACGACTGATCGCCGGCGCGGCGCTGGTCGTCTTCACGTACGGCTGGATCAAGCTCGTCGTTCCGATCTATCACCCGACTCTTTTCGATCAGGCGTTGTGGAACCTCGATCAGACGCTCTTCTTCGGTATGTCGCCGACGGTGTTGTTCCTCGATCTCTTCGGCAACGGCGCCTTCCTGCGTACGATCGACTGGCTCTACGCGAACATCTTTTTCGCCAGCACGATCATCGCCTCTGCGTACTTTTTCTCCGATCCGAGACAACGCATCCGCGTCGCTTTTGCGAACGGCTACGCTGCGCTCTGGCTCATCGGCGCGTGGCTGTACATGCTCGTTCCCTCCCTCGGGCCGGCGTACGCCTTCAAGGACATCTGGATGCGGCACGGCGATACGTTGCGCATCACTCAGGCGTTCCAGGCGTTGCTCATGCACAACTATCAGAGCGTCCTGCGCGCGGCGAGCGGACAACCGTCGGAGGGAATCACGATCGTCTTCGGCATCGGCGCGTTCCCGAGCCTCCACGTCGCGTTTCAGACGTTCGTCTTCCTCTGGATGCGCCGCCTCTGGACCTCGGGCGAGGTGCTCTTCGGGATCTTCGCCGTGGCGATCTTCCTCGGCTCGATGATCACGGGCTGGCACTACTTCATCGACGGCGTGGCGGGAGCGGTTCTGGCATATGTCTGTTACCGCATCTGTTTTCCGCGACATGCCGATGACCCAGTCTCAGACGACGCTGGCGGACGTTCTCGAGAAGAGAACGACTGAGGGCGAGCTCTACGAGAAGCTGGAGAAGAACGCGGTGCGCTGCTTCTCCTGCGGCCATCGCTGCAAGATCCTCGACGGCCTGAAGGGAATCTGCAAAGTCCGCTACAACGAAGGCGGCGTGTTGAAAGTGCCGCGCGGCTACGTCGCCGCGCTGCAGGTCGATCCGATCGAGAAGAAGCCGTTCTTCCACGCGTATCCCGGCGCGCTCGCGCTTTCGTTCGGCATGCTCGGCTGCGATTACCACTGCGGCTATTGTCAGAACTGGGTCACGTCGCAGGCGCTGCGCGATCCGATGGCCATCGCACCGCCGCAGGACGTCGAGCCCGCGGACCTCGTGCGGCTCGCGAAGAAGCACGGTGCGAAGGTGATCACGTCGACGTACAACGAGCCGCTCATCACCTCGGAATGGGCAGTCGAAGTGTTCCGCGAGGCGAAGGCCGCAAGGCTCGTCTGCTCGTACGTGTCGAACGGCAACGGGACGCCCGAGGTGCTCGATTACATCGAGCCTTACGTGACGCTCTACAAAGTCGATCTCAAGGGATTTCACGACCGCCACTACCGCGACCTCGGCGGCACCCTGCAGCCGGTGCTCGAGACGATCCAGGGACTCAAGAAGCGCGGGATCTGGGTCGAGATCGTGACGCTCGTCATCCCCGGCTTCAACGACTCCGATGAAGAGCTGACCGGCATCGCGGAGTTCCTCGCCGGCGTCGATCCCGACATCCCGTGGCACATCACCGCGTACCACGAGGATTACAAGATGCACAATCCGGCAACGAGCGCGAGCCACCTGCTGCGCGCGTACGAGATCGGCAAACGCGCGGGCCTGCGGTATATCTATCCGGGAAACATTCCCGGCGCATTCGGCGACAAGGAAGGCACGCACTGTCCGAAATGCAGCGCGCTCGTCATCGGACGGACGGGATTCCGCGTGACTTCTTATCGCCTGGTCGACGGAAAATGCCCCGAGTGCGCGACGCCGATTCCGGGGGTCTGGGACGGTGAGGCCGCGGTGGGGCGCAGCGGCATTCCGCGGCCGGTGTGGTTCTAGGAGTGCGGTGGCGCGGTTGGCGGGTGGGTGGAGCCACCGCTCTGGTAGTTCGGACGGCGAACGCTGCGGACGTACCAAAGCGGTGGCTCCCGCCGCCCGCCACCCGCGCCACCGCACTCCTAGATTCCACGTGCTACTCTTCGCGCCCGCGCATGTCCGATTTCATCGAGATCGCTTCGACCGGTGACGTGCCGGTCGGGCGCGCGAAAACCGTGTGCGTCGGGGACAAGAAGATCGCGCTCTACCACACCGCGTCGGGCTTTTACGCGACCGACAATACCTGCCCCCACCGCGGGGGACCGCTTGCCGAAGGAGACCTGATTGGGAACGAGATCACCTGCCCGTGGCACCTGTGGGGCTTCGACGTGACCACCGGTCTTTGCGCGGGCAATTCCGAGATCGCCGTCACCACGCACGAACTGCGCGTCGAAGGCGATCGCATTCTGGTGAGGCTGTCGTGAATCCGAAGGCGCTGCGCCACATCGATCTCTTCAGCCGCGTCGGCCGCCTCGAGGCGCTCTATCGCGAGCTGCAGGACCCGACCGGCATTGCCATCGTCTGTCATCCGCATCCCCTCGGCGGCGGCACGCTGCACAACAAAGTCGTGTTTCGCGCCGCGCGCGGACTCGAGGCCGCAAACGTGGCGACATTGCGCTTCAACTTCCGCGGCGTCGGCGCGAGCGGCGGCAAGCATGATGAAGGCGAGGGCGAGGTCGACGACGTCAACACCGCCATCGACTGGATGAAGCGCAAGCATCCCGGCCTCAAGCTCTTCGTCGGCGGTTTCTCGTTCGGCGCGTGGGTCGCGAGCCGCGCGGCGTGCGAGCGGCCGGACGTCGACGCCGTCTTTCTCATCGGCACGCCGTTGAACAAATACGACTTCGGCTATCTCCGCGACTGCGAGAAGCCGATCCTGTTCGTCCACGGCACGCAGGACGAGCACGGCGATGTTGCGAAGCTCGAGAAGCTCGTGCCGCACGTACGCAACGCCGAGACCGTGATCGTCACCGGCGCGGACCACTTCTTCACGAAGCAGCTCGAGGCGCTGGAGGAGACCATGCACGGGTGGGCAGAAGAGTTATTAGAAGTTTAGCTTGACTCGTATGCGGATACCGCATAAAGTGACGCCCATGGTGCTCCGGCTCATCCTCCTTGCGTGACCCCCTACTCCTGTTGGCGCTTCCCGAGCCGGGGCACCAACACCTCCTCCAGAAAACGAAGCCCCAAAATCGTCCGTGAGCCGTGCCACGTGAACAGATGGCCGAGGAACGGACCGATCGCGCGCGCGCCGATCTCCCGCGCGTCGGGTTCGGTGAACACGTAAGGCTCGTCGGGAAGAAAGATCACGTCGGGCCGCATCGCCAGCACGCCTTCGAGATCGAGCTGTGGATACCGAATGCGATCACCGAGGACGTTGCGGCCGCCCGCGCATTCGACGAGCCGCGAGACGTACGTGTCGCCCCCGCACCACATCCACGGATTTTTCCAGATCGGACAAGCGAAGGTGAACGGCTCGCGAGGCATGTTCGCGAGTTGCGAGCGCAGCTCGTCCACCAACTCCGCCGCGCGCTCGCGCCTTTGATGAATCTCGCCGAGCTGCGCGATGAGCGTGGCGACGTCCTCGACGCTCTTCGGTTCGGAGACGAACACCGGCGCGAACGCCTCGATCGCCTCGCCGTGACGACGCAAGTTCTCCTCGAGGTTCATGTGCACGAGGTCCGGCGCGAGCGCGCGGATCTCGTCGACGCGCGGATTCTTCGTCCCGCCCACGCGCGGCAGCGCGAGCCCCGGAGGGAAGATGCAGAAGTCCGTGATCGCGACGACGCTTTCACCCGCGCCGAGCTCGAAGAGCGTCTCGGTGAGCGAGGGAACAAGCGAGACGACGCGACGCGGCGGCTCGCGGAGATCGAATGCGTGGCCGAGGACGTCGCGCATGCGTTCAGATGGAAGAGAAGTCGCAAGCGATCTCGTCGGCGCGTGCGGCCCGCTCGTAAGGCTCTCGTTCGAGAAAAACGCGGCTGTACACACCGTTGGCGATGTTTCCGCGCACGAGCTCACCGATGGTCTCCCCTCCGACGATACAGCCCGAGAAAACTGCGACCGGCTCCGTGCTGGCAGAGTAGCGAATGGCTGCGAGCTCGAAGTAAACGGGGTCGCTTCGTCGCACGCCGATCAAACCGTAGAGTTGTCCGGCACGGGTCCCGGAGCGAATCAACTCCTTGAACGCTGCATCAGCGTTCGGTGACCGGCCGAGGATTCGCATGGCCAGGTAGCCGCGCGAGCGCACGGCACCGAATCCGACAAGAGGCATCTCCAGCATGTCAGCGTTCTTCAGGTACTCGAACGCTTCGGCCTCGCGCGCGCGCAGCGGGAGCGCGTCCGTCGACCCGTCCCAGGTTTGCCACGCCGCAGGCACGACGAGCAGCGCGATCACGCACGCGGTCGTCGTGCGCGCCATCGCGCGGGGCTGTCGAAGGAGGATCGTCGCAAGCCATCCGATGAGCACGAGCAACGCCAGGGCCGCGGCGGTCACGGCGAACACGAACTCGTCGACGCTGACGCGTGTGATCGCCTGCATTGCGGCGAACAATGCGAACAGCGCGAGCCAGAAGCCGAGTGCACGGATCGCGGCGAGACGCATGCGGTCATGGTAACGCGTACTGGACGCGTACACTGTCGCGCGTGTTGAAGCGCCTCGCTGTCCTCGGCTCGTTCGTGCTGTTCGCTTCCTGCGCTTTTCGATCCGTTCCCACGCGAGAGCAGCGTGAGATTCGCGGTGTGTGGATCGCAACGGTCAACAACATCGATTGGCCATCGCGGCGAGACTTGACGACAGACCAGCAGAAGTCGGAGCTGCTAGCTCTGTTCGATCGCATGGCATCGCTCGGTCTCAACGCCGTCTTCCTACAGGTGAGACCCTCGGCGGACGCGATTTACGCGAGTCCCGATGCGCCGTGGTCCGAATACCTGACGGGCACGATGGGCAGGGCGCCCGAGCCTGTGTATGACCCGCTGGAGTTTGCCGTTGCGGAAGCTCACCGGCGCGGCTTGCAAATGCATGCGTGGTTCAACCCGTTTCGTGCACGCCATTCGAGCGGCACATCCGAGATCGCCATGAGTCACATCGCAACGCGGCGTCCGGATCTCGTTCGTGCGTACGGCCAGCAGCGCTGGCTCGATCCCGGTGACGCAGACGCGCGGCGAGAGGTGATCGCGGCGATCTGCGATGTGGTGCGGCGCTACGACGTCGACGGCGTTCACATGGACGACTACTTCTATCCCTATCCCGAGCTCGATGGCTCCGGCCAGAAGATCGATTTTCCGGACGACGTCACCTGGCAGAGCTACCGGGCAGGCGGCGGCACGTTGTCGCGGGACGACTGGCGGCGCGACAACATCAACGACTTCGTGCGTGATTTGTACGAGAGTGTGAAAGCGATTCGCCCAAACACGGTCGTCGGGATCAGTCCGTTCGGCATCTGGCGACCGGGTCACCCCGAGCAAATCCAGGGCCTCGACGCGTACGCGGAGCTCTACGCGGATTCGAGGCTGTGGCTTCGCCGAGGCTGGGTCGACTACCTCGCGCCGCAGCTCTACTGGCCGATCGATCGCCGCGAGCAGAGCTTCACCGCTCTTCTGGACTGGTGGCTCAATCAGGACTGGCGCGGACGAGGCATCGTCGCCGGGATCAGTGTGAATCGCGTCGCAAGCGGCCGGCCAAATTCCGTTTCCGCGGAGGAGATCGCGCGTCAGATCGCCGTGCTCCGCGACACCGATGCAAGGGGCTTCATTCTGTTCAGCGCGCGCTCTCTCATGGAGAATCGCGGCGGTGTGAACGACGCGATCGTTACGGCAGCGTCACCTTCGCCCCGTTATCCTTGATCGACGCCTCGCGCACGGACCGCGCGACGATCGTCGCTTTCGTGTCTCGCGCCGCATTCGCTGCTATCCGGGACAACGCGGGGACTCGCGGGGACAGACCAGCAGACTTACAGGCCTCGGGACATTCGGATCATGTAGGCAAAGAGCCGAACGAGATTGAAGGCGACGAACAGTGTTGTGATCGCAAAGAAGACAACGAACGCGATGAACGCTGCAGAGTCACGCCGGACGAGGAAGGCGGAAGCAGCAAACGCCAACGCAAGCGGCAACGCGAGGTACGTGAGGTACTGCCCATGAAATGCGAGGAGATGCTGGTCGTCAATTGCGCCGAAGGCGTGCCAGCTATACGCCAAGAGCGCAAGCGCGGCCAGTAGCGCGACGATGGCGCAGATGCGAACGGCACGTGAAGCGTTCATCTCTTGCCCGGAGCCTCCCAGATATTGTGCATGAACTGTTCGCGGCGGCGGCGTTCGGCCTCGATGGCACGCTGAACGGCATCGCTCTGACGCTGGCGGGTGATGTAGGGCGCGAGCCAGGCAGGTGAAATGTAGTCGTCCTCCGCTTCGAGATAGTACGTGCGAAGCCGCATGCCGTGATCGAGGCGATAGCGGTTCTCCGCTGCGAGTCCCTCCGCCTCACCTTCGCCGATGCCAGCACAGAGGTCACAGCGCTTGACGTACTTCGGGTTGATTTTTCCAGCTGTTGTCTCGCTGTAGGCAGCAGGAACCGCCCAACTGAACGCGTGGCCAAAGAACTCATGCACGAAGACGGCGTCTGCCGTCTCGGTCACGCCGGCGATCTGCTGCGGGAATTTGCGTGGGTCGAAGAGCGCGAGACCACGGCGGGCACCAAAGAAGGTGGGATCGAAGAAGCCGCCACCCGAGCGCTCGATCTTTTCCTCGAGCGTCCGCGGGAAGGGCCACCTCGCCCCCGCGATGGGGTGCTCAAGGTCACCGCGCACGAACTCGGAGACGAATACCGTCTTCGGCGAGAGGATCATCTGCCCGAGCTGTCCGGCGCGCCCCGTATAGGTGCGAAGGTAGTCGTCCGCCGTCATGCCGGTGATCTGCAGACGATTGAATGCATCGATCGTGATGTTGCGCGCAGCCGCGGGGTTGTCGATAGTCCGCATGAGGCGCGTGTAAGCGGCGCGTTTTTCCGCCGCGCTCCCCGAGAGCGCGACAGTCCTGCCGGTCGGATCGTAGTTGTTGACTGGATCGCCCTTGCCGAAGATGTAGAGATTCGAGGAGTCGCCGTACCCCTCCGGGTCCGGCGTCAGGAAGGTACCGGTACTCGGGTCGTACCAGCGATCGCGCAAGAAACAGAGGCCGGTCGCGGGATCACGAAACGGTGCGGCCTTGAAGGGACAAATCAAGAGCTGCTCGGTGATACTCGGACCACGGGTCGCGACCTGCGCGGCGGCACGTTGATGCGCCTGACGCTGCTGGAAGGCGCGCCGCGTTTCCGGTGTCATACGCACCGCCATCCGCAGCGCTGCCGGATCGTGTGTCTCTTCCCCGGCAACGAGTGCGCCGACGCCGCCGACGATGCGGAGTTCCACGCGCGGTGTTGCGACATCCTCGCGTATCGTGGAGACGTTCACGATCTGCTGTGCGAACGCAGCCACCTCGTAGGTTTTGCGACCGATCACGACTCCGGTGTCGTCCTTCACGGTCGCCTCGAACGTCACGGGTTTGCCCGCGACTTCGGCAACGAGGAGATCACTGTGTGCGGTCAGTGTGCGCAGGCGATGGAACGCAGCCGCTTCGTCGAGCGCAGCGTATGTTCGTCCCTCATCGAAGGTCGTACCGCCGTCCGTCGAGGATTGAATGCGCGCGGCAATGGCGACCGTGCCGGAGCAGACGAGTCGCATCGTCCCCACTGCGCCCACCTCCACCAGGACGTCTTCTTCGACGTGGGGTCGTCCGCCGCGCGGCACCGTGTAGGTCGCGCGCAGGGTACCGCCCTTGGGATCGTTTGGAATCGCATAGATGGTTTCGCAGGCCACGTCCTGCTGTCCGTCGTTTCGCAGCGCGAGGGTGGTCGAGTAGATGCGGCCTTTGACCTGGGCGGTGACAACCGGAACGATGTACGCGGGCGAGTCCGCGATGAGACGCGTTGCGCTCAACGCGCCGAGCAGCACCGCGATGACACGAATCACGTGGTTTTTTCTTCTTTGTTGAGCATGCGCGCCCTTCAGAGGAGTGATGGAACGCGGTGAATCCACACCCTTCTTCCTGCACGAATGGGCGGGTCCGGCAGGGCCCCAATCAGGGCAGCGTCACCTTCGCCCCGTTATCCTTGATCGACGCTTCCCGCACGCGATCGGCGCGGACGCGCGCGGAGATCGTCGCCTTCGTGCCGGCCGGCGGCGCGGCAGTCTGCGCGGTGAGTGTGGCGCTCTTGCCGGCGCGCAGAAGTGGCAGCGTGCAGAGAGCACGCTTGCACTTCCAACCTTTTCCCGAAGCCGCGATTGCCAGGTGGCTCGCTTCGTTCAGCACGACCATCACGTCGCGCGCATCGTCCGGCCCGGCGTTGCGCACTTCGACCTTCACCTGATTCGCCTCGGCGCGTGCGGTGAGCGAAAGCTCCGCGTTCGTCTTGCTCGAGACGACCGACACGCTCTTGTGATTCAAGTTGTTTTCCGGGTTCGCGTCTTCCGTCGTCGACTCCACCGAGCCGCTGATGCGGGGTGTCAACGCCGAATGCTGCGGCGTCGCGAACGTGACGTTGAATTCCGCCTCCGCGTCGGCCGCGAGCGACGGCGTCGTGCACGACAGCACGTATCCGAACTGCGGGCCCTGCTCGCACGTCCAGCCCTGCGGCGCGCTGAGGTCGTTCATGAACGTCAGCGTGTTCACACCGACCTTCACCTTCACGTCCTTCGCCTCGGCCGGCCCGTGATTCTGCACGCGCACGGCGACACGGAACAGTTCGTCCGTGGTCAGGACGTCCTTCGCCGGAGCGACGGACGTGACCTCGAGATCTGCGAGGAGGAGCAGGGCGGCCAGCATGGTCAACGCATCAGTTTCCGGAACTTCGGATCCAACGCGTCGATCAACCCGTCGCCGAGGAAATTCAATCCCATCACCGCGAGCATGATTGCGGCACCTGGGAAAATCGCGAGGTGATTGGCCAGCCCGAGGTAACGGCGGCCCGCGGTGAGCATCGCGCCCCAGGACGGCGTCGGCGGCTGCACGCCCAGACCGAGAAACGACAGCGCCGCCTCGGACAGGATCACGCCGCCGAGACCCAGCGTGGCCATGACGATCACCGGATTGATGATGTTCGGCAGCACGTGCAGGATGATCACCCGCGGCGACTTCGCGCCCATCGCTTTCGCCGCGGTCACGTACTCCATCTCCCGCACTTTCAAGACCTGCCCGCGCACGAGACGCGCGTAGCCGACCCAGGCCGTGATCACCAGCGCGAGGATGACGTTGTTCAGACTCGGCCCGAGCACGGCGACCAACGCGATCGCGAGGAGGATGCCGGGGAAAGACAGGAGGATGTCGCAGATGCGCATCACGATTACGTCCGCGGCGCCGCCGAAGTAGCCGGCGATCGCACCGAGCGTCACGCCGATCAACGCCGCGAGGATCACCACGGAGAAACCGACGCGCAACGACACGCGCGCGCCGAAGAAAATGCGGGAGAGCACGTCGCGTCCGAGATCGTCGAGACCGAGCGGATGTTCCTTCGACGGAGCCTCGAGACGCCGGCCCGTGTTCTGTTCGTTCGGATCGTGCGGCGCGAGCAGCGGCGCGGCGATGGCCGCGATGATCAGCACCAGCGTGAGGAGCAGGCCGGAGGTGAAGGCGAAGTTCCTGAGCAGACTTTTCACTGCAGTTTGATCCTTGGGTCGACCACGCCATAAAGCAGGTCCGACACAAAATTCACGAGGATGTACGTCAGCGCGATCACGAGGATCGACGCCTGCACCTGGGGGTAGTCGCGCGTGGTAATCGACTGGATCAGCAGGCGCCCCAGTCCGGGCCACGAGAAGATTTGCTCGGTGATGATCGCGCCTGTCAGCAGCGATCCGAATTGTAGCGCGAGGATCGTGATGACCGGGATGAGCGCGTTCTTCAGCGCGTGCCGGAAGATCGCTTTCCCGCGCGTCACGCCTTTCGCGATCGCCGTCGTCACGTAGAGCTGGCTCAGTTCGTCCGCGAGGCTGACGCGGATCATGCGCGTGAGGATCGCCGCGAGCGCGAGTCCCATCGTCACCGACGGAAGCACGAGCGACTTCAGACCGTCTTCGCGTCCCGACACCGGGAACCACTGGCGATTGATCGCGAACGCGATGATCAGCAGCGGTCCGAACCAGAAGCTCGGCATCGACACGCCGATCAGCGCGAAAAAGCGCGCGACGTTGTCGATCCACGAGTTGCGATAGATCGCGGAGATGATGCCGAGAGGGAACGCGACCAGCAACGCCACGAACATCGCGCCGAACGCGAGCTGCATCGTCGCCGGATAGCGCGCCGCGATCTCCTTCGCGACGCTCTCGTTCGTACGGAACGAGCGGCCGAGATCGCCGCGCGCGAGATTGCCGATGTACGTGACGTACTGCTTCCACAGCGGCTGATCGAGTCCGAGGGCCTTGCGCACGTTTGCAACGTCCTCCGGACGCGCGCCTTCGCCCGCGATCTGCATCGCCGGATCGCCCGGGATCAGATGGATCAGCGAGAAGATGAGCGTCAGGATCCCGAGGGTGATCGGGATCATCTGAAGGACGCGCCGGATGATGTACTGCGTCATAGGCCAGCTGTACTGCCTCGTCCGCTCACTGCAACAATTCCGCCGATCACGTAGTGCTCTCCTGCTTCCCCGTAATGTTCCAGCCGCGGATCTTCACCACCGGAGCGAGCGTGCCGCCGAACATGTTGTACCAGGTCCCCACGCTGCGGCGCTCGCGCGACAACGACTCGATGTTGGAGAATGCCTCGACCATCGACTGCGTCCAGCGCAGGTTCGGCAGACGTGCGGCGACGTTGCCGTCGCGGATGAGGAACGTGCCGTCGCGCGTGGTGCCGGTCATGAGCGCGGTCTTCGGCTCGAGCAGGCCGTTCACGTAGTTGAAGCGCGTGATCCAGATGCCGAGCTTCGTCGACGCGATCATCTCCTCGCGCGTCGCGTCGCCGCCGGCCATCGAGAGATGAAACGCTGCGCCGTGCTCTGGCGAGCCGAGGTGCCATGCCGACGCCGTCGGCTCGAGGCCGAGGCGGTCCGCCCACGCCTTGTCCAGCGTGGGCGTGCGGATCACGCCGTTCTCGACGAGCGCGACCACGCGCTTCGGCATGCCCTCGATGTCGAACGGGAACGGCAGGAACGACGGATCGAGCGCGTCGTCGAGCAGCGTGAAGTTCTCGCCGAGGATCTGCTTGCCGAGGTTGCCGACGAAAAACGACGAGCCGTCCTCGAACGACTGGCCGGTGAACGCGATCATGTTCATCCAGTCGAACACTTCAGCGAAACAGGGCGGCTCGAGGATCACGTCGTAAACGCCGGGATCGAGGTCCTCGATGTGCTCCTCCGCGAGCGTCGCCTTCAGCGTCGCCTCCGCGCCGAGGTCCGCGATGTCCACGCGCGCGGCGGTGCGCTCGCGTCGAGTGGCGTAACCGGAGCCGGACGAAGCGATCGCGATCACCGTTGCGTCCGCGTCGGTCATGCGCGTGAAACGGCGCACTCCGTGCGTATTGCCGCACGCGACCGAGGCCGAACCGGTGCCATATGCGCCCGCGAACTGCATCTTCGCGTGGTGGTCGAACATCTCCCGCAGCGCGAGCGCTTTCTCCATCGGCGCGATGGCGGCGGTGGCGTCATCGAAGGCATCGACCGCGGGAACGGGCTCGTTGGCGGAATAGAGACCGCGGAACCCCTGCACGGGATTCGAATGCTTCGCCGCCTCGCGCGCGAGCGACGCCGTGCGCGCGATCTCCTCGTCGTCGAAGCCGGTCGTCGTGGCGACGCCCATCGCGCCGTTGAGGATCACGCGCAGCGTCAGCGACGCGCTTTCCTCGGCCATGTTCTGGATGATCTGCGAGTTCGCGAAGCGGGTGATGTTGTGATCGACGGAGACGAATGCGGCGTCCGCCTCGTCCGTCCGCGCGGCATTCAGGGCGCGCTCGAGGATCTCGTACGACTCGCGTTCGTCCCGCATGCGTCAGCCCATCTCCACATTGCGAAACCGCGCCGCCGGTGCGCCGTGCGCGACGCGCATGGTCTGCATCGGATCGCCCTTGCCGCAGTTCGGGAGTCCCCAGATCTGCCACGACTCCCGATCGCCGATCGCGTCGCACGAGCGCCAGAAGCCGGGCGTGTCGCCGGTGTACAGCGGATTGCGCAGCATTCGTCCGAGGCGGCCGTTCTCGATCTCCCACGCCACCTCGCAGCCGAACTGGAAGTTGAGGCGGAGGTCGTCGATCGACCACGACTTGTTCGTCTCGACGAAGATGCCGCGTTGCGTGTCGGCGATCATGTCGGCGAGCGGTGTGTCGCCGGGCTCGAGGTTGATGTTGGTCATGCGAATGATCGGGATGCGCGCCGCGGTCTCCGCGCGCACCGTGCCGTTCGATGTGCGGCCGAGCGTCGGTGCTGTGTCGCGGCCGGTCAGGTAGTCGACGAAGATGCCGTCCTTCACCAGATGGAAGCGTTGCGCGGGGACGCCGTCGTCGTCGAATGCGAACGAGCCGAGGGCGCCGGGGATCGTGGCGTCGGCGACCAGGTTCACGATCGGCGAGCCGTAGCGGAACGTGCCGAGCATCGACGGCTGGAGGAACGAGCCGCCTGCGAGTGAGATCTCCAGCCCCATCGCGCGATCGAGCTCCGTCGGATGTCCGCACGATTCGTGGACCTGCAGCGCGAGCTGTGCGGAGCCGACGATCAGATCGAAGCGTCCCGCGGGCGCTTTCGGCGCGGAGAGGAGCGCGAGCGCCTCGTCGCGAATCTGCAATGCCTTCGCATGCATGTCCAGCCGCTCGATGAACTCCCACCCCTCGGACTGAAAGTCGCCGCCGAACGGATTGGGGTAGGTGCGCCGCTGAAACTCGCCCGCGTCGATGGCAACGGCTTCGATGCCGCCACCCATTTGCGTAGACGTTTGTTCAATGTAGCTGCCGGTGGTCGAGGCGAAGACTTTTTGCTGGCGATAGCAGGAGATCTCGCCCGCGGCCTGGTGGATGCGCGGATCGCCGCGCATCGGCTCGGTCGCGCTCATGAGGTGCTCGAGCTTCTTCTCCATGGGCACGGACCACGGATCGATGCGGTACTCCGACTCCCACGTCGCGACGTGAGGCTCGACGTCGCTGAGGACGACTTCCTGGGTCGAGGCGATGTTGCTCGCTGCGGCGACCTCCAGCGCGCGCTTCGCCGCGCGGCGGATCGAGGCCTCGCTGATGTCGCTCGACGCCGCGAATCCCCACCCGTTCCCGACGAGCACGCGCACGCCCACGGCGCGGTCGACGGTGGAGGAGAGGTGATCGACCTCGCCATTGCGCACTTTCACATGCTGCTGATGCGTGGCCGTGTACCGAAGGTCGGCGTACCGGAGAGAAGGATTGGCGAGGGACGAGAGAACGTCCTCGAGCTGCGCGCGCTCGGGTTTCACAGGGACGGGATTCTATAGGAACGCCGGCGTCCCGCCGTCCGCCCGGAGCGAGGACGCTCCCTGTTCAGCCGGCGCGACGCCGGCGTTCCATAGAATGTCGGCGTGAAACGTCTTCTCGCAATCGTCCTTTTCTCTTTCGCGGCGTATGCGCAATGGAGCGAAATTGCGCCGGGCGTGGATTACCAACACATCGTCCGCGACACGATCGACGTCCACGTCACGCGAATCGACATGAGGCATCCAAACACAATCGTGATCGCGACGGACCGAACCGAGCGCGGGCTCACCGTCAGCGAGCTCGCGAAGAAGACGAAGGCGATCGCGGCGATCAACGGCGATTACTTCGATCCACAACAGAATCCGATCGGCAAATCGGTTGGTGCGTGTGGATTGTGGTGGAAGGGCTCGAGCGTGCAGCGGAACCAGGGACTGGTGGGAGTCGGACGCGGGCGTGCGGAGATCCAGCGCAATACGCAGAAAACGAAGTGGTGGATGCGCGGCGCGGTCTCCGGTTGGCCGATGCTCGTCGAGAATTGCGAGGTGATCCACGATTTGCCGGGGAGCGACACCTTCACGCGCGCGCCGCATCCGCGCACGGCGGTCGGCAAATCGCGCGACGGCCGGATGCTCTACTTCGTCGTCGCGGATGGCCGACGAACCGGTGTGCCGGGAATGACCCTGCCCGAACTAGCGGAGTTTCTCGTGAACGAGCTCGGAGTCTGCGAGGCGATGAACCTCGACGGCGGCGGCTCGAGCGCGATGTGGATCGGCGACAAGATCGTCAATCGTCCCAGCGATACAACGGGGGAGCGGAAGGTCGGGAACCATCTCGCGGTCGTGGCCGCGGCGGATTACAGTGGCTGCCCGAGGAAATCGAAACGATGAGAGTGCTGGTGACGGGGGGCGCGGGGTTCATCGGCTCGCACGTGGTGGACGCGTACGTCGAGCGCGGACACGAAGTGACGATCCTCGACGACTTGTCGAGCGGGCAGCCCGAGAACCTGAATCCCAAGGCCGACTTCATCGTCGCGGACTTGCGGGAAGCGGACACGATCGACGACCTGCGCGGACGCGGGTTCGACCTCGTCAATCATCACGCCGCGCAGATCGACGTACGCGTCTCCGTGGCCGATCCCGCGGCGGACGCGGAAATGAACATCATCGCGACGCTGCGGTTGTTCGGCGCGATGATCGAAGACGGCGTGCGCAAGATCGTCTTCGCCTCCAGCGGCGGCGCGGCGTACGGCGAGCCGCAATACGCGCCGCAGGACGAACAGCATCCCCTGAACCCGATTTCTCCTTACGGCTGCGCGAAGCTGGCCATCGATCAATACCTCGGATTCTTCCGCAGCGTCCACGGCATCAAGGCCGTGTCGCTGCGCTACGCGAACGTCTACGGCCCTCGCCAGAGAAAAGACGGCGAGGCCGGCGTCGTGGCGATCTTCGCCGGCGCCCTCCTCGCCGGACAGAAGGCGTGGATCAACGGCTCAGGCGAGCAGACGCGCGACTACGTGTTCGTCGACGACGTCGTCCGCGCGAACATGGCCGCCTCGGAGCTCGATCTCGACGGCATCTACAACGTCGGCACCGGCATCGAGACCTCGGTCAACGATCTCTATTCGGCGATCGCGAAGGCCGTGGGCATCGACGCGCGGGCGGAGCACGTCCCCGCGAAAGCGGGCGAGCAGATGCGCAGCGTGCTCGATGGAACGCGACTTCGCAAAGCGGCGGGTCTGCCGGAGCCGGTCGCACTCACCGAAGGGCTGCCGCGGACCGTGGCGTGGCTGCGCGCGCCTCGGTGAACGTCCGGAGCGCCGGCGACAGCACTTTGTGCGGAAGCTCCACGCGCGTCGCGTATTCGCGGATGTAGCGCTGTACTGCGCGCGAGACGCGGTTGTTCGCGAAGAACGTTCGCTGGAACGCCTCCTCCGGCGTCGCGCGGTGGAAGTAGATCGCTCCATACGCGACGGCGTATTCGAAGAGATCGATGAACGGCGAAGCGGCGGGCCTGAAACGTTCCCACCCAACGACGCCGATCGCGCCGGTTGCATCGTGGAGCACATTGTGCGGTGAGAAGCTTCCGTGCATCGCGGAGTGCGGAACCGCAACGCCGTTCACGATGGTCATCGCGGTCGTGCGCGTCGCGTCGTGAAATGCGGCCAGCCAACGCGCGGCGGCGTCGAAATGTGCATCGACGCGGCGCCACGGCGCGAGCGACGAGCGCATCTCCACCGATGCCGGACGTCCGGGCAACATACTCATGACGAGCAACTCGCCGCGCCGCGATTCGTGAAAGCGCAGGACGCGCGGAAGCGTCGACTGCAGCGCGGGCGGTAGAAACGCGCGCATCTGTTCGAGCGTTTGCGCCTCGAGGCGCGCGAACGGAGCCTTCGCTACGACCGAAGGCTCAGCGGCGCCCTCCTCGAAGAAGAATCCAAGCACGCGACCCGCTTCGCGCACGTAGACCGCAGTGGCGCTCGGGACGGTGCCGGGGACCTCCTCGAGCAATGAGAGAAGCGGCTCGATGCCCTCCGTGCTCGCCGTGCGATGCAGACGCGGGTGCCCGAGGACGCGTCGCCCGTAGAGCGTGTTCGCGAACCAGCGGCGCGCGAGCGGCGCATCGAGCGGCACGAGGAAACGATCGAGCTCGCCGTACATTGCATTGGAACGAATGCAACAGCTGTGCGGACCGGGATGTGCTAATGGTTCAGTCGATGGACAACGAGCAGATGATCCGGGGGCAGATCGTCGCCCGCGGCGTGCGCGATCCGCGGGTGGTCGAGGCGTTCCGCCGGACGCCGCGCGAGTGGTTCGTGCCGCCGCACCTCCGCCCATCGGCGTACGACGACACACCGCTGCCGCTGGTGCACGGCCAGACGATCTCGCAGCCGTTCATCGTCGCGTTCATGACCGAGATGCTGCACCTCGAAGGACACGAGAAGGTCCTGGAGATCGGCACGGGCTCCGGCTATCAGACCGCGATCCTCGCGCGGCTCGCGCGCATCGTCTACAGCGCCGAGGTCGAGCCGGAGCTCGCGGTGTCGGTGCGGGAACGGCTCGCGAGTCTCGGGATCACGAACGTCGTGCTGCGCGTGGGAAACGGCGTGGAGGTGTTCCGCGAAGAAGCGCCGTTCGACGCGATCCTCTCCGCGGCCGCGCCCGAATCGCTGCCGTCCGATCTGGTCGATCAACTCGCGGACCGCGGCCGCTGCATCATTCCGGTGGGGGAGACAGAATCACAGCACCTGTGGTTGATCGAACGTCGCGGCGGCGCGGTGGAGAGGAGGAGATTGGAGGCGGTGAGGTTTGTGCCGATGAGGGAGAGGGCTTAACGGGTTGGCGGCTGGCAGTTGGCGGTTGGCGGGAGAAACGAAGCCGGGCTCTCCCGCCAACCGCCAACTCCCTTGCACTGGCGCAACCCCGGCACGAGAAAAGTACAGCTCACAGTGCGCAGTGAGCGCAGCATTACGGATGCGTAGCCCATATCGCGAGGTCCTCGAGAATCTGGCGAAACTGGGGCGTGTGCTTCTTCGAAGCTGGCGGGTGACTTCACGGACAGCACGGAGAAACGTTAGTCGACGAAGATCGGACACTCGCACGTGGCGTTTCGCGGCCACTGCACGTGTTGCCCATCGGTGAATCGCGGTATGCGTGCGGAGGACAAGCAACTCGGCTTCGTCGAAGAATGCGAGAAGTGCGGTGGCTTCTTCGCGGATAGCTCACGCTATCCGTCGGTCATCGTCATAAGGGGCCAACTCCGTAGTGGCGGTTGGCGGGGGAGAAACGAAGCCGGGCTCTCCCGCCAACTGCCAACCGTCAACCGCCAACTCCGTAGTAATGACACCTGCTCGTGCAAGTCTCCTCGATCGTGATCCGACACAGCATCGGCAGCTCTCCGGCGAGCTGCTTCCACAGCCAGATCGCGAGGACCTCGGAGGTCGGGTTCTCGAGGCCTTCGATCTCGTTGAGGAGGTAGTGGTCGAGACGGTGAACGATCGGGTCGACCGCTTTCTTGAGGTCCGCGAAGTCCATCACCCAGCCGAGAACCGGATCGAGCGGACCGCGGACGGCCACTTCGCCGCGGAAGGAGTGTCCGTGGATGCGCCGGCACTTGTGCCCCTCGGGCACGTTCGGGAGAAAGTGTGCGGCCTCGAATCGAAAGTCTTTAACCAGCTCGACGTTGTGCGCCATCAGCGGGCACTAACGATATGCTACTGGCCATTGTTTTGCTCTCTGGAAGTGGAGTCATGACTCAATCCACCGCAACCGAAGCCGAGCGCACGCTCGGAACGATCATCAAAGACCTCACCGCGGACCTCTCGATGCTGTTCCGCAGCGAGATCGCGCTGCTGAAGCTCGAGCTGAAGGACGCAGCGACGAAGCTCGGAAGCGGCGCGGCGCTGGTCGCGGGCGCGCTCTTCCTCGCTCTCATCGGCCTGGCTTTTCTCTTCGTGACGATCACCCTCGGCATGATCGCGCTCGGCGCTCCGCCCTGGCTCTCGTCGCTCATCGTGACGGTCGTGCTGTTCGTGGCCGCCGCAGTGTTGGTGGTGCTCGGGAAGAAGAAGCTGCAGGCCGTGGACTTCGTTCCCAACGAGTCGATCGAGCACATCAAGACCGACATCAACGCGATCAAAGCCGACGTCGCGCGCATGAGGAGTCACTGAATGGCCGACGATCAGAAGACACACATCCAACGCGCGATCGTGCGCGCGCGCGACGGTGTGGGCGATCGCATCGACGAGCTTGACCAGCATCTACGGTCGAATTTCGATCCCAAGACGCTGGCTCGCACCTACGCACCGCACCTCATCGCCGGCGGCGCCGTCGTCGGCGTGATCGTCGGTTTCGGCCTCCCGAAGATCTTCCGCAGGCTCGTCACGTGGGGCGTGCCGATCGCGATCCTCGCGGTGACGATCAAGAAAGCGCGGGAGTCGCAGCAGTTGAATCCCTAGGAGGCTGCGCGGCAGAACGTAGCCTCGGAGGGACCGCACGTGCCCAAGGCTATGCCAACCAGCGCAGCCGGCCGTGCCGGCTAGCGCACGCGCACATACCTCGCTCCCGGCAGCGCGCGAATCCATCCTTCCAGCTCCAGTTGCAGCAGTGACTCCGCGACCAGCGCGGGCGTGCGTCCCACGCGCCTGGCGACGGTGTCGACGTGCGCTCCGTCGTCTTTCGACAGCACCGCGAGCACTTCCTTCAGCGGCGACTCGGGCTCGACTTCCTTCGTTTGCGTCGCGTGCAGGCCGCCGGGGAACTCTTCGAGCACGTCGTTCGCGTCGTGCACGAGCTTCGCGCCGTACTGCACGAGTCGATGCGTCCCCTCGGAGCCGGCGGAGAAGATCGAGCCCGGGACGGCGAAGACGTCGCGTCCCTGTTCCGCGGCCATGCGCGCGGTGATGAGCGATCCGCTGCGGCTCGTCGCCTCGACGATCACCGTTCCTCGCGCGAGGCCCGAGATCACGCGGTTGCGGATCGGGAAGTTCTCCGGCTTCGGCGGTGTGCCGGGCGGAAACTCGCTCACGATCAGTCCGTGCTCTTCGATGCGGCGGAAGAGCCGTCGGTTCGAGCTCGGGTAGATGATGTCGATGCCGGTGCCGAGCACCGCGATGGTCGCGCCGCCCGCGTCGAGCGCCGCGTGATGCGCGGCCGCGTCGATGCCGCGCGCGCCTCCGGAGACGATGACGATGCCCGCGCCGGCGATCTGTCGCGCGAGCGTTTCCGCGGCATTCACACCGTACGGCGACGCGCGGCGCGAGCCGACGATCGCGACCGACGGCCGCGCGAGCAACGAAGAATCGCCGCGAAAATGCAACGCGAGCGGCGGGTCGATGATCTCCCGCAGAAGCGTCGGATACGCTTCGTCGGCGAGCGTGATCACGCAATCGCGCAGCGCGGCGACGCGCGCGAGCGCGTCAACAGTTAACGGATTCCTGACTTGCTCCGCCTGTTCCAGGGTTACGCTCAAAAGCCCTTGGAGGAGAGAGAGCGATGCATTGCATGCGAGCGCGACTGGCTCGAAATACTCGAGCAGCAGACGGGTGCGATTCGGCGTGAGAAACGGCAGAAGAGACAGCGCGATCAGGCGATCGCGCGAGGTGTTCACGTTCATTCGTGTGCTGGTGTCGGGAGGCAGCGCGCACCGCTGTGCGGGACGGCGTGGTCGCCGGACGGTGGGAACGCCGGGAAGTATAATCGCGGGACTTTGCACAGCCAAGCAGGATAAGGAGATCGAATGAGGCGCGCGTTCACCTCCTCCCTCATCGTCGTGGCGTTGCTGCTGATCGCCATCGGTTGCGGGACCAGCGGCGACACCACGAAGGCCGAGACGCAGAGTCAGTTCGGCGTCCGGATGGCGAAAATGAATCTGTGGCGCGAGGCGATGTTCCGCTTCCGCCGCGCCGTCGAGATCGATCCCGACGACGCCCAGGCCCACAACAATCTCGCCGTCGCCCTCGAGGCCATCGGCGACTTCGACGGCGCCGCGAAGGAGTACCGCGAGGCGCTCCGCCTCAATCGATCCGATCAGCACATCCAGAAGAACTACAGCCGCTTCGTGGAGTTCACGCAGAAGGCCAAGAAGCGCGAAGCCGCGACGAATAAGACCGATACGACGGATACGACGAATACGACAGCAACTGCTGCTACGACGACTACGAATCCGCCCGAGGGGAGCTGGTGATGAAGCGTATTGCCGTAATCCTTGCACTTGCACTTCCGCTTGCCGCCGATCCGGGTGTGATGGAGGTCAAGCTCAAGCTGCCGGTCAAGCCGAAGCTGCAGATCACCGGCGACGAGAAGATCGCCGTCGCTCCGTTCGTCATCGCCACGCGGGGCGAGCGCCGCAGCGACCGCGCCGCGAAAGTCGACGTGCAAACGGAGTTCAACCGTTACCTCAAGAAGCAGCTCTCGAAGTCCACCAAACTGCGCCTCGTCGACGTGGGATCGACCCGCCTTCCCGGCACGGACATCCGCTCGCTCGAGGCCGCGCGCGACTACTGGAAAGAGATCGGCGCGCGCACCGGCGCGGACTTCATCGTCTCCGGCATCGTCGACTTCGACATCAACGACAAGTCGGGCTACAAGACCGAGGAGTACACCTCGCCGGCGGATGGCCGGACGTTCTATCGACAGGTGCTGGTCGAGTCGACCGGCTTCGTCTTCGACATCGACCTGGCCGTCTTCAACGCCGACACCGGCGAGATGGTGCTGGAAGAGAACTTCCGCGACTTCAAGGAATTCGACCAGCGCAACTACGACGAGATCCTCGGCCTCTTCGAGAACCTCCGGGCGCTCGAGACCCAGCTCGTCGGCATCTTCGTCGCCCAGGAGACGTCGGCGACGCGATACGTGTTCACAGACTAGTTGTCGGTTGACGGTTGGCGGTTGGCGGGAGACCGCCTCCCACCCCGGTTCTCCCGCCAACCGCCAACCGATAACCGACAACCGGAGGCATTCGTGAAGAGACTCGTCGTCCTCGTCGCCCTGCTCGTGCTCGCCACGCCGGCCTACCCGTTCGGCCAGAACAAGATCGTCTACGACACCTTCAAGTGGAACGTCTACCACTCGACGCACTTCGACGTGTACTTCTACGACGAAGAACGCGACTCGCTGCAGAGGGTCGTCGACGCGGCGGAGACCGCGTACCTCGATCTCTCCCAGAAGTTCAACTACCAGATCTCGAAAAAGATCCCGCTGATCTACTACGCCACGCACTCGGCGTTCGAGCAGACGAACGTCATCCTCAACTTCATCCCCGAGGGCGTCGGCGCGTTTGCGGAGCCGGCCCGCAATCGAATGGTGCTGCCGATCGACATGCCCGACGACGAGCTGCTCGAGCTGATCACGCACGAGCTCACGCACATCTTCGAGTACGAGATTCTTTTCCAGGGGAAGTTCGGCAAGAACATCACCGCCAATCCGCCGCAGTGGATGATGGAAGGCCTCGCGTCTTTCATGGCCCAGGACGAAGACTCGCGCGACCGCATGGTCCTGCGCGACGCCGTCGTCAACGATCGCATCCCGCGCGTGAGTCAGGGCGCGGGTGGCTACTTCGCGTACCGCTTCGGCCACAGCGTCTTCAAGTACATGGTCGAGACGTACGGCTGGGAAGGTCTGCGCGATTTCGTTTACGAATACCGCAACACCCTCGGCAACAGCATCGACCGCGCGCTCAAGCGCGCGTTCAATGTGACGCCCGAGGAGTTCGACACGCGCTTCCGGACCTGGCTGCGCAAGCAGTACCTTCCCGCGCTCGTCGCGAAGGGCGAGCCGCAGGAGTACGGCGACGTGTTCCGCATCAGCCCGGACAACTACAACAGTAACGAGATCTCCGCGGTGCCGTCGCCGTCCGGCGATCTCCTCGCGGCCTTCACGACCTACAAGGAAGACGTCGACGTCGTCCTGTTCAACATCCCCGAGCGCCGTCTTCTGAAGAACCTCACCTCGGGATACACGAGCGAGTACGAATACGCGATCGTGCAGTCGTTCACGACCGGCCCGGTGATGGGACGCGACGTCGCGTTCTCGCCGACCGGCGATCAGGTCGCTCTGTTCGTGAAGAAGGAGCGCGGGCGCAACCTGGTGCTCATCAATCCGCTCAGCGGCGCGCTCGATCGCTCGATCCCGATGACGGTCGAGCAGCAGCTCAATCCCGCGTACTCGCCGGACGGCAGGCGCATCGCGTTCTCCGCGATCAACGGCAATCAGTCCGACATCTTCATCTACGACCTCGACGCCAACACGATGACGAACCTCACCAGCGACGCGTTCTACGACGCCTCGCCGGTGTACTCGCCGGACGGGAAGTGGCTGATCTACTCGTCCGTCGGCGAGAAGTACGCGAAGCTCTATCGTCTCAATCTCGCAAATCCGACGGAGCGCTATCAGCTCACCAGCGGCGACTGGAACGACATCGACGCGTACTTCAGCCCCGACGGCAAGCGTCTCTTCTTCTCATCGGACAAGCAGACCGGCCGGAACATCGAGACCGCATCCGACATCCTCGAGAAAGCGGAGAACGCCGCTCGGACGGAGGGTGACACGCCAAAAGCGGATCCGACGAACTTCGCCGCGTTCAACATCTACTCCCTCGACCTCGAGACCGGCGACATCCTGCAGTACACCGACGTCATCGGCGGCTGCTTCTCCCCGGTCGTGTTCACGGGGACGAACAACAAGGAGCGGATGGTTTTCGCGTCGTACTACAAGGGTGGATGGCGTCTCTACTCGACGACGACCGACAAGCCGCTGCACGACGCCGAGAAGACGACGCTGCCGTCCGCGCCGATCCTCGCCGCGGATCGCTCGACGTACCGCTCGACCTCGGAGTTCTTCCTCGACGAGGACAAGATCGAGCGAACGGGCGGCTTCCGGCTGTTCATCGACGACATCAGCGTCGGCGCGGGCGTGAGCTCGGATCAGCTCCTGGTCTCGCGCTCGACGATCTTCATGAGCGACATGCTCGGCAACCGCCGCTTCATCGCGTCGCTCGACTCGGTGGACACGTTCTCGAATTTCGATTTCCTCTACCTCGACATGCGCCGGCGCACGAGCTGGGGCGCGCGACTGTTCGACAACCGCGCTTTCTTCAACACTTTCGACTTCGAAAGCGGCAGGTACAACCGTCGACAGATCTACCGCGAGACCGGTGCGATTGGCCTGGTGAGCTATCCATTCAGCCGCTATCACCGCATCGATGTCGGCGGGGGTTACATCTCCCGGCGGTACGCATTCCCCGATTTCCCCAACAGTACGGACAGGGACGGCGACGGCGACCTCGAGCTCGAGGAGCTGGAGTGGGCCAGCATCAAACAGAACTTCCCGCTCGCCAGCACGACGTTCAGCGGCGACAGCGCGGTGTGGAAGTTCTTCGGCCCGATATCGGGACGCCGTTATCAGGTGACGGCGTCGTACGCACCTGATCTCGACGAGGGCGGAACGCTGACCTCGGACATCAATCTCGACTGGCGCGAGTACAAGCAGATCAGCTCCCGCACGCTGCTCGCGGCGCGCCTGTATGCGGCGTACTCGCAAGGGAACTTCCCGAACTTCTATTACTTCGGCGGACTCAATACGGTGCGCGGCTACGACTTCCGCTCGATCGTCGGATCGCAGGCGGCGTTCGCGAATTTCGAGTTCCGCTTCCCGCTCATCGACGTGCTGGCGATGCCGTTCATGGTCGTGCAGCAGATGCGCGGCGTGATCTTCTTCGACATCGGCGCCGCGAAGTTCGAGGGTCAGCCGTTCGAGTTCACGAACGACGACAACCGCTTCGTCGACCCGAAGGCGTCGATCGGCTGGGGCCTGTCGTTCCGTTTCCTCGGCCTGCCGCTCAACTGGGATTTCGCGAAGCGGTTCGACGGCAAGGACACGGAGGGCGGGTTCCGGACGAGCTTCTGGATCGGAGAGACGTTTTAAGACCCTGAGGAGCGAAGCGAGGAACGGGTCAATGGAGCCCTCACGAGGACTGCGCCAGGCGCCGATCTCGTGAGGGCGCCGTAGATCCTTCGCTTCGCTCAGGATTACTTTTCCGCCGCCGATTCGCGATCGTCTCCCTCAGAAACTTCAACAACGCCTTCTCTTCCACAGACAGCCCGATGCGCACGACCGGCGAGCCGCGCCGCTGCTTGCGCAGCGTTTCCATCGGTTTTCCGTCCATGTACTCGTCGAGCAGGCGCGGGCAGATGTAGGAGCTGCGGCAGACCGCGGGGGTGTTGCCGAGTTGCTCGGCCGTAACGACGATCGCTTTGCGCATGCGGCGCTTGCGCTCGGCCTTGCTCGCGCCCTGGCCCTGCATCGCCAGCGCGATCGAGCAGAGCAGCGTTCCGGCCCACGTGCGAAAGTCTTTCGCGGTGAAGTCCTTTCCGATGATCGACTGGATGTAGTCGTTGACGTGGCGGTCTTTGATGTCGATGACGCGCCCGTTCTGCGTGAACTTGAAGAGCTCCGCGCCATTCGCTGTCTTCAGATGATTCACGACCGCGGCGACGTCGGCGTCGCGGATGGCGCGTTTGTGTTTCTTCTTCCATTTGCCGACGTAATCGAACAGCACCGCGTCGCCCTCGACCTTCACGTGCGAGCCGCGGATCGTCGAGAGGCCGTACGTCGACTCCGACTTCGCGCTCTTGTCGTTGCCGATGCGGAAGAAGCCCTGATCGATGAGGCGCACCATGGCCGCGAGCACGCGCTGGCGCTCGAGCTCCGCTCCGGCGAGATCCGCGCGCACGCGGCGGCGCAGCGACGACAGCGCCTCGCCGAACTCGACCACGCGCAGGAACTTCGCTTCCTCGCGTTGCGCGCGAAAGCGCGAGTGGTAGAGGTACTGCGTGCGTCCCTTCTTGTCGACGCCGACGGCCTGCAAGGGAGCCGTATCGCCGCGGGCGATGCGCACTTCCCTCCACGCGGGAGGGATGCGGAGCTTCCGGATCCGGGCGAGCACTCGTTCATCTTCGACTGCAGACCCATTCGGGAGACGGTAGGCGAACCCAGTCTCCTTCGTGCCCTCTCTCCGGATGCCGTGCAAGTCGAGGTACCACCGGCGTCGCACACCCTTGATCGGCATCTGGCGCGGCAAATAAGCGAGAATCCCGCCAAGCGCCAGCCGCCCACCAATGAGTCCGATACAGAAACGCATCTTCCTGCTGCTCACGATCGTCATCGGCCTGACGCGTTTTCTCGCGGTCGCGCGTTCCCTCAACGACTGGGACGAAGCGCTCTTCTCGCTCGGCGTCGCCGAGTACGACGTCAACCTTCACCATCCGCATCCGCCGGGCTATCCGCTATTCATCCTCGCGGCGAAGGCGGTGGCGTTCCTCGGTGTGAACGAGTTCCGCTCGCTGCAGGTGATCGTGCTGCTCGGCGCGTGTCTGCTCTTCCCCGCGCTGGTGATGTTCGCGCGCGAGTGCGGCTTCGACTTCGCGACCGCGGTGTGCGGAGCGCTGATCTTCGTGTTCCTTCCGAATGTCTGGATCTATGGCGGCACCGGGTTCAGCGACATTCCCGCGACGACGCTCGGCATCGCCGCCTGTTGGCTCCTTCTTGCCGGACGACGAGACGCGCGCGCGTATCTCCTCGGCGCGATCGTGCTCGGCATCGCCGCGGGCGTTCGCGTCCCGAACCTGCTCATCGGCGCGGTGCCGGCGATCGTGGCGACGATTCATCGCCTGCGCGCGCGTGACTTCCGCAACGTCGCTCTCGCCGTGCTCCTCGGCGGCGCGATCGCGGGCGGGAGTTACCTCGGCGCGGCGCTCGCGTCGGGGACGATCGATCAGTACCGCTTCATGCTCCGCGCGCAGAGCGAGTACGTGCGCACCGTCGACTCGTGGCGAAGTCCAACGCGCGCGCCGCTGCGCGATGTTGCGAAGGTCTTCTTCCTCTGGCCCATCCAGCAGCAACAGCAGATGGGCTGGCTCTCCGGCCTCGCGCTGATCGGCATCGTGGCCGCGCTCGTGCGGCGGCGCTGGTCGCTGCTCCTCCCACTCGCGGTGTTCGCACCGTTCATGGTTCTGGCGTGGCTGAACCTCGACATCGAGGCTGCGGGCCGCTACGCGATCGCGTATCTCGCCCTGCATGCGCTCTTCGCGGCGCACGCGCTGGAAGTCATCGGACGCAGGAAAGGCGTGCAGGCCGCGCTGGCGACTGCGGTCGTCATCGTCTTCGCAGTCTGGACGTGGCCGGCGTTGCGGCAGCAGCGAACGACCGACTCGCCGATCGCGGGCGCGTTCTCCTGGGTCGCGCGCAATGTGCCGAAGAGCGCGGCCGTGTACATTCACGGCGCGTTAGGACCGCACGGGCAGTACCTGCTGCGCGACCGCGAGAAGATGTTCTACGAAGACCCGCGCGAGATCTCGCGCATGCGTCCCGACACGTGGGTCGTGGAGCCGAGCATCATCGAAGGCGCGCACAACTTCGTCTGGCCTCGCAGCGCGCTCTGGAAGATCATCCGCCGCCGCAACTTCGAGGCGGCGGTGCTGCGCCTCTCCAGCCTGATCACGTTCGGCGACGGCTGGTACATGCAGGAGGGCGTGGGGACGGAGACGTTCCGATGGATGACGAAGGAAGCGCATGCGGTGCTTCCGGCGATGCCGAGACGGGGGAGGCTGTCGATTCACTTCTACGTTCCGGTGGACACGATTCAGCCGCCGCCGACGATCGAGGTGCGGGTGAACGACGCGGTGGTGGAGCGCTTCGTGGGGACGAAGGCTTTCATCGAGAAGTCCTGGACGATCGACTCGCGCAAGGACGCGCCGAATGAACTGACGATCGTGACGAGCGACGTCGTGGTGCCGGGCAACGGCGACACGCGCGAGCTCGGACTGCGGATCGACGCGATGTCATGGACGCCGGCTCGTTGACGCACGAAGCTCCGCCGCTCACGCAGCGCGAGACGCTCGTAGCGTGGGCCCTGGCGATCTTCGTCGCGCTCACGCGTTGGCCGGCGCTGTCGCAGACGTTGTGGGACTGGGACGAGGCGCTCTTCGCGCTCGCGCTGCGCGACTACGACGTGACCTTGCATCATCCGCATCCGCCCGGTTTTCCTTTGTTCGTTGGACTGGCGAAGCTGATTCCGGCGGATGCGTTTCACGCGCTGCAGACGATCACGTTCGTCTCTTCGCTGTTCGTCTTTCCCGCGATGTTCCTGCTCGCGCGTTCGCTGCGCGCGAGCGCGCCGGTGGCGATGGGCGCGGGGTTGTTACTGGCGTTCTTTCCGAACGTCTGGTTCTACGGCGGAACCGCGCTGTCCGACGTGCCGTCGATGGTGCTGGTCGTGACCGCGTGCGCGCTGCTGTTGCGCGGCCAGCTCCTCCTCGGTGCAATTGTCCTCGGCATCGCCGCCGGCTTTCGCCCGCAGAATCTGCTGATCGGGTTCGTGCCCTTCGTCGTTGCCTTCGTGCGGCATCGCCGCGCGGCGATTGGTGCGGCGCTGGTGACGGGTGTGATCGTCGTCGCGTGCTATGGATCCGCGGCGTGGCTCAGCGGCGGATGGGATGCGTATCGCGACACGCTCGCGAGACACGAGGAGTACATCCGCAACACGGACTCGTTCCTCGCGCCGCGGCATCCGGGCTTGATCCGCGTCGCGGATGATTTTTTCTTCCGACCCTATCGCGCGCCCGCGATCAACGCGATCATCGCGCTGCTCGCGCTCCTTGGAGTGCGGAGGCAACGCCTCCGCTTTGTCATCGCGATCTTCGGCCCGTTTTGTCTCTTCGCGTGGCTGTTCCTCGATTTCCACAGCGCGAGCCGTTTTTCGATCGCGTACATGCCGATGTTCGCGATGCTCGCCGCCGCGGGGATCCCGGAGCGCGGACGCGCGGCGGTGCTCGCGGTCCTCGTCGCTCTGATGATCGTCTGGACCTGGCCCGCGCTGCGGGTCGTGCACACGACGCCGTCGCCGCCCGTGGCAGCGATCGAATCGCTGCGCAACTTCCCGGGGACGATCTACGTCGACGAGCGGCTCGGCGCGCACGCGGAGTTGCTGCTCCCGAATCGCGCGCGCCGCACGGTGCGCATCGCGCCGCCGTTCGTCGAGGAGCCGGGTGCGGCGCTGGTGCGCGAAGGCGCCAGCATCGCGCCGAACGCGCGCAACTTCGCGCGCGATCGCGATCGCCTTTCGGCGATCGCGCGTCCACGCTATTTCGAAGTGTCGGTGGTGATGGGGAGACGGCCTACGGTCTGAACTCGATCGTCTGCGGGTACCACGTCTTCACGCGCTTGCCCGCTTTCATGGGCGAGGTGAAGCGCGCGGCCTTCATCGCGCGCTGCGCAGCCTCGTCGATGCCGAAGCGGCCGACGCCGCGCAGGACCTTCACCTGCGAGACCTCGCCGTTCTCGTCGATCAGGGCGCTGACGACGACCGTTGCCGAGATGCGTTGCTGCCGCGCGATCGGCGGATAGATCGCGGTGATCGCGCGGACAGGCCGAGGCATCACGTCGAGCGAGCCGACGTCGACGACGTCGCCTTCGCGGATGGTCGGCGTTGCCGGTGCGGGTGCGGGAGCGGTGATGGCCGGCGCGGGAGCCGCGGTCGCGGTGTTCTGCGTCTGCTGCACGGGAGCGGGGGCGGTCGCGGTTTCTTCCGTGCGAGCGTCGCGCAATTGCTGCGTGAGTTGCGCGGGCGTGAGCGACGCGCGCTCTTCGACCGGCGTGGGCGCCGGCGCGGACGGCGTGTGGACGACAGGCGCGTCCGGCGATTGCTGCTTCTTCAGCTTGTCCATGTAGTCGGACTGCAGCTTCATCATCTCGGCCTGCATCTTCGCGCGCACGGCGTCTTCGAATGCTTTCTTCTGGGCTTCCGGATCGGCCGTGCCGCTCGTCGAAGTTGCGGGCGCCGTGGACGTCGTGCTGCCTGCGGCGAGGATCGGCTCGGAGATCACGCGCTGCGGTGGTTGCGCGGGAGGCACCATCGCCGCCTTCGCCTGCGCGGGCGTGGGCTTCGCGGAGGTGCGGCCCATCAGCATCCATCCCCCGACACTCGCGGCCACAAGGACGACGCCCGCGGCGATCGCCAGCGGCAGTTTGCTCTTCTTCGCCGTCGCCTCGGGCGCCGTGAACATCGCGGGCAGCGGCGTCGGCTCGTGTGCTGCAGCCGCCGGTGCTGCCGGCTGCTCGAGGTACGGCGCGACGTTGAGCTTCGACTCTTTTTCGCGCTCGACGGCTTCGCTCTCCATCTCCTTCTTCAGCAGGTTGCTGAGGTAGAAGGCGAGATTGAACGTCGTGGCCGAGTACTTGCCGCCGTGTGCGAGCGCGGAGACGGCCTGCTTCATCTCGGCAATCGACGCGTACCGCATCGAAGGATCGAGGTTGAAGGACTTGTCGAGGATGACGCGAATGTCGTCGGGGACCGGTGCGCCCATCAGCGTCTTCGCCGCGCGCACCGCGGAGACGAACGCGCTCGCGGTGATCGCGTCGGGCGGTTCCTGCCCGGTGACGAGCAGGAAGAGAATCGCGCCCATCGAATAGACGTCCGCGCTCTTCTGAATCTGGCCCGGTGTGCGGATCTCGGGCGCGAAGTAGCGGCCGACGTCCGCGGCAACTTTCGGATCGACGAGCGACTCGATGATACCGCTGGCGAGCAGCTGGCCCCCGACGCGGATCTCGCCGTCGTCGCTGATCCAGATGAACTGCGGCAGCAGCGCGCCGTGCGAGAGACGGTTGCCCGAGCCGTCGCGCAACTCCGCCATGGTTGCGAGCGAGAGGGAGATCTTCTCGGCGATGACGATGGCCTGATCGATCGGCAGGGGATTCGGCTGCGTGTCCTTGCCGCCGCGTCCACGTTCGATGATGTGGCGCAACGAGCGCCCGCCCGCGTAGTCCCACGCAAGGAACGGCACGCCGTCGGCGACGCCCGCGACCTGATCGCGCGCGAACGACGTACCGGCGAGGCGCGACAGAGCCTGCGAGGCGTTGGCGATGCTCGACGCGAGCGCCGAGCGATTGCCGCCGACGATGCGTCGCAGGGCGACCGTCGGCCCGAGCTGGCCGCCGTCGATCCGCCCCGCGCGCCACAGATCCCCGAGCGAATCCTGCTCGAGTTTCTTGAAGAGGATGTACGGACCGAACTGCTCGTACGGCTTGTTGCGCGCAGCCATGCTGATGGACCCCCGGGAGTTGTTGTGGACCGCGGCAGGATACCACCGATTTTTGGAGCGTGGCTTTGCGACGTCGGTCGAGGCTGCTCGCCCGCTTACTTCTTTGCGGCGGCCCGTTTATCCCGAAAATACTGCCGCTGGTACTTCTCCACGTTGCGATTGTGCTCCTCGATGTTCGTCGAGAAGACGTGCGAGCCGTCGTTGCGCCCGACGAAATAGAGATACGGCGTCGTCGCAGGCGCGGCGGCGGCGCGCAGCGACGCGAGGCCGGGGTTCGCGATCGGGCCGGGCGGGAGGCCGGGCGTGCGATAGGTGTTGTACGGCGACGGCGTCATGAGGTCCGCGCGGCGGATGTTGCCGTTCCACTTTCCGGCGAGCTTCATCGCGTAGATCACCGTCGGATCCGCGCCGAGGAGCATGCGTTTGCGGACGCGGTTCACGTACACCGAAGCCACGATCGGCCGCTCCTGCGGCAGTTGCGCCTCGGTCTCCACGATCGACGCGAGCGTCACGGTCTGGTGCGGGTTGAATCCCGTCGTGATGAACGCCATCTCCTCTCCCCAGTGCTTGCGGAAGTTGGCGACCATGGCCTGCACGATCGTCGTGACGGGAGTGCCCGGATCGAACTTGTACGTGTCCGGGAAGAGATATCCCTCGAGCGAATCCGCCTCGGGCGAAATGTCGCGCACGAGATCGGGCTCGCCGGTGATCTTCTTCCACTCCTCCTCGGTGCCGAATCCCTCGGCCGCGAACAGTTTTCCGATCGCGAAGCGATCGAGTCCCTCGCGGATGGTGATGCTCGCGAGCACGACGTCGCCGCGAACGAGCTTGTCGATCACCTCGATCGCGGACAGCGGCTTGTCGAACTCGTACACGCCGGCCTTGAGCGAGTCGCGGCCGCGGAGGAACTTCATGTACACGAGCGGGATCCACTCGTCGCGCACCACGCCTTCTTTCTGGAGCTGCTGGAGGATCGCGGCGGTGCGAAGGCCGCGCCGCACTTCGACGCGCTTCTTCGGCTCGGGGAAGCCCTTGTACGGCTCGCGCACGGCGCGCCAGAAGAACCAGCCCGCGCCGATGGCGAGCAGCACGCCGAAGACGGCAATCGTCATCAGCGACTGCAGCACCTTGCGGCAGCCGCGTTTCGAGGAGCGGCGTGCTATGGCGACCTCCGTCGTGCGGGGTCATCGAGATACGACTGCAGGATGACCGCGGCGGCGTGCATGTCGATGTCTTTCTGGGCCTCGCGGCGATTCTTCCCCGAGGCGCGTGAGGCTTCCATCGCTTCGACGGTGGAGAGCGCCTCGTCCCAGAGGTCGACCGGTTTGCAGGTTTTCTGCCGCAGCGCTTCGGCGAAGTCGCGGTACTTCTGATCGTTCGCCGAGGCGTGCGTGCGGCGCGGGATCCCGACGACAAAGCGCTCCACCGCGAGCTCGCTGCCGAGGTTCGCGAGCTTGGCGACGACGTCTCCCTCGTTGCGCATCACCGAGTGCGGCGTGGCCAGGACGCCGGAGTCGCTGACGGCGATGCCGATGCGTTTGGAGCCCAGATCGATTCCGATGACCGACACGAGCGGGATCGTAGTCGACGAGTCGCCAAGTCGTCGAGTCGTCGAGTCTTCGGGCCGACTCCTCGACGACTCGGAGACTCGACGACTACAATCTCCTCTCCCATGAAGAACTTCAATCTCGACGCCATCCTCGAGGCGATGTTGAAGGTGTCGGATCGCGTGTCCGATCTCAACTTCTCCGTCGGCCGTCCGCCGCAGGTGGAAGTCGACGGGCAGCTCGTGCCGGTGAACTTCCCCGGGCTGCCGCGCCTCACGCCGTTCCAGACCGAGATGATCGCGATGCACATGCTGCGCGGCGATCGCGATCTGACGCGCACGCTGATGAGCAACGGCTCGGTCGACCTCAGCTACTCGATCCCGCAGAAGACGCGCTTCCGCGTGAACATCTTCGCGCAGCGCGGCACGTACGCGATCGTGCTGCGCGTCATCCCCGAGGGCGTGCCGTCGCTCGAGTCGCTGAAGATGCCGAAAGAGTTGTGGAACATCCCCAAGCTCAAGAACGGGATCGTCCTCGTCACTGGTCCGACCGGCTCCGGCAAGTCGACCACACTGGCGGCGCTCATCAACGAGATCAATCAGAACCACGCGTACCACATCATCACGATCGAGGACCCGGTCGAGTACATGCATCGGCATGTGAAGTCGACGGTGAATCAGCGCGAGGTAGGGTCGGACACGCGGACGTTCTCGCTCGCTTTGCGTGCCGCGTTGCGGCAGGCGCCGAAAGTGATCCTCATCGGCGAGATGCGCGACGTGGAGACGATCGAGATCGCGATGGAAGCGGCGGAGACGGGACATCTCGTGTTGTCGACGCTGCACACGATCGACGCGGCGAAGACGGTGGACCGCATCATCGGCGTCTTTCCGAAAGACCAGGAGCCGCAGATCCGCACGCGGCTCTCGCAGTCGTTCCGCTACGTCATCTCGCAGCGCCTGCTGCCGAAGATCGGCGGCGGCCGCATCGCCGCGCTGGAGGTCCTGAAGTCGACGATGCGCACGCGCGACTACATCGTGAAGGGGGAGAGCGAGGGCCGCTCGCTCTCCGACGCGATGCACGACGGTTCGGTCGACGGCATGCAGACCTTCGACGACGAGATCGAGAAGATGTGGCAGAACGGCGTGATCAGCAAGGAAACGGCGCTCGCGTACGCAACGAATCCCACGAACCTCGCGCTGAGGCTGACCCAGGAGCCCGAGGGCGTGACGCGCGAGGCCGACGGCGACATGATGTCGATGCTGGAGTGAGAGGCCAGGGAACCGAATGATCCGAATCACCTGCACCAACTGCCAGAAGCCGCTCTCGCTCGACGAGACCAAGTTGCCGCCGCGCGAGGTGTCGTTTCCGTGTCCGGCTTGCCAGACGAAGATCAGGGTCGATGGCAAGGCGCTGAACACCGCGGCGACCGCGGCGCCTGCTCCTCCGGTGCGCGTTGACGACGATGACGACGAGCACGCGAACGAGTTCGGGGAGAAGGCGATCATCGTCGGCGTCGACGACCCCGCGCTGCGCATGGCAGCGAAGCTCATCGGCTTCCTGCCGGTGTTCTTCACCGAGCCGGCAAAGGCGCGCGAGTTCTACATGCAGGAGTTCCCGCAAGTCGTCTTCATCCATCCCGGGCAGATGACGCCGCCGCCGCTGGATGCGATGAGTCCGATCATTTCGCTTCTGCCCGCGGACCGGCGCAAGTCGTTCTTCGTGCTCGTTGCGGACAACCTGCGCACACTCGACGGCAACGCGGCATTTCTCTACGGAGTGAACCTCGTGCTGTCCGGCAAAGACCTGCCGCAGTTCCCCGACATCTATCGCGAGGCCCACAACGCGCACCAGCGGCTGTACGCGAGCATGAACGCGGTGGTGCGCGAGCGACAACAGGCGTAGGCGTCGACGCGGCAACGGCGACAAAAAAACGGGCGCCCGAAGGCGCCCGTCTCTCGTGGAGCGATCTCGTTTCGTCGAACGAGTAGGACGTTCGTTACTGTTTCTGGATGCCTTGCGGGAAGACGACGAAGCTGCCGTTCGAAATGATGATGTCGCAGTCGAAATCGCCGGTCTCGATCGGCGCAGTTGCGCTGGTGCCGTCGTTGTTGTCCGTCTTGTCGGCGCCGAGCGATTCGATCGAGTAGTTCCGGTTGTCGTAACCGACCTCGAACCTGCTGTTCCAGCCGTCATACTCCGGGAACTTCTTGATGTACGTCGGCACGAGCATGCTCGCGAGAATCGTGACATCGAGAGTCGGATCCGGCCAAGAGATCGTCGCACCGGCGGCGGCGTAGCCGTTGGTGTCGGTGGCGCGAGCTTCCCATGCTGTTGCGATGGACCGCATGTCTGCCATGGAGCGCTTCTGACGTGCGCGCTGAAGCGCGGTCAGTAGGTTCGGAATGGCGATAGCGGCCAGAATGCCGATGATCGCGACGACGATCAGCAGCTCGATCAGGGTAAAACCTTTTTGTTTCCTGTTCATTCAGGCCCTCCTTACGGAGGTTCTCAGGGCAAGCCAAATGCCACGGGGGAACTGCGTATTTTCAAGGACTTAGGGTCGATCGTGACGGTGCTGTGACACAAACTGGCGAGTTGCGGTGACAAATGTTGTCACTCGAACGCCCACGCCTTCACGACGTTTCGCAGGTACTTCACTCCCTCCTGAAACGCGCCGATCGTGATCGCCTCGTCTTCGTGGTGGATGGTGATGGACTGGTAGTACGTCACCGGAAACGGCGAAATGCCATAGGCGGCGATACCGCGCGTGCGCAGGAAACGCGCGTCACTCGCGGAGCGATAGAGCACCTGCACCCCTGCCTGGACTTTGTATCGCTCGCGCGCCTCGGCGGCGAGGAGGTTGAACAGGCGCGTGTCGTACGACGCCAGCGGCACCGGCCCTTCCTTCCAGACGACCTGCACGCGCGCACCTACTGGCGCGACGACGCTTTCCAGCCACGCGACCCGCCGGTCGGGATCTTCGTCCGGAAGGTTGAGCAGCGTCACCGACATTTGCCACTGTTCGCCCGCGCGCTCCGGCGGGCCGGTGATCAGGTTGTTCTGCACGAGCGAGCGGTACGGCGGCGGCAACCGGTAGAACTGGCCGTTTCGGATCGTGGCGTCGATGTCCGCGAGGAGTCCCCGAAACGCAATGCGAGTCGGCGCGAGCTGCGCGAAGTGTGTGCGCACCTCGGGCAGGACGCGATCGGGAAGGCGCGAGAAGATGAAGGGCTCGAGCGCGATCCGCGATTCCTTGAGCGTTTCGCGCGTCGGCGCCGTGACGACGGTCTGCACGTACTGCTTGCCGCCGATCTCGATGCCGAAATAGGTCATCTGCTCGCCCATGATCTCGGTGACGCCGCCCTCGGTGATGCCGTAGGCGACGCCTTCGAAGAGATCGGGGCGATTCGCGAGCAACCACTGCATGCCGAGGCGGCTGCCCTGTTCTTCCTCGGCCGTCGCGAGGAAGGCGATGTCGTGTGCTGGCTTGCGCCCGCTCTTCGCGATCTCCACGAACGCAGCGAGCTGGCAGACCGCCAGCCCTTTCATGTCCACAGTGCCGCGGCCGATGAGCTCATCGCCCCAGATGCGCGCCTCGAACGGCGGTGCACGCTTCCATCCTTCTCCCGGAGGGACGACGTCGATGTGATTGAAGAGCAGCAGCGCGCCGCCGGGCTGTTCTCCTTCGATGCGGGCGTAGACATTGAGCATCGACGGCGCGGACTCGATGAGCTCCGTGCGGATGCCATTGCGCTGGAGATAGGCCGCGATGTACCGCGCGGCCGCCGCAACGCCCTCGGGTTTCGAGCTGTCGATGCGCACGAGCTCCTGCAGCATCGTCACCTCGGGGGTCATCGTGACGGGCTCCGGAATGTAGCGCTTGTCGCTGCGAAGCGCTTTCGTCTCGATCCTCTCCCAGTACATGACTGTGAGAGTGACGGCGAGGACGAGAAGGATGACGACCGCCGCGACGATGCGCTCGTTGCGATGGCGCCTTCGTTTGCGTTCGCGCTCCGCCGGATCGTTCTCTATCGAGGGTAGTCCGCTCATGCGATTGCGACTCTACGCCGCGGCAGGAGTGCCGCGGCGAGAAGGAGAACCGCGGCAGCGATCGAAATCTTCGCGCCGTGCGCGGCGAGCGTGTTGCGGTAACGCATCTCCACGCGATGTCTGCCCGCGGGGATTTCGATTCCCTGGTAGCCGATGTTCGTCACGAGCGGCGTTACCGGCTTGCCGTCGATGGTGATGCGCCAGTACTTGTTCGTCGTCACGCTGATGACGAGAAAGCCCCTGCCGAAGCTCTCGACGTCGATGGTGGCGGTGTTCGCGGTCTCGCGCATGCCGCGCACGACGCCGCTCGCGGGGACGAACGTCGTCGGCGCGGTGACGAAGGCGGTGGCATCGCTGTAGCTGCCGTCGGTGAGCTTGCGGACGAAGTCGTGGCGATCCTTGATCGCGACCATCTGATCCGCGAAGTAGTACCGCGGGTGATAGCCGACGTCGATGAACTCGATGGCCTCGGCGCGCTTGAGGTTCTTCTTCACGCGCTTCCGCTCTTCGTCGAACGGTTTGTAGACGCCACGGTAGCGAACGTTCGACATCGCCACGAAAGGACGCCACCAATCCGTGCGGCCGGCGCGTTTCACCGCCCACACGGAGTCGATGAGATCGATCGTGGGGAGCAGCGCGGTCTTGTCGTAGTCGCGCTCGAGGACCATGGAGAGGTCCACGCCGGCGGGAGTCATCGGGAAAAGGCCGTTGCGCACGATCCAGTAGACGGCATCGCCCGAGGAGAAGTACTTCTTCGCCGTCTCTTCCTGACCGTACCAGTCGGCCTCGTGAAAGATGCGATACGAATGGCGGTCGCCCTGGAAATTGCGGTTCGCCAGCGGCGTGCCGGTGAAGAACGCCGACGGCATGCGCGGGTTGAGCTGATGAACGACCGGCCCGATATCGGCGATGACGAAGAGGAACATCAGCGCGAGCCAGAGCGGACGCTTGAAGTAACGCACGGACCAGAGCAGGCCGAAAAGGATCGCGCCGCGCGCGGCGGCGATGAGCCATCCGTCGCGCGACAGTTTGAGCATCCGCTCCGCCGAGCCGCCGGCCTTGAGTCCCCATACTTTCATGAACAGCGCGTCGTATAGCGGCGTGAAGGCGGCGATGGCCAGGACCGCGGCGACGATCGTCGTTGCGGCGATGAAGCCGAGGGCGGCATCGCGAATGGCATCGTCGCCGGCGAGCAGTCGATCGAAGAGCTGCGCCGCGAAGACGATCACCGCGAAGATCGCCAGGAGGACGAACTTCTCGGGATAACGGATTCCCGTCGCGATGCCGGCCTTGTAGAGCAGCCCGAGCACCGGCGTGTGTCCGCCGAGGGCGATGAGCAGCGAGCAGATGACGAGAAGGAGGACGAAGCGTCCGCCGCGCGGCTTCACGAAGAACGCGCCGACGGCAAGAGCGATGACGAGCAGTCCCGCGTAGAGGTTGAAGAGAAACGGCGATCCCATTCCGGGATACAGCCCGCCGCCCCAGTACCACATCACGCGATTGATCGAGATGTAGCCGAGGAAGTTCGGATAGATCACCTCTGCGAACTTCGCCCAGGGCATGCTCCACGCGCTGACGAGCGAGAAGTCGAACGGACGGGAGCGCGCCGATTCGCTGACGTGGTCGATCGCCGGCAGCATCTGCGCCGCACCGATCGCGATCGCCGACGCGGAGATCAGACCGATGAAGACGACGCGCGAGAGCATCTCCGGAATCGCGTACTTCCACGAGCGGCCCCACTCCTTCGCCGCGTACCAGCCGCGATAGAGCGCGTACATCCCGATGAGAAAGCCTGTCTGCGCCACCGTCGTCGGCTCCGCAACCAGGAACTGCAGGCCGAGGAACAGCGAGGCCAGCGCGAAGTCGCGCAGGTTCGGCGCCAGCAGAAAGCGCCGGACGAAGAGACACGTCAGCGGAATCCACGCGGCGCAGAAGAGGATCGGCAGCAGGTTGATGTACGAGAGATAGATCCCTCCGAGTCCGAACACGAGCGCGCCGAAGAACGCCGCTGGGATCCGAAGCTCCATCGAGCGCAGCAACGCGTACATGCCGAGGAGGCCGATGTAGATGTGCACGAGGACGAGCAGGCGAAAGCCGAGGTCGTAGCTCGGCAGCAGGATCAGCCACGTGAGCGGATAGAAGACCTCGTGCTCCGGATTTGCCGCCAGCGGCTGGCCGGCGGAGAAATGGCGGTTCCAGTACGGGAACTCACCATCCTGCACGATCTCGCGGAGGATCTGTTTGCTCGGGTAGTAGTAGCGCGTGAGATCACGCATGTAGAAGTTCGTCGACCCGACCAGGACGTCGAGGAACAACAGCGTGGCAAGGAGGGAGAGAATCGCGACGGCGATCCAGTCGTGGCGCCGAGGTTCGGTCACAGGGCGCGCATTGTAATGGCAACGAATCCGAGAGCCAGCAGAACGACGGCGGAAATCGCGGCGCCGATGGCGATGAGCGGGTTGCGATACCGCATCTCGACGACGTGACGCCCGGCGGTCGGAATGACCACGCCCTGGAATCCGACGTTGGTGGTCACGGGCTCGCGCTCGACGCCGTCGACGGTGATGCGCCAGTACTTGTGCGGCGTCACGCTCATCACCAGGAACGCGTTGCCCGCGGTCTCGACTTCGATGCGCGCAGTATTTGCGGTCTCGCGAACGCCGCGAACGACGCCGCGCGCGGGTTGGAACGGCGCCCGTTGGATGAATGCGGTTCCGACTGTCGTGCGAACTTTCGCGAGCTGCGCCGAAAAATCACCCTTGTCTCGAATCCGGAAGAGTCGCTCGGCGAAGTAGTAGCGCGGGTTGTCGCCGAGGGGGACGATGTGCACGGGTTGGACGGCGCGACGGTCGCCGTTCGCGCGGGCGAGCGCGCGTTGGGGATCGTCGTACTTCCCCAGGAAACGCGCGTTGGCCATCGCGCCGATGATCCCGGGCCAGTCCTCACGCCCGTGCGCGAGCCACCACGCGGTCTCGACGAAGTCGGTCGTCGGCTTCAGCTCGGTCATGTCGTAGTCCGCCTCCATCACCGTGCGAATGCCCCAGCGCGCGGGCATCATCGGACGGAGCGAGTTGCGGCTGATCCAGTAGAGATCGGGCCCGGTGGTGAAGGGCCGCACCTCGACATCGCGCATCTGCCATTCGATGACGTGCATTAGCCGCCATGCGTCGCGGTTTCCCGGCAACTGCCGCGCGAGGAGCGGCGGTTCGGTGAAGTACTCCGACGGCACTCGCGGCGTGACCTCGGGAAGGATGAGACCGAGGTCGAGAAGGACGAACAGCGTCGTCAGCGCGAGCCACGTGCGGCGGCGGGTGGTCGGAAAGTTGCGAAGCAGCAGAGCGAGCAGCGTGGCGAAGAGCGCCGCCACGATCCACCCCGATCGCGCGCGTGGGAGCATCTGTGCAAGCAGCTCCGGGCGTGGCTGCCACACGGCGATGAAGATCTTCGCGTGAATCGGCGTGAGAGCCACGATCGCGGCGAGGCCTGCGACGATCGCGACGCCGATCGCGACGCGCATCGCGATCCGGCGCGCGGCTTCGTCTCCGCCGAGGATGCGATCGAGCACGCGCGCGCCGAACACGGTCGCGGCGAAGATGCCCATGAGGAGGAATTTCTCCGGAAAGCGCACCGAGCGCGCGAATCCGGCGTCGTACATCCACTGCCAGAGCAGTGTGTGATTTCCTACCGCGAGCAGCCACGACGCCCCGAGCACCGCCGCCGTCAATCCCGCCCCTCGGGCGCGAAGAACGAATCCCGCGATGAGCATCGTCGCGACCAGCAGGCCGGGATAGATGCTGAGGTAGAACGGCGTCTTGCGCTCGCCGTGCAGTTTGCCGCCCCAGTAGAGATCCCCGCCGCCGTCGGGCGCATGGTGTCCCAGCACGTTGGGGAACACGATCTCCGCGACGCGCGCGAACGGCGCGCTCCAGGTCGTGACGGTTTCGAAGGTGAAGCCGTTCGCGCGAACGGAATCTCTCGCGTGATCGATGGACGGGAGGAGCGTCGCCGCGCCGATCGCGAATCCGGCGATCGAGATCATCGCGAGACGCAAGAGCGGTCGTACGCCGCGCTCGCGAATGCAGAGCGCGAGCGCGTACATCCCGAGCAGAAGTCCCGTCTGCCCGACGGTCGTTGGCTCGCCGACGAGCACCTGCAGGCCGAGGGACGCCGCGGCGAAGACGAAGTCGCGCGGCCTGCGATGCAGCAGGAAACGCCGCGTGAAGAGGCACGTCAGCGGCAGCCATGCGACCGCGAACAGAATCGGAAGAAGCGTGAAGCACGAAAGGACGATGCCGCCGATGGCGAACGACAGCCCGGCGAAGAATGCCGCCGCGGGCGAGGTGCGCATCGAGCGCAGGAGCGCGTACATCGTCCATCCCGCGATGTAGAGATGGATCAGCAGCAGCAGGCGGAATCCGAGGTCGTAGCTCGGCAGCAGGATCAGCCACGTGAGCGGATAGAAGACCTCGTGCTCGGGGTTCGCCGCCATCGGCTGTCCCGCGGCGAGCAGCGGGTTCCAGTACGGAAACTCGCCGCCGAGGACGATCTCGCGGAGGACGTGCTTCGCGGGGTAGTAGTAGTGCGCGAGGTCGCGGAGGTAGAGCGCGTGGTATCCGACGAGGACGTCGATGAAGAGCAGTGTGATCAGCGACGTGAGGATCGCCAGGGCCAGAGCATCGTCGCGGCGGGGGTTCGTCACGCGCGCTTCATCCTCGCGAGCAGTATGAGCGCGAGCAGTGTGGCGACGGAGATCGCTCCGCCGACGGCGAAGAGCGGATTGCGATAGCGCATCTCGACGACGTGGCGTCCCGCATTCGGCACGATCACTCCCTGGTACCCGACATTCGTGACGATCGCCTCGGCATCCTTGCCGTCGATCGTGACGCGCCAGTACTTGTGCGGTGTGACGCTGACGACGAGGAACGCGCGTCCCGCGGTCTCGACGTCGATGCGAGCGGTGTTCGCGGTCTCACGGACCTGCAGCACGCGGCCGGGCGCAGGTGCGAACGCGGCGTCGTGCACGAACGCGATTCGTTTGACGAAGCTCGGACTGGCGACCTTGCGCACGAAGTCCTCGCGATCGGCGATCGTCTCCACGCGATCGGCGAAGTAGTAACGCGGGTACTTTTCGAGCGCGAGGATGCCGACGGGCTGAATCACTCGCCGGTCGCCGCGCGCCTCTGCGAAGGCCTCGCGCGGATCGCGGAAGACGGCGCGGTACCAGACATTCGACATCGACGCCGCGACGTCCACCCAGTCGCGGCGACGGCCCGAGAGATCGGCGACCGATTTCACGAAGTCCGCGGTCGGTGTGAGCGCGGTCAGGTCATAGTCGGTGTCGAGCGCCATGCGGATGCCATGTTGCGCCGGGAGCATCGGGAACATGCCGTTGCGGTAAACCCAGAAGATATTCGGGTCAGGCGTGAAGTACGGGCGGACGACGTCCCGGCGTGTATGCCAGCTCGCGTGATGGAAGAGGCGCCATGCCTGGCGATCGCGCGGGAGTTGCCCGAGCAGGGCAGGTGGCTCGTAAAAGCGGTTGGGCATGCGCGGGACGGTCTCGAACACGATCACTCCGAGGTCGAGCATGACGAACGCACCCGCGATCGCGAGCCAGACCTGGCGACGTGTGGTCATGACGTTGCGCACGAGCAGGATGATCACGACTCCGCGCGCGGCGGCGATGATCCATCCGTTCGCGGACACGGCGAGCATCGACGCCAGCCGTGTTCCGCCCGGCTTCCAGAGGCTCACGAAGAGCGGCACGTAGAGCGGCGTAAACGCGACGATGGCCGCGAGCGCGGCAAATGCGGTCGCGACCACAGCAGTGCGCAGTGCAGCCTTGCGTACGCGTTCATCGCCGGCGAGGAGCTCGTCCAGCGTCATGGTCGCGAACACGATGAGCGCGAAGACGCCCATCAGCAGGAACTTTTCCGGATAACGCAGGCTCCGCAGTCCCAGGTCGTAGAGGCCCTGCCAAAGCGGCGTGTGATCGCCGAGCGCCAGAAGAATCGAAACGGTCGCGATCGCGAGGAAAAGTGCTCGGCCGCGCACGCGCGCAAAGAGGCCCGCGATTGCGAGCACGCCGAGGAGCATGCCGGGATAGATCGAGTAGAGAAACGGCGTCGCCCGAACACCGTACTTTGACGCGCCCCAGTAGAGGCGACTCCCGGCAAAATCCATGTGGCCGAGAAAGTTCGGGTAGAACAACTCGGCGATACGGATCGGCGGCGTGCTCCAATTCGCGA